>OLVO01000001.1_pt1 | contig 572415 bp, 478 predicted proteins | sample 1672571 | NCBI WGS metagenome assembly OLVO01 (sample SAMEA3136700, study PRJEB25190) | human gut metagenome | biome: human gut; feature: human-associated habitat; material: faeces | place: Austria | collected 2013
ACACGGAATCCAAGCAAGGAGCGGATACCGACAATGGAATGATTGAACTGCTGGATGCAACCAGAATCCTGACCTATTATGCGGAACAGGCAGTTGGTAATCTACCTTCCTGGAACAACTAAATTGATAAAGCCAAACCAGACAGATTTCCCTGTCTGAAATGAGAATCTATAAAAATGGAGCTGCTTTCTAAGAAAGTCAGCTCCATTTTTTATTATTATAACATTACAACAATTTCTTCTGTTTCTCTTTGCAGCCATAAAGCAGCCATAAAAATTGAAACAGTCACCCTGCCAAAAAAGAAGTAGATACAAATGAAAAAGAGCCGCAGTATCATGCGACTCTTTCGATATGGGGTGGGAGATGGGATTCGAACCCACGATCTTCGGGACCACAATCCGACGCTTTAACCAGCTAAGCTACACCCACCATTTATGCATCCTCTGTTTGGATGATTTGTAGAAATTGGCGCGCCTTACTGGATTCGAACCAGTGGCTTACTGCTTAGAAGGCAGTTACTCTATCCAGCTGAGTTAAAGGCGCAAATTGGAGCGGGTGATGGGAATCGAACCCACGTAACCAGCTTGGAAGGCTGGAATTCTACCATTGAACTACACCCGCGTGTTTGTTTTTTATTTGTTCTGTCGTTCATCGACTTATATATTTTATCATATTTCGGCCACTTTGTCAAGCCTTTTTCGCTTAAAAAAGCAAAAAAGAACGCTTGAAGTCAATTTGATTTCAAGCGTTCTCACTTTTATTTATAAAGCCTATTGAATTACAAGGCAGAAACCTGGATAGTACCGGAAGCATCTGCCGTCAAAGAAATGGTCTGAATCATTCCAATCCGCTCAATAATGAGGTTTGCAACAGCATCCTCTACATCCTGACGAATGACACGGCGAATATCACGAGCACCATATCGCTTACCATATGCTTTTTTGGCAATTGCCTGCAAGGCAGCCTCATCATATTGCAGCTGAATTTCCTTTTCCTCCAGCGGCGCTTTCATTTCATCCAGCATCAAGGCTGCAATTTTCTGATAGGATTCCAAAGAAAGATCTTGGAAAACAACAATTTCATCAATTCGGCTGATAAATTCCGGACGCAGGAATTCACGCAGTCCCTTAATTGCCTTTTCCTTTGAAATTTCATTTTCTGTTTTATTGAATCCAACACCAATGCTCTTATCGGTTGAACCAGCATTGGAAGTCATACAAATCACAGTGTTTTCAAAGCTAACTGTTCTTCCCTGTGCGTCATCAATTTTTCCTTCATCCAGAATCTGCATGAGAATATTCATGACATCCGGATGTGCTTTTTCAATTTCATCGAACAGAATTACAGAATACGGTCTGCGGCGTACCTTTTCCGTCAGCTGCCCTGCTTCATCATAGCCAACATATCCCGGAGGAGATCCAATCATTCTGGCAACCGAGTGCTTTTCCATAAATTCGGTCATATCCAACCGAATCAACGGTTCATTGGAATCAAACAATTCCTGAGATAACGTCTTTACCAGTTCGGTCTTTCCAACACCAGTTGGCCCAACAAAAATGAAAGAAGCGGGACGGCGGCGAGCAGATAGCTGCACTCGTGTTCTCTTAATGGCTTTTGCCAGCAGATGCACGGCTTCATCCTGTCCAATAATTCGTGCACGCAGCCGATCTTCTAAGCCAATGATCTTTTGGAATTCTGTTTCCGCAATCTTATTGGCTGGAATACCAGTCCATAGTTCAATCACTTTGGCAAGATCTGCTTCTGTTACCTGAATGGCCTCTATCTTCTTGCTCAGTTCCTCCAACTGCCCCTTTAAGCGAATTTTATCCGCTTTTACAGCTGCCAATGCTTCATAATCAATCTCGGTCTCTTCTTCGATTGTCTTTTCCTGTTCTTCCAAATCGGTCAGTTTCTGATTGAGTTGATCATATTCCGACAATTCCGGAGAACGCAGGCAGGTACAAGCACAGCTTTCATCCAGCAAGTCAATTGCCTTATCCGGCAGGAACCGATCTGTAATATAGCGTTCTGCCAGCGTTGCACACAGCCGCACGATATAATCGCTGACATGTACACGATGGTAGGATTCATAGTATTTTTTAATTCCCTTTAAAACAGAAATAGTCTCCTCAATAGTTGGCTCATTGACTGTAACTGGCTGGAATCGCCGTTCCAATGCAGCATCTTTTTCGATGAACTTCCGGTACTCTTCAAATGTCGTGGCTCCAATTACCTGAATTTCACCACGGGAAAGCGCTGGCTTTAAAATGTTCGCTGCATTCATAGAGCCTTCTGAATTTCCGGTTCCAACCAAGTTGTGTACTTCGTCAATGAAGAGGATAATATTCCCCTCTTGTTTCACTTCGTTGACCAGCCCTTTGACCCGGCTCTCAAACTGCCCACGGAACTGCGTACCAGCTACCAGTGCAGTCAAATCCAACAGATAAACCACTTTATTTTGCAGGTTAAACGGAACATCTCCGGATTGAATATGCTGCGCAATGCCCTCTGCAATGGCAGTTTTACCAACACCCGGTTCTCCGATTAGGCATGGATTGTTCTTGGTACGGCGAGACAGAATTTGAATGACACGAGAAATTTCTTTGTCTCTTCCCACAATATCATCCAGTTCCCCATTGGCTGCACGTTCACTCAAATTGGTGCAGTAATTGCCAAGGAATTTCAGCTCTTTCTTTTTCTTTTTTCTTTTTTCCTTTTTTGCAGTATCCTTGGTAGCAGGTGCTTCTGCTTCGCTCAGCTCCCCGGCTTCTCCCTCCTGTGGCAACAGATCAGAATTCTTCATCATGTTTTGCAAAAATTCTGGCATGACACCAGAACCGCCCATTTCGAACCCTTCTCCATCCATCAGATCCATCATCTGATCGGAAAGCTGCTCCAATTCTGCATCTGTGATTCCCATTTGCTTCATGTATTCCGTCACCTGCGGAATATTGAGTTCTTTTGCACACAACATGCATAAGCCCTCATTTTTCTTTTGCGTTCCCTGCATCGAGGTAATAAATACAACCGCAGGTCTCTTTTTGCAACGACTGCATAGCATCATAATTGATTTCATCGCCTTTCTATAGTTTCTAGCATCGATTATTCTTTAAAATCGACTCGATTGATCTGATCATACCCCATTAAGAAAATATATCCATCCTGCTTCACAAATGTTCGGTAGGATACATCCAGTTTTACTGTTGCGATGGATTTGCCGCTGAAGGCATAACTGGTGATGCTATCCGCATTCATCACGTATGCATCATCCTGCGAAAGAAGTACTTTTTTAGAAGTATCACTAATTCGAACTTCTGAAGGTGAATCGGCGCTGCGATCCATCAAAATCAAACGTGCTTCCCGCTGATTTTCATCTTTTAAAATGACAGCTGCGCTGCCATATGCAACATCGTATGCGACAAGATCACCCATGTAGATATAACTGCTTGATAAATTTCCGCTGTCATCGTAGTAGGCACACATCGTATCCCCTACCACGCAAAGCATCCCCGATTCGGAATAGGACAGTTCCAATCCCATAGTAGACAATGGTTCGGATTCCCACTGTACATCCTTTTCGTCAAAACGAACGCTTTTCATACGGCTGACCAATTCACCGTTTTCGACATCCAATTCCATGAAGGCACAGCCGTTCCCGTCATTCTGGAAGGTAACATCAATCAAACGATTGACACAATTTCGAGTGTAAATTGCCTTTCCCGTTTCATCAAACACCTGCAAGGAACAGGCATATTGATCGGATTCTGTCACAATTGCAGTATACCCGGAATCATTGATCACACCAAATATGATATCGTTGTCCAGATACTTTACAAACATATTTTTGCTTGGCTTATCGACGCGAAATCCGCTTCCATCGCTTTCATAAACCAATGCATAGGCACCACTCGTTTTCAAAACTGCATTGGAAAACATATGCTGCCGCACATCTTTCAGATCTCCATGCGGAGAATATAAATATAGATATGCGTCATTTTGAATAAAGAGCACATCATTTGCAATTTCTGCCTGATAATCCGACTTTCCAGAAATGGTCAGCGGAAAATTTCCTTCTGCAAGTGTACCATCATTCTGTGTGATGGACTGATACCGTGAACCAATTCCAGCCAGTTTTGGAATCCATGCGTCTCGCTGCACATATAAGTATGCACAGAAGATCGCCAATAAAATAAATACGGAAAACCGTCTAACCCCCCGCATTGCGTTTCGCTTTTTCCGCTGCGCAACGACATCCACCTCTGGATCCATTGCTGTTCGATTGTCTTTCATTGCTCGCTCCTCTTTCTTTGCAAAACAAAGCACATTTGCGATTGATCCGTTTTTCTTACCGTCATTTTTCCATTTTTTCCACTTTTTAGCACTTATGCATAGTAAACACGATGCAGATACAGTCCATGCGGCTGTACCGTCCGTCCTGCAAGCGTGCGGTCTCTGGCAGCAAGGATGGCATCCAAGTCTTTGATTGCAATGGATCCTTCATTGACACTGAGCAGTGTCCCGATCAGAATCCTAATCATATTATACAGAAAACCATCTCCTTTTACAAGTATTAAAACGCTATCTCCTTGCATTTCTATGTTAAATTTATAAATTGTTCGTACTGTATTCTTATCTTCTGTGCAATTTGAACAAAAGCTTCCAAAATCATGGGTTCCAATAAAATGATTGGCAGCTTCCTGCATCAAATCAATCTGCATAGCACGGCGATAATGCAGTGCCAAATCCGTCTGAAACGGGTTTTTGCTTTCACTGTTGTGAATCCGATAGACATATTCCTTTGCCACACAACTAAAACGTGCATGAAACGATTCCGGAACGTCTTCACAAGATAAAATAGAAATATCATCCGGCAAGTATCCATTCATTCCACGCACAAAATTTCGACAGGGAATTTCCCGGTCTGTCATGCAGGAAAAGCAGTACTCCTCTGCGTGAACACCTGCATCGGTACGAGAACAGCCGGCAATTGTAGTCGGTGTGTTGAGCAGCTTAGAAAGCGCCTGCTCAACGACTGCTTGTATGGTATTGGCATTTTCCTGCCTCTGATAGCCGTGGTAGCGCGTTCCACGAAATGCCATTCTTACTTTTAGATTTCTCATAGTTTGCTCCTTTTTCTTTTGCTTGTCATGCGCAGACGAAATACACGATAAACAACGCATAAAATCACACTGCATCCAGAAATTACACCACCCAGGCAGACACCAACCGGACGATAATGCAAAGTAATGCGATGAGACCCTGCCGGAACATTTACTGCCAGCATTGCACCATCGCCAACGGAAGTCGTTGGCACCGGTTCTCCGTCCAGTTCTGCATGCCAACCGGCATCATACGGAATGGCACAATACAACAAGCCATCTATTGCAGTCTCTACCGTTCCTTCTACGGTTGTATCCGTTACCACTTGTACCTGCATGACTTGACGCTGCAAAATCTGCTGTCCTCGTTCCCAGACAGCATCATTCATCTGATATAGCAGCACAGACATAGTTCCAAAAGATGCGGCTTCGAGTGCAATCTGCAAAACAGCCGTATCTCCAGTCTGATAATCTCCCATCGGGAATACATATGCCTGCTTGCCCATTTCATACTGTGCCGTAGTCTGTCCATTTTGTAAAACAGAAAGATGACATGCATTGGGAATGGACAAATAACCATATAAAGACATGTCCTGCGGCAACTGCACCGAACAGGAAATAACACCGTCTGTTACACCCTGCTGGGAACGATACGTACACCAAGTTCCATTTTGCGTGAAACTGTATGGATCCCCCTTCATGCTATCATAGGATACTGCGGTAAACAGCGGTTCCCGAATTCCCGTCATTTTCGCAAACAAATCGTTCTGTGCTTCAAACGGATTCTGATAGCCACTAGGACGGTACGCTTCGGTTTCTTTTCCCACAACAAAACAAAATGGAAGGGCATCTTTTACCGCATAGCCGGATACCGCTCCGCTGGAAGCACAAAGCGTCAAGTATTTACTTTCCGGTACAGTACCGGTTCGATCGATTAAATGGGAAAGTCCAATCAACGAATTGTTCCACGGCGTGGAAAGCGTATAATAATAACGGTTACCAGCTTCCGATGCAGGCAGTCCGATGCTTCTAAAAAAGCGAGAAACGGCTACCAGAACCGTAGAAGAAAAGAGAGAAATGCCAGAATACCCATACAATGCTGGATCGTTTAACGTATAGGTAGATGTGCATTCTACCCGATGAAATGGCGAATCCGCCTCCTGTTCTCCTATTTGCTCCAGGACATCATCTACTTCCTGTTCCAAATACGGATAACTCAAATAGTCCGATGTGGATACTGCTTTGGAACTAATCTGTACATGCTGCACTTGTTCCAAAAGAACGATTCCGCCAAGCAACAGACAAAATACCGGCTTTTTGAAAAGATGCAGCTGATGCAAAATCAAAACAATTCCATATCCTGCCGCTGTGACGGCTGTCAGCAAAACCGCTTTTGCCGGCTGCACGGAACTGGAAATCCAGATCAAGGCAATCAGTACTGCCCCCATTGCAATCCAGTCTGGCAACCGAATACCGCCTGCCTCAACAATTCCCATTGCACGATAGGCGGCTGTCAGCAGTAAAAAGGAAATCAAAAACGAAAATCGATATGGCAGCATATTGGTAAAATGAAATCCGTGCCAAATATAATTCAGCAAATTCCAATTACAGCTGAGCAGTAAAAAAGCAGTTCCTGCCACCATGCATAACTTTTCCCGGAGGCGAACCAAACGAGAACGCAAAAACAAGCCACACAGCACCAAAGGCAGCACACCGCAATCAATATTCGGAAGCCCTTCCTTTACCGTTGGTGCATGATAACCAATAAAATTGGAGAGCACTGCCTTCCAGCTTTCATAAAAATAACTTTTATCCGGAAACAGACGATCTGCACCAAAAGTCTGCTGCAACGCATAATAGGTGGGCAGCAGCAAGACTGCACACAATCCCAATGCGCCAGCAGTTGCAAGCAATGTCAAAAGACCGCACCGCCAAAAGTAACGCATTTGTTTGCCTTCTAACAGCCAAATTCCAAAAAAAGCAAGTACCAAAAACAGGCAGACCATCCAACCAATGTAAAAATTAGAAATCACTGCGGCAGCAAGCGACAACCAGTAAAGCTGTATTTTTTGTTTGCGAATGATTCGAACCAGTCCCAAAATGACAAGCGGAAACAATGCAACTGTATCCAGCCAGATGACATTCCATACATATCCCATCAAATAACCGCAAAGTGCATATAAAGTTCCAAAAAGACAAATGGTCCATCGATTTTGATGAAAGACTTGTTTCAGAAAAATTGCATAACATAACCCTGCTGCTCCAATTTTACAGACCACCAATGCTGTAACGGCATCCCGCAGGGCAGCTGCCGGAACCAATGCAAGCAGCCAATTCAGCGGACTGGCTGCATAGTAAGCATAAATTGCCAAAAAATTGGTGCCCATTCCGCTGTCCCAAGTGAAGAACAAGGAACCGCCATGCTGTAGCTTTTCCTGTAAAATATGAAGAAATGGGGCATACTGATGCCAAAAATCAACTACTAAAATCTGTCGGGTTCCAAATGGATGTACCTGTTGAACCACCAATCCACTGCCATACAGCAAAGCAGGAATTAAAAATGACAAAAGAAGAAACCAATGCGTTTCTTCTTTTTCTCGTTTATACAGTGCCATGCCTCGTTTCATGTTTTGTTTTTCCTCACGAATTGATAAGCAGTTGCATCACAATGGTACCTGCCAAAAAGCAAGCTGTCACCAATAAAGCTACCACATCCGATTTCTGTGCCTGTAGCGTATGCATTTTGGTTCTACCGATATCGCCTCGATAGCAGCGGCATTCCATGGCAGTTGCCAATTCCTCTGCCCGACGAAAAGCAGAAACAAACAGCGGAATAAAAATCGGAAGCAGCGCTTTTGCACGCTGTACCAGAGAACCGGTCTCCAAATCAGCTCCTCTTGCCTTTTGTGCAGAAATAATTTTATCCGTTTCTTCTATTAAAGTTGGAATAAACCGCAGTGCAATGGTCATCATCATCGCAAAAACATGCACCGGAAATTTCAGCTTTTTCAGCGGACTGAGCAGCCGTTCAATGGCATCGGTCAAAGCAATCGGTGATGTCGTATAGGTCAGCAAGGAGGTTCCTATAATTAAGAATACGATTCGAACCAGCATTTGAACAGCGGTTGTTACCCCCTCTGCTGTGATGCGAATGACCCAAACAGAGAGATACACCGTTCCATCTCGAATAAACAGCAAATCCAATATTGCTGTGCAAAGCAAGATCGGTACAATCGGCTTGACACTTTTTAAGACAAGCTTTGGAGACAGCTTCGACAATCCGAAAGATAAAATACAAAATAATATTCCAAACAGCATGCACAACAGCGATTTTCCTGTAAACAGCATAATAATGTAGAGCAGAACGATTACAATTTTAAAACGTGGATCCATACGGTGCACAAAGCTGCTGCCAGGGAAATACTGTCCTAGTGTGATGTCTTTTAGCATACGGTATCCCCCTTTTTGGCTGCATATGCTTGCAGGAACTGCCGGGCTGCCTCTTCCACGGTATAAATAGACTCGTCCAGCGGAATGCCCTGCTGCCGAAGCGCCATGCAAACACGTGTCACCTGTGGAACTTCCAAACCCATTTGCTGAAGGGCTTCGGCATGCTGAAAAACATGCTCTACGGTATCATAGCAAAACAGCTTGCTTTGATTCATGACCAGGATCTTTTCCGCATAACGTGCCACATCTTCCATGCTGTGAGAAACCAGCAGAACCGTACTTCCCGTTGTTCGGTGGTACGCACGAATTTCCTTTAAAATGGATTCCCTGCCCCGTGGATCCAAACCTGCTGTTGGCTCGTCCAAAATTAAAACAGAAGGACGCAGTGCCATTACACCGGCAATTGCAACACGTCGTTTCTGTCCCCCAGAAAGTGCAAAAGGAGACTGTTCCAGCAAGGATTCCGGCAAACCAACCAGCGCAGCTGCTTCTAATACACGATCCCGAATTTCCGCTTCTGTTAAACCCATATTTTTCGGACCAAATGCAATATCTCGGTAAACCGTTTCCTCAAAGAGCTGATACTCTGGATACTGAAAAACCAAACCTACTTGAAAGCGCACTTGCCGGATATTGGACTTATTGGCCCAGATGTCTGTTCCATTCAGCAGCACGGTTCCGGAAGTTGGCCGAAGCAATCCGTTAAAATGCTGCATCAAGGTGGATTTTCCAGAGCCAGTATGACCAATTACCCCAACAAAAGCGCCCTGCTCAATTTCTAGATTCACATGATCCACTGCCGTTTTTTCAAACGGTGTCCCCGGACTATATTGATACGTTAATCCTTCTGTTTTTAAAACCGTCACGTGTACTCCTTCTACTTTTCATTCCACACTGCTGAAATTGCCTGAATGCAGTCTTCCTCTCGTATAATCTGAGCAGGCAGATCCATTCCAGCCTTCCGCAGCAAATAGGTCAACTCCGTTACCTGCGGAACATCCAATCCGATTGCCTGCAACGCCTCCACATGGGAAAAGACTTGTTCTGGTCGATCATCATATAAAATGGTTCCATCATTCATGACAACCACACGATCCGCCTGCGCTGCTTCTTCCATATAGTGTGTAATCAATACAATGGTAATGCCATATTGCTTTTTCAAATGCTGGATGGTATCCATAACCTCTTTTCTGCCTTTCGGATCCAACATAGCAGTCGGCTCGTCCAAAACAATACAGTCCGGTCGCATGGCAATGATGCCAGCAATGGCAACTCGCTGTTTCTGTCCACCGGAAAGCTGACTGGGAGAATGCAGCCGATATGCTGTCATATCAACTGCTTCCAAGGCTTCATCCACTCGCCTGCGAATCTCAGCCGGCGGAATGCCCAGATTTTCCGGACCAAATGCAACATCTTCTTCGACAATAGTTGCTACAATCTGGTTATCTGGATTCTGAAACACCATTCCAACTTTTTGCCGTACTTGGAACAACTGTTCTTCCTCTGCCGGATTCAATCCGTCAATGGTAACTGTCCCCTTAACCGGAAGCAGAATTCCATTCAAATGCTTTGCAAATGTAGACTTTCCGGAGCCATTGTGTCCTAAGATTGCAACAAATTCTCCCTTTTGGATGTCCAGAGAAACTCCTTTTAAGATGTCAGGAGAACAGGAAGCTCCGTCTTCATCCCGATAGTGAAACCACACATTTGATGCAGAAATCTGTACGCTCATCTGATCTCCTTCCATGCTCTTATAAATTTTGCCAAATTGCAGTAGAACCGCAAGGCAGCGTTAAGCCAGTGGATTCTACCGGCAATCCAATTTCATCGAATGATACAGAACCGCCGAATTTCGGCTGCATAATGCTTCCCAGCAAATAGCCCATTACAGCAGGAGATAAACCTGTCGTATAGCTGTTAATCAGGAAAAACAACGGCTGATCGGATAAGACGCCGGAACACAACTGTACCAAATCATGGATCGAATCTTCCAGTTTCCAAATTTCACCGCCGGGGCCTCTTCCATAACTCGGCGGATCCATGATAATGGCATCATAGCGTCTGCCACGGCGAATTTCCCGTGCGGTAAACTTTTCGCAATCATCTACAATCCAGCGAATCGGAGCTTCTGTCAGATTGGAATATGCCGCATTTTCCCGTGCCCATTGTACCATGCCCTTAGAAGCATCCACATGGCAAACGGAAGCGCCGGCTCTTGCACAGGCAAGCGTTGCGCCACCCGTATATGCAAACAGATTCAACACAGAAATGGGTCTGCCTGCCTGCCGAATGGCATTCGCCAGGAAATCCCAGTTTACAGCCTGTTCCGGGAATAACCCGGTATGCTTAAATCCAGTTGGCTGAATCCGAAAAGTTAAATCCAGCGGCTGATACTGCATGGTCCAGGACTCCGGCAGCTTTTTTTGAAATTGCCAGCTTCCGCCGCCGGAGGAAGAACGGGTATAATGTCCGTCTGCGGTTCGCCACTGCGGATGCCGCTTCGGAGTATTCCAAATAATCTGCGGATCCGGACGGATTAAGGTCACCCGATTCCACATCTCCAGCTTCTCTTGGGAAGCCGTGTCCAAAATGCGATATTCTTTCCAGTTTTCTGCTACTCTCAATGCCGTACGCTCCTTATGCTCGGTTTACAAATTCCTGAATCTGTGCCGCAATCTGCTCGGCTGCCGTTTGAATGGCAGTTGCATCCTTGCCTTCTACCATGACACGGATCAAAGGTTCTGTACCGCTTTCCCGTACCAGAATCCGACCATTTTCCCCAAGCTGTTCGGTATAGGCTTGAATCTTATCCTGCACCTGCTGATCCTGCTTCCAAAGTCCACGATGGCAGGGCTTCATGGAAACATTGATCATAACCTGTGGGAAAGTATCCATAACTGCTGCCAGCTCACTCATTTTCTTACCGGACTGTACCAGAATTTCCATGGTTTTGGCACCAGAAAGTTCCCCGTCACCGGTTGTCGCATCATCCAGGAAAATAATATGACCGCTTTGCTCTCCGCCGATATTATACCCGTTTTGCAGCATGGATTCCAAAACATACCGATCCCCTACATTGGTGGTCACAACTGAAATGTGATTTTTCTTTGCAAAATGGAAGAATCCAAGATTGGTCATAACAGTGCCAACTGCGGTATTGTGCTTGAGCTTTCCCTTTTCCCGATAGGACTTTGCACAAATGGCGATCAGTTGATCTCCGTCTACCAAATTGCCGTTTTCATCCACTGCCAGGCAACGGTCTGCATCTCCGTCAAACGCAAGCCCTGCATCGCAGTCATGCGTTTTCACATACTGCATCAACTGTTCCATATGCGTGGAACCACAATGGTCATTGATATTCAGGCCATTCGGCTGATCGCTGAGCATATGCACTGTTGCACCGAGCTTTTCAAACAGCGCCTGTGCAGTTGCGGAGGCGCTTCCGTTTGCACAGTCCAGCGCCAGTTTCAAACCCGTCAGCGGGGTGGAAATGGTTGATGCCAGATAGGAAATATAATCTTCCTTTGCCGTTTCATAGGCATGCATGCTTCCTACTTCTTTATGAGACTTGAGTGCAATCTTTTCCGGGGTATCCAGAATCAAGGCTTCAATTTCTGCTTCGACTGCATCCGGCAACTTATAACCGGTTGCAGAGAACAGCTTAATACCGTTAAATTCTACGCTGTTATGTGACGCAGAAATCATGATGCCGGCATCTGCATGCTGTGCACGTACTAGGTAAGCAACCGCCGGTGTCGGTACGACACCGAGTGTTACAGCATCTGCTCCAACCGAACAAATACCGGCACACAAAGCAGCCTCTAAAATATCGGAAGAAATTCGAGTATCCTTTCCGATTAAAATTTTCGCCTTGTGCTTTGCTTCCTTGGTCAAAACCAATGCTGCTGCCCGACCGATCTGCATAGCAAGTTCACATGTTAATTCTGTAATGGCAATCCCTCTTGCGCCATCTGTTCCAAATAGTCTGCCCATTCTGATTTTTACTCCTTTTATGATTCCATCAATTGTATTTATGATTCTGATAAGGTCATTTGCCCGGAAATACCCTGCTGGGAGGGTAACTGTATACCCAGATGTTCATATGCCAGTTGGGTGGCACACCGTCCTCTTGGGGTACGGGACAGGAAGCCAAGCTGCATCAGATACGGCTCACAAACGTCTTCCAAGGTAACAGTTTCTTCTCCCAAAGCAGATGCCAGTGTTTCCAAACCAACCGGGCCACCGCCATAGCCTTTGATAATCATTTCCAAAAGCCGACGGTCATTGCTGTCCAGCCCCAATGCATCAATTTCCAAACGATCAAGAGCAATCACTGCAATTTCTTTGGTGATTTGTCCATTGCCCATTACATCCGCAAAATCTCGCACCCGCTTCAGCAAGCGATTGGCAATTCGGGGCGTCCCCCGTGCCCGCCGTGCAATTTCTACAGCACCATCCAAGGTACATGGAATTTCCAAAATAATTGCACTGCGGCGAATGATATCCGTCAGCTGTTCCACGGTATACAATTCCAAACGCTGAATAACGCCAAATCGATCTCGTAGCGGACTGGAAAGCTGTCCGGCACGTGTGGTGGCACCAACCAATGTAAACGGGTTCAAATCCACCCGGAGTGAACGGGCAGACGGCCCTTTTCCCATCATAATATCGATGACATGGTCTTCCAACGCCGGATATAGAATTTCCTCTACCGATCTGGAAAGACGATGAATTTCATCGATAAATAGAATATCATTGGGCTGCAAGTTGGTCAAAAGCGCAGCCAGATCACCAGGCTTTTCAATAGCAGGACCTGTAGTGACACGCAGGTTGACCCCCATCTCATGCGCAATGATTGCAGAAAGCGTAGTCTTTCCCAATCCAGGCGGTCCATACAACAATACATGATCCAGAGGATCCCCACGACGCTTGGCCGCTTCAATGTAAATTGCCATGTTCTCTTTGACTTTATCCTGTCCGATATATTCTGCCAGCGTCTGCGGCCGTAAAGAATATTCCACTTCCCGGTCTTCTACGGTTTCTTTTGCGGTTACCATTCTGGTGTCAAATTCCATATCACTGGTTTCAATCATGCGTTCTCACATCCTTTTCTTGCTTTGGCACATTTTTCTTATCCAAACCAGCAAACCAATCTGCGAAAAGTACACACCTACCGACGATTGGAGGCGGCTCCGATCTGCCGCAAAGTCTGCTTGATCAATTCCTGAGACGGCAAGTTCGGATCCAATTTGGCAAGAAGCGGCACGACCTCTCCTTGGGTATATCCCAGTACCATCAGAGCTGCAATGGCATCTTCTATATTGTCTCCGCCCAGAGAAGCAGCAGCCGAAGCGGAAAAAGCTTCTGCAGCATGAATCTCTCCCATATGTTCCTTGGCAATCTTATCTTTTAATTCCAATACAATACGCTGTGCTGTTTTGGCACCGATTCCCTTCGTTTTGGTAAATGATTTACTGTCACCAGAAGCTACAAGCAGTGCAAATCGATCTGGTGTAACATCCGATAAAATGGCAAGCGCAGCCTTTGGCCCGACACCTGATACAGAAATCAGCATTTCAAAGCAATGCCGTTCCTGTCGGGTGGAAAAGCCAAACAGGTCTACACTATCTTCCCGAACTGCCAAATGCGTATATAACCGCACCTCTTCTCCAAGTGCACCCAGTCCTGACAGGGTGTGCAGCGTGGTTCGGCAGGCATATCCCACTCCACCGCATTCTACCACTGCCATTGTCGGTTCCTTTGCCAGCAAAGTGCCACGTACACTATCAATCATTGTATTCCTCCTGCCATTTGTTCCAATTGTATGCCAGTCGCACAGTGTCCATGACAGATTGCCAATGCAAGTGCATCGGCTGCATCATCCGGCTTCGGCATCTGTGCCAACTTTAAAATTCGACGTGTCAATTCCATAACCTGTTTCTTTTCCGCTCTTCCATATCCAACGACCGCTTGCTTAACTTGCAGCGGCGTATATTCATAAATGGGAACCTGATGCAGCTGTGCGCAAAGCAAAATAACGCCTCGTGCTTGTGCTACATTGATGACTGTTTTTTGGTTGGAGGTAAAAAATAAGCGTTCTACCGAAACACAATCTGGTTGAAAACGATCTAAAATGAAATTCAAATCCTGATAAATTGCAGTCAGCCGCTGCGTAAAGGGCGTATTGGCTTCTGTCGTAATGGCGCCGTATTCCAGCGGACGAAAGTCCATTCCATTATAATCTAAAACACCAAATCCCACGATGGCAAAGCCTGGATCAATTCCCAGTATGCGCATGTTCCCCCTCCTGATTCTTTCTAAAAGGATGCATGCACCCCATTGGAAAATCCGTGCTGTATCCTGCAAGTTCTCACATACATTTTTTATTATACCATAAAGCAGTTGATCTTTTCAATAGTTATCCGTATTTTTCTCTTGCAATTTTAAAAAAAATTGTGTATAATAAAAAGAACGTCCATACAAACATTCTTCATCAAACAATGCCTGTATGGATTTCATTCTTCCAGAACCAAACGAAAGGATTGCCAGCATATGGATTTAAACGAAATTCGGATGCAGATTGATCAACTGGATCAATCCATTTTGCATTTATTTGAACAGCGTATGGAGCTCTGTCAGCAGGTTGCAGCTTATAAAAAAGCACATCACATGGAAATTTTCCAAGAAGGCCGTGAAGCAGTCATCATGGAGCGAATTGGAAAAGCGGCACAGCCGCAATTTATGCATGCTGCACAGACTCTATTCTCCACGATGCTGGATTTGAGCAAGCAGCTGCAAACCCAAATGCTGACACAAGAGGAACCCATTCCGCAGTTCTCCATCCCACAGTTTTCAGCTGCACAAAAAATCGGCTGCCAGGGAATGGAAGGCGCCAATTCGGAACAAGCTGCCAAGCAGCTATTTCCGGAACGGGAGATCACCTTTTTTCCAACTTTTGAATCTGTATTCGAAGCAGTGGAAGAAGGCAAAATCGAATATGGTGTTCTTCCCATTTACAATAGCACCGCTGGCTCTGTCACTGCAACTTATGATCTGCTACATAAGCATTCTGTTTATCTTGCTGCGATGACAACGGTTGCAGTCAATCACTGTCTGGTAACTCGGCCGGGGCTTTCTCTTGACGAGATTCATACTGTTTATTCCCATCCGCAAGGACTTTCCCAATGTTCCGACTTTTTAAGCCACCACAACCTCATTGGACAAGGATACAGCAATACGGCAACTGCTGCCAAGTTGGTAGCTGACAGTGATGCGCCAATTGCTGCTATTTGCTCAGAAAACTGCGCCAAGTTAAATCACTTGCAAATTCTCGCACAAAACATTTCCAATGTCTCCCCAAACTATACTCGTTTTATTTGCATCACAAAAGAATTGCAAGTGGATCCAAACGCTTCTATCATTTCCATTATGCTGACCATTCCCAATGAACCGGGCTCCCTGAGTAAATTACTGGAAAAGTTCTATATTTATAATTTAAACCTCGATCGAATTGAAAGCCGTCCCATTCAAGATGGAAGTTTTGGTGTTGTCTTCCACATCGACTTCAAAGGAAATTTAAATGATCGAAAGGTTGCTGCCTTTCTCAACAGCCTTTGCAAATTCTGCATGAACTTTAAACTGCTGGGAAATGTTGTCGTACAGTGACACACTTCTCTTGCTGTAAATTCAAATGAAAGCAATCTGCCTGCTGGACCTTCTCCAACAGGCAGATTGCTTTTTTATTTTTATTTTTATTCTTATTCCAATTCCATTTCTCGCTTGAGGAAAATCCATTGCATGCGCATTGCAAGAACGGTAATCACCAGCAGGACTGCTCCACCACCCAGCATCCAACCGACGACGGTATTGCGTTCCTGATACAACTCAGAAAATGGAACCATTGCCATTAAGACCTGTTCATCATGCACTTGATAGCGCACCATCTGACGTGTTCCATCAATTTCCGTATCAATTCTTCCCTTTTTCTTTTGGAAATTGTTGCTATTGAAAACAGAAGTCTGATTGATCTTGTCTGGATCCGTATGACTTAAAAAGCACATGGTATTCAGATCTACAATTGCAGTAGAGCCCTGTCCATAAAGCGGCATGTCTGCTGCAAGATTCTGGATTTCTGTTTTCTGCAAAAGTGCTTGTACCGTACTTGCCGAATAGGAAACCTGCACCATGCCATGTCCATTTCCCAGTGTAGAGGCCGCTTGTATAACAGGCTTTGCATCCTCCAACCGAAATTCCACATCTGTGTAAACTATTTCGTGAATATGATTCAGAAAAGGCTCTGCGATGGTTGTGCCGGCACTGGATAAATCGGTGCTCAGAATAATATGTCCCTGTGCATCAGATACACTGACCAGATCTGCACCAATTCCCACACGCAGCTCTTCCAGCGTCTTATCATCTATAGACTCCTCTGTCAGGCTGCTGTCCAACAGCATCGCCAAAACACGAGTCTTGGATTTATAGTCATCCGTCAGCTCGGTTTCCAGCATGGTTTTGTTTTCTGCATTTTGGTCAATGGTATCTGCCATGTCGCTGATATTGGCATCAATTTCATCAATTGCACCATGCAATTCTACCACGCCGACAGTATACCACGCAACAAAAGATAAAACAAGCGTTGCAAGAACCATACAAATTAAAATATAACGATATAATTTAAAAAGACGTCTCATAGCATTCCTCCCATTTTTCTAAAAAGCAGAAGGCGTGATTGAATCAATAGAAAACGGCTCCATTTCAATAAACAGAACCGTTTTCAAAAAGCACAATTCCGTCAATGATTTCCTTATGCCTGCTTTTTCTTTGCCTCTAAATCTGCCAGTGCATCCTTCCGAGACAGGCTGATTTTTCCGTCTTTAATTTCCATAACCTTTACGATAATTTCATCACCAATGGAAACAACATCTTCTACCTGTTCCACACGGTTCTTATCCAGCTTGGAAATGTGTACCAGACCGTCTTTTCCAGGTGCAATCTCTACAAATGCACCAAACGGCTTAATGGATACTACTTTGCCTTTATAAATTGCGCCCACTTCCGGATCATTTGCAATGGTCTCTACAATTTGCAGTGCTTTCTGGCAACCTTCCAGGCTCATGCCGCTGATAAATACGCTGCCATCTTCATTGATATCAATCTTGACATCGCATTCAGCAGAAATCTTCTGAATTACCTTTCCACCCTGTCCAATGACATCCCGAATCTTGTCCACTGCAATTTTGGTCTGGAACATCTTCGGTGCATAAGCATTGACCGTTTCACGTGGACGAGCAATTGCCTTCAGCATAATTTCATCCAAAATGTACAGTCTCGCTTTTCTGGTCTTTTCAAATGCTTCTTCGATAATAGCCGGAGTCAGACCGTCCACCTTAATATCAACCTGAATGGCAGTAATTCCGTTCTTGGTACCACCTACCTTAAAGTCCATATCGCCAAAGAAATCTTCCAGACCCTGAATATCCACCATGGTCATGAATTCATCGCTATCCGGCAACGTAATCAAACCGCAGGAAATGCCGGCAACTGGTTCCTTAATTGGCACGCCAGCATCCATCAATGCCAGTGTAGAACCACAAATGGAAGCCTGCGAAGTCGAACCGTTGGAAGAAAGCACTTCTGAAACCAAACGGAATGCATATGGGAACTCTTCAACCGGCGGAATAACCGGCAGCAGAGCACGTTCTGCCAATGCACCATGTCCGATTTCACGACGACCTGGACCACGGCTCGGCTTGGTTTCGCCTACAGAATAGGACGGGAAATTATACTGGTGCATATACCGCTTGGAGGTTTCTTCATCCAAGCCGTCAATCTTCTGGCTATCGCTAACCGGGCCAAGTGTTGCAACGGTCAGAACCTGTGTCTGTCCTCTTGTGAACAAACCAGAACCATGTACACGTGGCAGCAAACCAACTTCAGCTGCAAGCGGACGGATTTCATCAATGCCTCTTCCATCTACACGCTTGCCCTCATACAGCCAATTCCGAACAATTTTCTTTTGCAACTTGTACAAGCACTCATCAATCATCGCAATTTGTTCCGGATACGCTTCATCAAACTGCTCATGTACAGCATCTACGATCGGCTGCAACCGTTCTTCTCTTACATTTTTATCGTTGGTATCCAGGGCAAACTTTACCTGATCGCCAACCATTTCTTCGATCTGATCAAACAGCGCATGATCCACTTCCATGGACTGGAACGCAAACTTCTTCTTACCGATTGCATTCTGAATTTCCTTTACAAACGCAACCATCTTCTTGATCTCTTCGTGACCAGTTAAAATTGCCTTCAGCATCAGATCTTCCGGTACTTCGTTGGCACCGGCTTCGATCATTACAATTTTCTCCATAGAACCAGCAACCGTTAACTGCAAATCGTTGTGTGCACGCTGTTCCAATGTCGGGTTCAGAACAATTTCACCGTCTACCAGACCTACACTGACGCCAGCGATCGGGCCATTCCACGGAATATCCGAAATAGAAATGGCAATAGAAGTTGCCAGCATGCCTGTGATTTCCGGAGAGCAATCCGGATCCACCGCCAAAACCGTCATAACAACTGAAACATCATTCCGCATATCCTTCGGGAACAGCGGACGAATCGGACGGTCTACCATACGAGAAGTCAAAATTGCCTTTTCAGACGGCTTTCCTTCTCTCTTGGTGAAAGAACCTGGGATTTTTCCAACGGAATATAACCGTTCTTCATAATCGACAGACAGAGGGAAAAAGTCCACGCCTTCTCTTGGCTTTGCACTTGCTGTTACATTTGCCATTACAACGGTATCGCCATACCGTACCCAACAAGAACCGTTTGAGAGTTCACAAGTTTTTCCAGTTTCTACAACAAGCGGCCGACCGGCAAATGTCGTTTCAAATGTTCTATATTTTTCAAACATAATTTTGATTCCTTTCTACTTGAATTCCTTCTGCTTATGCATCCCCCCAGCAGCAGTTTTAGCAATAAGCCCTATCTTTTTCAGGAAAGACACGGCTTAATGCTAAAAGATCCGCCGCCTAATTGGGGTGCATCATAACACGGAAAGGCAGAAAGAGAACTTTCTCCATCTGCCTTTTCTGATTGTTGTAATTACTTACGAATACCCAGCTTTTCGATGCAAGCACGGTACCGTTCTACATCCTTTTTCTTCAGGTAGTTCAACAGATTTCTTCTGTGACCAACCATCTTCAGCAGACCTCTTCTGGAGTGATGATCCTTCTGATGGCTCTTCAGGTGTTCGGTCAGATCGTTAATTCTCTTTGTAAGAATGGCAATCTGTACTTCCGGAGAACCAGTATCGGTTTCATGCAGACGGTTGTTTTCGATTACGGATGTTTTTTCTTCTTTACGCAGCATATTTTTCACCTCATTTAATTTTCCTCATGAACATAGAAATGGGTAGGTAAAAACTCCTTTTTCAAAAGGCTAAATCCCAAATCCAAGTACATGACCAATTTATTATATCATACTTCTTTCCATTTGTAAAGTATCTTTTTTATGTCTTAGGAAATTGTTTTTCCTTTTCCTCTTCCACTGCTGGTTTTCTTTTTTTCTACTGGCTTTTCTTTTCCGCCCATGTCCTCAAAAACAGATTCTTCCGAGCTGGAAGTACCGCCGGTCAATTCCGGATTGACTTCCCCACGCTGTTCGTAATACGGATTGATGATATATTTTTGAATGATGGGATAACAATTGAAGCAAATAATTAAGCCCATCCAGGAAGCCGGCAGAAACAGCAGCAAAATCATACCCGGTATCCAATACCGCAAAATCAGTCCAGCGCCAGCTCCTAAAATGCCAACAAAAAGCAGCGTCAGCAAATTTTTCTTTACTGCAATAAATGCCAATGCCAATGCATTTCTTAAAATTTTTTTCAGCGGAAGATTGGTAGCAACAATCATCAGGAAGACATAAAAGTTCATCATAACCGCCAAAACTCCGACACTCAGTGCTACAACCAAGAAAAAGTACCAGATTTTGCTGCCGCTTTGCCGAATCAAAAGTGGATAGATATAGAATGCGGAGCCGATACAGGCTGCTACAAGCAAATCAAGCAATCCAACAATACAGGAATATCGAAACTCCGACCGAAAGGTTTTCAAAAAATCATGCACCATAAACACTGGCTTTTCCAACGTAAAATTCCGCAAAATTTTTGTATGCCCTGCCAAAGCAGGGCCAAAGCACACTGCAAAGGCAAGAAGAAAAATGGCAAGCAATCCATATCGCAGTCCGCCTGGTGCACAGCGATAATAAACAAAGGAAGCAGCCACAAGCGGCAAATAAAACAGCATATACAGGAAATTTAATTCCAATAGTTTCCAAAACTTTCTGCCGAATATCTCCATAAACCGAAAAAAGCCTTTCTTTTTCGGTGCATCTTTGGCAATACCGGCACCGGGGTTCTCATAATTTGCTCCGAACAAACCCATAGTTTACAATTCCTTTCTTTTTTCAACAAGTTCCATACGCACTGCTATTTTCTCGAAAGAACAGCACGTATTCTTATGAAAAAGCCTGTCTGAAATCCTTCCACATACATTCCCCTGCACATGTTCAGATTCAAACAGGTTCTTCAAGCAAAATCGCCGTGCAAAAGTTATTCTGATAAAAAGGCGCACAGACAGACTAATGCAGGCAGTTTCCTATAACAATCGCATCCGCATACAAATTACCACGACCAAACTATACAGGATAGAAGCCAGTAACAACAAACCCAGCAGCACCAAAAAGCGGATACAATACAGCTGCAACTGATGCCGCATATCTTCCCGTTCCTCGCTGGAAAAGCAAATCCGAATCAACCTGCCGGAAAAGCGCAACGATTCCCGTACCGCAAACAGCAGGCAGGCAGCTGCACACCCAGCAAATGGCAACAGCAGTCCAATGCAGAAAAAATAGCGGTGCGAAGTTGGATGGCAGAGCAATTGCAGCAGGGCGGCGCTGACTTGTCCACCCAAGTAGAACAGCAAACACCAAGCCAATGGCTGTCCAATCATGGAAAAGCCAAGCAAAAAGGCTGCCGCCAACAAAGCTGCGCTGCATGGAAATGCAGTACCGAATAACTGCGAAAACGCAGCGCCCGTTTCCGGCAGCAAAAATGCATTGGGCGCTTGCAGCAGTTGTGTCATCTTACAAGTTGGATGAAATAATGTGCACATTGTTCCGCATGCTGCACCGAGCAGCAAGGAACCACACATCACCCACATCAGCAGCAATTTCCGCTGCGCCGTTGACAATCCCGTTCTTTTTTTCATCATTTTGCATACTCCTTATCAAACGCATATGGAATGAATTTGATAAAGTGTATGCATCGATGCAAACGGTTAGAACGAACCGTTACTTAGAAAGTTCCTCTGCACGTTTGGTACAGCTTTCACAGCAAGAAACCACAACATCCACCAAGTTTCCTTCATACAGGCGATCCAGTCCAGCCAAGGTGGTTCCGCCCGGAGAAGAAACCTGACGAATTAAGGTATCAATATCATAACCAGAATCTGCAATCATTTTCGCTGCACCAATCAGAGACTGCACCAGCAGATCCTTTGTAACAGTTTCATCCAGACCAGCTTGCTGCGCATAGGTAAAGAATCCCTTCGCATACAAATAAATGAATGCTGGACTGCTTCCATTAATGGCAATGATTTTCTGCATTTCATCCGGCTGTAAAACAGCTGTTTTTCCACAAGCATTAAAAATTTGCTGCACAAATTGAAACTCCGAATCCGAAACCGGTGCAATCGGTGCCAATGCAGTTGCACCCTCCCGCAGCAGCAGCGGTGTATTGGGCATTGCCAAAACTACCTTAACCGGGAAGCCGATTTGTTCCTGAATATAAGCGCCGGAAATACCGGCAGCAATGGAAATCAAAACCGTCTGTTCTGTAACAGCATCTTTCAATTTTGGCAGTACTATTTCAAACTTCTGTGGCTTGATTGCCAAAAACACATACTGACAGGCAGAAACCAATTCCGCTTCGGAGTCCACTGCCTTTACTCCATCATCCGCTAGCGCCTCCACTTTGGAACGTGTGGGGTTATACGCATATAATGCAACAGAATCCGCCAAATTACTGGCAGCAATTCCTTTCATGATTGCAGCGCCCATATTTCCGGCACCCAAAAAACCAACCTGAATCCGTTCAGACATTATCGCACTCTCCTTTAAAATGGTTTTAAAAACAGGGAACGCACACTCGGCCATAATCGAGTGTGCGTTCTATGACGATGCATTTCTTAGAATGCAATATCTTCTGCAATTCGATGCAATCTTTCATCATAGGGCTTCTTCATTGCCAGTGCTTCCTGAATGTCAAAGTCTACAATCTTATTTGCTTGCATACCAACTACACGATTACCAATGCCCTGTTCCAGCAGTTCAACCGCATAGTAACCCATTTCACTTGCAACAACACGATCCCGCAGAGTCGGAGAACCGCCACGCTGTACGTGACCCAGAATGGTTGTTCTGGTTTCGATACCGGTTTTTTCCTGGATAACCTGTGCAATTTCGTTGGAGTGACCAACGCCTTCTGCTACAACGATTACAAAGTTCTGCTTGCCCTTTGCCTTGCATTCCAGCATCTTCTTCGCAATCTGATCCAGATCATACGGCATTTCCTTGGTAATAATCTCAATTGCACCGCAAGCAACGCCTGTATTTACTGCGATAAAGCCTGCGCCACGACCCATTACTTCTACAACGCTGCAACGGAAGTGCGATTGAGAAGTATCCCGCAGCTTGTCCACCATTTCCATAGCGGTATTCATTGCCGTATCATAACCGATTGTGTATTCGGTACATGCAATATCATTGTCGATGGTGCCCGGCAGTCCAACACAAAGGATGCCTCTTGCAGACAGATCTGCTGCGCCACGGAAAGAGCCGTCACCGCCAATTACAACGATGCCCTCCAAACCGAGCTTTTCACAATTTGCCTTTGCAATTTCCATGCCCTCTTCTGTCCGGAATTCTGCACTTCTTGCTGTATACAGCATGGTGCCGCCACGATGCATAATATCTGAAACGCTGCGTTCTGTCATCGGTTCAATGTTTCCATCAATCAAACCGCAGTAACCACGCTTAATACCATAAACATTCATGCCCTTTTTTAAGGCAGCTCTTACTACTGCACGAATCGCAGCATTCATACCCGGCGCATCTCCGCCGCTTGTTAATACACCAATTGTCTTAATCATACCATTAAACTCCAATCTGCCTAAGGCAAAAAATGAACCAGTCAACAGCTGTTTACTGTTGCTTTCAGTGTCCGCTGAACCATACTGTTTTTCTGCACAGGGACACATAGAAATCTATTTAATTGATACAAAACGTACACATTATATTATACCGCATATTTATGGTTTGTCAAGAGATCCTGCAAAAAATTAACATATTATTTCCCAAGCCGTTCAATCAATCCCATGCAGCTTGCTGGAACAATTTGCAGCATTGCATGATAAAACGCTTCCGTACAGGAAATACCAGGAATGGTTTTCGGCAGCATATACTGTTTCTTTTCCAGCATATAAAAGCAAAGCGGCGTTGTTCCGGGATACTGCACTGCCAGCTGCAAAATCTGCTGAATCTGTTGCGTTTCCTGCACATGCAGTTTGACACAAAATTGACTGCGCTGAATTTTCTGATTCAATGCATCCTCTCCCAAAACACTCTGACACAAAAAATCTGTACGTTCTTCTTTCTGAGAAATGCTTCCTGTTACAAAAACAACTGTATCTTTTTCCAGCGCATTATGCACCGATGCATACAAGTTTGGAAACACGATACAGTCCAATTCCCGTATGCCATCTCCGCAGGAGAAAAAACACATTGTTTCTCCGCTTTTTGTCAGATGCCGTTTCAAATTCTGAATGGTTCCAATCAAAGAAACAACAGCGCCATCCGGACAAGCAGAAACATCTGAAAATGCCGTGCAGTGCAGCAACGCTGCCGGAAGCTGATATTGCTGTAGCGGATTGCCGGATACATACATTCCAAGTGCTTCTTTTTCCATCGCCAGGCGCTCCTGCGGTTCCAAATCCGGCAAATCCGGAACGGTTACACCATAAGAAACAGTGGAAATGGTGCCGAATAGATTCATCTGCCCCTCTACCATTTGCTGCGATTCTTCCCGACTGGAACGAAGAATCTGCTCATAGCATTGCAGCATTTGTCGGCGATTCCATCCCATATGATCGAATGCACCGCTTTTGATGAGACATTCAACCGCTTGCTTGGAGAGCACTGTGCCACTAAGCCGCTCACAAAAATCCTGTAGATTCTGATAAGCACCTGCCCGTTCCCGATTGGATACGATGCTATCAATCAGCCCTTTTCCAAGCCCTTTTACTGCGAGCAAGCCAAATCGAATCTGATTGCCGCATCGAGTAAATCCAGCCATGCTTGCATTGACACTGGGCGGCAGAACTGCAACACCTGCGGCTGTGCATTCTGTCATATAATCCAGCAGCTTCGGTGTATCTCCCATGACACTGGTCATCAGAGCCGCCATATAATCTGCAAAATAGTGATTTTTCAAATAGGCAGTCTGATACGCCAAGTACGCGTAGGCAACCGCATGCGATTTGTTGAACGCATAGGAGGCAAACCCGGCAATTTCATCAAAAATGGAAGACGCAACTGCTTCAGGAACGCCATTTGCAACTGCACCACAGCAAGCACTGCTTCCATCCCTGCCATCACTGCCATACAGAAATACCTGTCGTTCCTGTTCCATAACATCCTGTTTTTTCTTTGCCATGGCACGGCGCACCACATCTGCCCGTCCATAGGAATAACCTGCCAGTGAACGGCAAATTTCCATGACCTGCTCCTGATATACAATGCAGCCATTTGTAACATTCAAAATGGGTTCCAGCAACGGATGGGCATAGGTAATCTTTTCCGGATGTCGCCGATTTTCAATAAATTTGTCAATGGAATCCCGTGGACCAGGACGATAAAGCGAAAGCACTGCTGTTAAATCTTCCAGATTTTCCGGCATCAAGCGGGTCAACACTCTCCGCATTCCAGCACTTTCAAATTGAAACACACCGGTTGTCTCACCACGTGCCATCATTTTGTAAACGTCTGCATCGTCAATCGGAATTTGATCGATCGAAAAATCTGGATGCTCTTTTTGAATGGCACGCACACAGTCCCGAATTACCGTTAAGTTGCGAAGCCCCAAAAAGTCAAATTTTAACAGACCCAGGTATTCCAGCACCTGCATGGGATACTGCGTTACCACAACAGTATCATTTTTTTGCAGCGGCACCAGGTCATCAATTGGAATGGCAGAAATCAGAACACCAGCTGCATGCGTAGAAACATGCCGAGGCACTCCTTCTATTTTCTGCGCCATCTCCAGCAGGCGATGAGCATCTGCATTGGTTTGATCCAATTCCCGCAGATCTGCTCCATCCTTTGCCCGCATCATCTCCGCAATGGTTCTCCTTGGATCGATCTGCTTGGCAATCCGATCACACAGGGCATAGGGAAGATTCATCGCACGTCCGGCATCTCGCACCGCACCACGCGCTTTCATAAAGTCAAAGGTAATGATCTCTGAAACACGCTGTGCACCATAACGTGCAATGACATAGTCCTTTACAGCCTGCCGACCCTCGATACAGAAATCAATATCAAAATCCGGCATGCTGACTCGTTCTGGGTTCAAAAAGCGCTCAAACAGCAAATGATACCGCAGCGGATCAATCTGCGTAATATTCATGCAGTAGGCGCAGATACTGCCTGCTCCGGAACCTCTTCCCGGTCCGACTGGAATATTTTGGCTGCGTGCATAGCGGATGTAATCCCATACAATCAGGAAATAGTCCACATATCCCATCTGCACAATCACTTGAATTTCCCGTTTCATACGCTGAATGGCTTCCTGCGAAGGAGAAGCACCATACCGGCGCACCAGTCCTTCTTTGCAAAGCTTCTGGAAAAACTGTGTGTTGTCAATCCCCTGCTCCTGTTCGAATTTTGGCAGGTAAATATGTCCCGTTTCAAAGGTAACCTGGCAGCGTTTTGCAAGTGCTGCCGTATTTTGGATGGCCTGCGGAACCTCCCGAAACAGCTGCGCCATTTCCTCCGTGCTTTTCAGGTAAAACTCCGGCTGTTCAAACCCCATTCCGGTTTGCTCAGAAATGGTCTTCCCCGTTTGCATGCAAAGTAAAACATGATGCATCTCTGCATCTAATTTGCGCAGATAATGCGCATCGTTGGTGGCTATTAGTGGAATTCCTGTTTCTTGCGCAAGCTGGTATAGTTTCGGCAATACAGCCTGTTCTTCTTCCAACCCATGATTCTGTACTTCCAGGAAGTAGTGATCGGCGCCAAACAATTCCCGATATCGAATTGCTGTTTCTTTCGCTCCGATTTCATCTCCATTTTGCAATCTACGCGGCACTTCTCCTGCAATGCAGCCGGAAAGCGCAAAAAGCCCTTCGTGATACCGTTCCAACAGCTCCCAATCCACCCTCGGCTTTTGGTAGAAGCCTTCTAAGGCAGCGGCAGACACCAATTTTACCAGATTCCGATATCCGGTATTATTTTCACACAGCAGCACCAAATGATAGCTGCGGCGATCCAGCGCCTGCACCCGATCAAATCTTGTCCGCTGTGCCACATAGACTTCACAGCCGATAATAGGATGCACACCTGCTTTTTGCGCTGCCTGATAAAACTGTACTGCTGCATACATATTGCCATGATCGGTCAAAGCAACTGCTGATTGTCCGAGTTCTTTGACCCGCTCCATCAATGCATCAATGGAACAGGCGCCATCCAGTAAGCTATATACGCTGTGTACATGCAAATGGACAAAGTCAGAATTTTGTATGGATTGCATTTGTTCGTATCTCCCCCGCAATCGCTGCAATCTTTTGGAACCGATGATTGACACCGGAACGGCCAATTGGAACTGTTAGCAAATCGCCCAGTTCCTTGAGGCTCAGTTCTGGATTTTCCAAACGAAGCTGTGCCAATTCCAGCAAATCTGCCGGAAGCGATTCCAGCCCCTGTACCGATTCAATCAGGTGAATATCCTCCACTTGCTTGGCAGATGCTGCAACCACCTTATCAATATTCGCAGCATCGCAGTTTCGAATTCGGTTCGCTTTATTCCGTACATCCTTATGAATTTTAATATTCATCAGTTCCAGTGTGCATTGCTGTGCACCCATAAAAGTCAGGGTATCTTCAATGTGTGCGCTATCTTTCAAATACAGCACGTACATGTTTTTCCGCTGTACCATACCGCTGCGCACCTGAATGCTTTGCAGCAGCTTCTGCAAATCCTGGCAGAGCATTTCAGACGGTGTCATAAATTCCAAATGATATTCTTTCTGCGGCTCTACCATGCTGCCGCAGATGAAAAACACACCGGATAAAAAGGCAGCAGTACTGTTGTTGACCAAATTGGTCAAGTAAATTTCCCGCTGTTCCAAGCGAATGCGGTACGTCTCACAAATACGTGCAATCCATTCCGGATCTGACAAAACGAACTGTACCATGCCAGTCTCTGTTTCCCGTTCTGCGGTTCGCAAGACAAGCGGAACGTCTTTTCCAAATACGGCATGAAACAAATCCGGAATCAATTTTGCGAAAACAGGGCTTTCACTTTGCAGACGAATTCTGGACGCTGTAAACGTCCGGCAATATAGCAGAATTCCATACAAACAGGCATATTTCTTATCCTGATCATTCATTCGGCTATAGAGTTCTTCCCGTACCGAATCGGAAAATGACATCACACTCTGCTCCTCTCCTGTTGGAATTGCTGTGCATCAGGAAGGACGATCCCGTCCGATATCCCGATGCTGCTTGCTGACCCGCATTCCATTTGCCAATAAGTGATCTCCGATTTGCTCTGCAAAGGTAACGGAACGATGTTTGCCGCCCGTACAGCCAAATGCAATTACCAATCGGCTCTTTCCCTCCTTGATGTATAGGGGAATTAAAAAGTCCAGCAAATCCTCTAATTTTTTCAAAAGCTCCTGTGACTGTTCAAAGGAAAGCACATAATCCTGTACGCATGCTTCACATCCAGTATGCGTCTTCAATTCTGGAATGTAGTATGGATTGGGCAGGCAACGCACATCAAACATCAGATCGGCTTCTGTAGAAGCGCCGTATTTAAATCCAAAAGACATCACTTTAATCAGCAAAGAATCACTTTCATGATCCAGAAAAATATCTTTGATCTGCTTTTTCAGCTGTGCCGCTGAGATATAGGAACTCTCAATGTAGTAATCCGCAATGCCCTTCACAGGCAGCAGCTGTTCCCGTTCATATGCAATGGCACTGTGTAGGGAACCGTTGAACCGTTCATCCAGCGGATGCTTTCGGCGCGTTTCCTTGTAGCGTTTGATGATTACCTCATCGGTTGCTTCCAGATACAGAACTTTCACATCCAGTTCCGGTGTCTTTTCTAGTGTACGCAAAACATGATAGGCATCCCCAAACAGCTTGCCGGAACGCAAATCTACAGAAATTGCCAATTTCTCAATCTTATTTTCTGTCTGCCGGCAGATGTCAATAAACTTTCCCAAAAGCTGCGGCGGCAGATTATCAATGCAATAATAGCCGATATCCTCCAGCACATCCATAGCGGATGATTTTCCAGAACCTGACATCCCTGTTACAATTACAATTTGCATATTCTACACGACCTCACTTTCAAAATCTGCCCGTATTGATTTCCAAACGAGCGCTTTTCTTCCGTTTGAACGCACCCAATTACCGTAAAATAATTGGCTCCAGCTCCAGATGATATCCAGTCTTTTCCTGAACGGTTTCCTGCACATAGGCACATAGTTCCAGAACATCCTGACAGGTTGCCTTCCCCGTATTGACCACAAAACCAGCATGCTTAAAGCTTACTTGTGCATCGCCGACGCTCGCACCTTTTAAACCGCACTGATCGATCAGCATGGATGCGTAACTTCCAACCGGACGCTTAAATGTACTACCAGCACTGGGAAGCTCCAATGGCTGCTTGGCACGCCGCCGATTCATCAGCGTTTCCATTTCTGTTTTGATGGCGCCGTATTTTCCCGGCTGTAGCTGTACCGTAACGCTGACAATCGGATTGTGTTTCGCCATAAAGAAGCTATGCCGATAGGAAAGCTGCATATCCGCTGCTGCAATGGTCTGTAAGGTTCCATTTTCGTCCAAATAAGTGGCTTCTTTCACCACATCAGACATATCTCCTCCATATGCACCAGCGTTCATGAATAACGCACCACCAATGGTGCCCGGAATACCATAAAGGCATTCCATTCCCGTTAACGAAGCATCCAGCGCAAACAGCGCTGCTCTGCTGAGCATCGTGCCAGCCTGACAGCAGAATGTTCGATCATCAATCTGTGTAATTGCAGAGAAGTCCACACCCATTTTGATAACAATGCCATCATAGCCCGTATCCGGAACCAGCACATTGCTTCCTTTTCCAAGCACGGTATACCGCAGTTGATTTTCTTTGCAGAATTGCAGTACCTGCTGCAACGCTGCAATGCTATTGATTTTAATATAAGCGGAACAGGCTCCGCCAATTCGAAAGGTCGTATGATACCGAAGCGGTTCCTGTACCAACATGGTACATCCGCACTGTTGACACAGCGCAGCCAACTCTTCTTGTTTCTTCATGTTGTTCTCCTAAATCACAAACTTGTCAATTGTCTCGCCTTGCTTGCAGAGACTTAAAACGCATCATAATCCTTTACGATTTCTTTGGATTCCATATCCAAACCAAGGTGATCCAGCAGTTCGGTAGCCGCATTGTATCCCATCTTTTTCTGGCGGTTATTCATAGCGGCAACTTCCAGAATTACGGCAAGGTTTCTTCCCGGTTTTACCGGAATAGTCAGGGACGGCACTTTTACACCCAAAATGGAAACATACTGCGTATCTACGCCCATCCGGTCATAGATCTTTTCCGGGTTCCACAGTTCCATTTCTACCACCAATTCGATTTTTTCGGTATTCTTAACGGCACCGATACCAAACAGCCGCCGTGCGTTGATGATACCGATTCCTCGCAATTCCAGGAAGTGCCGGATATTATCTGGAGAACTGCCCATCAAGCTATCATTGGAAACCTTTCGAATTTCAACGGCATCATCGGCTACCAGACGATGCCCACGCTTTACCAGCTCAATCGCTGTCTCACTCTTTCCGACGCCACTTTCACCGGTAATGAATACACCTTCTCCGTAAATCTCAATTAAAACACCATGCCGGGTAATACGGGGCGCCAGATTCATATTTAAGAATGCAATCAATCCTGCAATAAAGTTTGACGTGCTTTCCTTACTGCGCAGAAGCGGTACTTCGTATTTTTTTGCCAGTTCCAGCATCTCTGAAAAATACGGCAATTCTCTTGAAATAATCAATGCCGGAATGTGCTGTGACAGCAGCATATCCAAACGCTGATACCGTGTTGCTTCATCAATGGTAGACAAATAAGCAAACTCCATTTTCCCGATAATCTGCATTCGCTCCGGATTGAAATACTCATAAAATCCCATCAGCTGCAAACCAGGACGTGTTACGTCATTTTCATCGATCAAGATCTCAGACGCATCCTTCGGCATATAGATAACTTCCAAATTAAAATTCTGTATAATTTTTTCCAATGACACATTAAACTTGTTTGCCATAACTTCCCGCTCCTTTTTACAATGTCTTCTTTTTACGATTCTGTAAGCTTGGTAATTCCTTTTGCCTGTGTTTGTGCTGCTGTCTGCACAGACTGCTCTGCCACCCATGGCAGATGAAATGCATCCATTGCTTTTTGAATGGCTGCCCACTCTGTTTCTGTACAAGCATCCGGAACTTGCACAACAACGGTCTCCGGCGCCCATACAGTAAGATCATGCAGCACTTCTGGCGTTCCGGTTTGCAAATCTGTTCCGGATATCTCCAAATAAACCGGCAGCTGTACGCTGCTTGTCAATGTTTTCATCAAATCTGTTAAGCCGCTCCAACGTGTTTGCGGCTGCACGGAATCTCCAATATATGCAATGTCGCTTTCCCGAAACGGCGGAAACGTTACATCCGCACAAAGGATTCCAGAAAAGCCGGCTTGCTGCGCTTCCTGCAAAAGTTCTGTTAAATATGCACTGGTTGCAGGTGCAAATGGATTCATCCAAGGCTTGCCGCCATCTTCCAGGTTGTTGTCAATCCAGCGTTCACTTCCTACCAGATAGGAGGTTTCCGCATTTGCCTGCGGCATCAGCTGATCGGACAGCAAGCTATAGGATGCATAGGGGGCATATTGATATTGTTGCACCAAATCTGCAATTTCTTGCAGCGTCATGGTTCCCTGTGCAATATTTGCCTGTGTCGCTGCACTGGAATTGGAGTGATACAGCAAAGCACCACCCTGCACCTTCAGTGGAACAATCACCGCTGTCTGTTGCGGAATCTGCGCGACAAGCTGCTCCAGATAAGTCTGCAAAGTATCCGCACTGCGCAGCGCCGATGCCGGCAACATCACACCGCCTGTCAGCTGCTCCACCGCAGCTTGTGCTACAGATTCCCCTTGCGGCGCAGTCGTTGTCTGTTCAGAAGCCGCTTCCGTCTGTACTGGTTGTGCAGAGGACTCCATTGAAATGGAAGCAGTAGAATCTTCTTCGGTTGCTTCCCAATTGCGCAGCAGTGGCTTTGCGACACTATAGCCGACAACGCCAAACAAACCAGCAATTGCAAAGGTCAGGCAGACAGAGGCAATGGCTCGGCTTATGGTTCCCTTCGGCTTTCTTTTCTTTAGCTTTTTATGAATTCTTCCCGTTTTTTGGGGTCTCATGCAATGTGGCTCCTTTCAGAATGTTTCGAACAGCATTTCTTCCATTCCCCATCCCTAAAAGGCGGTTTTATGGGATTGCTACTGCCACTGTATGCAACAGTTCTGCATTCCTAGAACCGATCAAGGCACGCAATGGATTTCCGTAATCTCCAACCTGCCTTCTGATGTCATGCAAAATCAAACTTCTGACTCCGCTTTTCCAATTTCCCGAATGGTCTGCACCACTGCACGTTTATCCTCCTGCGAAAACAGGGCGCTACCCATTACCAGAATGCTTGCTCCGGCATCTATTACAGCTTTTGCAGTGCCTGCATGAATGCCGCCGTCTACTTCGATACGAACCGGAAGCTGCTGCTGCGCAATCTGTTCCTGAATTTTCTGAACCTTGTCTACCATTTCCCACATAAAAGATTGTCCACCAAATCCAGGCTCTACGGTCATCACCAGCACCACATCTACAAGCGGCAAATATGGCAATACGGCTTCATAAGGCGTTCCCGGCTTTAACACAATCCCTGCCTGAACCCCAGCAGCTCGAATTGCCGCAATGGTTTCCTTTGGATCACTTTCACTTTCAAGATGAAATGTAATCAAATCTGCACCTGCTTTTGCAAACTGCGGAATATATCGAATTGGATCTTGAATCATCAAATGGACATCCAAGAATATCGAACTGCAACGCCGCAGCGCTGCCAAAACCGGCATTCCAAATGTCAAATTCGGTACAAATATTCCATCCATTACATCAAAATGCAGCATATCTACATCGCTCTGTTCCAACTCTTTTGCGACATCCTCCAGATGCAGCAGATCTGCACTTAAAATGGATGCTGAAACTTGTATTGTATCCAAAATAGCCTCCTAAAAACCGTCTTTTTCTTCTTTTTTCTGCATGCTTTTTCGAATCACATGCGAACGGTACCCGAATGGTACACTTTTATTATATAATAAATCTGGAAGCCCGTCAATATGATTTTCAAATTCTAGCAGGATTTTTTCTTTGCATTTCTTCTAAAAATATGCTATACTATGAAGGAGAACCAGTATCGATCGATAATGGTACCGATTTGAAAGCGAAATACTGTAAGTAATTGCACCAATAAGCAATGGACGAAAATTCAAATATACACGAACCGGTTTTAGAAAGAAAGGATGATAGCATTGAACGCAATCGAACCCATTCCAGAACGAAATGCTGTTCCGCAATCCGCCAAGTGGAACCTGGAGGACATGTACCCGACACTAGAAGCATGGGAACAGGATTTTCAGGCAGTACAGGCATTGGTAAAAGAACTAGCAGCTTTTCAAGGCACACTTTCCGATTCTCCGCAGCAGCTGCTTGCTTACCTGCAAAAGAGCGATACCCTCACACTGCTTACCGATTCTCTGAGCAACTATGCCAATCGGAAATCAGATGAAGACACCCGAATTGGAAAATACCAGGATTTGGTTTCCAGAGTAACTGGATTGTATGTAGAAATCGGCAGCGCCACTGCATGGGATCTTCCGGAAATCATTCATATTCCAGAAGAAACCCTGCTAAGCTTTTACGAAACATGCCCGGAATTGCGCCTCTATCAGCGTGCTTTGACACGCATGCGTGCACAAAAAGAGCACACACTTTCTGACGCAGAAGAACGCATTCTTGCGCTCTCCGGCGAACTGACACAAAGCCCGGAAGCCATTTTCTCCATGCTGAATGATGCGGACTTCCGTTTTCCGCCTGCAAAAGATCAAAACGGACAAGAGCATCCTGTCACACATGGCAGTTATATTCCTTTGATGCAATCACAAGATCGCACCTTGCGGAAAAATGCTTTTACAGCATTATACAGCGTTTATGATGCCTATCAGAACACCGCTGCTGCTGTTCTTTCTGCACAGGTGAAAGCACTGGTTTTCCATGCACGTGCACGGCGCTATCCTTCTACACTGGAAGCGGCACTCTCTGCTACAGAAGTTCCAACTGCCGTTTATCACAATCTCATTGCAGCGGTTCATGAGAACTTACCAGCTATGTACCGTTATGTCGCACTGCGAAAAAAAGCACTGGGCGTAGAGCAGCTGCACATGTATGACCTCTATGTACCGATGGTAAAGAATACCACATTCCACATTCCATTTGAGGAAGCAAAGCGGATTGTTTTAGAGGCACTTGCCCCCATGGGCGAAGCTTACTGCAACATCCTGAAAGAAGGATTTGCAAATGGTTGGATTGATGTCTATGAAAATGTTGGAAAACGAAGCGGTGCATACTCTGCCGGAGCCAAAGTGCACCCGTATGTTTTACTAAACCACAAGGATACACTGGACTGCATGTTTACACTTGCCCATGAAATGGGGCATGCTATCCATTCCTATCTATCCAACAGCAACCAGCCGACGGTTTATCAGGACTATGTCATTTTTGTGGCAGAAGTTGCTTCCACTTGCAATGAATCTCTTCTGATGCAGCACCTGCTGAAAATCACAACAGACCCTGCACAAAAAGCTTACTTGATCAACTACTTCCTGGAACAATTCCGGGGTACTGTTTATCGGCAGACCATGTTTGCAGAATTTGAATTGCAGATCAATGAAATGGCACAGAATGGACAATCCTTGACAGCCGAGACACTATGTGCATGCTATGAAGCATTGAATCGCACCTATTTTGGCGATGAAATGGTACTGGATCCTGAAATTCGCCTGGAATGGGCACGCATTCCGCATTTTTATTATGATTACTATGTTTATCAGTATGCAACTGGTTTTTCTGCCGCCATTGCGCTTTCACAGCGTATTTTGCGAGAAGGAGAACCGGCAGTTCAAGATTACCTGCAATTTTTAAAGGGCGGTTGCTCTGCTGACCCGATCTCCCTGTTAAAAGGTGCTGGTGTTGACATGGCAACCAGCAAGCCTATTACAGAAGCTTTGCAGCTCTTCGATAGCCTGATCGATCAGCTGGATGAATTACTTCATACTACACCTGCCGCAAAAGAATAATCCCTGCTATTTCTTCTAAAATGCCCCTGCTTGTTTCAATGACAAACAGGGGCATTTTTATGTGTACTTCTATCAAAGGCAATCTGTAAAAAAGAACCGCTCACTCTTCTTGGAAAAACGGCAGATGCGAACTACAAGCTTTTTTCAGTTCTTGTTTAGCGACATCAGACAAATGCGTCCATGCGCCCTGCAAGAGTTCCCGTTCTTCCTGCGGCAGCGATTTCCATTGCAGGAAGATATTTGGAAGTGCCTTTTGAACTGTTTGAACCGTCAACGTGTCTGCCATACCAGCTCGATCCGGAATGGCAAACAGCTGTTTGGTCAATGCTTCTCGCTGCTGCGCAGACAGCTGTTCCAACCAAGATGCCATAATCTGACTTGCCAACACACTGGAATTGGACAGCTCTGACACCGTTACAAATGCGCCATCCTTCACTTCCCAACTGTAAGCAGCATGCTGCATCACACCAACTGCATTGCTTTTTACAATCATACATGGTTCCAAATGCGTTAAAAGCTGTCCGACAAAAGATCCTTGCGGTACAATTGTCTGAATCCGATCTGCAACATTGGCATAACGGGGAGAATCCAATACACTTGGCTGAAATCCAGGTCCATCATGATTATAGACAGCCTGTATTCGATTCTGAACGGAAACGGAACAAAAGGCAGCAGCATAAACAGCTGCATTTCCGCCCTTAGAATGCCCTCCCACTAAAAAGGTTCCCGGTAAAGCTGCTGCTGCTTGCTCCAAATACTGCACCGCATCTTCTTGTGTGGGCGTTGTTTCCAAATAGGAAAGCTGTAAATCTTCTTCCCACCCGGTCAGCGTCCGATCGGTTCCACGAAACGCTGCAAACCAACAGGGCGGTTCCTGCGTCAATTCCACGCAATATGCTGCAAATTGTTCTGGCTCTGCTGTTTGATGCCGCTTTCGGCATCCACAGACACGTAGATTACGAAAGCGTTCGCTTTCCGATAGCATGCGAAGCAGCAGCAAATCACGTCTCGTTAAAATTTTTTCCTTGATATCCGGCAATGCCAGCATGACAGCTGCCGCTTCGCCAAGTGGCATTCCCTTTGAAAAGTCAAACGCTTCCGTACAAACTTCTTCTAACGGTAAGTATGCAAACTGCGATAAAATGAGAGAATCCACTGCATTCCATGCACGCTGTTCCCATTGATCTCCCATTGTTTCCCATAAATAAGTCAGCAGATTTCCCATGCCATATACGCTCCTTTCATTTCGATGCTTTTTCCCATTTTAACAAAAGAATCTGCATTTGTCAATGTTTATGCAAAATGGCTCGTCCTTTATTGTTTACAAAATATTCATTGACAAACAGAAAAAAACGGGATATACTAAACAGTAGAGTACAAGATTCCTCAATAGCTCAGTCGGTAGAGCATGCGGCTGTTAACCGCAGGGTCGTTGGTTCGAGTCCAACTTGGGGAGCCAATCAAAACGCTGTATCATGTTTGATACAGCGTTTTTTGTTTTATTTGTTCCAACGGAAAAAAGCTGCACCATCTTTTTGCAGAAGAATGGTGCAGCTTTTCTTTTTATTCGGCAACAGAAACTGTTTCTTTTTGCGGAATTGCTTCTGGTACTTCTTCCAGGATTGGAGGTGTCTCCATATGTATATGCTTTTTGTAACGCATCTTCTGAATAAAGAAGTATCCAATACTCATCAAAATACCAAGCAAGGAACAGCAAACACCTGCCCGGAACCAAGGCGCATGATAGGTAATGGTAACGGTGTGCTCCCCGGCAGAAATTGGGAATCCGATAAAGGAAACATTGGTACGTTCATAGGCAGTCTGAACGCCATCTACTTCAATTTGAAACCCTTCATCATAGGGAATGGAAGCAGTAAACCAGCCATCCTTCTGTACCTGGATGGTACCTGTCAGTGTATTTTCTTCCGCTGCTGTTTTGCGGTCGATTTGCAACGCATCTACCTGCTGAACAGCATCCGTCACAGTGGATGCTTCCAAGGTATAACAATTTGGCTCACCAATCTGATAATCGCCCTTTGAAAAGGTGATTTCCAATTCTGTAATGGGCTCCTTAGAAGTTAAGGTATATTCAAAAATATTATTATGATTCTGATACTTCCAATTTGGATTGGTCAGCTTATTGCGGATTCCATTGATGGTAATGACAACATCACCTTTTATGCCTACCGCTTTTCCAGTATATTCATTTTTTACTGGAAAACGAAGCAGCAAGGCTTGATCCGTAATGGGCTGTTCCAATGGAATATGAACCGTAAAATCTTTTGTACTATGCACCCGATAAGCAGATGCCCCAACTGGACGAATCGCTTCATTTTTTAGCAGGGCATCATCCAATTGCAAGTCATACGATGCAATGGAAGCATTCTCTTTGGAGCGATCACACGCTTTCGAGGCGTATTCATTCGGAACAATAATGTGATTCAAAATTGCCTCTGCCTTATATGGATACACCAGAGACTGAAAATCGGATTCTGCGAGTACCTGACTAGAGGCATAGGCAACCGGAAAGGTTTCTTCCAATCGATAGAGAAAATAGGAACCATAATGCTTTACGAGTGTATAACCAGCACGTTCAATGGGCTCGATGCTGATTAAATACTTGCAGCCCATCAACATCTGGCAAAATACATTTTTGGACTGTGTATTCATAGTTGCATTTCGAATACCATTTTCATTGTAAATCTCATCAAAATAAAACGAAGATAAGCGTGTATTATGAACCGAAGAATAAATGGTGCTCTGATAATATTCCGGCTGGTAAACTTGATTGACTGTCAATCCTGCATTGGCCTCATTTGCAAATCGATAAAATGCCGGATCTTCTTCCAATGTCTCTGTAATAAGCTGCAAACGATCTGCACTATAAATCATATCCAAATCAGACTTTAGGGCATATGTCTCTTTCAAATTGATTCCAACGCAGTCTAATCCAGAAAGCACAACCAATGGCACCATCAACAAAGCACTTTTTTTCCATCTAAAGAACAGCAAAAATGCAATGAGACAAACCGCTCCATCAATCAGGAAGCCGATTTGAGCAGAATTGGAAAAGTCTGCATTCGTCCTCTTATTATAAAACACACCAATTCCAATCAACAAAAGCACGCACACCAAACACCGCCGTTTTGAAACCTCTCCCTGCAAAATAGCACGCAAAACAGCTCCCATCAGCAGCAGAACCAACGGCAAAAATGGGATATACGCTTTTGCATCCAAATACATGGTTCCATTCATAAGATACAGCACAAACGGCACACAAAGCAAAATTAAAAAGGTGATCGATAGAAATCGAATCTCATGCCGTTTGGCATCCAGTAAAATAAAAATGGAGAAAACCGAAAAAAATGTACCGCCAATCGAAAAAGGAGAATACACGAAATAATGTACATTCGGAATCGGAAACAGTAGCGTAAACCAATCCACAGCAGCATGTGTTGCATCTCTTCCGTGCAGCAACGTTGCCGCAGTTGGCAGAAGCAAAACACCTGCCAGAAGAACAGCCAAAAGAAGATGAATGCCAATGCGCAAACTCATTCTCCAGTAGACATGCGGCATTGCAAGTTCTTTTTTCTGCGTACATACAACATACATTCCATAGACCCAAATGGCCAAAAAAGCACCAATGCTAAAATAAAAACTGCATAGTAAAATACAGCAGGCAGCTACGACCAGCTGGATACTGCTCCCCTTTTGGATACAGCGATGAACCGAAAAGAGCGCCCAAAACAAAAATGGGAAATAATTGATAAACATAATATGGTGGTGGCTATGAAAAATAATGGGGGCTGCCAGCAAAAACAACAAGGCCAGCAAGAAAGAAAATGGAACCGAATACCACTTTTTCATAAAAAAGTAGCAGAGTATGGTAGCACTCAACACCGATAGAATGCTGACCCATTGCAAATAGGTAATCATCGGTACCCACGGAAGCAAATAAGAACATAAAATAATCGGACTGAGCAATCCATAATAGGCAAAATAATAGATATTCTGCCCGCCCCCGATTTGACCAGCAAAGTTTGGAAATAAATTGCCAGTTTCATAAAACTGCATTCGGAAATAATCCGGAATTGCAAAATGCTGATTGAGCCAGTCCCCGCTTGATCCATATACGGTGCCGGGATGCAGCACTCGAATCAGCACAAAAATCACCACAAAAACGCCAATTAAACTGCCACAGCACAACCCATCCCATTTCCACTGGCAGGCTTTTTGATCCGCTCTCTTTTTCTGCATATGTAATAATTCCAATCTGTTTCAAATTTTGTCTGTTTGTTGCTTGCAATACCAGTTATGAAACCAGCGTCCATTCTTCGTAGGGATTCATATGCGATAAGTTTTCAATGGTTCTTTCCTGGGAATGGTACAAAGACAGCAATTCTTCTTTCTTCTGTAATTGATCGTCTGGAATCCGAGTCATATCTTGCTCATAATCCGGCAGCGCCGCTTTTCGATGATAGGTTCCAAAGGTATACAATGGAATGGTGCAGTCTGCCTGCTGATAGTACTGTGTCACAATTTGATTGGTCTTTTTGTGATGGATGTGTCCGTACTCCCCTGCTTCATTATGGGTAACAATCAAGTCCCATGTTTTCAGTTCTATCACTTTCTCTAAATCAGCGGAAATGCCGTCTTGTACAGCTTCCCAGTCATCCCGCTTTCCATTTACCTTATCCGGATAGGAAAGCATGATCCCCTGATTTCCGGATGCTTCCATTACAGAATAGAACTCAGCAGAACGAGTTTTATCCGAACCATGCGTAATGCAAACAACCAGATAATCGCCTTCTGACAGGTGTCCTCCCCCCCAAAGTGTTTCATCATCTGGATGTGCCACGATCATTAATTTTTTTGCCTGCTCCAAATCAATCTGATCCAAAACAGACTGCGCAATTGGATCGACATGATGGGCACGATATGCATTGATCCAAGAGAGAGACAATAAAACCAAAACAATTGCAAGAACAATACACAGTCCTTGTATCAATTTTTTCTTGACATTCTTCATAATATGTGTAATTCCTTCCCAACTCCAAGTGTTGCACCAGTAGTGCAACACTATTATAGCACACTGTAAAAAATCTGTCAAGGGATGTAACAAAAAGAACCTCTGCAAATTTTTGCAGAGGTTCTCGTTTTTCTGAAAATGACTTTTTCCATTCTGTTGCAATTAGAACATGTTCCTAAAAACATGCTTTAAGAAATCTTGTCCACTTTCATCAAGTTGGTGGTATTCGGCTGTCCAACCGGAACACCAGCTGTAATGACTACAATATCATCTTTCTGTACCAAATTGGCACACCGTGCTGCATTGGTGGAAGCTTCAAACAGTTCTTCGGTATTGCTCATTTCATCAATCAGCAGCGGATAAACGCCCCAACTCAAATTCATCTGACGGCGTACCTTTTCACTGACTGTGCAGCTTACAATCGGACAATATGGACGATATTTTGAAATCTCCCGTGCGGTGACACCTGTCATCGTAACCGTCAAAATTGCTCTTGCATTCAGGTCATGTGCTGTAGTTACCGTTGCGTGTGCAATTGCATTGGCAATATCATGCATCCCCCTTGCCTTACAGGTCGCATGCATTTCCTTATAATCAATGTTGTCTTCTGTTGTCTTCGCAATCAAATCCATGGTACGAACTACTTCAACCGGATACGCACCAGCTGCGGTTTCACCGGACAGCATAATGGCACTGGTACCATCATAAATCGCATTGGCAACGTCTGTGATCTCTGCTCGTGTCGGTCTCGGATTGGTAATCATGGATTCCAGCATCTGAGTGGCTGTAATCACTTGCTTTCCTGCCTGATACCCCTTTCGAATCAAATCCTTCTGTACAGCCGGAATCTGCTCGAACGGAATCTCAACACCCAAGTCACCACGTGCAACCATGATGCCATCTGAAGTTTGCAAAATCTCATCGATGTTGCGCACACCTTCCAGATTCTCAATCTTTGCAATAATCCGAACATCAAACCAGCCAAGGCTTTGAATATACTTTCTCAGATAATCAATATCAGCAGCCGTCCGCACGAAACTTGCTGCAATAAAATCATAGCCCATTTTTGCGCCAAATTCCAAGTCGTTTCGGTCGCTCTCACTGAGATACGGCATCGAAAGCTGTACGCCTGGAACATTAATTCCCTTGTTGTTAGAAAGCACACCGCCGTGAATAATCTTGCAGACAATGTCTGTGGTCGTAACTTTTGTTACTTCCATTTCAATGACACCGTCATTGATCAAAATGTGAGTGCCCGTTTTTACATCGTGCGGCAAATTCTTAAACGAAATGCTGCCGATTTCATTGGTACACAGAACATCTTTTGTGGTAAGGGTGTAGGTATCTCCAGAGTGAATGGTAACTGGCTTATCATCAACAAAACGACCCAAACGAATTTCCGGTCCTCTTGTATCCATCAATGTCGCAATTGGAAGATCCAATTCTTCTCGAATGCGGACAACCTGCTCAAAGCGTTTTTTATGCATTTCATAATCGCCATGGGAAAAGTTAAACCGTGCCACATTCATGCCAGCCTGCATGATTTGTCTCATAATGGCATCATCATCTGTAGCTGGTCCAATTGTACAAACAATTTTTGTCTTTCTCATACTATCCAATCCTCTTTCTCAATTTGCATAAAACTTTCCAGGTACCAGTATACCATATTTTTCGAAAAATGAAAAGCGCATTTTTTGTAAATTATTTATTATGGTCAAAAAATGCGTTGCTTTTTTCAAAGCCCGAGCCAGTTTTTAAAGTTTTCACTAAAAATTGCTTTTTTTTTCAAACTGGAGAGGTTCAAATTCATAATAAAATGAATCTCATTTTTATGGCTCCACATGGGGAAGTCTACTCCAAAAAAGTAGTGGTCTGTTCCAAACCGGCGGAAGTGTTCCATAAATTTTTCCGGCGGTAAAAATGCAGAGCTGCTGCTGGTATCAAAACGAAGCCGATCACTGGGTTGTAAATATTCCAGCGCTGCATCCCAACGTTCATAACCGCCCAAATGTGCTGCAATGACTCGCAAATGCGGGAATTCCTTCAGAACATTGGCAAGGCGGCGAGGATGTGAACGAGTGGTGCGAGGATCTCCCATGTGCATCAAAATCGGCAATCCAGTGCTTTGTATCATATCATAAACCGGATAAATAGCCGGATCATCAATATCAAAATTCTGAAAATCCGGATGCAGTTTGATGCCGTGCATATGGTCTTTTTGAATGGTTTCCAAATCCTGCTCTACCGTATCAGAAGTAGGAAACAAGGCCCCAAATGCAATGCAGTTGGAATGCTCCGCACAAGTTTTTGAAAGGAATTGATTGATGGAAGCAACCTGTTCTGCCTTTGTCGCCACAGAGCAAACCAAAAAGCCGTCTACACCGTCTTCCTTTCCGCTTTGCAGCAGCTCCTTTACGCTTCCTGTCTGATGATACATCGGAAGGCCATAAAACTTTGAAATCCCGGTGGTCGCTTTTTCTGCAATTTTATCCGGGAAAATGTGTGCGTGTGCATCGATAATAGAATATCCTTCAACCATATTTTTGCCAGCTTTCTACTTGAGTTTGTATAAGAACCTATATTTTTTTCATTTTGGCATAATTTGCCATAATCTTTTTCGTTCCGACTTTGTCGAAACCAATCTCCAGCATTGCATCATTTGCCATTTGCTTGATGGATAGAATGGTTCCCTCTCCAAATGACGGATGCAGTACCCGTTCTCCTGTCGCATAAGCAACTTTTGCAGCAGCGGTCGGCTTTTTCCGCTGTGCTGCCAACTGCTGTTGCAGCGACATTGATTGAACGGTTCGAATCTCATTTTGACTGCTTATTTTTTGAGAAACCAAAAGTGTACTCTTTACTTTTTGCAGCAAATCCGGATCAATCTCCCGCAGAAAACGAGAGGGCAAGTTATGCATGCAAGTACCAAACAGCATCCGAGAAGCTGTATTGCTGATAAACAACTGCTTCTTGGCACGGGTAATCGCAACATATGCCAAACGGCGTTCTTCTTCCATTTCGGTCTGAGAATCCATACAGCGTGCATTGGGGAAAAGTCCATCTTCCATGCCAACCAGATAAACAGAAGAAAACTCCAGTCCCTTTGCTGCATGAATGGTCATCAAAGAAACCACATCCTGCTGCGGTTCGTATTGATCCACATCGGTATACAATGCAATTTCCTCCAGGAATCCCCGCAGAGAAGCTTCTTCCGCTTCTTTTTCATATTGAATCATAGAGGACTTTAATTCTGCAATATTTTCCAAACGGGTTATGCCCTCTTCTCCCAATGCCTGCATAGCAGCTTGATAACCACTTTCTTCCAGCAAACAATCCAGGAATTCTTCCATCGGCAGTTGTTCTGCCTGTTCCGTCAAGCGACAGAATAGGTCTCCCACCTTCTTCAAGGCTGCTGCTCGTTTGGCAAGAACCGGATAGTCGGAAGCATTGCAAAGCACTTCAATTGGGGACAAGTGCAAATCTCGTACAATATCTTCTATTAGAGAAACCGTTGCTTCTCCAATTCCACGTTTCGGCTCGTTGATGATTCGCTTCAAACGCAGCATATCGTACGGATTGTTGATGACGCTCATATAAGCTGTCATATCCTTGATTTCTTTTCGGTCATAGAAGCGTGTTCCGCCATAGATCCGGTAAGGAATACCATGCTTTACAAAAGCACGTTCCAAACTGTTGGACTGCGCATTCATGCGATACAAAACCGCATGATTCTGATAGCTGCCGCCCTGTTCCAGATCTGCTTCAATTTGTTTCACAATGAAATCTGACTCATCGGCTTCATTGGCCGCCCGATAACAGATAATCGGTGCGCCTTTTCCGCTATCTGTCCAAAGATGTTTTTCTTTTCTTCCTTCATTATTAGAAATAACCCCATTTGCTGCATCCAAAATGGTCTGCGTGGAACGATAATTTTGCTCCAATCGAATGACTTTACAGGATGGGAACTGTGATTCAAAGCCCAAAATATTCTCAATGGTTGCACCACGAAACCGGTAAATGCTCTGGTCGTCATCTCCTACTACACATAAATTTTGGTGCCCAGCTGACAACAGCCGCAGCAGTTCAAACTGTGCATGGTTGGTATCCTGATACTCATCCACCAAAAGGTAACGATATTTGTTCTGATAATAAGCCAGTTCCTCTGGATTTTCCCGCAGCATTTGCACCGTACAGGTAATCAAATCATCAAAATCCAGCGCATTGGAATTACGCAGTCGTGTTTGATAAGCCTGATACAGCTTACTGATCATCAGTTTCCGGTAATCCCCTCCGGCATCCTCTTTTAGATCTTCCGGTGTCTGCAAGTTATCCTTTGCAAAACTGATTTCTGTTAGAATTGCTTTCGGCGGAAACTTCTGTTCACTCAAATCAGCGTCTGCAATGCAGGCTTTCATCAGACGCTTGCTGTCATCGGAATCATAAATGGTAAAATCCCGCTCATAGCCCAACAAATGAATGCTGCGGCGCAGCATCCGCACGCAGGCAGAGTGGAACGTTGCCATTGTTACATTCTGTGCTTGTTCTTCTCCGATGGATTGAAGCAGGCGCTCCCGCATCTCTCCAGCAGCTTTATTGGTGAATGTAATCGCCAGAATGTTCCAGGGGCGAATGGGAGCAACTGCTAACAACTCCCGCATGGTATCCAGATCCAATTTCTCTGTTCCATCTACATAAGCTTGCAGCAATACCGCTTCCTGCTCCGTCAGTGTTGCATCTGCCGCTTCGTAGGCATCCCCAAAGTTTACCATATTCATGATTCGATGAATAATCGCCGTTGTCTTTCCGCTTCCGGCACCTGCCAGCACCAAAACCGGACCGTTTACCGTAAAAACAGCCTGCCGCTGCGGTTCGTTTAAGTGCCCATAATATTTGGAAAGCGCCGCACGCTTTAACTGAATTTGTTCTTCCCTTGTCATAGCCACACTCCATTCCAGGATGCCTGCGCATCCCACATTCTGCATTCCATCAACCATTATAGCACATTTTTAGTTTCCTGGAAAGCCCTGTCTGATATTTTTATGTTTTATTCATGCAGAAGCCATTGTTTTCCTTTCTTCCATCTGTTCTATTTGGACAACCTCCTGCATAAACTGATAACAGTGTGCATACATCCATCGTTCCATTTATCAAAAAGCAGGAGGATTCCCATGAAACTGATTTTCTTGATTCGAAAAAGCATTTTCCTCAGTGCCGCAGGTCTCTTTGTCAGTGCTTGCCTTGTTCGGACGGCACTGCCCTGTCATGCAGCATTGGAAAAAGGCGGTCTGGCAGACCGCCCTGCGATTGAAACCTATGCAGAATGGATGCAGTTTGCCAATCCATCTGACTGGACGCCCGCTATCGACCAGGACGGATGCCTCAACTATGCCCTTGCAAAATTAGCAGTGCGCTATAATCTACCCGTTGCATCATACAGCGTCTTTACAGATTCCTATACCTTTTATACGACTTTTGTACAAACCGTTTTAACTGGTGCGCCAACCAAAGAAGAAAGCTTCTCTGCCTATTTTTCTGATTTTGTCACACTCGTTGGATCTGTTCCAATCAGCGGAACGGCAGAAGAAAGCATCCAAGCGGCTTATCAGTACTGTTCTGCTACAGACATAACACCCCAGCATGCCTATATTCTGCGGCTTGTAACAGGATCCGGCAGTGACCACTATGTTCTGGTCGATCAAGTGCAAACACAGCAGCAGGTACTTTCTATTCTGGATTCCGGATCCCAGTGGATCCATCAATTGGGGGATGCTGCCTCACAAGAAAAAGGCTACCGTGTGGTACAAATTTATACGTTTTCCTTTTCTCAAGTACCTGGTGATTGGAATGGCGATTTTCAAATCACCTATGCGGATGCCGAAGCCTGTATGCAGGCATTGACAACAGCATCAACCAAACCAGAAGATGCAATTGCAAGAAAAGATGCAGACGGAGACGGTGCAATTACACTCGCAGATGTTCGTTATCTTGCCAAATTCGCAGAAGCATCCGGCACAGAAGCAGATGCCTGCTGTCTGGCCGGTTCCACCACATCCATTCAAACAGAAAGCAGGGCGTACAGAACACCTGTACTCCCTGCGGATGTCATTCCATTTGTCCGCCAAATGACGGAACAATCCTTACAACTTCCTACTGAATCGTGCCATCCAACGACCGCAACATGATTCCAACTAAGTCAGAGGTGCGGTAACCGGCATTGGCATTGTTTTCGATCACCACACAAAAGGCAATCGGAAGATTGGGATCGGTACAAAATCCAGAAAGCAGAGAATTCTCGGAATCTCCATTTTCCACCTGTGCCGTACCGCTCTTTACGCCAACCGGATAACCAATTGATTGATAGTTGTTCTGTCCATTTTCGACCATAATCTGCTTTACTTCACTGGCAGTTGCCGCTGCAAATTCCGGATCAGAATATTTGGTTTCTGCCTGAACCGTAGTTGTACCCATTACATTGGTCACATGATCAATCAAATACGGCATGGTAACGCAGCCCGTTTCATTGGCAATGGCACTCTGCCACAGCATCAACTGACAGGGACTTGCCTGCGCTTCACTTTGTCCCATACAGCTCCACATGGTATTGAAATCATAAGGATCTGTCAGCTGAGTAGAGGCAGAGAAAGAAGAAATTCCATTGATATCAATGGGCTTTTCGGTATCTTCATTGACCGCAATTCCAAGCTTCCGGTAAGCGTTAATTAAGCCATCCAGCGGCAAATCCTGCACCAATTGCGCAAAGAATGGATTACAGCTATTGGCAAATGCCTGCGTAATATTCTGCGTACCGTGTCCGCTGTGGTTGTGACATTGAATGACCTGATCGTATTTGGTCACATAGGAACCGGAACAGTTATACGTTTTTTGAGTCAGTGCATCATATCCAATGGTTTCAATTGCCGCAATGGTTGTAGCCACTTTCTGCGTGGAACCCGGTGCTGTAGAATAAAATGCTTTACAAATCAAGCTTCCGTTTTCCAGTGTATCCAGGTTGGTATAACCATCCAGAATGTTGACATTTGGCTTGCTGACACAAACCAAAATTTCTCCAGTTTTATAGTTATACGCAATGGCAGTGCCATTCTTATCCCCGAAGGCATCATAAACGGTACGGTTCGCCTGATGATTCAATGTGGAGTAAATTGCGCTTTTTCCCGTCTCTACCGCACCGAAAATCAAATTATAATTTTGCAGATAATTTAAATTTTCAGAAACCAGCGTATTGGTCATTTGTCCACTGTCATCTCCAATTAAATTGCCAACATCCAAAAAGTAATCATGTGCATAGTTTGCATCTGATGCTTTGGGATCAAACAACACTTCCCCGTTGGCATCATAAACATATCCCAAGGTCACATCGTTGGAATGCGACATATAAAAGGTGGATTCCTTCGCCACCTTTGCAACCAGAATCGCCATGCCGACAAAAAACAGAATCAACAGCAGAATGATCAGCTTTTCGCCTCGTTTTACACTTTTCATGCAAGCGCTCCTTTCCGCTTCGGCTTTTGCAGGCGTGTCGCTGGCTCCGGCTTTCGGAAGATAGGAGATTGCCCGGCTTTCAGCAGACCAATTAAGAAGCCGCTCGTCAGCATGGAGCTTCCTCCCTGTGAGATAAACGGGATGGTAACGCCTGTAAAAGGAATTAAATTACAAGATCCAAAAATATTCAACCCCATCTGCACCACAAACATTGCAACAACCCCAAGAATCATCGTGGTATGGAAGTAACTCCGAGGCTTATTGATCATACAAGTCAGGAGCATACTCATAATGATGAAAATAACCAATAGTGCAATCAGGAATCCCCATTCCTCACAAATGGTAGAAAATACAATATCCGTATCCGAAGCAGCTACTTGATAAAGGCTTCCGTTTCCAGGACCTTTTCCAAACAAACCGCCTTCTGCAATTGCCATCAAGGCACGGCACTGCTGATAGCCGTTTCCATCCATTTCATCCCAAATATCAACAGACAGTCGATCCTGTACATAGCCCGGTGCATACCGAAAAGCTGCTACGCCCACTACTGCTGCTGCAACCAAGATGCCAATTAATGTCTTCTTGGAAAATTTGGCCCGTGGATAACAAATCCGGCAAAGTACAGCGCATCCATAAGCTGCGGCAAAAGTCGGTAAGCTTCCAAGGTCTCTGCACCACCACTGCAAAACAAAAATTGCCAAAGCGGCAATGGTCAGCGCAATGATTTCAGGTGATACATAGAAAAACAGAATTTTCTTTTTTTCATGCTGTTCCATAATGGAAGTGGCACACATCAGCACAAAAACCGGCTTCATAAATTCAGACGGCTGAATGCTAATAGGGCCAATGTTGATCCACATGCTGCGGCTTCCGGTTAAAAACAGAATGGAGAGCATGATTACGCCCAAAATCGGATAAAGATATTTCTTCTTAGAAGCAATCCAGTCATGATTTTTGGCAAGCAGGAACCCTGCCTGACAGCATCCCAGTGCCAGAATACAGGTAATATAATGCTTTGCCGCAAATCCAACGCCTCCAAAGCAGGACTGGAAAATCACACTGACATTCATTAAAAGCAGCAGCAGAAAATCCAATGTATACGTCATTTGCCGGTAGCAAAACCGCAAAATGATTGTATACAAGAAATCCAGTCCCAAAACTGCAACCGTCAGCGGCAGCAAATCCGAAGGAGCGGTATAATTCCCACGAAAGAAGATTGCTGCCAACATAATCAAGTGCGTCAGACAAACCAATGTTGTTACGCCACCGTATCGTAGTCCATTTTTATACACCGTATCGTCCTCCTCTTCTTTTTGATTTGAGAATGGTTGCCTTATTGCCAAACTGAATTTCATCTTGCGGCCGCAGTTTTACCTGTTTGGTAATGCGGTGCCCATTCACATACGTTCCGGATTTTGAATTCAAATCCCGCACACTCCAAACACCATTGGATACATATAAGATAGCATGGTACCGAGAAACAGACATATCATTGAGTCGAATGTCGGCTGATCCATGCCGTCCGATCAAAATTTCATCTGCTTCTAACGGATAGACCACCCTTGCAGAACAATCAAAGAGTTCCATCTCTGCACTCACTTTCAGCCACCGCAGCTGTTCAATCTGCTTTTCTTTTTTGGCAACATGATAAATGTACAGCACACAAAGAAAAACAAACAATACCACAACAGCACTGACTATAATGGAAAAGGTCATAAATTGCTGGAGCGTTTCTAATGTATGGTGCAATGCCATGAAGTCTCCACCTCCTTTTTTCATGAATGGCTTCTCCTATCATAATATATTTTGAGAAAAGATGCAACTTTTTTCTCGTTTTTTGTCAAAGTCAATTGGTTCTTCGATTTATTTTTTAAGCAATTTCGTGGATATTTCGAAACAAAATCCTTGTAAAAACAAGGTTAAAGTAAGATGAAAAAGAATTTTGTGAAAAATCGCACAAAATTGCTATTTCCTCTTGATAAAAATATAGATATATGTTATAATACCATTAAACGGCAATGCATGGTTTCCATGGATTGTAAAAAGGAGGAACTCAAATTGAAAATTACAATTACAGCTAAAAAAATGCAAATCCCACAAAACTTTACAGAATATGCAGAAAAGCGACTCGCTGCAAAGCTTGACCGGTTCTTCGGAGAAGATGCTGATGCCAAGATTACGATGGCAGAGGTAAAAAGTGAAATCGTCATCGAATTGACTGTAAAGTATAACAATATGATTTACCGTGCGGAGCAGTCCGCTGCGGATAAGGAAGATGCACTGGATGCTTCCATCGATAAAATCATTCGTCAGATTCGGCGCAACAAAACTCGAGTAGAAAAGCGCCTGAAGGATACCGCTTTTAAGGATCTTGCAGTGGCTGCTGCACCGGATGCAGAGCCGGAAGCAGATAATTATGAGGTCATTCGTCACAAGAAATTTGTGATGCACCCCATGAGTGTAGAAGAAGCCATTCTGCAAATGAATCTGCTGGGACACACCTTCTTCATGTTTACCAATGCAAACACCGGAGACATGAACGTGGTTTACAAGCGTGCAGACGGAAAGTATGCCGTATTGGAACCGATTTTTGACTGATTCCTTCATTCCTCAATTTACTACATAGAATCGGGCGTTCCGAAAGGGACGCCCGATTCGTTGTATGCATCCATCTATGCGAATCGGTTGTTTCCTGTTCTATTGTAAGTTTAGATGCGGGTTGCCAGCTGCTTGGTATAGCGATTCCGAAACTCCGTAAAGGTTCCTGCATCTAATTCTGCACGAATCCGTTCCAGCAGTGTATTATAAAAATAAAGATTGTGCATCACTGCCAGACGACCAGCAAGCTGCTCATTTGCCTTAAAGAGATGCCGCACATATGCACGTGAAAAATGACGGCAGGTTGGGCAGTCACACTGTTCATCCAGCGGTCTCTCGTCTGTCTCATAACAGGCATTCGTAATATGCATAATGCCATTCCAAGTAAAGACCGTTCCATGCCGTGCGTTTCGACTGGGCATTACACAGTCAAACATATCAACGCCCCGATAAACTCCTTCAATAATATTGGATGGCGTTCCCACTCCCATCAAATATCTGGGCTTGTCTGCCGGCATATACGGTTCTACTTGTTCAATGATGTGATACATTACCTCTGTCGGTTCTCCGACTGCCAAGCCGCCGATTGCATAGCCATTTAAATCCAGTTCTGCAATCTCCTTCATATGATCGATCCGCAGTCCATCATAGGTACCGCCCTGATTGATGCCAAACAGCATTTGATGCGGATTGATGGTGTCCGGCAACTGATTCAGCCGTGCCATTTCCGCTTGACAGCGCTTCAGCCAGCGAACCGTACGGGCACAGGACGCCTTTACATAATCAAACGGTGCTGGATTTTCAATACATTCATCAAACGCCATTGCAATGGTGGAAGCAAGATGCGACTGAATCTGCATGCTTTCTTCCGGCCTCATAAAGATACGCCGTCCGTCAATATGAGACTGGAAGTAAACACCCTCTTCTTTAATCTTTCGCAGTTTTGCAAGAGAAAATACCTGGAACCCACCGCTGTCCGTCAAAATTGGCTTTTGCCAATTCATAAAGCGATGCAGACCACCCATTTTTTGAATCACCTGATCGCCCGGACGCAAATGCAGATGATACGTATTGCAAAGCTCCACCTGACATTTGAGTTCCACCAGATCCGGCGAAGAAATGCCACCCTTAATGGCAGCAGACGTACCAACATTCATGAAAAAAGGGGTCTGAATGGTACCGTGAACCGTTTGAAAAACACCTCGCCGCGCATTCCCCTCTTTGCGTAACAATTGAAACATATCCTACTCCTTTTCTTTGATTTTCAAATTTTTGTGCATGAATTCCACCAATTATTCCGGCAGAATGCACATGGCATCGCCAAAACTGAAAAACCGATACTGTTCCTGAACAGCAACCTCATAAGCATGCATGGTCTTTTCATAGCCCAAAAAGGCAGATACCAACATAATCAACGTACTTTCCGGCAGATGGAAATTGGTAATCAATCCATCCAGAACTTTAAAAGTATAGCCCGGATAAATGAAAATATCGGTATACCCGTCTGATTCCACCAATTTTCCGTTGTTCATGGTAGCAACAGCTTCCAGTGTCCGGCAAGTGGTGGTTCCAACTGCGATTACACGCCCGCCATTCGCCTTTGTTTCCTCAATCTTCCGAACAGTTTCTGCCGGCAGCATATAATGCTCACTGTGCATTTTATGTTCCAGAACATTTTCTTCCTTTACCGGACGAAAGGTACCGAGTCCAACATGCAAGGTCACATATGCCTGATCGACGCCCTTTTCCTGTAGCTGCTTCAGCATTTCCTTGGTAAAATGCAAACCAGCTGTCGGTGCAGCAGCAGATCCAAGCTCTTTGGAATAGACAGTCTGATAGCGTTCCTTATCCTGCAACTTTTCTTTGATATAAGGCGGAAGCGGCATCTGTCCCACATCCTCCAGTGCAGTATAAAAGTTCCCTTCACAGAAAAACTGCACGATACGGTTTCCGTCTTCCTTGACTTCCAGTACCTCTGCGGTCAATCTGCCGTTACCAAACGTAAACTTTGTACCAACCTTTGCTTTTTTCCCCGGACGGCAAATGATTTCCCAAATTTTATCTCCTTTCTGCTCCAGCAGCAGGAATTCAATAAAGGTGCCATTTTCCATCTTTTCTCCGTACAATCTCGCCGGCAATACACGGGAATCATTCATGACCAACAGGTCACCTTTTCGCAAAATATCGCATAAATTATAGAAATGACCATGTTGAATGGCGCCTGTGTTTCGATCAATTTCCATCAGTCTGGAATGATCTCGTGGTTCGATTGGTGTTTGCGCAATCAGCGCTTCCGGTAAATTGTAATAAAAATCTGATTTTTTCATATAAAACTCCTAGTTTTTTTAAATTTATGGTTGACAGGATTCTTTAAACATGATATGATAAGAATAGGTAGAGGCGCACGCTTAATGAGTCCCATCCGGCAAGAACACCCACTTTCGAAAAAGCCGAATGCAAAAGGTATGCGTGCCGAAACAGCTTTCCTGGGAAAAAGGCTGTTGGGCATATTTCCGAATAGGAATATGACTGTCATCGTTATGATGGAGTGCTATCGGCGTTGGATGAGAAAACGCCAACATCTTCTATTATATCGTATGAGCCGCCGGTTTTCAACCGGTTTTTTCATATTTTTTAGATTTTTTTGGAGGAATCACAAATGAAACAGTATCAGGTGGGTATTATTGGTGCAACCGGTATGGTTGGACAGCGGTTTGCAACACTTTTGGAACAGCATCCGTGGTTTCATGTAGCAGTACTGGCTGCATCCCCCCGTTCTGCCGGCAAAACATATGCAGAAGCTGTCGGCTCCCGTTGGGCTATGACCAAGCCAATGCCGGAATCCATGAAAGACATGATCGTCATGAATGCACAGGAAGACATTCAGGAAATTGCTCAGAAGGTAGATTTTGTATTCTGTGCAGTTGACATGAAAAAAGAAGATATCCGTGCTCTGGAAGAAGCTTATGCAAAGGCAGAATGCCCGGTTGTTTCCAACAACTCTGCACATCGGTTTACACCAGATGTTCCGATGGTTGTTCCGGAAATCAATCCAGAACACATTGAAATTATTGCAAGCCAGAGAAAGCGGCTCGGCACCAAGCGTGGCTTCATTGCTGTAAAATCGAACTGTTCTCTGCAAAGTTATGTACCGGCTCTGCATCCGCTGATGAAGCAGTTTAAGGTTACAAAGGCTTTGGCATGCACCTATCAGGCTATTTCCGGCGCTGGAAAGACATTTGAAACTTTCCCGGAAATCCTGGACAATGTCATTCCGTTTATCGGCGGAGAAGAAGAAAAGTCAGAAAAGGAACCGCTGAAGATCTGGGGACACATTGAAGGCGACCAAATTGTTAATGCAACAACACCGGCAATTACAACACAGTGCCTGCGTGTTCCGGTATCGGATGGTCACACTGCTGCTGTATTCGCATCCTTTGAAAAGAAACCGACCAAGGAAGAAATTCTGGAAGCTTGGAAGAACTTCTCTGGTGTACCGCAGGAACTCCAGCTGCCGTCTGCACCGAAGCAATTCCTGCACTATTTTGAAGAAGACAATCGTCCGCAAGCAAAGTTGGATCGCAACCTGGAAGGCGGCATGGCCGTTTCCATCGGTCGTCTGCGGGAAGATTCCCAGTATGATTATAAATTCGTTTGCCTGTCTCACAATACCCTGCGTGGCGCAGCAGGCGGTGCTGTTCTGATGGCAGAACTGCTGGCAGCAAAGGGCTATTTTGACTAATTGAAATAGGGAGGTCTTTGCATCATGAAAAATACCATTTTTACCGGTGCCGGCGTTGCCATTATTACGCCAATGCTGCCAGACGGTTCAATTGACTATGCTGGTCTGGGCAAGAATATTGATGATCAAATTGAAAATGGAACAGATGCCATTATCATCTGCGGAACAACCGGTGAATCTTCTACCATGACGGACGAAGAGCACCGCAAGTGTATTGAATTTGCTGTACAGCACACACACAACCGGGTACCAGTGATTGCCGGAACCGGCAGCAACGATACCAAGTACGCCATTTCCCTTTCTCAGGAAGCACAGGAAATGGGCTGCAATGGATTGCTGATTGTAACACCTTACTATAACAAGGCTTCTCAGCATGGTCTTGTTGCACACTATACTGCAATTGCAGACAGTGTCAACGTTCCAATCATTCTGTACAACGTTCCGAGCAGAACCGGTGTGAATATGGACGTTGCAACCATTCACGCACTGGGGCAGCATCGGAATATCGCTGCGGTTAAGGAAGCCAGCGGCAACATCGGCTATGTTGCAAAACTTGCTGCGCAGTGTGGAGATCTGGTAGACATCTACAGCGGAAATGATGATATGATCGTTCCGATTATGTCACTCGGCGGAAAGGGCGTTATTTCCGTTCTGTCTAACGTTCTGCCGAAGGAAACCCATCAGATGACACAGTACTGCTTAGAAAACAATTTTGCTGCTGCGGCTGAAATGCAGCTGAAATACCTGAAGCTGATCAATGATCTCTTTATGGAAGTCAATCCGATTCCGGTCAAGGAAGCCATGAATCAAATGGGACTGCCATCTGGCCCGTGCAGAATGCCGCTGTGTGACATGACAGATGCACACAAGGAAGCATTGCATCAAACCCTCCTGGCATACGGTCTGATTCACTAAGCACATCAAAAAGATGCCTGTTACAACACAGGGAAAGGAACGGATTATGACAAATATAGTAATATGTGGTGCCAACGGAAAAATGGGGCACACTGTTGCAGCATGCATTGCACAGCGAACCGATTGTAAAGTGATTGGCGGCATCGATGTTTATACCAAAGCATATGGAGACTTTCCGATTGTAGAACAGCCAAACTTGCTGCCGGAAAAACCGGATGTAATCATTGATTATTCCAATCCGGCTTCCCTCGCTATGCTGCTGGAGTATGGTCTGGTCAACAATGTTGCATTGGTACTGGCCACAACCGGATACAGCGAAGAACAAATTGCACAAATCAAAAAAGCATCGGAACAAATCCCGATCTTCTTTACGTTCAATATGTCGCTCGGCATCAACCTGCTGGTAGAGCTTGCCAAAAAAGCTGCTTCCATTCTGGGCGATCAGTTTGACATTGAAATTGTGGAAAAGCACCACAACCAGAAAATCGATGCACCAAGCGGTACTGCCATCATGATTGCCAATGCAATCAATGAAACCAGAAATCAGCAGTATCATTATGTATACGATCGGCATGCCCGGAGAATGAAACGGGAAAAGAATGAAATCGGCATGCATGCCATCCGTGGTGGCACCATCGTTGGAGAGCATGATGTTATTTTTGCAGGACATGATGAAGTGATTACCCTGTCACATAGTGCTGCTTCTAAAACTGTTTTTGCAGAAGGCTCCGTCAATGCTGCTGTCTATTTAAAGGGAAAAGCACCTGGTTTATACGACATGAAAGAACTGGTAAAGAACTAATAGAATGCCTTTATGCATTACATTTTAGAGATTGTTCGCATTTTTCGCTCGGCTGCTGAAAAGCACCGGGCGAATTTTTTTGCATACAATTGGGCAAACTAGAAAGGTATCTCACAATTTGATGAAAAGGAGTTGTTTGCATGCCTTCTATTTGGTCCGATTCAGTTACCATGCCTTCCTTTCCTAGCATGCCTGGTTCATGCAGTACAGATGTGTTAATCATCGGTGGCGGAATTGCTGGTATCTTGTGTGCACATATGCTGCATCAAAAGCATTGTTCCTACCTTTTGGTGGAACAAAATGAAATTGCAAGCGGTGTTACGCAAAATACAACTGCAAAACTAACCATTCACCACGGATTGCTTTATCAAAAACTGATTCAGCAAGTTGGCATAGAATCCGCTGCAATGTATTTGCATGCCAATCAGCGTGCCATGCAGGCTTACCAGGAACTCTGTCAAAATATTTCCTGCCAATACGAACAAAAGGCAAACTTTCTCTATGCCACCCATGCAACAGAACAATTAGAAGCGGAAGCACGTGCCTTAGAAGCCCTACATGTGCCATACACATACACAACCAGTCCACTTCCCCTTCCCTTTTCAACCGCTGCTGCCATTCGAATGGAGCAACAAGCGCAATTCCACCCTCTGCAATTTCTAGCAGCAATTACAAAACCGCTTGCCATCTATGAGCACACAAAGGTACAAAAAATAGAGGGACAGATGGCCTATACCAATCATGGAACCATACGCTTTCAAAAAGCGATTTTTGCAACGCATTTTCCATTTCTCAACACCCATGGCAGTTACTTTTTAAAGTTGTATCAAAATCGCTCCTATGTGCTTGCCCTATCGAACGCACCAGATTACAATGGTATGTATCGGGATGCTGATCCAGCTGGATTATCATTTCGAAATACGGAAGGGAAATTGCTCATTGGCGGCAATGTACATCGTACTGGCTGCTGTCCGTCTAACTGGCAGCCCCTGCGCCAATTCGCAGAAAAATATTATCCTGGTGCAACCATGGAAGCACAGTGGGCAGCACAGGATTGCATGAGCCTAGATGGAATCCCCTATATCGGCCCCTATTCCAAGCACACACAAAACCTCTATGTTGCAACGGGCTTCCAAAAATGGGGAATGACTTCCTCTATGGTAGCCGCTTTGCTGCTTTCCACACAAGTTTGCGGAATCGAACCGGAAGAGGCTCCTGTTTTTTCTCCTTCCCGTAATATGTTCCACAAACAGTTATTTGTCAACATTGGTCACACGCTTTCTAATTTCCTCACTCCAACCAAAAAGCGCTGCACGCACCTGGGATGTGCCTTAAAATGGAATGCAGCAGAACACACATGGGAATGCGCCTGCCATGGATCTCGATTCGATGCCAATGGTGTACGACTGGACAACCCCGCAAACAAAGATTTGCACGAATCTCACTAGATCACTTCACGAAAAGTTCAATTTTGGGATTGCAAAATTTTCGTTGCATTTTTGGGATGAATGTGCTATAATAGAGTCAAGTCATTGAAAGATTTCATGAAACTGTGTCACAGAAAGGCAGCAAACGCTGGCGGCTGCCGTCCAACAGGGACGACAACGCCGCTGTGACACAGTTTTCTTGTTTTTCATGGTTGGAAACGAAAAAATTGTCCTCCTAAATCCTATTTTAGAAGAACATGCACGAAAAAAGAAAGGAGACGCTTTCCCGATGGACCAATGCTCCAAAAACATAAAAGCGGCTATTTTAAAAAGTAAACGAAGCTACGTAGAATTGGAAAAAATAACAGGCATTTCAAAATCTGCTTTACAACGCTATGCAACAGGCGATACCAAAAAAATTCCAGTGGATTGCATTGAAAAAATTGCCAAGGCAACCGACACCAGCGTGCAGGAATTGCTAGGATGGGAAACGCCAACATCAGACCCAGTCTCCATTTATCAGCAATTTCCAAATATTCGCCCTGTCTGCATCAAAACCTATCCTGTTTTAGAGGCAGTGGATTCTGGAAGGCTGATCTTTGCAGATCAATTGCAGGGACATGCGGAACTAGAAGATTCTACTTGGTCAGCAGATTTTTGCTTCCTGGCACAAGATGACAGCATGATGGGAGCCGGTATCGCAAAAGGCTGCATGGTATTCATTCAAAATCAAACAACAGTAGAACATGGACAAATCGGACTGGCTGTCAGAAAGGGAGAACTGATGCTGAGACGCTTCTACTTTTATCCAGAGCAAAATCTGTTACAGCTGACCGCTGAACACGCAGCCTATCCTCCTCTTATCTTTCAAAATGAAGAATTACAGCAAGTACAAATTCTGGGGAAAGCAGTCTACTTCATGCGGGCATTGTAAAGTAGTTCCATCAAGCCATATCAAAACAGGGCACACCAAATGTATGCTGGTGTGCCCTGTTTTTTGTAATTCCTGTTCGTTATGCTTCCGGATACTGAAAAGAATCCACTGTTACTTGCTGCAAAACTTGCAGATAATCGGCTGCATCTTGCTTTGCAGTTTCCAGATCATGCTCCAGATAATTGCCGCATTCTTCTTTTTTGTTGCCCGGAATTTCTCCTTCAAAAGCAGCAATGTAAGCGAATGTTTTCCGCAGCAAAGAAAGCACTTCCGCCTTGCTAACAGAATCCCGCATAATCAAATAAAATCCAGTTCTGCATCCCATCGGGCCAGCATAAATAACCTGATCGGTATAGGAAGAGTTTCTGACATAGGTCGCCAGAAGATGTTCTATAGTATGCAGCGACTTGGGGGTAATATAGCTTCCTGCATTTGGTTTCTTCATGCGAAGATCATAGGTCACAGCATCCCCATCTACTCTGGATACATAAACACCTGGCTGAAGGATATTGTGATTAACTGTAAAACTTGCAATTTTTTTCATGCTTGTTCGCTCCTTCCATCGGAACTGTTTCGTCCGATTGTTAAAAATTGATAGAACCAATTGAATCGATATGAATCATAACACACAAATACAAATTTGTCAATAGGAAATGCAGTATTTTACAAATTTGCAAAAAGACAACCGGCAAGAAGAAAGAATCTTCTTGCCGGTTGCTGCATACGTGCTATGTCTCTAGCGAATATCATTTACTTCTTTCGCTTTTTCGCCTTGCAGCACACTGCAAACAACAATGCTGCATTGGCAGTCAGAACAACTGGAAGCATGCTATCTCCTGTCTTCGGTGAAGAGGCTGTTCTGACATTGGTTGTTCCGCTTGTTCTGTTTCCACTGCTGGAGCTGCTGGACTGGTTCTGATTGTTGGTTTTATTGCCAGTTGCAACCTTAACAGTGGTAGTTGTCGTTACGTTTTGATCATCCTGATCTACCCGGTTTTTCGTTGTAGTTGTTGTGGTGGTGGTTTCTTCTGTTGTTATGGTAGTTGTCGTTTCTGTTGATTTTTTATCAACCATAACAATGGTAACTTCTGTGACTTCTTCTTTTTCTGACGCTCCAGATTCGTCAATCACAAATCTGTAAACCTTACCATTCTGAATTATGAAGTCAATCGGATCCGCCAATTCATACCCTTCCGGTGCATTCAATTCCGTCAAAGTATACCGTACATTCTCAGAAAGGCCAAGAATCCAATGCTGTGTTCCATCCGAAACCCACTCATCCACAACTGTTCCATCAGCAGCTGTTACCTGCAACTGTGCACCTGCCAAAGAAGTCTGATCCTGATCATCAATCTTGTTGATGCAAACATCGAAGTTTTGAATAACAGGCTCTGTTGTAATGGTAGTAACATCCTGCTTGTTGTCAAGCATCACAATGGTCTGATCGGATACCAGATCCAATTTTTTAGAACCGTCTGTATCATCATAAGTTACAATATAAACGGAACCATCCTGATACGTAAAGGTAATCGGTTCTGCTGACTCATATCCTTCTGGTGTGATGCTTTCAGTCAACGTATAGTATTCCCCTTCGATCAAGCCAGAAATGATATGATTGGATCCGTCTGTTGTCCAACGATCATACTCATTTCCATAAGAATCTGTTACAACCAGCTCTGCTCCAACAACTGTTTCACTGGTCTGATCCTGCTTTGCAATTTGTACTTCATATACTGCCAGGGTTGTAGTCGTAGTGGTTGTAGTTGTTTCTTCCGGTGTTGTGGTTGTCTCTTCTGTAGTCGTTGTAAGTTCTTCCGTTGTGGTCGTGGTTTCTTCTGTTGTGGTTGTGGTCTCCTCTGTGGTTGTAGTCGTTTCTTCTGTTGTGGTCGTGGTGGTAGCTGCTGTCGTAGTAGTGGTTGTTACAGTAGTTGTTGTAGTTGTAGTGGTAGTAGTTGTGGTTGCATTTGTGGTAGTAGTTGCTGTCGTAGTCGGTGTAGTTGGGCCAATTGAGGAGCTGGTTGTAATTGTAGTGGTGACTGCTTCTGTTGTGGTGGTAGTTGCCTTCGTTGTTGTGGTTGTAGTTGTTGCCGTAGTTGTGGTAGTTGCCTTGGTCGTTGTCGTTGTGGTAGTTGCTTTTGTTGTTGTGGTTGTAGCTGCTGTTGTCGTTGCTGTCGTAGTTGTGGTAGTTGCCTTGGTCGTTGTCGTTGTGATAGTTGCTTTTGTTGTTGTGGTTGTAGCTGCTGTTGTCGTTGCTGTCGTAGTTGTGGTAGTTGCCTTGGTCGTTGTCGTTGTAGTAGTTGCCTTGGTCGTTGTGGTTGTAGTTGCTATTGTAGTGGTGGTAGTTGCCTTCGTTGTTGTAGTGGTAGCTGCCTTCGTTGTTGTCGTAGTAGCTGCCGTTGTAGTGGTCGTAGTTGCCTTTGTTGTCGTGGCGGTAGCTACTGTTGTCGTTGTAGTAGTTGTCTTGGTTGTTGTCGTAGCTGCTGTCGTCGTAGTAGTAGCTGCCGTTGTCGTTGTGGTAGTTGCCTTCGTTGTTGTTGTGGTAGCTGCTGTTGTCGTTGTAGTAGTTGCTTCGGTTGTGGTGGTTGTGGCAGCTGTTGTCGTTGTGGTAGTCGCCTTGGTTGTTGTAGTTGTAGCTGCTGTTGTCGTTGTGGTAGTCGCCTTGGTTGTTGTAGTTGTAGCTGCTGTTGTCGTTGTCGTAGTCGCCTTGGTTGTTGTAGTTGTAGCTGCTGTTGTCGTTGTCGTAGTCGCCTCAGTTGTGGTGGTGGTAGCTTCCGTTGTAGTCGTCGTGGTAACTGCTTCCGTAGTAGTTGTAGCAGTTGTTGTAGTTGTGGCACTGGTAACGGCTTCTTCCTTATCTCGCAGCACAATGCTGTTTCCACCAATTTGATTATCGGTTTCTTCATAATTGCCTGCATCCTGATCGGTAATGGATACATGCTTTACCACGCCATTTTCAATGGTAAATTCAATATCAGTTGCAACCTCATATCCATTCGGTGCTGCCACTTCATGCAGAACATACGTACCATCTGGCAGCTTGCTAATGGTAACAGCTTCTTCGCCACTTGTCCAGCTAATGGACAGGTTATCGCTTGCTACTATTACTCGATCTGGAACGGTAATGCCTTCCAGTGTTTTGCCAGCTTCAGCTGCTTCTTTCAAGGTCAACGTCAGTTCTGCTCCCGGCAGTTCATCACTTCCAGCTACTGCCTTCTTGCTGATATCCAATGTTGCAACCGTGTCATTTACAAAGATGGCATTCTTTTCAAAGGAAAATTCATCTGATGTCAAATCATCCGTTTTCTCCACCTTGCCATCCTTGATCGTAAATTCAAAGATAGATTTTACCAATGTATAGCCATCCGGTGCAACTGTTTCTTCCAAGGTATAGGTTCCATCCGGCAAGTTTTTCAGTGCGGCAGGTGTTTCTCCAGATTCCCAAATAATGGTGCTCTTATCCTGAGAAGGACCAGCCGGTACTGTTGCGCCACCGGAAATCACTACATTGCTCAGATCCAAACCATCTTTTCCAGTCAGCTTTAGCATCGCACCTGCAACCTCTTCGCTGCCAACTGCATCCCGTTTGCTGATCTGGATGACATTTTCCTCTTCTTCCACCTGATTCTGGAATTGAATGGTGTTATCACCCTTTAAGCTGATTACTGGTTCTGTTGGTTCTTCTGTTACTGGCTTCTCACCGATCAGCGTTGTTCCAGCAGAAAATGTGCCACATAATGCATTGATATTCTGCCAAGAACGATCTTGCGTTGTGATATTTGCCGATCCATCGCCAGAAGCAGTTACTTCAATTCCAGTAACATCGCTGGTAGAAGCACTACCCAAATCCAACTGTGTCCAATCGTAATTTCCACCACTTGATATAGAAGCGGTACTTGTTGATCCGTCTGCATGATAAATAACAATCGATTCTACTGTAATTGCACTTTCATCGTAGTTGGTTAATGCAATTTGACTAATCTCATAAGATGTCGGCTGTACAACCGGAAGGACATACGGTACTGTAAGGGTGCCATCTTCATTCACCTTAAAGTACTGCTTATCCGATACCAGCGTTGCACCACTTGGTGCTTCTGTCTCTACCAGATAGTAAACTCCAGGCTTTAAAGTACCTGCCTTTGTCGCATAAGCTGCATCTACTACCTTGCCAATTTCAATCAGATTTCCATCCTGCCGATCCAATGAAACATTGGAAGCAATTTTGGTGCCATCCTGTGCATAGATCTCCACAACTGCACCATTCAGATTGGTTTGATACTGGTCAACCTTTTCCAATTTTACCAGTGCGCCGACTTCCTCGTTTTCAAATGTCATAGCATCAATGGTCGGCATCACCAATGCATTGCTTGCATCATAATAATATGTTTTGTCATTCAATGTAAAGCTGCCAGATTTTGTGACATCGATTCCTTCTACCGCAGCATCATTTCCAGTTGTAACAGAGGATGCCTTTCCAGCTGTGTACAAAACATGGAACAGCACATCATCGTTTCCATCCTGAATCAAAATCGTACGATCGGTAATATTTCCATCTGCATCATATTGATCCTTAATGGAGTCAATTACAAACTGCTGGTTATAGTTCTCTTCTCCTGTTACAGTAAGAGAAACAGAAATAGCAGTCGGTACGCCATTGCTGTCTACGTCTGTAATTGTTTCTGTAACTGCTAATTGATAGGTTTTATCAGTCTTTTTATAACCAGAAGGAGCGGATTTTTCTTTTAAAGTATAAGTAGAGGAAATCACTCTAGAGGATTCTTCTGTATAATCTGTATCACCAGAAAAATCAATCTTAGTTGGAACATCTAAGTAATCTATATTTCCTGTACTCTTCAAACCAGATACACTGTTATTCGTTGCAGAATCCACCAATTCAAATGTTGCACCGGCTAATCCACTTTGATCCATATCAAATTTTTGAACCGGAACAGGATATCCAAGGCTTGCTTTGATCATATCAATGCTGCCCTGATACGGTCTGTAACCAAATTCCAAACCGCCTGTAAAGGACTTTGCAATCAAGGCACCGGATAAGTGACCATTACAAGCATCATCAGAAGATGCATCTGCATTTGGTGCTAAGATTGTACCATTGAAGTTTGCATCAATATAAACAGTAGAAGCATTTGGGAAATTATATAAAATACGCTCAGAATTGACATTGTTATTGCTCTTATGTCCAAGTTCTGGTTGGTTAGAGATGATTTCACCATTGATAGTCGTCTGTACTTTATTAACATTTCCCTTAATGGAAATTGAAGCATCATCACAAGATACAACTACAAATGCACCTTCTGGAATGTCAATGTAATTGATAGCATCTACTGCTTCATTCCAATTCTCTACATTAAAATAAACAACTTTTGCACTGCTGTCGTTACAGGTCAAATTCAATGTATTACCATCCCATTCCGCAGTGCCATTTACTTTTTGTTTTTCCAGCTTTTGTGTAGTAGCGTTCAGTTTTGCAAATTCTGCATCAAAGTCAATCAAATCTGCTTTAAAAATATAATCTTCATTGTAGGCATTGTCCCACAAGTAAGAACATTTATCCAGGTCAAATTCCTGACCAACTGCAAAAATCTTATAGGGTTCTCCAGTCGTATTTGATTTTACATTTAAATTTTTAAAACGATCCCCCGCCATAATAAAATGCGCGGCGTTTTTATAATAGATGCTCTGTCCATTGATATTGGTTAATTTTTCAAGCGGTGTACCGGTCGCAAAATCACCAGATCCAATTTGATAATTCCATCCATTTTCAAATGCGAAATTACCGCCGATTGCAACACGTCCCTCCGCATCTGCATTTTTTACGGTAAAATCATCATGTAAGAATACACAAAATTGACTGGCAATGCCAATTAAATAGGTACGATCTGCATTGGAGATAACATCACTGGCATTGGATGCACCCTCCGCCAAAATATTTCCTTCTCCTGCGAGTAACTCCACATCTGTGGTAGGTTTACCAGACAAACTGGTCAAGTCTGTTGCTGAAACAGTTGTTGTCATAGAAGGAACAGCAACTGTAAGCAGCGTCATGATTGATGTCAATGCGCTCATGAGCCGCATCTTGAAAGAAGATGTTCGAGACGAGACATTTTTCATAAATCAAAACTCCTTTCTAATCCTTATATTTCAGGCAAAATAAATGAACAGAATATGCCTCTAATGCAATTATAATACGAATTTCTTCAAATGTCAATAGAACGTGCACGGAAAAATGTTCCAAAACAAAAAAAGATGCTTTTTTGAAAAAAACATCTCATTTTTGTGCAAATACAATAGAAATTTGTTATATTTTAATAAAAATATATACATTATTTTATTTAATTTCCAATTCCACTTTTTTGTTTTTCTGAAGACAGTATGCGATCCAAATTGGTTTGATCAGGAAGCCTGCTCAAACTGACTATTATACAACTCCGCATAAAAGCCGCCCTTTGCCAACAGCTCTTCATGTTTTCCGCTTTCGATAATATCGCCGTCTTTCATGACCAAAATCAAATCTGCATTTTTAATCGTAGACAGTCGGTGCGCAATTACAAATGAAGTACGTCCTTTCATCAACTGATCCATTGCCGTTTGGATTTGCAGTTCCGTACGAGTATCCACAGAACTGGTGGCCTCATCCAAAATCAACATCGGTTTATCTGCAATCATTGCTCTAGCAATGGTAAGCTGCTGCTTCTGCCCCTGAGAAAGATTCACCTGATCATTCAAAACCGTATCATAACCATGCGGCAAAGTGCGAATGAAATGATCCAATCCCACCGCTTTACAAGCGGCCTGCATGTTCTCATCGGATACCCCTTCCGAACAATAAACCAAATTTTCCCGCACCGTTCCTTCAAAAAGCCAGGTATCTTGCAGAACCATGCAGAATTGTGCATGTACCTCTTCCCGCTTAACTGTATTAGTCGGGATGCCGTCAATTTTAATCTTACCAGACTGAATCTCATGGAATCGCATCAAAAGATTGACCATTGTGGTTTTTCCTGCTCCAGTTGGGCCAACAATAGCAATTTTCTGTCCCGGTTTTGCAACGGCAGAAAAATCATGAATGACAATTTGATCCGAATCTTCATAGCCGAACCGCACATGTTCAAATTCAACCAAGCCCTTTGCTCTGCCGAGTGTTGCTGTCTTTTTCTGCTCATCTTCCATTTCTTCTGCGTGCAGAAATTCGAAAACTCGCTCCCCGGCTGCGGCAGCAGATTGCAGGGACTGCATAGCCTGTGCAATCTGAGAAAGCGGCTGCGTAAAATATCGAATATACATCATAAAAGCAACAATGACACCAAAGGAAATGGAACCATGCATAGTCAAGGCGGCGCCTACGACACAAACTGCAACATACCCCAAATTTCCAATAAAAATCATCAGCGGCATCATTAAACCGGAAAGGCATTGTGCCTTAAATCCGCTGTCCCGCAAAGCATGATTCATCTGATTAAAAGTTTTCTTTGCATCGGCTTCCCCGTTGTACGCTTTCACAACGGTATGTCCTGTATAGATTTCCTCAATGTGTCCATTGACTGCACCCAAATTCTCCTGCTGACGGAGAAAGTAACGCTGTGACCGTCCCATAATCAGCATCATCAAAACAAATCCGATCAATGTTGCACCAATTGCTGTTGCAGTCATCACAACATTGGTTACCAACATCATGACCAAAGAACCCAACAGCAGTGTAACAGCTGAAACAAGTGTTCCGATGCTCATATTCATGGATTGCCCGATGGTGTCCACATCATTCGTTACACGGGAAAGCACATCACCGGTTGAAGTCTGATTATAGTACCACATCGGCAGCCGATTGATCTTTCTGGAAATATCACTGCGCAAATTTTTGCTGATTTTCTGCGTAACCGTTGCCATAATCCAGCCTTGTATCGTGGACAGAATGGCACTGATTGCATACAGAATTGCCAGCAGAATGCCGATTTTTGCAATTGCATGCAGATCAATTCCTGTCATAATTCCGTCCTGAATCAAATCTGTCAGATCCGACAAACGATCCGGCCCAATCAGCGTCAGAATGGTTCCAACCATGGCACAGCCCAACGCAAAGCCAATAACTGGCCATTCTTTCTTACAATAGCGCAGAAGATTCATCCAAGCACCTTTGAAATCTTTGGAACGATCTGCCGGACCGCCCATTCCAGGGCCGCCTTTTCTGCCATGCATTTGACGTTGTTTCTGTCCCATTATGCCAATTCCTCCTTTGAAAGCTGTGAATAGGCAATTTGCTGATAAACGGTGCAGGTTTGCATCAGTTCTTCATGCGTTCCCATTCCGGCGATTTTTCCCTCTTCCAAAACGATAATCTGATCGGCATCCCGAATGGTTCCAATTCGCTGTGCAACAATCAGTTTGGTTGCGCTGGCACAATCCTTTTTCAAGGTCTCTCGCAAAATACGGTCAGTCTTATAGTCCAGGGCAGAAAAGGAATCATCAAAAATGAAAATTTCCGGCTGCCGGCAAATGGCACGTGCAATGGACAAGCGCTGCTTCTGTCCGCCGGATAAGTTGGCGCCGCCCTGCGCAACATATCCATGATAGGTGTCTGTCATGTTGGTGACAAACTCCTCCGCCTGCGCCGTCCGAACTGCCTGCTCAATTTGTTCCTGCTGCGGTGCGTCTGCACCGTTTTCTCCATATGCCACATTGGAAGCAACGGTTCCGCTGAATAAAATTGCCTTTTGCGAAACATATCCAATTTTATTATGCAGCGCATATTGGGTATACGACTTGACATTCATGCCGTCTACCAGGACTTCTCCTTCTGTTGCATCATAGAATCGCGGCACCAAATTCACTACAGTACTCTTTCCGCATCCGGTGGAACCGATCAATGCAATGGTCTGTCCGGGTTCCGCAGTAAAGGTAATATTTTTCAGGACATCTTCCTCCGCATCCGGATACCGGAAGCTGACATTACGGAATTCAATCTTTCCTTTGCACGGCTGTGTGGAATCCGTCTGCGTTCCGTCCAGAATCGCCGGTTTTGTTTGCAGTACTTCCAGAATTCGCTTTGCAGCAACGGAAGCACGTGGCAGCAAAACAAAAATCATTACCATCATAATAAAGGACATGATAACCTGAATGGCATAGGAGGAAAACACGACCATATCCGAAAACAGCTGGAACTTTTCTTCTGCCTGCGCCCGATCAATCAAATAGGCTCCCATCCAATAGATGGACAGTGCAAGGGTACTGTTAATCAGCTGAATGCCCGGCATCAAAAATGCCATTACTCGATTGGCAAAAAGGTTGGTGGCAGTCAGCGTTCCGTTGGCACCTTCAAATTTCTGTTCCTGATATGCTTCTGCATTATATGCACGCACGACACGCAGTCCCGTCAGATTTTCCCGGGTCACACGGTTCAGGTCATCGGTCAAAGCCTGCAACTTCTTGTACCGCGGCATGGCAAGCACCATGCAGATACTAACCAGAATCAACAGCACCACAACTGCCATCCCTGTCGAAAACGTCCACTGCCAGTTCTTATTGGCAATCTTTAAAATTGCCCAAACTGCCATAATGGGCGCTTTGATCATAACCTGTAAGCCCATCACAATCAGCATCTGTACTTGGGTCACATCGTTGGTGGAACGGGTAATCAAACTAGCCGTAGAAAATCCGCCGATTTCCTCCATTGAGAACGACTGCACCTTATCGAACAGCTGCTCTCGAAGCGAGGCGGAAAAGTTTGCTGCAATCTTGGCTGCCAGGACAGCCACTACAACAGAAGATGCCAGGCTGCCGACTGCACAAGCAAGCATCTTGCCTCCTGCGGTCAGGATCTCCTGCATCTTGCTGCCTTCTGTTTGTACAAGCATGGTAATCTTAGACATGTAATCCGGCATCGTCAGATCCAGCCAAACCTGCATTACAACAAAAACAAGGCTAATACAGGCAAACAACCAGTCTTTTTTGGTCAAATTGCGAAGTAATTTGATCACGGTATCACGACTCCTTTCATTCTATTCTTCCATTTCAATCAGAATGATTCTCACATTATACCACCCTATCCGGAATTTGTCAATTTTCTAAATTTTGATTCGACAAAAAAATGGCGCACCCGTCTTTTTTCGACGAGTACGCCTACTGGCTCTTCCTGGTTTCCATGTTGGAGGAACGTGACTCCGAACCATCACGTTTTCTGGATTTTTCATTATGTATCTATATGTGCGTTACATGGTACCCATTCCAAGCCAAAACGAAAATAAAATCAATCAGGAGCAAGAATTCCAATATACGGATTTCCTTCTAAAAAAGGCAGTTCCTCACAACCCTAGCTGTGATTTTCATGAATTACAGACCAAATTCCCTTTGAGATCTGCAGCCCAATTGAAACATACCAAACCATCCGCACGCCTGTCAGCAGACAGTCCTTTTTAGGTGCTCCTATAATATATATGTCAGAAAATCCAAAATATTACACTTTTCAGTTGTAAACAATTTGTAAACAAAAGAAATTCCCTTTGATTTATATAAAATTCACTATCCCCTTGCGCATATTACGCATAATAAACACCGGAATAACCGTATCTCGGAGTGCTTACTCCATTGACTGTTCCAGTTGCCACATAACGGCACCGATAGGTTCCGCCAGACGGCATGCTACAATAATAAGTATGTTTAGCAGATAACGTCCCTCTATAAGTTTGTCCCGGATCACCAGTATTATAGTCATACCAGTTACCATTAGAATCTTGTTTTTGCAGTATTGTGCGAATGGTCACAGTTCCAGTATCTGTTAATGCAACAAGACAAGAAATTTGACCTAACGAAATCGTAGCATTACAAGAATAAAAAACACCAGATGCTCTTGCTACATCATCAGTCAATTCTGTTTCTGAAATCGCCAAAACTTGCGATGTCTGCACACTACAAACTGAACATATCGATAATATTGCTGCTAAACAAACAGTCAATTGTTTTAAGCTTCTCATCATATTCATTCACCTCAAAATATTATTCAAAAGAAAATACAATTTCTTTTCTAGTTTTTGCATCTATTTCCATTGGAAAAAACACAGAATAAAATTTATCAAAATCGACTTCACGAACTGTCCAGAAAATAGAATGCCGCTCTAAATTAGATACTTCACAATATTCAATGCCATTATATGTAAAAAATTCTTCTGATTCATAGTTCTGCTCAACATTGACAGAACCTTTTGTCAATTCCGGATTGTATTGTTCAATTATTATACTTAAAGCACCTTCATTTTCTTTATGATACCCAATGGAAATTGTAATAGAACCTGATGTACGATAAACAATTGCATCACATAAAATATATCCATCCGGAATAATAGTTGGCAATTGCATGGTTGGATATCGTTCTTTTATCGCTTCTATACTTTCAAATTTTTCCTCTTGACATCCACCTGGAATGTTCTCGCTTCCATCCAGTGTATAGCCCGGATCCACTTCCGGCTGATGATATTCCTTCCAAAGAGAATGACACTTTGCGGCAACTGGAATGACTAGTACCAAACAGCCTGCCAGTCCAATGACAACACGTGCCACGGAAAGCCGCCATTCTCTTTTTTCCTTTTTAGTTTCTGTCTTACTTTTGTGCATGGCGTAAAACAGTTCTATGTACCGATCCAAAAGCTGCTGTGCTTCTGGGTCATTCCGCTTTGCAAGAAGTTCTTGTATCAAGCGGTACTGCTCGTCTTTTGTCAGCTCCTGGAATGCTGTACAACGCTGCTGAAGTTCGATCTCCTGCATGAAAATCCATCATCGCCTTTCTGGATGGGGTTATTGAAAAGAAAATACAATTTCTTTGATGTCACCAGCCTGCTTCGGCAACCCAATATAATAAAATTTATCAAAATCTTTTTCCGGCACTGTCCAAGTTGCGATATTGTCATCTATATTTGTTGCAAAACAATAGGAAATTCCATTTTTTGTTACATATTGCTGAGAACCTTCATCATACTCAATTGTTATTAAACTTCCCCCAAACGCCGGATTATACTGCGTCATATCAATATCGAAAAATCCATCCTGATTCTCGTAAGCCACAAAGACTCTAATAGAACCAGATGTGCGGGCAACCATAGCATCCTGTAATGTATATCCATCTGGAATAAAAGTTGGCAGTTGTATAGTTGGGTATCGTTCCCTTAATGCTTCTACGCTTTCAAAATGTTCCTCTTGGTATAAATCCGGAATGGTCTCGCTTCCATCCAGTGTATAGCCCGGATCCACTGGATGCTGCTCTTGCTGCCACATCGTATAATACTTGGAAAATACCGGGACAGAGAGTACGGTACAGCCAGCTAAGCCAATTCCCACACTCAGCAGCAAGGCGATCCGTCTGCCGCGTCTGCGGAAAAATGACTCTTGATAGCCATGCGCCCGTTTCCAGATAGACAAGCACCGATCCAGCAGTTTTTGTGCTTCTGCATCGTCTCGTTTCGTCAAAAGAGAACGGATGAGACAGGATTGTTCCGTCTCTGTCAACTTACGGAAGGCTCGCAGATTGGATTGACAGCGCTGCTGTAATTCCTCTTCCTGTGAAATAGCAATCTCCCCCTTTCCTATTGAAATGAGTAGGCAATTTCTTCCGGATTCGGAATGGAGTTTGGTACTGTTATGGTATAGAACATGTCCTTCTCTCCCTGCACCACATTCCAGGAAACCAGATTGGTTTCCTCCTTTTCGCTGATGGTATAGGTGGTTTGATCTACGGTAAGAACAGATTGAATCTTTCCTTCTATGGCAACCGCTTCCTGCGATTCCGCATCATTCGGATCAAAAATCCAGCGCATCCGCATCTGAATGGTTTCTTCTGCCTGATTGCTATAAAGAATGGTGATGGTGACAAATTTTGATGTCGTTGCATAAGAACCGCTTTCAAATTGATACCCCTCCGGCAAAGCCGTTGGCAGCATAACATCCGGTACAAATTTCTTCGCATCTTCCTCCTGAAGGAAGGATTCTTTTGAAGCTACATTTTTCGACTCGCCTTCTCCAAACCCAACCGATACATTTCCATTCTTTTGGAATCCGAACTGCATGGTATTATGGTCAGAGATTACCTGCATCGTCACAACTGGAATGACACTGCATAGTGCGACAGCTGCCGCACTGATCAGCAAACGCTTCGAAAACCGAATTCGTTTTTTGCGTGTTTGCTGTTCGGCTGCTTGTCCCAGTACTTGTAGCAAATGCGCCGAATCCACATCATCTTCATATTCAGGAAATCGTTCGAGCTGCGTTAGACATTGTTTGAAAAGCTGTTGTTGCGCCTGTGTTTTTTGTGATTCGATTAGCCAGCTAATTAGAATTTCCAGGTTTTCTTTTGTTAGCTGTTCCACTTGTTCCGGGTGTTCGCTGCAAAGTGCTTCCAGCTCTTCCCCGGTTTTTTCATGTCCCAAATAGATTGTAACCACCTCCTATCTCTACAGTGCATGCAACATGCCCTTCTATAATATATATGTCGGAAAATGCAAAATATTACACTTTTTCCTCAAAGAAATTTTTTGCAAGTAATTTTAACTTGCGATTTAAACGGTGAATTCGCACGCCAACATAACTTTCCTTCATGGAAAGCTGCTTGGCAATTTCAGAATATGGTAAATGATGGCAGTAATATAACACATATAAATTGTATTCCAAATCCGTCAGAGCATCTAAAACACTTTTCAAAGCTTCTTGTTGGGAGATTGCATTCGCTTTATTTTCCATGCGAATCTCCACTTTCTCTTCTACAGGCTGCTGCGGCATACGCTTTTCCGCATATTTTTCATAGTCCCGCATCTTTTTGGTCAATTTCCGATTGAACGCATAGGTACAGTTCATCGCAGTCAGAGCCAACCAACCGATTGGATTGCTATGTGTTTCCAGTTCTTTTCGCTTTTTTAAGGCACACAAAAAGACTTCCTGTAACAGCTCTTCCTGATCCTGTTTGGAACTGGAAATACACTTCATTTTAATCAATTTCAAAACATCATAGTGATACTGCTGATAAAGCTGTGTAATAAAATCACCATCTGTTGGTTTGCTCCGATTTTTCATACGATGCCCTCACCTCCCATCTATCAAGCAGTTCAAACAAATTTCCTATTTAAAATTCTATTATTTTCAGAATATATTATAATACACTCTAAGAGGATTGTAAATTATTTTTCATGTATTGATTTATATTTTTTATTATTTAACATTGGAACCGTCCAATTCCTTATACACAAAATTCAAAAAACTTCTTTTTCTCAGCTCAAATCGTCGAAACAAGCACTTGAAATTCACAATTTATCCATTGACACAGCAATATCCATCTGGTAAACTAAAATATATTTTTATAAACCATACTGCCACCGGGTAGAATGATGCGAAAGCATTCCAATACACATCGTTAGGTCTTTGAAGATGTGTGCTGGAATGCTTTTTTTGGAGGTCTTATAATCATGTTTGCAAAATTAAAAACGCTAACTACTTACTTTTCCAAATTTGAGCTTGCTCTTTGGAGTGGCTCCATTGTCCTCATTTGGCTGTCTTTTCTGCTTTTTGACCGAGAACGCTACCTGACATTGACCGCTTCCTGCATCGGTGTCACCTCTCTGATCTTAAATGCAAAGGGAAATCCACTGGGACAACTCCTGACCATTATATTCAGCGTTCTCTACGGCATCATATCCTTTTCCTGTGCATATTACGGGGAAATGATAACCTATCTAGGAATGACGGCACCCATGGCAGGAATTGCACTTGTTTCCTGGCTGCGAAATCCTTACCAAGGCAATCAGGCAGAAGTTGCCATTCGGCGAATCACCAAACCAGAACTAATCTGGATGGGCATTCTAACCATACTGATCACTACTGTGTTTTACTTTATCTTAAAAGCATTTCATACGGCAAATCTCATTCCCAGCACCATTTCCGTTGCAACAAGCTTTCTTGCGGTATTTCTTACCTTTCGGCGCAGCGCCTTCTATGCCATTGCATACGCTGCCAACGATATGGTATTACTCATTTTATGGGGGTTGGCAGCACGTACCGATTCTTCCTATCTCTCTGTTCTGCTTTGTTTCCTGCTGTTTCTCATCAATGATATTTATGGATTCATCAACTGGAAAAGCATGCAAAAGAGACAGGAACAGCAAACACGCCAATCAAGTCTCTGACAATAGATACATCTCCACAATCTCTGCACAGTCCTGTACGCAGTCCGGGCAGGGACGTTTCTGATAGTATTGCGCTGTTCGTTCCTGTGGTTTGGCACTGTCATCTTTTGGACGGGCTGCTCCTAGCAGATCACTGCATGTAATAGAACCGTTTTTCTCCTGAAAAGCAGCTGCCATTTCCCGCACCTTTGCATAAACTTCTTTTCTTGTTTCCAAGTCGCCGGGTTTTCCCGTACTCACTTTCAATCCTGCAAGCAACGCCATTGCCGACACTGCACCGCAAGTCAACCGCATTCTGCCAATTCCGCCGCCCAATCCTTCTGCAAAGCGCATTGCTGTTTCCGGTTCCATTCCAAATAAGTCGGAAAATGCACCAACAACTGCCTGAGAGCAATTGTATCCATTCAGAAACAATGCTCTGGCTCGATCTGCTCGTTCTCCCATTTTCAACATCCTCCTGTTAATTTGTGAAAAGTGGTCTGCATCTGTCTTTTTTCGATGCAAATCGCTTTTTATTTTTATTGTAGCACGCCCTCTTTGGTTTGTCAATCAGGAACCTTCTGTTGTAGTACCCGGAACAACCGGCTGTGGACGATCCGGTACCAATAATTCCTGCTGCATTCCAATTTCTCCACGCAATGTATATGTTACAGTTAATACGGCGCAATCTTCCGACTCTGTCACATTGGTTTCTCGATTTAAAATTTCTGTTTCCTGCAAAAAATTGGTTTCGTATCGTTCCATTTGCTCCTGCAAGTCCTGCTGTGCTTCTTCCGGCGTAAATGTCAGCTGCATGCTCTCATACTCCTCATAATCCGTATGCACCAAGCTAATCGGGAGCTCCATTCCAAACAGAGAAAAGAAGTTTTCTGTCACCTGACAATTATAGTCTGTATATGGATTCTGCTCTTTTCCGATCGGAATGGAACAGGAAAAGAAATTCAGGGATTGATTCTCCTTGCATCGTCCGGTTTTGGTACGAATAGACTGCGCATACGAACAAAAAAAGGTTTGGGTTTCTTGATACTCTCCAATCACAGAACCAGACGCATGATGCAGCGTGGTATGTCCCTTATCATCTGCAAGAATGCCGCTGACCAACAATTCTCCTTCCTGCACAGCGTCTCCGATCAATCGCATCACCTGCCCATCCCGAATGGACAAATCCACAATTTGTGCAGGCTTTGCAGCGACCAAATTGCACGGCTGACGATCCAGGTACATCTCCGGCTTCTCGGTTGCTTCCCGCACTTCTACCACCAGTCGATTGCCGGTGTGCCGCATAGCAGCCCAGCAAAGCGGAGACAATTTGATCTGCAATTGCCGCTCACAATGTGCATAACGCAAACTAGGCATCCAGCTTCCCCGCTCCACACCTTCCTGTGCCAAAACCGTCAAAATTTCTTCTTCCGTAACCGTTTGATTCCCCTGTATTTCAATTTTCATGACAACATTGGAAGTATAAAACAAAAAGGCTGCCGCTAACAGCAGCCCGATTGGAATGCCAAACCGAAACCGATTGCGAACCAGCCAGAAGCGAAGCGTTTTCCGCTCGTGAAGCTGTAGCGTAACATGATATTGCTTTGCCAATTCTTCTAAAAGCTGTTTTTCCCGTGTTTCTGTTCGGCAATAAAACACATCTCCACAGCAGCGCTGATTTTGGCATAAAACGCCATGCTTCCGAAGTGCATTGATGAATCCATAAAGTTTGCCGCCTTTTGCTTCCAGATCAATTTTACCGTGTACCTGCCCCATCATGAGCAGCCTCCTTTGGGCAGCAATTCAACAGACTGAATGACACCACGAATCAGCATACCAGTCGGTGAACTGGTATCCACACGCAGATCCCGCCCCCAAATTTGCAGCTGTAAGTCTGTCGTTTGCAGCAAAATTCGAATGTCGTTATATTCCAGAATTCGTTTGCAGTTTTCCAACCGCAGTTCCCGATTTCCATTAATTTGAATCCACGTTTGGTAGTATAGAAACCGCCGTCCGTGTTCTGTCACTGTTTCACGCAAGCTCAATCACCTCTCTTTACATATATGACAGTCCATTTTAAAATAGTCCTATTAGACCCCCTCTTCACAAGCACATTTTCCTTGTGAAGAGGGGGTCTAATACAAAATCCCACAGCATATACATTCATACCGTCTGCTTTTTATAAAAAGTAGACGTTCAATCATTCAAACCAGCTTTTTCAGAAACGAGGCAATGGATCATGATGCAACGTTCCATTTATTCAAAAGCAGCACTTTGCTGTGTCCTATCTTTCTTTTTTCTGATCGTCTGCATAGGGAAAGCAACGATCATGCAAACAGCCCTTACCAACAGTTTGACCATTTGCCTGACAACCATTTTGCCTTCTCTTACAGCAATGATGATTTTAACCCGAATTCTAACAGAATCCGGGTTACTGGAGCAGTGGAATTTTCTATTCGGCAGGCTGTTTCATTTCCTATTTCGGCTTCCAGCCAATTTTTGCAGCATTTTTTTCATCAGCCAAATTGCTGGTTATCCGGTCGGAGCCGCCATGCTGTGTCCATATTTTCAAACGCATGCAAATGCAAAAAAAGAACTTTCTGCAATTACCAGTGTCTGCTTTGGCGGCGGCCCTGCCTTTTTAATTGGTACCGTTGGTGCACAATTTTCCAATCATCGTCCTTGCATGTATCTGTTTCTTTCCGGATTTTTGGCAAATGCACTATTGGCAATTGTTCTTGGACGATGTATTTCGATTTCTGAACCGCCACTTTCCGCAAAACCCGTTTCTTTTTCTGCGGAATTGCTGGTATCCTGTACCAGACAGGCAAGTCAAAATCTGCTTGGCGTATGCAGCATGATTCTATGTTGTGCAGCACCAATCGGCATGCTCAATTCGATGTCCTGCTGGAACTGGATTTCCGAACAAATCGCCGAGTTCTGCACAGCATCCCCCCGACAAGTGCAACCGATTTGCAACACATTTTTGGAAATCAGCAATATTTGCACCCTTTCCGTCTCCGATTCGCACATACTTCCCATTCTGGCTGGACTGCTTTCCTTTGGCGGCATTTGTGTCCTTCTACAAGTGAGTGCCGTTACGCATGGACAATGCCAATTTGGTATTCTGTTTGGGATGCGATTTCTCGCTGGTTGCCTTTCCGCAGGTTTTTGCTGGCTTTTGCTGCAACTGGTTCCGCTTCCGGAAGCAACGACTGCTTCCCTTTCGTCTTCTGCACAAGCGGTTATGAGTCCAGCCGTTTCCTGGAGCGGAAATTCCTGCATGCCGGGACTCTTCCTGACTTTCATGATCGTTCTCTTCTTGCTTTCCTGCGACAAGAAGAGCAGTTCTTCCTCTACGATTTATCAGTAATTTTTTTGAAATCAAACACAAAAAAGCCGTTACAAAAATTGTAACGGCTTTTTTTGGCAGGGGCACCAAGAATCGAACTCGGGACACGCGGTTTTGGAGACCGCTGCTCTACCAGCTGAGCTATACCCCTATTATTTTAACACAGTGTTTTACAACGTTATTTATTATAGCATATTGGAAACGGTTTGTCAATCACTTTATTCAAAACTTTTCATGACATAATCAACTGAATAAACAGAATTTGACAATTGCTTCTTCCGTCTTACAAATTGACACGCTATGCCCGGCGTGTTATAATAAGATTGTATTTTTTATCTTTTTATCGAAAGAGGCGAATCCATCATGTATCAACCCAAATCCATGCACGCAGAGGAATTTATCAATCATGAAGAAATTCTTGAAACACTTGCGTATGCGGAACAAAACAAATCCAATACGGCATTAATTTCAGATATTTTGCAAAAAGCAACGCAATGCAAAGGACTTTCTCATCGAGAAGCCTCTGTTTTACTGGCATGTGAAGATCCGGCAGTCCTTCTTAAAATGAAGCAGCTAGCGGAACAGATCAAATTAAAATTTTACGGAAACCGAATCGTTATTTTTGCTCCCTTGTATCTCTCCAACTACTGTGTAAACGGCTGTGTTTATTGTCCCTATCATGCCAAAAACCACCACATTACTAGAAAAAAACTAACACAGGAAGACATTGTTCGGGAGGTCACTGCGCTACAGGACATGGGACACAAACGGCTTGCCATCGAAGCTGGCGAAGATCCTTTGCACAATCCCATTGAATATATTTTAGAGTGCATCGATACCATTTACCACATTCAGCATAGAAATGGCGCAATTCGCCGTGTCAATGTCAATATTGCAGCAACAACTGTTGAAAATTATCAGAAATTAAAGCAAGCTGGCATTGGAACTTACATTCTCTTCCAAGAAACCTATCACAAGGAAAGTTATGAGCAGCTGCATCCAACTGGTCCCAAACATAACTATGCCTATCATACAGAAGCTATGGATCGTGCCATGGCAGGCGGCATCGATGATGTCGGACTGGGCGTTTTATTTGGATTGGAGCGCTACAAATATGAATTTGCTGCGCTGCTGATGCATGCGGAGCACCTGGAAGCCGTTCACGGCGTTGGCCCACATACCATCAGCGTTCCACGCATCAAGCGAGCAGATGACATCGATCCTTCTGCCTTCCACAATGGCATTGACGATGAAACATTCGCTAAAATCTGCGCTTTGATTCGAATTGCGGTGCCCTATACAGGCATGATTATTTCCACACGAGAAAGCCAAGCCGTTCGGGAAAAAGTCATCCGGCTTGGTGTTTCTCAAATCAGCGGCGGATCTCGTACCAGTGTCGGCGGCTATGCAATTCCGGAAACAGAAGCAGAAAATTCCCAGCAGTTTGATGTCAGTGATACCCGAACACTGGATGAAGTGGTGCAGTGGCTGATGAAACTCGGTTATATTCCAAGTTTCTGCACCGCCTGCTACCGAGAGGGCAGAACTGGTGATCGCTTTATGGCACTTTGCAAAAGCGGACAAATTCAAAACTGCTGTCACCCCAATGCACTTTTGACCCTGAAAGAATATCTGACGGACTATGCTTCTCCAGAAACGCAGGCAATTGGGCTGCGTCTGATTCAAGACGAATTACAAACAATTCCAAGCCCTACCGTACAAAAGAAAACCATACAATATCTGGATGCCATTCAAAATGGAACCCGTGATTTCCGCTTTTAAGGAGTTGATTGCCATGCCAGCTTCCCTCTTCCAAACCCCAAACGGAGAACGCCTGCAAATCGGCATCTTCGGATCTCGCAACGCTGGAAAATCCAGTTTAATCAATGCACTGGCTGGACAACCGCTTTCCATCGTATCCGATCAAAAGGGCACTACAACCGATCCAGTTCAAAAAGCAATGGAACTGCTTCCAATTGGCCCGGTTGTTCTAATTGATACGCCAGGATTGGATGATGACAGTGCACTGGGACCGCAGCGAATTGCGCAAACCCGTTCTATCCTCCGAAAAGCCAACCTTGCGCTGCTGGTTTTTGATGGAACCATTGGAATGAATGCCTCCGACCAAAAGCTCCTGCAAACGCTGCAAGCAGAAGCCATCCCCTACCTTTTGGTGGCCAACAAGTGCGACGCACCCAACTTTCTCCCAACACCAGAACATGCTGTTGCAGTCAGTGCGCAAACCGGCTGCCATCTTTCCACATTAAAAGAACAAATCATTGCCTGCTATCAAAAAGAACTGCAACCCAAACAAGAAGCCGCTGTCTTGCTCGGTGACCTGGTAAAACCAGGCGATTGCGTCGTATTGGTCACGCCCATTGATACATCTGCACCAAAAGGCCGGCTGATTCTGCCGCAGGTGCAGGCCATTCGTGATTTGCTGGATCATCAGGCGTGTTGTCTGGTCACACAACCGCAGCAGCTTCCGCAAATGCTGAAATTACTGCGACAACCGCCCAAACTGGTAGTAACAGACAGCCAAGTTTTTGAATCTGTACAAAAAATTGTTCCAGATTCCATTCCACTGACCTCCTTTTCAATTTTATTTGCACGCTATAAAGGCATTTTACAGCAAGCTGTACAAGGCGCCTTTGCGCTGAAACAACTTCCAGAAGGTGCAACAATTTTAATTGCCGAAGGCTGCACCCATCACCGGCAATGCGAAGACATTGGAACAGTAAAGCTTCCCAAGTGGATACAGGCATATACCAAAAAACAATTTCAGTTTCAGTGGTGTTCCGGAACATTCTTCCCGGAAGATTTATCAGACATCCAGTTGGTGGTACACTGCGGCGGCTGCATGCTGCCGGCAAAAGAAGTAACTGCACGACAAGCACTTGCCAAACAATATGCAGTTCCTTTTACCAATTATGGCATTCTGATTGCCTATTTAAATGGCATTTTGTCTCGCAGCTTGGCTGTCTTTCCAGATGATTTTTCCAACCAACTACAATAAAAAATAAAACATGCGATGCTACAGAAAATCTCCTGCGGCATCGCATGTTTTTTCAGCATTTACCATAGCCATCTCTATGCTTGCAAATGCCTATTTCTTAAATTTTGCAAAAAAGCCTTTCTTTTCGTAAGGAGCTCTTTGGATGCCGGTCAGCTGATAGCCGGTCTTTTCAATCAATCCCTTTAATGTGTCATCCGGAATATCCTGCTCGGTCAGAATTACAGTCTCTCCTTTTGTATGCGAAGAGGAGACCTTCTTCACATTGCATGCAGCACGCACTGCATCATTGACATGCGCTTCGCACATTCCACACATCATGCCATCCACTTTCAACGTAATTTGCAACATTGTTTCATTCCTCCTAGATGTTGATAACCTGCGAGCATGCTCGCGAATCAGCGACTGTTATGCGTTCCGATAATCCGTTACCCGTTTTGTCTTCTTTTCACTGCGCGGCAAAGTGCCAATCGGAACAATGACAACCTTTGGGGTCATGCCAATTCGAGACTTAAAGTGCTCTACAATTAGTTTTGCCATTTCGTCAAAGCTAACACGACCTTCTCCCTCTACGGTCAAAATCATGACATCTCGATTGTTGTCCTCATCCCGTGCAATGGTAATGCTGTATTCACTGGATGCGCCGTCTACTGTCCGTAGAATATCTTCTACCTGACTGGGGAACATATTCACGCCACGTACTTTAAACATGTCATCGCTTCTGCCCTGGATGATTCCAATGCGGGGATGTTTTCTGCCGCAAGGGCACTCTCCTGGAATTATACGAGAAATATCATGCGTGCGGAACCGGATCAGCGGAGCGCCTTCCTTGACCAGCGTTGTCAGAACGATCTCGCCTTCTTCCCCATCCGGAAGCACCTTTCCGGTCTCCGGATCGATGATTTCCAGATAAACATAATCATCCCAATAGTGAATACCGGTCTCATATGGGCAGTTGATGCCAATTCCAGGGCCATAGATTTCTGTCAATCCATAGATGTCATAGAGTTCAATGCCCAGACCTTCCCGGATGCGCTTCCGCATTTTGCTGCTCCAACGTTCGGAACCAATGACACCCTTTTTCAGACAAATCTGATCTTTCAGACCACGCTTCTGAATTTCCTCTGCCAACAACAACGCATAAGAAGAAGTTGCCGTCAAAACCGTAGTCTTTAGATCGATCATCATTTGAATTTGCTTCTCCGTATTGCCAGGACCCATCGGAACTGCCATAGCTCCTAATTTTTCACAGCCATTCTGGAATCCAATTCCAGCTGTCCAAAGGCCATAACCCGGTGTAATCTGAATGCGGTCTTTCTTGGTAATGCCAGCAGTTTCATAGCACCGTGCAAACATAATGGCCCAGTCATCGACATCTTTTGCAGTGTACGGAATGATAACGGGAGTTCCGGTTGTACCAGAAGAAGAATGAATCCGAACAATTTCTTCCTCCGGTGCCGCCATGATACCAAGTGGGTAAGCATTGCGCAGGTCTTCTTTGCTGGAAAACGGAAGCTGTTCAAAATCTGCCTGGCTGCTGACGCCGTCAATTCCTAAGTCCCGATACTTCTTTCCATAGTAGTTATCTGTCTGAAGCAGTCGCTGAATCTGATGATTAACCTGCTGCATTTGCACTGAATTGAGTTGCATGATCTTCTCCAATCTGCTTTCCGCTCTGGAAAGCGTTTTGATTCAAAATTCTATATTTTTCCGGAATCCGTGTTTGAATTTCTTCTAAAACAGATTCTGCCGACAAGCCGAGGGCACCTGTTCCAACTGCAATTCCAAGAATCGCTACATTAAAGACCCGGGTGGTACCAAAAGCACGACAAAGCGCTTCTGCATCAACAGAAATAAGGTGCTGACACTTTTTCTGCAAATAAGCAAGCATTTCTGTTCCATCATATCCCGTATTGCGCAGAGATTCCGTAACCGGTTTTACCGGGAGCTGGTTGACGATCACAATTCCATCTTTCTTCATGTAGGAAAGATTGCGAACTGCTTCTGCCGGTTCAAATGCCAGCATCATATCCGCATGTCCTTTTGGAATCAGCGGAGAATAGGCAGCCGTTCCAATTCGAACATGGCTCGTAACCGAACCGCCTCGCTGTGCCATTCCAATGGTTTCCGCAGAATGGGCAACATAGCCACACCGCATTGCAGCCGATGCAAGCAGTTTGGATGCCAAAACAGTTCCCTGTCCACCAACACCGCAGAGTAAAATATCCTTATTCATGCTCGTTCCCTCCAATCGCAGAAATGGGACACACCTTGCTGCACAAGCCACAGCCCGTACAGAGACTGCTGTCAATCTGAACAGCGCCATTTTGTATTGCAATAGCAGGACATCCGATTTCCCGAATGCATTTCTTACATTGTATACAGCGATCAGAAATCTTCATTTTTCCTGCTGGCTTACACAGTGCAATACAAGGTGCACAGAACAGAATCGCTTTTACGCCGGGCAGCTCCATACATTCCTGTATGATTTGAATAGACTGCTCCAGATCAAACGGATTGACAGTCCGAATGGTTTTTACACCCATTCCTTCCAGTACTTTTTGAATGGATACTTTTTCTACAAGATCTCCCATTAAGGTTCTGCCCGTTCCAGGGTGCGGCTGATGGCCGGTCATAGCGGTGGTGGAATTATCCAGCACACAGAGAATCATATTGGCTTCGTTGTAAACGGCATTGACAACGCCTGTCATTCCGGAGGCAAAGAACGTGGAGTCTCCAACAAATGCAAACTGAACTGCATCTGGATCCGTCCAGTGGAATCCCTGCGCCATCGTAATGCCGGCTCCCATGCAAAGACAAGTGTCTACCATATCCAAAGGCATTGCATTGCCCAAGGTATAGCAACCGATATCTCCACAAAAATAGCCTTTTCTCGTTCCAAGTGCACGCTTTACGGCATAGAAGGAGGCACGATGCGGACATCCTGCGCAAAGAACCGGCGGACGAATTGGAAGTGCCGGCAGATCGGAACAATCCATTCCGGTCTCCTGCGGCGCATCTCCTAAAAATGCACCAAGCAGTGCTGCAACGGAATCCGCAGTATTTTCGCCAGCCAATGCACCATGTCCCGTTTGTTTTCCCAAAATGCGAACCGACAAATGATGCTTTCCTACTAAACGCTGCAAGGTTTCTTCCAAAAAGGGACTCAATTCTTCAATGCAGAGTACTTCCTCCACTTCATCCAAAACAGAACAAGCCAGCTGTTCCGGAAATGGATATGGAGTTGCAATGCGGCAAACTCGAACGTCTTCCCGATCCTGCAAATACTCTTTGACATAAGCATAGCTGACACCAGATGTAAAGACTGCTTTTGTTCCGGAACCATAGGCAAAGTTGCCTGCATATTGAGAAAATGCCTCCCCGATTTTCGGATTGCGCTGTTCGATCTGAATGTGATTTTGATAAGAAAGCCGTGGGAAAATAACCCACCGGCTGGAATCCTTTTCAAATCCATCATACTGCTTGGGAACAGGGTGCTCTTCTACTTCTACAGAAGCATAGGCATGGCAAATTCGAGTAGTGGGACGAAACAAAACAGGTGTTCCGTATTGCTCGGAACAGACGAATGCATCCTGAATCATCTGATACGCTTCTTCTGGAGAAGAAGGATCGAAAACCGGAATTCTGCAAAACTGTGCAAACATTCTGGTGTCTTGTTCCGTCTGGGAAGAAATTGGCCCGGGATCGTCTGCCACAACGACAACCATGCCGCCTTTTACACCAACATATGCCAGCGACATCAGAGGATCCGAAGCAACATTTAACCCAACCTGCTTCATAGTGACCATGGTACGTGCACCTGCATAGGCTGCACTGGCAGCTACTTCTAACGCTGCTTTTTCATTGACTGACCATTCCAGATGAACCTCTCCATGCGGATAGCGTTCCAGCGTTTCCATAATCTCAGAGGAAGGCGTTCCGGGATAACCAGCAGCAAGATTCAAACCAGCTGCCAGAGCGCCCAGTGCAATGGCACTGTTCCCCATGATATATTCTTTTTTCATTTTTATGGCTCTCCTTCTGCCTAAACCGTATTTTTCTGTTTTATTATAGCACATTCCTTTTTAAATTGCAATCCTTCCCACCATTCTTCCATAAAACCCAATTTTCCTGCATTCAGGGCGATATTTGTGCATTCAAGGCGATTGCATTGACTTTTTGTCAAAGCCTGTTATACTAAAATATATTCACATAGAATTCAAAAAAGGAGTACAAATATGGAAAAAATATTAAACAAAATCATGGTATTTCTTTCGAAAGAGGAAGAATTGGATTCCGAACAAGCAGAAATTGTACGATATGGATTGGAAATTTTACTGTTAAAAAGTATTTTTTTCCTGGCTACACTGGCATTGGGGCTTCTAATCGGCTGTTTTTGGGCATGCTTTTTATTCATGGCATTTTTTGTTCCCCTGCGTTCCTTTGCCGGCGGCTATCATGCCGATACACGCAAGCAATGCCTGATCCAATCCATGCTGACCACCCTTCTGGTACTTAGCATCATCAAGTGGTCCGCGGATCATCCAATGGTACTCTATCCGCTGCTGCTTCTGGCGCTACTTTCTGCTGGATGTATCTGGATGCTGGCGCCTATTGATACGGAAAATAAGCGCCTGGATGCCTCCGAACAGCAGCTTTTCAAAAAAAGAACCCGCTGCATGCTGCTGATTGAATGTGGCTTTGTCTTGATTTTATATGTACTTGCTCTGCATACTGGCACATGTGCAGCTATGCTATCCATTTCCACCACAGGTATTCTTTTAAGTGCAGAACGGCTCAAGCAAATGCGAAAAAAACATGCAACATGACAGCACGCAAATCCCTGAAAAACAATCCATATTCCGAACGGGAAGCAGCTTAGAATCGCTTGATTTTAAGCTGCTTTTTACAAAATACGACAAATTTCTACGAATTGCAGAAGATATTTTTGTCAAGTTATGTGATTCTTATAGGGAAAACGTAGAAATTGCATATAAATTATTTACTTTTCAAGAATAATAGGATATAATAAAAAATAAAGGATTTACTTTATGAATTTATAGTGAATAGAGGACGTTGTATGTTAGAACTTGCCATCTGTGACGACGATCCAAGCGTCACAGAACAAATCAGACAGTTTATCGCATCTTTTGAAGTACATGATGAAGTACAATTTCATGTTCATACTTTTTCAGATGGTGCTGCTTTGCTGCAAGCCCATAAAAAATTTGACTTTATCTTTTTAGATGTCGAAATGAAACTCGTCAATGGAATCGAAACAGCGGAACGCATTCGTCGAAAGAATCGTGTCGTTCCGATTGTCTATGTAACCAGCTATGCCGATTTTCAAAACCAGGCATTTAAAGTACATGCCTTTGACTTTATCATCAAACCATTTGATATCAATGATATTTTTCGTGTCTTACGTGATTTTCTTGCCTCTTCGCAGGATCATCAAGATGACCGTGTAATTCCGCTTGTCACCAAGCAGGGCATCGTGATACAAAAAATCAGCGAAATCTACTATTTTTTCATTTTAGAAAAACGAACGGTACAAATCAGTACCATCTATAAAGAATACATTGTAAAAGAAAATTTATCGGATATCTTTGCAAAATTAGACCCAAATCAATTCTATATGACACATAAATCCTGCATTGCCAATCTGCAATACGTGGAAACCATTGAAAAAGGCAATGGCATTGTCATGCAAAACGGTGCCTGGCTTCCGCTGTCTCAACGAAAACAAAAGGATTTTCTATATTGCCTCTCTAAACAGCTGCGGGAACGAAATACATGGAAATAAACGAGCAGTGATTTAGAAGCAAACTTTAAAGTTTATCGTTCTCGCAAAGGTGGTTTCAAGAGTGTTAAAGCTGTTCTTATCTGAAGTCAGTCAATCGATCAATACTTGTGTAATAAACATATTGATTTTCTCTTTTTTCAACAAAGTATATGGGAAAAAATATCAAAGTCGAATTTTGTACGGCGTGGCTTATATCGGTGCAGTCACTGCCATGATTTTGGTGAATCAAATTCAAATTGCACCAGTCAATTTATTGTACACCATTGTATATATGGATGTACTGAGCGTATGGTTATTTCGGGCAGATTTTAAAAAATTCTGGCTGTATAACCTCATTTTTTTATTGATTTTATTTTTCTCAGATGCCATTACATTTTCTTTCTGGTCTGCCATTCGGGGAGACAGCTACGGGGAAATCATATTGCAGGAAGAACTTACGGCGATCAGCAATCTCTTGAACATCCTGGTGATGTTTTTGGGGTATAGAATTGTGCTCGCCTTTCTTTGCAAAAATGATATGAAAGTGGTGCAAAAACAGGAATTAATCTTCCTGATTTCCATGGCGACTTTTGAATGTTTTGTCATTTACCACTTTATGAGCAAAGTCTCCTGCACCAATGATGGTATTGCCATTCTGCTAATTTTATTTGGGTTTCTAATTGTAAACGTTTACATCACCTATATGATTGAACAAATTTCCATTGCCTATCAATACAAATACGAGCTGTCCCTCTCTCAAAAACAAAATGAAATTCAACTAACGCATTACCAGAATCTGGAGGAAAAATATCAGCAATCCAGAAAGGTCATTCATGATTTAAAAAAGCACTTCTCTGTACTAGCAGAATTGGAACACATCAACAATGAATCGGCAACAGCATATGGTTCGCTCATTGAACATGAAATGAATGACTTATTTTGCGGATTTCGATGCAGCAATCGCATTCTGAGCATCATACTCAGTCAAAAACTGGAAATTGCACAAAAAGAGCAAATCGAAGTGGACTTAAAAGTAGATGATATTTCTTTGGATTTTTTGAATGATCTGGATATCACTGCCCTATTTGCCAACCTCTGGGACAACGCCATTGAAGCCTGCGCCAAGCTTGCACCTGACCGGCGCCATATCCTATTTGTAATGCAGAAAGTAAATGGTTTTCTTGTTATTAACATGGAAAATCCATTTGATTCTGTTGTACCGGAGGGCAAACAAAAATTCCGCTCTACAAAGGAAAATCATATGGGTCTTGGACTATCCATTTTGCGTTCCACCGTTGAAAAGTATGATGGTTTGTTGGTGACCGAACAAAACAACTTTATTTTTCTGGTTGAAGTAACCATTCCCATTCCTTAATCAATTTGTCACATTATATAAAAATAAACGAAAAAGCAATTTTTATTTTGTGATACAATTGCATTCAAGGCAATATAATTGCATAGAGGAAAAATGGGTTGATTCCTGAAAATTTCTGTCGTATAATACAAAACATAGGAGCAATCCTAAATTTTAAAAAGGTGGTAATTCAAATGAAGGTACAAGAAATGGCAAAGAAAATGGCTGCAAAATCCATGACAAAGGCTGCGGAACGCACAGCACTTTTCACAGGTGAATCGGCTTGTGTTTGGTGGCAGTATCAGCCAAAAGCACCGGCTGCTTTGAAAAAAATGAAGAAGCGGTAAGCAACATCTCCGCATATGTGCTTTCCTTTGTCCGCTGAAACATTGGAACGCAACAGAGGAAAAAAGAAATGTCTCTGATGGAATGGCATTTCCATGGATCAAAAGGCACAAAGTGATCGTTGTATTTCCCATACTCCAAAGAAAAGGCAACATATTGTATCAAAACATCTTACTACATACTGACGCAACTTGTCTGGCAAAATTAGCTTGGCAAACGATACTGCATCCTCCATTTTGACAAAATAAGCATGCAGAAATCCTTACAATGTTTTCGATTGCTCCCCCAGTGAAACCTTGCCCAAATAAAGCTGCAAGAAAGGTTTTATTGGAGGAGCAACGTTTTATATTGCTGCAATGCTTCGCCAACCATCACGATGCCCTCATTTTAATCTGTTCCATCACATTCTAACAATTTCCTCTCTCCAATATCTGATCTCTCGTAAATAAAAAGAAAGAAAAAAAGAGAGACGGATCAAATGGATCGAACAGATCCCCGTTCAGCATTGGGATAAGAATAAAAAGAAAAAGAAAAAATCGATGAAATGGATTGTTTGTCCGCCCTGGTACGTCACAGTACCAGCGAAATCATTCCAATTTCATTTCCCAACAAAATGTGTAGAATAAAATAAAAATATGCACGCTTTTTATCATTTTATTGGTGTAAAACAAATTCTAAGCGCTTATTCGGCACTGGATTTGTTTTTAAAATGAAAAAAGCAGCAAATAGAATTTCGGATTCTATTTGCCCTCGTCCTTACAAAAGAAACCAGACATGCCTCTATTCTGCTGCAAGCAGAGGAGGCATGTCCGTTTTTCCGATTCAGCAATCAGGACTTGGATAAAATCCGTTCCAAATCCTGCTGCGGCGTTTGGGTCGGTGTAATATGATACTGTTCCACCAAATATGCCAGTACATTGGGAGACAAAAATGCCGGCAGAGTTGGCCCCAATACAATATTTTGAATACCAAGTGCAAGCAGAGACAACAAAATACAAACTGCCTTTTGTTCGTACCAGGAAAGCACCAAAGTCAATGGCAAATCATTCACACTGCACGAAAAAGCATCTGCCAATGCCAAAGCAACCCGAATGGCACTATAGGCATCGTTACACTGCCCCATATCCAGAATTCTTGGAATCCCCTGAATGGTTCCCAGATCCAGGTCGTTGATGCGGTATTTTCCGCATGCCAGCGTCAAAATCAAACTATCCTTTGGCGTTTGCTTTGCAAACTCTGTAAAGTAACTTCTGCTGGGAGCAGCGCCATCACAGCCGCCAATCAAAAAGATGTGTGAAACCGCACCGCTTCGAATAGCTTCAATCAATTTCTCTGCGATAGACAGCACAGCGTGATGGGCAAATCCGGTTGTAACCGTATGACCGCCATTCATCCCTGTCATATACTTGTCTTCCTCATAGCCACCGCATTGGATCGCTCGTTCTATCACAGGCGTAAAATCTTTGTCCGCTCCAATATGCACCAATTCCGGATAGGACACAATGGAAGTAGTAAACACACGGTCGCAATAACTTTGCCGAACCGGCATAATGCAATTGGTCGTAAACAAAATGGGAGCTGGAATATTGTGAAATTCTGACTGCTGATTCTGCCAACCCGTTCCAAAGTTGCCTTTTAGATGCGGATACTTTTTTAGCTCCGGATACCCATGCGCCGGAAGCATTTCACTGTGCGTATAAATATTGATGCCCTTGCCTGCTGTTTGTTCCAGCAAAAGCTTCATATCATGCAAATCGTGTCCGCTCACTACAATAAACGGCCCTTTTTCAATGGTCAGCGGAACCTCTGTTGGAACTGGATTTCCATATGCTTCCGTATTGGCTTGATCCAGCAACTCCAGGCACTTCAAATTCATACTGCCCACTTCCAGCACCAACGACAGGAGTGCCTCCATCCTGCTTTCCGGTTCGCCCAATGCATACAATGCTTTATAAAAGAATTGGTTGATTTCCGGATCTGTTTTTCCAAGCACACGTGCATGGTAGGCATAGGCTGCCATGCCTTTTATCCCAAACAGAATCAGTGATTTCAGGGAACGAATATCTTCATGTGCTTCCCAGATTTCCTCTAATGAATAATCTTCAAATTTTTTGCTGTTAATGCGTCCCTTCTCTTTTTCAATTTCCGATTTGATCTGCCGAATGGTAACATCATTAAAATTGACATTGGTCAAGGTGGTAAACAATCCTTTCAGCACCCATTCATCGGTTTGATCCGTTGGCTTACCATCTTTTTCTGCACGAGCCAAACCAATCAGCGCACCCACCAATTCATCCTGATAATTGGCAGTGGCTGCTTTTTTGCCGCATACCCCAACCTTTCCCTCACATCCAGTATTATGTGCTGTTTGCTGGCACTGAAAGCAAAACATCTCCTGCATGATACCGCTTCCTTTCTCATTTTCTTTTTTGTAATTCCTTTCCATGCAGACAAAACAACTAGAGCATGTCTCCATCAAAATGGGAACATGCTCTAGTATTTGCCAAATATTTAAAATTTATACACCGCACAAAGAGACAGCGCATTCATGTTGTTTTTCCTTTTCGCCGATTTAAGAACGTTACAAATTGAAAGTGTTTGTCTATCCAGTTTCCGCAGATTCCAACGCCCTTGCCCATGGTAAAAGCTGCCAGAATGGTTCCAATGCCTAAGCCATCCAAATGTCCCAGAAAGAACAGCGTCAATCCCGCAGTGACTGCCAAACAGGTTACATCAAAGCCAATCTTAATCTTGGGATAGCCAATAGAAGTAATATCTGATAATTCCCGTGGGAAAAGATCCGTCGGAATAATGGGCAGTCCGCAACGGTTAGACAGTGCAATGCCAATACAAATCAGCACATAGCTGATTATGAAATACAGAATCCGCCAAGGTAGTGCCGTTGGTAAAATGCGCATCCACATTTCATGCACATCCAGCAATTCACCAAAGACGAAACCAACTACAAAACTGAACAGATACGGCGGAACAAATCGTTTCCGCAGCACCATCAAACTCAACACCAAAAGTCCCTGAAACAGATATGTCCATGTGCCCAAAGTCAATTTTGGAAGCACTTCCGAAAAGGCGAACGGCACACTGGAAATAGCAGAAATACCCGCTCCGGAATCCAACATCAGCACAACACCCAGGCTGTTGATGCATACGGCCAACGCCAGCATCCATTCTCCATGCAGGGTATGCAGATGATTGTTTGTTGTATCCATGAAAAAACGCGCTCCTCTTATTAGATCTATGTTCTTCTTATTCCGAACGAAGTGCTACAACAGGATCCTTTTTCGCTGCACTTCTGGAAGGAATCAAGCCCGAAATCAAGGTCAAAAGCACACTGATTGCAATTAAGATCAATGCCGCTGGAATCGGTAGGATGGCATTTAGATTTTGAATGCCAGTCAGATGATGTACCACAATATTAATTGGAATACAAAGTAAATACGTCACCAATACACCCAATAAACCGGCAGCCAATCCAATGATAATGGTTTCTGCATTGAACATGCTGGAAACATCTCGCTTGGAAGCACCGATTGCCCGCAAAATTCCAATCTCCTTGGTACGCTCCTGTACCGAAATCAGCGTAATAACACCAATCATAATGGAGGATACAATCAGAGAAATGGCAACAAATGCAATCAGTACATACGTAATGGTGTGAATGATTGTCGTAATGGAAGACATCATCAAACCAACATAATCCGTATATTTGATCTGAGACAGCTCGTCCTTATCTGCATTATAGGAAGCAATTGCATCTTCGATGACGTCCTTATCTTCAAAGGAAGCTGCATAAAGATTGATCGATGCAGGGGTATCCAGATCAATCTCTCCCATCTTTGTCAAATTCTCCTCATAGGTCGAATCTGAAAATGTCATAATGGAATCGTAATATTGTGCACACTGCGCATCCGTATCGGTTTGCATCGCCTGCTCCAAGGCAGCCGCCAATTCCTTTGGCTGCATGGAGGCAAGCTGTTCCTGCATCTGCTGGGCATACTGTGCTTTGATCTGTTCTGTTATAATTTGCGTATAGGTCTGTTTGATTTCGTCCTCTTCCATAGAAGCGGTATATGCCTGCATTTCAGATTCCTGCATACCCATCTGCTGAGTCAGTGCTTGTGCAATGACGGATTCCATATCTGCACGGCTTTTTCCCGTTTCTGCACTTTGTACAGAAGCTTGAAGTTGTTCTTCTGACGGAATGCTCATGATCTGTACGTATGCCTGTGCCTTTCCTACTTCATCCAATCCATTCAGATAGGAGCGGAGGGCAGCAGCCTTATCCGCATCAGTAAGCGTTCCTGTAGATTCCTGGAACGGCAACCCCGTCAGAATATCTGTGGAAGGATTTTCTTTCTGTGCCTGAATCACCTCTGCATTCTGCGTATGATCGATTACATATCGTGTCAAGTCACTGGTATAGGCAATGGAGCCGGTCAGCATCGGTGCTGTGGTATCTTCATTGGGGCGAATGATTCCCGTTACCTTCAGCGGAATGCCATTGTCATAAAGATATTGCAATCCGGCATCGGACTCCCGCAAATCGGTATAAAAACCGGTCTGCTCATCCAAGCGGAAACAGTCCGCATTCAAAACGGTATGAAATTCCATCTTCGAAATGGTATCGTAATCCCACTGCTGATGATCGTTTTCCAGTTCGGTCTTATCCAAAGCAGCTCGCATAATCGCATCTACTTTTTCCTTTGGCTCCAAGCCAAGCGCATACAGCGTCATATCGTCCAGTTCGTTGTTCTCATCCAGTACCAAAACAATTTCATTATACGCACTGGGCCAAGTGCCATATACAACATCATACTGCTTCTTCACCAGTTCATTGATACCTGTTCCGCTATCATCCGGAAGCAATTCTTGCCATAAACTAGAAGAACTGCCGCCAAAGGACATCATGGATGCAGCATCCTCTCCGAACACACTTGCACTGGCTTGTGTCATGGCAGCCAGATCTACGCCCATATACTGCATGACCATTTCCTGCATCAATTCCTGCGTATCCGAACGAATGATGGTGCCATCCACATTTTTGGTATAGACCAGCAAATCCAAATCATACCCATACTGAACACCGTTTAATGCATCATGCAGCCCTGTGGAGCTGTCTGCATCTGCACGTTCCTGCTCAATATAAGTTTTAAAACTTTTCAAATCGTTCTCAGAGCTTTCCGTATTGGTGAGCGCATCCATAATATCATAGATAGCAGCTTTTTTATAAATCGCATCCTTTTCGTGGGATTCTCCGGAAGAAGCAGAACCCATGAATGTTTCCATCAGAGCACTTAAATCCGTATTGGTTTTCTGAATGGAAAGCGGATAGGAAGACAGCGTTTCCTCCTGTATGGTATCAATATAGGTGGTAAACCCTTGTGAAATCGAAAGCACCAATGCGATTCCAATAATTCCAATGCTGCCGGCAAAAGAAGTGAGTGTCGTTCGTCCTTTTTTGGTAAACAAATTTTTCAGGGACAAGGAAAAAGAAGTAGCAAAGGACATGGACGGTTTTTTCAACGTCTTAGCATGTTCCAGTTCCAACCGATCCTTTGCTTGTTCTGCCTGATACTCCTGCTCGGTCACCGGAGCAGAATCTTCTTTGAGTTCTCCATCCAGCATGCGAATGATTCTGGAAGCATACGCCTGCGCCAGTTCCGGGTTGTGCGTTACCATAATAATCAAACGGTTCTTTGAAATTTCTTTCAGCAACTCCATTACCTGAATACTGGTTTCCGTATCCAACGCTCCGGTGGGCTCATCTGCCAAAATGATATCCGGATTGTTCACCAATGCACGGGCAATTGCAACACGCTGCATCTGTCCGCCGGACATCTCACTCGGCTTTTTGGATAATTGACTGCCAAGTCCAACTTCCTGGAGCGCCTTGACAGCCCGTTTTTTTCGCTCTGCCTTAGAAACACCGGAAAGTGTCAGTGCCAGTTCCACATTCTGTAAAACCGTTTGATGCGGAATCAGATTGTAACTTTGAAACACAAATCCAATTGAATGATTGCGGTATGTATCCCAATCCCGATCCTTAAAGTCTTTGGTAGACTTTCCATTAATCATCAGGTCACCGGCTGTATACTGATCCAAACCACCGATAATATTCAGCATGGTTGTTTTTCCGCATCCGGATGGGCCTAAAATTGCAACAAATTCATTGGTCCGAAACCGCAGATCAATGCCTTTCAGAGCATGTACCACGCCTTCTCCAACCGGGTAATCTTTTTGAATGCCTTTTAATTCCAGCATTGCATTTCTCCTTTTTACACATATTGATTTTCGAAATTGTGTCAAATGTACTTGACAACTGTCACAAAATCTGTTAAACTAAACTTGATTATTGGGAATGAATGTCTCCCACGGAATCACTCCGAAACCGCTTTTCTAAGCTGATGACTTCTGTTTGCATGCAAACGGGAGAATCAGCTTTTTTTGTGCCCATTCCCCAATATTCCCGATCATTTCTAGAAAGAAGGATTCCTATGCGACGATTTTTCTCTTGCTCAATTTTGCCAACCCTGCTGCTCTGCCTGCTGGCCGTGATCACTGGAACGATTACCGGTGCTTTAACAGCCGGCTTCGGACGTGTTCTGCTTTGGATTGGAACCGTTCGCACCGAACACCTATTTTGGTTCCTGCCATTTTTGCCGCTTGCCGGAGTCTGTATGGTATGGATTTACCAAGCCTATGGAAAAGAAAGCAGTCAGGGCATGGGACTGATCTTCGATGCCGCCCATGGAACAGCCGAACGAATTCCAATCCGCTTGATTCCGCTTTTAATCGGAAGTACCTGGCTAACCCATCTCTGCGGCGGAAGTGCCGGACGAGAAGGCGTTGCCGTTCAGCTTGGTGCTGCCACTGCACACAACATCGGCCGCCGATTTCCCATCTTCCGAACCATTCCGGATGCAGTGCAGCTTCTTACCATTTCCGGCATGGCAGCCGGATTCAGCGGCTTGTTTCATGCACCATTGGCTGCTGTTTGCTTTGCACTAGAAGTGTTGGCAGTTGGCAAACTGGAATATCGTGCCCTGCTCCCTGCTTCCCTGGCAGCAATTACCGCCAATGCAATGTCTGCTGCTTTAGGACTGGAGTCTTTTCAAGTAGCACTTCCAGCTTGCAATCTGTCTCCCCTCTCTCCCCGCATCCTGCTGCTCGGCGTTGCAGCTGGAATCATTGGCGGATTGTTTACAGTTCTCCTGCAATATGGGAAAAAACAAGCTGCAAAATGGTTTCCCAATCCGCTCATCCGGATTGCCGTTTGCGGAACTGTTCTAGCCGTCCTGCTTGGCGTTTGCGGAACCGGACGATATACTGGCTTAGGCACCAATCTTATCACACTTGCCTGCACCGACGGAACCGTCTATTCCTTCGATTTTCTCTGTAAGCTGCTTTTCACTGTTTTGACGCTTTCCATTGGATTTCAGGGCGGCGAAGTAACACCATTGTTTGCAATTGGCGCTTGTCTCGGCACTGCACTGGCACCCATTCTCGGAATTCCGACCGTGCTTGCCGCTGCTCTTTGCTATGCTGCCGTATTCGGCAGTGCATCCAATACATTACTTGCTCCGATCTGCATTGGAGCAGAAGTATTTGGCTTTGCTGCTGTTCCCTATTTTGCAGTGGTCTGCACGCTTGCAAGACTCTGCAATGGAAATCGCTCTATGTACGGGAAACAGACTGCTTCTCCTCTATGGATCAAATCTACGATTCCCGACAGCGATTTACAATAAAGATGCCAACACAAACCAAAACCAATGCCAGCATCCCCAGAATACCAAAAGAACTGGTTTCCTTTAGAAAAATACCGGAGAGCACAACACCGCAGATGGGATTCAAGAAGCCAAATACGGTTACCTTCGAAACCGGATTGTACTTGAGCAGCAAAGCCCACATAGAGTAGGCAGCTGCCGAAACAAACGCTAGATACAGCAAAATGCCCCACGCTGCCGGCGTGACAAGCTGGATGCTTCCGCCGAACAGCAAACCAACCACTCCCATTACCAAACCACCCAGACAAAATTGCCAGCTGCTCAGTAAGACCGGATTTTCCTGCGCAGAATATTTTTTCATGAAGACGGAAGAAAATCCGCTTGCAATGGTACAAAGGAAAATAAATCCATCACCCAGTAAATTGAGATGCATACCACCCTGTAAACCGCTGCAATGTACCAGTAAAATACCAGAAAATCCAATGATGCATCCAATGACTTTTGCTGCTGTCAATTTTTCAATTCGAAACAGCAAAGAAGCAATTAAAATAGCAGCAAATACATTGGCTGCTACAATGATGGCTGCATTGACCCCTGTTGTATGTGCGAGTCCGATGTAGTAAAACAGATACTGCAAAATGGTCTGAAAACAACTGATAATGAGAATTTTGGGCATTGCCTGTACAGAGGGAAGCAGCAGCTTTCGCCGTGCAGCACTGCCCATGAGAAATGCCATGCAGCCAGCTAAGAAAAAACGTGCACCGGCAAATACCAGTTGAGACGCCCAGTCAGAAGCTTCTATTTTCAAAAGCGTATATCCAATTTTTACGCCGGAAAATGCACTTCCCCAAAGGGCTGAACATAAAAAAGCGACCAGTGCCACTGCCCACGTCTTCGTGAGCCAATTTGATGCATGTTGTTTCATTCTGTTTTCTCCTCTTTTTTCGAACTCCATTTTTATTATAGCACAGTTTTTTCCTTTTTGCAATTCTATTTCAGTCGCTTTTGCTTTTGAAAGATTGATTGACATTTCTCACTGCCAGTGTTATAATAGGAATCCAAATGGTAAAAACAGGTTCCAGAACAAAACTTCAAATCCGGAAAGGAAGCGCTTACATGCGGTTAAAAGCCAAACAGTATGAGATGGATATGTGCAGCGGATCCATCTGGAAGAAAATGCTGTGTTTTACGCTGCCGCTTATGGCATCCAGTATGTTGCAGCTGCTATTCAATGCGGCAGATATCATCGTGGTCGGGAAATTTGCAGGAGATAATTCCCTGGCAGCAGTCGGCTCCAATACTGCTTTGATCAATTTGCTGGTCAATTTATTTGTTGGGCTATCCATTGGTGCAAATGTAGCAGCCGCTAAATATTACGGCTCGAAAAATGAAGCAGACCTGCAAAAAACGGTTCACACTGCAATTGCCATTAGCCTTTCCAGCGGATTTCTTTTAACGATCGTCGGTGTACTGGGTGCCAAGCAAATGCTGATTTGGATGCAGACGCCGAAAGAAGTACTCCCACTTGCGACCACATACCTGCGCATTTATTTTCTCGGTATGATGCCTACCATGCTCTATAACTTTGGCAGTGCACTGCTGCGTTCCATTGGAGACACCAAACGACCGCTTTACTATTTGCTGACAGCCGGTATAATCAATGTGGTACTCAATCTGGTTTTTGTCATTGGTATGCATCTGGATGTCGCTGGTGTGGCCATTGCAACTGTCCTTTCCCAAATTGTTTCCGCCGGACTGATTTTACGCTGTCTCATTCGGGAACCAGGCAGCATTCACTTAAACTTCCATCAAATTCGAATCGATCGTGAGAAATTGTGGTTTATCTTAAAAATCGGACTTCCAGCAGGATTCCAAGGCGTTATTTTTGCCCTGTCCAATGTCGTAATTCAATCCTCCGTCAACTCATTCGGAAATATTGTCGTTGCCGGAAACTCTGCTGCTGCCAACCTGGAAGGATTCGTTTATATGGCGATGAATGCATTTTATCAGGCAACCATTTCATTCGTCAGCCAGAATTTCGGCGCTGGACAGTACCGCCGCATTCGGCGTATCACGCTGACCGGCGAACTGTTCGTTACCATGGTCGGACTGATTCTCGGCAACTTACTGGTACTGTTTGGCGGTTCCCTATTAAAGATCTACTCCAATGATTCCGCAGTAATTGCTGCCGGCATGATTCGTCTTGGCATTATTTCCCGCACCTATGCACTTTGCGGAATGATGGACGTTCTGGTTGGTGCACTGCGTGGAATGGGTTATTCCGTTGTACCCATGCTGGTATCCTTGTTTGGGGTATGCGGACTTCGGCTGCTCTGGCTGGCAACAGGCTTCCAATCCCCTGCCTTTCATCGCATCGAAATGGTCTATCTGGCATACCCTGTAACATGGATTGTCTCCATTGCCGCATTGGTTGTCTGCTATTTTTGGGTCAGCCGAAAAATACACCGAGCCATTCCGACCAGCACTTCATAATACTTTTCCGAGCCTGCTTTTTCAAGCAGGCTCTTCATCTGGTATGATAAAAATATAGGAAACTGGGCATTGTAACCATATCAGATCTGTGCTATGATAAAAGCACATCAGAAAAAGGAAAGTGAGGAATTTTCTCATGGAAAATCGTTATGAACTGAATAAAAACCTGGCACAGATGCTCAAGGGCGGCGTTATTATGGACGTTACCACACCGGAGCAGGCAAAAATCGCAGAAGCTGCCGGCGCATGTGCTGTTATGGCATTGGAACGGATCCCGGCTGATATTCGTGCTGCCGGCGGTGTTTCCAGAATGAGCGACCCGAAGATGATCAAGGGCATTCAGAATGCCGTTTCCATCCCGGTTATGGCAAAGTGCAGAATTGGTCACTTTGTAGAAGCACAGCTGCTGGAAGCCATTGAAATCGACTATATCGATGAAAGTGAAGTACTCTCCCCGGCAGATGACCGATATCATATTGACAAGACCAAATTCCAGGTTCCGTTTGTATGCGGTGCAAAGGATTTGGGCGAAGCACTGCGTCGTATCAACGAAGGCGCTTCCATGATTCGTACCAAGGGAGAACCGGGTACTGGTGACGTGGTACAAGCTGTTCGTCACATGAGAATGATGCAGTCCGAAATCCGCCGACTGGTTTCCATGTCGGAAGATGAATTGTTTGACGCTGCAAAGCAGCTTCAGGTTCCGTACGATCTGGTACTGTCTGTTCATCAGAACGGAAAACTGCCGGTTGTAAACTTTGCTGCTGGCGGTGTTGCAACACCGGCAGATGCTGCTTTGATGATGCAGCTGGGTGCAGAAGGTGTCTTTGTTGGTTCCGGTATCTTTAAGTCCGGCAATCCGGAAAAGCGTGCACAGGCAATTGTAAAGGCTGTTACCAACTATACCGATGCAAAGATGATTGCTGAGTTGTCTGAAGACCTGGGCGAAGCAATGGTCGGCATCAATGAACAGGAAATCTCCCTGCTGATGGCAGAACGGGGCAAGTAATGCGCATCGCAGTATTGGCGCTGCAAGGCGCATTCGCAGAACATCAGACCATGCTGGAACAGCTCGGTGCAGGAACTGTGCAGATTCGGCAGCGCAGCGACTGGGAGGACAATTTTGACGGACTGGTCATTCCAGGCGGAGAAAGCACCGTAATGGGAAAGCTGCTTCGTGAACTGTCCCTGTTTGAACCCATTCAAACAGCCATCTTAAACGGCTTACCGGTGTTCGGAACTTGTGCCGGCTTGATTCTGCTTGCCAAGGAAGTAGAACAAGGCAAGGTGCAGCTGGGTACCATGGATATTACAGCAAAGCGAAATGCCTATGGCAGGCAGCTCGGCAGTTTTTCCGCAGAAGCAGCATTTGATGGAATCGGTACCATTCCGATGACATTTATTCGAGCACCTTATATTTCCGGTATTTCCGGAACCGCACGTCCACTTGCAACCGTGGATGGAAAATGTGTGGCTGCTCAGCAGGAGCATCAATTGGTGACTGCATTTCATCCGGAGCTAACCGATGACCTGCGTGTACATCAATATTTTCTGGACATGGTGCAGCATGCATAACACATAAAAAAGCGCTTCCAAAAATTTGCAAGCGTTCTCAGAAAAAGCAAACCGCCATGGAGTCCATTCCATGGCGGTTCTTGTTTTGTCCGCTAAAAAATGATTTATACTTGAATGACACCTGTCAGACCGCAGATGATGACTAAAATACCCAATACAATTCGATACCATCCAAATACAGTAAAGTCATGCTTTTTGATATAATCCATCAGGAAGCGGATTACAAATACAGATACCAGGAAAGCAACCAGCATGCCAACCAACAGCACGGCGGTTTCCAGTCCTGTAAAAGCAAATCCATGCTTTACAAGTTTCAAAAGACTTGCCCCAAACATAACCGGAATGGCAAGATAAAAGGTAAACTCTGCCGCAACCACACGAGAAACGCCGAGCAAAAGTGCACCGACAATGGTTGCTCCGGAACGAGAAGTCCCCGGAAATACTGCTGCAATCAATTGAAATACACCGATCAGCATGGCGGTACGATATGGAAGCCGATCAATATGAGAAATTCTCGGGGTACGGTCTTTGTTCCAGCGTTCTACCAACAAAAATGCAACACCGAATACGATCAATGTAATGGAAACAACCCAGTGATTATAAAACAGTTCGTCAATCTTTTCATCGAAAAGCAGTCCCACAATGGCAGCCGGAACGCAGGCAACGATTACTTTGCACCACATCCGCACGATATCCATCTTTAAGTACGCTCCAAATCCGGTTTTGGAAAGCGGAACCCGATTGTTTTTCTTTCCAAATGGCCAGATCTTGTGCCAGAACAGCAGTACAACTGCTAAAATAGCACCTAACTGAATGACGACCAGAAACATTTCCTTAAATTTTTCATTTGCTGCCGGATCCGAATCTACATTCAAATGCAAAAAAGAATCCACTAAAATCATGTGCCCGGTGCTGCTAACCGGAAGCCATTCCGTCACGCCCTCCACAATACCAAGAATAATTGATTTTATAATTTCCCACATAATATGCTATCCTTTCTATCTCACAGTATGGAGATCCGTTTCACATTATAGCATACATTTATGCACACGTCAATGAAAAAATTCCTGTCTACCGTCAAAATCGACTCTATAGCAGCCCTGCCCTTTGCTTTTGCAGCAAGATTTTCTGAACACTTTCATCGATTCGTTCCTCTGAAATGGTGCCATCCTGAACGGCTTGATAAACACCCTCTACTGCTTCCGTCAAGTTCACTGGCATGAGTACAATATCAATGCCTGCCTGAATGGCAAGCACGGCTGCTTCCCCAGAGGAATAATTTGCTGAAATGGTATTCATATTCTGCGCATCGGTAATGGCAAGTCCTTTAAATCCAAGCTCCTGTTTCAGCAAGTCCGTTACCACAGCATGGGAAAGGTCAGATGGTGTATCGGCATCCACTTCTGTCATAATCTGATGCCCAACCATTACAAAATCAACACCTGCCTCTATGCCGGCAGAAAACGGAATAAATTCTGTACTGCGCAGCTCTTCCAAGGAACGATCAATGCGAACTGCACCATCATAATGAGAATTTCCATTCTCAGCGCCCAGTCCGGGGAAATGCTTCAATGTTGCAGAAACGCCGCTGTTCTGCAAGCCCTTCACAACATTGGACACCATATTTGCCACAACATTTGGATCATCACTGAAAATACGGCCACCCAATTCATTTTCGCTGCAAATATCTACATCGGCAACCGGTGCAAAGTCCAGATTAAACCCAAGTCCATGAATATCGGTTCCAATGGTTTGTCCAATGGAATACGCCTGCGTGCTGTCATTTTCTGCACCGTAAACCGACATATCCGAAAAAGCAGTGGTGCCCAGCTGATCGGCCACTCTGGCAACTGTGCCACCCTCCTCGTCTACTGCAAGCCATAGTCCAATCCCGTTGGAAGAGGCTTTTGCATAGTCCTGCGTTGTAGTCAGCATTTCTTTTGTCTGCGACTGCGTTTCCAAGTTAGCTGCAAAATAGATCAATCCGCCAACCGGCTGCTCTTGCAAGGCAGCTTTTGTGGCATCTCCTGCTTGTACCACCGTATCTACACCCGTAATGGCTTCCGGTGTGACCAGAAACATTTGATAAATCTTTTCCTGCAATGTCATCTGTTTCAGTAGGGCATCCACTTCTTTGGAAGATGCGGTCGTGGTTGAATCAGCGGGTGTCGTCCCGGCTTCTCCGGAAACCTTCCCAACCACAACAGACTTTTGACCGGTTTCCTGCCGAGTCCAATCATCGATCGGATCGGTGGGATCCTCTTGCTGCGCATCCGCAGCATGGGATGCAATCGAAGCAGAGGACTGCTCTCCCTGCTCTACTTTTTTACAGCCGGAAAACAATGTGCAAACTGCCAAAGCAGCAGCCAGCAATACCGTGCCTTTCGATCTTCTCATATGTAATCACCTCATTTTGATTTTGCTGGAAGCTTAAAAACAGGCGCTAAGAACCAATTTGCATTGCGGTACAGGTACGGTCTGCATTCATATAATACAGAACACCATCCACAATGACAATACCTTCTACTTCCTGATCTGCCAACTGATAGGTTTCCTGGGTAGCAAGATCCATCCGGTACAGCGCACCGCCATATCCAACTCCATTGGCGCCCTGTCCGACCTCATTGGTAAAGAATACAGACTGGTTATAAATTGCAATCCATCGAAAGTATTGCTTAGAGACCAGCTGCTGATTGGCTCCAGTCAGGGAAATGCTGTATAAATAGCGTTCTGCTCCGGATGTATAGTAAATCTGATCCCCAAATACACTGACAGCATATACATCAGAAGGAATCAGCGTTTGCACCTTGCTGCCATCCAATGCACAGCTGCAAAGTGCCCGGTTATCTGCTGTAATCCTGCAATAATATAAACCGGAATCTGTTACATGCAGATACCATACATTTCCATCCAGCAATTTGGTAAGGGAAGAACCATCCAGATGCATCCGATAGACTGCATCTGCTGTTCCAAAATAAATCCAATCCTGATAAACAGTTACTTCATGTGCAGCACCTTGATACAGTACTTGACGATCGGAACCATCTGTATGAATTCGTTCCACCGTGCCGTCGGTTTCATTGGAAAAATAAACCCATTCATTCTGTACATTGATGTACCAAATCGCTTTTTGCAGCAAAAGTTTGGTTGCTTTAGAAGCCTGATCCTCCCGATACAGCATGCCATCATCTCCACGATAATAGCGGTATCCATTCTCTGCTGCTACAAATCCGCCATTGATGATATTGGAGGAGGAAGTGCCATTCCCCAATGAAGTTGCACCGGCACCAGGCATATCTTCCTTCTGCGTTGTCTCACTGGAAGTGGTGACACGGTTTTGCGCAGTTGAAATGGAAATAGTTTGCTTCCACTGTGCGGATGCGGCATCAGTTTGTGCCTTTTTCTTTGTGGTACCTTCTGTAGCGCTTTCCAAATCCGAATCCGAATCAGACTGACCGTTTTCCAACATGGTGTCACATGTACGGCTCAGCTGTTTGCTATCCTTATAGTCTCCCAAATCCAGCAAAATGCGTTTTGCCTGTTCGTATTCCCCTGCTTCCATATCATCCAGCGCCTGCTGATACTGCTGTCCATTCTGATAGGCACGCATGCCAATGATTCCTGCTGCAATCACGCCAATCAGAAAAATGCTGCAAAGCATTCCGATTAAAAATCCATTGATTTGCTTCTTTTTCATCCTACCACAACTTTCTTAGTTTTGCCAAATATATGCCATATTCGCATCTGTATAATAGGAGTAATTGAAAATGGCATCGCTGTTATCGTTCAAAGACCACTTACCATCCACATACCAGAGCATCAGATAGGGTTCTTCTATGATGGTCCCCTGGTTTCGGTATGCTGCAATGTCTACTCCGGAAGGCTCCCGTACATCAAATTCTTTGTTATAGTACCAATATTTTTCCAGCTGCTTGGGATCCGTGATAAAGGAAACATCCGAAGCATCGACCCAGGAGAATGTGATCTCCATGTTGGAAGTATTTACTGATGTCTTTCCGCCAATCCAGACGTATTTAATCTGCTCACTTTCCGAACGGGTGGCATTGGTCTTGTTCAGCAAGTCAATCATAGCATTCCAATCTGCATCTGAATGAATGGTTGCAAGATGTCCGCCATTTTTCACGCTGGAATCTTCTGCATCCTTCCAAGAATATTTTCCAATTTGAATCTGATAGGAAGATGCCGCTGCCGTTGTCTGTATGGGTGCTGTTGTTGCAATGGGTGCCTTTGTCAGGGTGGCATTGTTTTGAATCGGTGCAGTGGTTACAATCGGTTCTGTTTCCTGCTCTTCTTGGCTGGAGGAATCGGATGAAGATTCTGCCTCAGAAGAAGCATCTTTCTCAGAGTCGGACACAGAAGCCTCTATTTTGGTGTGATCGGAACTTTCCGTTTCGCTGTCTGTGTGATCTCCCTGGAATACCTGCAAAATGCTGCCAATCACAGTTTCTTCCGGATCTTCTGCCGTTCCATATTGAATGGCACAAACAGAGCCGGCTGTCACCAATAACAATGCTGCAATCAGCAGACCAATCCAGACGCCTTTTCTGTTTTTCTTTTTCTGCTGAACCGGTACCATCCCTTCCGCTGCATATGGCGCATACGCTTGCTGCGGATAGGGAGACTGATACGCAGCCTGTGCAGCAGACGGCTGCTCCGCAGTCTGGAAATAAGGTGCTTGTGCAGCAGTATCAGTCGAATTTCCATATGGATTAAAAAAGGGAGCTGAACCAGACTGCGCTGCTTCTGTATACTTTCCGGTTAAAACCTGCTCCGGCCACAAGTGCTGTGCAGAACCGGCAAGCACATGATTCAAATCCTGTAGCATGTCCATTGCAGATGCATAACGCTGCGTAGGTTCATAGGCGCAAAGTTTCAGAACTATATATTGCAGAGCCGGTGCACCGCTTTGCGGCAGCGGAATTGCTTCTCCGCTATAACGCGCCGCCTCTGTCCACGGCAAATTACCGCCGTTTAACATCTGGTAGGCCATGCATCCAATTGCATACAGCTCCGTCTGAATGGTACGGACTGCACCAGATGGATTGCCGGCAACTTCTGGAGCCGTGTATACACTTTGCTGCAATTTGCTTTTTTCTCGTCCCAACAGCAGTACCGATGTACCATAGGAACCAAAGACAGGCGCTTCTTCCCCATTGATTTCCTGGAAATAAATCTGTTCCGGTGTCAAATCGTCATAGAACAGGCCAGCTTCTGCGGCATTGCGCAGCCCAATTCCGGCAGCTTTCAGGAAATTCAATACAAATGCATCCTCATATGTACGATTCAATGGATATTTGTCTGTCCAATGCTGTAAATTCTGTACACGAAGCACTGCATCATATCCGATCGTTTCCTGTCGTTCCCCGTAAATTGGAAACAGTTTGCAAAATACGCAGCTTTGCAAATAAGCCGGTGTATTCTGTACCGTCTGAATCCGCTGCAAAACTACTTGAGCATCCTGCTGATAGGATTCCTGTTCGGGTGCTTCACAAAAGTGCGTCAGCACTTTCGTAACCATTGCAGGCTTCTGCTCATTGTAAACCATACAACAGCCATCCGGTGTTGGTTCTCCAATTTTGGTAAACGCCCAATCTCCCCATTCATTCTGATACATCAACAATCGATTTCTCAAATCCAACATGACAAACAACCTCCTTCAATCCATACATCCAATCTAAAAATGATATTTTCTTATAATCCAGCATCCCAATTCCAATTGTACAGCTGCAATGCGTGCAGATCATACGGTGTCAATTGGTAGACGCAATGATTGAGCCAATTGGAAAACAGCAAGTTTGCACTGCACCGCCAAGTATACAACGGTTCCTGCGTCGGATCATCCTGCGGAAAATATCCATACGGCAAATCAATGGCGCAGCCCTTTTGCAAATCCCGAAAATATTCTTCTGCCAACGTCTTCCGATCATATTCAAAGTGACCGGTAATGAAATACTGCCGTCCATTGTTGTTGGCAACAATATGCACGCCTGCCAGCGGAGATTCTGTTAAAATCTGAAGCTGCTTGACCTGTTCGATATCCTCCCGATGTACTTCAGAATGACGGGAATGCGGTGCCAGAAAGACATCATCAAAACCGCGCAGCAGCTGCACATACGGTGTCTTTACAGCATGCTGGAACACACCAAACATTTTTTTCGGCAATTGATACTTGGGAATTCCAAAATGATAATAAAGCCCTGCCATTGCTGCCCAGCAAATATGTAGGGTAGAATATACGTGTGTTTTGGTCCATTCCATAATCTCGCAGATTTCCTGCCAGTAGTCAACTGCCTCATAGTCCAGATGCTCAACAGGTGCACCCGTAATAATACATCCATCATAATATTCATCCTGAATTTCAGGAAATGTTCGATAGAATGTTTCCAGGTGATTCTGAGCAGTATTTTTACTAATATGGCTGGAAACATGCAAAAACTCTACGGTTACTTGAATGGGCGTATTGCTCAGCAACCGCAGAAACTGACATTCTGTTTCAATTTTTTTCGGCATCAGGTTCAGCACCAGCACCCGCAGCGGACGAATGTCCTGATGGGCAGCCCGGTCCTCTGTCATAACAAAAATTCGTTCTTTCTGCAAAACCTGATAAGCCGGCAATTCCGGTGAAATACAAATCGGCATTGCGATCGCCTCCTTCTTTTATTGTACACGCATGCAGCTTTTTGCACTGCATGCGCAAAATCACTTCAAATCAATATGAATGCTATTCTTAAACAGGATGAATCCCTCGCTCCGGATGACTGTGCAGTGTATCAATTCCATATTTTTTATCTCTGCGCTTTTGAAAGAATTGCTCTGCTGTTTGTCCAAATTGTGCATAGCTCAGAACATCCTCTTCCTGCTCCATCCATTGCCCACAAGCTTGCCGCAGTGCATCCAGTTCCGGCTCCAGCAAATCAGCCGGCCGACAGTCAATCGGCTCTGCATCCCCAATGATAGAGGCTCGAAATTCCGGATCAATTGGAACCGGTGTTCTGCCGTATTCTCCCCGAATCAAGCCTTTAAATTCCTTTGTTACCACCTGATAACGTTTCCCGGCAATGATATTCCAAGCCGCTTGCGTTCCTACAATCTGCGAAGACGGCGTTACCAGCGGCGGCTGTCCGGCATCCTTTCGCACACGTGGAACTTCTTCCAAAACCGCATCCAGCAGTTCTTCCTTGCCTGCCTGTTTCAACTGGGAAAGCAAATTGGAGAGCATGCCGCCCGGCACCTGATACAGCAGTCCCCGTGCATCCGCCGCCAGCAATTTGGGATCAATCAACCCCTGCTGGATATAGCGCTGCCGCAATTCCATAAAGTATTGCCGCAGTTCAAACAGCTTCGCTAAATCAAGCCCGGTATCCCAAGGGGTTCCCTGCAAGGCCGCCACAATGGACTCTGTCGGTGCATGAGAAGTTCCCTGCGCAAGAGGAGACAATGCAGTATCTACCGCGTCAATTCCAGCTTCTGCACTTTTCAAAATGCACATAGAAGCCAGTCCTGTTGTAGCATGCGTATGCAGCTGAATGGGAATGGAAACAGCCTGCTTGAGTGCACGAACCAATTCTTCTGCCCGATACGGCGTCAACAGCGCCGCCATATCCTTTAAGCAGATGGAATCTGCCCCGGCATTTTCCGCTTCTTTGGCAGCAGACACATAGTATGCTGTCGTAAAAACAGCTCCAGTGGTATACGGAATGGCAACCTGTACATGCAGGGAAGCTTCCCTTTTCGCTGCGGCAATTGCAGTTTCCAAATTGCGCAAATCTCCGAGCGCATCAAAAATACGAATGATGTCCATACCATTAGCAGCAATTTTCTGCACAAAATACGTTACCACATCATCTGCATAATGCCGATAGCCCAACATATTCTGTCCCCGGAAGAGCATTTGCAGCTTGCAGTGCGGCAATTCCCGCCGCAAAATACGAAGCCGCTCCCAGGGATCTTCTCCCAGGAATCGCAGACAGGCATCATAGGTTGCACCGCCCCAGCACTCTACAGAATGAAATCCCACCTGATCCATCAGCGGAAGAATGGGAAGCATGTCCGATAGCGGCATTCGGGTTGCCAATAGCGATTGGTGGGCATCTCGAAGAATGGTTTCTGTAATACGAAGTCGTCCCATCGCTTATCCCTCCTGCTGTAAAATCAGCAAGGGTTGTCCGGATTGGACTTGTGCCCCTTTCTGCACCAGAATCGCTGCAATCACGCCATTTTCCGGCGCTACCAGATCATTTGCCATCTTCATGGCCTCTAGTACCGCAACAGTTTGACCGCTCTGTACAGCATCACCCACCTGTACCTGCAACTCCAGAATGGTTCCGGTCATCGGCGCTGAGATTGGCGTGCCATCTGGAACAGCCTGCTTTTCAGTGGAATGCTCCTGCTGTAAAGCTACTTCCGGCTGTACAGATCCTGCATCGGATGCCGTTTCCTCCACCGCAACATCATATGCCGTACCATTGACTGTTACTTGAAATCGTCTCATGTGAAATCCTCCTTCTAAGATTGTTCTGTCAAAAAAGAGTGTCACTTTTTTAAGAAAACCAATTCTAAAATGGTATGGTATGATGTTTTTTAGGCTGTGTTGCCATCCGTTTGCGCCGCAACAAAGTCAGTGCAGATGCAGTTGCCTGCCGAAGCTGTTCCGTAGAAACAATCTGATCCACCAGTCCGCTTTCTACGGCTGCACGAGCAGAAACAACATCCGTTCGGTACCGATCTGCCAGCTGCTTTTGTGCAGCATGCAAATCAGTTGTTCCCTGTAAGGCATCGTGATAAAAGAACTCTGCCGCAGTAAGCGGCGCCATAGGTGCAATGACAGCCTCTGGAATTGCCAGCCTCCAATCAGCCGCTGGCTTTCCCAATACAATTGCACCAATGGATCCAATTGCCTCTCCGGTTACAATGGAAAGCATACCGGTAGTTGCCTCTCCATAACAGCCTGCCAGACGTGTCATTGCCCGCAGCTCTGCAATGTTGTTTTCCACAAATTCCACATGTTCCAAAACAGAAACCACTGGAATGGAAAATGCATCACAAATGCGCAAAAAACGTGCTGCTTTCAAACAATCCGTCGAATGCAGCGAACCGGAAAAGACCAGCATGCAAACCGAAATGCCTTCTATAGCAGCCAGTCCTGCTGTTACACCGGAACCAAACGCTTCCCATAGAGAAGAAAAGCTTCCGGCATCCACCAGTCCAGCCAATGTTGCCTGCTGCTGCACCGGCGGAACAGGGGGTGCAACCGAAACAGACTCCAAGTTATTCGATGGCAGGCGAACCAACAGTTGACGCACCAATTGTATGGCTTCCTCGACTGTTTCCAACACCGCAGCAGCAATCCCAGCGTGAGCAGCCGATTCTGGAGATTCTGTTGCATTCGGGGTCAGGTACAGACGACCTTCCTGCGTCATCAACAAAAAATCCGCTGATGCCGCCCAAATGGCAGCACTGCCCAAACAAGGCCCTGCTACAACCGAAAACTGCGGCACCAAACCAGATAGAGAAGCGGCTCGCTGCATCAGGGTTCCATAATCCCGAAGCGGTCTGGCTGCATCCTTCACCCATGCTCCATCTGAGTCATAAATGCCAACAATTGGGCAGCCTATTTTTTCCGCCAATGCATATAGCTCTAAAAGCATTTCTGTTTGTGCCATGCCCAGTGCACCGCTTTGACAGGCGTGATCTTGTGCAAATGCACAAACTGGTCTTCCATTCACCCGCCCATAAGCGTAGAGAAGTCCGGCAGGTGTGCCGCCTGCTTCTCGTTTTCGCTCCATTTGCTGGTACGTTCCGGTATCAAATAGCAAATCCAGCCGTTGCTGCGCAGCATATTGTTTGGATTTTTGCATGACTTGCCTCCCTCCTCCGTGTATCTGGAGCAGTGTGCAAGCCTTCGATTACGATTCTTTTCCGATTGCGTTTCGAATGGCACGCAGTTCTTCTGCGGTTAGATCACGGTATGTACCAGGCTTCAGCATGCCGAGTTTCAGCGGGCCAATGTTGGTGCGCCGCAGTCTTGCGACCTCCAAACCAAGTGATTCACACATACGGCGAATTTGCCGGTTGCGTCCTTCTGTAATGGTAATCAGCAGTACCACACGTCCCGGTTCTTTGGATTTTACCACAACATTTGCCGGAAGTGTTTTCTTTCCATCCAGCTCAACGCCGCTGGCAAGTGTCACCAACTGTTCTTCTGTAATATCCGGGCGAATGGTAACCCGATAGGTTTTGCTGATATGCCGGCTGGGGTGCATAATGGCATTGGCAAACGCACCATCGTTGGTCAGCAGCAGCAATCCTTCAGAATCCTTATCCAATCGTCCAATCGGGTAGACCCGTTCTTCCACATCTGTCAGCAAATCCATCACACAACGGCGGTTCAATTCGTCTGAAGTCGTGGTGACATAGCCCCGTGGCTTATACAGCATCAAATACCGATAAGATTTTTTTCGAGAAATGGCAACTCGTTCTCCGTTTACTGTCAAAAGGTCCTTATAAGTTGCCTGATCGCCCAGCTTGACTGGGTGTCCATTTACTTTTACTTTTCCTGCTGCAATCAGGGCTTCCGCTTTTCTGCGGGAACAATACCCTGCATCTGCCAGCAGTTTTTGAATTCTAATTTTTTCCACGTTATTTCCTCTATTCTAATATTCTTTTGATTCGATGCAGCAATCGCTGCATACCAGAATCGGATACTTGTTGTTCTTTGGAGGCAGCCGGCACAGTTTGTGCTGCTACCAACGGAATGCGAATGGCTTCCCGTCCGTTACAGGTTCCAACTAAAGTTCCTGCCTGCTGCCCATTGGTAACCGGCGCATAGAAAAACGGCGCCGACTCTACCGCCCATGCTACATCAGGCGGCGTTCCGTTTCGTGTGCCAACTGTCCAAGAAAAGTCGTCTTCTTCCAGCTGAAGCGGTACCGTATCAGTGATTCCGCCAGCAACGATACCGGTTTCCAGATCCGGAAGCGGAACAGCGGTCGGCTGAAGCTGCTGAAATCCATATGCATATAAGTTCTCGTGATCCTGCCAATCATTGCGATCATTCAGCGTCACGCAAAGCAATGTTATACCGTTTCGCTGACAAGCAGAAACCAAACATCGACCTGCTTCATCTGTAAAACCAGTCTTAACACCAATCACACCCTCACACATTGTCAGCAGCTTGTTGGAATTCTCCAGCCATCGATCATATGGCGGATTGCCAAAAGTCACTTTTGCGGAAGAAGCGCTGCAGATGGTGCGAAAAGTTTCATTCTGCATCGCTGCCGCCGCCAAAAGAGCCAGGTCATGCGCTGTTGTATAGTGCTCTGGATCGTGCAGCCCGGAAGGCGTTACAAAATGCGTATGCGTCAGACCAAGTTGCTTTGCCTTTGCATTCATCTGATCGGCAAAGGCCGGGATGCTGCCTGCCAAACGTACAGCTGTTGCGTTGGCCGCATCGTTTCCGGATGGTAGCAGCATGCCATAACAAAGCGCACGTTTGGTAACAAGATCCCCTTCCACCAATCCCATGGAGGAACCTTCCACCCGAATAGCGGTTGCATCCACAACAAATTCGGTGTCCAGATCTCCGCTTTCCAGACAAAGCAGAGTAGTCATAATTTTGGTGGTGCTTGCCATTGGAAGCATCTCTTCTGCCTGCTGCTCAAATAGGACTTCTCCCGTTGACGCTTCCATCAAAATGCATGCCTTTGCGCTGACAGAAACAGGTGCCTCCTGTGCAGCAGCGGGCAAATGGTAGATCCAAAGCAGTACGCCACACAACGGCAGCACACACATCCATCGCTTCATGTAAAATCGACCCTTTCCTCCCGGCATCAAACGACATGCCAGCTTGTTTTTCATAAAACTAGTATATGAGAATGGATCGATTTTATACAATTATGCTTCTGATTTTTTCTCGCTTGATTTTCCTTTTTTTACAAAATTGCCCACTTTATCTACGACATCCGGCACAGCACGAATGACATTGCTGATGGTGTCATCCCCTTCGGACATTTGCAGGAGCTTGACATCTCCATCCTGTACCACCAAAAAGCCAACCGGCTGAATAGAAACACCGGCACCAGCACCACCGCCGAATAAATCTTTTGGATTGTTTTTGGCAGGTAAATCGGATCCACCGGATGCAAATCCATAAGAAACTTTGGAAATCGGAATAATGGTAATGCCCGGTGCTGCCACAATCGGATCGCCGATAATGGTCTGCACGTCTACCATATCCCGTATTTTTTCCATTGTAACACCCATTAAATCATGAATCTGATGCGTTTCCTTCATGTTGTACTTCTCCTTTTTGACGTTGTTGTTGTGCTGTATGCTGCCACTGTTCTCGCACCATACGCACCAGCATGGACAAAAAGAAGCTCAATCCAGCTGCCAAGACAGCAGCCGGACGCAGTTTCATGCAAAACTGCAACGTGTAGGTTGTTTCTTCTTGCCCAAACACACACCTTATTCGAATATCTTCCTTTTTTATGGTAAAAAACGACTTGAAAAAGCCAAGTGTTTGATACACAATCTGATTGGTTGTTCCATATGCAAGTGCACAATCCTTTGCATCAAATCGACCAACCGCAATATATAATTTGAGCTGCCGAATGGAAATGCCTTTCCATAACCAACGCAGTCCATGTAAAATATCGCCCAAAATTGGTTTCCAGAAAGCAATTTGCTCCCTCAGAGATTGCTTCTTTTCTTTTTTCTGCTTGTCCGCTTCGGAGACAGACTGCTTTTTTTTCTGATGATTTCGATTCGAACGCTTTTTGCGTAGTTTTCTCTGCTTCGGTGCACGCTGCGAATCATAGATAGAAATACCGCAGTAAGAAAAGCGAACAATCGTTTCCTGCTCTTGATAAGAAATACGGAGCACACCTGGCATCCAAAGCATAACAGCCAGCAAGCATATGATGCCGCCTACTATGAGCCATCCTACCATAGTGTAACTCCCTTTCTCAAACTCTATACATCTTTTTTGCCAAACGCATGTAAAAAATGCTTATTCGGATTCAGACTCTGTTTCTGTCTGCGGCTGCTCTGCAAGCGGCTGAATCGGCAAGGGCGGCAGCTCTTCCAATGTGGAAAGCCCAAAACTACGCAGAAATACTTCCGTTGTACGATAGGCAATCGGGCGCCCTGGGATCTCCAGTCGTCCAGCCTCTTCCAGCAGCCCTTTTTCCACCAAGCTATTGATCATGGAACTGCTGTCAATTCCACGGACATGCTCTACAAAACTTTTGGTAACCGGCTGGTTATAGGCAACAATGGTCAACGCCTCCATCGCAGCATTGGAAAGCGGTGCTGCTTTTTTGGTTACCAGTGCCAATCGAATATAATTTGCATACTGCTCCCGGGTGCACAGCTGCCAACTTTCGCCCAACTTTTGAACCGTTAAGCTACTTCCAGCCTGCTGATAGAATTCTTCCAATTGCTGCATCCAATTTGGAATGGATGCTTCCGGTAATCCGGAAGCATCCGCCAAACGAGAAACAGAAACAGGATCGCCGCAGGCAAACAGAATGGCTTCCAGCCGTGCCATTTCTTTTGTTTGTTGTTGTTCTGGCATGCTGGTCACTCCTTTTCTTCTTTTGGTCGCAAGTAAATATAGGTATTATCTTCACTGATACAAATGGTTCCCGTTCTGGTCAATTCCAAAACAGCAAGGAACACTGCAACTCGTGCCGAACGTTCCCGGACATCCAGATAAACAGCGTCCAGATAAACGTGCTCTGTTTGCCGCAGATGCCGCAAAATGTACACAACTTTTGACGTTACAGAAACGACATTTCGATTGACAACTGTTTGCAGGCGGGTTTGTACCGGTGGTTCCTGCATGATCTGCTTCTGTCCAATTGCAAGATATGCCTGTAGCAATTCATTCGGATGATGCTGATGGGCATACACCACCAGTCCATCCAGCTGCATTGGACGTCGAACAAAGATCTGATCTCCCACAAAAGCAGCTTGCAGCGAAACAGCTGCCTGTTTGCACAATGCATACTCAATCAATGCGCCCTGCAACGCTTGCTTTTCTTTTTGTGCTTCTTCCGGACGCGGTAACAACGACGCTGTTTTAATGTAGATCAACCGGGCTGCCATCTCCAGAAACTCTCCTGCAAGTTCCAAATCCTGTTCCCGGCACTGATCCATATAGCGTAAGTACTGCTCCAACAAACTGGTAATCTCAATGTCGTAGATGTTCAACTGATGTTTGCTGATCAAACGCAGCAAAAGATCCATGGGACCTTCAAATACTTCCAGTTTAAATGAAATTTTTTGCGCCATGCCTTAACCCAAAAGCGCACCAATCCAATTGGTTGCATACCAGAACAAGACAAAAATACGATTTTCCAGCCAGCCAATTGGCGTGCCCAGTACACCCGTCAAAACCAGGATCATGAAAACAATGGAAATGATCTGCTGGTTCTGCTCGATCCAGCGAAGCGGTTTGTAAGGCAAAAATCCCATTAAAATTTTCGATCCGTCCAGCGGCGGAATGGGAATTAAGTTAAAAATCGCCAAGCCCAAATTCACTAAAATAAAGAAAAACAGAATCATAATGATCGTATGCCATGCTTGACTAATTTCTCCGGCATAATATAAAGTAGCTTGATGCATGAAAAACGAAACACCGGAACAAGCGATACAAACACGAAGCAGAAGCATTCCAACAAATGCAGCAAGCAAATTGGACAATGGCCCTGCCAGAGAGGTTAAAATCACCCCTCTGCGCATGTTTCGCATACGGGTTGGATTGATGGGGACAGGTTTTGCCCATCCAAAGCCCGTCAGCAACAACAAAATTGCACCGACCGGATCTACATGGGCAAATGGGTTTAAAGTCAATCTTCCACTCAGGGAAGCCGTGTCATCTCCACATTTTTTGGCTGCCCATCCATGTGCAAATTCATGCAGCGGAAGAATCAGCAAAATAATTGCAATCCGTGCAATTATCGTATAAACGTCTAAATGTAAAAAACGCATGCGTTCCACCTCAATTCAAATTCTCTCAAACAAACTATTTCTTCAAGTCTACCATTGCTTGCATGCCATATCACATGGTTTTTGTTTGCATGTCCTTACTATTATACAAGAAGTATGATAAAATTTCAAGTAAAAATACCATTTTTCTAATGCCAAAAATTTTTTTTTGAAAAAATCAAAAAAAAGCTTGCTTTTTTTCTCGAAATCTGATAGAATAGATATGTTAGTTTGTTTAAGGAGGTGCAGTAGTATGGCGAAATGCGAATTTTGCGGTAAGGGTGTAACTTTTGGTATTAAGGTTTCTCACTCTCATAGACGCTCAAACAGAACATGGAAGCCGAACGTAAAGCGTGTAAAGGCAATCGTAAAAGGAACACCTTGTCATGTATACGTTTGTTCCAGATGCCTGCGCTCCGGCAAAGTGGAACGTGCATAATGTATGAGTTTTCCCATTGTCGATGAAAACTCGGTCTATGAAATTGGGATGCGTCTTTTCGGCAAATTTTCTCGTTTCTGATGTGGATTTTTATGAAAAAGCTGCTCAGTACTCGAAAAAGTTTGCTGGAAAATCTGCATTCATTTATTTGAAAAACACAATTTCTGAAATCGTCAGGAGAAATTCAGAGTGACTCTGAACCTCCTGATTTTTCATTTTATACGATTTTTTCAAACAATCTCTAAATTTTGCTTGCTTTTTTGTGAAACCTGTGCTATACTATACTATATTCGATTCTGAATAGAATTTTATAAATGAGGTGAACCCATTGGCACAAATTAAAAAACCTACTGTTAAAAATCCGGAACTGGTCGATGCAATGGTTGCTTTCAAAGCAAATATGAACAAAAGCACAGAGAAAGCAATGATCGAAGCTGTAAAAAATGCAAAATTAATTGCTCCTGTTATTATGGACGATCTGCCGGATGACCTGGAGCCTGGTCAGGAATATCAGGCAAATGCAAAGTTTATGATGGTACAGCAGAAAAATGGAAAGCGGTTCTTCCCTGCTTTCACAGAATGGCTGGAACTGTTAAAATGGAAAAATGACCCGGATTGTAAAACCGTTACCCTGTCATTTGATCAGTACTGTGCTCTGATCCTGCGTCAGAATGGTGAAGCTTCCGGTTTTGTCATCAATCCAACCGAACACAATATGGTATTTACCAAGGAAAAGCTCGCTGAAATCAAAGGCGTTCCGGTTCCGCAGGTAGAAAAGCCGGTTTTGGATGCAAGCAGCGCACTGTTTGGCAGCAATCAGGTTGCAAATCCGGAATTGACAAAGGCAATTGCTGCTTTCAAGGCAGAACAGTCTCCGGAAAATGAACAGATTATGTCAGAACAGATCCGCAATGCACGCTATGTTGCACCGGTTTTGATGGAAGACCTGGATAAAAACATAAACTTAAAGGATGGAAAATCCCATCAGGCACAGGTCAAGTTCATCATGATTCAAAGAGAAGTAAAGGACAGCGAAAAGAAGGAAGTACATAAGTTCTTCCCGCTGTTTACGAACTTGGAAGAACTGAAAAAATGGAAGAACATTCCGGACTGCAAGTCTATCGTTTTGACATTTGATCAGTATGCACATATGATGCAACAGCAGCAAAATGAAGCAATTGGACTGGTTATTGACCCATTTGGTGAATCCATGACCATTCCAAAACAGATGGTTGCAACCCTGCAAAATCACATTGAAGTACAGGAATTGGACACCCTTCCGCTGGACTTGATGAACGCACTGAAGGAACATTTTGAAACTGTTCCGGAAATCCGTGCTGCCTATATCAATGGACTGCGTGCAAACGGCAAGGACAGCTATCTGCTGATCATTGACTGTGATGTACAGAATGATATGCGTCCGCTGTTTGATCCGATTGCAAATATTGCCAATCCGTATTCCAACAATGTTCCGAACGGAATTGTTCCGCTGGCTTCTCCGATTGGCAAGCAGGCTACAGAAGGAAAAGTTCCATTCTACAAAAAAGAAGACGCTTCCAATTAAGTAGATTATTTTGATAAACAAATCGGACTGCCACTCTAGTGACAGTCCGATTTTCTTTTTATAGAACCCCATTTCTTTTTTCCAATTGGAAAAATAAGAAGCTGCACCGACAGAACCCGTTCGTTCCACCGATGCAGCTTCTCATTTTATAGAGGTATCAGTTTATCAGTTCAAAAATGCGCCTTACAATCCATCGACTCACACATTAAAGATGATGTCGCTGTATGCCGGAACCGGCCATTCCTTAGCAGGCATAATGACTTCCAGTTCATCTACGCATGCACGCAGCTGACCCATTACAGCAAATACATTGTCTCTGTATGCACGTGCCATCTTCATAACAGAAGATTCAGCAGCGGCAGCAGATGTAACATTCTCCAGTTCCTTTACCAGCTTATAAGCATCGCCGGTCAGAGCAGTGATCTTTTCTGCAAGCTTCTGTTCTACATCAGCAGCAATTCCCAGGCTCTTCTTTACAGCAATGCTGTCACACAGTTCCTTGCAGTAGCTCAAAGCAGCCGGAACGAATTTCTTCTTTGCCATATCAATCATGGTCAAAGATTCAATATTGATGGTCTTGCTGTAATTATCCAGCAGGATTTCCACACGGCTGTCAATCTCTGCCTTTGTGAAGATTCCGAACTTTTCCAGAAGCGCAACATTCTTTTCATCTGCGTAATGCGGAACGCAATCTACTGTAGACTTATAATTCGGCAAGCCTCTCCGTTCTGCTTCTGCTACCCATTCATCAGAATAGCCATCTCCATTGAAGATGATTCTCTTATGTTCCTTAATGATGGATACCAGCAGCTCTTTCAGCTTTGCTTCGAATTCTTCCGGTGCAACCTTTTCCATTGCATCGGCAATTTCACACAGTTCTCCTGCAACAATGGTATTCAGCATGTGGTTCGGGCAAGCAATGTTGTCAGCAGAACCAACCATTCTGAATTCAAACCGATTGCCTGTAAATGCAAACGGAGACGTTCTATTCCGATCCGTTGAATCCTTCGGGAAATCAGGCAGTGCGTGTACACCAATCTTGAATTCCCGTGATTCGCTCTTATAGGTGGTATTGTTTTCCAGTGCATCCAGAACACCCTGCAATTCTTCGCCCATGAAAATGGAGATAATTGCCGGCGGTGCTTCGTTGGCGCCCAGTCTATGGTCATTACCAGCAGAAGAAGCACTGATTCGCAGCAAAGATGCATATTCATCTACACCCTTGAGTACGGCGCACAGGAAAGTCAGGAACTGCATGTTTTCCATCGGTGTGCTGCCAGGATCCAGCAGATTCTGTCCATCATCGGTACTCATCGACCAGTTGTTGTGCTTACCAGAACCATTGACACCAGCAAACGGCTTTTCATGCAGCAGGCAAACCAAACCATGCTTTACCGCAATCTTTTTCATGACTTCCATTGCCAGAGAGTTCTGGTCAGAAGAAATATTGGTGGTGGAGAAAATTGGTGCCATTTCGTGCTGTGCCGGTGCAACTTCGTTATGCTTGGTTGTTGCATAGATGCCCAACTTCCACAACGCTTCATCCAGATCTGCCATGTAAGCTGCAATTCTCGGCTTCAGGTTTGCAAAGTATTGGTCTTCCAGTTCCTGTCCCTTTGGAGGCATTGCACCGAATAAGGTTCTTCCTGTCATGATCAAATCTTCACGCTGATCATACATTTTTTTATCAATCAGGAAGTATTCCTGTTCCGGGCCAACAGTAGAAGTTACCTTGGTTGCTGTGGTATTGCCAAACAGGCGCAGAATGCGAAGAGCCTGTTCATTCAAAGCATCCATTGAACGCAGCAGCGGTACCTTCTTATCCAGGATTTCACCGGTATAGGAAACGAATGCAGTCGGAATGTACAAGGAACCTTCCTTTACAAAAATCGGAGAGGTCGGATCCCATGCCGTATAACCTCTTGCAGAACAAGTCTGACGCAGACCACCGGACGGGAAAGAAGAAGCATCCGGTTCCCCTTTTACCAATTCTTTACCGGAAAAGTTCATAATTACCATGCCATTGTCGGTCGGACAAATGAAGGAATCATGTTTTTCAGCCGTAGAACCTGTCATCGGCTGGAACCAGTGTGTGTAGTGTGTAGCACCACGTTCAATTGCCCAATCCTTAATGGCATTTGCTACTACATCAGCATAGGTAGGATCCAGCGGTGTTCCCATTTTCTTGGTTTTTGCCAGAGCTTTATAAACCGGCTTTGGCAGTCTTGCCCGCATGACTTCATCATTAAATACATTACACGCAAAATACTCAGGAACATTGGCTTTCGACATAAATAATACCTCCTAAAAATAAAAGGCGTCACATGATAAGTTGAATAGCGGTTTTTTCCGCAATGACTTCCATGAAACGTCTTTGTTTCAACATATTCTGAATCGTGCAGAATCATTCCATCCTGTTCAGTGTGATGCAACAAGTGAATGATTACAATATCATCATACAGGAGTTCCGGAAATTTGTCAAGCAGTTTTCAAATTGCGTTGAAAAAAAAATCAAATAGACCGGAAAAGAAACGATTTCAAAGTTTTTTTTCGTTTTTTTTTATTTTTCATAGCGCCATTTTGGATTGGCTTCCGTTCTGCTGATGCTTCTTTTTACTATCAAAAAGGAACTATTTTCCTTATAAAAATGCTTCTGAATCTCCTTTTTTTCAGAAAAAATATGAAAAAATAACGGAAAGCAGCACTTTCACCCTTGACAAAGCATCTAAATCATGGTATAGTATAAATTGCTGTTGTTAGAGTACAATTGTTTTTCAGAAGCGGACGTTTTTCAGCCTGTTTCGTGGAAATCACTTTTAGAAAGGAGCGAACCGACCTTATTTTTTGTCGGCTCTGAAGCAAGCATGTTCAAGCAAGCAAAATATATTGTTGTTGACACTTCTGTACTGCCTGAAATTTTCGAAAAAGTACTGGAAGTAAAAAAGCTCGTAGCCAACCAATCCGAGCGAAGTTTCTCCTCCGCCTGTAAAACAGTGGGGATTTCCCGCAGCGCATTTTATAAATACCGTGATTTTGTTTTTGCTTATGATGACAAAATGACGCAAAAAATCATCAATCTCTCTTTGATATTGCGTGATCAGGCTGGTATTCTTTCCAGCGCTTTGACCGTTTTATATGAAATGCAAGCAAATATTTTAACTGTAAACCAAAATATTCCGGCAGACGGTGTGGCAGCTGTTTCCATTTCTTTAAAAATGGAAGAACAATCTGCTGATCCAAGAACCATTACCCATGCACTCAAAGAACTGGATGGCGTGGTCTCGGTAAAATTACTGTCTGGAGAATAAAAAGGGAAAGGAAATGAAAAAGATGAAGAAAATTGCAGTTTTAGGGTATGGTGTAGTAGGTTCCGGTGTTGTAGAGTTGTTCTATGCCAACCAAAAGAAAATTGAAGCCAATGCTTCTTGCCAGTTGGATGTAAAATACATTCTGGATCTGCGGGAATTCCCGGGAGATCCTTATGCAGAGAAAGTGGTACATGACATTCAGATCATTCTGGATGATCCGGAAGTTTGCTATGTAGCAGAATGCATGGGTGGTGTACACCCTGCTTTTGAATTCGTAAAATCCTGTCTGGAAGCTGGCAAGAGCGTTTCCACTTCTAATAAGCAGCTGGTTGCAGAAAAAGGTGATATTCTGCTGCAAATTGCAAAGGCACACAATGTAAACTTCTTCTTTGAAGCAAGCGTTGGCGGTGCAATTCCGATTCTCCGTCCGCTGCATACCTGCCTGGCAGGCAATGACATCACCGCAGTAGCTGGTATCTTAAATGGTACCACCAACTTCATTCTCAATAAGATGATTCGGGATAAAATGTCCTTCTCTGATGCACTGACCTTGGCACAGGAAAAGGGCTATGCAGAACGTAACCCCGCAGCTGATGTAGAGGGTCACGATGCATGCCGTAAAATCTGCATTCTCTCCTCTTTGATTTTTGGCCGTCATGTTTACCCGGAACATGTCTATACAAAGGGCATTGAAACCATTACACTGGAAGATGTGGAACTGGCAAACACGTTCGACTGCGCGATTAAGCTGATCGCACAGGTAAAGCGTCTGGAAAATGGTGATATTCTTCCGACCGTTATGCCGATGCTCGTTCCGTCCAGCAATCTGCTGCACCATGTAAACGGTGTGTTCAATGCCGTTATGGTATGGGGCGACGGATTCGATCAGATCATGTTCTACGGCAGAGGCGCCGGAAAGCTTCCGACTGCCAGCGCTGTATTGGGAGATATCATCGATTCTGTAAAGGCAAATGGAACCGTAACTGCACAGTCCTGGGTTTCTGTTTCCGATAACAATTTTGTAGAGGGCATGGAAGCGTTCTCTGCTCCATGGTGCTTCCGTACCAGTGCCTGCAACGCAGAACAATTCCAGCAGGCTGCAACCGCTTGCGATGTAACAGTTGAACAAACTGCTGCAAATGGATGCATCATCGCTGCATGCAGCACCAGTCAGGCAGATCAATTTGCCGTAGAACTGCAAAAGAACGGTGCAACCATCCTTTCTCAGATTCCGGTTTTGGCAAACTAATTACAATTCATATAGTACTTCAAATACCAAAGAGGCAGATCTTTTTCCATAAAAGATCTGCCTCTTTTTTGACACAATGTGATCCATTTTGCATACAATAAAAGAAAAAGCCTGTGACCAGAGGCACAAACTTGTTCTAATTGATCAGAATTTATCCATACCAGATTCAAACAGGCTCCAAAGGGGGATCGTCATGCACACCGGTTTCTTTTTCTCCGATCCATGGAATTCAGAATCTGCTGCATCCAATTCCAAGCCGCTTACCGTCTGCTATCTGTGCGATACAACTGCATGGTTTCGCCATACTGTGCTCTATACGATTTGGAAGCAGCTGCAACCCCGTTCCACTGAACTCTTTGCACAGCCGGAACAACCATTTCTTTGCAGTTCCATTTATGTTCCAAGCAGCAATCTGCTTTTCACGGCAGCAGAATCCGATTTGCGTTCCTTTTCCAGCTGTCCGGCTCTACATACGCATTGGATCAGCCTGCATAGCTGGATGCAGCCCGCCATTCTACAACAGCACCAAGCTGTCTTGCAATACAGCTGGAAGGAATACCAAACCTACCGACGACGTGCAACTTCCCTGCAAGCAGCTGCTCAATCGCTTTGCACTTCCTATGCTGCGCACAATAAGCAAGGAATTCTAAGCAAATCCTGCCAAACCTTTTGCAGAAAGCAGCTTGCAGAGCGATTCCCCGTTCGAGCGACACCTGGTTCCTGCTCCATTCGACAGCTTGCTGCCCATACACCTTCTGGATTTCAGATTGCACCGCTTCCAGCAAATTGGAATATTTTTGTCTTAGAAGACGATTGGCTATGTGCTGGCGAACTGTGCATCAAGCACCTTGCCGCTGCCGCCAAGCAGCGTGGCTACCACTGCATTCTAAGTTACAATCCTTGTCTCTTGGAGCCAACACCCTGCCATCTATTGCTTCCGCAGATACAAACTGCTTTTCTTAGTTCCAATTTATTCGCACCATATCCTGGAACTGCCCAGGCACGATACAACCTGCACACTTTTTACCAAAAGGATTTTCGGCAAAAAGAAGCCGTTCATGCACCATTTAACCGCAGCATCATCCGTAGCCTGTTTCAAGAAAGTGCCGGGATGCTGTCCATTGCGGCGAAAATCGATGCCGTTACGCAGCCATACTATCAAGAAGCCCTGCTTTCTCATGCAGCAGAACAGGCAGCTGCTTCTATTTTGCAGGTTCTTTCAAACGTATTGTAAAGCTGTTAGATTTGCTCAACCAGTTCCAAAACAATCTCTGCAACACGTTTTGCAGCAATTTTCTCAAACTGATCGAACGACATTGCGCCCTCATCATCTGCATTGTCGGAAATGCAGCGAATGCTGACATACGGCACTTGATTCAAGTAGGCGCAATGTCCGACTGCGGAACTTTCCATATCCACCGCAAATGGGTGTAGCTTGCTGCAAATTTCTGCTTTAACAGCATTGTCTGAAATAAAGGCTTCACCAGAAACAATTCTGCCGAGATGATGTGTTACACCCTGTTTCTCACATACCTGCGCAGCCAGCTGCATCAAGTGCGGATCCGATGGATAAATGCCACAATACGGCGGATAGTCCTTCAAAAAATGCAAGTCCAGATCATGCGGAAGCACTTCGTTGGAGATGACAATATCACAAACCTTTACAGCCTGCTGCATACCGCCTGCAATTCCTGCATTGATGACTGCATCTGGCTGAAAAGCATCAATGGCAGCCTGTGCACAGACGGCTACATTGACCTTTGCAATGCCGCTGCAAACATGAATCACCGTAACCGTTTCCAGCTCATTAACATAATATGAAAATCCTGCTTTTTTTACAATCTCAGAATTCGGAAGCGCTGCCCGAATATCCACCAACTCTGACGGCATGGCTCCAATAATCACTACTTTTTTCTTCATTTTTTCGTTCCTTTCTATTTCTTTGACATTTCAGCTTCTTGTTCTGCAAGAAATGCCTGAATTTCCTTGATAAAGCATGCACCATACTTTTGGCTCTTGATGACACCAACACCGGAAACCTGCCGAAATTCCGACATGGTCAACGGTTTTTTCCGGCACATATCCCGCAAAGAGGCATTGGTAAAGATCAAATAAGACGGAATCTCTTCCGAATCTGCCAATTTCTGCCGGAACTCTCGCAGCCGCTGGAACAGCGGATCTTCGGTTTCTTCCATCTGTTTGTGGGAAACTCGTTCCTTTTTGGGCAGACGCAGTTCCACCTGCTTTTCGTTTCGCAGAACGGCGGCAGAAGCTTTGGTCAGCGTCAATGCCTGATAATCCCGATAAGGCTGCAATGCCAGATCGCCGTCTGCCACCAATGCATCAATGATCTGAACCACCTGCTGATGCGTTTGATCGGACAGAATGCCATACGTGGACAATTGATCCAAATGCATCTGCAAAACAACTTCCTTTTTGCTGCCGGTTAAAACAGAAGCAGCCAGGGTTCGGCTGAGGTGATACCGATTTTGCGCCGCACGGTAAACACAGGAAATGATCTTTTTCGCCTCCAAAGTCATATCCTTTTTTTCATAATGTGCCAGGCAGTTGGAACAAGCTCCGCAAGAACAAGGTGCCTCTTCTCCAAAATATCGCAACAGATAATGCCGCAGGCAGTCCGGCGTTGTTGCATAAAATGTCATATACTTGAGCCGTTCCTTACTTTTTCGCAAAAGGGATTCCTGCAAATCCGGCTGCTGCCCTTCTGATAGTTTTGCCGCCTGCTCCAAAATAAATTCATTGGTACGGACATCCCTTCCACTGTAAAGCAAAATACACTGTGCCGGCTCTCCATCTCGTCCAGCTCGCCCAGCTTCCTGATAGTAGCTTTCCAAATCCTTTGGCATATTATAATGAATGACAAAAGAAACATTGGATTTATCAATTCCCATTCCAAATGCATTGGTTGCCACCATGACCTGTGCATGATCGTACAAAAATTCTTCCTGATTGGCAGTGCGTTCCCAGTCCGGCAGTCCGGCATGATAGCGAGTTGCAGCAATTCCGGCATCCTGAAGCGTTTCACAAACCTCTTCCACCAGTTTCCGAGTGGAACAGTACACAATGCCCGATTTCTTGGAAAATTTCCGCATCAAATCCAGCAGCGCTTTCTTTTTATTCTGCGGACGTTGTACCGCAAAATACAAGTTGGAACGATTGTATCCTGTAGAAATGGAAACTGGATCCTGTAAGCCGAGCAGCTGGATAATATCTCGTTTCACCTGTTCCGTTGCCGTTGCCGTAAACGCAGTCAAAATTGGTCGCTGCGGCAGCTGCTGTGTCAATTTTGCAATTTCCAGGTAACTAGGGCGAAAATCTTGTCCCCACTGTGAGACGCAGTGTGCCTCATCAACCGTAATCATGCTGATGGTGCTGTGTGCAGCAAATCGCAGAAAGGCTTCTGTTGTCAGCCGCTCCGGTGCTACATAAATCAATCGAAACATCCCTGCCGCAGCACCGGAAAGCACTTGCTGATATTCCTCAAAAGACATCGAACTATTCAAGCAAGCTGCTGGAATTCCGGACTGTCGCAAATTTTCCACCTGATCCTGCATCAAGGAAATCAAAGGAGAAATAACCAGCGTAATACCGGGCAGCATGAGCGCCGGAATCTGGTAGCAAATCGATTTCCCAGCTCCGGTCGGCATGACTGCCAATACATCTTTTTGCCGTAAAATGGCATCAATTGCCTCCTGCTGTCCGGTGCGAAATGTAGAATGTCCGAAATATTGCTGTAGCAATTGCAGCGGATCCATACTGTGCCTTCTTTCTGCTTGGTGTCAACCATAAATTCTTTTACCTGATCCAGTATACCATAAACTGCACCTTTTTGCAAGACTTCCTCCATTCTTCTTTTCTATTACAAAGAAATTGCATTTTTATGCACCATATGATATAATAGGAGCAGAATGCAAACAAGGAGGGCGCTTTTTCAATGGAACAACATACACTTTCCGCCATTTTACAGGATCAAACAGCACGTGCCTTATGGGAAGTCAAAAATGTAATAGACTGTGTACCGGATTCATTGTGGGACAATTTATATTGCGGAATGCCATGCTGGAAGCATATCTACCATATGCTGCATTCCTTGGATGTATGGATGATCAATCCACGGGATCCCAACTATCAGGAGCCTTCCATTCATGAACCGGGGCTCAACAATTTGGATTTTGTCTCTTCCAAACAACTGACCCGTACTGAAATCAATCAATACCTGCAAACCGTCTCACAAAAAATCACTGCTTATGTGGAACAGCTTTCAGACGATCAGCTGCTTCTCTATCCCCCGCACTGCGAATACACAAAGTTCACACTGCTTCTGGCACAGTTCCGACACTTACACAGTCATATGGGCATGCTGATGGGCTTTATCATTGACGACACCGGAAAATGGCCAACGGTATTGGGATTGGAACACCCGATTCCAACCGGCCCCTATGACAAATACTGCTAAGCCTCCGTTTTCTCTGTTTTCTTCCAAAAAGAACTTGCATAAATTGGAAAAATCGGGTATAATAAAAACAATCAGAAAAATTTGGAAGGAGACGAGTTCAATCCATGAAAGACGGATGGATCAAAATTGCCTGCGTCACCCCAAGTCTGCACGTTGCAGACTGCACGTATAACAGCCAGATGATGGCAGATGCCATGCATACAGCTGCCAATCATGGTGCTGTTTTGGTGGTATTCCCAGAATTATCCATCACAGGGTATACCTGCGGAGACCTGTTCTTTCAGGCTTCCCTACTGCAAGGTGCATTGGATGCTTTGGAAGATTTGATACAAGCTACCGCTTCCCTGCATGCAGTCGGCGTAGTTGGATTGCCAGTTTCCTGGAAAGGCACGCTCTACAACTGCGGTGCGGTTTTCTGTCAGGGAAAATTATTGGGATTGGTTCCGAAGTCGAATCTTCCCAATTATGGGGAATTTTACGAAATGCGTCATTTTACGCCCGGCAACCCGGCAAAGCCCGGCGAGCTGTTTCAGGATGGCACTCGTTTCTCCTGTCCGTTTGGTGCACAGCAAATCTTTACTTGCAGCCAGCTGCCGGGTTTCTCCTTCGGCGTAGAACTTTGTGAAGATGTCTGGGTTGGAGATACGCCATCGGTTCAAATGACACAAATGGGCGCAACCATTATCGTCAATCTCTCCTGTAGCGATGAAATCATTGGAAAAGAGGCATACCGCCGCACGATGCTGCAAGCAAAATCCGGCAGCTTACTCTGTGCGTATGCATATGCAGATGCTGGATTCGGCGAATCCACACAGGATATGGTGTTTGCCGGACACAATCTGATTTTGGAAAACGGCTCGGTTGTAGCAGAGTCTCCCCTGTTTTCCAGCGGCATTTTATATGGAGATGTCGATGTCCAGAAGTTGCAGGCAGACCGGCGGCGCAGCAATACATTTGCTGTTTCGCAAAGACAAGCAGTGGAAACCTATTTCTCGCTTCCCATGCAGGAAACCATTTTGGAACATGCCATTGATCCGACACCGTTTGTACCTGCTGGAAAAACAGATTTGGAAACACGCTGCGAACGCATCCTGATGTTACAGGCAACCGGTCTGGCAACCCGTCTCCGGCATATTGGCTGCCAAACAGCTGTGGTCGGACTTTCCGGCGGATTGGATTCTACCCTCGCCTTTCTGGTCATGATTCGTGCGTTTGATTTGCTGCATCTGGATCGATCCGGCATTCTGGCTGTAACAATGCCCTGCTTTGGCACCACAGACCGCACCTATCAAAATGCTTGTCAACTTGCAAAACTGTATGGCGCCACACTGCGGGAAATTCCGCTGCAAAAAAGTGTCCGGCAACATTTTGCAGACATCGGGCAATCAGAATCGGTTCACGATGTAACCTATGAAAATGCACAAGCACGGGAACGCACACAAGTTTTGATGGATCTCGCCAATCAGGCAGGCGGTATCGTTGTGGGAACCGGTGACCTCTCAGAACTGGCACTGGGATGGGCAACTTATAATGGAGACCACATGAGTATGTATGCGGTAAATGCCTCCATTCCCAAAACATTGGTACGTTATCTGGTACAGTATGAAGCCGATCATGGAAAAGACTTCCTTGCTACTGTGCTACGGGACGTTTTGGATACGCCTGTCAGCCCGGAATTGCTTCCTCCAGAAGAAGATGGCACCATTGCACAAAAAACAGAGGATTTGGTCGGTCCTTACCTATTGCATGACTTTTTCCTCTACTATATGCTTCGATATGGATTTTCTCCCACGAAAATCTTCCGAATGGCTTCTCTTGCCTTTGCAGAAACCTATACGCCTGCTTTCATTTTAAAGTGGCTGCGTACCTTTTATCGGCGCTTTTTCATGCAGCAATTCAAACGTTCCTGCTTACCGGACGGCCCGAAAGTGGGCAGCGTTACGCTCTCCCCACGAGGCGATTGGCGAATGCCAAGCGATGCTTGTGCCACTCTTTGGCTCAAGGAATTGGATGCGCTTGCTGCAAAATAGAATAGAAAGGATTGTTTCACAATGACCTACAAAGAACAATTTATCCAATTTATGGTAGACTGCGGTGTTTTAACATTTGGCGATTTCACCCTGAAAAGCGGTAGAAAAGCTCCGTATTTCATCAATACCGGAAACTATAAAACCGGTACCCAGCTGGCACAGCTCGGCAAATATTATGCTGCCTGCATCCAAGAACATCAGATCGCAGTGGATACTCTATTTGGCCCGGCTTATAAGGGCATTCCGCTTGCAGTCAGTGCCGCAGTTGCATTGGCAGACAGCTACCAGGTCAACGTCAACTACTGCTTTGACCGAAAAGAAGTGAAGGATCACGGCGAAGGCGGCATGTTTGTTGGAAAGAAACTGGAGGACGGAGAAAAGGTCGTCATCATTGAAGATGTTATGACCTCCGGAAAAGCACTGGCAGAAGTTTACCCCAAACTGAAAGCAGCTGCTGATGTAAATATTACAGGCATGATTATTACGGTAGATCGAATGGAAAAGGCGCTCAACAGCGAACATTCGGCGGTACAGGATGCGTATGAAAAGTACGGTGTTCCGGTTTATTCCATCGTTACCATGAATGATATCATTCAGGCGATTCAGGATGATCTGATTCCTGGAAAAGAATACTTAGATGCCATGCTCGCCTATCGTGCAGCATATGGCATTACCCAGTAAATATAATTTCAAACCTGCTCAAAGCCGAGCAGGTTTCCCATGTTCCCATAGCTCAGCTGGATAGAGCGACCGCCTCCTAAGCGGTAGGTCGGGTGTTCGAATCACCTTGGGAACGCCAAATAAAACGCCAAGCGACTGCAAACATGCAGGCACTTGGCGTTTTTTCATCCTATAAAAAGGGAAAAGCAGGTACGCAAAGGGGGGAGCGTATCTGCTTTTCATGGGATAGGAATATAAAATTGGGACAAATGTGCAAACCTGCACGTCCAACAAGAAACCATCTATTTGATTCAATCAACATCTTTATTTTACCCAAAATTCGTGTTTTGTTCTATCAGATTTATTGTATTTTTATCAAAAATGTGATAGAATATCAAAAGAGAAAGGGAGGCAAGCTATCTATGAAGCACCAAGAAGACTGGTTAAAAACAGAACAAATGCGCCAAGAAACCCGAGCAGAACATGGAGAATCGGAAAGTGAGTTTTTTTACTACAAACTGGTTCAGCAAGGCGAAGTAGAGCGCTTACAAAAGCGCCTTACCAATCGAAAATTTTACCAAACCACACAGGCTGTAAAACTTTCTGCGGATCCGCTTTATAACATGCGGTATCACTTCATTGTAACAGCAGCTATGCTGACCCGATACTGCACCGAAGCTGGACTTCCATCTGAACTCTCTTATCGGCTGAGTGACTTCTATATTCAAAAGGTAGACGCTGCAAAGTCTTCTGATGAAATAGAACAGCTATTTGCAGAAATGGGACTGGACTATGCGGCACGCATGCGGCAGCTTCGAAAAGCCTCCATCACCGCAAAACCCATTATCATTTGCTTAAACTACATTTACAGCCACATGCATGACAAAATTACGGTGCAGGACTTGGCAAACGTCGTGCACTTGCATCCCAATTACCTCTCTCGTTTGTTTCAGGAACAAATGGGATGCTCTATTCATCATTATGTTCTGGAACAAAAAATTGCAGCTGCAAAACGTACCCTGCAATTTACCGACCAAAGCTATACGCAAATTGCAGATTTACTGGCATTTTCTTCTCAGAGCCACTTTATTCAGGTTTTTCGTGCGCAAACCGGGTACACACCAAAGCAATACCGAGATCTTACTTTCCGGACAAATTTGATTTAGGAAACTGCCGGAAAAAGGCACACTGTGCATCATTACAGAGCCGTCCATTCTCACTTTTCCAATTCAAGTGAAAGACATGGCCGTCTTCCGGTGTTCCGGCTCCGTAAACATGATATTCGAACGGTACTTGCAGCACTGCAAGTCGGTCTGCAAGCGGTTTGGTGCAAACTGTCAACGGATCATTGGCGCTGCATGCCAAATAGGCAGGCGGAAATGCAGATGTTACATGCTGCAAACATTCCAGCAGCAAGGTGGTTTCCGGTTCTTTGGAAGGCTTTGTCAAATACCAATTCAAAAACATGGGATCTGGCAATGTATGTACCTCATAAAATCCGCAGTTCAGTCCAACCGCCTGCGGCAGCAGATCGCAAGTTGGAATGGTGTACTGCTTCCGATAAGCAGCATTGGATGCCATGGTACAATATTGAAACGCCAACTGTGCACCAGCAGAATCCCCTACCATATAAAGACGGCTGCAATCCAATTGCAGTGCTTCTGCATGCTGCTTGATCCACGCCATCATGGTGCAAATATCTTCCAATGCTGCCGGATATGGGAATTCCGGTGCCAATCGATAATTGCCATTAAACACAGCAAAACCACGCATAGCAAGATCCATGCAGTAGGGACGATATTGTTTCTGCTTTCCGTAAAACCAACCGCCGCCATGAATGCTCACGATCACCGGATAGGGCGCAGAAAGCGTTTTCGGAATGTAGAGCTCCAATGCTTGCTCTTGTTCCAGGGTTCCATAGCAAAATTGCTGCACGGTAATGGTGCTCGGCTGCTGCCAACCGATATCTCGCCTTGCATCGGATGCACCCCAATTTTCACGAAGTCGACGCACAGTTTCCCATTCTTGTTGGGTCAATTGAGACATAATCCCACTCCTATCTATAAATATCTATAAAAAAATTTCCACAAACTCTTGTTTTGGGTTCTTTTAGTGTAGCATACTTTTTTGTGCTCTGCAAGCAAAAAATCTTTCCAGATGTAAACTTCTGCAATTCCATTTATTTTGTTAGCACATATAATCAAAATCGAATTAATAGGTGGAAACCTATTGATTCTTTTGATGTTATGAATCAGTTCTCGCCATTTGAAAGAAACATGCATAAATCATCTGTTGTTTTTTCGGAAAAAAACGGCGATTTTGCAATTGACAAGTGCTTTGAAATCATGATATAATTGTTAAGGTTTAGGACTTGTTCTCATAAGGCTCTGCACGCATCTCTTGAAAAATGACTGCATCCTGCATCGGAAACCTTGCCAGACACCCAATATGCCTGTGGTTTTCGGCTGGTTGGTTCTGCATTTTGCAAAAGCATGCGCACGCTGATTCTTATGAGAACAAGTTTTTTGTTTGAAAAGAAGAGGCATGATCGGCGCACTGCCTCATTCCTTTTTGAAACAAGCCAAAAATCAAAAGAGAGACAAACTCGTCTCAAAACTGTGAGGAGTGAAAGAAAAAATGAAGTTTCAATTGTTTGAAGTAGCTAGTACGTTTCTTTACAACATGAAACCAATGACAATTGTATTATTCTTTCTGTTTGCAATTATCGTAGTTGGCTATTTACTTGGAAAAGTTTCCGTCAAAGGAATTACGCTCGGCAGCGCAGCTGTCTTTTTTATTGCCTTAATTGCCGGACACTTTGAAGGCATTCTCTGTGGAGAAGACGGCATCTGGGCAGAAAGTGCCACACAGGTAGAAAACTATTTTAACCTGACACAAAATTTAGGATTGGTTTTATTTGTGACTGCTGTTGGTTTGATCGCAGGGCCGAACTTTTTCAAGAACTTAAAGAAAAATGCCAAGTCCTATGTTACACTCGGCGCCATTATCATTGCAGCTGGTGCCGGCACTTGTGCATTGATTATCCTATTTGCACCAAAGATGAACTCCGCAATGGGCGTTGGTCTGTTGTCTGGTGCATTGACTAGTACACCTGCTTTTGCTGCTGCAAGAGGCGCCCTGGAAGGAAAGGTAACAGCAGATGTATTTAGCCAAATTGCAGTTGGACAGGCTGTTGCCTATCCGTTTGGCGTCATCGGTGTTGTATTGTTTGTACAGATTGTTCCGAAGCTGATGCATGCAGATATGGCCAAGGAACGTGCGCTCCTGGCAAATAAAGAATCAGCAAGCGAAAAGAAGCAGTATGATGGAAAGTTATTCCATATGGACAAATTCGGTTTGGGTGTATTTGCGCTGGCAATTATACTAGGTCTGGTGCTGGGCAGCATCAACATTCCGCTCGGCGGCGGTTCTTCCTTTAATTTGGGTTCCACTGGCGGCCCGTTGATTGTTGGCCTGCTCTTCGGTCACTTCGGCAGAATCGGACACTTCAGCTTAAAGGCAAACGAAAAGCTGCTGGAGATTTTCCAGGAACTGGGTCTGGTGCTCTTCCTCATTGGTGCAGGTATCGACGGCGGTGCAGGATTTGTTGACACATTGGCAGAATACGGTGTTATCCTCTTCCTGTGGGGCGCACTGATTACACTGATTCCGCTTTTAATCGGCTTTTTCTTTGCAAAATATGTAATCAAGCTGAGCCTGTTTAACAACTTGGGTTCTCTTTGCGGCGGTATGACCAGTACACCGGCATTGGGCACCTTGATCAACATGACTGGAACCTCCAATGTTGCAACTGCTTATGCGGCAACTTATCCGGTAGCGCTTATCCTAGTCGTTTTGGCCGCTCAATTTTTAACTTATCTCTAAAATCCATTGCAAAAAACAAAAAAAGAAATGCAAACCATCGAAAAAACATTTTTTATCAAAAAGCACTGCAAAACCCGTTGACAAAAATCGGAAAATAGTCTATACTAAGTACAGAACAGCAAAGGCGCTGCAAAAGAATTTCGGATTCTTTTGCAGCGCCTTTTGTTCTATCACAAAAAGCAAATGGTACCGGCTTTTTAAAACATCATCAGGAGAGTGATTGATATGACAGACGAAATTATGACAAGTATCACAGATAATGTGTACGGTGTCTGGTTCTTAATTGGTGCGGCACTGGTATTCTTTATGCAGTGCGGATTTGCAATGGTGGAAACCGGCTTTACCCGTGCAAAAAATGCCGGTAACATCATCATGAAAAATTTGATGGACTTCTGTATTGGTACAGTTGTTTTCATTTTGGTTGGTTTTGGTCTATTGTTCGGAGAAGACTTAGTGGGAATTATCGGAAAACCAGGATTTGATATTTTCTCGGATTATGCAAACTTCCCTTTCTCTGATTTTGTATTTAACTTGGTATTCTGTGCAACGGCCGCAACAATCGTTTCCGGTGCAATGGCAGAACGAACCAAATTTTCGACCTACTGTATCTATTCCGCAGTCATCTCTGCGGTGATTTATCCGGTGGAAACACACTGGGTATGGGGCGGCGGCTGGCTGTCTCAGCTGGATCTTCCGTTCCATGACTTTGCAGGTTCTGCCGTTATTCACATGGTCGGCGGTCTGTCAGCACTGATCGGTGCAACCATACTTGGCCCTCGTATCGGTAAATTTGAACGAGATAAGGATGGAAAGGTGACAAAGGTAAATGCAATTCCTGGTCACTCCTTAACCATTGGCGCATTGGGTGTATTCATTTTGTGGTTCGGCTGGTATGGATTCAACGGCGCTGCTGCAACTTCCATTGACCAATTGGCTTCCATCTTTGTAACAACCACCATTGCTCCGGCACTGGCAACTGTTACTTGTATGATTTTCACATGGCTGAAATATGGTAAGCCGGATGTTTCCATGTGCTTGAACGCTTCTCTGGCTGGCTTGGTTGCCATTACAGCTGGATGTGATGTGGTAAGCGGATTGGGTGCAATCATCATCGGTATTGTCTCTGGCTTCTTGGTATGCTTCGGTGTATGGCTGCTGGATCACAAGCTACATGTAGATGACCCGGTTGGTGCTGTAGCGGTTCACATGTTCAATGGTCTGTGGGGCGGTTTGGCTGTTGGTTTATTTGCCACCACTTCTGCTCCGGATAACAGCGATTATACTGGTCTGTTCTATGGCGGCGGATTCAAGCTGTTTGGCGTTCAGCTGCTGGGCTGTGTCTGCATTCTGGCATGGACTGCGATTATGATTACCATTACATTCTTGATTCTGAAGCATACCATTGGCTTGCGTGTTTCCGCAGAAGAGGAAATCACTGGTTTGGATGCAACCGAACACAATCTGCCTTCTGCTTATGCGGACTTTATGCCGTCCGTTCACTCCATTGCATTCACCAACATGGAAGCAGAAAAGGTTGGCGTAGAACCGATCCAGGCGGAATACATCCAAAAGCCGACCGATGGCAGCGCTGCGAAGATAACAAAGGTTGCTGTTGTCTGCAACCCGGATAAGCTGGATGCCCTCAAGGCTGCATTGGCAAGCATTGGCGTAAATGGTCTGACGGTTACACAAGTTCTGGGCTGTGGTGCACAAAAGGGTAACACCGCTTATTACCGTGGTGTTCGGATGCAGGGTACAAAGCTCCTGCCGAAGGTAAAGGTAGAAGTCATCCTTGCAAAGATTCCGACTTCCGTTGTGGTAGACACCATTCAGAAGGTTCTGTACAGCGGTAAGATTGGTGACGGCAAGATCTTCGTTTATGATGTAGAAGATGTTGTAAAAGTACGAACCGGCGAAAGCGGTTATGATGCACTGCAAAACGACGGTGATGAATAATTCGTGATCTCCCAAATAAGGTTCCTATAAAAATGAACGGGCAGGAAATCTGTCCGTTCATTTTTTTGTTTGATCAGGATTCTGATAATTCCTGTTCAAATAAACCGTGCTTTGTACAATACCATAAAAGTGTTCCATGCTTAAAAAACGGAATTCTTGTTTCAAGTCCCCATTCCGGATACTGTTTTTTGATGAACAAGGTATCACCAGTCAAAACAGCAACAAAAGAAATATAATGATCTCGCTGCATGGCATGGTGTGACGTAATGTACCATTCCCCATCGCTCTTGGTTACGATAAGACGATCCGCTTGCTCGGCATGCTGTATTTGCAGCGGCAGACACGTTTTCCCGCAGCAATTTACTTCTGCATCATCGGCTGAAAAAAGTAAATTTCCGCAATCGGCACAATGATAGCACCGCAATTTTTTGAGATTACCGCTACTTTTCTCATTTTCCTCTAAATCCCCTCGCAGCAGCGCTTTCGTGCTAACCTGCAAGACTTTTGACAGCGTAGGCAACAGCGAAATATCTGGTACTCCGCAGCCACGCTCCCATTTGGAAACTGCCTTATCGCTTACACCAATTTGTTCCGCTAAAGCAAGCTGTGTCATATTTTGCTTGATTCGCAGCATTCGAATCAAAGCGCCTGTTTTTACTTGATCCATAAAAGCACCTCCTACCCTCTTATTGTACCTTTTTTTCAAGAAGTACGCAAGAAACGATCCGTAGAATGATTCCCTTTCCAGTAAAACTTACAATTGTTTTATGATCCCTGCATCAAAAAAAGACCGGAAGCAGTTTCACGCTGCTTTCCGGTCTTTTTGGATAAAAGAAATGCTTTCTCGTTATTCTGCCAGCAGAATTGCACTGAATGCCTGATCCAATTCATCCTTCTGTGCAGCAGCTGCTTCCTGTGTATCAGCTGTTGTGGTATAGTAAGCCTTGATCTTTGGCTCTGTTCCAGACGGACGAATGACAACCTTTGCACCTCGTTCCAATACAAATGTTAAAACATTGGACTTTGGCAATGTAATTGCGGTAGTTGCACCATTGGTATAATCAGTAGAAACACTGGTCATATAATCATCAATTTGCAGAACAGCACGACCATCGATTTCCTTCGGCGGATTTTCCCGCAGTTCCTGCATGATTTCTGCCATTTTCTTCATGCCAGTTTCCCCTTCAAAGGTGAAACTATGCTGCGCATTGGCATATACCCCATATTTCTTGTACAGGTTTTCCAATGCCTGAATCATGGAAATTCCCTTTGTACGGTAATAAGCAGCCATTTCACAAATCAGCATGGATGCAACAACAGCATCCTTATCCCGTACATAGGAGCCTGCCAGATAGCCATAGCTTTCCTCAAAGCCAAAGACATACCGATTTTCTTCACCCTTCTTTTCCAAGAAGCCAATTTGTTCGCCGATAAACTTAAAGCCAGTCAGTACATTGATGACTCCCACGCCGTATTCCTTGGCAATTGCATCTACCAAGTCCGTGGTAACAATGGTCTTGACACAAATAGGATCCTTCGGCATGGTACCGTTTTCTGTCCGCTGTGCACACAGGTACTCCAGAAGCAGGGCACCCATTTCGTTACCGGTAATCAGTTTATAATCCGCTCCGTTTGGAACAGCAATTCCCACACGGTCACAGTCTGGGTCTGTTGCAAGCAGCAAATCCGGTTTTACTTTCCGGCAAACATCCAATCCAAGCTGCAAAGCTTCCCGAATTTCCGGGTTCGGATACGGACAGGTGGTAAAGTTTCCATTCGGAAGCTCCTGTTCCTTTACAACGGTTACATCGGAAATACCAATCTTGGACAAAATGGTACGAACCGGAATATTACCTGTTCCGTTCAGCGGCGTGTAGACAATTTTTAAACCGCTGTCCTTGCAAAGATTGGTGTTGATACCCTGCTCCAGCACCTTCTGGTAGTATGCTTCAATGATATCCTCTGTAATATAGGAAATGGTACCCTTTTTCAGCTCTGCTTCAAAGTCGTTGTGTGCCACATCGTGGAACATATCCAGTGCATTGATCTGTGCCAAAACGGCATCCGCTGCTTCAATGGTCATCTGACATCCGTCACTTCCGTATGCCTTATAACCATTGTATTTGGCTGGATTGTGGCTTGCTGTTACCATGATGCCTGCGCTGCAATGCAAAGCACGAACAGCCCAAGAAAGCATTGGTGTCGGCATCAGCTGCCGATAAATATAAACCCGAATGCCTGCGGCAGCCAATACTTCTGCTGCTGCCTTGGCAAATACGTCACTCTTAATGCGGCTGTCATAGGAAATGGCAACGCTTGGTGATGCAAACGATTCTTTTACATAATTCGCCAGACCCTGTGTGGCACGCCGTACAGTATAAATATTCATTCGATTGGTTCCGGCACCAAGTACACCACGCAAACCGCCGGTTCCAAATTCCAGATCCCGATAGAAGCGATCGTTAATGGCTTCTGTATCTCCTGCAATCGATTTTAATTCCTGATGCAAATCCGGATCATCATTTGCAAGATCCAACCATGTTTGATATAATTCCATTTCGGTCATAATGCTACCTCCATTGATCGAATTTGATTTTCAACAGTTCCTATTATACCATAAATGAAAAATACATGCAAATGTTTTGGCAGATTTTCATAAAATATTAAAAAAACAGCGACGAGCTCCTCAGGCATATCACCAAAAAGAGCCCCTGTATCTTCATACTGTCAAACAAGCCTTGTATAGTTTCAAAAAAGTACCATATCCTATCCATAGCACGAAAATCGGCTCTACACAAAGAAAAAAGGAGGAATGAATATGCCTGCCAAAAATCGAATCCGTGTGCTCTACTGCCTACTGACCATTTTATTTTGTGCCCTTGCCGTCCGGCTGGCCTATTTGATGAATATGCACAGTGTGCAAATTACAGAAGCTGCCGGGCAACAAGGCAGCACAACGCTAACCGTATCCTGTGGAACAGGGGTGATTTATGACTGCAACTTACAAAAGCTCGTCAATGACACCCAAAAGTATGTTGCCGTTGTCCAGCCTTCTCCGGAAGGTGTCGCTGCTGTTTTACCGCATGTTTTGGATCGAAAAGCCTTCTATCAATCCATTGCATATGGAAAGCCATTCACTTGTTTGGTGGATACCGCTGCCATTGATTCGGAAGATGTACGTGTATTTACCGTACCCATTCGAAACGGTACCCATCAACTTGCACAGCATCTCATCGGCTATCTGCAAAATGGAGTAGGTGTTTCCGGGCTGGAAGCTGCTTATGATTCCTACTTGCGCAGCATAAGTGCAACTGCTTCTGTCACTTTTTCAGTAGATGGATCCGGCGCTGTTCTATCCGGGGAAAAGAAACAGGTGCGGCAAGGCGGACAAGTTTCCGCCGGATTGGTCACGACACTGCATAAAACCATTCAAACCATTTGCGAAGAGGAAGGTGCCGCTTTGGAAAAAGGTGTGGTTCTGGTGATGGATTGCAGCAATGGTGATGTTCTAGGCCTTGCAAGCTTTCCAAACTATGACAGCACACATTTAGAGGATGCCCTTCAAGATCCTGACAGTCCTCTGATTAACCGTGCCTGTTACGCCTACAATGTCGGATCTATTTTTAAGCTGGTAACTGCCGCCGATGCCAAATCAGAGGGATTGGCAGAAGGATTCCGACAGTACTGCACAGGTTCCATCTCCGTTGGCACGCAGCTGTTTCGATGCCACGATACACAGGGGCACGGCTGGCAAACGATGAAGACCGCTATGATGCACTCCTGTAATCCCTATTTTATTGCATTGAGTCAGAAGCTGTCTTCGGAGAAACTTCTGCAAACTGCCAAAGCTTTTGGATTTGGAGAAGCCTGGATGCTGGCGGATGGCATTCCTGTTGCCGGCGGTACCCTTCCCACACGCTCTCAAATGGATTTGCCAGCAGAACAAGCCAATTTCTGTTTTGGGCAAGGCGTTTTAACAGCAACACCCCTTCAAATCGGACGATTTACGTGTGCCATTGCAAACGGCGGTATGCTGCCCACACCACGCTGCATCAAAGGAAAAACCAAAGATGGCATCACGCTTTATGAAACAACAGAACCTGTGATGCGGCAGGCGGTTTCTTCCGATTTAGCAGCTTATCTGCAATCCCTAATGGTTTTCGCTGCTATGGAAAACCCGGACTTCCAAGGCAAACCGGATCACATGTCTGTTGGTGCCAAAACTTCCACCGCACAAACAGGACGCTATGACGAAAATGGAGTAGAGTATTGTCATGGTTGGGTGACTGGTTTCTTTCCGGCAGAACAGCCACAGTATACTGTTACGGTACTCGCAGAAGACGGCGGATATGGAAATGAGGCAGCTGCCCCAATTTTCCGCTCTGTAATTGAACGCATAACAGAAGAACTATATCTAGAGGATGTCTCCTAATTCATATAATATTCATATGCAGAGAATGGAAAACGCTTGCATGTCCCTCCAAAACGTGTTATACTATTTTATTATGGCTTTGCTATAAAATTTTTCATTTGGAAAGAAGATTGTATCATGACAAAGATTACCATATTTTCCGGTTTCTTAGGCGCTGGAAAAACAACTTTAATAAAGAAGCTGATCGCAGAAGCTTATCAAAATGAAAAGCTGGTTCTCATTGAAAATGAATTCGGAGAAATTGGCATCGATGGCGGATTCCTGCAAGATGCTGGAGTTGCCATTACAGAAATGAATTCCGGTTGCATCTGCTGTAGTCTGGTTGGTGATTTTGGTGCAGCTTTGAAAAAGGTACTGGAAACCTATGCACCAGACCGCATTCTGATTGAGCCTTCTGGCGTCGGCAAGCTGAGTGATGTCATTCGTGCCGTACAAAATCTGCACGAAGAACAGGTTACACTGGATGGTTTTGCAACAGTTGTCGATGCGAAGAAGTGCAAAATGTATCAAAAGAACTTCGGTGAATTCTTCAACAACCAAATTGAATATGCAAGCTGTATCATTCTCAGCCACACGGCTGGACTGAAAGAAGAAAAACTGGATGCCAGCGTAAAGTTGATTCGTTCCTGCAACCCAGCTGCACCGATCATTACGACCGATTGGGATGCATTGAGCGGCGCACAGATTATGGAAGCCATCAATCAAACAGATACGCTGGATCATGCCTTAGAAGAGTTGCTGGAAGAGGCACAGGATCACGATGAGGATACATGCTGTGACCATGACCATGAGCATGAACATCATCATGAGCACGAGCATCATCACGATCATGACCATGAACACGAGCATCATCACGACCACGACCATGAGCACGAACATCATCACGATCATGGCCATGAGCATGAACACCATCATGATGGTTCTTGCAGCTGCGGACACGATCACCACGATCATGATCATCACCATCATCATGCTGATGAAGTGTTCCAGAGCTGGGGCGTTGAGACTGCAAAGCACTTCACCAAGGAAAGCATTACAGCAGCTTTGAATCAGCTGGATCAGGCAGACACTTACGGAATGGTTCTGCGTGCAAAGGGAATTGTTCCTGGGGAGGACGGTACCTGGATTCATTTCGATTATGTACCAGGCACACCAGATGTTCGTACTGGAAGTGCCGGCACCATCGGACGGCTTTGTGTCATTGGCTCCAAGATTCAGGAAGCTGCTCTGGCAGAACTGTTCCACGTTTAATGGAGGGCGTCAACATGGCAAAGCAACCACAGCAAGCGGATGTACCGGTTTATCTGTTTACCGGATTTTTGGAAGCAGGCAAAACCAAGTTCATCCAAGAAACATTGGAAGATAAGCGCTTCAACAACGGAGAAAAGACCATGCTGCTGCTCTGTGAAGAAGGCGAAGAAGAGTATGACATTGACCTATTTCCCTGCAAAGAAGTATATCAGCGTGTCATAGAGGATATCTCCGAACTGAATCCGCAGCATTTACAGGAACTGCTGACAGAATGCGGTGCACAGCGAGTGGTCATCGAATACAATGGCATGTGGCAGCTGCAAACGCTGTTCAATTCCATTCCAGATAACTGGACTGTCTATCAAGAAATGTTCTTTGCAGATGCAACTACCTTTCTGAACTACAATGCCAACATGCGCAGTCTGGTTGTGGACAAACTCAACACCTGTGAATTGGTCGTCTTCAATCGATTCCAGCCAGATATGGACAAAATGGAATTCCATAAGCTGGTGCGTGCCATCAGCCGCCGAACCGATATTGCATACGAATATGCAAACGGAAAAGTGGAATACGATGAAATTCAGGATCCGCTTCCGTTTGATGTCAATGCAGATGTCATTGTCATTGCAGATACTGACTATGCACTCTGGTACCGAGACTTGATGGAAGATCCCAAGAAATACGATGGAAAAACCGTAAAATTCAAGGGAATTGTTGCCCATGACCGCACCTTTCCACCGCAGACCTTTGCTGTCGGCCGTCATGTTATGACCTGCTGCGCAGAGGATATTACCTATCACTGTGTTGTTGCACAGTGGAACGGTGCCGATGCCCTGCAATCCCGTCAATGGATTCAGGCAACGGGTAAAATCAAAGTGCAGAAGCATAAGCTCTACCGTGGAAAAGGTCCTGTTCTCTATATTACAAATGCCTCTCTCACTACTCCGCCGCAACAGGAAGTGGCTACTTTCTATTAAGGCGCAGAAAGGACGTGCCCCCTATGCAGCTATTAAAGGGAAAAACAGTTGTTCTTGCCGTCAGCGGCGGAATTGCAGCTTATAAAATCCCCAATCTTGCACGCATGCTGATCAAGCAAGGCGCCCGTGTGCAGGTTGTTATGACAAAAAATGCAACACACTTTATCACACCGTTTACCTTTTCCACGCTCACCAAGCAAAACTGTTTGGTGGATACTTTCGAGGAACCGGTTTCGTATAGTGTAGAGCACGTTGCACTTGCCAAGCAAGCCGATCTTGTTCTAGTGGCGCCTGCCACCGCCAATGTCATCGGTAAGCTGGCAAACGGTTTGGCAGATGATATGCTGACTACAACCATTTTGGCATGCACCTGCCCCATTCTGATTGCACCTGCTATGAATCACAATATGCTGCACAATCCTATGGTAGAGGAAAACATCCAAAAACTCAGCCGCTTCTATACCATAATTCCACCGGAACATGGCATGCTGGCAAACGGGGATGATGGAGACGGTCGTATGCCAAGTGAGGAAGTGCTGTTGGATTATGTGCTCCAGGAACTTGCTTTTCCAAAGGATCTTTCCGGACAAACTGTCTTGGTTACAGCCGGTGCAACACAGGAGCCAATGGATCCTGTTCGCTATATCACCAATCATTCCACCGGAAAAATGGGTTATGCCATTGCACAAAATGCTGCTCGAAGAGGTGCATCCGTTACACTGATCAGCGGAAAAACGACATTGCCAGTTCCTCGATTTGTACAACAATTTGTACCAATTGTTACCGCAGAAGAGCTGCACCAGGCAGTGGTGCAACATGCCGCACAATGTGACCTTGTAATTATGTCGGCAGCTGTTGCAGATTATCGACCTACCGTGGTGCAGACTGAAAAGATCAAGAAGCATGATACCGTTAGTACCCTGTCTCTGGAACGCACCGCAGATATTTTGGCAGAGCTGGGACAAAACAAGCGTCCCGGACAATATCTTTGCGGATTTTCGATGGAGACGGAATCCCTTTTGGAAAATTCCCGAAAAAAGCTGGAGCAAAAGAATCTGGATCTCATTGTTGCCAACAACCTCAAACAGCCAGGTGCCGGATTTGCAATTGACACCAATTTGGTAACCCTTCTGACAAAAGAAGAAACCGTTTCACTTCCCCTGCTTTCCAAAGAAGCAGTAGCGGAACAGCTTTTGACATTCATACAAAATCATCGTGCTTAACGATTCATAGATGGAATGAACGTGTACCCATTGCAGCAAGTTCTGCATCCGGTGCACGTTTCTTTTTTCCTAGTTCTCCTAGGAGAAAAGAATTTTTCCACATTTTTCCAAAATCCGTGCAATCTTCCTTGCATTTTTTTACAAAAAATGCTATAATAAACTTACGAAATGAATTTTTACGATAAAGAGCCTGTTTCGTATTTTTCTGCGGCATGCTCGAAGATGGAGGTCATACGATGATAAAGCCATGTAATCCAAATGCAAAATTAGAAACCAAATGCCTACATGCCGGATATACACCGGAAAATGGAGGCCCTGGTGTTATGCCAATTGTACAGAGCACCACTTACCGCTTTGATTCCACCGAGCATGTTGCAGATTTGTTTGATATGCCCATGGAACCGATGTATTCCCGATTTGCCAATCCAACTTGTGACGCAGTTGAACAAAAAATTGCAGCATTGGAAGGCGGCGTTGGCGCTATGCTGACTACCAGCGGACAGGCAGCTTCCCTGCTGTCGATCCTGAATGTTTGCAGCGCCGGAGACAGCTTCCTCGCAGCTACAACGATTTACGGCGGAACGGTCAATCTGTTCGGTGTTACCCTGAAAAAGTTAGGCATCGAGTGTATTTGGGTGCATGCAGATGCTTCTGAAGAAGAAATCCAAAAGGCATTTCAACCCAATACCAAGGCGGTATTCGGAGAAACCATTGCCAATCCAGCACTGGCTGTGTTTGATATTGAAAAATTTGCTGCCATTGCACATAAGAACCATGTTCCACTGATTGTGGATAATACATTTGCAACACCTTGTCTGTGTCAGCCCATTCAATTTGGTGCAGATATTGTGGTACATTCTACAACCAAGTATATGGATGGCCATGCATTGCAGGGCGGTGGCGTCATTGTAGACAGCGGCAACTTTGACTGGGAAGCCAGCGGCAAATTTCCAGACTTTACGCAGCCGGATGAAAGCTACCACGGCGTTGTATACACCCGTGAATTCGGAAAAATGGCATATATCATCAAGGCAAGAATGCAGCTGATGCGAGACTTTGGCTGCTACCCGTCCGCACATTCTGCATTCCTCTTGAATCTTGGCTTAGAAACACTGCCGATTCGTATGAAGCAGTACTGCGAAAATGCAACTGCTGTTGCAAAATTCCTGGAAACTTCTGATAAAATTGTATCCGTAACTTATCCCGGACTGGAAACCGATCAATACCATGCACTTGCACAAAAATACCTGCCAAATGGCACCTGCGGCGTTATTTCCTTCTCCATTAAGGGCGGTCGGCCGGCAGCCGTACGGTTCATGGATGCGCTGGAACTCGCCAGCATTGAAGTGCATGTTGCAGATATTCGCACCTGTGTACTGCATCCGGCTTCCGCAACGCATCGTCAGCTGACTGAAGAGCAGCTGGTTGCAGCTGGTATTGACGGCGGTTTGATTCGTCTGTCAGTTGGTCTGGAACATGTGGATGACATTCTTGCAGACGTTAAGCAGGCATTGGATCGTGTATAATTAATAAGAATGAAACGAAAACCAGCTGCACGGAATACTTCCGTACAGCTGGTTTTTTAGAAACTAAGAAAAAATTTTTCGAAGAAAGAGCCCAGCAAAAGACTGCACCTGCATACCCCAGTAAGCCAGTGTTTCCGTCAGGCTGCAGTACTTGTCTACCAGAACAATTACAACCGTCTCTTTATATCTGGGAAGTGCCAGATTCAGCGGAAACATATGCTTGCGAATCATATCGCACTCTTTGGGGTTCAAAGAAAAATACCGTCTTGCATTTTCCAATGCAATTTTTGCATGAATCAAACCGTGCCACTTATGAGAGCGATCTGGAACATGCCAATCATATAAAAACAAGTCATGCAGCATACCTGCTCTTGCTGCCGATCGATAGTCCAGTCCCAATCGCTTGCAAATGATATAATTTCCATATGCCACCCGCAAACAATGCGCATAGCAAGAAGTGACCCCATGCTGTGGATATCGTTTCATCTCGACTACCACCGGATGCTGCTGAAGGTCTGCAATACAGAGCCAAAATGCTTCCTCCTGCAAATTCTACCGCCGCCTTTCTGTGTATCATTTTCCAATCCCCTTTCTTTATTATACTACGCAGTGATTCCAGGTGCAAGATTTATTTTTGATAAAATCAGCACTCTATTTCAGTTTTTGTTGCATAAAAAGAAAAAACGTGCTATAATGAAGGCGTGCTGTATTTCGAACAGTCTGTTTTGATCTGGAACCAACCGGCAGGCGGACGCCTAGAAAATAGCAACAACATGCAGAAAGGATATAAAGTTATGAAGAACACAATTGCAACGCTGCAACAGCAGAAGCAATCAGGAGATAAAATCACGATGCTTACTGCCTATGATTATTCCATTGCAGCGCTGTTGGATCGCTGCGGCGTGAATGCCATTCTGGTGGGAGATTCTCTCGGAATGGTAATGCTCGGATATGAAAACACACTTCCCGTTACCATGGAGGATATGCTGCATCATACCAAAGCCGTTTCCCGTGGTGCAAAACATGCGCTTGTCGTTGCCGATATGCCATTTATGTCTTACCAAGTCAGCGTGGAACAAGCCGTTATCAATGCGGGCCGGCTGATCCAGGAGGGCGGTGCACAAGCTGTAAAACTGGAAGGCGGTGCTGCCGTTTGCGACCGAATCACTGCAATCAAACAAGCCACGATTCCGGTAATTGGTCATTTGGGACTGACACCGCAATCGATTAACGTATTTGGCGGATTCAAAGTACAGGCAAAAACCGCAGAACAAGCCAAGCGCCTGGTGGAAGATGCCCTGCGCATTCAAGAAGCCGGTGCAGATGCACTGGTACTAGAATGTATTCCGGCTCCGGTCGGCACCCTCATCAGCGAACTGCTGGAAATCCCAGTTATTGGAATTGGCGCAGGAAATGGCTGTGACGGTCAGGTATTGGTTTATCAGGACATGCTGGGACTCTTTTCTGACTTCGTTCCAAAATTTGCGAAACAATTTGCAGATGCAGGCGCCGTCATTCGAGAAGGCGTTACACAATATATTGCAGAAACCAAATCTGGTGCATTTCCTGCAAAGGAGCATACATTTTCCATCGCACCGGAAGAATTGGAGCAGCTGCGTGCTGCCTATCATAAGGAGGCAAACAAATGAAAATCTTAACCACAATTGCACAAGTACGGGAGCAAGTACAGGCATGGCGAAAAGCCGACGAAACCATTGGACTGGTTCCCACTATGGGATACCTGCATGAAGGACATGCCAGCTTAATCGATGCATCGCATCAGCAAAACACCAAAACTGTTGTCTCAATTTTTGTCAATCCCATGCAATTCGGAGAAAATGAAGATTTTGACAGCTATCCAAGAGATCTGGAGCACGACGCTGCTCTGGCAGAAGCACATGGCGCAGATGTTATCTTCCATCCAGAACCGGAAGAGCTTTATCCGGCTGGATTCTGTTCTTATGTAGATATGGATATTTTAACAAAGGAACTGTGCGGGTTAAGCCGCCCCATTCACTTCCGCGGTGTCTGCACGGTTGTCAGCAAACTCTTCCACATTGTTACACCGGATCGAGCTTACTTTGGCAAAAAAGATGCACAGCAACTGGCTGTTATTCGCCGTATGGTAACCGATCTGAATATGAATCTTACCATCGTAGGCTGCCCGATCATCCGGGAAGCAGACGGTCTTGCAAAAAGTTCCCGCAATACCTACTTATCCAAAGAAGAACGTGTTGCAGCACTGGTTCTTTCTCAGGCGGTTGCCATTGGAAAAGAGTTGGTTCGGCAAGGTGAAACCGACTGTCAAACCATCCTTTCCAAGATGAAAGCACACATCGAACAGGAGCCGCTTGCAAAAATTGACTATGTCAAACTGGTAGACGCTGCTACCATGCAGCAGATTCCGACCTTAGACCGTCCTGCTCTGTGTGCTATGGCTGTTTACATCGGCAAGACCCGACTCATTGATAATTTCTTTACAGATGAGGTAGAATCCGTATGACCATTTCCATGCTAAAAAGTAAAATTCACCGGGCTGTTATCACACAAGCCGAGCTCAATTATATTGGCAGCATCACCATTGATGCCGCCTTGATGGAGGCAGCAGGTCTGATCGAATATGAACACGTCCATGTTGTCAATATCAACAGCGGAGATCGGCTGGAAACCTATACCATTGCCGGCCCTGCCCATTCCGGCATGATTTGTCTGAATGGTGCAGCGGCACGGTGCGGACAAAAAGGCGACTCCATTATTATCATGTCTTACGCCAATGTCACACCGGAAGAAGCCAAACAGCAGAAACCGCACGTGGTATTTGTAGATGAAGAAAATCACATTCTGCGAAAAACACGCTACGAAGCACATGGTGCATTAGAAGATTTACCGGACACAGAGGTACAGGCATGACATTAGCAGTTGATATCGGAAACACCAATATTGTCATTGGCGGATTTGTGCAAAATGAATTTCAGTTCATTGAACGCATCTCCACCAATCGTCAGGCAACCACATTGGAATTTTCTGTTTCGATTCGCACTATTTTACAGCTGCATGCTGTTGATGCCTCTGCCATAGATGGTGCCATTCTTTCTTCTGTTGTACCATCGCTGACCACCGTTCTTTCTCATGCAGTACAGAAAACAGTACAGGTAACACCGCTGATTGTATCACCGGGCATCAAAACAGGTCTTTCCATCTGTGTGGAGCATCCTGAACAAGTAGGCAGTGACCGAGTGGTTGATGCCGTTGCGGCAGCAGCAGCCTATCCTCTTCCCGTTTTGGTCATTGATATGGGAACGGCAACAACCTGCTCTGTAATTGATGCACAACACCGATTTTTAGGCGGCATCATCATGGCAGGTATGCAGACTTCCCTGGATGCATTGGTGACTCGCACCTCTCAGCTGCCTAAAATTTCTTTTGATCCCCCCAAGCAAATGATTGGCACCAATACCATAGACTGTATCAAAAGCGGTCTGCTGTATGGAACCGCATCTTGTTTGGACGGAATTATTACACGAACCGAAGAAGCACTCGGGACACCTGTTACCACCGTCATCACCGGCGGATTGGCACATCTGGTTCTTCCATACTGTAAACAAACGCTGCACTATGACCCGGATTTATTATTAAACGGACTCATTTTGCTCTATCAAGCCAATCGAAAGCAATCGCCACCTACTAAGTAAGGAGTTGCATGATGGAATCTTCACGCTATCAAGTACGAGATCATTTGACCGATCGCAGAATCGGCACTTCAGCCGTTAATATTGAACATGCCCAGCTGCTGTTCGATACCACCTCACAAGCTGCATTGCTGCGGCTGCAATTGCAAAATGTCAGCAGTCAGCCCATCTCTCAAATTACCATTCGCTACATTGCCTACGATGTAAACGGTGTTTTAACCGAAACCAATAACTATACAGCTTCTCTGAACAGTGTTGGATCTGGACAAAGTTTTGAATTAAACGATCCTATTCCGCTGCAAAATGCATCGGCTGCCTTCATTGAAACACTGGTCATTGGCGTGGCTTTTGCAGACGGAACGTTCTGGAACGCAACAGAAGCAGAAATCACAGCTGCCATTACACCCCCAAGTGCACGATTCCAGCAGACTGCGTCCACACAACAGCAAGCCCCTTACGCACAACAACAAAATCCGTATACACAGCAGCAAAGCCCCTACATGCAGCAACAAAATCCCTACGCACAGCAGCAAAGTCCTTACATGCAGCAACAAAATCCGTATACACAACAGCAAAATCCTTACATGCAGCAACAAAATCCCTATACCCAGCAGCAAAATCCTTACATGCAGCAAATGATGTACACGGATCCACGCCCTAAAATCATCAGCAACCTCAAAACGCAAACCATTCTTTCCTTTGTTTCTGCTGCTGCTGGTCTCCTCATAATTCTATCTGGTATGAGTTCCATTGTGTTGGGAGAAAGTATCTCTGATGCCACCACGATTTCAGGAATCATCTATATCGTCGCTGGAATTTTGGGCTTCATTTTCTCCATTGTTTTTGGTGTCCTCACCATGAAATTTCGAAATCTTGTTCAATCCCAACCACTTCAGTCCCTGCATCAACAGGCAAGCCGACATACTGTCATCAGCGTTTTACAAATTGTGCTGGGTGCATTGTTCAGCGGTGGTATCTTCGCAATCATCGCCGGAATTATGGGAAATTCCGCAGCCAGTCAAGTGAAAAAGTCCTAAAAACGGGCGGTGTTGAAATTGAAGGAGCAACTAAAAAAATACTTCTCCACAGTCGCCGGAATCTTAACCGTGTTGATTCTGGGAGCTCTGCTCATTTACGGAGTCTTTCACTTTGATTCTGTAAAAAACGGCTACACATCCATTATTAACATTTTAAAGCCCATTTTATATGGCATTGCCATCGCATACATCTTAAAACCACTCTGTAAACTTTATGAATCCCTGTTTCATCGCATACTTTGCAAAATCAATGCACAGAAACGGGAAAAACTGGTGCATGTACTTGCCATTGCAGCAAGTTTGATTTCCGGTTTACTCATCATTTACTGTCTGCTGATTATTCTGCTTCCCAAACTATTGCAGAGTATTCTATCCATCATTACAATACTGCCGGATACTGCTCAGCGAACCATCAAATGGCTGCAAGAATACTTTCGGGGAAATCCCACTGTTTTGCGGCATTTGAATGATTTTTCCGATACTGTACTGCCCAATGTGCAAACTTGGTTGAAAGAGGAATTAATTCCATCTGTTCAGTCCCTCGTCAGCGGCATTTCCAACAGCGTCATCAATGTATTTGCCTGGATCAAAAATATTTTAATCGGCATCATTGTCTCTGTTTATTTGCTGTATGGCAGAAAAAAGTTTGCTGCACAGGCAAAACTCTGTCTCTATAGTATCTTTTCAAAGAAACGGGCAGACTGGATTTTAAAAGAAGCCACCTATGCCGATCGTATGTTCAGCGGATTTTTAAGTGGAAAATTACTGGATAGTGCAATCATTGGTGTCATCTGTGCCATTGTCTGTTCCATTTTGGGAATTCCAAATACGGCTTTAATTAGCGTTATCATTGGAGTAACCAATATCATTCCATTCTTTGGCCCATTTATTGGCGCCATTCCATCCGCTATCTTGATCTTAATTGAATCCCCAATCAAGTGCCTTTGGTTTGTCATCTTTATTATTATTCTCCAGCAAATTGACGGAAACATCATTGGACCAAAAATTCTGGGCAATACAACTGGTGTTTCCAGCTTCTGGGTATTGTTTTCCATCCTGTTATTTGGTGGACTTTGGGGATTCCTTGGTATGATTGTAGGCGTTCCGCTGTTTGCAGTTATTTACGATGTGCTAAAACAAGCTGTTTCGTATGGACTCAAAAAACGCGGACAAGAAGAGCTGCTCGATGCCTATCATGCAGCTACCAAGCAATCCGATGCACAAAAAAAGAAACCTTCTATTCGGCAACGTATCACTACACTGCTGCAAGCGAAATCCAAAAAATAAAAAATCTGCTGCACCCAGCTAGGAAAATGGGTGCAGCAGATTTTTTTATTCTATTTAAGCCGATCGCCACTTTATGCCGATTCTGCCGTTGTCAGCGAAATTTCCTGAAATGCCTTTGCATGTTCTACACCTGCAATCCGCAGCATCATACAATCCGAAAGATCTCTTCCCACTGCCAAAACCACATAACGGTCATCCGCTTGCCGATTGAAAACCGGATCCAATCCAATCCAGCGAGTTCCATCGTAAACCTCTGCCCAATGGTGCAGAAAGGCAGTTTCTTTCTCTCCGTTTTCCGGTTCTGCACAGCAAAATCCTGTTACAAAACGTGCAGATATTCCTGCCCGGCGCAAACAGCTCAAAAAGAGATGCACATAATCCTGTGCCGAACCGGTTCGCTTCCGAAATGCTTTCTCTGCACTGCACAGAATCTCTGCTTCATTTTTTTGATAAGTCATATGATAAAACAGTACCTGCATCAAGCAAGCTGCCTGCTTGCAAATGGACTGCTCACAATAGTTAAGGCAAACAGAAACCGTCTGCTGATAAAATGTTTCCATTTCCTTGGTCAAAGCTGTCAACGGCGATTGCAGCGCATAAATCCGCTTCGGCGCACTGCATTCTCCCTTTTCATAGTTACTGAACACAATTCCAGAGGTTTCATAGGTGAATTCTGTATGCTGTCCGTATGCACTGCCCACACACAGCGCATTGCCGCAAAAATCATGCTGGATACAGTATCCCTCTGTCGGCAAAATTTTGGTATGAATTCCGCAGACCTGCTGTGCATTGCTGCTGCGTGGCGTGATATGCAGGGAAAAATACTGCCGATCAACCGGCCGGTCATATCGAATAGCAGCGGTTAAAGTATATGCAATTCGTTTCATTTTGGTTCTGTCTTCCTTTCTGTATCTACAATCCAGGTATCCTTCCATCCGGATTCATTTTGTGCTTCAAATCGTGTCACGCCGCCCTGCCAGACACGGGTCTGTTCTCCGGTTAACACCACGGCATGTACACAACTTGATCGGGTACATGCAATGGCATTTCCCTGTACATAGGACATCGGTGCTGGAAAAACCTGTTCCTGTGCCAAAAACCGCTCCGGGTTGCGCTGCACCATACTCTTGATTTTCTGAAATTGTTCTTCCCGCAGATGACTGCCATTGCAAACAAGTTGTCCGCTATGACTATCATACAGCATCAGATTCTTCAAATTTTTTAACACATAGGCACGATCTTTTTTTTGCGTTGGCAAATAAGTCGGCACACTGCGCAGAATCGGACGTTCCTCTAAATAAAATGAAATGATCTGCGGCATATAATAATAAAATAGATAATCATTCATCAATCCGCTCCCCGGTGCATTGAGAATTGCCACATTTCCGGCACGATACGCTGCCATTAAACCTGGTACGCCAATTGTACTCTCCGCATCAAAGGTAACCGGATCCAGCAAGGCATCCGGAATGCAGCGATATAGCGCACCCACTCGCTTTTCTACTCCATTTACAAAGCAATAGAGCACATCCTGTACAACAGACAATGCACTTGGTTCCACAGCTAAACAACCTGCCTGCTTTGCCAAATACGCCAATTCTAACCTTGCATCTGGATCTGGATGCGACAGCAACACCACATTTTCTCCGCCGCAATTGACAGCATCCATCATCTTTTGAAATTGACCGATCAACTGTAAACTGTCTAAAACAGAAGCGCTTTCCAGCATGGCGGGCGCACACTGCTTGGTCAAAGCTCTGGCGAGCAAGGCGTGTCCGACTCCACGAAGCTGTAAACTATCCTCTTTTAAAACATACCAGGCACCGTCTGGTTCCTGTAACAACTGCATCATAACAGCTTGACAATAAACCGATCCCGGTGGAACCAGCTGCTGACACTGCGGACTGTACGCCTTTGCGGAAAAAACCAGTTGATCCGGTACAATCCCAGCAGATAAAATGGCACCTTCTCCATAAATATCGCTGAGAAACAGATTCCACGCCTGGACACGCTGTATCAATCCTTGTTCCAGAAGAGAAAATGATGCTGCTGAAATCTGATTGGCGATTCCATCAAAATGCGAAAAATCCGATTGCGACGCATAAGACGCTGCCTCACACTGCTCTTGCTGAAATCGTCGCAGCAGGGCGTTCATTTCCTTTGTAAATCGAATCTGCTGATCCAATTTCTGCCTCCTAACCAAAAAAAGGCGCAATACCCCTATCGGAGTAAAGCGCCTTTGCTTTTTGTCAATCTATTTTTCTATATTTTAGCATAAAAATAGCAATTTGTAAAGATAAAAAAGATTTTTGCTTCTAAATTATTTGATTTTTTAAGTATTGTATTCTGATTCTTTGGAAAGAAAAGAGAAATGCAATTTGCTGCCGAAATTTTCAATTGAAGCAATCAAATTGTCAAATAGCCTGTATTGGTTCTTGCCGTCTGAAGAATTGTCTTCTGATTCAATCACATTTCAACAAATATGGAAAATTGAGCGCCCTTTTCCCTTTATTTTTTGTACGTTTTATGCAGATTTTCATGAAAGTGATGTTGACATTTTTTAAATTTCGTGGTATACTGAAAAAGCAAAATGGCAACTTACGGAAAGAAGACTGGCACCCGTTTCAGTTCCATGGATTCTTCTTTTTCTGCCAACTGCATACGTTTTGTCCCTTTTCAAACGTATGAACTACGCATTCCTGAAAGCTGCTTTTCCAGAATGAATTTCCGAAAAAGTGCGCCGATTGATGGGAATGCGTTTGTATTAGCGTACGTTCCTATAAAAATGAACCGTACGTCTTTTTAAAACTGCTCTTTCTAAGAGAGCGGTTCTAAAAATCAAGCATACATAAGGAGCTAAAATCATATGAATGATGAAACCAAAAATCCAGAGACTGCTCAAACAGCGGATTCGGAAGACTTGCACAACCAGAATCCACCGCAGTCTACTCCAGAAGATGCTGTACTACCAGCTACGGAATCCCCTGCCACTGTGGATTCTAATTCCACAGACTCTACAGAAACATCTAATTCTTCTGAAGCAGAATCGCCTTCTGATGCTGTACAGACAGATGCAGTTGATTCCGACTCAGCAGAGCCCAATACTGATGGCATCCTCTTAAAAGAATCATCCGGCTTTCAGCTTCGCACCCTCCTCCAGCAGGGAAAAGCGTGGGTTCGCCAAATCAGCTGGCCGCATTGTATCATGCGGTTTGCCGGCATCTATTTTCTCATTTCTGCTTTTTTTGCTGTTTTCTACTATTCCTTTCACGGAGATACTTCCTATCGACCCATTTTAAACTGGCACGAATTCCGAGACTGCATTTCCCTTCGCAATCTGATTCTGCTGGCAGCAGGTGCATATGTTCTCTTCTCCCTGCTCAAATTAAAATTCAAGCACACCCGACTGGACAGCAGTTTACTAATAGTCGGACTGGTCTCCTTCTCACTGGTAACCCTATGGCGAAATGAAAATATCTATTACTGTTTTGTCATGATTTTAATTACAGCCGTTTCCAGCTATATTGCCTTACAATATGACCGAAAATGTGCCACGAAGAAACTCCCGTTCTGGGTGACTTGTATTTTGCTGCTGCTATTAGCAGGCGGTGTTGCATTCTGTGTAGCAAGTTCCACCATTTATCAATACAAAATGTATGGCACTTCCTGCTTTGACATGGGTATTTTCATTCAGATGTATCATTCCATGATCAATGATCTTTCTGTTGTTACAACCTGCGAACGAAATGAATTTTTGTCACACTTTGCCATTCACTTCTCCCCGATCTACTATTTGCTGCTTCCGTTCTACTATTTCTTCCCACATGCAGAAACATTGCTCATTGCGCAGGCTGTTCTCATTGCAGTCGGTGTCATTCCGCTGATGGGCATTTGCAGACAGTATCACTTTAAAAATGCAACAACGCTCTTCTTTGGAATTACCTATTTATTCTGCTCGGAATTGATTGGCCCCTGCTACTATCATTTCCATGAGAATGCCTTTTTACCGCCGCTTCTGATGTGGCTCTTCTATGCCATTGAAAAGAAAAAGCCGATTCTGATCTATTTCTTTATGGTACTGGTTCTGTTTGTTAAGGAAGATGCCCCGATTTACATTGTATGTATCGGTGCTTATCTGCTATTCCAAAAGAACAAAACAGGTATTCGGAAGCACGGTGCCATTATGGCTGCCATTGGCGGAATTTACTTTGCCGTTGTAACTGGAATTATGAATCGCCATGCAGAAGGCGTTATGACCTCCCGTACATATGGCAACCTGATGATTGATCAGGATGCCGGCTTTGGAGAGATCATCAAAACTGTTTTAATGGACCCCGCTTACTTCTTCAGTCAGTGCATCCGAGAAGAAACTTTCCTATTCTTCCTGACGGTTATGATTCCACTTGGCCTGATGCCGTTTTTCACCAAAAAATTCTCGCACTTGTTTCTGGTACTCCCCTTCCTGCTGATGAATCTGGCAAGCGGATATCCATATGCTGCCAACATCGGATTCCAGTATGTCTTTGGAACCGGAACCTGTCTGGTCTATGCAACCATTGTAAACAGTGCCGATTTCCGGTCACGCAAACGGCAGTATGTGGCAGCATTTACCGCAATGGCATCCCTTTACTGTGCAACCACATTGTATTCCGGAAAGGTAGCCGGCAATCGAGAATCCTACCTGAATAATCAGGAACGCTATGAAAAGCAAGATGAGGTTCTGGAGAGCATTCCGGAAGATGCATCTGTCGTATGTGATACGTTCTATGTACCGAAGCTTGCCAATCGAGATGAAGTTTATGAAATGAATGATTGGTTTGCAGAAAATCCTTCTTTCACAGATTTTGCAATCATTCGATTGGATATGGACTATGACTACAATGAAACACAGCGAAACAAATTGAAAGAAGAAGGCTATACCTACTATGCTGGCATTGATTCTGTCATGGAAATCTATGTCAGCCCCACCTATGAATTTGCAAAATAAAGAATGCTGTTGACACACAGGAAAACAGCTTCTGCATAACAAGGGATGAAAAAAGAAAAAGGAAAGGATGAACGCAAATGCAAGATAAAATCTCAATTATTATACCCTGCTACAACGAACAAGAAACCATTCCGCTCTTCATTCAGGCAATGGATCAGGTTTATCACCGCATGCAAGAAGCATACAATGTCAGAATGGAGTATTTATTTGTAGATGATGGCTCCAGAGACAATACCTTAACCGTTATGAAGGAAGCAGCTGCACAGTATCCGCATGTCAGCTACCTGTCTTTCTCCCGCAACTTTGGAAAGGAAGCTGCTATGTTTGCCGGATTGGAACATGCAGACGGTGATTATGTTGTCATCATTGACGCAGACTTGCAGGATCCACCGGAACTGGTAGAAGAAATGTATACCACCATCAAGAATTCAGATTATGATTGTGTCGCCTCCAGAAGAGTCAATCGAACCGGAGAATCCAAGATCCGTTCCTTTTTTGCCAGAATGTTCTACAAAGTCATTCGGAAAATCTCTAAAACCAACATTGTAGACGGTGCACGAGACTTCCGTATGATGACCCGTCAAATGGTAGACTCTATCGTTTCTTTGCGGGAATACAATCGTTTCTCCAAGGGAATTTTCCAATGGGTTGGCTTCAATACCAAATGGATTGCCTTTGAAAATCGTAACCGTGTAGCCGGCACCACCAAGTGGTCATTCTGGGGATTGCTGCTCTACGCCATTGAGGGTATCATCGCTTTTTCTACAGCTCCCCTTGCACTATCTTCCGTTATGGGCATTGTGTTCTGTTTCATCGCCCTCATTATGGTATTGGTTTTCTTCTTCCGGGCATTGATCTGGGGGGATCCTGTTTCCGGATGGCCGTCACTCGCCTGCATCATTTGTTTTGTAGCAGGCATTCAGCTCTTCTGCAACGGCATTACCGGCTTGTATGTATCCAAGACCTATTCCGAAGTGAAGAAACGGCCACAGTACATCATCAAAACACATCAGATTAGCAAGGATCAACAAGAAGCGGAAGCAAAGCAGTCTGATTCTCCTGCATCCTAATCAACAAAATCAATTAGAAAAACGGACATACTGGAACTTACATCCAGTATGTCCGTTTTTTGTTGTTTTCCATTTAATTACAAGTTAAGACTGCTCGGAAACAATTTGAAAGGAAGTATCGGTTGTCTTACAGCACATTACAAACGGTACCATTTTCTGCAATCGCTGATAACATGCCAGCTGTGCAGAGGTCGATTCAAACATTCCAAAAACAGCAGCGCCACTTCCGGTCATCACACTACATGCGGCTCCCAGCTCCCGCATGGTCTGCTGAATGCTGGAAATTTCCGCATTGGAAATTCCCTGCTCAAACAAATTGCTACAAAGCGGAGCCAACTGCACAAGCAGTTTTCCCTGTAGAATGCAATGCTTCAATTCCTGTACATTCGGATGCTGTAAATTGCTGCATCCATCCAGTTTCTGATAAGCAGTTTTTGTCGAAACACCAATGCGTCCCTTTGCCAGCAGCAGCAAGGTTCCTGCCTGCGCTGGCAATGCTTTTAAGCGCTCTCCGATTCCATCGGCAAATGCAGTTCCGCCATAAAAGAAAAACGGAACATCTGCGCCAAGCTGCAACCCCCATTCACACAATGTTTCCAGTGGAATTCCTGCATGTGTCAAACGATTTAATGCATAGAGCGTTGCGGCAGCGTCGGAACTGCCTCCCCCCATTCCTGCCTGAGAAGGAATGAACTTTCGCAAGAAGATGGAAACGCCGCTTTGCAATCCAGTCTTCTCCAAAAAGAGGGCAGCTGCCTGATAGACCAGGTTTTTTTCATTGCACGGAATGGCACGAAGATTGCATTGCAGCTGAATCCCCGGCTTCGGCACCAATTGAACTTGCAGTGTGTCATAGATCGAAACAGTCTGAAAAATGGTTTCCAAGGTGTGGTATCCATCTGGACGCTTTCCGGTAATATCCAGTGCCAGATTAATTTTAGCAGCTGTTCGTATGGTAAGCTGCCTCATACAGATGCATCCTTTTTGTGTCGCTGTACGAACGCTTCAATCCGTCCCAATGCCTCCATCAAATGTTTAATAGAATAAGCATAGGAAATTCGAATAAAGCCTTCTCCGCTTGCTCCAAACGCATTACCTGGAACCACAGCCACTTTTTCCTCTTGCAGCAGTTTCTCACAGAACGTTTCACTATCCATTCCGGTACTGCGAATGCATGGAAATACATAAAAAGCACCTTCCGGATTGAAGCAATGCAGTCCAATTCGGTTTAATCCATCTACCAGCATCCGGCGGCGCACATTGTATTCATGCACCATTTTCTGCACCTCATCGTCACAAGTCTGCAAGGCTGTAATGGCTGCATACTGGCTGACAGTCGGTGCACACATGATGGCATACTGATGGATTTTCAGCATCTGCTGGCAAAGCGGCTTTGGCGCAGCCAAAAATCCCAGACGCCAACCTGTCATGGCAAACGACTTGGAAAAGCCATTGACCAGAATGGTACGCTCCTGCATACCCTCCAGCTCTGCAATGGAGCAATGCTTTCTGCCATACGTCTGCTCGCTGTAAATCTCATCGGAAAGTACCACAATATTGGTCTCCCGCAAAACGTCTGCAATCTGTTCCAGATCTTCCCGCGTCATAATGCCGCCAGTCGGATTATTCGGAAACGGAAGAATCAGCATTTTGGTCTTTTCCGTAATGTGCTCCCGCAATTCCTGTGCGGTTAACTTAAAATGATTTTCTTCCTTGGTTGGAATGGCTACGGCAACTCCGTGCATCAGCTCAACAATTGGGCGGTAACAGACAAAACACGGTTCCACCAAAAGCACTTCATCCCCTGGATTGACGACGCTGCGAATCGCAAGATCAATGGCTTCCGATCCGCCAACCGTAATCACAATTTCATCCTGCGGATGGTAGGTCAGATTGTTTTTCCGTTTTAAGTAGTCTGCAACTGCCTGCCGCAAATCCATCATACCAGAATTGGCACTGTAAATAATTCGTTTGCGTTCCAGTACATCCATCGCCGTTTTCCGAATGGCCCATGGTGTTGGGAAATCCGGTTCTCCAACGCCCAAACTGATAACGCCTTCCATGGTAGATGCCAAATCAAAGAATTTCCGTATTCCAGATGGCTGCATGGCTTTTACCTGATCCGACAGGATCGTATCATAATTTATCACGGACCAACAAAGCCCCTTTCATCCGGCTCCTCAGTTTCAATGAAGATGCCTTTTTCCTTATATTTTTTCAATACAAAATGGGTGGCTGTGGAAAGTACACCATGCAGCGGTGCCAAACGCTGAGAGACAAACAATGCAACATCTTTCACATTATCGCCGCTGATGGATACCATCAAATCATAAGCACCGGACATCAAAGAGATGCTCTCTACCTCATCATACTGCATAATGGTATGTGCAATTTCTTCAAATCCACAATCCTTTTGCGGGGTCACACGCAGTTCAATGATGGCATTCACCCGATCGTCATTCGTCAGTTCTTCGTTGCAAATGACACTATATCCCTTAATAACGCCATCCTGTTCCAGCTGCTTAATTTCCGCCGCCACTTCTGCTTCCGTTTTTCCCAGCATAACCGCCAGCTGTGCATCGGAAAGCCGGGCGTTCTGTTTCAACAGTGCGATCAATTCATTCATAGATAATCCTCCTGTTCTATCACAAGCAAACTGCACCCATAAAGGATACCCACCATCTTGTGATGATCCATCCATTGGCTATGAGATACGATACTCATCGTTTTTGATCTGATTTCCAATTACGACAGAGATCAAATTGATATGGCAGTAAACTGCGGCTGGTGCCGTTCGAACCAGCAAAGATACCGAAATCCAGCTTCTTTTGCCAGCTGCATGCCATCTGAAAGATGGCTGCCTAGATCGGCTGCACAATGTGCATCGGTTCCAATGGTGAGAATCTCTCCGCCCAGTTCCCGATACAACCGCAGCAACTCCAATGTTGGAAACGGCTTTCCATATTTCTGCCGCAAACCGGATACGTTCAGTTCAATGCCCTTTCCCGCCTGAATTACTGCGGAAAAGCATTGCCGTATCTGCTCTTCATAAGCAGAACAAGGAACTGAAAAGCCATGTTCCCCTTCTATGTATCGAAGCGGATAGGTCAGATGTCCCAGCACATCAAACTTCCCCCACTGACAAATGGTCAGCAGCTCGGAAAAATATTGTTCCATCAATGCTGGAATGGTTTCCGGCGTATACGTCAAACTGAAAAAGTCTTCCTGATCTGAAAGCTCATGCAGCGAACCGATCACAAAATCCAAATCCGGATGCTGCACCACACGATCTGCCAACGCAAAATCTGCATTGGCTTGTCCCAATTCAATGCCGCAAGCAACCCGAAGCGTTCCTGCAAATGCTTGCTTACATTGGGAAGCCGTCTTGACTGCTTTTTGAAAGACCGCTTCATAATCAAAGAACTCCCACTCATTTCTTGGCTGACACTGATAGGTCTCCTGTGAAAAAAAGCGATTCAATTCCACATGATCGGTAATTGCCAGTCCATCCAGATGATTGGCAATTGCCTGATGACACAATGTAATGGCGCTGCCGAAGCCATCGGGAGAAGTTGCAGTGTGGGTATGACAATCCATGCGCATACCGGATGCCTCCTATCCAAATGAAGTTTTTCTGCCATATCTTTCATAGCTTCTTTTTATTATACCATACCTTTTCCAAAATTACCAGAACATTTTATAAAAAGTTCTCTCCAATCCTCTCTCTTTCTTTTATGAAGTTATCGTAACTTTTGTCAAATTCCGCTGAAATATATTGACATGCCTTTCAAATCGAGTTATAATAAATAAGTGTATAAAAAAATGCATATTCTCTGCATCCATACACAGAAGATGTCGATTGGCACCAATTCGATGGCGTTTCGACACTTGAAGCATTATATTGAAATCTAAAAAGAAGGAATTATAGACATGTTATTGGATCGTTATCTGCCTCGTATCGAATTTGATAGCTATGAGGACTTTAAGACAAATTATCGGGTCAACGTCCCGGAACACTTCAACTTTGGATTTGACATTGTAGATGAATGGGCCAAGCAGGAGCCGGAAAAAAAGGCGCTGGTTTGGTGCGACGATGACGGAAATGCACATACTTTTACTTTTACAGAAATTTCTGAGCGCTCCAATCAGGTCGCACATTATTTTGAAAGCCTCGGCATTACCAAAGGAACCGTTGTTATGCTGATCCTGCGCCGCCGCTGGGAATACTGGGTGTGTGCAACTGCACTGCATAAAATCGGTGCAATTTTGATCCCTGGTTCTCTTCAACTGGCAAAGAAAGATTTGATTTATCGTGGAAATAGCGCAAATGTTCATACGATGGTTTGCCTGGATGATCCTTATGTCATTGAACAAGTAGAAGAAGCACAGCCGGAAGTTCCGTCTATGGTTCATAAAATTCTAGTAGGTGCACCAAAAAAAGGCTGGCATAATTTTGCTGCGGAATCAGCAACTTTCCCAACAACTTATGAACGTCCTACCGGAGAAGCTGCCAACAAGTGGGATGACATCGCAATCATCTACTTCACTTCCGGTACAACTGGTCAGCCGAAAATGGTACAGCATAACCATGCGCATCCGTTGGGTCATATCACCACTGCAAAATATTGGCAGCAGGTACAGGAAAATAAGCTGCACATGAGCGTATCCGATTCCGGCTGGGCAAAGTTCGGATGGGGCAAAATCTATGGACAATGGATCTGTGGCGCTACAATCTTTGCTTATGATATGAAGAAATTCATTCCAACCAACCTGTTGCAGCATATGCAGGACTATAAATTGACAACCTTCTGTGCACCGCCGACCATGTATCGGTTTATGCTGCAAGAAGATGTTGCCAGCTATGATCTTTCCAGCATTGAAACCTTTGCAACAGCCGGCGAACCGCTGAACCCGGAAGTATTTGAACAATGGAAACGCTTGACTGGAAAGGAAATTCGGGAAGGGTTTGGTCAGACAGAAGGTTCTGTTTTGCTTGCAAACTTCCCGTGGATTACACCGAAGCCAGGTTCTACCGGAAAGCCTTCTCCGTTGTATGACATTCATCTGATTAAAGAAGATGGTACAGAAGCAAAGGCTGGCGAGTCCGGCTCCTTAACCATTTGCAATTTGGATCATGCTTATCCAGTGGGTCTGTTTACTGGATACTATAAGAATCCGGAAGCAACTGCTGCAACCATTCACGACGGCTGCTATTGCCCGCATGATGTATTCCAGCCGGATGAAGACGGCTATTATTGGTTTGTTGGCCGAAACGATGATGTAATCAAGTGCTCTGGCTATCGAATTGGGCCATTTGAAGTAGAAAGTGCATTGATCGAACACCCTGCCGTTCTGGAGTGCGCAATCACAGCAGCACCGGATCCCATCCGTGGTCAGGTTGTAAAAGCAACCATCGTTCTGACAAAGGGTTATACCCCGAGCGATGCTTTGACTAAGGAACTGCAAAACCATGTAAAGCATACCACTGCTCCCTATAAGTATCCTCGTATCATTGAGTACGTAGATGAATTGCCAAAAACATTGGGCGGTAAAATCAAGCGTGCACAGATTCGAAAAGGCAATTATGATCAAATGCAGTAAAAAATAATATGTTCTTTTGCCACATTCTTCGGAATGTGGCATTTTTGTATATCTAATGTAAAACTTCGCAAAAGGTGTTGAAAAATAATGTGCAATATGCTATAATATAATTAGTTTGGAGCAAAAATACTCCACATTAAAAAGGAGGGGAGTTCTATGTTACGATTTCGTCAAATAGCGACTGCCGTGCTGCTCGCACTTTGCTGCTGTTTCGTCAGCGTTACGCATTGTTTTCCTGTTTCGATACACGCATCAGCAGCCACGGATCCCTCTGCATATGTCAACGAAACCATTTGCCTATTAAATGATTTTCGTAAAGAAAACGGACTTGCACCGCTTCAAACAGCTCCCGCTCTTTTAACGGCTTCCAATCTCCGTGCCAATGAAATTACGACATTTTATAGCCACAATCGTCCAGATGGTTCCAGTTGGTTTACCACACTCCGTGATGTTGGATTAAACACCACCGATTGCAGTGCCGGCGAAAATATTGCAGCTGGATTTCCGACACCTGCCCTTGTCATGGAAGGATGGGAAAATTCAGAGCACCATCGGGAAGCAATGCTGGATCCCGTTTACACTTATGTAGCAGTTGGATATGCACATTATGAAAGCGACCCGGAACGCTACTGTGATTACTGGGAAATGCTTCTCTATACCACCAATGCTCCCATTTCCAATGGATATGCTGTCACAAGCACCACAACGCAGGCCACTACCACTACTACAACGACAACAACAACTACTACGACGACAACCGTTACCACCACAACCATGGAAGATACGCTTTTAATTGGAGACGTTGACCTAGACGGCAGACGTTCTCTCGTTGATTGGGTGCTTTTAAACAAGTACATCATGGGCACCATGCAGCTTTCTGATATTCAGCTCTATCTGGCAGATTGTGACCAGGATGGCACCGTTGGTGATACAGATTGCACGCTTTTATTACAATTCCTTCTAAAACAAATTTCAACCCTTCCATAAAATAATAAAAGAATGGGTCGCTGCACAAAATGTTGCAGTGACCCATTCTTTTATTTTTCGTTGTCCTTCTTTCCTGTTTTGGCTTTTAATCTCTGTAAAGATTCCTGTATCTTTTCCATTAATTCTGATACACGACCGGTATACTGCCGTTCCAATTTTAACTGTGGGAACGCACGATGCAGCCGAACCGTGCGTTTGTCCTTTTCTGCATTCAAATGTGCGTATTTCTCTTTCAGTTCTGCAATCTCTGTACGATACCGCAGTTCCCGTTCCAATTGTCCAATTTGAAAATCCTCTTTGCGCTTTTCGGTTCCTTTCGCCAGTGCAGCGCTCTTTTCCATTGCATTCATGGTCCAATCGGAGAGTTCCTCTCCCACTTTATCTGACAACTGCCGAAGCTGTGCAGAAATTTGACGCAGCAAACGCAAATTATGCCGTACATGACAAACTTGAATAAAGGTATAAATACAGTCTGCCAAAAAGGCTGCGCCCAACACACCTACTACTGTATAGCCAACTGGAAGCGGAATCCAATTGACAAACTTTTCTACCAGCGGATGGAACACATGCACAATTAACAGACAGGCAAATCCCCATAGTAAAGACATGCGAACGCATATATACCCTTTGATATTGAACGGTTCTTTTGAATAGTCCCACCATTTTTCATGAAATAACAATTCCAGAACCAAACCGGTTAAAAATTCCAGTGCGGAAGTTAAGAATACTGATCCAAAGAACAACAACAATAAATTATCCTTTAATGGGGTTAAACAAAAAACAACCAGGATGACACCAAATCCATAAATGGGACAAACCGGACCGTTTAAAAAACCTCGATTTACAAAGCGGCCTCTCGTAACAGTAAAAAAGATGACTTCCGCTGACCACCCGAGAAAGCTATAAATCAGAAAAAACATTGCTTCTGTATACAACAAGGGAATCACACTCCATCGATTTATTTTTCTTGCTTTTTTTTCATAAATATGGTATACTTTTTACATAAATGAATTTATTGAACACGTAGGTGAAGGTTCTATGAAGAAACTCTATTTTATTTGTAATTTACATTCCGGAAAAGCTGCTCTTTCTGGTTCTCTTGCTAAAATCATTGATTTATTTACTGCCAATGGATATGAAGTAACCGTTCATCCGACTCAGCATGCAGGAGACGGCTGTGAAAAAGCAAAACTTGCCTGCCAATCCGGCGCCTATGATCTGATTGTCTGCTCCGGCGGAGACGGCACGCTGAACGAAATCATTCAAGGATGTATGACCAGTGGTCAGATGCTGCCTATTGGCTATATTCCAACTGGTTCCACCAATGATTTTGCTCGTGGGCTTGGAATCCCAAAGCATATGAATGAAGCAGTTCTAGGTATCATCCATGGACATCCCTTTTCCTGTGATATTGGAAAATTCAATCAAAAATATTTCACTTATGTTGCTGCATTCGGTGCCTTCACAGATATTGCATATGAAACCCCACAGCAATTTAAAAATGTTTTGGGACATGCTGCTTACTTGCTGAATGGGATTGCAAAGCTTTCTAAAATTCGTGCCTGCCGAATGCGAATTGAATATGATGCGGTTTGCTTAGAAGGGGAATTTTTACTTGGCATGGTAACCAATTCCACTTCCGTTGGAAAATTACTTTCCCTCAGTGAGGTAGAATGGGACGACGGCGTATTTGAAGTCATGCTCATTAAAAAACCGGATAATCTCATTCAGTTTCAAAAAATCATCTCCTGTCTTGTCAATTTACAGCTTGGAACAGAACGGGAATATTTCCAATATTTCCGTGCTGCAAAAATAAAGTTTACTACGCTACAAGAAACAGATGTCCCCTGGACCATTGATGGCGAATACGGCGGATGTGAACGCATCAATGTCATTGAAAACTGTCAAAAAGCAGTCCCCCTCTTGATTCCGGAAACACCAGCCCTTACCGATTGAGTAAGGATTGCTCCAAGCTGGTCTCCAATATCCTTGTTCATTATACCAAACAATGCAAAAAATGTCAATATTTTTGCTATAGTAAAACTTCTATTTTGTGCAATTTCAACAAATTTGATTTTTTTTGAAAAAAGCATTGACAGAGGCATCAAATTGTGCTATAATAATAAAGCTGAATGACACGGAAGTCAAACAGCAAAACAAAAATGAACAAGACTGGGGTGTCGCCAAGTGGTAAGGCAACGGACTCTGACTCCGTCATTCCGTGGGTTCAAATCCTACCACCCCAACCAAATGAAGAAAGCTGCGTAATCACGTAGCTTTCTTTTTTATAATAATTGGAATCTACCAAACGGCTCTCAAAAAAATTATGACCGTTTTTCCGTATAATCCAAGCAAATCCAACCCGCCTTTGACTTTAAAAATCCCCAATTGTTGCAAGCGTCGATAATGGTATAAACACCACGATCCTGAATGGTTCCTACAACAGGATACTGTGTTCCGGCACCTTTTCGAATATTCAAGACATCTGCCGTTACTTTGACCAAATACGGTTTGGGCAGGTTTTTAGATGGATTCATCTGAGATTCTTTTTTGGACTGCCGCATCTGATTTGCAACATCTTTCAAGAATTTCTTCCAATGTGCCCCATCCTTTGTATCTGTTCCGCCATGATTTTCTGGTACAAACCATTTCGGGCAATCCTTCCCGGTCACATCATAATGCCGAATAACACCGCCTGTTTCTGGATGAAGCTGATACTTCTGGCAAAGCTGTGCCGTCAATTCCACCAAACTGCGATACGTTGCAGCACGAAACTCTCCCGTCCAGTCGGGGTGACAATTTTCAATGCTGACCGTATAAGCATTTGCCTGATTCGTACACCAAGCAACTTCCGCATCCGGAATGCAGCAAATCACTTCCCCCTCCAGCCCAATTACATAATTCGCTGACACTTCTACGTCCGTATTCTGAAAATAATTGCGATTCGCCATGGCAGAAGATCCTGGATTTGCCACCCAGTGAATGGCAATGGCAGTTGTTTTGGAACGTTTGGTATATGGTCGATTGTGCGTTAAATACGCATTGGTAATGGTCATGCTTTATTCCTCCCCTTTCAGTTCTGGCAACCCTGCCACGCTGGTCAAAACAGACAAAATGCCCGCTAATACCGATGCACTGCATACATACAGCCACTGGACTTCCGTCAATGCCGCTGAAACACTAATGGTTGCAACCGCTGTCTGGGCTATGGTTTTCACAGCACGTATCCCAGCTGCATAGGCCCATCGTTTCCAATCTCGTTTGCTCATAAGAATATCTCCCCCTTAAAACAGTATATGCTGCACACCATATACAAGGATCCCAATCATGGTTGTTGCCAACAGTCCGCACATTCCATACAAGGCACGCGTCAATCCGCCAATTTTTTCACATAGATTATCAAGCTTCACCCTTGTCTCTGCTGCATCCTGTTCCAACTTATCCAAGCGACGACTATGGTCATTCAGGCGTTCTTCCTGTTTGCTCAGCATGTGCCGGGTCAATTCCTCGTTCATTGCAATTCCTCCTTAAACCTGTACCCCATTGACAAAAATTACGCCGCCGGATTCTGCTTTTGTTCCTTTGACTGTGCAGCTAGTCATTCGAATTTCTCCTGTGGTGCTAGCATGGACAACACCTGGAACGGTACAGTAACCCAGTCCTGTCACAGCACCACCGCTGCTGCGGATTACGGTGTCAGTTTCTGCATCCGTCACAAATACAGAACCATCCAAATAACACTGACTGGCAGTCGAGATGCGCAAACATTCTGCACCATTGACAGAAGAAAAATTAACACGATACCCATATAAATGAGAACCAGTTGCAACGGATACAATGGGATCTGTTCCACTGTCCGCTGTAACCGTCAATGCGGATAACGTCAGAGCACAATCGGTTCCATTGATTCTTCCACAAATGGTGGTAGCAGAAACACCTGCGCCAACAAATGCAACCTTCTGATGCTCCAAGGTATAGACCGAACTGGAATAGGTACCCGCTGCCAGCTGTAACCGCAAATTGATGCAGCTGGCATATTTCTCAAGAGCAGCTGCAATGGTCTGCATGGGTTTGCCAGCAGTCAAGCCATCCTGCTGATCGGAACCTGTCTGTGCATCCAGATAAACCGTCTGGCGCTTTGCCGTGCTGCCATCCTTTCCTTTGAGTGCCTTGAAAAAGGCGTCAATGTCACCAGTATTCCCCTGATCCAGCCAAAGCTGGAAAGCAGATTTTCCAGCTTCCCCCGGCTTTCCCTGTACAGCAATTCCAGAGTCCACATATGCAGATGCATCTGCATCATAAAACCACCACGTTCCATTTTGCAGCTTGGGAACTTTCCCTGCCAGTACTTTGGCTTCGTCCAGCAGCGCCTGCATCTGATTCAATGTCGTTTCTACCACATCTTTTGACGGCAGTCCTTCTCCGCATGGAGAGGAACGCACTGCAATCGGTGGCATATAGTACTTGATAATCAATGATTCTTCTTGTACCCCACGCAATTCCAGATACAAAGTTCCGCTTACGGCAGTGGCATCTTCTGTGATCTTCCATAGCAGAACAATGTCACTTCCCTGCGCCTCTGCCGGAAGCGTCTGCTCCAGCAGCTGGTGCCGTGCATTCACGCAGCGCAAAATAAAACGGCAAGCCGCCAAATCCTTTCCCATATACCGCCGTGGCAACCGAATGGAGATTTCATCCACATTGTGTTCTCCAACCGTCAGCAAATTTCGAATCCGCCTGGTATCAATATATTTATTAACTGCATGTAATTCCATAAAATCCTTCCCTTTCGCATGCTCTGGTACATGCTGTTTCCTTTATTTCCCAGAAATGGGATAAATGAGCAAAAAGAAAAACAAATGCCGAAATTGGAGCTGCATTTGTTTTTTTGACCAAAAGTTTTGCTTCATGTTTCCCATATTCGGGATAATTCTATTGTATCATATCTTTTCCACCTTGTCAACCCATTTCAGGGATAAAATCAAAAAAGTTGCAAATCAATTCTTTTTCCGTTAAAATCAAATTTTGCTATCAATTAAATTGATAGCGAGTTATAGAAAACAAAAACTTGACAAGCATATCTTGATATGCTATAATGAAACACATAGAAAGCATATTGTTTCAATCGGAATTCTATATAATGGAAAATTATCCGACTGTTTTATTTTTAGGAGGAATTTATCATGGCAAATAAAGCATATCATTTTGAAACCTTACAGTTGCACGTTGGTCAGGAAGAAGCAGATCCGGTTACTGATGCAAGAGCTGTCCCGATTTATGCAACCACATCTTATGTATTCCACAACTCTCAGCACGCAGCAGATCGTTTTGGTTTAAAGGATGCCGGCAACATCTACGGCAGACTGACCAACTCTACACAGGATGTCTTTGAAAAGAGAGTGGCCGCATTGGAAGGCGGCGTTGCCGCATTGGCTACTGCTTCCGGTGCAGCAGCAATTGCTTATACCATTCAGGCACTGGCACAGCAGGGTGAAAATATCGTAGCTTCCAAGACCATTTACGGTGGCACTTACAACCTGCTGGAACACACTTTGCCGCACTATGGCATTACCACTACATTTGTAGATCCTTATGAAGACGGCGCTTTTGAAGCAGCCATCAATGATAAAACAAAAGCAATTTTTGTGGAAACGCTGGGCAACCCGAACTCTAATGTCATTGATATTGAAGCCGTTGCAAAAATCGCACACGCACATGGCATTCCGCTCGTTGTAGATAGCACCTTCGCAACACCTTACCTGGTTCGCCCAATCTCTTATGGCGCAGATATCGTGGTACACAGTGCAACAAAATTCATCGGCGGTCATGGTACTGCAATCGGTGGTGTCATTGTAGAAGGCGGCAACTTCGACTGGAAGGCATCCGGTCGGTATCCTTGGATTTCTGAGCCGAACCCGTCCTACCATGGTGTTAGCTTCGCAGAAGCAGCTGGCCCTGCTGCATTTGTAACCTATATTCGTGCAATTCTGCTACGTGATACCGGTGCTACTCTTTCTCCGTTCCACGCTTTCATCTTCCTGCAAGGTCTGGAAACTCTGTCTCTGCGTGTAGAACGTCACGTAGAAAATGCACTGAAAATCGTAGAGTTCCTGAACAATCATCCACAGGTAGAGGCTGTTCACCATCCTTCTCTGGAAAGCGAACCCAGCCATGCGCTGTATCAAAAGTACTTCCCGAACGGCGGCGGTTCCATTTTCACCTTTGAAATTAAGGGAACGGAAGAAGATGCTAAGAACTTCATTGATCATCTGAAAATCTTCTCTCTGCTGGCAAACGTTGCAGATGTTAAGTCTCTGGTTATTCACCCAGCTTCCACAACACATTCTCAGCTGAACGAAGAAGAGCTTTTGGAACAGGGCATCAAGCCGAACACCATCCGTCTGTCTATCGGAACTGAACATATCGATGACTTGATCGATGCGTTGGAAGATGCATTTGCAGCAATTCGATAAATTTGATCTCTCCCCATTATCTTATAAAAAGCGTTGGCAGAACCACATCCAGTTCTGCCAACGCTTTTTTATTTTAGTGTTTCTGTATACGATCAGCGGCAGCTTTCTGCTGCTCCACGCAGAGAATCCCGCACCATTGTTTCCACGCACTGCTGCGTATAGAATGCCATATGATGCGTTATTACAACATTTGGATAACTCTTCAGCAAATACAAATCCTGATTGGGCAGCAATTCCTCTCGGCGGTCGTAGTAGAACAGTGCGGATTCATTTTCCAGCACATCCAGTCCCAGCGCCCCAATCTTCCCTGTCTGCAAATTGGCAAGCAATGCATCAGTATCCATCAATGCACCTCGTGCCGTATTGATCAGCACCACGCCATCCTTCATACTGGAAAAAGCAGATGCATCCAGCATATGCCACGTTGCATCAGTTGCCGGTGCATGCAGGGTAATCAAGTCAGAATCCCGTAACAGTGTCTCTAAGGAGCAATATGTGGCATGCTGTGCAGCTGTTTCATTGGGATGTGGCGAATAAGCGAGCACCTTACAGCCAAATCCAGTCAACATCTGAATCAGCCGAGTTCCGATCCGTCCAGTTCCAATCACGCCAACTGTCATATCAGACAATTCTCTGCCCAATAGTCCTTTTAATGTATAGTCCTGTCCTTCAAAACGATGCTGAATGGAACGCATTTTCCGAATGCACATCAACATCAGCAAAATGGTATATTCTGCAACGCCATCCGGCCCATACGGTGTATTGGCGATTTGAATGCCCAGTTCCTGGGCAGCCTTTGTATCAATGTGGTCATATCCAATGGTACGTGTCACCAGATAACGGACACCCAATGCATGAAATCGCTCCAAAAGCGGTCGCTGAATGGGTGTTGTAATGACATTGACGAAGCGGCAGCCTTTCGCCAAGTCTGCATTTTCCAAAGTCGGTGATTCTGCTGTTGAGACAATGCGAATTCCGTATTTTTCCGCATATTGATCGAAATAAGGACGCTCGTCAAATTCCCGCAGATTATAAACCATCATAGTTTCCACTTCAAACATCCCTCCAATCTAATAAAATTTCATTGTTCGATCTATAACAAAAAAACCGGCGCCTGTTTAGGCACCGGTTTCTTAGAAAACAGGAAAACTTTACAAATTAATAAGCAACGCCCTGCCACTTCATAGCGTCTGCAACCTTCAGGAAGCCTGCGATGTTTGCGCCGACAACCAGGTTACCCTCTACGTCATATTCCTTAGATCTGTCATATGCGTTGTGGAAGATGTTGATCATGATGCCCTTCAGCTTTGCATCTACTTCTTCAAATGTCCAAGACAGACGTTCGCTGTTCTGAGACATTTCCAGACCAGATGTTGCAACGCCGCCAGCATTTGCAGCCTTTGCAGGTCCAAACAGGATGCCAGCCTTCAGGAACTTGTCGATTGCTTCCGGTGTGGAAGGCATGTTTGCGCCTTCTGCAACAACCTTTGTGCCGTTCTTCAGCAGGATGTCAGCAGATTCGCCATCGATTTCGTTCTGTGTTGCGCAAGGCAGTGCAATGTCACACGGAATGGTCCAAATGCCCTTGCAGCCTTCTGTATAGGTAGCGCCTTCTACACGGTTTACATATTCCTTGATTCTTCCACGTTCTACTTCCTTGATCTGCTTTACAACATCCAGGTTGATGCCGTTCGGATCGTAGATGTAACCGTTGGAATCAGACAGAGCAACAACCTTGCCGCCCAGTTCAGTTGCCTTTTCAGTTGCATAGATTGCAACGTTACCAGAACCAGAAACAACGATGGTCTTACCCTTTACGCTGTCATTCTTCATGCAGCTCATCATTTCTTCTGTGAAGTACAGCAGACCGTAACCGGTAGCTTCTGTACGAGCCAGAGAACCGCCGTAGGACAGACCCTTACCAGTCAGAACGCCAGTGAATTCGTTACGCAGTCTCTTGTACTGACCGAACATGTAACCGATTTCACGAGCACCTGTACCGATGTCACCAGCCGGAACGTCTGTGTCAGCACCGATGTGCTTGCTCAGTTCAGTCATGAAGCTCTGGCAGAACCGCATGATTTCGTTATCGGACTTGCCCTTCGGATCGAAGTCAGAACCGCCCTTGCCGCCGCCCATTGGCAGTGTGGTCAAGCTGTTCTTAAAGATCTGCTCGAAGCCCAAGAACTTAATAACAGAAGCGCATACAGACGGGTGCAGTCTCAAACCGCCCTTGTACGGTCCAATTGCAGAGTTAAACTGGCAACGGAAACCACGGTTTACCTGTACCTTACCGTTATCATCTACCCATGATACACGGAACTGGATCATTCTTTCCGGTTCTACAATACGATCGATAACACCGTTTGTTTCATAGGAAGGATCCTTTTCTACAACAGGTTCCAGAGACAACAAAACTTCGCCAACAGCCTGCAAAAATTCCTTTTCGCCAGGATTGCGCTTTGCAGTTTTTTCATAAACACTCTGCAAATACTGATTTTTGAATTCAAATTCCATTTGTATAAGCCTCCTGATAAATTTTAAAGTCAATAGCTTTTCAGCTATTTTTTATTATACCTTATTTTTTATAGAAATTCAACTCTATTTTTTCATTTTCTTTGATAAATAATTTTTAATAGAAAATAAAGATAAAAAAATAGGAGATCTAACTTTTTATTACAAAAAAATACAGGTTGTTTCATTCTTTTTCAAAGAAGCCGTGGTTTCCAGAGTACTTTTTAAAAGAAAGAAGCTCCAAATTGTTTTCTTCAAAAAGGCTGAAAAAATAAGAGTCTGGATCAAACAGACTCTTATTTTAACGATTACTTGTTAAAAATTTGATTTATACTGGAAGCTGATTGCTTCTTCCGATCAAGAAATCCAACAGTGCACGCAGATCCGCAGCATCTACGCTGTCCGGTGTATCCGTTGTTTCGCAATTTGCATTTGCTTCCTGCTGGGCATTGAAATCCAATGCGCCACGCTGCTGCTTCTGGAAGGTAACCAAGTCTGCCAGTGTAACACTGCCATCCAAGTTTACATCTCCATACAGTGCATTGGTAGAACCGCCATTTGTAGTGGTGGATTCGCCTTCCTTAGTTGTAGTAGCAACAGCTGTCGTTGTTGCTGGAGCAACAGTAGTGGTTGTTGCAACTGCTGTAGTGGTTTCCACATTGGATGTGATTCCTGTTGCAGTCGTTGTAGTGGTTGTGGTAGTAACAGCACCAGTTGTTGTCGTAACCGTAGGATCTACATCCAATCCATAAGTCTTCAGATCCGTCGGCAGTTCATCCAGCGTGATGCAGTAATCACTCTGGTACATTTCTTTTACAGTATCTGGATTGTTTTTGCTGGAATCCAAAATATGCTCACCGTACCACGGACAGAAATACAGCCAATCAGCATGTTCCACTTTAATGTTAGCCAGACTCGGAATCGTATCATTTTCCGGCATAGAAACCATCTTCTTGCCATTTACATATTTGAGCAAATTGTAGAACAGACCACTTTCTGCATCTTCATTTGGACCGCTGGTTTTTCCGTCATGACGATTGTATACTGTGTTGTACTTATCATAGCCAACGATATCTACATAGTCATCTCCTGCATACCATTTTGCAGAGTCGTCCGACCAGCAATACAGGTTCTGTTCCCAGATGATATTGTGCAGGCCATACTCATTGGTCAAAGTGTCATAGAGTCTATGCCACAGTTTTACATAAGCATCTGCACCAGCAGCACTCCACCAGAACCATGCGCCTTTTCCATCCAGTCCGCCATTGCCTTCGGCTTCATGGAATGGACGCAGAATGATTGGAACATGTGCATCCTGCAAGCGCTGTAACTGCTCTGCCAGGTCTTCGATCGCAAGGGTGACATAGTCATATTCCTTGGTACCCTCTACAGTTGCATTGGCTGCATTGAAAGAAGTCTTTTCAGTATAGGTACATTTCTGCCAGTCCAAGGCATCTCCAAGCGTATAATTTTCAAAATCAAGCGGAACGTTGATGTGCCAGCATGCTGTTGCAATACCGCCACGTGTGTTAACCCAATCGATAATTCTTTCTGTGGTTTTGTCATCCCATCCATACAATGGATTGTAATTCATGAAGTCAAATCCACGAATTGCCGGCAGTTTTCCAGTTAAATTCTTAATATAATTGAATTCCAATTCATAATCGCCGTCATTACCGCCACCGTAAATTTCCTGCTGTCCGGAAATGGTATGCTTCCCATATACATCGGTCAGATAATTCATCAGCGCCTGTGTCTCTGATGTTGCATTTTTATCTGCCAAAGCGGGTTCTACATCCAGTGACGGGAAGTCAGCTTCCTTGATGGTAATGGTATCATACCCTGCATAACCATACTTCGGAACCAGCGAAATGGTATTTTCGCCCGCCTTCAGACGGAACATGCCAAAATCATAAGTGCTCCATTCATCCGCATACGTTACCTTTTTCATAGTTTCCACGCCGTTGATGGCAATGGTCTGCTCTCTGCCAGCTTTGTCTAAGGTCTCTATATACCGAACGGAAATTTCATACATTGCATCCTCCGGAACGGTAACAGTCAGAGACATGGTGTCACCGGTCAGGTAGGCAAAACCGCTTCCGGAATATCCAGGGAACTGCTGTCCGTAAATATCCGTCCATAGAGTTGCACCCTCCATGTCTTCACATTCCATAGTCAGCGGAAATTGTGTATATTCCACATCCGCTTCTCCATCTGCTGCCCATGCAACACTGTTTGCCATTGTTGCAAGCAGAGCAACAGAAGTGATTAACGCCAATTGCTTTTTCATAAACACACTCCTTTTTCTTTTGAAGCAAGCAATCATTTCCAGCAATTGCTTGTACTTGATCAAAATGTACGATTTTATTATACATTCATTTTATTCTTTTGTCAATAGTGCTAGGGCTATTTTTCCAAAGAAAAATGGTAATTAGCTTTCGTGCGCTTCCGCTTCTTCCAAAGAAGCATACCCATAAAAATGTACCGTTTGCTCCATAATTTTTTTCGCCAGATTCTGTTTGCTCCGAAACAGCGATACAATCCATGCACCGTATAATGCCAACGTCTGCTCAGAATACGTAGAAAGCTCCCCGCGCAGATAAGTTTCATAGGAAGTTTGCCATACGGTATCCTCGGCAGTATGAATCACCCGTGCCTGATGGGCAAGTTTGGGATATTCTTTCTGAAATGCTTCCATCCATTGTACCTGAATCGCTGTAATTTCTGCAATGATCGCCTTTTGCCGATCGGTCAAAGGCGGCAGTTGATCGGCAATCGCCGCATATTCGTCTGGATGTGTGGTTTCCATCATGCGGGCATATTTTTCCGTAATAAGATTCCACCCTCTTTCCGCTGCCTGTTGAAAATCTTGCAGAAAACTTTTCAGCATAGGCAATTTCCAGGTGCGATACTGACTTTTCCGCATGATGGAAAATGTCTCCCAATCATCCTGACAATCGGCACGTCCACCGATATTCTGAACTTGATCGAATGCTTCCCATTCCATCTGCACCAAAGTATCGACCAGTTCCAGCCGCTTGGCATCTTCCGCCTTTTCCAGCAGGGCAGGAACACAATCCGCCAAATAATTCCGATCTGCATGCGGCGTAATTCCAATTGCAGCAAGCCCTTGCAGCAATTCCGCTGCAATTTGTTCCATCTGATCGGCAGCACGCTCCGACTCTGTAACATCTGGTATCTGCACCAACTTTTCCAGCATGGGAACAACTTGACGCAGCGTCCGGCAGGACTCCAATCCCTTTCGCATCCATTTGTCATAAGGGGCATACTGACGATTCAACAAATACACCAGTTCCATTGCATGCCGCAAAAATTTTGCTTTTGCAAGCTGAACTGCAACCCAATCCTTCCGTTTTGCCATACGGGAATAGTTATATTGCCCTGCCTGTGCTGCACACGCTGCGGCTTGTGCAAGTTTCCGGTACCATACTTCATCCGGATAATATGCCATTAGTTTTCCGCGTTCGGTACAAAAAACACCCAGATCATCCCGATATAGTGCACCCTTGCAGGTCGTAAACAAATCCGCTTCTTCCAATGCATACCAATCATCTGGTTTGCTTGGAACAGCATGCTGCAAGATCATCTGGAAAAACTGCGGAATAGAAAAGACACCAAACCGATTGCTTCCTTCCGGTGTTACCAAGCGTTTGACTCCGCAAAATGTATCCGGGAGCGCCTCATATGCCGCTTGGAGCTTTTCTCCAATTGCATCATAATCTTCCGGTGTCAGCCACATACAGAAAGCCGGTCCAAAATCATGATCTTCTGAAAGGACATCATCAAATCCATAGCAATCCGATCCAGGGCCAATCATACCAACCGCAATCCGTTTTTCATAAGCTGGAAATTGTTCCCGAATCATAGGCGCCCCATAAGTCTCATAATATTGTTTGCAAAGTTCTTTTCCGGACAGCGCATGTGGTGGGAGCTTCTGATAGACCGTCTGCAAATTTTCCTGTGTCATCTGATAAAAGGGATTCTTTCCCATATGCTTTTCAATTTCAAACAGCGCATGCTCATAGAAAATGGCTGCCTGCGGATAATTGCCCAGTCGGTACTGTGCTTCTCCCATTGCAGAAAGAGCCGCACTATAATGAAAATCGCTTGTTTCACACGTTGAAAAAAGATCCAGTGCGGTGTGAAGCTGTTGCAGCGCTTCTTCTATTTTTCCAAGCTGCAACAAAGAAGATGCATAATTGCTGCTGGAAATGGCAACCTTTAAGCTATCTGCACCTTCCTTGCACCGTACAATTTCTAATGCATGCTGAAGCGCTGTGCAGGCTTGTTCATGATCCTGCATTTCCTGATACAACAGCGCCAAATTGTTGTAATAGCTTGCCATCAGCAAATCATCTGGTTGTAGTAATTTCCGGTAAATTGCCGCTACTTCCTGATACAGCTGCAAGGATTCCGTATGCTTTCCGGCAGCACGAAACGCATTGGCAATGTTCAAGCATGACGTGGCATAAGCCTGCGTTCCCTCCAAATGATGTGCCTGCATCAATTCTTTTAATTCCCTGCAAGCAGTCAGCATAGCGGAAAAGTCTCCGGTATCCCGACAAAAGCCAATCCATTCATTATAAATGGTCATCAAGGCAGAAAAATCCTGCTCCTGTTTGGCTTGCTGCAACGTCTGTTCCAAATAAGCACGTGCCTGCTCCAATTGATTGTTTTGTAGCAAGGCATCCAGCTGCTGCAAAAATGCAGCAATTTCAATTTGCATGGCTTTTCTCTCCTTACGCAGCAAAATCCCGGTCAAATGTAATCACAGCATGACACAAAACCGGTTCCATCTCATTCAAGGCTGCCTCAATCAATTCCTGTAATTCTTCATTTTCATACATGCAGTCAAACGGAACCACCAAATCAAATATAAAGTTTCGTTCCCGTTCGCCTGCTATTAAACGAAAATCATGCATAGACAAATTCGGATCCAATCCGTGGATGATTTCCCGCACTTGCTGTGCACACTGCACCACCAATGCGTTGTCCAACTCCAGCGGATCCATATGAATGGTCATCAAAATGCCTAACTTTTCCTGAATTTCCCGCTCTGCACGATCAATAACATCATGAATCTGTGCAAAATTCTCGTCACTGCGCACCTCAGCATGACAGCTTCCAATGACATGACCGGGGCCATAGTTATGCAGCATCAGATCATGAATGCCTAAAATATGCGGTTCCTCCGCCAACATCTCATGGATTTGCTTGACAAGTTCCGGATCTGCCGGACGGCCAAGCAAATCGTCCATTGTATCTCGAATGATATCATATCCTGTTTTCAAGATCAAAATGGATACAAAAATTCCGATGATTCCATCCACCGGCCAATCGGTTACCAATGCAGCAAGCAATGCCAAAATGGTAGATCCGGTGGCAACGCAGTCATTGCGGCTGTCCTTTGCGGATGCTTCCAAAACACCAGACTGTACCCTGCGTCCCAAAGCATGATAGAAAGCAGCCATTCCCAGTTTGATGGCAATGGATCCAATCAAAGATACAAGAATCAGAACCTGAAAAGAAACCGGCTCCGGATGCAAAATCTTATCCACAGAATCTTTCAACAGTTCCAAGCCCATCAACAAAATAACAACCGCAATTCCCATGGAAGTCAGGTATTCTGCTCTGCCGTGTCCAAACGGGTGCTTTCGATCTGCCGGTTTGGCAGCCATTTTATAGCCGAACAGCATAATCAGGCAATTTGCACTATCCGATAAATTGTTAAAGGCATCCGATAAAATCGCAACCGAATTACCGAATGTTCCCATAATGTATTTTAACACAAACAAAAATAAATTACAACCAATTCCAACTACGCTGGCAAACGTACCATACGCCTTTCGAACAGCTGGATTCTCCACATCCTGCGCATGCGGAATGATCCGCTGCAGGATTCGCTCTGTTAGATGCATCCTCAATCTGCCTCACCTTCCCTTTCTGATTCAAGGACATGTTCCCATTCCTTCCATTATAAGCACTGCCCTTCCGGTTTGTCAAGCATAACAATTTCAACTGGATAAAAGACGTAATTCCATAAAAGAAAAGCAACTCCATTTTTTTGGAAATGTATCAAAATATTATAAAATTTTCAAAAAATTCTATTAGAATTATTGTGGAAATTCAGTTATAATAACAATACAAATTCATTGAAAGGAAGCGTGTTACGATGCAATTTCCAAAAAATTTTTTATGGGGCGCCGCATCGGCTGCCTATCAAGTAGAAGGTGCTTATCAGGAAGACGGAAAAGGACGCAACATCTGGGATGCATACTGCCAGACACCGGGACATATTGCACACGGTGAAAATGGAAACGTCGCCTGCGATCAGTACCATCGTTATAAAGAAGATATTGCCCTGATGAAAGAAATGGGCATTCGTTATTATCGATTCTCCATTAGCTGGACCCGAATTCTGCCAGATGGAACCGGTACGGTGAATGAAGCAGGGCTGCAATTTTATTCTAATTTGGTAGATGAACTGTTGAAAAATGGCATTGAGCCAATGATTACCTTATTCCACTGGGATTACCCTTATGCACTGCATAAGCAAGGTGGCTGGCTGAATCCAGCTTCTCCGGACTGGTTTGCTGCCTATGCAAAAGTAGTGGTAGATTGTTTGTCAGATCGTGTTCGCTACTGGATGACCATCAATGAACCGTCTGTTTTTGTAGGCTGCGGCTACCAGATCGGCAAGTTCGCGCCGTTCCAGACGTTACAGGAAAAAGATCTGGCTACCATTTCCCATCATGTTCTGCTTGCCCACGGAAAAGCGGTTCAAATCATTCGAAGCCATGCGAAACAGGAACCCCTCGTTGGTTTTGCATTGGCAACACCCTGCTGCACCCCGAAGGATGCTTCTCCAGAGGCAGTTGCACAGGCAAAACAAGACAGCTTTGCCATTCATGCAGATGATTTCGTTTTTGATATTTCCTGGTGGGCTGATCCCATGCTCCTGGGCGATTATCCAAAGGAAGCCTATGAAAAGCTCGGTGACAATATGCCGGACATTCAGCCAGGCGATCTGGAATGCATTTCCCAAAAAGTGGACTTCTATGGTGTTAACATCTATGAAAGCCGAGCTGTTCAAAATCCGGATGGATATGCGGAAAACGCATTCATTGGTTGTCCCAGAACACAAATGGGCTGGCCGGTTACGCCGGAAGCACTTTACTGGTCTCCGCTGTTTTTGCATGAGCGTTATGGGGTTCCCATCCTCATCAGTGAAAATGGGATGGCTGGACATGACTGGGTGCACCTGGATGGAGCAGTACACGATCCGCAGCGAATCGATTTCTTAAAACGTTATCTGCGTGCGCTCTGCAAAGCAGGAGAAGATGGCGCAGAACTCATGGGATACCTATACTGGTCTATTTTGGATAACTTTGAATGGGCAGATGGATATGACAAGCGGTTTGGTCTGATTCATGTAGATTACCAGACTCAGAAACGCACGGTCAAGGATTCCGGGAAGTGGTACAAAACCGTCATTGCATCCGAAGGAAAAGCTGCTTTAGAAGACTAAACGATTGTTCTCAAATTGAAAAACCTGCACATGTGAACGTGTGTTCTATGCCCGATAAGGTGCATTGCCAAGCAGCATAGAACAAACACGGAAAGGGTGCAGGTTTTTCGCATCTGCTCCTGCTTTCCAAAAAGCCTGAAACTTTTGGCAGCTACTTGACAGATTTGTCACTTTCCTGTAAAATAAAAGAAAAAAGTGATCAAGGAAGAGGAATCAATACTATGATGAAATGGATTCGCACGATTGGCTGCACGTGCAGCCTGGTTACCCTGTTGGCTGTTTGTACAGGCTGTCAAACAATCGACCCCAACGTATCCCCGCTTACAACTGCAACCGATGAAAAAAGTGCAGTAGAAGAGGAAGAATCAGAAACCCAAGAACCCATTACCATTCATGCGGCTTCTTACGGAATGTCTGTTTCTATTCCAGGTGCGTTTTGTATGATTGATGACCAAGCAGTACAGCCCGGCTCCAGCCATGATATCGGCGAAGATGGTATGGTTGCCATTGACCAGGCAGGCAGAAACTGCATCACCATTTCGACACAGGATGCAATCGACTTCAATACGTTTTCCGCTTTAACCGGGGAAGAGATCATTGCATCCTATGCACGGTATACGTTTGAAAATGTAAAGGTTTCCTCCTTTGAGTCGGTCACCATCAGCGGATTCCCGGCTTATCGCATTTCTGCAACCGGAACGCTATCCGGAACAACCTGTTATATTACTTCTATCTTCACCAATTTAACCGATTACGAAAACGGATACTCCTGTGCCATTACGTATGCAATTACGGACACCTCCTATACCAATTCCATAGCAGACTCCGTAAAGAGCCTACAGTTTGATACAACGTCCGGCACGGTAACCGGTACAACAACTGCATCTCACCAGACCTTACAGGCACTTCCCTACAAATTACCGGACGCTTATCAATGCACCGTTAATTTGCCGGATGGATGGTCTTTTCAGGAAAAGCCAGACGAAGATACACTTTCTACTGTCCCAGCTGTCGGCGTGCCGGATGATTCCGAAAGCGGCGACACCATCACCTTTGGCGTTACAAACGGAACGGTAGAGAATACAACTTTTGCAGCACTAACTTCTGAAAGTTATTTATCCATTGCAAAGGAACAGATTCAGGATGTTGCACTGGTGGATTATTCCAGCTTTCAAATCGGAACTTACCCGGCACATAAAATTGTTTTCACTGGAACCAAAGACAATGAATCGTTAAAAATGACTGCCATCTACATCAATCGGTCTGATTTAAACTTGGTATATGCCATTGCACTGTGCGATAAGTCCGGAACCAACGATGCCATTTCCAATCATTTAGAAGATTACATTGCCCCTTCTTCCGAAGAACAAACATCGGATTCCGATGCTGCTACAGGAACTACCTAACAACTGAAAAAGGAGGAATTTTCATGTATCGTATCATCACCATTAGCCGTGAATTTGCAAGCGGCGGAAGAACCATTGGAAAAAAAGTTGCCGATGCACTGGGCTACACCTACTATGACAATGAACTGGTTACAAAAATTGCAAAAGAAAGCGGATTTGCAGAGGCATTCGTGAAGGAAAACGGCGAATATGCCGGATTTACCAGCAGCTTGCTCTTCAACCTTTCCCTCAATAACATAGGGGCAGCAGGCACGCTTTCTACCAGCGATCAGCTATATACCTATCAGCACAAAATCATTCGGGAACTGGCAGAAAAAGGAAACTGCGTCATTGTTGGCCGCTGTGCAGATTACATCCTGCGTGACCGTACCGACTGTTTCAACGTTTTTATTCATGCCAATATGGCATTCCGTATCGATCGTGTGCTGAACATTTACCAGGAAAAGCTGGACAAACCGGAAAAATTCCTGCGTGAGAAAGATAAAAAAAGAAAAGTATACTATAAGTATTATACCGACCGCCAGTGGGGCGTTGCGCAGAATTATCACCTGTGCCTGGATACCAGTGCCATTGGCATTGACACTTGCAGTCAGATCATTCTGGATCTTGTAAAAAAATCCTGAGCATTCTGCATGCCTTTCCACCACCATGGATTCAACCATTTAGGAGTACATAATTATCATGAAGAAAAAAAGTTCGACCAAAAAGCACAATACGTTGTCTGCTGAAAAGAAAGCGCAGCGAAAAGAAGAAGTACAAAAGCAAAAACGAAAAAGCATTCGGAAACGTGTGCTCATTGGCGCAATTGCAGTTGTTCTATTAGGCGGTGCTGCAACCGGTACGATTGTCGTTTATCACGATGATGCGATTATGACGCATGCCAGAACAGCAATGAAATCAGATCACTATCGAGTTTCCCAAGCGATGATGTCTTACTATCTAAAGCGGATGTACAATACCTACCTGAATTATTATTCTGCGGATACTCTCAAGAGTTCCTATGGCTTAGATGTTACAAAACCGCTACAAGATCAACCGCACGATGAAGATCAATCCTGGTACGATTATTTACTATCCACAACCGAAAAATCCGTACAAGATCTACTGGTTTTGGCAGAAGCAGCCGATGCAAATGGTTTTTCCTTGACGCAAGAGCAGAAAGATGACATGGAAAAGGAACTGAATGCCATAGACATGTCGGAATATCCAGATGTTGTTACAAAAGAGGATATTCGCACCTGCATGGAGATTCAGAAAAAAGCCACCTATTATAATCAGCAGCTGCAAGATTCCTTGGAAAATACAGAGGAAGAAATGGACACATATTTCCAGGAACATGCGAAAAATTATGAAACCTGCGACTATGCAACCTTTACATTTTCCTATGAAGCACAATCTGCGCAAACCGGACTTTATCTGACCCAAGAGGAAGCGGCGAATTACGCAAAGTCTCTGGAAACCTGCAAGGATCTATCTGCATTCCAATCCTGGGTTTCCAACTACTATAAACAATCCGATCAGGAACTTTCTCAGCTGGAAATTCAGCAGGCAGTCGAGAAAACCTATCAGGAAAACATCGGCTATACAGAAGGTTCTGCCATTAGTGAATGGATCTTTGATGAAAATGCTGCGGTCGGAGATTCACAGATTTTCCAAAGCGAATCCAGCAACAGCTTCACGGTTTGCCTGCTGCTCACCCAGCCGGAACGAGAAGAGGCTCCTACCGTTAATGTACGGCATATTCTCATCCGCAGCGACTCCTATGCATCAGATGAGGAAGCCAAAGCACAGGCAGAAGCCATCTACCAGGAATGGAAAAACGGTGCCCAAACCGAAGATTCCTTCAGCGAATTGGCTGAAAAATATTCGGAGGACACCGCAGAAAAAGGACTCTATGAAGATGTATATCCAGGCGAAATGGTTACATCCTTTAATGACTGGTGCTTTGATGATGCACGAAAACCAGGTGATACCGGCATTGTGGAAAGTTCCTATGGATATCACATTCTGTATTTCATTCAGAAAAACGACACGCCAACCTGGAAGGTGCTGGTCAACAAGGATTTGATCAGCCAGAAGCATCAGGATACGATCACTGGCTATTCCGATACCTATCAAATAAAAGTAAAAGAGAAAAACATCAAAGATCTGGAACTGATTCAGTAAGTTCTGTTGCGGAATCTGCATCCGGCTGCTCTGCCGGATGGGATTCCAGCAACTGTGTTTTGATTCCATTGATGTCAATGCTTGGATCATCCAGATCAATCAACAGATAGCGCCGCCCATCAATGACTTGGGTACGCACTTTATCCGTTGCTTCCTTACCGATCTGAATGGTAATGTCTTCTGTTCGAATCACGGTTTTGGATTCCATTAAATTACAAGCTGCAAACGGCTTATTCTGGGTATTCTCCCGATAAGCGGTTTGCATTTTTTTTGCGGTTTCTTCGCTTACACCAGTATCTAAGAGCATATCCCGAATATGGATGTCATCAATAACCGGAATATCTGCATCATTGCTATGCTCCGCCGCAATTTCCTGAATCTTTTCATTGACACCGGTAATGACTGTATAGTTCAGTTCCTCTCCAACTACCGTTTCCATCATGGATTGGAAGGTTGCCTTTTCCTCCTGTGCAGTAACCGTAAATGTACAGCCCAGAACTTCTTCTACCATGCTGATATTTACTTTTTTCGGCTTGTTGGCAGAATATAAAACATGGTTGACATCCGGCCCACGTCCCGTAAAAGTCGGATACAGGAAGCCATCTGTTGGAATTTCTGCAACAATGCGGTCATACTCTGACTTCCGAACAATTGCATTTTCCTCTTCCTGATAAATCAAGCCATCCACCCGCAATTCCACCGGACAGATCGCCGTAACCAAAAAGGAATAATCGTGACTGTCATATGGATCAATCTCATCACTTTTGTTCTTTCGGAATACCGTATAGGTGCAATGTCCAATCAAAATGGCATAAGTAGAAACATACTCCATGTTGTTGACAATATGGTGCAGCATGGTATTGACTGCGGCATCATCCTTTAGCTTGGATTCCAGTGCAGCGTATAGCACGCCCTGCGGCGCATCCGGTTCATAGGCTTCATTGGGAAATTCATATTCCAGCAGCCCTTTTCCAAGCGTTCCTGCCAACACCCGTTTCAGGGTACGCATAAAACATTCGCTCTCTTCTGAGGGAATGTTGTGAAAGGCACGGGAACTCTGGCAGCGAATTTCCTTCTCTGCATCTACAAACGCCGTCACGACGTGATTTAAGGTAAATAAATCACTCGATTCCGAAAAATTGCGGCGCAGTTCATTCAATTCTTTCTTATTCATGTTGCATCCTTTTCTTATCTTGCAATTTCATATTCTTTCAGTACTTGATTCAGCTTTGCAACAGGCAGCCCCACTACATTAAAATAATCGCCTTGAATTTCAGAAACCAGCAGCGCACCTTTTCCCTGAATTCCGTAGGCGCCTGCCTTATCAAATGACTCACCAGTCTGTATGTAGGCATGAATTTCAGCTTCCGTCAGCGGATAAAATGTGACTTGTGTTTCCACCTGAAAGGAACGCATTTGTAAGCCATGTGCCAATGCAACACCTGTAATGACACGATGGGTACGTCCGGAAAGCTGCTGTAACATTTGCACAGCATCTGCTTCCGACTTGGGCTTTCCCAAGATCAACTGATCCAATACAACCGTGGTGTCACAGCCAATGACCAGCTGATCTGGAACCTGCATAGCAGTAATACCGGCTTTTAACTGTGCCAGATACTGCGCAGCATGGTCTGCCGGCAGTTCCGGCGGCAATGTTTCATCAATATCCGCTGGCAAAACAGTAAACCGTGAAGTAATCAGATGCAGCAATTCCTGTCTTCTTGGAGATGCAGAAGCGAGTATCAATTCCATTATAGCACGTCCTCCGGATTGTAATTCGGACGCAGCACCAATGCATCATTTTCTGTTACTTCCTGCTGATAAACCGTCTGCCATTCCTGCGGGGTAAAATCTTCTACCGATACGGATACATGGCATGCATTGCAGCCAATGGCATCGACTAAAGCATCGGCTACCCGCTTTGCGGCCAGCTGCTTTTGTTCATCTGTTCTTCCTTTTAACATTTTAATGGTAATATGTGGCATATCGATCCATTCCTCTCTTTTGTTTATTTGCAAATTTCAATGGAAAAATTTCCATCGAGATCTACTTTTAATCGTAAGGTTTTAATGTATTTATTATAGAAAATATCGATTTCCTTTTCTGTTGCGCCAATACGGGTTTCTTCATAAATCCGCTTTGCAAGCTCTTTTCCGTTTAAGGTCAAAATTTCCGGCAAATACTGTTCCAGGGTATGGAACAATACAGCTTTTTTGAAGTCCTCTGTATTGCCGGAACAAAAATCATCAATGGAACAATAATAGATATTATGATCGGAAAGGGCATGCTTAATGGCTTGCCCACACTTGTGGTATTCATACATGACCATAAATTTTGCATGCGGCATGGAAGAAATCAATCCCCAGTAATCCGAATCACTGGACACTAAGATGAAGGAAGAAATTCCATTTTCATAATAATCCCGACAGACACCGGCAGTCATTTTAATATCCACCAGCGACTTCTGATCGGTGACACGCTCTACTTCCACATGTTCAACCGGAATCCGAATGAATTTCTCCAGCCAATCCCAGCCACTTGTGGTATGGCAATCATCATACAGAATAATTTTTTCAATTTTTGCAAGAGCATCCTGATTTAGATTTTTTAAAACACCGTATAATTTATACACATCGGAATTCTCACAGTCCACGGCAATGGCTGTTTTTTCGCTGTTGTCAATAAATTGATAAATGCTATCTTTGGTTTCCTCATGCGCATCCCGATACTTGCTGCGATCTTCAAAATAATCTCCATGCATCGCATAGAGCAGACTTAAAAACTTTCCATCCGTATATAGGATATTTCCACGGTCTTCCGGCTGCCAATGAATATACATCTGAAACGGATAATAATTCAAATTTGCCATATATGTTTCAAACTCATGCCGCAGCACATTGGGCTTCGTATACTTTGGAATGACAAACAAATCCCGGATATAGTCCCAGTTGACCCAGTCGTGGAATAAATGCGCACACTTGTCAATATTTTCATTGATTAGTCTTGTAAAGTCCAGCATATACTTATCGGAACGGTAATTGGGCTGTACAATCTGGTATCCCCATCTTTCCAGCTGCTGAATTGCATTCTGGTCATACCATTCCAAGCGATTGATGTTACTGAGATTGTACCGCATTTCTTCATCTGTTTTTTTAAATTTTTGAAGCAAAACGGTACGAAGCTTGCAGAGCGAACGAATAACCGTAGCATCCTGATCTGCATATAACGTTTGCAGCAGATCATGGCATTCTTCCTCAAATTGCTGTTCCAGTGTATAATCTTTTACACCAATCAAATACGCAACAGTTGCTACTAAATCTTTTGTATCAACAGTCAACCATGTTCCTCCGTTCTAAATTGCTCCAACCTGAGAGCGGTTCTTTCCTGCTGATGCAGACACTTTGATCCAAACAAGCAAATGCTTACCAGAGCTGCATCCGTTCACAGGTCCACTCAACCCGACAGCCATCCTGCATATTTGCATGCAGATGCGTTGGATCCATATGAAATAAAAAACCGCCGCACTGTAAAATTCCTTCTTTTCGGTCTACAATGCGACCTACGATTTTATGTCCTTTCGCCGCAGTAATGGTGACAATGCAATCCGGAGTATGCGAATCCACTTCAGAGACATAGCGAATCTCACTACATGCCAACATCTGATCCACGGTATCTCCAATTGCATAAGCACCATGTTCACACTCTACTTTTACCATATTGTGTTCATCAAACAGCACCATACAGTCTGTCGTGCTGTTGATCGGCTGTATATTTAAAACAGTTGCCATTTTTATCACACTCCATTTATATAGAACTGCAACACCATACAGCAGTACGGTGTTGCAGACTATTCCTATGCTCTTTATTGTAACAGAAATCACAGCAGTTGTCAAGAATTTTTCCGTCTTTTCCAACTGCTTTCCACTGTGCTTTTACCGATGCATGGAAAATGCATCCATGTCATATCGTTCCAAATTTTCTTTTACCGTACGATGATCAGCTCGATCAATCATGCGATCTCGTGCCCGTTTCGCAGTTTGAATTTCCGTATGCCGGCTTGGACCGCCAACGCAGCCGCCTTCACATGCCATTCCTTCAATGAAGTCTGCCGGAAGCCGTCCCATCTTCAAAAGCAACAACGCTTTTTTGCACTCGGAAGCACCATTACACTGCTGAACCTGTATGCCGCTCGGATCTTTTCCCTGCTCTGCCATGCACTCTTCAATTGCTTTGGTTACGCCGCCATGGTTGGCAAAGCGCTTTCCAAATGTGCTGGCATCCTGCTGTTCTTCTTCCATTGGCTTCAAGGTTACACCCTTTGCACGAAGTAGCGCACGGATTTCTCCATATGTCATAACATAATCGGCATTTCCCGGAATTTTTTGATCGGCAACTTCGCTCTTCTTTGCCACACAAGGGCCAACAAAAACAGTTTTTACCTGCGGATCTCTTGATTTGATCAATCTGGAAACAGCACACATTGGAGAAATGGTCGTAGAAATATGATCCTCCAACATAGGATACTGCTGCCGTACCAAATTTACAAACGCCGGGCAACAGGAAGTAACCTTTTTCTCTCCCTTTTCATGGGCTTCTATCCATTCCTGCGCTTCATAGTAAGCAGTCATATCTCCGCCGAGTCCAACTTCCACCAAGTCCAGGAAACCAACTTCCTGCAACGCTTGTCTCCAACTGGAAAATGTAATGTTTTCTCCAAACTGTCCTTCTGTTGCCGGTGCCAGCATAGCCACCAGTTTCACACCATTGACAATATCCTTGCAGACATCTACAATACAAGACTTGGAACTGATCGCGCCAAACGGACAGCTATGAATACAAACACCGCATTGAATGCACTTCTTTTCATCGATGTAGCAAATCCCGTTCTCATCCATCTTGACTGCATCAACCGGACAGTTTCTTCTACAGGGACGAATCAGGTCTGCAATGGCATTATACGGACATGCAGCCGCACATCTGCCGCATTCCTTACACTTTGCCGGATCAATATGGGCACGGTTTCTGCCAATATCAATGGCACCGAATTTACAAGACTGCTGACAAGCCTTTCCCATGCATTTTTGGCAGTTATCCGTTACAACATATCTGGAAATCGGACAGCCTTCGCAGGCTGCACGCACTACCTGAATGGTCAAATCATTGGTTGCACCTTCCGCATTTTTTCCTTCTGCAAGCCGAATTCTCTGCCGAACAATTTCCCGTTCCTTGTATACACAGCACCGATACTTTGCCTGCGGTCCCGGCATCAGCCGATATGGCAGTTCTTCCTTTTTTTCTTCATACTCTCCGGAAAATACCAGCTTTGCAATCTCACATAATGTCTCATGTTTAATTTGAATAATTGTACCATCATTGGTAATCATAGCGTCCTCCTGTATGCTTCAAGATCGAAAGGATCTGCCAAACAGATCCGCCGGATTCAAAATCGTTCCTCACAAGTACCGGCATCCCATTCTTATGAAGACTGGTTTTCAAAAACTACTTGTATTATACCATAGCTTTTTTCTTTTGTAAAGAAAAATCACAAACTGCTTCACAGATACACATGGCATAAAATAGGAAACATCTTCAATAGGCAAATATTCCATCTCCGATAAATTCCCGCACCAACGACTCCTTTGGTACCTGCCCCACTGGAAAGGCAGTTGCTTGTTGCAGGAATGCACACAACATTTTTTGTTCCGGACTGGCATCCAGCTGCAAAATGTCTGCCTCCAAAAGCTGCTTATAGATGCCCAGTTCATAGGCATGGAAGGAATCCACTTCCAAATCGGCATATTTTTTATACGGCATAATATAATGCTGCTCCCCTGCTTCCACATGCTCCAGCATTTCCAAAGTTGCAGACAAGCTCCGATGCCGAAACAGACGATCCCGTATCATTCTGCGCAGCAACCGCAAAAAATACGGCTGCAAGACAGACGTACCATCCGTGATGCGTGTCCGCACACTGACATAAATCCGCACAATATGCGAGTTGGCTTCTGTAACAACCGCTGGATTGAGTGCATGAATTCCTTCTAAAATCACCAGTTCTCCCGGTTTTCTGGTGAGCGTCACACCAGAATCAATCCGCTTGGAATCCCGGAAGCGATACTTCGGCAATTGGGTCGGTTGACCCTGAAAAATCTGTAACAGCTGCTGATTCAAAAATGGAAGATCCAGTCGATCCGGAGATTCCAGATCGATTTTTCCTTCTGTTGCCTGCTGAATTTCTTCTGGTGTAAAGGTACGAAAATAATGATCCATGGAAAGCGTATGTGTTTCTGCACCCCAATCATCCAAAATGCGTTCCAGCATCATAGCAGTTGTCGTCTTTCCAGAACCGGAAGGCCCTGCAAGCAGGATAATGGGCTTTTCTTCCCGGGTATTGTAAATTTGTCTGGCAATGGTAAGCAGCTGTCTGGAATAGGCTTCATCCACCTGTCTGGCATATGCTGCCGGGTTTTCTGAAATGGCAGTATTTATTGCAGATAGTGCTTGTTGTATCACGGCTTCAACGCCTCCTTTTCGTCCAGCTCCTGACGGATATCCGCTTCTAATGCATGCAATGCCTCCAAGAAAGAATGTTCTGTTCCATGTGTGGTGTAGGATACAAAACTATCCAGCTGCACCTTATGAATGCTGTGAAAAATCATTTTTTCTACATTGGGATCTGACTGCATCAAAGTAGCAATCAATTCCTTGGTTGCCTTTCTGCGGGAAAGCTGCTGATCTTCCTGCGCACGCTGTGCAAATCGGCAGGCGCACTGCAGGAACTGCATTTGTTCCTGCTCCCCCCAAGCAATAATATCGGCTTCCCGTACACAATACAGCGGACGAATCAATTCCATTCCCGGGAAGTTTTTACTTTTCAAGCGAGGCAGCATACCTTGCAGCTGTCCCCCATACAGCATGGCCATCAAAGTCGTTTCAATAACATCGTTGAAGTGGTGCCCCAATGCAATTTTATTGCAGCCCAATTCTTTTGCTTTGGCATAAAGATGCCCTCGCCGCATACGGGCACATAAATAGCAGGGATGCTTTTCCTGCCGATTGGCTACCCGAAACACATTGGTATCAAACAGTTCGAGCGGAAGCCCCAGACGCTCCGCATTTTGCAGCAAAAGCGCACGATTATTCGGATGATAACCGGGATCCATAGATAAATAAACAACTTCAAAGGGAATCGTATGCATCCGCTGCAACAACTGCATCAGCTTTCCAAGCAGCATGGAATCTTTTCCACCGGAAATGCAAACGGCAATGCGATCGCCCGGTTCCAATAACTCATAGTTTCGAATGGCCCGCATAAACGGTTTCCAGATTGCTTTTTGATATTGTGTCGTTAGACGCTGCTCCAAACGCTGCCGATCATCCAGTTCTCTGCTCACTGTGCGTCCCCCTCCTGCAAAATGGCAACCGCCTGATAGCCCATTGTTGCATATCTTGCTTCTACCAAACTTCTATCATACGCCTTCAAGCCATTGTTTTGATAGGGGTCGTTCATATAATAATATTGCGCATCGTAGCCAACCAGAACCAAACAATGTTCACTGCGCTTCCAGGTAAATAATTCACCAGTTTCTGGAATCACCCACTTTGTGCCGGGTGTGCTCTGCACCATATTGATTGTTGCCCAGATGAGAACCGGCTGTCCCTTTTCCAAATAATTGGTGCACAATCCACTCAAAGAGGTTCCGGTTAAATCATATGCCAAATCGCCATTTTGCAAAATCCGATTCATCGCATTTACAATAACTGGTGCATAGCAGCCATAGCCGGAACTATAATATGGACTGCCAATGAATGCCTGACTGGGATGTGGCCCATAGAGTACCCCATTTTCAGTATAAAGTTCCCCACGGTCTAAGTACTGATCGATGAACTGTGCAATGGCTACAGCATATCCATAATGTTGCAGCAGCATTACGGCACTTGCACTTTCACATCCCGTTGGGTATCCTTCTTGGCTGAGATAAGTAACATGCTGCATCACAAGCTGCACTTCCCCATTGCTATCGGTGGTCACTCCATGCAGTGTTTGATTGCAGACCAAAGCTCTTGTTTCCGGTGAAAAATAAAGTTGTTTTCCATCTATCGGAACAACGCCAACTGCTGCACGACCGGTTCCAAAGAAGTAATACTGCTCCGCATCAATTGTCTGCCAGCCAGTTGCAATTCGAGTACCATCCTCTTGGAAATAATACCAATTGCCCTGATCAGTCTGCCAGCCGGTTTGCAACAGACCATCTTCCGAAAAGCAGTAGAATGCACCACCAATTTGATGCATCCCCGTTGTCATGGTGTGGTCATTTCCAAAATGGTACCGCTGTCCATCCAGGATCTGCCAACCGGAAACGGCACATCCATCTGAATCAAAATAATAAGTAGCGCCGTCTATCTGCTGCCAGCCCAGGCAGGCCTTTCCATCTTCTCCAAAAAAGAACGCCGTCTCTCCCTGCTTGAGCCAGCCTGTCCACATGGTTCCATCTTGTTTGAAATAGTATTTTGCATCTTCCAGCTGTAAAAAGCCAGTTGCAACAGTTCCATCTGCCTGATAGTATCGCGTTGCACCATCCTGTGCAGTATAGAATCCAGTCTGCAAAGCACCGCTTTCTGCATCCAATGGATATGGAATGCCGTCAATCAGCTGCTCTCCTTTTTCCAATCCATGCTCTGCCGTCAAATAATAATAGACCCCATCCTGTTCCAGCCAACCAAGTCGTGCCGTGCCGTCTTCTGGAGCATAATAATAGGTAGCCTGATCGATGGTCACCCAGCCAATTGTCTGCACGCCTTGTGCATCAAATTGATATGGAACCCCATCAATCAGAACTGTTCCAGTCTGTACTACACCATCATCGTCCGCATAGTACCAATTTCCTTCTGCATCCTGAAAATGATGCAGCTGAAGCTGTCCGCTGTCCACAGAAAAATAATACGGATGATCCTGTTCCGCAGTTCCATCTAAATTGCTCTGAAAGCCAGTCAGCTTTCCCTGTTCTTCCGTGACATAATACCGACTCCCTCGATAGGAAACCCATCCATATTGCGGTGTGCCAAGTTCCGGATCATAATAATATCGTTTTCCACCAATAGACTGCCAACCAGTTTCCAAAAAGCCATCCGGTGAAAACCGATAGGGCGTTCCGTCAATGGTAATCAGTCCTGTAGCGACCTGTCCATCTTCCTGTATGTATTGCCATTCGCCCTGTGCACGCTGTATCCAACCGTTCTGCTCTTCTGCATCAGCGTGCCATGAAATTCCGCCTAGCAGAAGGCTGCATGCGCTTCCGCCGGCAATCCATTGTAAAAACAAATGCTTCTTTGTATGCTGCATATCTTGATCATTCTCCTTTTTGCTTTCATTGTAGCATATCTATTGATATTTGTCAAAAGCATTTTACCCTATAAAGAAAAGGTCATCAGCGCATTCGTACTGATGACCTTTTCTAATCTGGTGCCGCTGACCGGACTTGAACCGGTACGGATTTTACTCCGAGGGATTTTAAGTCCCTTGTGTCTGCCTATTCCACCACAGCGGCAACACTATTATTATACTACAGAATATCAACCCTGTCAAGCCTTTTTCCAGAAAAATTCAGGAAGAAACATCCATCATCTGCTTTCACAGTCATCTTGTGGAACAATTCTCTTTTCAAAAGTTCCAAAATATGCTATACTAATTTCTAGATCAAACGAGCAAGGAGTTTTTGAAATGAAATCAACCCGAAAAGGCACTTCCCATATCAACATGCCGGAAGGACCTCTCATAAAAAGCATTCTGCTATTTGCACTCCCGATTGCTGCAAGCAGCATTCTTTAGCAGCTCTTCAACTCAGCAGATACCGCAATTGCCGGAAAATTTGGCAATCCAGATGCACTTGCCGCAGTTGGAACAAATGGTGAAATCGTCGCATTATTAGTAAGTCTTTCCGCTGGCTTTGCAGTCGGCGCCAATGTGTGAATTGCACATCTGATTGGTTCTGGAGAACGGGAAAAAATTCCGAATGCCATTCATTCCGCCGTGCTGCTTTCGATTCTTTTGGGTTTATTACTTGGCATCATTGGGCAGTGGCTGGCAAAGCCACTGTTGCTGCTGATTCATACACCAAGTGACATCCAAACCGCAGCCATTCAATACTTAAAACTTTATTTTGCAGGGATTCCCTTTCTATTTCTCTATGATTTTGCAGCAGCTATTCTACGGGCAAACAGCGACAGCAAACGTCCGCTTGCCGCTTTGCTGCCGGCAGGTGTTTTAAATGTGTTTCTCAATCTCTTTTTTGTAATCGTCTGCCACCTCAGTGTCATTGGCGTTGCACTCGCCACTGATCTTGCAACCGCTGTCAGTGCCTGTTTTGTGGTAGATTGGTTGATGCACGAACCGGATGTATTTCAATTTTCCTTCCGAAAATTACGTTTGCACTCCTTGGATTGCAAAAAAATTCTGCAAATTGGAATTCCTGCTGCTTTGCAGGGTGCTGTTTTCTGCATTGCCAATATCTTTATCCAGTCCTCTATCAATACTTTTGGAAGCAAGGCAGCCGCAGGCTCTGCAATTGCTATGAATTTTGAATACATCGCTTACTATGTCAATACTGCCTTCGGACAGACTGCAACTACCTTTATCAGTCAAAATGAAGCCGCCAAGCAATTCAAGCGCTGTAAAAAAATCTTTACAGTTTGTCTGTGTCTCTTGCCATTGTCAGCGCCTGTCTCATCATCTTCCCCATTGTATTCTTTCGCAAACAAGCGTCTGGTTTGTTCTCCTCCTCTCCGGATGAAATACAATATGCATGCGAACGAATCTGGATCATTCTTCGTTTGCAGCCGCTTTGCTGCCTATACGAAATTCCGGCATGGACGATGCGAGGGCTCGGTTATTCCACCCTTCCGGCAGCAGAAACTATGTTTGGAATCTGTGCCATTCGAATTCTCTGGATATTCACCGTATTTGCACACACACAAACATTAAATAGCCTTTTCCTTGTATTCCCGGTTACCTGGATACTAACTGCTGCAATGGTTCTGATTACGTTTTTCATCGTATGGAAAAAGAAATTTTCTTCCCCGATCCATCCCTAAAGTAAAAATTCTCAAAAGTCTGTACAGAATGCAAAAACTATGCTATACTAAAGCGTGTCCTTATCAAAGGGACACGCTTTCTCTTATAAAAAGAACTGGAAAGGAAGTTTTTATATGCCTAGTACATTTGGTGCCGTTCATCTGGCGCACGATTGTATCAAACGATTTGTACGTCCCGGCGATATCTGTATCGATGCAACAGCAGGAAGAGGGCGGGATACCCTGTTTCTCTGTCAATTGGTTGGAGAAACAGGAACCGTTTATGCATTTGACATTCAAGCGGATGCCATTGCCAGTACCCGTGAATTACTGGAACAGCATGGCTGCAACGCCCAGGCACGCCTTTTTCAAACCAGTCATGCCAATATGAAGCAGCTGGTTTCAGGGCCGGTTCGTTGCGTTGTCTTCAATTTTGGCTGGCTGCCGGGCGGCGATCACAATATTTGTACCCGCACGCAATCAAGTCTATCTGCCATTGAACAAGGGCTGGAACTGCTGGAAGAAGGCGGCATCATGAGCCTTTCCATTTATTACGGCAAAAACAATGGCTTTGAAGAACGAGATGCTATTTTGGAATACTTAAAACAGCTGGATATTCGAACCTATAGCGTACTGGTTTCTCAATTCTACAATCGCCCCAATTGTCCTCCCATCAGTGCGACCATTTTTAAGTTTACCAATTTATAAAAGTCCACTGCATTGCAAAAAGGCAGTGCCTTCCGTTTGCAGAAATTCCTCTAAAAGGACTTTGTTTTCCTCGGAATGATCGACTTCTTTCACATAAAGCTGCACACATTGCTCAATTGGAAGGGAGCCTGCCTGTGCCATTGCACCAATTACCAAAAGGGAAGCAGTGATACGTTCCAGCTTGATTAAAATGGCATCATCTGCAATGGCCTGCAAGTAATATTGAAACAGCATGGCGATGCAGTAATTGACCTGCTTTGTTTCCCACGCCTTCTGCCAGGGTGTCCAGCTGTCCGCCTGATTGGCTTGTTTGAGCAAACGAGGAAATAATTCCGTCATGCACTCCATTTTCTGATGAACAGCAAGCAGAGACCGCATCCAATTTGATGGAATTTCACTTCCAGAACGCCAAACCGGCAGCTCTGGAAGCTGCGGATGATACACAGTATCCCATTGCAGCTGTAGCGCATCGCCATATTGCAAGCAGCGTGCCAACCGTTCCGGAAGTGCATGTGCGGTATCATACAAAATAGAAGCCAGCTGTTCCCTGGAAGCCTGTAAGAATTGCATCCGCTTCTCGTCATAATCTGCCTGAATCTCCGGCTCCTCCTCTGCGCACTGCGTTTGCAACGTCAGCCTTTGCTGGGACAAAATCAACCGGGCAGCTTCTGGACAGGCCAAAGACAAATAATATTCCTGAAACGTACCATAATCCTGCTTCATACGGGGAAACTGGCGGCAAGTGTCACATAGCCCTTCCTCCCCCAACTCCAGTTGCAGCTCACATAAATGTGCCGTATTCCAAAACGGACAGCGTTCATTCTCCAACAAAGTAAAGATGCGATCGCCGTCTGAGTCCGTTGTCAGAACACGGCGTATTTTTTGTCCAAGCGCCCCCTGTACCGTCTGATACTTTGCTTCTGTGCACGGATCCACAACAATTTCCCAGCCCACACAGCAGCTGTCCGGACAGGCTGCTGCAAGGCAGCGAAACGATGGATAACAAGAAAAGTAACTTTTTTGCATCTGCATTCTCCCAATTGATTTACGTCAGAAGCGGACGAATTGCTTCCAAATAGTTTGCATCGGTATCTTCAAACACTTCCTCACCAGCAAGCAGATCAGCTTGCAGCAAGTATTCCTGTGCTTTTTGGAGTTGTTGCAGTCAACAGCCAGGTTGCCACTTCCAAAATCAACTTTGGCTCCGGCAGTAAATCAAACACTTCCTGATAGCACGCATATGCCTGTTCAAACTGCCCTTGATCTGCAAGTTCATCACCAGTCTCGCTGAGGCTGGTGATTTTTTGATCGATCTCATCCGATCATTCCATGTTTCTCTTTCCCCTTTTCTTGCTGCAAAGCCGCCAGCAATCCACTGCAACCTGCCGCAAGTTCTGAAAAAGTTGTTGCAAAATCTCCGCTGTACCATGGATCCGCAATATCTGCTTGTCTGCCGGCAAAGGTCAGGAGCCGGTAAATTTTACCGTCCGGATCCTGCTGGAAAATTTGCTGCATATTCCGAATATTGGCAGCATCCATGCCAATAAAATAATCGTAATTTGGATAATCCTCCCGTTTGAGCTGCACAGCTGTTTTTCCGGCACAGGAAATACCGTGCTTTTTTAGCTCTGCTTTTGCTGGCGGATAAACCGGATTTCCGATTCCATTCCAGATTTCTTCTGTGCTGGTTGCGCTGGAGGCAATGACAAATTCATCCTGCAATCCAGCTTCTGCCACAAGCTTTTTCATGATAAACTCCGCCATCGGCGAGCGACAAATATTGCCGTGGCAGACAAACATAATCCGTATCATCCTTCTATCATCTCTCCATTTGCAATCCGTTCTGCAAGATCATTGAGATATACCCACCGCTCCATTTTTTCTTCCAATTCCTGTTCCAACTGCTCCTTTTTCGCAGATAATTCTTGCAGCTTGACGTAATCAGAAGTCGACTGCAGCAGCTGTGCCTCCACTTCCTTAACCTGCTGTTCCAGCTGTGCAATGGTATCGTCAATGGTATCGTATTCCCGTTGTTCCTTGTAGGAAAACTTCAGTTTTTTCTTGCCAACAAAGACACGTTCTTTCTTTTCTGTTTGTTTTTTGGGCTTTTCGGCAGAATCCTCCTGAAAGGCTTTTGCTGCATAATCCTGATAGTTTCCATTGTAACGGCGAATTTGACCGGTTCCGTTGAGTTCCCAGATCTCCGATGCCATTTTATCCAGGAAATAACGATCATGCGAAATGGCAATTACCGCACCATGGAAGTTGCTGAGATAATCCTCCAGAATCGTCAGCGTTGCAATGTCGAGATCGTTGGTCGGTTCATCCAGCAAAAGGACATTGGGAGCTGTCATCAAAACCTTGAGCAAATAAAGGCGCTTCTGCTCTCCGCCGGATAGCTTTTCAATGCGATTCCATTGCAGCTCTGGTGTGAAGAGAAACCGCTCTAGCATCATGGAAGCAGTTACTGTTCCATCCGGTGTCTGAATGCGGTCGGCAGTTTCCTGGATATATGCAATAACCCGCTGTGTGGGATCCATCTGCTCACATTCCTGTGAGAAATAACCAATGCGAACGGTATCTCCAACTGTAACAGTCCCCTGATCCGGCTGCAAAGCACCACAAATCAGCTTGATGAGAGTAGATTTTCCTGCACCATTCTGCCCCACAATTCCAATCCGAGCATCCCTTGGCAACTGATAAGAAAAATCTGCAACGAGCATTCTTCCATGGATGGACTTAGAAAGATGTTCCAGTTCGATGGTTTTCTTTCCAAGTCGGGAAGCAACTGACTGTAGCTGCATCTTTTCCGTTTCCACTGGGCGTTCTCGATTTTCCAGTTCATAAAACCGTTCGATCCGATCTTTGGATTTGGTTCCTCTGGCGCGCACACCACGACGAATCCACTCTAACTCCTGTCGATACAGCGTCCGATTCTTTCGTTCCTGCGCCTGCGCATCTGCTTCCCGCTGTGCCTTTTGTTCCAAATAAGTCTGATAATTTCCGTTATATGAAAATAGACTGCCATGATCCACTTCTACAATTTTCTGTGTCACACGATTTAAGAAATACCGATCATGCGTTACCATAACAATGGCACCACGATATTTTCTCAGCTGATCTTCCAAAAGCTGTACGGTTTCATTGTCAATGTGGTTGGTTGGTTCATCCAGCAGCAAAATATCACTCGGCTGAATCAAAGCCGCTGCAATTCCTGCCCGCCGCCGTTCCCCGCCGGAAAGTGTTCCAATTTCCCTTGTAACGTCGGAAATGCCAAGCTTTCCAAGAATCGATTTGGCTTCGAACACCTTTGCTTCTTTCAAATCCTCTGGAAGATGCAGCATCACTTGTTCCAGCACACTGCCATGCGCTTCGAATTCCGGAATCTGTGGCAAATAAGAAATTCGTACGCCACTGGTGCGAATCACTTCACCGGAATCTGCCTCTTCTGCGCCAGCAAGAATGCGTAACAGCGTTGACTTTCCTGTTCCATTGACACCAATGATACCAACTTTATCTCCTTCATTCAGAAAAAAAGAGACATCATCCAGCACACGCCGTTCCATATAGGTCTTTGAAAGATTTTTTGCAGATAGTAATATCATGACTTGCTCCTATTGTATAAATTCCATATCCTTACCGGCATCCTCTTGTTCATCCGACCATAAAATGGTCTGATTCGAATAGGAAAAACTGCCGCTTCCATCGGTATAGCATACCGTAACAGTTGGGTCAGAAGATGCATCCTGATAAACATATTCTGTCTTGGTTGCATTTCCAGTACATACCAACTTCTTGCTCGCTGCATCATATACCAGCGGATACTCCCATTCTGTATGGGCAAAAGCGCTGTCTGCCCATGAGATCCATCCAAGATAGGAACCATCTGTATTTTCTGTAATCCGCAGCGTTGCCCTGCCGCATCCCCATACGCCCAAGTAACATACCGGCATGTTTTCGGTAGAGTCTGTTTCATCCCCTTTTCCATCGTCTGCAAGTCCACCTACCAAAACATAGTGCACCGGATTGGCTCCATCGGTATAAAAATCTCGCAAGATTCCGGTCTGTGTATCGGCGAATTTAAAATACAGTGCTCCATCATCTGTATAGAAATAATACCAATTGGTAACGGTATCGCCCTCTTTTTCCGTTTCACATTGAATCAAACCGGTTTGTTCCAAACTGCCCGTTGCATAATATGCAGAAAAGTTCCCGTTTGAATCAATGGAGAGATGCGCTGCATCCAGACTTCCATCCACATACCAATCTCCTTCTATTCTGCGAAAATCGGTCTGCTGAACGGAAGTCGGTTCTGTTTGCCGAGTCGTGGTAGTTTGCACCTGCCCGCTCTCAGAAACGGACTGTTTTGTCGTTTGAATCGATTCTGTAGTTGTTTGCTGAACTGTGCTACTAGATGTCAGTGAAGAAGAGTCCTCTTGATTGCATCCGACGCTGCTGGCAAGCAGTGCGAGTATCCCAATAAAAAGTATGCTTTTTTTCATTGTGTTTGCTCCGATTCTATCATCTAAATTTATTCTGCAATTTTTCTATACACAACATGATATAAAAAGTTTCCAAGATAATTGCGAAAAAGAGAAAAATACTCCGTTTTCTCTACTTTACATCCGTGATAACAGAGGATGTCATAGACAACGCCAGCCTCTTTCAGCTTCTCACCAGATGCCTGAAAACCATTTCTTTCATAGAATTGCATCCGACTGCGCCGCTGTTCATAATTGGAATAGGACTGATCCACTTCTTCTGCGCAAAGAATAATCCGATATCCAGCATAGCGGCTGCAAATTTCCTGCAAAATTCGTCCGCCGTATCCTTTCCCACGCAGGTTCTGATCAATTGCAAAATAGAGAATATACAACAAGTCCTTCCAATAAACACAGTACACCAATCCAACATACTGCGCACCTTCATAGACGGTATAAAATGCAGACGTTTTTGGATGGGTGAAACACTTCACCATCCACATCGGCATCCGTTCTACTTTCGGAAATGCCTCCTGATACGTTGGCTTTGCAATGCGAAACTCATTTTCTTTAAACAGCATGTCTATTCTCCTCCAGTTGCATCTTCTTGCTGTCTGTTTTTAGGATTGTTAAATCCTTTCCCTTTCACAAATAAGAATGCGTGCGATGCATATCCGTCACTAATTCTGGATTATCTGCTCGCATACGATCCAGCAGTACGTTCAAATTGTGATAATCCGCTTGGATGGCAGCAGCCTCTTGTGCTGTAATTCCAACCAGTTGCAGGAACTCCAACTTTCCATGTACCGTATCTTGCGTCTGTGCAGATGAATCCGAAACGATCACCCATGCAGTAATCGCAGAACCTTTTCTCAATGCCGTTCCATTTCCAGGAATGCAGTCTCCAACCTTACAGTAACGTTCCGATTGATAGGTGTATCTTGCAAGTATGGAAAGGAGATCCAGTGCCCAAAGGCAGTCCTCTACCCGATCTTCCTGGAGCTTCATGGTCATCTCATAGCCCCATCCATTGTATGGTTCTCCAAACGCCTCCGCATCGGCATATAGCACACTCATTCCATAGGTTACAATATGCTGATAGCCTCTTCCGGACGGATAAATGGAATATCCATCTAAAAACTCATCGCCGCCAAACATGGCCCTCTCTTGAAAATCGGTTCCATAATGAGCTGGCTCCACACCTGGATAGAGCCGTTCAAATTCTTGGTCAATCGCATCCCATCCTGGTGCCCAATCTTCCTCTTCCTGCATTCTTTTACAATATTCTTCTTTTGTCATAGCTGTCTCCTTTTTAGAATTCAACTCAAAAAATATGCCATGCGCTGGTTTTATTATTTCCAGTATACCATATGACATATGAAAAAGCAAGCTGCTTTCCGGCAAAAAGGAACACCCATTCGAAACAATAACGTTTCAAATGGGTGTGTATCCATCGATTATTTCCAAGTTCCTCGTCGTTTTCGAATGGTGTAATACATACTGTTTTCCATTGCCATAACTTTTTCCACTGGAACACTCTTAAAGACTGGCATCCTCATCTTATACTTGATCCAGAAGAACGAATACACGCCAAGCACGAAGAACGTTAAACCGGTCAGTATCCAAATTGCATTTCGTTCGGATGGATCGGATGAAATATTCAAAATCATATAGACCGTTCCGGCAATTCCAATCAAAGGAAACAGCGGACCACACGGAACCTTAAAGGAACGTGGTGCTTTCGGCAGCCGCTTTCTCAAAATCAAAACATCAATATGTGCCAAAATATAAGAAATCATCCAGAAAACAGAACCAACCAAGATCAGGAAGGAAATGGCATCGGAAGAATTGTTACTCAATGCGGCAAAAATGAAAATGAAAACACTGACAAAAACCACACCAACATAAGGAACGCCACGCTTGTTGGTCTTTGCAAAAACCTGCGGCATCATGTTCATTTTTGCCATGCCCTGGCAAATGCTTGCCAATGCGTTTACCGTGGAATTCTGCGTGCTGATTACAGCAAATGCTGCAACAAGCGTCATCCACATCTTTCCGAACGGCCCCAGCAAATTCATGCCATACAGCAGATGCGGAGCCGGAGAATTGGCAAGTTCGCCCCATTCCACATAATTGTGGAAACCGAATACCATAATGATTTGTACCACACAAATCAAGCCCAATCCGATCATCATGCCGAGCGGAACATTCCGCTTGGCATTCTTAACATCCTTGGAGACCGGAATGACATATTCTGCACCAATAAAGAGCCAGAATGCAACAGCGGTCATGGAAGCAATGCTGCTAAAGTCCGTCGTCATGCTGTAGGGCTGTTCCACCTTTGCGCCCGTTCCCAGTCCGATGGCGCCAATGATTCCCATTACCAGCATAGAGCCGACCAACAGGAACGCCACAATATCCTGGATTTTTGCAAAGATGTCAACTCCATACAAATTGGCAATCATCAAAAATAACGTTACAATAAAAGTATACGCCAAACTCGGAAGCGGCAGCATGGAAAAGGTATCCGACATTGCGAAGGAAAAGATGGAGGCTTCTACTCCGCAGGAAAGCATATTACAAATCAAATATCCGCCGACCATAGAAATCAGCGTTGGAAATGGACCCATGCAAGCAAGTGTATATTGTGCCAGTCCGCCCGTTGTGTTGGGCATCAAGGCATTTAACTCCGAAAGCGAAGCAACGGTTGTCATATTCAGCAGACAGGCAATGATCATCGCAAAGACGAACACAACGCCAATGGTACCGGCTCCCTGTCCCAAGGAGACCAGACAGCTTGTTGCAATAATCAATCCCACAGAAATAGAGACAACGCTCCGAAGTCCTAGTTTTTTTTCACCATGCTCGGAAGCCATATTGTTTCACCATCCTTTTTAAAGTGCGTCTTCTCCTTCGTCTCCAGTTCTAACCCGAATTACATTGGTGATGTCATAAACAAAAATCTTACCGTCTCCGATATGACCGGTATACAATTCTTGCTTAATCAGCTCTACAATTTCCCGCACTTTTTCTGTTCTGACAACAATGCTAATCTGCTGCTTCGGCAGCAGCTCCATTTCATAGTTTTCATCTACTTCATATTCCTTGGTGCCTTTTTCCACACCGCAGCCCAATACCTGTACAACTGTCATTCCTCTGACACCAGCCCGGCTGAGGACGGATTTTAAACCTGTTAATTTGGACATGCTTGTGATAATTTCAATTTTTGATAACTGCATAGGTCATTCTCCCTTTTTCATTGATTCTCTTCCTATTCAAACAGACCTGTTGGACAAAAGCAAGCTGCGGTATTGTTCCGGTGTCTTTCCGGAAAAACATTTAAAATCCTTCATCATATGGGATTGATCGTAATACCCGCACAAGATTGCCAATTCATCCATTCTATTGTTTGTAATATTCTGTTCCATTAGATGCAGCATGTGCTGAAACCGGATAAACCGCTCGAACAGCTTCGGAGAAATTCCGTGAACCTGTTCAAAAGTTCTGCGAACATAGCAGGCAGAATATCCTGTTTCTTCACACAGTGCCTGAATGCTGATGGTTCCATTTGTTTCGTAGATCCGCTTTCGAATATATCGCTCCAAATTGTACCGCGTTCCCTGCAACTCTGAAAACTTTTTGGAGTAAGTACGCAGAAAAATCTGCGAACGTTCCTGAATACTCGTTCCATTTGCAATTCGTTCCGCAAGATAATCTTCGAATCGATCTACATCCAAACATAAATCGGTATTTACCACTTCCTGAATGGTTAGCCCATCCGGAAGCAAACATTGTCCAGGATAAAATCGGACTCCAAAGTAAGTTCTTCCCGGTTCAAACATCCATTGCTTGACCTGCAAAACGGTTCCGCCGATAGAAGCGTGGACATCCTGTTCATGGATGCCAAAAACAAGATCAACACTTCCATCCGGAACTGCATAAAATTGATGCACGCCGTCCTCCGCAATGGTAAATTCATAAAACTCGGAAATACCGACTCCGTTTCCGCTGATTCTGCGATAGTGGTCGGCTTCCAGAGGCAAATAAGGCTGAACCGGAAGCATTTCGTTTTGTTCCACCATCGTACACTCCCTTCCAATTGATTTACGCCATTTCCGGCTCCTCCCACAATGGAAGCCGTACGCCGATTCCCTGTTTCAGCGCATTTCGATAAACGGTACCGCCCCATGCAATATCCTCTACCGGCATGCCACCAACAGAATATACAATGATTTCATCGTCACTTTCTCTACCAGGATGTTTGCCTTCAATAATATCCGTGATATCAATGATATCCTCTGCGGCAATCTTTCCTTCATGCTCCAGGTCCGTAAACTTTGTACCGACAATCTGTACCTGCGGATAAGTTGGATATGGATATTCTTCCTCCCAAGCTTCATACAGCTTGGAATTATCCACTACCAGCTTACAGTGATTTGCTAGGAAATCATCCTCAAACCGGGCAGCAGATGGCATGCTGATGAAAGCACCTTTTTTTACCCATGCACTGTCGATATAGGGGAAGGATGCTTCATCATCCCGTACAACGGTGGTCATACTAATGATATCACTGTCTCTTATTGCCTCTTCCAGCGTATCACATACGGTAACATGCTTAATTTGCGGACACTCCTTCTTGACAAATGCAAGGAAAGAATCCATCGACCGCTGTCCACGTCCTTTTACCTTCAGGGTATCCAAATTCGGGCAAACACTGACAAATGCAGCCAAAGAGGTTTTTCCCATTACACCTGGTCCTACAATGGCAACTGTCTTTGCATCTTTTCTGGCCAGATATTTGGCACCAACCCCCGGAATGCCGCCGGTTCGATAAGAACTAATCAAATTGGCAGACATCAATGCCAGCGGAGCACCGGTATCCTTGTCGTTGAGCATCATCATCAAAATCGAACGGGGCAATCCCTTCTTTTTGTTCTCTACATTGGAACCATACCATTTCATACCAGCCATTTGGTAACTGCCGCCAAGGTAAGCCGGCATTGCCATAAACCGTCTTTCATCGGCATTCTTTGGCATGCCCGGAAACGGCGGGTCATCCGGGAACATAATCATACATCCGTGGGAGTTGTGATTTTTTCCGCCCATTACGTAGTCCCCCTTATTCAGGGTAATCAAAAGGTCTTCCATTACCTCTACGCACTGCTTCATATCCTTGACACCCGCCCGAATCATATCCGGTTCGCTGAGGTATAAAAAGTCAATCTTGGTATCCATCTGTAATTCCTCCTGTTTCTTTGAACTGTCAATGAAAAATTCGCATGTGATTAAATCACTGCATGAAAACGATCATACCGAAATGCCTGTAAATCCAGCATGGGTGCTTCCTCCGCAGCCAACTGCGCCAGCAGCTGTCCAACTACCGGAGAAATGCCAAATCCATGTCCGGTAAAGCCACAGGCAAGAATCAGACCCGGTACTTCTTCTACCGGGCTGATTACCGGGACACCATCAATGCTGCGGTCTTCATACCCTGCCCAGGTTCTGACGATTTTGGCATCTGCCAATTTGGGAACATACTTCATAATACCACGGCAAATACAAGGCGCTGTAATGCTGCTGGTACGCCGCATGCCATTGTCTAAGTTGGTACTTTCTAAGCCGGAAGCGCCGCCAAACACGAAAGAACCATGATTGGTCTGATGTCCGTAGAAGTCTGCATCTGCTGTTCCCAGCATCTGCGGAAACAGTTTGGGTTCTGCCTCCGTTACCAAGGCTTCAATCAACTCTGCACACATCGGCACGTCAATTCCAACTGTCTGTGTCAGGAACCGACTTTCATAGCCTGCTGCAACAATTATCTTCTTTCCTTCATACACATTGTTTTTGGTAACAACACGCTGTAACTTACCCTGTACTTTTTCCAGTGCAATGGCTTCTTCTCCTTGTAAAAAAGTGACACCCAATGCTCTTGCACATTTATAAAAGCCGAGTGTAGTTGTCAGCGGATTGGCATGCCCATCGGTTGGGCACCAGCTTGCACATGTCACTTCATCACTCAGATACGGATTGATTTTCCGGACTTCGTCTCCATCAATCATCCGTACATTCAAACCGCAGGCAACTGCCCGATCGGTCAATCCCTGCAAGATTTCCCGGTGCTTCTCCGTTTTTCCCAATCTCAGATTGCCTTCCTTGTGATACTCGACATCTACGCCAAGTTCTTCGGAAAGGGTCGGCCACACATGTTCTACTGCATGAATCGCAAGTGGCAATTCTCTGGGATCTCTGCCGGACTGCCGCACACCGCCGCCATTTCGGCTGGAACCACCGTTTCCAACACTTTGATCCCGATCCAAGACCAGAACGGACATTCCCTTTTTCGCACTATAATATGCTGCGGCACAGCCAATGACACCGCTTCCGACAATAATAAGATCTGCTGTTTTACGCATCTTCCTGTCCCTCCTTTGCCTCGGCTGCAAAAATTCTCATTTCAATCGGACGCATTGGTGCTCTGGAGGTTGCCGGTTCCAACAATGCAGGCGAAACATGCAGCTCTCTTGCAACGATGCCCTTTACCAACTTGGCACAGGTCTGTCCTTGACATAAGCCCATCCCAGCACGCAGATACCGTCTGATTTCTGTAATGGTATACATCCCATCATGCACTGCTTTTCGAATCTCACCCTTTGTAATCTCCTCACAACGACAAATAATCCGATCATCGTCCGGTTCTGGAACAAATGCTTCCAACAGCACACTTCTATCGTAAATGGATTCCATGATCATCCCTCGCTTTCAGTCCGCTTTATAAAATCTTGCTCGCATTACCATATCAGCAGGTACTTTCATTGTCAGCAAATTGGTACGGTCAAATGCTGGTGAAGTACGCACTTGCAGCACTTCCGCCTCACAAACTTTTGTTCCGCTTCTATCATACCCAAATCCTTTCTCGCCCTTTTGCGGCAGCGGCAGGAATTCGTACGGAATGGTAATGGCACTGTAACCCGGCTCATATTCTTCCTGTACCAGGAAAATTGCCTGTCCGGAGCAAGAAGCTACACAAAGGCCACAGCCAATACACTCTTTTTCTTCATCCACTGCCGGCAACGCCGTAATGTGAGAGCCAATTCGGATGCAATGCTTGGGACATGCATCCTGACAAGGATTACAAGGAATATTCTGCACGCACTCAATAACAGGATGGATTTTCTTGCTGCGTGTGACACCAGGAAACCGTGTAATTTCATCTTCTGCCACAAAGCCCTTTTCCAACAGATTCATGGAAGTATCAATGCCTTCCTCTGTCTTTTCCATCAGCTTTCCACGGTTACCCGGTGCAAACATGCCCTGCCGCAGTTCTTCCAATGCATGCTGATTCTTCTGATACTCCGTTTCCAGCTCTTCTTTGCCAATATATCCCAAGGAACAGGCTGCCGCAATACCAGCAATTCTGCCTTCGATCATAGCGGAGCTGGCTTCTTCAATGCCAGAAACATCTCCGGCAGCAAAAATACCTGCCACAGAAGTTTCTCCGTATGCATTGCAAATTGGAACTTGTCCGCCTCGCTTGGGATTATCCTCCATTTTGCAGCCTGCCATTTTCAACAGCTGCGACATTGGAGAAAGTCCAACTGCCAAACAAATGGTATCAACATCGAAATGCTGTTCGGTTCCGGGAATAAACTGGAAATGGTTGTCCACTTCCGCAATGGTAACACCGGTTACATGATCGGTTCCCTCTGCTTTTTGAATGGTATGGGACAAATAAAACGGAACGCCGCACCGTGCAATTTTGGCAGCATGTACGCCATATCCGCCAATTCTCGGTGCTGCATCTACCAAGGCAACCACCTCACAGCCAGCTTGTAGCAGCTGGTAGCTAACGACCAATCCAACGTTTCCGGAGCCAAGCATCAAGACACGTTCACCTGGCCGAACGCCATATAAATTCATCATCGTCTGTGCAGCGCCGGCACCAATAACACCCGGGAGGGTCCATCCATCAAAGGTTACCATGTTTTCGGATGCACCTGTTGCAATCAGAATGGTATCTCCTTTGTAGTGGTGTACCGCTTCTCCAATTCTTACTACCACTTCTTTATCCTGATACATGCCGATGACAGTTGCATGCAACACAACTTCTACCCCAAGGGAAGCAGCTTCATCCAGAAGCTGTTGTCCAATGACAAATCCTCTGATTTTTGCTTTATGCTCCTTCGAGCCAAAGAACTTATGAATCTGCTTAAACAGCTGCCCACCTGGCTTTTTATTTTCATCGAAAACGGCGACCCGCATGCCTCTCTTTGCAGCTTCAATGGCTGCGGACAGTCCGGAAGGGCCAGCACCAACGATGATAAAATCATATCTTTTCATGTTTTTCCTCCGTTTCTTGTCTGGTTCCTATTCCTGTGATTTTGCAGATACGCCATATTGCGTCTGTACCTGCATGCCTTCCTGAAGCGGTGTCACGCAAGTTCGAATATTAGGCTTTCCATCTACAACCATGACACAGTCGGTACATCTTCCAATGGCACAAAAGATTCCTCTTGGCCGATGTTCTTTCTGCGTATAACGGTGTACCATAACACCTGCTGCTTTCAGGGCAGCGGCAATTGGTTCCCCTTCGTAGCCCTCCATCGGCGTTCCATTGTACGTAAAGGTTACCTTTTTGCCCTTTTCCGTTTTTCCAAGAATCGGATGCTCTTGTATGCGGCGTTTCATTTCCATATCGATTCCTCTTTTCTAGAACTGCAAAAAGGCGCCTGAATTTCATAAATTCAGACGCCTTTGACTGATAACCAACTTCTATTTTATCAACGCCCTTATTATAGCACTTCGAAATTGGTCTGTATTGTAAAAATCGATACAATAAAACTTCGATTTTAGAGCCTGCCGCATGCCTTTCCTCTTTGAAAAACATTCAAACAGACTCCAGAAACTACATAATACGAAATTGCTATATATAAGGAGCTGTCAAATCGGTCAAGCATCACACTTTTCCGTTGACATTTCCTAGTATACCATATTTTATGATAAAAATCAAGTCTTTTTTTACGCTGCACACAGCATGTGATCCAGCGGTGCTTTCATTTTGCTGACATAAAATTTCACCACAACGCCGGTAAAAATGGCAGTCAGGATGGTTCCCTCTCTTGCTCCTACAATTTGACCGTGGAAAAACAGCATCGAACAAAGAACAGAAAGTATGACACAGCACACGTCAAATCCAATTTTAATATTTCCAAAATTCCAGCTGGTTTTATCGGAAATTGCTTTTACAAATGCCTCTCCGGAATTCATAATCACATTTGCAATGACCGACAAGGACACGCCGAATCCAAGAATCAAAATGCCGCAGAGCACAAGCGCAAGCCGAACGGCATAGTGCTGAACCGGTATGTAGGAGACACACCACATTCCAAAGTCGGTAAACACGCCAAACAACAGCGACAGCGGAATTTGCAGCAGCTGAATCAATTGAAATTCCTTTCGCAGCAAAATCACCTGCCCGACAATCAAAGCGCAGTTCCATAAAATTAACCACGTTCCAAGAGAAAGGAATGCAAATTTACAACTTAGTACATTTGCCATAGAAGAAATGGGTGATACACCGAGTTCCCCTCGTTTGGTCACTGCAACGCCAAGTGCTGCAAAAAATAAGCTGACAATAAACAATCCATACCGTTTTACCAATTCCTTTGTTTGCATCAAAAAAACCTCTTTTTCTCTAAAAATTCTTGACTGGAATGCTGATCTCTGTTACAAATTTTTCCGGATCACTGGTTAGTCCGGAATCAATCATCGTGATCTCCCGTGAAAATCCAACTGCTTCAAACTGATGCTGTTGGATATAGGCCATCAACTTCTGGTATTGTGTCGGCGACTCCATATGGCCGCCTCTGAATCGCATGGAAACGCAAATCATTTCCGGAATTCTGGTGACTGTTCCATCAAAATGATCCTCCTCATCCAGCACCAGAAAGATTCCATCATATTGTTCAAAGCATCCTGCTTGCAAATGGGCGGCAGAAATGCCGACTCCCACTTTTCCAAGAAAGACAACCGCTTCTGCCTGCGTTTGATCCAGCTTTCGAAGGGGCGCTTCGATATCCAGAAGCCCTGTAAGCTTTAAGGAATCCTGCATCCATACAATTCGGCAAGCTGGCTTTTGCGTCAGCTGAATGACATCCAGTTTTGTTGTCTGTGCATCGTGCAGCTGCCGTAAGCGATTGTCAATCTTTCGCTCAATGCGTTTGAGTTCTTGTTGCTGCTTTACAACTGCATCCTTTTGCTGCCGCAGCTTTTCCTCCATTTTGTCGATATCTCGATTTTGCAGGAAATCCACAATTTCGGAAAGCGGCATATCCAGTACCCGCAAATAGCGAATGGTATTCAAAACTTCAAACTGCCGCACGCTGTAATAACGATACCCTGTATGCGGATCGATGTATTCCGGTACCAGCAACCCCATATCTTCATAATGGCGCAAACTGCTCACGCTCAAATGAAATAATTTTGCAACGTCTCCAATGGTAAATAACTTTGGCATATCCATTCTTATCCCCCAACCTGTTCCGTTCTGCGGCTGCGGGATAACAGCAAAAATGCGGTGATACAAATGGCAACGGACAGCAACGAGCCGGCAGTTGTTGCCAATCCCATCGGGAACAGTGTATCCGCAAAATGCTTGGAAGTCCAATAGACACCCGGAATTCGCACCAAAACAATTGAACTCAAATTGTGCAGGAAAGAAATCCCAGATTTTCCGCAGGCACAAAAATAGCCACTGAAACTAAAATGAATCCCAGCAAAAATACAGTCCCAGATGTATCCACGCAAGTATTGCCCACCAGCATGAATCACCGCATCATCAGGGGTAAACAAGCCTACAATTGGCTGTGCCAAAAACTGCACAGAAATCGCTGCAACTACGCCAAAGCTTACTGTAATCAGCATCGCATACCGCAAAGTCTGCACTGCTCGTTCCGGTTTTCCGGCACCGATGTTCTGGGCACCCAATGCCGATACCGTAGACAGCATCGAAGAAGGCACCAAAAATAAGAAACTGATTACCTTTTCTACAATGCCAACCGCAGCTGCATCATGCAGACCACGCTGATTGGCAATCACCGTGATGACCAGAAATGCAACCTGAATCAATCCATCCTGCAAGGCAATGGGAATGCCAATTTTGACAATCTGCCCCATTACAGGACGTTTGAGTTTAAAGTCTGCCTTACAAACAGAGACACCAATTTTTTGCTTTCGAATCACCAGCAAAGCCACAAGCACACTGACTGCCTGGGAAAGGGTGGTGCCGAGTGCTGCACCAATTGGCCCCATATGCAGTGCCCCCATCAACAAGTAATCCAGACCGATATTGACTACGCAGGCAATGGCAATAAAATACATGGGTCGCTTGGAATCCCCCAGCCCACGGAAAATGGAACTGATGATGTTATACGCTGTAATGAATGGAATCCCAAGAAAGCAAACGGTAAGATAGGAAATGGTTCCTGCCACAGCATCTTCCGGCGTAGACATCAAAGCAACAATGGGCTTGATGCATACCAATAAGAGCACCGTACAAACAACAGAAAGCAGCAGAAACATGGTGACAGTATTCCCAATTGCAGCAGCAGCATCCTTTTTTCGCTTGCCGCCGATGGCATGTCCAATGCTGACAGTGGTTCCCATTGCAAGTCCGACAATCATGACTGTCAACATATGCATCACCTGAGAACCAATGGAAACAGCTGTTGTTCCGGCAACGCCTTCAAACTGTCCAATAATCAATAAGTCTGCCATGCCATAGAGCGTTTGCAAAAAGTAGGACAGCAGGTACGGCAGCGAGAAGAATAAGATATTTTGGAAGACACTGCCGCTGGTAAGCGTTCTTTCCATGAATTGAATCACACTCCATATTTTGTTTTCTTTTATTATAAACTCTATAACGGTTGTAGAGTCAAGTGCTCTTTGTACAAATTGGGAAAACTGTATGCGAAAATCTCCTGCGCAAAAAAAGAATTGTATAACTTGCTAAAATCTCTGGTCGCATATGGCACCGTATTTTGCCGCATACCTGTCGTAAACGTCAATTTTCTGTCGTAAACGTCAACCAAAATACTGGAAACGCAATGCAAAATATGATATAATAAGGAATATCATCCAATCAATGATTCCATCTGCTGCTGTTTCAAAATACATCATATCATGGAAACAGCGCCATCGAACGAATGCGAGGTGATCCCTTGCGGATTGCAATTGTAGAGGATCAAATACCGGAATCCGAAAAATTAAAAACAGCACTGGAACAGCTCCACTCGGAATGGAAGATTTCCTTTGAAATTGTTTGCTACCCAAGCGGAGAAGCGTTTCTTTTGGATTTTGAAAAAGGAGCATTTGACCTCATCTTTTTGGATATCTATATGAACGGCATGACCGGCATTGAAACGGCCAGACAACTGCGCAAACAGGACAATCATTGCATGCTGGTCTTTCTGACCACCAGTACCGAACACATGCCGGATGCTTTCTCCTGTCATGCTTTTGAGTACATACAAAAGCCATTTCAGCTGGATCGGGTTCGCACTGTGTTAAAAGATGTGATACAGTGTCTCCCCCAGCAACAAAAATATCTTGAATTTATTTCCAACCGGCAAACTGTCCGCTTATTATACAGCGATTTCATGTTTGCCATGATGTGCGACCATTATATCGACTTGATCAGCGCAAACGGAACCACATTCCGCACCCGTATGAAATTCTCTGACTTTTCCGAACCGCTGCTACAAGAGAAACGATTTTTGCAAATTAACAAAGGCATCCTGGTCAATATGGATTATATCGCTGCATTTGATGCACATGGATGCCGTTTGACAAATGGAACCATACTACCCGTCAAAGTACGGGATCGTGCACAAATTGAAGAAAGTTGGATGCAGTACAGTTTCTCCTCCATCCGAAATGATCAGAAAGGCAGGAAGTCATTATGAACATACAAACCGTCTTAAAAGAAATGATTCCATTCCTTGTGCTTTTTCCTTCCGCCGTGCTCTGTTATCTTCCTATGAAACACCAGCTTCGGTTTCCGGCTCGAAAATTGTTTTTCCTCATTGCTGCTGCACTGTGTCTCTATATTCCCATTGCAGCTTGGTGCAAAGTCGTATTTGCAATGGATGCCAATTTTATATTGGTTCCGTCCTTGATTCTGTTTTACGTTGGCTACCATTTCACTGTAAAAACCGACATCAGCCGCAGTTTATGTACATTTGTAGTCAGTTCGGTGCTTTCTGGATTTCTTGCCAATTTTGCCTATACGTTTGACGCCTGGCTGCATCCGGACAGTACTTCTGATCAATTCAGCTGGCAGGCAGGTTTGTTTCAATTCGGCATCACAATTGTAATTTGTCTGCTATTTGCTGTTCCGCTTCAAAAATGGGGCAGTCGACTGATTGACCGCATGATTTTTCCCAATGTCTGGTACTCCATGCTGGCTGTGTCAATTATTTTCTTTCTGCTCAATCTGACGATCATTCCCAGAAAATACGCAACCCTCTACGTCGGACGCTGCTTCCCTATCTATCTGACCATTCTGCTGGTTTTGTTCCTGTTTATGATTTTTCTATATATTTCCTTTTATCATACAGCAATGGAAAGTCTCCATATGGCAGAATTGAACGAACGCATCCAATTCTTTGAATTGGAGGAAAGCCAATATCTCATGCAGAAAACATATATAGAAGAAACAGCAAAACAGCGACATGATTTCCGGCAATCTATCTTTACCCTGAGGCAACTCGCCGACGAGCAGGACTGGCGAGCCGTTCAGCATTACCTATCCGAATATGCCAACACCTTTCCGCAAACCGAAATCATTCACTTTTGCAAAAACAATGCCGTCAATGCTCTGCTCAATCACTATGCACAGGCAGCCGCTGCACATTCCATTCAAATCTGTTGGAATATCGACCTACCGGAAACGCTGACCATCACGGAACCGGATCTTTGCAGTCTGCTGGGCAATCTCATTGAAAATGCGCTCACGGGATGCATGACTTTGGAAGATGCCGACCTGCGCTATCACTGCCTTTCTGTGGAATGCAAAAATGCAGTCAACTTATACATTGTATCCACCAATAGTTTCGACGGTTTTGTCAGAATGAAAGACGGGCAATACCAATCCACCAAGCGAAAAGGCAGCGGCATTGGTGTACATTCTGCAAAAATGATTGCGCAGAAATACAACGGTACTGCAAAATTCCATCACCAGGGAAAAGAATTCTATGCAGACATCCTACTGAAAATTCCGGAAAAAGAAGAAACTGTCTAATTGCAGCTACAGAACCTATTGCAATCAAACAGGCACAGGAAAGAGATTATTCTCCATTCCTGTGCCTGTTTTTAATCTGTTTACATGATGAAGCAGCTCGCTTCTCTTAACGCTCCCATTTTGCACAAAGCTCAGATAGCTGATCTGCCATCTTGGCAAGTTCCTTGTTGGAATAACCCTTTCGGCTTCGAACCAACGATTCTAAGCGCTCCATGGCAGTTTCCAAACGGCGATAGCACGCAGAACCATTGGCTTTTCCAGTCGATTTTCCCGGAATTGGAACCGGCGGCGCTTCATAGAGGAATTCGCCCCGAATCAGATCAAATTCTGTTCCGCTGTATGGTGCATATGCATCCCGCCCCAATTCCTGTTGCAGCAATCTTGTAAAATCATCTGCTGCGGAAGTTTCTCCATGAATTACAAAGAATTTTTTCGGATCCTTCAACTTGCTTGCCCAAGTCCGCAGTCCAGACTGATCGGCATGCCCACTCAGTCCAGGCAATTTACAAATGCGTGCTGCCACTTGAATTGGCTCTCCAAATATCGTAACCGTCTGTGCACCCTCCAGCAACCGCCGTCCGAGTGTCCCTTCTGCCTGATAACCTACAAACAGAATGGTATTTTCCGGCTTCCAAAGATTGTGCTTCAAATGATGCTTGATGCGACCTGCCTCACACATACCGCTGGCCGATAAAATCACCTTACAGCTCGTATCAAAATTAATGGCACGAGAAGCATCGCTCGTAACTGCCACATGCAAGTTGGAAACACCAATCGGATTTTCTCCCCGCCGCACGTATTCCATCGCTTCTTCATCAAAACAGCTCTTCTGATTCTTTTGAAAGATTTCAGTTGCTTCAATTGCAAGCGGACTGTCTACATAAACCGGAAAGTCCGGACAAGTTTTTACCAGATGGGCTTCCTTTACTCGTTTCAAAAAGTACAGCATTTCCTGGGTTCGCCCAACCGCAAAAGAAGGAATGATCACACTACCGCCTTTTGCAAAAGTGGATTCCAAGATTTCAGCAAGAGCAGGTTCATAAGCTTTTGGCTTATCGTGCAGTCGATTGCCATAAGTGGACTCCATCACCACATAATCTGCTTCTGTTAAATATTGCGGATCCCGCAAAAGCGGCTGATCATAGTTTCCAATGTCTCCGGAAAAGACTAGTTTCCGCTGCGTATCCTGCTCTGTCAGCCAAATCTCAATAGAAGAGGATCCCAGCAAATGCCCTGCATCCACAAAACGGATCTGAATGCCGGGACAAAGCGTCTCAATTCGATCATATGGATGCGGTACAAACAAATCAATGGCACCCAATGCCTCCTGCATGGTATAGAGCGGCACATACGGCTCTGCTCCCGTTCGTTTGGCTTTTCGATTCCGCCATTCGGCTTCAAACTCCTGAATATGGGCACTGTCTCGCAGCATAATGCTGCAAAGGGAGGTGGTCGCATCGGTTGCATGGATGCTTCCTGTAAATCCACCGGCAAAAAGCAGCGGCAGCAAACCGGAATGGTCAATGTGTGCATGCGTCAGCAAAACGTAGTCAATTTCTCCGGGGGTGCAAGGAATTCGAACGTTTTCATAGGTATCTCTCCCCTGCTCCATTCCAAAATCAATTAAAATACGTTTGCCGCAAGCCTCTAAATAAGTACAGCTTCCGGTTACCTCATGTGTCGCTCCAATAAATACCAATTTCATATGCGATCCCTCCTTTTTGCAACATACCATCCAATCTTATACTGGTTAAATCTGTGAAATTCTGCCAATCAGGAAATCCAGTAATTTCTTGGCATCCTGATCATTTACCATTCCATCCGGTTCACAATCGGCATTTTTTTCTTGCTGTGCATTGAATTCCACACGCCGTGCAGTATATTTTTGCATCATAATCAAATCAGCAAGTGAAACTGCGCCATCCAGATTCACATCTCCCAGCAGAACCTCACTGGAAATGCCAGTCGTGCCTGGTGTAGCAGTGGTTGTAGTTCCTTGTTTGGTTGTGGTAACAACTGGCTGCTCGGTTGATGTGGTCGTTGCCTTTTCCGTTGTAGTTGTAGTTATAGTCGTTGTTGTTGTGGTGGTAGTCGTTACTGCTGCTGTTGTAGTGGTAACAGCTTCTGTCGGCTTCTTTCCGTTTGGTTCAATACCGCCTACCAGTTCTCCACCGGCATATACACAAATATAATCGGTCTTTTTCTCATTTCCATCTGCAAACATTTCCGAATCGGTCAGAACCGGAAGCCCCTGATAACTCCAGTCATTGGACGGATCCCAGGTATCTCCATAATACAGACCAACATTACACTGGTATTTCTTATTGGAATTGGCAATCTTATAGCCATCCCAACTTACTTCCATGTAATAAATATTTGGATCATAAGAAGCATCATACTGAAACGGTCCGCTGACAACGCCGTCTGCCGGTGCAGCTTCCACCGCTGCCTGATCGTACAGCTCATTTACTACCACCAAACTGGGATCTTTCATTTCCTTGGTACTGAAGAAGTACCGAACTGTAATATCGGTTCTTGGTGTTGTGGAATCGGTCATGACTTTCATGGAAACCTTTGTGGTGCCTGCTCCGCCGGAACACGGATCATCTACGGCAAAAGCTTCTACCCAGTAGTTATTGCCGCCGCCTTCTTCACCGGAAGATTCCTCCTTCGGCGGAAAGTCTGGCGTTACCTGCATGCTATCATCTCCATACATCGCATACAGACCGGCACAAGCACCAACAAATGCTGCATTGTAGTCAATGGTGACCTCATTGTAAATATAATCCTTAGTCAAGTCAATATGGTTATCCGTTGCGTCCGGACCGCCAACCAATGCACCATACAAAACATGCCGCTGTTCTCTGGTATCCTCACACTTGGTCAATCCAGAGGAGGCACGGTGATGCGGAAATTTTACAGAGTTTTCATTATAGCCAACAACATAGGAACGCTTCAGCGGATTATTTCCAAGCAGGTATTCCATCTGTCCCTTTGCCCACTCACTGCTTTCACTTGGCTTTCCATTGTTGTTATATTTATCATAAACCAATGCCACCAACTGTGCTGCCGTGTTGTACCGGGCAGAACCCCAGGTATTCAGCCAGAAATAACCAGCCGGTGTAATGGTTCCGAGTCCGCCGGTGCGATATTTATCAATTGCTTCCTTCACCGATGCCCAGCAGTTCATTTCCTCATAGGGACTCTTATTGGCAGATTCCTTGTATTCTTTGATGAAATTCGGATAGGTATACTCTCCCGCTTTCAATGGCTTTTCTTCTGAAATTTCACCCAGGATACACTGTACACCGCCCCACATGTCATTCCAGCAGTATACATAAGACGGTGCTGCATAGTAATCATAATACGGATAGATTTCTTCCAGATACTGATGGTCTCCTGTAATCTTATACAGCCAAGCAGCCGCCCAGCAATAATCATCCTCCCACTTGGAGGAAACATAATACTGCTTCGGGCCATCGGCATTGTCGCTCAGTTGCTTTTCATTTTTTTGCGCAAATGCAAACAATGCTTTTGCGTAATCCAAAGACTGTTTGGCGTAGTCCGGATCGGTATCTTTAAAGTTCAGGTAGTTTACAGCAAGCGAAGCAGCGGCGGCAGCAACATAATCCGTCTGCGGCTTATCTGCTGTCAAAAAGAATGCTGGTCTTGCCATCTCATCTACTTCTGGCGCATTCCAGTACGGATGGTCGATGTCCCCATCTCCAACCTGATAGCAATGCGCGATCACGGTGCCATTGGAATCCAGGAAGGTACATTTCATTAGGTAGTCATTGAAATACCGCAAAACCGTTTCAATGTGGTCTGCTTGACCAGTCTTTTCGTAGGAATCCCGAAATTCATAGTATCCCCACCCCAGAGTAGAAGCTGCGTAATCTTCCGGCATGCCGAACTTTACATGGTCACCGGCATCATGAAATCCACCGGAAAGATCTACATAACCGTCTCCGTCCGGATCCAAAACGTCCCGATACTGATCAATAAACGACTGTGATAAATTGGTTCCGACACTGTCGCTTCCCATTGGCTGCAATGGAACTTTTGCATCATATGTATGGCAGTCTCCACGCCAACTAAACCGTGTATTCTCTGAAACATCTGTTCCGCACATATTGGCATCATAGAAATAAACAGAATATTGCAGTGCTTTTGCAAAGTTGGCATCGCTGTCCGCCGCAGAAGCGGTCTGCGTCAGCATGCTGGTGGGACAGGAAACGGCCAGCATCATGCAGCTTGTCAGAGCAGCTGTCCAGCGTTTCCATCCATGTTGTTTTGTTTTCATCATATGCATCCTCTCCTAAAAATAAACTGACAAATTCAAAGGACTTCTCTGCCAAAGTCCTACTCGGTCAGTTTTATTATACGGCAATTTTTATGAAATGTCAACATTTTTTTAGGAACATCCCGGCTTTTTTCGTTTGAAATTATCAAACAAAAAAGTTCCAATCCCCTGTCTAATAACAGGTTATTGGAACTTTGTTTCTGTTAAATGTGCTGCCCACTGATCCAACATGGCTTTTGCGCCCTGCCGCATCGTTTCTTCTTCCAGGCAGGCATAGCCGATGACCAACGTCGGCGGATGCTGTTGCAAATTAGGCGCTTGATAAAACTCCGATAAACCATGCACCTTTACACCAACTTGCCGTGCAAGTGCAATGAGTCGTTCTTCTGATTGCCCGGTGTGCACCTCCAGCAAAAAATGCGGCCCGGCTGCTGCACCCGAAATGCGAAGCGCATCTACCAAAGCATGCTGCTGAATCACAGCCAGCAGGCTATCCCGTCGCTTTCGATAAATTTTTTTCATGCGATTCAAGTGCCGCTCAAAATAGCCTTCCTGCAAGAACCGCACCAATGTATATTGCTCCAAGCTTGGCACCGTACAAGCATAAAAGGCAAGCTGCTGCTGATACTGCTGCAACAGCTGCGGCGGCAGCACCATATAGCTGATTCGAAAGGACGGTGCCAACGTCTTGGCAAACGTATTGAGATAGACCACGCTGCCGGAATAATCTAGGCTTTGCAGAGCAGAAACCGGCGCACTGGTAAATTGCAGCTCACTGTCGTATTCTTCTTCCAGAATATACCGCCCCGGGCACTGCTGCGCCCATTGCAGCAACTCCAACCGCCGCTTCAATGGCATCACGATTCCCGTCGGAAAATGATGGGATGGCGTAACATGTGCCACAGAGGCAGCAGTCCGTGCCAACTGCTCTACCCGCATGCCATCCGCATCCACGGAAACCGGATCAACGGCTGCTCCATTGGCTGTAAACACACGCATGGTCTTTCGGTAGCCCGGATCTTCCACTGCGTAGCGCCGTTCTCTTCCCAGCAGCTGCACCAGCAATCCAATCAGGTATTCCGATCCAGCACCAATAATCAGCTGCTCCGGCTGCACCTGCATATGTCGATAGGCATAGAGATGTTTTGCAATGGCACAGCGTAACTCCCAGATTCCACAAGGCGGCATGGCATCCAACAGATGATCCTGACAGGTAGCCAGAACCTGCCGGGAAAGCTTTGCCCACGTGGAAAATGGAAACTGCTGGGTATCGACACCACCAGTAGAGAATCGAACCAATTCCGGCTGTTCTGATGCAGAAACTGAAACTGCATTCTGCTTTGGTGTAAAATGCAATTCTGTATGCTGCCCTGGCAAAAGCAGATTTAAATCTTCTGCTACATAATATCCGCTGCGTGGCTTTGTAATCAAATATCCCTCTGCAACCAGCTGATCATATGCAGCCTGTACCGTAACAGTGCTAACCTGTAAGTGTACGGCAAGACTGCGCTTAGAAGGCAGTTTTTCATCTGGCAGCAGACTGCCCTGTTCGATTTCCGAACGAATCCCTAAGTAGATCTGCTGATACAGCGGTACTGCCTCCTCATGATTCAGCAGAATCGTCAGCATGCTGTTCCTGTTCTTCCGATGGCGGTGCCGTTTGCTCCGGCTGATGATCCGGTTCCCGACGCAGTTCTTCTTCCGTTGGTAAATTAGAAGCTGTCATGGCATCAAAATCAAAAATCGGTGTTTCTTCTGCCTGCTTGGGTTCCGCATCCACAGCTGTTACCGAAACGCCCTGCACAACTGAAGGTGCAGCAGGTGGTTCACTGGTGGCTGCTTCTGCTTCCTGTTTTTCCAATTCCTTTTGCAGCTGTTCATCTCGCAAAATAGCGGCGGAGCGCTGTGCCGTTGTCGGACAGAGCACATCTGGCATCAGTACATGCTTTTCCGGAATTTCCAGCACATCCAACTGGAAGGCACCACTGGTAACCTTCATGCGCAGTTCATGCTTGGCATCGGTCAGCTGATCGATAATGACACAAGCCTGCCGTGGTGCACAGCTTGGCAGAAACCAATTCTCATAAATTGGTTTTCCATCAATCCAAACCGTACACTCCATATCTGTAGCAGTCCCGATGATTGCAATGCCGCTTCCCACAAACTGGCAGCGAAATTCGGCATTGGTTCCGGCGGTCATGGAAGTACGGTGATAGAAGGTGTACTTTTCCATTGTCTGAACCGTCCAATTTTCATCATAAATAATGCCGTCTGCCAAACAGTCAATCCGCCGCACATACAGCGGAAGAACCGGAATTGGTTCCACCTTCAGGTTTCGGAACATATTCCACGCATAGGCACTTGCCAAACTAATTCGTCCAGAGTTAATCATACACTGCGGCGTATACCTTGTCAGCATATCTCCATTGATGAATACAAAAATGGCATTCCCCAGTACAAGCAGTTTCAAGGAATTCCACTGGTTGGGCAGCGCATGCCGCAAAACGCCTTCTGCACCAACATTGTCCATGTCCATCAGCTTCCAGCTGCCATCTCCGTATAACCGAACGCTGTATCCACACATAGAGGAGTACTCGCACGTTACAGAAGAATTATACCGAATGCCCAGTGCTGCATAGTTTTCCGCATTCATATTTTGCAGTTTGACTTCTATTTCTGCACTATAGCTGCGCCAACGATCATCCCCCAGGCAGGTAATCGGTTCCGGCGTCACGCAGAACCGCCAATTGGTGGGAATAATCTGCTTGGAAATCCGCTGACAAAGCAATGTTTCATCTTCTGCAGTCCGCACCAACTCAAATGCACCGCCCTGATCTGTGCTGTACCGTGGTGCACAGCCCCGTACATTCAACTCTTCCTGCGGATAGGAAAAATCATCCCGATATGGCAGTGGCAAACGCTGTGAATTGGGTGCTGTTTGTTCAAAGGTCTTGATTCCGTCTACCCAGCTGGTGTCCAGCGTGGTAACTGTCATCAAGCTATACGGCGGCACTTTGATTAAGTACATATCGCTGTTTTTCCGGCTCGGACGAATTGGCCTGCCGACCTGAAACCAGCCATCTGCAAACTGCTGCTTTCCGCTTGGCCCGGTGGTCAAAACCGTGGAAAATGTCCGGCGAGATAATTCCAAGTCTTTGAGATAGACGGAATACAACCGTGTGGTGTCGCTGTCATTGGTAAAATGCATGGTCAACTCGGTGCGATCCGGGGAAACCAAGGTCATAAAATTACTGGTGGTATTGGTAATGGCATGATTTTCCTCTCCATCTCCATAGCAGGCACCATTGACAAACATCCAGCCCTTTGGAGAAAAGCGATTAAAGTGCATTGCCATCCAAAATCCGCTATCCAGCACATAATGGCCACTCCAAGGTTCCCAGGCACGAATCAGCTGCTTGGGCGCATAGCATGCTCCATCATAATAAGCAGCGATAGCAGGCTGGAACTCATACATCACCATTTTTCCATTGTAATAGCTGTTGATGATGCGATTGGCAACGTCAATCAAACCATTTTTTCCCTTGATGCCGCAGTCATCAGCAAGCGCTGTATATTCCGGCATATTGCAAGGCGCAATTCCTTCGCTGTACCAGATTTCTTTTCCATATGCTTCATTCAGCAAATTGGTATAGGAATCGCCCTGCGTGGTATAGTGCAGACCAATAACATCTACAGCATTGCGCAGCAAGTTATTTTCTACCATCTGCGCTGCGATGTTCCGAGTCCCTGCCTCATCCGAAGCAACCAATTTGATTTTGCTGTAATCATACGGTGCGTTGGTTTCGTGATCCAACCGATACCGCAGATAGAGAATCCATGCTTCATCCGCCATATCCGTTTCACTCTGATCGGCACTGATAAAGTCAAATTTCAGACCATATACAGCATGTGCTGCATCCAAGGTTTCCTTGTACCAGCGATACCGTGCATTCAAGCCATGCTCCTGGCTCAGCTGAAAGGCTGCTGTTACCCAGCTTGGCTCTCCCCACCGCAACAGATCCAATGTAAGATCTGGATTGATGGCTTTTGCATCCGCAGCAAATTGAAAGCCTGCACCACGGGTTACATCTGCCGGCTCGTCAGCAGACCGCTTGGTAGCCGGTTCGGTTCCGGAAGAAGAATTGACATCCGCACCCAACTCCACTTTGATATGTGTCAAGCCAACGCCGTAGTCTTTTTGGAACAACAGGCGCATCATTTCTTCATATTCTTTTGGATGTTCAATCTTATAATCCAGCAAAAGTCGAGAGGAGTTGTTTGCCGTCACACAGCCGAGTCCTCGATAACAAGCGGCAGGATTTTCATTTACTTGCGTGCCGTCCGCAATAATTTCCATCAATGGAACATTACCGGTTTTTTCCGCAATTCCACTGATGCATTTATCAATGAGATGCAATTTGCTGCCCATAAGTACAACTTACCCCTTTCTATTTCTCAACTTGTTCTTCCTGTGCAGGTAATTCCGGTGGAGTCCAGTTCGGATCTGGACGGGCAATCAAAAATTTAATGGTCTTTCCCATTTCTTCAAACATTTTTTCATGCTCAGTTGGGTAACTGCAAAGATTGGATTCCTGATGCAGGTCATTGGTTTGGAACAAAATGTCAAATCCGCATTCCCGGAAATATTCCAGTGACTCCTGGAAAAGTGCATCGTCATCTGTTTTAAACCAGATCTCCCCTTTTAGTACAGCACGATACTGCATCAACTGTCTGGGGTGGGTCAGTCTTCTTTTTTTATGTTTGCTTTTTGGCCAGGGGTTGCAAAAATTAATGTAAATCCGATCAATGGCATCTTCCGGTGCAAAGTAATTGGAAAACTGCATAATGTTGCAAATAAAAATCCGAACGGAATCCGGTTCTGTTCCCAATTCCTGATAGGCAGCTTCCAGCTTGCGCTTTGCAAGCACCAACATTTCATTTTTGATATCCATTGCAAGATAGTGATAATCTGGATTGGCAGGTGCCTCCTGTGCAATAAAACCGCCTTTTCCGCAGCCCAATTCAATTCGAAGTGGTTTCTGACTAGGAAAAGCAGACTGCCAATTGCCACGAAAGGCAGCAGGATCTTTCAGATAAAACGGGCAAGCTTCCAATTCTGGCTTTGCCCAGGGTTTACAACGAATGCGCATACAATAACGAAATCCTCTCTATAAAGTAATCTTTCTTATTATAGCATACTTTTTCGAAAATTACAAAGGAAATTACAAAAAAAGATAAAAAATAACAAAGCGCACAAAAGGCTGTCAAACACCTACTCTTTGCAAGTATCTGACAGCCTTTTTCTTTTTTATTATAATGTTAAGGTAATCCTTCTATGTGTTGCTTCATACGGACGAAATACAACACCTGCCATATCAAACAAGCGAATGGATGCCTGCGTAGCATCGCTCTTCGCATATTTGTTGTCATAGTAAATCACTTCTCGAATTCCACTTTGAATGATTGCCTTTGCACATTCGTTGCACGGGAACAGCGTGACATACAAGCGGCAACCGCGCAGATTTGCAACATTGTTCAAAATGGCATTCAATTCTGCATGGCAGACAAATGGATACTTGGTTTCCAGGAATGTGCCTTCCCGTTCCCATGGCATCGCATCATCACAACAACCAGTTGGCATTCCATTGTATCCAACCGATACAATTCGATTTTCCGGATTCACAATGCAGGCACCGACTTGCGTATGGTTATCCTTGCTGCGCTGTGCAGAAAGCAGTGCCACACTCATAAAGTATTCATCCCAACTCAGATAATCCATTCGTTTCATTGCCGATCACCTGATTACTCTGGAAATGCTTTTCCAGTCAGGAAGTGACTCTTATAGATAGCAAGGTCAAAACCATTGAGCTTCTTATCCTGATTGACATCTCCAGCAGAAAGATTCCATTTCGTGGAACTGCTGGAAACAGAAGTATCTGCCAACAGGAACCGAGACAGAATTACCATATCCGACAGGGTAACCGTACCATCTAAATTGATATCGCCTGCTACCTGTTCCGGTGTTGTGGTAGTGGTTGTCGTCGTAATTGTTGTTTCCTGCTTTGCAGTTGTCGTTGTCGGCTTCGAGCCAGGATCTACAATGGTGCCACCGTCCAGGTTGCTGCCTTCTGTAGAAGCATAGGACTCATAGAATTCAGACAGAGACAATCCCGTTCCATTGTTGCCCAGTGCCTTCTGGTGATCCAAACCAATATACTTTCCAGTTTCCAGTGTCTGCCAGAGAGACGGTTCAAATAGAGCATATTTCTCATCATCCCAAGTAATCTCACTACCTGTAGAAGGACTATACTGGAATCCTGTCCAAAGTCCGCCGGTATCGCCGGAGTTGGTATTCAAGCACCAGAAAGTATGGTTGATATGATTGCTGATCATGTAATCCCGCAGCAACTCCATCCACTTTTGGTTCTTGTCACCATCCATAAAGCCGCCCCATTCTCCAATCAGAAGCGGTGCAATTTCTTCCTTGTTGATATATGCCCAAGTATCATACCAGTAGTCATCCAACAGGGTCTGTGTGGTAAAGTCCTTCTGGAACCAAGTCTGGTCATAAACAGACGGGCCATAGTCATGCGGAGAGTATACAATCTGGCTGGTACCGCTGTCTGGCTGAATCGGATACTTCCGAACGCCACGGAGCTGACCGCCCCACCATGCCGGGTAATACGGGGAATCTGTCTTGGATTCCGGCATTCCCCAATAGTATTCAACGCCCTTTTCCGGACTGATGCCATCCTTACACTGTTGCTCAACGCCTTCGACCAAAATCAAAGCGTTTGGATTGACTTCCAAAATTGCATTGGCACATTTGGTTGCAGCATATGCCCAGTTGTTTTCATCTTTGGAACCATCCCACTTGGCAGCAGTGCTGCCTTCCTGTCCTTTTCCGTGCGGTTCATTTTTCAGGTCATACGCAAGCAGTGTATCATCGTTCTTATACTTATCTGCCAGCCATACCAGAGAATCAATCCACAAATCGGTGGTAACCATCGTACCGTCTGCGGTTTCCTTGCCGTACCAAAGGTTGTAGTTGTGACCGGAGTTATCGGCATGCGGGCTGTGAATATCAATAAATGCCTTTAATCCATATTCCTTGCACTTCTGCATGATGATGTCAAAGATTTCCATACTATTTTTAATAGAACCATCTGCATTGCAGAAATCCTTATTGATGGAATAATAGGGGTCATTGTTTGCCGATACGCTGGATACTGCATTCGGTGTTCCATTCATCCAGGAAATCAACAGTTCAGAAGAAATCGGAAAACGAATGACATTGATCCCGTGATCCGCAATGGAAGACAGCATATCATCAATATCTGCGCTCCATAAATAGTGTGCGCAGTTCTCCGAACAGTTAAATCCAAACCAGTTGGCACCGGTCAACCATACCTCATTTCCATCCTTGTCATACAGACGGCTTCCAACGGCATGCAGCCAGTCATCATTGTTGGTATCCGCTGCCGCAGAGACCTGTAACGGTGCTTGCAAAACCGCCAGGGAAGAGGTTCCCAGACCTGTCATTGCCAGTACCGCAGCCGATGCAACCGCAACCAATTTCTTTTGCAAATTCATCAATCAGACTTCCTTTCCTCAAACAATCGTTTCATAAAGCGCCGCATCCGATGCTTTGCAAAGATTCTATAGGAAAGAATCGCCACAAAAGCACTCATAGAATTGGCATTTTCTCCGTTTTATTATATCACATTTCACAAAACAAGTCAAGATTATTTGCAAAATTTTCGGAGGATTTGGCAACCTGCACAACAAAAACGATTGTAACGAAGGATGTCATCTGTTAAAATTCAATATCCTCTCGCTTTTCCGGATCCGCTTGGAAATAAGATGCTTCCCGGTGTCCCAAAACAGTTGCCAAAATGGAGGATGGAAATGCTTTGCAAAAGTTATTGTAATTGGTTACGCCGGCATTGTAAAGACGGCGTGCCGCCTGGAGATGCGCTTCTGCTTCCGCACAGCTTTTCTGTAAAGCACAAACAGTTTCGCTTGACCGCAAATTGGGATATGCTTCCAAAACTGCCTGCATCTGATGTTCCAGAAGATCCATTTGACCGGAAGCCGTCCGCCGCTGCTCCATGGACATGCCATTGCGCAAGCGAATCACTTCCATGAGTGTCTTGCTTTCATAGGAAGTGTATAGCTTAACAATTTGATACTGCTTTTTCAGCAAATCATAGCGATTGGTCAATGCAACATCAATATCAGCATCCAACTCGATTACCTTATTTTTTAGTTTGGTCAAAGTATTTGCCGTCCGAATGCCATATGCAATCAGAAAAACTACAAGCACAACGAGAAAAATCCACACCAAATTCAAGCCGCTGTATCCAAATCCATCCATATCGCTTCCTCCTAAAAAAGAAATTCTGCAAAGCGCAGTGCCTGCTCGATCAAATCCAGATCTGCTTTCATTTTCTCTTGTATGCTATGCAGCGCTTCTGCGGTTGGCGGTACCCGTTTATATTCCAAAAAATATTGCCGCAGCCCAAGTGCAAGATACAGATAGTCCTGATAGAAGCAGACGCCTAAACTTGTAAACGGATTGCTGTCCTCCCCTTCTTCCAATCCATAAACCTGTGCATACAAAGCGACAAGATGCTCCATTTTGGATGGTGTCAAAAAGTAATAAAGATTCTCCTCCTGATTGGAATGCACCGTAAATAATTCATGAAACGTTTCATTTTCTGTTTTTGAAATTTGAGCAGATACCACCTGTTTCGGTTTTTTCTGTTCATATTGCGCAGCCAGTTCCTTTTTAGAATTTGCACACACTCCCAGCGCATCTGGAGAATACTGCGTATACGGCACACGCAAAACCAGGCCTTGAAAGACCGTTTCCTGATAGGTTTGCAGATCCCCGTCACTATCTCGCTTCTGATACTCCCGGATGCAAGTCTCATAGGCAGCCCGAAACGCCATCTGATGATATTTTCCACGCAGACTATCCTTCCCGGAAATATGCGTTACTTCCTGTTTCCAGCAAGTTAATTCCTGCATTTCTTCAAAGGAAAAGCCATACCGCTTCCGATAAAAACAATTTTCTCCAAATCGCTTTGTCAATTCTCGTGGCAGCAGCTTTTGGTAAATGACACTTTCTTTTGGCAATTCTGATGCGGACTTTTTGTGCTTTCGCAAAACAATCCAAAGAATAATTCCAACAACCACTATGTAAGGTCCCACCCCCGGCGATAGCTTAAAGCTTGACACAACAGCATACAGACCTAATTTTCCCATAAACTGTCTCCACACGGCTAGAAGAATAAGCACCAGCAAAGCAAACTTTCCAAGCTGCCACAAGGTCTTTTTTCGGGTGTTCTGCGTTTCATATTCCACCTGCGCTGTTTCTGATTCGGTTTCCCGTATGTAATCAGATAAAATCTCGGCATCTGTCACAAATTCTGTCGCTGCATGCGGTTCCGAATTTGTTTCTGCTCTGTTTGGCTGTTCCATTTCCGGCTGAGGCTCTGCATCCGATACCCGGTGACAACTAGCTGACTGTCTTGCATATTCCACAACTTCTTCTGCTTTTTTCTGCGCCCGCATCTGTTTTCGCCGATTGCGACAAATGGGAATTCCAACCGCAAGTCCAAATAAAACAGCGCCGATACAAAAGGATACAATTGTACGGACTGCCTCACCATAGGTGGATTCTAAATACTCTAAAAATAAAGGGATACAAAATGAAAGTGGAACGCCCTCAAATGGATGCATATCTGCTTTCCTTTCTAAGATCAGAACCGATTTGCATGGGTTCCAAAATTGAAAAACTGTTTTCAAAATAAGCATAGCAGATCTGCTGCGTATCGTCTATCTTCTGTTTGTTAAATTCAAGTAAGGTTTTCTTATATCAAAGCTGCCCATGCACAGTAACGTGCATGGGCAGCTTCTCCGAATGAAATTTTATTTTATCCCTGCGGGTAATATTCCTCAAATACTTTTTTGGCAATGTCACAGGATTCCTTTGCATCCTTTGCATAAAAATCCGCACCAATCTGTTCAGCATATTCTGGTGTCAGAACGGCACCGCCAACCATAATCTTACAGTCTACATGATTTTCATGCAGCAGAGCAATGGTCTTTTCCATGCTGACCAAAGTGGTTGTCATAAGCGCAGAAAGTCCGACCAAATGAACATTTTGTTCCAATGCACAATCCACAACCGCCTGGTAATCGACATCTTTTCCCAAGTCAATGACTTCGTAACCATAGTTTTCCAGCAAAACTTTTACGATATTTTTTCCAATATCGTGAATGTCGCCCTTAACCGTTGCCACAATGATTTTTCCCTTGGAAACAGACTGCGCACCCGTTTTGGCAAAGTGATTTTTAATGACTTCAAAACAAGCCTGTGCAACACCAGCTGTCAAAATCAACTGCGGCAGAAAAATTTTCCCGGCTTCAAACGCATTCCCGGTTCGATCCAGCGCCGGAATCAAAATGGTATTGATAATTTCCATTGGATCGGTATTCTTCAGCAGTTCCTCAGTCAGCTTTGCGCCTTCTCCTTTTAAGCCATTCTCCAAAGCATAGTCCAGGTCAATATCCTGCTTCTGTGCCTGCTCTTTTTTGGCTTCCGGTTTACTCTGCCCATAACAGCTGATGTATTCCATCGCATTCTGGTCATAACCAGCAAGCACTTGAAACGCACGCACTGTTGCAGTCATGGCATCCAAATTTGGATTGATAATCGGCAAGTCCAATCCCTTTGTCAATGCCATTGCCAGGAAATTATGATTGATGATAACACGTTCCGGCAACCCAAAACTAATATTGGAAACGCCCAAAACCGTTTTTAAGCCCAGTTCCTGCTTCACACGCTCCACTGCCCGAAGGGTTTCCATGGCAGCGTCCTGCTCTGCGGAAACTGTCAAAGTCAGACAGTCAATATAGACATCTTCTTTCCGAATGCCGATTGCAGTTGCACGATCCAGTATTTTTTTAGCAATCTGAAATCTGCCTTCTGCTGTTTTGGGAATTCCATCCTCATCCAGGCAGAGTCCAACCACTGCTGCTCCATATTTTTTCACAAGCGGCAAAACAGTTGCCAGTGATTTTTCTTCTCCATTGACCGAGTTCACAATCGGCTTTCCATTGTAAACCCGCAATGCTTCTTCCAGCACTTCTGGAATGGTAGAGTCCAATTGCAGCGGAACATCTACCACACCCTGCAATGCTTTCACCGCTGTTCGCATCATTTCCTTTTCATCGATGCCAGGCAAACCGACATTGACATCCAAGATATCTGCACCGGCATGCACCTGCTCGATGGCTTGTCCCAAAATATAATCTACATCTCCGGCACGCAGCGCTTCCTGAAAACGTTTTTTTCCGGTTGGATTGATACGCTCTCCAATGATTCTAGGGCGATTGATCGGAACAGTTTTAGACGGTGTGCAGCATGCAGCCGGAATTTCCCGTATCTGCTTTTCAAATACCTGCCGCTGTAAAACCTGCCGCAATTCTTGTATAAAGGCTGGTGTTGTACCGCAGCATCCGCCAAAAATTTGCACACCCAGCGGAATCAATTTTTCCATCAGTTGTGCAAATTCCTGCGGGGTAACATGATAAGTATTGGTAACCGGATCCGGCAAGCCGGCATTCGGCTTTACTGCAACTGGAAGATTCGTCCATTCACAAACCGATGCAATCACCGGATACAGCTCTGCCGGTCCCAAGGAACAATTGACGCCAATAGCATCTACCCCAAGCCCTTCCAGCGTCAGACACATGGAAGGAACCGAACAGCCAGTAAAAGTACGCTGATTTTCCTCAAATGTCATGGTGCACAAAATCGGTTTATCAGAATGCTCTTTTGCTGCCAAAACAGCTGCCTTCAGCTCATACAAATCGGTCATGGTTTCAAATACAATCAAATCGCAGGCATCGCCGGCTTCAATCTGTTCCCGGAAAATATCGTATGCTTCCTCAAAAGAAAGCGTTCCGGTTGGTTCCAGAAGCTGCCCAATCGGGCCAATATCCAAAGCAACCAGGGTATCCGTCCCGGCACAGGCAGCTCTGGCATTTTCAATGCCGGCTTTGATGATTTCAGAGACAGAATAACCGCTGTGTGCCAGTTTATAGCGATTGGCACCAAATGTATTGGCATAAACAACATCCGCACCAGCTTGAATATATTCCTGATGAATTTCTTGCAGCAATTCCGGCTTTTCCAGGTTCAGCACCTCAGGTGTTTCTCCCATTTTCAGTCCTCTTGCCTGGAGCATCGTTCCCATTGCGCCATCTAGGCAAATCCATCCTTGTTTCAACCGTGTTCTAAAATCCACAGTGTTCGCCTCTCTTTCTATACGGACAAGTTTTTCGCATGTTGCAGCAGCTGCATCCACGTCTTTTTTGCGGAATTTCTTTCTCCGAAATTCCAATCACTGCGGTAACTGATTTTCGTGGAATTAAAATCAATCGATCGGTTACCGTTACACCAATTTTTCTGGAAGCATCCAGCAGATCCAGAAACTGCCGCTGCACCGCAAGCGGAAAATCGCCATATCCGGGCGAAAACCGCCATGTATAATGAACAGCATTTCCCAACTGCGCTTCAATCTCTGCCTCTGCATCGTTGCAAAGCTGCTCAACGGCAGAAGATGCCATGCAGTCGGTAATGACTGCCTTTTCCATTTCCCGTGCTTCATAGGTTCGAATCAATCGATCCACACCGGCTGACAAAGTGGCACAGAAAAAGATACAGCGGGTACAATGCTCCAGATGCGCTGCAATGTCTTTTCCTTCCAAGTACAAAGGAGTTGCGCCAACCCGGATGCCCGTATCGCCGGCTGACAGATCAAACACCTTATAAGTATATCTTGGTTCCATCACTTGCAAAAGCTGCTGTTCACATTGATCTGCAAGTTCCAAAATATGGTCTGGTATGACACCGCCTTTATGTCCCATATAACGAAACACTTCTTCTCGATTGATGTACCCTTTCTGCAATCTGTATTCCTCCCGGATGACTGAAAATCCGAATCATTTTGATTCTCAACGTATTATACCACACCTGGTAGGCAATGTCAATTCAGTCTCCATGGGAAACTTTTGTAAAATTCCTGTTATCCTGTTCACGAAAAACACTTGACAACCCATTTCGACTATGCTATCATGGAAAAGCAAAAAATCGTGCCGTTTTTCCAAACGGACACGAACGCAAAAAGAAAGAAGGATTATGAAAATGAAAAAACAAAACAAATGGATGTTTGTTGCCGGCATTTGTGCCATTTCTCTGTTGTTCTCCGTTAGCTGCGGAAAGACAGATGACTCCTCTTCCAGCAAAGCAGAATCTTCTACTTCCTCTTCTCAGGAACTGGGTGGCCTTTGGGAGACTGCAACTTATACCGAGGATACCGAAGTTGGAACCGGAAGCACCACCATCCAGGTAGAAGTAAAGGCAGAAGACAACTCCATCACATTTACTGTTCATACCGATGCTGACAATCTGGGCACTGCCCTGACCGAAAACGATTTGGTTTCCGGTGATGACAGCGAGTATGGTCTGTACATCAAAGAAGTAGACGGCATCCGGGCAGATTATGACAAGGATCAGGCATACTGGGCAATCAGCAAGGACGGTGAATACCTCCAGACTGGTGCAGACAGCACAGAAATCGCAGACGGGGAGCACTATGAGCTTACCTACACAGAAGGATAAGCATCCCAAACGAGCTACTTTAACCATATCGGAAATGACCGTCTTTGCCATGTTGGGCGCCTTGATGTATTGTTCCAAAGTAATTATGGAATGGGCACCAAACATTCATCCGCTTGGTATGCTAACAATGGTCTATACCCTTGCCTATCGGGTCAAAGGACTTATTCCGATTTATGTTTATGTTTTCTTAAATGGCTTGTTCGCTGGATTTGCAGTGTGGTGGATTCCCTATCTTTATCTTTGGGCAGTTCTTTGGGGCATGACCATGCTGCTTCCTAAAAATATGCCCGAACCAATAGCTGCCATTGTGTATCCGCTTGTCTGCGGATTGCATGGCATTCTGTTCGGTACCCTCTATGCACCGGCACAAGCATTGTTGTTTGGATTGAATTTTCAGCAAATGCTTGCCTGGATTGTCGCTGGACTTCCCTGGGATGCTGTTCACTGTGCCGGCAATGTTATAGCAGGCATTTTGGTGCTGCCATTGGCAACACTTTTACGAAGAATTGATCCGCGGGCTTACCGACCTTCACACTAAATCAATCGAACAAGTAAATTTCCACACCCAATAAAAGCGGTTCCATTTTCAAACGGAACCGCTTTTTCGTGCCTGTTTCACACACGAATTTTGTGGTCAAAAGAAAGGAAAAGGATGCGAAGCAGTTCCCTATCCAATTACTCGTATCGAAGAGCATCGATCGGGTTCAAGTTGGCTGCTTTAATGGATGGAATCAATCCAAATATAATACCAACAACCATCGAAAAGACCACCGAAACCAAAATGGATACGGAACTGATGGCAACTGGAACCTCTGCCACCTTTGCAATAATCTTCGCCAAAACAATTCCCATGATGACGCCAATCACGCCGCCAATGCTGGTCAAAACAGCAGCCTCTGTCAGGAATTGCGTCAGAATGTGCTTTTTCTTCGCGCCAATTGCTTTTTTCAATCCAATTTCACGTGTCCGCTCCGTTACCGATACCAGCATGATGTTCATTACACCAATTCCGCCAACTAACAGGGAAATGCTGGCAATGCAAATCAACATGGTATTGGTAGAAGAACTGAGATCCTGTAAGGATTTGGCTTTTTCCAATGTGCTTTCACTCTTATACTGTACCGTTTCGCCACTGTCTGATCCGGTGCTCTGAATATGCGCATTTAACAATTCTGCTGTCTTCTTTCCGGCAACCGTCATACTGTCTGTATCCACTGCCCGAATCAAACAGTTTTGCGGCTCATCAAATTGAAAAGCAATGGGCCAGGATCCTGTTGGCAAAAAAACTGCACCGCTCTTGGTTTCTGCATAAGTCCAGTAATCTTCTTCCGAATTGATGACCGGTTCAAAGGAGCTACTCTGCACAGCCACACCAATTACAGTAAACGGATCACCGCAGATATCAATTACCTGTCCGATGGGATCTTCTCCAGGGAACAAACTTTGCACCGCAGTCGGATCCAGAATGGCAACCTTTTGATTCTGCGTATAGTCCGCTGCACAAAAGCCTTTTCCGCTCTGGATGTGATACCCGGCAGTGTCAAAATAGTCCGCATCAATACCATATACACTTCCGGTAAACTGCGTATTATTGTGATAAACATTATCAAAGTAGGAGCGCTGCCGATAAAGTGTCACCGCTTCTACGGAATCCAATGCGGCAATCTCCTGCTTGGTGCTGTCTGCAATCACCGGAACAGATGCTGGCTTTTGCTGATAGGTGAAGTCATACTGCATATCTCCCTGATAAAGCGCAACCGTCACAGTATTATTTCCGGCACCAATCAAGTTGTTTTTAATCTGTTCGTTGGTTCCCTTAATGGTGGAAACAATGGCAATGATGGAGGCAATTCCAATAATAATGCCCAGCATGGTCAGTAAGGAACGTACCTTGTGCGAGAAAATCCCCTGAAAAGAAAGACGAATGTTTTCAAACATATCCGGCACCTCCCTTAATGGCTCTGGTCACTGTCTTGTGTGGCAGTGCCCTCTTTGACTGTTTTTCCATATGGGAAACAAATCCAATCATCCTCTGTCAGACCGCCTTTAATTTCAATCTCGTAACCGCCGTAAATCAATTTTCCGGTCTGCACGATCTGCTTTTTCAACTTGTTGTGTGCATCCTTCTTCATTACATAATACTGCCCGTCTTCCTGTCGAACATATTGAACCGGCAGATAGAATGAATCGCTCTCCTCCGTACTGGAAATGGAAATGGAAACCGAATCGCCGACATTCCAGCTGACGGAATCCTGAACCGATGCCAGAAACGGATACATACTGTTGTTCGGGTTTTCCCCGTAAGAGAGGACATCCTCACCCGTAACCGGCGTGGTCTCAATCTTGGTTACAGTCGCCTCCACAACATCGCCAGTTTCCCAGGAAGTTACTGACAGCACATCTCCAACAGCAAGCTTGGTTAAGTTCATCTCGCTGATTTGTCCCTGAATGCTGACGCCGCCCTCGCCTTGAATGACCATCAATGGATCGGTTGCTTCCAAGGCTTCCGGATCTGCTGCCAGCTTGGTGACTACGCCGTCAATTTTGCTAAGTTCCTGTCCGGTTTGCTGCTTTTGCTGTGCATCCTTCAAATCCAAGTCTGCCTGCTTTTTGTCGATCTCTAATTTTTTCAGCTCATTTTGTTTGTCCCGAATCATCTTTTGCAGTTCTGCACTCGAATACATATAGTCACTATAAAGAGAAGTAGAACCGGAATACGTATAATCAGAAAAATCCGGATCAACCTCTTCTGTATCTGTCAGACCTTCTGTATCCCATGCAGATGCATCCTCTTCAGAAGCAGATGCATCGATGACATCCGATGAATCCGTATGAGAATCCTCTGCATCGGTCTGCTGTCCGGCAGCCATAGCAGGCAATTTCAAATTGCCATAATACGTTCCGGTCGGGTCCACCAAAATACTGCCGTCTGTATCAATGGTGATACCTTTTCCAACCACCCAGTCACTCAGTGTTTTCCCAGTGAAAGACGTACTGGTAATTGACCAAATATATTGACAGGTTGTTCCATCAAACACAAACAGCTCCGCACAGGCACCTGCCTTTTGCAATTCCTGTAGAAATGCAGTCGTTGCAACTGTCTCTTTTTTGCAGGAAAACCAATACGGTTTGGCTGCCGTTCCATCTCCGGAAACCGCCTCCGCTACAGCATGAATGGTATCCGTGCATTTAGAGGCATCCGGCTGATTGGGCAGAATCGGGGTATCCGGCGGCGCAGTGGTTACAATCGGCTCTTCTGATTCCGAATCTGAAATCTCATCCGAATCGTCCAATCCCGGATCATCCGGTTCCCATCCACCGTCATCGATTGGAGCATCTTCCGACGGACGCAGATTTTGCAGGGTATTCAATTCCTTGTTTGCCGTTCGGATATGATCTTCTGCAATGGCAACTGCATTCTGTTTTTGTGCAACATTCAGCTTCGCAGCAGTGGTATCATACTGCAACAGCGGTGTTCCAACGGTTACAGAATCCCCCTCCTTGACAAGGACTTTTTCAACGATCAACTGATTGTCCAGCAACACCTTCTGTACATTGGCAGACTGTACCGTTCCCTGTGCAGAAATCTCATCGCCCCAGTACATGTCCTTCATCGTAGAAACAGAATATACCTTTACAGTTGCCTTTTTGGCTTTTGCGGTTCGGTACCAATATATGCCACCTGTTCCACCGCCGGCAATCAGAACACATCCAGCAATTAAAATGGTATTACGCAAGAATTTCTTCATGGCAGTTCCCTCCTGATTCCTCTGGCTCCTGTTCCAGCATACCATCTCGAATATATAGGATACGCTGTGCATGCTCTGCAATTTCCCGTTCATGCGTAATCATGACAATGGTTGCACCATCCTCATGCAGTCCGTGAAACAATTCCATAACCTGTTCCCCAGACTTGGTATCCAATGCACCAGTCGGCTCATCAGCAAGCAGCAGCTGCGGATGGTTTACAATGGCACGGGCAATGGCAACACGCTGCTTCTGTCCACCGGAAAGCTGCGTTGGCAAAAAGGTGATGCGATCTTCTAAGCCCACTCGAATCAACGCTTCTTTTGCCCGCTGGGTTCGTTCTTTCTTGCCAACACCAGCATACAAAAGCGGCAATGCAACATTGTCCAATGCAGTCTGCCGGGGCAGCAAATTAAAATTCTGAAAAACAAACCCTATTTTTTGATTGCGAATTTCTGACAGCATCCGATCGGTACAAGTTTGCATCGGCTTTCCGTCTAATAAGAACTGTCCGCTGGTTGGACGATCCAGTAACCCAATCACATTCATCAAAGTAGATTTTCCAGAACCGGAAGGCCCCATAATGGCAAGATATTCACCAGTATCGACAGACAGAGAAATATTTTTCAAAACAGGAACCGGTACTTTTCCCTGTATATAATCCTTACAAATATTTTGCAATTCCAATAGCATGGTTTCACCGCCTTATGATTCCGGATCTACCGGTGCAGCATCTGCACTGGAATCCTGCTCTGCGGATTCTTCCGGATCCACATCAAATTCGGGATCCAGCTCTCCGCTCACCGACTGATCGGGATCAATCGCTTCGAAAGGAATATCTTCCCCATCAGCAGGCATCTCATCAGAATTAGAATCCGACTGTTCCTTTTCGTATTCTTCATAGCTGGTGGTGGTACGCATTCCCTCTTGATAGTCTTCTGCTGGATAAGCAAGGTATTCATCCCCAGATAATCCATCGGCAATTTCAACATCTCCCATGGCTGCATCCTGCTCTCCCAGTGTCACATAACGTTTTTCCAGCTTGTCCTTTTTACCAGCAATCCAAACATAGGGTTGATCAGTATCAGCATCTACCACATAATCGGCATACAGCCAGATGCCGGACTTCTCAATGGTTGAACCTTCCGCCGGTGTAATCAGCACATGCTGCCCCAGCATCAAGCCATCGGATGTATCCAATTTAATGTAAAATGCGTAGGAAGAACTGGTGCTGGCTTCATCGCTGTAATAGCCCATGGAGTTATTCTGCTTGTTTTCTGCCTCCATGTTAATTTCGGAAATGGTGCCTGTCCAGGTAGAATCGTCAATTCGGGACTTGAGCACAACCGGTTCTTCTTGATAGATGGTCTGAATGTTCTGTTCATTGGCAATTCCTTTGACACGGAAATCGCCGTCTGCTAAAATGGTAAGCATGACATCCGTATTGTCTGCCTGCATCTGCTCTTTCGTCCGAACTGTTTTAATGGTTCCGCTCTTGGTTGCCGTTACCGTTGCGTGCTCAATGGAATTTTTCAACTTGGTCATTTCTGTTTGCTTGACCTTGATGTCATATTCATTTTTGGCAAGATCAGTTTGCAGAGACTGAATTTGTGTGGTGTAGGAAAGCTGATCGTCCGCACTTGCCTGCTGTTTTTCTGCTTCCAGCTGCTGAATTTGCTGTGTGGTGGTTGTATTTTCATTTTGCATGCGTTCAATGTCCAGATTACCCTGATCCAGTTGTAATTGCATGGCTGTTACATCATAAGAAAACAACGGAGTGCCCTCTTTGACGGAATCGCCTTCTGATACAAATACCTGATCCAGCGTTTTTTCACTGTCCACCTTGACTTCGGTCACCTCCTGAGATTCTACAACACCGGAATAGTAGGTCTGGAATCCATAACCTGCTGCGGTATTGATCTCTTTTAGGGAAGTGACATATGCAAGTCCATCTGCCTGAGAGGACTGCTGATGCTTCCATATGAAAATACCGGATGTTGCAACTGCTGCTGCACCTGCAACTGCGATGACTGAAATGAGAATTGGTTTTCTTTTCCCTGCCATATTCCTTCCTCCATATCTGATCCTGTCTAATTTGAAATGTTTGGATATTCAACTGTTGTACATCAGTTGCAACGCCATTATAGCATACCCATTCTTGTTTGTCAAGAACATTCAAACCGATTTTCATCGAATCATCTAAAAGTCTGTTTTTACGGCACCAAATGGAAAAATCCATATATTGTTCAGATGCCAATATTGACAAGTCTGGAAAAAACAGGTACAATAAAAAAGTATTATGAGATGCAAATTATCCTTGCATAGAAACGGAGAGAAAAATTATGAATATTGCAGTTGCACAGTCCGGTGGTCCTACCTGTGCCATCAACGCTTCTTTAGTTGGCGTCTTTCGAGAAGCACTGGCACATACAGAAATCGATGCTATATTTGGCTCCATCAATGGAATTGAAGGCATCATTCGGGATCATATGGTGGATTTAAAAAGCATCATTCGAAGCAATGCCGATATGGAACTGCTTCGGCAGACACCGTCTACCGTACTGGGATCCTGTCGATATAAGCTGCCGGATTGGCGGGAAGATGACGCTGTTTATCAAACCATTGCAGCCTGTTTCCAGAGAAGACAGATCAATGTCTTCTTCTACATTGGCGGAAACGACTCTATGGACACGGTCATGAAGCTTTCAGAATACTTTGCTGAAATTCACTTAGATGTCAAAGTCATCGGAATTCCAAAGACCATTGACAATGATCTCCCCTGTACCGACCATACCCCGGGATTTGGATCCGCAGCAAAATATGTTGCCATCACCACACAGGAAATTGTACGGGACAGCACGGTATATAGTCTCCCGTCTGTTACCATTATTGAAATCATGGGTCGGCATGCCGGCTGGCTGGCTGCCTCTTCCTGTGTTTTACGCGTGAATGGAGAATCTGCACCACACTTAATTTATGTACCGGAATGTACCTTCTCCGTAAAGCGCTTTTTGCAGGATGTCAAAAAAGAAATGGCAAAACACAAGGCAGTTGTCGTTGCCATTTCAGAAGGCGTTTCCTTGGACGGCGATGCAGAATCCGCCTATCAATCCGGTGAAACAGACTGCTTCGGTCATAAGTACTTATCCGGAGTCGGCAAAGCACTGGAACAGATTGTACGGAATGAAATCGGATGTAAGGTGCGTTCCATCGAACTGAATGTCATGCAGCGCTGCTCCTCCCATATTTGTTCCAAGACCGATATTACAGAGGCCGAGCAGATCGGCGCTGCCGGTGTCCGCTGTGCCTTAAAGGGAGAAACCGGAACGGTAATGGTTTTCCGCCGTGTCCGCAACATGCCATATACCATTGCAATTGAATCTGCGTCGGCAAGTAAGATTGCCAATCAGGAACGATACCTTCCTGCCTCTTTCTTAAATGCCCAGCAGAACAATATCACCGATGAAGCACTGCAATACTTCCTGCCGCTGATTCAGGGAGAAGTGCAAATTCAAATGGAGAATGGGCTGCCAAAGCATTTCACCGTGCAGGAAGCAATCTTAAAATAACAGCTGGCTGTACAAACCAATTTTCAATCCATTATAGAAAAAAGCCTATTGGGAAAGGAACTTGCAAATGTTCTGATCCAATAGGCTTTCCTATTCCATTTTTGTAGATTAAGATCAAAATGTCCCTCCTTTCTGATTTTTAATTTGGAAAAGATCCATAAATGTCGATGGCTCTGCTCAAATTTCTATTTACAAAAACATATGTTCGTGCTATAATGGACGATGTTTAAAAGATGCATCATCTTTAGGAGGGATTTTTATGAAATGGAAACAGTGGCTGGCAGGAATGCTCACCATTTTGATGGTAATTGGTTGCCTGGGCGGATCAGTATCCGCAAAAGCACTGCAACCAGATTCCAAAGCAACGGATTCTTATGACTTTATGCAAATTTCCGATCCGATTTTAACCCTACAAGTGGGAGAGCAAAAGTCTTTAACCATACTTCATGCCTCTTCCAGCCGAATAGTACATTGGTTTACAATGGATGCAGACGTTGCGGATGTGGAGCAAAGCGGAATGGTAACCGGTGTTGCGCCTGGCATTGTAACTTTGTATGCGGTTATTTCCAAAGAACATGTCCTGCAATGCCGGGTGGTGGTGCAGCCAGCTTCCCATCCAGCCGTCACCAATCTGCCCACTGCTACAACTACTTCCGCACCGATTGCGACAACGCAATCAACCACAACTGGAACCACTCCAACTGATCAACCAGCGCTTTCTGCATCCACCTGTACGCTTTCTGTCGGAGAAACATTCCAGCTTACAGCAACGGAGATGGAGAATGTGGTCTGGTTCAGTCACGATCCGCAAATTGCTTCTGTTACGGATGGATTGATTACAGCCAACCAGGCTGGTGAAACCATTGTTTATGCCATTTTCCCGGAAAATGTTGTTTGTTCCTGTACAGTTACGGTAATCCAGCATACCCCGCATCTTTCTAAGGAAGCCCTTACTGTAGCTGTCGGCGAAGTCGCACCATTGACCGTTCTAGATCTTGCACCCAATCAAACGGTTCAGTGGTCCAGCGAAGATGACACCATTGCCGATATCATTGATGAAACCATCATCGGCGTTCATCCTGGAACGGTTGTCGTTTCTGCCGCAATTGGAGAAAACCTGGTTCTTTCCTGTACTGTTACCGTACAGGCAGCATCTGCGCAAACAACTGCAATTGTTACAACCCAAACGGAATCAACAACAACCACCACTACAACAACAGTTCCCACACAAACGACAACTGGAACCACCATTGCTGCAGGACCATTCCTAGAACAGGAATATATCACCATGCAAATGGGCGATATACAGTCTATGCTTTTGGAAAACATAGCAGCAGACGAACCAGTTTCCTGGTTCTCCAAGGATGAAACAATTGCAACAGTCGATCAACAAGGCGCCGTAACAGCCGTTTCTACTGGAAATACACGAATTTGTGCCGTGATTCCAGGATATGGTGTGCTATACTGTGCCGTACGGGTAATCTCAGATCGGGCTTATGACACCGGAGATGTCAACGGTGATGGTGATATTACCTTAGCAGACGCCACCCTGACGCTTACGTATTACGCAGAGGAAGCGGTTTCTGGACATCCACAGTTTTCCGATATGATCGTCTGCGATGAGGCTTCCGCTTTTTCTGCTGCCGATGTGGATCAGGATCGCACCATTACCTTATCAGACGCTACGCTAATCTTAACCTACTATGCGGAACTCGCAGTCGGAAACACACCCGACTGGAACAAGCTGCGCGCCTAACCATCGAGCGCAAACCCTATCATATAAAAAACATACATACTGCAAGAAACGCCGAGCATCTGGTTGCGCAATCCCGCTTCCACTGCTCGGCATTTCTTTGGAAGCAATTCCTAAAGCCCTGCAAAAATAGGGAAAATTTGCCGGTTCGTTCATTGACAAAAAAGGAAAAACATGCTACAATTATAATATCTATTAGCATGCAGATTATTGTGTTCGTACACCCCATTGCAAGGATGCAACGCTGCAAATTTTTAGTAGGAGTGAATGTAAATGAAGAAAGGTGTCACGTTAAAGAAGAAGCTGCTGGCAACTGTTTCTGCTGGTGTACTGGCTGCAACAGGAGTGGCTTCCGCACTGACAAGCAGTGTAACTGCTGCTTCAACAGAAGATCTGGGATTGGATAACTATGCAAAACTTTTGCAGTATTCCCTGTATTTCTTCGATGCAAACATGTGCGGCGATCAGGTTGGAGAAAAAAGTGCACTCTCCTGGAGAGACGATTGCCATACAGGCGATACGGCTCCGGGCGGCTTCCACGATGCCGGCGACAACATCAAATTTGGTCAGACAGAAGGCTTCACTGCTTCCACGCTGGGATGGACTTATTACGAGTTCAAGGATCAGTTTGACAAAACTGGAACAACCGATCATTTTAAAGTTATTACCGATTATTTCTGTGATTTCTTTAAAGCTTCCACAACACTGGATGCCAATGGTGCTGTCAGCCAGTTCGTTTACCAGGTCGACATTAACAGTGACCACAGCACTTGGTGTGCACCGGAAGGCATGGCAAGTAGAACCAATATTGGACAAAATGTCTATCGAGTTACAAGCGGTGCCAGTGACATTGCAGCTCAATATGCAGCTGCCTTGGCACAAAATTACATCAATTTTGGCAATCAGGAAGATCTGACCTATGCAACTGCTCTGTACAACTTTGCAATCAGAGATCGTCAGCCAGCACCGGCAAACGAAAACAACTACAACAGTACAGAATGCCAGGATGATATTTCCTGGGCAGCTGGTTGGATGTACTTGGCAACCGGAGAAGAATCCTACAAGACGGAAAACGGAAAATATACCAACGCTTCCAACTATGGACAGCAGGACTATATGTATAACAATTCCGGTTTGGGCGCTGCTATTATCAATGCAGAAATCACTGGCAACTGGAGCAATGCCACCAATTACATTGATGGAAAAGTAAACGGAAGCCAAAATCAGTATTATGTATACAACAGCTGGGGCAGCGCAAGACATAATACCTTGATGCAGCTCTGCGCATTGGTTTGCACCAAACACAAAGATGAATCCGGAAAGGATTATTCTGCATGGGCAAAGCAGCAGATGAACTATCTGCTGGGTGACAACAGCAAAAATGTATGCTTTGTAGTTGGCTACAACAGCATTTCTGCTACCTCTCCGCACCACCGTGCAGCATCCAACATCACAATCAGTTCTGATTGGCATGAATACAACAACTGGGACGGAAAGTATGCTTCCAGCGGTGGACATACCCTGTATGGCGCTCTGGTTGGCGGTCCGACCAACACCAACTTTGATTACACAGACTCTGCAAAGGATGCAACCTCCAACGAAGTAGCGATTGACTATCAAGCTGGATTAGTTGGTGCAGCTGCTGCATTGTATGCAATGTATGACACAGGTTCTGTTGTGGCAGAAATTGGCCCAGAAGTAACTGTTTATGCTTCTGAAAAGGCTGCTGCAAACGGAGAAACGCCGGTAACAACAACCACCACGACAACGACTACCACAACTACTACGGAAACAACCACCACGACAGAAGAAACAACAACCACAACAGAAGAAACCACGACAACCACTGAAGCAACTACAATCACTACAGATGCAACCACAACTACAACGGATGCAATCACAACCACCACTGCAACAGACGAAACCACGACTACAACGGATGCAACCACAACTACAACAGACGAAACCACAACCACCACTGCAACAAATGAAACTACAACTACAACGAATGCAACCACAACCACTGCTGCAACAGATGAAACCACAACTACAACGGATGTAACCACAACCACTCCTGCAACAGACGAAACCACAACCACAACAGATGCAACCACAACCACCACTGCAACAGACGAAACCACAACTACAACGAATGCAACCACAACCACTACTGTAACAGACGAAACCACAACTACAACGGATGCAACCACAACCACCACTGCAACAGATGAGACGACAACTACTCCAACTGGTACTGCATCTACTACTACAACAACCACAACAACTGGATCAGTAACCGGTACCACGACAACTACCAGTGCTGTTTCCAGCGTACTTCCGCCGGTTCTGCGGTACGGCGACCTCAACGGAGACGGCAACGTTTCATTGGCAGATGCTGTTCGTCTGTGCAAATACCTCAATGGCACAGTTGAACTGAGCGATGGTGCACTGGCAAATGCAGATGTGAATGCTGATGGAACTGTGAACGATCAGGATTTGCTGATTCTGGTACAGTATCTGGCTCGTCTGGTAAATACCCTGCCGAGTGCATAAGCATTTGATTTTAAAAATAGGATCGTTCTTATAAAAAAGGAGCCTGCAAGTTGCAGGCTCCTTTTTTAGGATTCCGATAAAATACGCTGCATATAGGTTTCCGTAGACAGGAATCCAGACCGATTGTACCGGTTTAAATCATATAAACAATTGGGATCTTTGGTAATATAATTGGGTTTCTCCAGGCAAGTCAATGTCAATAAGAACCCAGCATCCTTCAACACTGCATTGCTTTCCTGACAAACGAATCCATATGGATAGGCAAACACAATGGGCACCTGATTCAACTCCTCCCGGCAGCGGTTTTGCAAGATCTGCACATCCGCTGAAAAGAATGTGTGGTAATCCTCCTCCGTTTCCCAATCCATCTTGCGGCATCCGCAGCGTGCTCCATTGCTGTGCATATCATATGTGTGATTGCCCAATTCAATCCAATCAGATTGCAGCATGGTACGCAGATCCTCCCATGTTAAATAGGAATAAGCATCCACATGCGGTGCATCCGGTGCCAGCATCTCTGTAAAAATACCGACTGTGGAAACAATGGCACACATTTGATATTGTTCTAGGATTGGAAGCGCCAGACTCAAATTGTTGTAAAAGCCATCATCAAAGGTAATCATCACCGGATGTTCCGGAAGTGTCCCAATACCATTGGTATAATCGACTAACTGCTGTGCAGAGACACTCTGATAACCATGCTGAGAAAGATATTGCAAATCCGCTTCCAGCGTTTCCGGTGTCACACGAAATTCATTTTCCGGGCCTTCCGTAATACTGTGGTACATCAGAATGGGCAGAAAAATCCCATCCGGCGGACGATTGGATGCAGCATAGAACTTTCCCACTGTTGTACAAATGGCTGCCAAAATCAACACTACCATGTCAATCACCAGAAACCGCAGGAGTTTTCGAATGTTGCAGCAATGATACATAAGCAGTCCCCTCCCTCTTTTCATCTGATCATATGGTATGAAAAATCCAGTTTGTCCTATACATTTTGCAGAATACGACCAAAAAGATTGGTTCTGAATGTTGCAGGCTGCTGCATAACAATAGGAACATCAGGAAAGAATAATGAGGTGAATACAGTGCGCAAACGACGTTCGCTCAAACGAAAAAAGCCACTCTTTTTATTGCTTCTGCTGATGCTTCCCATGGTTGTCCTGTTGGGAAAGCGTCTCCTTCCCAAAACGCCTCCTGCCGCATCTCCATTCACACAGCAGAGCAGGAGGCATTCCCAACAGATTCCGCTTGCAGCAGCACAGGCTGGATTGACATTGGACGAGGATGCTTGGAATGTAGCCTCGCAGGGGTATGGCTGGGAAGAAGAATCCATGCCCTCCTTGGTACAAGCAGACACACAGACAGGCACTTCTGATCCCGGTGCAAAGCCTTATCCGGAAGTTTGGAATGTACAGCCAGAATGTCAGGTAAACCGAACCTTTTACAGCACATACTATGGCACACGCTTCTTCTCACTGGATACGGCTGGACAGGTGCAAAATAAAACCAGCCTGCCCAATGAGCAGCTTATGGAAGAGAGCAAACATCTCCCAAACTTTGATGTTGCCGCCGATGGAACGCCACGTGTCCTAATTATGCACACGCACACAACTGAAACATTTGAGCCATATGTCCGAGACAATTTTGACAGCAGCTTCAATTACCGCACGACAGATCCCAGTAAAAATATGATTGCAGTCGGCAACGCCATTGCTGCACAATTGGAAGCTGCCGGAATTGGCGTGATTCACAGTGATGTCATTCATGATTACCCCTCCTATAATGGCTCCTATGAACGCAGTGCAGAAACGGTACGTGCCATTCTGGAGCAATACCCCACCATTCAAGTGGTGCTGGACATCCATCGAGATGCAATCGGCGATGATACTGCCATTGCACAGCCCATTGTAGAAATTGATGGCAAGGAGGCCGCACAGATCATGATTATCTCCGGCTGTGATGACGGCACCATGAACATGCCGCATTATATGGAAAACTTCCACTTTGCCTGTGCTCTGCAAGGCACGATGGAATCTCTATATCCCGGACTCACTCGACCCATTTTGTTCGATTACCGCCACTACAATCAGGATTTAACAACCGGCAGCTTACTGATTGAGGTTGGCTCCCATGGAAACACACTGGATCAAGCCGTTTATTCCGGACAGCTGATCGGTGTTTCTCTGGCAAAAACCTTGCTGCAACAGGAGTAGAAATGAAAAGATTGCAAAAAAAAACACGTCGCTTCCTGCGGCGTGCCATACAATATGGTAGCTTTTATGTATTACTCAATGGATTCTTATGGGGATTCCTTCAAGTTTCCAGTTCTGCCTACCGCCGCATGGAAGCAAATCCACCGGCAGCAACAGCTGTTTCTGCCTCCCCTGACGGAACCTTATCGCTATCGATTCTGACCAAACAGGCGCAATTGCCACAACCGATTTGGCAGCAATCCGAAGCAATATGGATTCCGACTCCTGTTCTCACAATTTGGCAGATGATCTGGAATCAATGCATCAGGCATGATGATGCGTCAGAAAACTGGAAAAATCCTCACAGTTCGGATGCTGCTTGGCAATGGTCTCATAGAACAGATTCAACTCTCCCCGATAAATCAAATAGGCAGACGGCAAGTATCGTAAATCATCCGGTGTATTGAGACAAACCGGCTTGTTCAGCTGCACGCCGCACTGCTCCAGCAGCTTTGCAACAAATTGCGAACAATGCAGCTTATGCTTTCTCGCCCATTGAATATGGAAAAAGGTAGAACCCAGTCCCAGGATATTATAAGAAAAGGAACGCCGATTAGTCTTAAAAAATTCCAAGCGCTGATGAAATTCCTGCTTGGTTTCCTTGGTGACCGGAATCATATAGATTTCACAGGGAATCACCGGATACCGTCCTAAAGTTCCCTCCCCAACAATTTCCTGGTTAAAGGTAGCCGGAAGCGGAAAATGCACATACGTGCGACAGAAGCTATACATTTCATCCAAAGAAAGATCTGTTGCTACGGAAGCGTGATTATACGGTTTCTTGGTAAAAAAGCGAATAAAACGAGCCACTCTCGTTCCAGTTTGGCTCAACAATACGAATAGGTAGTCTTGCAACATTCTCACCCCAAAAAATTTTCAAAAATCTCATATAATTATAGCATAAGGGCTTGCATTTTTCAATAAAATTTGGTATAATAATATACAGATAAAGCGTAAAAATTGTTTTTCAGTAAAATTGTTGAAAAGCAAGATTTGGAAAAACAAATTTTTGTGCAGATTTTATGCGCCTGTAGCTCAGCTGGATAGAGTGTCAGACTCCGACTCTGAAGGTCGTGCGTTCGAATCGCATCAGGCGTACCAATTGGAAGCTCTGAATCAAATTTTTGGTTCAGGGTTCTTTTTTATGAGAAAGGCTGTACCGACACGATCGCATGACGGTACAGCCTTTTGTAATCGTTTCAGCTTTTACGGAGTTCCGGCATTAGAACCATTTTTTCCTGCCAAGCGTTCTATCGTTGCTTTGACTGCTTCCATGTTTTTCTTGCGAATCAATTCTTTTTCTTCTGGTGTCTGTTTTCCATTCAGCATCAAAAACTCGTCAAACACACTGCTTCCATCCAATGTGGTGTGATACGTGCTGACCCAGCCGAGCGAGAATCCGCTGCGGTATGCCGTTGCAATTGCTGGTAAGTTTGCTGGCGCAACACAAAAAAATGGAACGATGTTTTTCTCCAACACCAAAAAAGCAAGATGATTGACCAAGTAGGAGGCCAGCCCTTTGCGCCGATACTGCGGCAGAACATCCACATCAATCGCCCACATAGCAGCACTATCCGGCGCTGCACCTGCCATTGCAATGACCTCGCTGCCCCGTACCACATACATTACAAGACAAGTCTTGCTTGTGCCGGATTTCGAAAATTCCAGCGCATTGGAAAAAGCATCCAGATTGGGAAGCGATTGCAATTCCTGAATTTCATCTGCTTCCCGAACAAAAAAGCTTAGTTCCGGATAAGCGCTTTTGATACGAGAAATGGTTTGCTGCGGCACAAAATACAGAGACTGCCCGTAAAAAAAAGGAGACTCAAAAATCTGTTCCCGCCGTTTATCTTTTAGAATTGGCTGCACCACATGCAAGGCTTCCGGATCACCGGAAACTACAATTCCTTGTCCCATGGAAACGGCTTCCAGAAATGGTTTCTGTCGTTTGCGGGTTCGACATCCCTTCCGCATGGCAGCCGGACAAAATCGAATTTGTTCTTCTTGCAGTAAATCTTCTTCTGTACAATTCAAGTCAATTGCCAATTGTGCTCTGGCAACATCAAGGATACGAATCATATTACGGCTACTCCTTCATTTTTAACATCTATGCATACAAAGGAAATACGTGGTATTTTTTCTTCCCACAACCTTCCTATGCAATTGGGAATATATGGATTATTGTACCATAAAGCGTCAGCTTTTGTCAAGAAAAATTCCGCTCTTTCGAGCGGAATTTTTTTTGATTTAAAGCGGCTGATTGGAACACTTTTTCAGCAGCGGAATCAACATACCGCCAGCTGCATTTCCTAAAATTACAACCGGAATATAAACTGCCGCCTTGGCACCGGACGGACAGCCTGCCAAAAAATAGTAGAACAAATCCGCAATACAGTGATTGAATCCGCAAATAATAAACACCAAAATCGGCATTACAACGCCAAACAAGGCAGCTGGATAATTCCCCTTTTTGCTGCAAATCCGATTGGATTCCACGGCAGAAAACATCAGCAATCCGCAAAAGACTGCCAGTATAAATGCACTAAGCGGATGATCGGAAAGTTTTGCATCCACAGTTGTCTGTGCACGCTCCACAATGGTCACATCCAGATTCACAACATTGGTATCACTGGCAAACCGTGTCAGCCGAATCAGCAATGCCGCTACAGCTGCCCCCAGTGTGTTCCCCACCAAAGTAACCAATGTTTCTGCAATAAACGCCGGCTCCCGGTTTACAATATAGCCAACCTTTCCGGTATAGAGTCCATATTGAAACTGTACAATACAAAACAGTCCCAACGAGAACAGCAGTGCCCCAATGTAACGGTTATCGCTGGAAAGGCTGACAACGCCGCCGATTCCAATCATAATACCGGACAGCATGCCATCTGCCAAAAATGAAATCCATTTGTTTTTTTGCTTGGTTTGTTTTTCCATGTTGCTTGTTCCTCTCTCCCTTACTTCGCCAATTTTTCTGCCGGATCGGCTCCATCAATTGCCAATACCCAAATAGGCTCCTCAATATCCGTAAACAGCATATCCTCAATTGCGGCTGTAGCTGCAAAAATAAAGGCAGACGCATAAGAATCCTCATTCAAATAAAAGGAAGCTGCTCCATTTTTTTGCGCAACGCCAAGTTCATGTACATATCCATTATAAAAAATTTGGATTTCAATGGCATCCTGCCGATGCTGCCGCATCAATGCAAGCAGTTCTTTTGCACCTGCACGTGCGGGATCCCATGGATACATAGAAGGCAGTTTTTTCATCATTCGTCACCTCTTACTTTTATTGTTCTGTCCTATTATACTACAGGCAGTTTCATTTGTCAATTTTCTATTTACAAGCTGGACTGCCAATTTTTTCGATGTGCAGCAATGGCTGCTTCTAAGCGGTCAACAAGCGTTTCATCGGTGCAGCATAGATTCCCTGCAATCCCGGTTCCCAGCTGAATTTCCGGCTTGACCGCCTCGCCATGGAAATCAGAGCCGCACGTTACCAAAAGATGAAATGCTTCTGCCAATTGTAGATACTGCTGCGTTTGTTCTGGGGTATTGCGACTGTAATAGCACTCCATTCCCTGCAAGCCGCCTGCTACCAACCGTTGAAGCAGCTGCCGAAGTGCATCCTGTTCCAGTTTCAATCTGCACGGATGTGCCAGCACTGGAATACCACCGGACTGCAAGATCACCTGCATCCCAGCTTCTGGGGAAGGCTTTGGACGTTCCACCCGTTCATAAAATGCAGCAGTCGTTAAATACCGGTCAAAGGCATCCTGAATGGAAGCCGCATATCCAGCCGCCACAATCGCCTTTGCAAAGTGCGGCCGCCCGGTTGCAGCTCCATCGTTGCAGCGCCGTACTTTTTCTAACGTAATCGGCACACCCTGTTCCTGTAAATAAGAAACAAGACGAATGGATCGCTCTGCCCGGTTTCGGCGGTGTTCTTCACAAAATGCTTGCAGACAGGGATGATCTGGTTGTATGCCGTATCCCAAAATATGCAGTTCCCGATTACCCGTTGTGCTGATTTCAATTCCGGAAATCAATCGGATTCCCGCCTCCTGTGCAGCCTGCTGCGCCTCTGGAACACCCTTTGCAGTATCGTGATCGGTAATACTCATGGCAGTGATGCCAGCTGCCTTCGCCTTGGCAACTAATTCGGAAGGTGTATACTGCCCGTCGGAACATGTGGTGTGCAAATGCAAATCAATCATGCTATCCCTCCTTTTCCAGAAATGGTTTTATTTTAAAAAGGATACGGTTGATGTTTTGGAGCTGGCACGAAGAAGCCGCTGCATCGCAGCAGTATTCTCATAGGTTTCCAAGTCGCAGACCATCAGAATCTGGTCAAAAGCTACTTCCCGTAATTGAGCAGCATCCTTTGCACTGGCACAAGTGACATCCAAAACATAAATAGTTTGAAAATGCTTGGTCAAAAATGGCACCATGCAATCCGCCCAGTCATCTTTCAGCAAAAGCAATCGCTTTTCATTGTCCACTGCGGTTGTAATGGTTAGAAGCGGCGTGTCTGCTCCCAGGTAAAAGTCATATGGTGTATCGCTTTCCAGCGCTTCTGTATCATATAATGTGCGAACAGCACCATCTTCCCCTACGCCCTCCTGCACGGTTACAGGAAGCTCCTGCTTAGAACTGCTGTATAAATCGAGAATATCCGGTGTAATACCTAGATAGGCACACTGCTGATACAAATCGCCCCGATAGGCTCCATACACATGGGATACCACATAGGTGTCATAGGAAATCGGCAAAAAGCCCATCTTTTGCACCACACTGCGATAGACACAGTATGCACCATAGGAGGTCCATTTCGTATCTGTTCGATAAAAAATATAATCCTCCTGTACCGGCATCAAAACCGGATATGGATCAATGGTTCGAATCGGTGTCTGCAATGCGTCATAAAATCGTTCCAACTGTGCCTTCTGGGAATGAAACAGAACGCCTGTCGGAAGTTGATCCTGATAGAATTCCGTTGCACACGGTGCTGCAAGCAAGCAGATCGGCGTTTGATTTTCCTGATAAAAAGCATTGATCTGCTCGGCAGTCTGTTCCAATGCATCGGCATCCAGCACATCCGGTGCTTCCAGCATTCTGGATGGTGTCAGATAAACCTGATTGATCTGAGACAGTCCCATATGATACTGCACACCGGCAGAAAAACTGCGCAAGGTTCGACTGCCCATGGTCTGCTGCTGTAACAGGCGATCGGTTTGTTCCTGCAGTGGAGCGGAAAGGGAAACCTTTGATACAGAATCTGCCTTGGTGCACAAACCCAGCAGCATCCAAAACCCAATCAGCAGCATTGCTGGAAACAGCAGCAGCAAGGTCAATCGTTCTTTTGAGTACTTTGGCATATGACTTTCCTCCTACAGCTGAAACAAAATAGAAACATCCTGTTGATAGAATAAGACAGCCGCCGAAGTTAACAGCAAAAGCAGTAATCCAACTGGTTCCAAAACCCGAAACAGTGCTGCTGCCTTCTTTTCATAAACTGCTCGAACCGTATTCCACTTTGGCAGTACCATCAAAAGTGCCAGTACAGCAGCCAATTCCAATCCGCCGTTGAACAGCAAATATTGATCCTGCTCCCGAATCAGTCGTCCTCTTCCAAACAGTACCGTAAGATTTTCCTGTAAATCCGGAAGACTGGAGGCCTGTAGCAAAATCACAGCGCCCAAAAGCCATGCAGCCGTCCAAATATGCTGTACACTTGGATACCAATGCCGCATTTTTCGTTGCAGCAGATATTCCAATGTCATACAAATCCCCATCCAAATGCCGCATCCTATAAACTGCACGCCATTTCCGCACCATACACCAATCCAAAGCCAAATCCAGATGGTCTGCCCGGCAATGCCATACCAATGCTTGGTAGAAACTGGCAAATACATGGAACGATGGAACCACTGCACAACCGTACAATTCCAGTTGCGCACCCAATCTGTTACAGTTTTGGAAAGCACAAGCGGACCAAAATTTTCAGGAAGCCGCAGCCCATAGCAGCTTGCCAAACCACAAGCCATGTCACTGTAGGCAGCTCCTTCCAGCCAAAGCTGTGCTGCAAAGGAAAGAACACTGAGCCAAGCTGCCAGCATAGAACGTTCTGATCCCGCAGACTGCTGAACCACTTCATGCAAAAGTCCGGCACTATTTGCCAGCAGCAATTTTTTCCCCAATCCAAGCACCAACAAGCGAAGACCAGCACCAATTTGCGGCACATCGCATTGCTTTTCCGACAGAATCTGCTTCCAATCTGCATAAGATACCACCGGCCCCATAAGTACTTTGGGATAAAACAGATAGTATGTTGCAAAAGAGAGCAGCCGATGCTCCGCTGGAATGCTGCCCTTTGCAATGTCTAAGCAATAACCGATTCCTTGCAATGCCAAATAGGAGATACCAAGCGGATACAACCATGCAGCCACCGCAGAAGAATAAGAAGACGGACGCAGAACCGCCAGCAGCACACCATGTAGAAGAAACAACAAAATCAGCAAAACACCACATAGAACATGCTTTCCCTTGCAGCGTTCCAAAAAGAGGCCGCATCCATAACTGCAAAGCAGCATGGCTAGAAACAATCCAAGCCGTGGCAGTCCGCCGCCTATCAAAAACAGCACGCTCAATAGCAGCAGCACACCATTGCGGCAGCGTTCCGGCGCTGCTGCATGCAGGAGAATCGACAGCGGCAAAAACAAAAACAGAAACTCTAAACTCGTAAAAACCATCGCATCCTCACTGTGTCGGCGCTTCCAGCTGATCGACCAACTGTGCCAATTCCTCCTTCGACAGCATGGTGTTCAATACGTCCAATAAGGAAGCCGTTGACAGCAAATCCGGGAGATTTAATTGCTTTTGCAATTGCTTCCGAAGCTGTTTACTGCCAGCCCCGCCGCTCAGTCCAAGCTGATACAAATCCAAATTGGTAATGGGATCCTTTTTTTCAGATGGCGCTTGTTGAGCCGTAACACCTGCTTTTTCAAAAGCAGCAAGCAAGGTTTTCGGATTGATTCCCTCAACGCCCAACTTTCCCTCTGCGGATGGTTTTACCTTTCGGCGCTCTTTTCCATAAATATCCGGAATATATACGTGATAAACGGTTCCTTCTGAAATAGCACCTTTCAAATAATTGCGAATCTGAAAGCCTGCCCGATCAGAATCCGTCAGCAGAATGACACCAGTTGTCTTGGCATAATAGCGAATCAGATTCAATTGCTCGGGATTCTTATAAATCCGAAATCCATTGGTTACCAAAATCACGGCATCTACCACAGAGGAAAGTTTGATTTTATCATACTTTCCTTCTACAACAATGGCTTGTTTAATTGAAATCATACGAGCGGCTCCTTCCTGTTCCGGCAGCAGCTGCCAACATTTTCACAATGGCGGTCTCAACTGCAATTCGTTCTTCGCAGGCTGTTGCATTCAGCTGATATTCCAAATCCCGCAAAATGGCAATGCACTGCCGCAGGCGTTCCGGTGCAATGCGCCGGCAATCCCGAAAGGCATTGCTGACCACAAAATCCAACGTATATCCAAAATCCTCTTTCATCTGTTCCGGTGTTCTGCGGCTGTGAAAGGCAGCAGAGGCACGATATAAATCCAAAAAAGCTGCCATCAAAGTGTGCACCAAAAAGGTACGGCTGGTACGCATCGCGTATAAGCGATCCAGCTCCTCCATAGCAGTTTTGGTTTGCAGTGAAACCACTGCTTTTGCCAGCGCAAAGGTAGTGGTTTCCGGTGTTGGCGTCACCATTGTACGCACCAGTTCTATAGAGACTGGTTCCGTTGCGGCATACGCACACAACTTTTCCAATTCGTTTTGCATTTTCAGGGTATCCCCCATGCACAGCCGAACCAATTCCTCTGCGCTCTCTCGTGGCAGCGTACAGCCACGGCGTGCAGCCGTCCCGGACAGTTCCTTTGCCAAGACTGCCGTACTGCGCATGGGCATTTCGCAGACAACGCCATGCTTTCCAATGCAGTCTAGTAATTTTTTATTTTTTCCGGATACCGTTTTTCTGCCATTTTTGAGATCGAATCCTGTGACATCAAACACCACAATGGTCTGCTCACCCAGCTCCGACAATAAATCCAGTAGCTGCCGAAAGGCCTCCTCCCGGCACTTTTCTGCTTGAAAATCATGAATCCAAATACAATTATAAGGCGCCAGCATGGGAAACAGCTGAACTTGTTCCCGCAGCTGCTGCACATCCAATGTTTCGCCCTCCAGCTTAGTCAGTGCCATTTCTGGATTGCCGCCGGTTGCCTTCTGACACAGCAGCTGCGTTAGCTGCTGCACCTGCACCACATCTGCTCCATAAAAATAATACACATTGGAAAAGGTCCCCTGCCGAATTGCAGCAGCTACCATTTTATAGGTCATTCCTGCCATGCCAGTCTCCTTACTTTTGATTGTTGCAAAGAAATTTGCAGATTATTGGTTCCGATTACAGTTGTAGCATCTTCCTGCAGCAAATCTGTTTCCTCCAAAATTGCCAGCCAATTACACTGCGGCAAATGCTCTGCCTGTAGCGAACCAACTACAACATAATTCCAGTCCTGTTCCGGAACTGCTTCACTATCCGCTGCAATACACATGCGAATCCCATCCAGCTGCAATTGAACGAAAGATTCCTGCAACGAAATGGTTCCACTCGGCACGGCAAGCGTTGTCTGCGATTGCCTCCGCACAGTTGGGACTTGCCGGCAAACTTTCTGCTCCTTCCGCAGCGCACAGGAACTTCCCAGCAAAACAGACTGCACGGTATATGATTGCAGTCCTTCTGCATAGGAACCGCAGGAAGAGGATGGTTTTTCCATCAAGCAGAGCATTTGAATCTGTGTAATGCCCATTTCCCGCAAGTACCGCTTGACATAATCTGGATTTTTTCGATTGCCGGTTGGATCAATGACAACCGTTTCAAAGGAATCCGAAATAACCAGCACATAGGATTTTTGTGTTCCCAACACTGCAACGGTAATCTGTTTCCGCAAAAGCAATTGATGCGCAAATTGTGCACCAGTCAGCAGCAGCATGCTGCCTGCAACTGCAAGTGCCGTTTGTTTACGATTGCGCAGCAGTCCGTATAAAAGCAAAATGCCGACCACGCAAATTCCGGTTAAAATCGGAAGTTCCCTCCAGGAAAGTACGGTAGAAACAGGCAGAAACCGCTGCACCGTCTGAACACAGACAATCACCACATGGCAAAGCAGCTTGCATCCAGCTGCCAATGGCACTGCCAGCCAGCCAATCCATCCGATGAATGCCAGCAGCAAAGCCCCCATCAAAATCACCATACAGAGCGGCAGCAAAAATAAATTGACAAGCGGAGACAACAAAGATGTTTCTGTTCCACACGCCACGCTGGCAGGAAACAGACAGGCTGTCACGCAAATATTTTGCAGACACTCCCGCACCAAAATCTGTTTCCAAGTTGTACCAGAAAAATGTCCGGCTGCCCAAGGCCCCAATACGCCAATCCCAAACGTCCCGGACACAGTAAATAAAAAGGATTGGTTCAGCAGCAGGTACGGATTTTGTATTGTAAGCAGCAGCACCGCAAGGCAAAGTGAATTCAGCGTATCCGTTTGCCGGAACACCAGCCGTCCGCACTGTCCCAGCAGCATCATGAAACCAGCACGTAAAATCGAAACCGGCGTTTGCACCAAAAGTGCAAATAAAACGATGCCGCACACAGAACCGCCGACTTGCAAATAGCGGTGCAGGCGCTTGGCGACAACCATCCAAACCTGCATCAACAGTACCAGATGTAACCCGGATACTGCTAAAATATGCCCAATTCCCACCGCATAAAACGAACTGCGGACGGATTCCTCCAGATTCTGTTTTTCGCCTAAGAGCATTGCACTCATCATTCCGCCGGCTTCTGTGCCAGCAAAGCGATAGAATCGATGCTGTAGCTGCTGTCGAACTTCCGCTATTCTGCGAGTCAGCCAGTAGCCGTCTTTCTGTTCCAGCTGACATTCCTGAATGTCAAGGCTGGTTAAAAAGACACCCTCTCCATACCAGTACTGCTTCGAAGCAAACAAGTCCGTATTTTCCGGCTTGGAAAATGTACCGGTTACGGTAAGCCGATCCCCATATACGCCGCCAAGATCTTCTGCATAGACAAACACCTTTGCTTCCAGTCCATCTGGAAACGTGCCTTTTAACAAGTAGCTTGCATGATCGTCCCGATTGGGATGAATCGACACGATTTTGCCGGTAAAGGTTGTTTCGGCACCGTCATATTGCAAAACAGGCTGCACCGCCAGCATGGTGTAGCTCCAAAAAAGTACAAGCCCTGCCAACAGCGAGCAGCCTGCGGTTATCCCTACTGAAATCCGGCAAATTTTCCAAATGCAGCAGCAAATCAATCCCGTTACAACAGCACCTGACAGCAGCAAACACCACTGCCATGAAAAAAAGGAAGCAAAAAATAGTCCCAGCATCCAAAAGATCCCAATGTGCACCATTTTTCGCTTCATTTTTTCACCTCATACATGCGGTCGTGTACAAGCCTACCTTTTTTAGAAAGCTAGGCTCTGTTTGTCAGGAAAAGAACAGCGGCAGTTCTTCCAGGAAAAGAATATCTTCTCGCTTTGCAGCATCGCCTTCTGCCAAAATGGCTGCTTTTGCGGCAACGGTTCCGCCGGCAGCTTCTACCAACTGCTCCAATGCTGCAATGGATTCTCCTGTACTGATTACATCATCTACCAGCAAGATTCGCTTTCCACGAATCCATTCTGCCTTTTCGCCGTCTAAATACAGTGTCTGCTTGCCAGCAGTTGTAATGGACTGCACTTCTACCGCCAACGTGTTTGTCATATAGGCTTTCACCATTTTTCTGGCAACAATATATGGTTTCCCCATGATTCGGGACATCTCATATGCAAGCGGAATGCCCTTGCATTCTGCTGTCAAAATATAGTCACAATCCGGGCATTTGGAAGCCAGTTCCTTGGCACAGGCTTCCGTCAGCTCTATATCAGAAAACAGAATAAAGGCTGCAATCTGCAAGTGTTCATGAATGGGGCAAATTTTCAGTTCCCGTGTCAGCCCTGCTACATGCAGCGTATAAGTTTCTGCCATTATTCACCCTCCACGGTCTGAATGAATTCTTTTCCCCAGCCCATCTTAACACCTGCCAACATATGGAAGTGCAGATGGAATACGGTTTGCCCGGCATCTTCTCCGCAGTTGGTGACAATTCGATATCCATCGGTGAGGCCCTTTTCTTCTGCCAGCTTGGCAGCAACTTCAAAGATATGTGCCACTACGGCAGAGTTTTCCGGTGTAATTTTTGCTGCACAGCAAATATGCTGCTTGGGAATCAGCAAATAGTGCACGGGAGCAATTGGTGCAATGTCTTGGAAGACATACACCGTTTCATCCTCATAAATCTTAGTGCTTGGGATTTCTCCGCTTGCAATTTTACAAAACAAACAGTCGCTCATTCTGTTATCCCTCCTGAATCATACTGGACACAATGCTATCCAGCGCCATCAACGCTTCATCTATCATATATGTTTTTCCAACGCCAGCCATTGCCTGATCCGCACGGCCGCCGCCTTTTCCACCGGTAATTGCAGCAATACGCTGTACAATTTGTCCGGCATGTGCGCCATTTTGCTGTGCTTGCTTGGTGCATGCGCAGAGCAGATTGCCCTTTTCATCGCTGACACCTGCCAAAACTGCAATGACAGGCTCATCCATACTCTTAATGGTATCACCCATCTTCCGCAGCATCTGCGGTGTAATACCGGTCAGCATCGCCGAAACAACCTTGATGCCCTTTACCATCTTGGCATTGTCAAAAACAGCTGCCATCTTCAAATCAGACAACTTCTGGTTCAAAATTTCAATCTGCCGATTCTTTTCCTTCAGTTCTGTATGCAGTGCACCAATTTTTTCTGCCAGGTCTGAAAGGTTGCCCAGCTTCAATGCCTTTGCAGCACCTTGCAGCATGCTCTGCTGCAACTGAATCAACTGCAGCACACCAGGGCCGGTTACTGCTTCAATCCGGCGTACACCGGAAGCAACAGAGCTTTCTGAAACAATTCGGAACAGATTCAGCTTTGCTGTATTGTCTACATGGGTACCGCCGCAGAATTCAACGGAGAAGTCTCCAACCCGAACAACTCGAACGACACTGCCGTACTTTTCACCGAACAATGCCATTGCACCCAATTTCTTAGCTTCTTCAATGGGCATTTCCTTTGTGGTAACCGGAATGGCATCAAAAATCTTCTGGTTGACCAGCGCTTCTACCTTGTGCAGTTCTTCCGTAGTCAGGGCAGAGAAATGCGAGAAGTCAAAACGGCACTGCTGGCTGCTAACCAACTGACCAGCCTGGTGAACATGGTCACCCAATACCTGCCGCAAAGCTGCCTGCAACAAGTGCGCTGCAGTATGATTCCGCATGGTGTTTTCCCGCTGTGTCTTGCAGATTTCAGCTGCTACCACATCGCCGACCTGAATGGTACCAGCTTCTACAGTACCAATGTGCAGGAAGTGTCCATCCTCTGTCTTGGTGGTGGTGGAAACAGAAATGGTTGCGCCTTCATTGGAGAGGGTTCCGCTGTCTCCAACCTGACCGCCGCTTTCTGCATAGAACGGTGTCCGATCCAGTACGACAACAACCTGATCGCCTTCTGCGGCACGTTCTACTGCTTCTTTTTCCCGGAACAATGCCACAATCTTTGCCTGCGGCTCTGTAAAGGAGGTATAACCAGTAAAGACCGTTTTTTCTGCCTGAATTTTGATGCTGTTATCTGCCCAAGAGGAACCAACCTTTGCCATATGGTCTGCTCTTGCCTTTTGACGCTGTTCTTCTACGAACTGATTGAATGCCTCCCGGTCAATGGAAATACCGTGTTCTGCTGCAATTTCTTCTGTCAGGTCAATCGGGAAGCCATATGTATCACTGAGTTTAAAAGCATCTGCGCCGGACAATATCTTATCGCCCTTACCCTGTTGCAGCTGATCCAGGAACTGATTCAAGAGTTCAAAGCCCTTATCAATGGTTTTGGAGAAGGTTTCTTCTTCCATCTGAATGGTTTTCCGGATATAGTTCTTCTTTTCTTCCAATTCCGGATAAGCAATCCGATTTTCCTGAATGACCGTATCACAAACTTCATACAGGAACGGCTTGGTAACACCAATCATTCTGCCGAATCGCGCTGCACGGCGCAGCAAACGGCGCAGTACATAACCTCTTCCTTCGTTGGATGGTGTAATCCCGTCTCCGATCATGAACGTGGTGCTGCGGATGTGGTCGGTAATAACACGCAGTGCAACGTCTGTCTTCTCATCGTCGCCGTAGTGAATATTTGCAATCTGGCTGACATGCTTCATGATATTCTGTACGGTATCAACTTCAAACAGATTATCGACACCCTGCATTACACAAGCCAACCGTTCCAGACCCATACCGGTATCAATATTCTTGTGCTTCATTTCGGTATAGTGACCATTTCCATCGCTGTCAAACTGGCTGAATACCAAGTTCCAAACTTCTACATAGCGGTCGCATTCGCAGCCAACTGCACAATCCGGTTTGCCGCAGCCCTTTTCCGGTCCACGGTCAAAGTAAATTTCAGAACATGGGCCACATGGACCAGAACCGTGTTCCCAGAAGTTATCTTCTTTTCCCAAACGAACCATATGAGATTCTGCAACGCCAATGTGCTTGGTCCACAGATCATACGCTTCATCATCATTTTCAAATACAGAAATATACAACTTATCTTCCGGCATTTCCAGAACCTTGGTAAAGAATTCCCATGCCCACTCAATGGCTTCTACCTTGAAGTAATCTCCAAAAGAAAAATTGCCCAGCATTTCAAAATAAGTACCGTGCCGAGCCGTCTGACCAACTCGTTCAATATCCGGTGTACGAATACATTTCTGACAAGTTGTCACCCGTGTATTCGGCGGAACAGCCTGTCCCAAGAAGTATTTTTTCATCGGTGCCATACCGGAATTGATCAGCAGCAGGCTCTTATCGCCCTGCGGCACCAGCGAATAGCTGGGCAGTCTGGTATGTCCCTTGCTCTCAAAAAATGATAAATATTTTTCTCTTAATTCGTTTAATCCTTGCCACTCCATAAAATGGAAGCTCCTTTCTGACTCTGTTTTCCAAAATGGTCTCTTCACAAAAGTGAAAAAAGCCCTCGCCGCCATATGGGACGAAGGCTCTTCGTGGTACCACCCAAATTCAAAAGCAGATGTTTCTGCTTTCCTCTTTGTGCTTTAACGCAGCAACCTACGTTCCGATTTCTCCGAACAGCTCCGGGGTAGCACCTGCGCACCTTGCATGCACTTCCACCAGCCGTGCACTCTCTGTTCCAATGGTTTCGCAGTTATTCCCATCTTCGCCTACATACGTTCAGTATAGCAAATTTTTGAACGCTTGTCAACCAAAATCTCTGAACTTTTTAGCCGTTGTTGCGCTTTGCAAGCAGTGCATTGATTTTATCATGCGGATCCAGAATGGTGCTGACAGAAACATCATGATTCAGTGCGGCAATAAAGTAGGAAATATACTTGGAGCAATCTACTTCATGGAACCATTCTCTGGACAGCAGAGCATCCGTCCGATAGGTCAGGTTGGTGCCGAATACAGCATCAATGTATCCATTTTTGTATGCTTCATCAAACTGATCCAAGCCGTTTACAAACAGGCCGTAAGTTGCATAGCAGAAAACCCGTCTTGCATTGCGGCGCTTCAATTCATATGCAATATCCAGCATGGATTCTCCGGAGGAAATAATATCATCGGCAATAAATACGTCCTTTCCTTCTACGGAGTTGCCCAGATATTCGTGTGCAACAATCGGGTTCCGGCCGTTGACGATGGTGGAGTAATCCCGTCTCTTATAGAACATGCCCATCTGAACGCCCAGAACAGAAGCATAATACATATTCCGGTTCAATGCACCTTCATCCGGGCTGATTACCATAAATTCGTCCTGTGTGGTTTTCAGATTTTCAATGGTGCTGAACATTGCCTTCAATACCTGATAGGATGGCATTACATTATCAAAGCCCATCAGCGGAATGGCATTATGTACACGCGGGTCATGTGCATCAAAGGTAATGATATTGGAAACGCCCATGGTTTCCAGTTCTTGCAGTGCGCATGCACAGTCTAAGGATTCCCGGTAATTTCTGCGGTGCTGTCTGCCGCCGTACAGAATCGGCATAATAACATTAATCCGGTGTGCCTTTCCGCTGGCAGCCTGAATGATACGCTTCAGATCCTGGAAATGATCATCCGGAGACATGCAGTTCATGGTATCAAACATTTTGTACTGGATGCTGTAGTTGCCAACATCAATTAAAATAAACAAATCCTTTCCACGGATGGTAGACTTAATCAGTCCCTTTCCATCGCCGGACGCAAAACGAGGGCATTCGCATTCGATCAAAAACGTGTCATAATTGAAGCCGCCTTCTCTTGCCCAGTTTACCAGATACTGATCAATTTTCTTTCCCAGCTCTTCGGTTCCGTCCATTGCAATTAAGCCGAGCGGCGCAACGCTGGTATTCCGATTGAACAAAATATCCCTAACTTCTGCTGATGCTGTTACCATGTTTTTAACTCCTTTTTTGTTTGGTATACCTGCATCCATGCAGCACACAGGTATACACGTTTTTACTTTTTATCACCGATCAGTTTTGATCAACTAACCGGCACTTCAGTCTGCATTTTGAATGGTTCCCAAAATGCGGACTTCTTTCCCAATCAGACTCCTGTTACTTGCAGAACTTTTCGATATACTGATCGATGTCATGTGCAATAATTTCTTTGGCGACCTCTGCATCCTGGATCTCATCCACTGCCGTTGTTTTATGTTCCAGTTCTTTATACACCTTGAAGAAATGTACCATTTCCTCAAAAATATGACTTGGCAGTTCATCAATAGACGTATAGGAATTATACGTCGGATCACTCAGCGGAATGGCAATGATCTTATCATCATGGTGACCATTGTCAATCATTCGGATAACACCAATGGGATAACAACGAACCAATGTCATCGGATACAGCTGCTCAGAACAAAGCAGCAGCACATCCAGCGGATCTCCGTCATCCGCATAGGTACGGGGAATGAATCCGTAGTTTGCCGGATAGTGGGTAGAGGTATACAAGATGCGATCCATTTCCAACAATCCGGTTTCTTTATTCAGCTCATACTTTACTTTGCTGCTTTTTGGAATTTCAATGACTGCTGTAAATTCCTCCGTTGTAATCCGTTTGGGGTTTATGTCGTGCCAAATATTCATGATGCACATTACTCCTTTATTACTTTCACCATTCAAAATCGGAATTCAATACCTTTTTAGTATACCATTTTTTTGCGTTTTGTCAATATGCTTCGTTACATTTCCGCATCTTGCCTCCATTTTCACAAAAGAAATCCTGGTTTCCAGGTGGTTTTATACGAAATTGTTTCCAGCTGTTCAAAAGCCGTTAAAAATAACTGTACTTTTTGTCTCGGCAAAACTTCCTTGAAATTTCGTTCCAGCACTTGAAAAGAATGGAAAAAAATGTTACAATAAGATTACCATTTCGAGCAGAACCGATCCAAATTCAATCGTCATTCAGGAGCAAAACTATGCAGGACAACACACAAGCTATTCACGAAATCAATCAAGTCATTCAAGAAGTGCGCAAGGCAATTGTAGGCAAGGATATTATTATCGCAAAGGTCTTTCTTGCCATTCTTGCAAGCGGACATGTTTTAATCGAAGATATGCCAGGTGTCGGAAAGACAACACTTGCGCTTGCGTTTTCCAAAGCGCTTTCCCTTTCCTACAAACGTACTCAGTTCACGCCAGATGTACTGCCGTCCGACTTAACCGGTTTTTCCATGTATCAAAAGCGAACGGATTCCTTTGCTTTTCAACCGGGTTCTCTGTTCTGTCAACTGTTTCTGGCAGATGAAATCAACCGCACTTCCAGCAAAACACAATCTGCTCTTTTGGAAGCAATGGAAGAAAATGCTGTCACTGTCGATGGGCACACTTACCGCCTGCCGCAGCCATTCGTTGTGCTTGCCACACAAAATCCAATCGGATCCGTCGGCACACAGATGCTGCCGGAATCGCAGATGGATCGCTTCATGTTCCAGTTAAAAATGGGCTATCCTACGCTACAGGAAGAAATTCAGATTTTGCGTTCCAAGCAAGCCGGCAATCCACTGGATCAAATTCATCCTATTCTGGATGCGGAACGTCTGCTGCATTTGCGTACCGCTGTTCAAAATGTGTATGTAAGCGATCAAATCTACCAGTATATTGCCACATTGGTCGCTGAAACCCGTACGCATCCTGCCATTGCGCTTGGTGTCAGCCCCAGAGGAACGCTTGCCTTGGCGGATGCTTCCAAAGCAATGGCATTCATGCGGGGACGCAACTATGTCATTCCGGATGATGTTCGTTCTCTCTGCAAGGATGTTTTCGTGCACCGCATCCTGCTGCGCAGCGGAACTGCAAAGACGAGCGACATGGAGCGGATTCTGGATGAAATCCTACAGCGTGTTCCCATGCCACGCCCTGCTGCAAAACGGTGACGGCGATGTGGTATATGAAACTATGCTACGGCATACTCCTCCTCATCAGCGTCTTGTTTGCCATTCTGTATAAGGGAAGTTTCTCCCTGATGCTGCTGTGTCTGCTGCAAATTGTACCGATTTTCCTGTATCTGATCAGTTGGTATTTGCGCTGCCGACTGCATATTACCTTGCTAAATGGCAGCGGACGCATGTACCGTGGACAAGCACACACCGTCATTTTATCGGTGGAACAAAAAGGCATTTTACCAATCGGCTCTGCAACAGCTACCTTGGTCTGCACCAATTTGCTCTCCGGACAATCGGAACAAATGCGGCTTTGTTTCCCCATTCCAGCACGAAATACCGTACAAATCGCTGTACAGGTGATTCCAGAACATTGCGGCATGACACAAATTCAATTGGCAGAGCTGCAAATTTGGGATTATATGCGCCTCTGGTCCAGAAAGATTCGGCGATCTGCTGTTTTTACTACCCCTGCTTATCCAATGGGCAGTCCCTGCTTCGCAGCACTTTCCAATCTGCAAACACAGCTTACCCCCGAATCCAACACTGCAACTTCTCAGACAATCGGACAAGACACTTCAGAATTATACGGTATTCGTTCCTACCAGCCGGGAGACCGCATGAACCGCATTCACTGGAAGCTCAGCAGCCGGCAGGACGAACTGCTTGTCAAAGAATACGGCACGCTTTTACAGGAAACCCTTCAAATTGTACTGGTGCTTCCAAACGGTACCTCCATTCAGCAGCTGGATGCTTTACTGGAAACCGTTTGCACCCTTTCCAATCGGCTGCTTCAGGCATCTGTTTCGCACACCATACTCTTTTACCACACACAGGAACATGCAGCGGTACGCTGTACCATCTCCGACACAGAACAGCTTTGGAACTGTTTGCATCAAGTATTCAATAGCCTTTCCGCTGCCCGTCCGGAGCATCTGCTGGAATGCTGCATGCAGCAAATTCAGCCGGGCGGCGGTGCTACTTGGTTGTTGACACCTGACCTACCTGCACAAGATACGCAATATCTGCAAGAGGTGCATTATTGCTTTGTGACAGATTGTCCGCAGCCGATTCCAAGCGGATGCTTTCTCATCGATCCAAATGCCATTGATGCTGCTGTGACAGCTGCTCTAGAGGCAGGAAAGGAGCCTGCTGTATGACCGATTCCGGATTTCAGTTTTCAGATGCCATTTCCATTCAGCTGCGCCGAAACAGCCATTCTCATCGAAAGCTTTTGTTGCTGCTTTGCAATGTGCTCGGTTTCTTTGGAACAATCTATTCTGTTTTGAGCATGTTCTCCCCTGTTTGCTGGTGGGAAGCGATTGCTTTGTTTTCCATCTGCTGCTTTACGCTAACCAGCGCTTTAATGTTGCTGCCTGGACGATTTCATATGCTCAGTCCAATCTTTCTGCTCGCAGACGGTTTGATGATCTGGCGCAAATGGGCGATTTTTTCAACAGGGGCAAAGTTCTTTTACAACCAGTTTTACCGTGTGATTCACCATACCAATTTGGACTATTTCGAAATGGAATCCTCCATACCGCAAGCGTCTTCCATGACCTTGTTCCTCTGCTGTTGCATCCTGGCATTCTCCGTTCTAATCAGTCAAATCACGCTGCGGCAGCCAAATATTTTTCTGGCATTCTTTGCCACCTTTCCCCTTCTGGAACTGGGGCTGTACAATGGCATTGAAGCACATCCGATTCCCATTTCCATGGCTGTCATTTATTGGTTCTTCGTTCTGGGCATCCAAATTGCAGACTATCGGCACGACCAAGGGCAGTATGCCATGGGATTTATCCGCAAAAAAAACGTGTTCTCTGCGCAGCATGTCCTTCGCGCAAAAATTTCTGCACTATGCGGTGCCGTTTTAGCGGGACTCACAGCACTTTCCTTTTTACTGTGCGGCTTTCTGGTACAGGACAACAGTCTGTTGCATTCAGAACGTCTTACACAAACCCGCAACCGCCTGCATGAAAGCCTCAGCGATTTCGATCTTGGAAACCTATCGGAAAGTTTTTCTTCCATTCGTTCTTCCTTGGGCATTGGAAACAGCTTGCTGTATAAAAAACTGGATACAGTTGGCAACTTAAAATATGACAATAAAACCGACTTGGTTGTCACGGTCGACGAGCTTCCAACTGCACCTGTTTATTTAAAGGGCAGCACCGCATCCGTTTACGAAGAAAACAGCTGGAGTGTTCCCCCTGATCGGACTTATACGGAACAAAGTGCCTTGAATAGTCTGATGCAGGAGTATGGCTGCCTGCCGCAAACTGCATTTTATGATTTCAATGCCGCTATTTTCCGGCAGGTTACCCCGTACCACATGAGCATCCATGCCAAAAACCGGGAAAACACCTGCTTTCTCCCCTATGGCTTTCAAAATTCTGATGCTGATTTTACCTTCGACTACGGAACCGATCTTTCCAGCAACCGAGATTATAAAGTGACTGTATTGCAGCCGAATTCTTATCGCCAGCTGGCAGAATATAACCGCACAACAGTTTCCATGTCCCGTTCCATGTTCCAAGAGAACGATGCAGCAACCAACGCTTTTTTGAATCACATTGGAATAGCATCGGATACAAACCCCATTCTCTGTGACAGTTATTTTGACCCGGCTGCTGTTCCAACAGACGAACCAGCCGCGCTGATTCAAAACTTACTGGCAGAGTCAAAGGTGTACCGCCCATTTGTGCAGGAGCTGGATACTACATTGCCGGATTCTGATGCGTTGGACGAAGTTTACCAACAGTTACAGGCACAAATTGCCATTCGCCCGCTTTCTGACACGGCAACGCTCAGCGAACAACTTGCGGTATTGGATGCCTTGCAGGCAGCAATTGCCAGCCAGGCAAGCTATACGCTATCCCCCGGTACAACGCCTCGAAACCGAGAGTTTATCTCCTATTTCCTGACGGAAAATCACAAAGGCTACTGCGTGCATTTCGCAACAGCAGGAACCGTTCTGGCACGCTACTGGAACATCCCAACCCGTTACTGTGAGGGTTACGTACTGGCACCGGAAGATGTCCGCAATGCCACACAAAACGCAAACGGAACCTATACCATGCAGCTGACAGATGCCCGTGCGCATGCCTGGTGTGAGTTTTATGTTGCCGGATACGGATGGATTCCCTATGAATTCACCCCTGGTTATTCCAACGGCTCCATTCCTGACATGCAGATGACCACCACGGAAACCATTGCAACAACCACACGAACGGCTCGCTCTACTGTCACGCATACCACCCGTACCCATACCATGCAAGCTACGCAAACCGCAGCGATAACCACTACTGTTTCCAGCAGTCCGAACAATCCAATGCCGCAGACACAACGCTCCCATACAATGATCCTTCTTGTGATCGGCACCGCCTTTTTGCTGTTGCTGCTGCTTGCGTCCCCATACCTGTTCCATCTGCTGCAAACCAGACGATGCCAAGCCATTCTGTACGGACAGGATCCCGCCCTTGCAGTTCTGACCGCCTATGAGCAATTGCTTGCCATTTGCAGCCTGTTTGACTGTGCGCCACGTGCTTCCTCTAAAGAAGCAGATTGGATTCAACAAGCTGCCCATGTCTTTGCTCCATATGGTGTCACCCAAGAAGAACTCACGCTCCTTGCGGAACAGGCACAAATCGCACAATTCAGCGCAGAACCACCCACTGCTGCACAGCAGAAGCAAGCTGTTCGAACACTGAAAGCCATTTTCAAAAAACTATATGCAAAAGCTTCTCGCTGGAAACGATTCCAGCTCAAGTATCGCACTCATATTTTATAGAAAGGGGTTTTTCCTCATGCAAAAAACAAAAAAATCATCCTTTTTCAATTGGCTGCTCCCTTTTATTGGGCCAGTCCTGCTCATTGCCATCGGAATTTTGCTGCTTGTGAATTCTGATTTGCTGAACAAAATCTGCATTGTCTGCGGCAGCATTCTGGCACTGCTCGGATTTACGGAAATCGTTATCTACAGTGCAACGGTCAAATACGAAAAGCGGCCTCGCATTCTGGGAACAGGCATCATTCTGCTGGTTCTTGCTGCAATCTTCATTTTGATTCCGATTACATTTGACCTGTTGATTCCATTTTTCATTGGCGCATTTGTCCTGCTCAGCGGAATTGGCGGATTTGTTGAAACCGTTCGCATTACGCAACGGGATACCCGCTGGATTCTGGCATTCTTATTTGACCTTGCAATTATTGTACTGGGTGCTGTCATTCTGTTCAACATCTGGAGCGGTATCGTCTATCAGTTAATCGGCATTCTGCTCATCATCAGCGGCAGTTTAAACGTAATAGAACAAATTTTGCTGCTTCCAGCTAAGAAAACAAGAGATTCCGTGATCGATCTGGATCCAAATGATGTAAAAGAAAGCAAGTAAAAAAGTGCCTTCGATCTGTTATTTCTACGGCGTTTCCGCTTCATTCCAGCCGCCTTTGTAAAAAATAAACGAAAAACCACCCCAGAAATTTACTTTACTTTTGTAGGAAATTGTGGTATACTAATGGCATAAATGAAACCTTGGTTTGAAACGGAAAGGAAGTCTCTCACCATGAAAAGAAGAATCGGTATCTTAACAAGCGGCGGCGACTGCCCAGGTTTAAATGCAACCATCCGCGGCGTTGCCAAAGCCTGCTACCATCAATTTGGAAATGATGTAGAAATTGTTGGCATTCAGGACGGTTATCACGGCTTAATTCACAATCTCTGCAAAGAAATGGTTCCATCCGACTTTTCCGGTATTTTGACAACAGGCGGCACCATTTTTGGTACAAAGCGTACCCCCTTTAAAATGATGCAGGTGGTAGAAGAAGACAACATTGATAAAGTCAAAGCGATGAAACAAACTTACAAAAAGCAGAAATTGGATTGCTTGCTGACACTGGGCGGAAATGGTACTCACAAGACAGCCAATTTGCTTGCGACAGAAGGACTCAATGTCATTGGACTGCCCAAGACCATCGACAATGATATCTGGGGAACCAGTATCACCTTTGGATTCCATACAGCAGTAGACATTGCAACGGATGTCATTGACCGGCTGCACACAACTGCCAATTCCCATGGCCGTATTTTAGTGGTTGAAATCATGGGCAATAAGGCTGGCTGGCTGACATTGTATTCCGGTGTTGCCGGCGGTGCTGATATGATCGTTCTGCCGGAAATCCCGTATCAGATTGAAAAACTCTGCGAGGCTTGCGAAAAGCGCAGCAAAGCAGGAAAAGGATTCTCCATCCTGGCTGTAGCAGAAGGCGCTATGGATCAGGAAGAAGCCAACATGAAAAAGAAGGAACGGGCAAAACGCCGTGCAGAAGCTGGCATTACAACGGCAACCGGACGCATTGCCAAGCAAATTGAAGCAACAACCGGTCTGGAAACAAGAGTCTGTGTACCGGGTCACATGCTTCGTGGCGGAAGTCCTTCTGCGTATGACCGTATCTTGGCAACACAATTTGGGGTACGAGCTGCACAGCTGATTGCAGAAGAAAAGTTTGGATATGCCGTTGCCATGATTCAGGACAAGGTTTCGGAAAATCTGCTGGCGGATGTCGCTGGAAAAACCAAATTTGTACCGAAAGATGACCAGATGGTACAAGCCGCGAGAGATCTTGACATTTCCTTTGGTGATTAATTCATAATCTGAACAACACAAAAACTGCCGGAACGGAATTCATCTCCGCCCGGCAGTTTCTTTTTATTCATCCAACTGATCAAAAAATCGGCTGGATCGTTTTTTGGCATCCCAGAAAAAATGCTGCACCGCATACATGACCTGTTCCCGTTCTAATTCCGTCAGGTCTTCCCGCTGATAAAAGGCTCTGGCAGCCTGCACCAGCTGCCGTGCCGTTAAGTGCTCCAATTGAATGGGCGCTGCTGTAGGGACTGTTTCAGCAGCTGGTTCCGTTTCCAGCAATTCCTTCATGGAAATGGAAAAAATGCTGCAAATCTGATCCAGTACTGCTTTCTTGGGGTAACGCTGTCCGCTTTCATATAGTTGCAGCGTCCGCTTGGAGATTCCCAGCATCCTTGCCAGTTCTTCCTGTAAATATCCATATTGCTTGCGAAGCAATATCAACTTTTTTGAAAATTCCATCTCACATCACACTCCTGTGCCTGGGTTTCCTGCTCATCATACCATAATCCTCCAAGATCTGTCAAGCAGTTTGGTACAAAGACAGGCTGCTGCACGCAATACTCGTGCAGCAGTTTCCTGTTTTTCATTCATTATTGCACAGAATCCAATGTGTCCGTATGAATCATATGAGAAAATTGATCGGATAAATCTGATTCCTGGAAGTCCTTGATGGATACCATTAAACTATAATTGGTATAGCTATCGTCAAAGTAAACAAAGAGATTGGCATATGCTGCTCCGGCTGTACAGGGCTGATCCTGAATACGGCTGCAAACTGCCTTCAGACTCTCTGCACCATTTTCCCCTACGAAGTCACCACTCAAATAGTAGTTTTCTCCCTTGCTGTTGTACAAATCCAAATAAAAGTTGCCGGAAGTGCTGTCAGAAAGATGCGATACAATCCGCTGCAATTCCTGTATACTGTCAGCATCTTCTTCATAACGCATCTGACAGTACTTCTGGTACGTATCCGGGAAAAGACTGGAAGCAACATCGAAATAAAACTGATAAATCTTACCATCCAGCCGAACCGTACATTCCAGTGCAAAAGACGGATCATTCTCCGTGGAGGGATTTCCAAAATTGCAATGCTCATACCAAGTTGAAAACGAAATGGTTTGCAGTTCCTTCTGAACAGAATCATAAAGTTCTGCTGCCTGATCGCTGGAGAAGTTCTCTACACTGAGTGTTCCAGGGACTGGTTCCGGCATGGTTTTCCAAATCTGTTCGATCTGCGGATTCTGTAAAATGGCATTTTCCAAAATAGCATTCTGCTCAGCAGGAACAAAGATGTTGCGATATTTGGTATGGTGCGCCGTCTGAATTTTTACATTGTAAGAACGATATCCGCTTTTTTCCATATCTCCAAAAGCATGATAATGTTCCCAATATTGATCTGGATTCTTCTGATAGGTCTGCACACAGTCATACAGACTAGCAGCAACCAGCTGCCGTGCATCTTCCCCTTTCAGCTGAATTTCTCCGCTTCGATAATCCGCATAAGAAGAGAAGTTGATGAAATTTCCTTCTGCTGCACTGGACAGTCCATCTCCCAGGATGAAAACCGATTGAATCTCCTCTGCACTCGGTGCAAATTGCAGCTCCTTCTGGTAGGCTGTATGCATTCCAAAAATCAATACACCATTGCATGCTGCAACCAACAGCAAGCCCGGTGCAGTGCGCAGCGTTTGCTTGATCTTTTTGGTGGTGAGCAGTTCATAGAAAAAGTAAATCAAAACAGCAATCAAATATAAAACAAATACTTCAAAACCACTGATAGATGTAACTTCAGAATCCACAATCCATACACAAACCGGCAGGCAGTACGCCATTACCAGGATAATCCGATAAACGGCTTGCAGCCGACGATTGGGCGCACTTTGTCCAGCTGTCTCACTCTTTCGCTTTTGAAAAAAAAACGTACCCAAAATCAAATAGAGCAGTGCCAATCCTGCCGTATACAGAACAGACCAATAGAACTGCGAACCAATTAACAGTCCACTATTTGTAAATGCCATAAAAATCAAATTGATGACCAAATTACAAGTACTTTGCAGCAAAAACGGAAGATCTGTCGTAACCATCATCGGTGCATTGGAAATGCCGTTGCAAATCAGCAAAATTGCGATACGAGGCAAAAACAGAATCAATCCCGATAAAATAAGATTGGTAAAAACCGTTCCCGTGATGGACATGGCAATTCCAATTGCACTGACCGCCAAGAAACTCGCTACAAACACATAGAGCATCGACTGCCAAACGGAGGCATAGAGCAGTACAAAATTCTGATGCAGGCAAGCACACGTCAGCATAAACAAGCCGCCGGATACCAGCGTCAGCACAACCACCCAAGTCAAAACCGCTGTCAAATAGCTGACATAGAGACAAATCCGTGTGTGCGGCATGGCATGATAACAGTCACTAGCGTTTCGCTTATTCAGAAAGTGAAACAAGGTCAGCATCATCAGCGGAGCTGCTATACAAAAAATCAGGAAAATAGCAAGATTGTCTGTATAATCCATTGTTTGAATGGATGGATCAAAATTATTTTTTTGCAGCGCCAATGCTGCACCAACCGGCGGAAGCACCGCACACAATGCCAAAATCAACATGCTGAGGAATCCGATCAGTCGCAGCTGTTTCATGCCCTCTTTCCAAAGTCCAATATGAAACCATTTTTTCGATTGTGTCATTTTCCATCCTCCTTAGGCAATGTCAAACGTATAGCCAAGCGTTTCCATCTCATAGGTGAAAACTTCTTCCAATGAAAGCGGCAGAACATCCAGCAAGATAGGATGCATGGCACGCAGCTTCTCCACCGTTGCTTCCCGATCGCCTTTTACAATCAAATTGGAAACACTACCCGTTTTTTCAAAATGCCGCACGTTAATTTCCTCAAATCGAGCTGCATCATAGTCTTCTGCAAATGCAATTTGTACTTTAAACTGTTCGGTCTTTAAATGTTGAATATCACTTTCCAGAACCAGTCCGCCCTTATGCAGCAGTGCCAGCTGATCACAGGTATCTTCCAATTCCCGCAGCGAATGTGACGTCATAATGGCAGATACCCCACGTTCCAAAACATCTTCACAGATCAAACTTTTCACAAAGTTCCGCATCACCGGGTCTAAACCATCAAATGTTTCATCAAAAAATAAGTAATCGGGTCGGCAGGACAATGCCAAAATCGTGGCTGCCTGTCTCCGCATGCCCTTTGAAAAAGTATTCAACGGCTTTTTCGGATCCAGTTCCAACTGCTTGGTCAGCTTCTGAAAATGTGCACGGTCAAAGCGTGGATAAATATTCTGGTAAAAGGATGCCATTCGGTTCATCGTTGCGCCGCTTAAAAAATACAGTTCATCCGGAACATATGCAATCCTGCTTTTCATTGCCGGATTGTCCCAGACCGAATTTCCATCGATTTCCACACTGCCGCTGTCCGGCTGGTAAATTCCGGTTAAAATCCGCAGAAATGTGGATTTCCCGGCACCATTGGAACCAACCATTCCATAAATACAGCCTTCCCCAATGGTACAGCTAATTTGATCCAGCGCACAAAAGTCACCGAATTTCTTTTGTAATTGGGTCGTTTTAATCATTTTGCCCTTCTCCCTTCTCCGCTGCCCGATATGCTTCTTCAACACATTGAATCACAGCATGCATTGGAACACCTGCCATTGCCATCTCCGAAAGTACCGTACTCAACGTTTGTAAGCGATCCATATTTTTCTTTTCCAATACCTCCAGTGCATCCCGGCAGACAAAATACCCTTTTCCCGGAACCGATTGAATCAACCCTCTAGTATCCAAATCCGAATATGCCTTTAAAATGGTGCGGGGATTGATTGAGTGGGTCAATGCCACATTTCGCACAGATGGAATCTGATCCCCTGCTTTTAAGGCGCCGCTTAAAATAAACCGTTCCATCTGGACGATGATCTGTTCATAAACGGGCTGCCTGGACATCGAATCAATTTGAAACATATGCTCCCTCCGTTTCATCTGTTGTATGTGTGATGCAACACCTGAATTATACCATATCCCAAAGTACCTGTCAAGTGCTTTTTTCAAAAAAATTACAGTCCTTCCTTTCAACATCACATCCCATCAAGCCATTCTATAGGAAGAGCACTAAAATCGCCTATTGATTTTTTTCCCTCTTTCCGTTATAATAAGTAGTATACAATCCATAGAAAACAGGAGTGGCGCATTCATGAAAAAATGGCAGATTCAAAAGCCGAATCCAGAAGTCGTTCGGCAGTTCATGGTACAGAGTGACCTTTCTGCACTCAGTGCATCGGTACTGGCTGCCCGAAACATTCGTACCGTAGAAGAGGCAGCTGCCTTTCTATGCTGCGATGGACTTTCCGATCCCTTTTTGACTGCGGATATGCAGGAAGCTGCACAAGCGCTCAATGAAGCCATTGATGCCGGAACCAAAATTTGTGTATACGGAGACTATGACTGTGACGGCGTTGTTTCCACCGTCATTTTGTATACCTACCTCATGGAACTCGGCGCAGATGTCACCTGGTATATTCCAGAACGAGCAGAAGGATACGGTATGAATGCAGACTCCCTGCGCCGGCTGCAGAAAGAAGGCGTTGCCTGCATCGTCACTGTAGACAATGGAATTGCAGCCCTAGAAGAAGCCGAACTGCTTGCCGAACTGGGCATTACCTTGATTATCACCGATCACCACCAACCATCTGACGGGAAATTGCCGCGTGCCCGTGCCGTTGTCGATCCACACCGAGCGGACAGCAACGATGTCTTTCGTCCGCTGTGCGGTGCCGGTGTTGCCTTAAAACTGATTATGGCAATGGAAGACGGAGATGCAACCATTGCCATGGAGGAATTCGGAGAACTCGCTGCCATTGCAACCGTGGCGGATGTCGTGCCGCTGCAAGGAGAAAATCGCTATTTGGTTCAGCAGGGACTCCGATTGCTCGCCAATACAGAACGCCCTGGACTGCTGGCACTTTTGGATGTTGCCGGACTGACCGGAAAAAAGCTGACAGCAACTTCCATTGCCTATTCACTGGCGCCCCGTATCAATGCTGCCGGACGATTTGGCTCTCCCAGACAGGCTGTAGAGCTGCTGTTGTGTGAGGATCCGGAAGAAGCCCATGCTCTTGCAGATCAATTGGAACAGTGCAACCGCCAACGCAAGGAAGTAGAAGAACAGATCCTGCAAGAAATGATTGCACAGACGGAACAGCATCCAGAGCTTCTTCAGCAGCGTGTCTTGATCTTAGCCGGCGCCAACTGGCACCATGGCGTGATTGGCATTGTAGCAGCCCGGTTAGAGGAACGGTTTGGAAAGCCGGCAATTGTCATCACCTTGGAAGGCGAAACGGCAAGAGGTTCCATGCGTTCCTTTGGTGCGTTTTCCGCATTTGCCTGTTTGGACGCCTGCAAAGACTGTCTTACTCGTTATGGCGGACATCCCGGCGCAGGCGGCTTTTCCATGCAGGCAGATCAAGTGGATGCATTTCGGGAAGCGGTTGCTCGCTATGCTGCCAATGCATTTCCGCAGATGCCCAGCTGGACCATGCAGGCAGATCGGTTGCTGCTGCCGCAGGATATTACACAATCCGAAATTGCATCTCTGGATCAGCTTGCACCATTTGGGGAAGGCAATCCAACGCCACTCTTTGCCCTTTGCCATGCCGTGCTAAAAGAGCTGGTTCCGCTATCCGGCGGCAAGCATACCAAGCTCCGGTTTCTCTATGGCACAACCGCTATGGAAGCACTGCTGTTCCGCACTGCCCCGGAAGAAGTCCTGTTAAAACCAGAATCGGTTTTTGATCTGCTTGTGACAGCAGAAATCAATACCTATCGAGGCAGACAGAGCGTCAGCTTACTGGTACAGGATTATCGGAAAAGCGGTATTGTACAGGCAAAATATTTCCACGCAAAGGCATCCTATGAGCAGTTCTGCCGAGGGGAAGCGCTTCCAGCTGCCTACTATGCAGCCATGCTGCCCAGCCGAGCGGAACTGATTGCCGTTTATCAAGCATTGCAGCAGGAACCAATTGGATTAGACGCACTCTTTTTTACCGTTCAGGAACAGGGCATCAACTACTGCAAAATGCGCATTGCACTAGAAAGCTTTGTACAATCCGGACTGGCAGCAGTTCATCCCTATTGGGAACAGGTCAAAAAGTTACCGGTACAAAAAAAGGTGATCATTGAAGAGGCACCAATTTTACGGGATTTACAGGATAAAATACATACAGCAGCAGTGGCTGCAACTTAATTGTGGGAGGTATTCGAGGATATGGAGGAACAGGAACCAATGATCACCATTGCAGATTTGTCACAAAAAATTTTAGCAATGGATCGGCAGTACGATTTAAGTAAAATTTTATCTGCCTATCAGCTGGCAGAAAAAGCACATGCCAACCAAAAACGTTCTTCGGGACAGCCATACATCATTCACCCGCTTGCAGTTGCAGATATTCTGCTGGATCTTGGCATGGATACGGATACCATCTGTGTCGGTCTGCTGCATGATGTCGTAGAAGATACAGAATATACGCTGGACGACATCCGCAAACTGTTTGGACAGGATGTTGCCATGCTGGTAGACGGCGTCACCAAACTCAACAAAGTCCCGAATTTTAACAAAGAAGAACAGCAGGCAACCAACGTCCGGAAAATCCTACTGGCCATGTCACACGATATTCGAGTTATGATTATCAAACTGGCAGACCGTGTGCACAATATGCGTACCCTGCAATACCTGCCGCCGCAAAAGCAGCGAATTATTGCACTGGAAACCATGAATGTCTATGCGCCGATTGCTCATCGGCTGGGAATTCGTGCCATCAAAGAGGAATTGGAAGACCGGGCATTCCATTATTTGGATCCATATGCCTATTCCGAAATTGAGCACATTATGGAGATCAAAAAAGAAGAACGGGAACAGTTCATTGACTCCATCAAAGAAAAAATCCGTAAGCGACTTTCGCAGGAACATTTCCAGAAAGAACCAGAAATTTCCGGCCGGGTCAAGAGCATCTACGGCATCTACAAAAAAGTCTACATGCATCACAAGAGCATGGATGAAATTTATGACAAATACGCAGTCCGGGTAATTGTTTCCACGGTACCGGAATGTTACCTGGTAATGGGAATTGTTCACGACTTGTTCCGTCCGATTCCAAGCCGTTTCAAAGATTATATTTCCACGCCAAAAGCCAATATGTACCAGTCCCTGCATACAACCGTTCTGGGTCAGGAAGGCATTCCCTTTGAGATTCAGATTCGTACCTGGGAAATGCACAAAAATGCAGAATATGGTATCGCTGCACACTGGAAGTATAAAGAAGGCATTCAAGGAAAAGACCGCATGGAAGAGCGGCTTGCCTGGGTGCGAAAAATCATTGAAGCACAGCAAACTGCGGATGACGTAGAGGAAATCGTCCGTGCCATCAAAAACGATCTGGCACCGGAAGATATTGTTGTCATGACACCGAGAGGCGATTCCATTTCCCTGCCGGTTGACTCCACTGTCATCGACTTTGCCTATCGCATCCATACGGAAATTGGCCACAAAACCATTGGTGCCAAAGTAGACGGCAAACAGGTTCCGCTGGAATACAAACTGCAAACTGGACAAATTTGTGAAATCATTACCAGCAAGGATCCCAACAAGGGGCCAAACCGTGCCTGGCTGAACCTGGCAAAAACCAATGAAGCCAAATCGAAAATTCGTTCCTGGTTCAAGAAAGAATGCCGGGAAGAAAACATTGCAACCGGAAAGGCAAGCTTGGAGCAGGAATTCAAGCGCTGTCACATTCGTGTTCCAGAAGAAGAAATGGAAGCATTCCTCAGTGATACATTCCGGCGGCACAACTGCAACAACCTCGATGATTTCTATGCTTCCATCGGATATGGCGGTATCCTTTTGGCAAAAATCATGCCACGTCTCAAGGATCTCTATGAGAAGCAGTATGGCACCGCACAAGAAGAACCGCAAGAAATGCCGATTGTAGCACCGGCGCAAAACAACGACAGCAACTGCATCATTTTGGATCGCATTGATGACTGCGTATACAAACTGGCACAGTGCTGCAACCCCATTCCAGGTGATGAAATCATTGGTTTTGTCACCAGAGGACATGGCATTTCTGTCCACACCAAAAACTGCATCAATTACCAGTCAGCATTAAAGCGAAATGATCCGGAGGAACTGAACCGATGGATGCCGGTACAGTGGACAGGCAGTACTTCCAGCATGATTTCAACTGGCATTGAAGTTATTGCACTGGATCGTGTCGGCTTGGTATTTGACATTACCAAAATCCTATCCGATCTACACGTTCTGATCGTGCACTCTGCATCCAGAAATCTGAAAAACGGCAATGCCATTTTTGAAGCCAGTGTTCAGGTTGCTGGTGTCGATCAGCTGAAAAACTTAATGGATAAAATCCGAAAGGTCAAGGGAGTCATCTCCGTAGACCGTGCGAAAAAATAAGGAGCGAATCAACGATGAAGGTTACAACATTGATGCTGGGGCCAATTGCAACCAATTGCTATGTTGTGGAACCGGGAGACGGTTCCTGTATTGTACTGGATATTTCCGAAGAGATTGGAAAACTAACCGCTTATCTGGAGGCCAATGCCCTGACTGTTTCTGCCATTTTGCTGACCCATGGTCACTATGATCATATCGGCGGCGTTGCCCGCATTCAAAAAGCCTATCAAGCTCCCGTGTATGTGCATGCAGCAGATGCTGCTATGCTGACCAGTGAAAAAGAATCTATGGCAACCTGGCTTGCCAATCAGCCATTTGACCCTGTTACAAAATTCCAGACCATTCAGGATGGTGAAACCATTTCCATCGGTTCCCTTTCCTTCCATGTACTGCACACACCAGGACATACCAGCGGCAGCGTCTGTTATCAATGTGAAGATGTGCTGTTTTCCGGAGATACCTTGTTCCGCCTTTCCAGAGGCAGAACCGATTTTCCGGGCGGAAGCGATGCAGACATGCTGCAATCCCTGAAAAGATTGTATGATCTCCCTGGAGATTACACCGTTTATCCCGGTCACAACGAAGCAACTACCCTGCAATATGAACGAGACCATAACCCAAATATGCGAGGATTTCGATGAATCAAACACAACAAACGCCTTCCTTTTCCGTTGTTCTGCTGGGACACGAATTAAAGTATGAAGTGGAATGCATTTTAAAGTTATTTATCCCAGCTACCAAGTTTCAATTTTATTATGAAGACCGTATGCCCCTCTCTGCACCGCAGCCGTTTGCTGCGGTGCAGGTACGACAGGGACGCACACATACCTGGTTTTATGCTGCTGTACGATGGAAAGATGGCAAGCTTTTCCGCGGCTGTCTGCGGTCTTCCCGTATCCTGCCAGAAGAAGAGAAAGCCGGCTGTGAATATCTTTGCAGTCAGCTGCTGTTTCGTCTCTTACAGCAGGCAACCGGCTTGACCCCTCCTTGGGGATTGCTAACCGGCATCCGTCCGGTTCGAAAAATCATGCCGTTGTTACAAGCTGGCATGCGTCCGGCAGAAATTGTTCCGAAGTTAGCAGATCGATACTGGATTCGACGGGATAAACTGACGCTTGCCATGCGAACGGCACAGGTACAGCGTCCGCTTTTGGAAGCAACCCCCAAAAACTCCGTCAGCCTATATGTATCCATTCCATTTTGTCCGACACGGTGCAGCTATTGTTCTTTTGTCTCCCATTCTATGGATTCTGCCCGAAAGTTGATGCCGGATTATGTCCGTCTGCTCTGCCGGGAACTAGAACTCTGGGGAGAGATTGTACAGGAACTTGGTCTAACAGTAGACACCATTTACTTTGGCGGCGGTACACCCACTTCTCTGGAAGCAGCAGATTTGGCTCGAATCATGGAAACCATTACACGCTGCTTCGATTGCTCCCACCTCCGGGAATACTGCGTAGAAGCTGGACGACCGGACACCATTACAAAAGAAAAACTGCAAACCATTCTTGCTATGGGCGCCGATCGTATTTCTGTCAATCCGCAGACCCTGGAAGACACTGTTTTACAGACCATTGGCAGAAGACATACAGCACAGCAAGCCATTGATGCATTTCATTTGGCACGAGAAATTGGCTGCAAAAACATCAATATGGACTTAATTGCCGGACTGCCCGGTGATACACCAGAAGGATTCCGCCGCACATTGGACGGTATTTTCCAATTGAATCCGGACAGTATTACGGTTCACACCCTGACTTTAAAACGTGCAGCAGCATTATTTGCTTCCGGCAGCAGCCAGATTGACAATCCTGTAGAAGAAATGGTACAGGACAGCATTCTTGGCATGGCAAAGCACAACTATCTCCCCTATTATATGTACCGGCAAAAAAATACCATTGACAACCTGGAAAATGTAGGCTATGCACGGCCGGGAAAGGAATCCCTTTATAATATCCTCATCATGGACGAAAGCCAGCCGATCTTTGGAGCAGGCTGTGCAGCCTCCACCAAACTGATTGAACCATGCGGACGAATCACCCGCATTCATAATTATAAATTTCCCTACGAGTACATTCGAAATTTTGACCAGCTGATGGAAAAGAAACAGCAAGTTATGGAAATTTATGCATCCATCCGAGAACAGGAACAAGCGGGAGAACAAGGGAAAGGACTGGACAGGATTGAAGAAAAACGATATTTTTGAGGCAACCATCACAGACTTGACAACAGAGGGCAGCGGTGTTTGCCGCATTGAAGAACTGGCAGTATTTGTACCGCATACGGCAGTGGGCGATCACATTCGGGTAAAAATTGTAAAGGTACTGAAAAAGTATGCATTTGGCATTGTGGAACAGCTGCTGCAACCTTCGCCGGATCGAATAGAGCCAGCCTGTTCCCTCTCCCAATGCGGGGGCTGTCTGTTTCAGCACATCACATATGCAGCAGAACTACGTGTCAAAGAAAAAACCGTGCAGGATGCATTTGTTCGGCTGGGCAAATTGCATCCCCATTTTTTATCCATTGCCGGCGCTGACCAGCGCAGCAGATACCGCAACAAAGCACAGTATCCATTTGGAATCGATGAAAATGGTATGCCAATTTGCGGCTTTTATGCGCGAAGAAGTCATCGCGTGATTCCCATTCAAGACTGCCTGCTGCAGCCGGAAGTATTTCGAGACATTGTACAATTGGTACTGGAAGAAGTCCGAACTCGTCATCTGCCTGTTTATCGGGAAGATACCCATACCGGCATTCTGCGACATCTGTATCTTCGAAAGGGATATCATTCCGGCGAAATTATGGTTTGTTTTGTAGTACGTAAGGACATTCGTCGGGATTTAATGGGCATTGCCAATCGCCTCGCAGCATGCATTCCAGGCATTCAAAGCATCGTAATGAACTGCAATCCAGATCGTACCAATGTTATTTTGGGAAAGAAAACCAGTGTACTCTGGGGTTCCGATACCATTTCCGACACCATGTGCGGCAATACCATTACCCTATCCCCGGAAAGCTTCTATCAGATCAATACGCCGCAGGCAGAACGTCTCTATCAAATTGCCGCTCAATTTGCACAGTTAACCGGACAGGAACGGTTACTAGATCTTTACTGCGGAACCGGCACCATTGGACTTTCCATGGCTCGCCAGGCAAAAGAATTGATTGGTGTAGAAGTGATTCCGCAAGCAGTGGAAAATGCATCTGCCAATGCACAGCGAAACGGCATTTCCAACAGTCAGTTTTTCTGTGGTGATGCTGGAATGATTGCCGATCAGCTTTTACAAGGCGGAACCCTGCCGGATGTAATCATTGCAGATCCGCCACGAAAAGGCTGCACAGAGCAAACATTACACGCAATGGTACAAATGCATCCTGACCGTATCGTCATGATCTCCTGCAATCCGGCTACAGCAGCACGAGACTGCGCAACATTGGCAGCATCCGGCTACCAAGTGAAAACCGTACAGCCAGTGGATTTGTTTCCTGGAACCGGTCACGTTGAGACGGTAGTTCTTTTGGGTAGGAAAATGGTCGATGATAGGAATATTGAATATGAGTATATTGATTATGAGCCTAAAGATAACGAATATATGCGTAATACAAAGGGTTCAGCAACGTATGCAGAAATAAAAGCGTGGATAAAGAAGCAGTATAATGTTTCTGTATCGAATCTGTATATTGCACAGTGCAAAGATGAATGTGGCTTTGAGAAGCGTGAGAATTTCAATACAGGTGCAGAAGGTCACAGAGTGCCACAATGCCCGGAAGAAAAGCGAGAAATGATTATGGAAGCATTCAAGCATTTCAGGATGATATAAATTGTAATACAGTATAAAAATTATGAGAGAAGATGGAGATTGTTTCTGTCTTCTCTTTTTTTGTATGTGTGAAAAAAATTTTTTTGAGCTAAAAAGCCTGATAAATGAACAAATTTATGAAAAACGTGTTTCCCTTGTGTAGGAAAGCCTTGCAAATAGAAATTTCATGTGTTAAACTGAGTTTAAACAAGTAGAAAGTACTTGGAAATACAGCGAAAATAGGAGGTTTTAAAGATATGTCAAGACCATCAAATAATCCAGTACCAATGAATCAAAGAAAATATTTATCTATGAAAGAAGCAGGTCAATACACTGGAATTGGCTTAGATAGAATGAAACAGATTAAAAAGGATGGGGAATTTACAAAGTACATTACTGTTGGTAAGCAGAACAAAGTTCTGATTGACAGAGTGGCTTTTGAACAGTGGCTTGAAGAAAAAGGTCACATTTAAAATAGAATAAAAAAATAGCAACTGTGACTGGCATCACTGTTGCTATCAAGAAGTTCGTACCAAAACTTCTATATTCCTTTGATTTATGAGTTAATCTTAGCATAAATTGGCACGAACTTCAATAGAAACATTGCAAAATTTCATGAAATCATGAAAAAGTTTAATTTAAGAAAGGAAGTGTCACTTTATGGCTATGACATATGAGGAAACTATTGAAAACGTTACGATTGAAGCTGTGAAAGGTGCTTTACAAAGCACAAAGCCAGTAACACCAAACGAATTGAAAGGTACTATTATTGCAAATAGCAGAAATGAAATTCTGATTTATAATTCTATCGCACAGCCTGGTACAAAGTGGAAGGTGCCGACAGAGTTGGTTCCGAGTCAGGTTGCATATATCTTGATTCATATGCACAAAGTTGCATTGATTGAAACAGGAGTATCTGAAAATGATGAAGAAAAATTGCTTCTTGGAATTTATGTGGATGATGGAAGCGATAAAGGAATCTATGTTACAACAGAAACGCAGATTCGTAGAATTGCACGTCAGTACAAGAAATCATTGACAAGAAAAGAACTTGGGGAAGTAATGGATATTTTACGTGAAGAAGCACCGAAGGTACGAAGATGTGAGGAAGAAAATCTTGTCCCAGTAAATAATGGTATCTTTGATTTCGATACAAAGAAATTGATGCCTTTTACACCTGATAAGGTGTTCCTGTCAAAGGTAAAAGTAAATTACAATCCGATGGCTCGCAATTTTACGATTCATAATGATGAAGACGGCACTGACTGGGACGTGGAATCATGGATGCTTGAAATCATGGATAATAAAAAAGATATGGCTGAACTGATTTGGCAGGTCATTGGTGCGGTTGTAAGACCGTTCGTATCATGGGATAGAGCGTGTTTCATGTATAGTGAATCTGGTAACAATGGTAAAGGTACATTATGTGCATTGATGCGTAATCTCGTAGGACAGGGAAGCTATGCTTCTATCTCTTTATCTGATTTCAGTAAAGACTTCATGCTGGAGCCTTTAACGCATGCCACAGCAATTATCGTTGATGAAAATGATGTGGGTACATACATTGATAAGGCAGCAAATTTAAAGGCTGTCATCAGTAATGACGTGATTCAGTTGAACCGTAAGTTCAAAGCAGCGATTTCATTCCAGTTCAGAGGTTTTATGGTTCAATGTTTGAACGAAATGCCACGTATTAAGGATAAATCGGATTCTTTTTACAGAAGACAGTTGTTTATTCCATTTACGAAGTGTTTTACAGGTAAGGAACGTAAATATATTAAAAGTGATTACTTGAACAGACAGGAAGTTCTGGAATATGTTCTGTATAGGGTTCTGAACATGAATTATAATGATTTTGACGTACCACAGGAATGTCAGGATGCACTGGCTGAGTACAAGTCATTTAATGACCCTGTTCGTCAGTTCATGGAAGAAATCATGCCACAGTTGGTGTGGGACTTAGTTCCATTCACATTCCTGTATGATTTGTATAAAGCATGGTACAAGAGAAATATCGGAGAACGTGATACAAAGTCATCACAGGTATTTAAGAAAGATTTACTGAATATCTTACCAGAATATCCTGAATGGGTTTATGAGGGAAAATGTGGTGGTTCAGATAAACCATACAGACCAAAAAACATGATGGACAAAGCAGAACCATTGATTGCAGATTACAAACTGGAAGATTGGTACAATCCAAATTACAAAGGTGATGATGTCAATAAAATTTGTCATCCACGATTGAAAATTTCATACGCTGGAATCCTTAAAGCGTAGATGTGAGAACGGTAGTACAGAAAATGTACTATCGTTTTTTTGTGTGTATAAATACAGGCGTTAGAGTTTGTTAGAAAACGTTAGAGTTTCTCTAACGCTTCTAATGCAGTGCTGGTGGGACATACAGAAAAACGTTAGAGTGTTAGAGTTTTTTTAAAAAGTCTTACGTGAGAAAAAATAGAAAAGTGTTAAAAACCTTGATTTATCAACGTTTTTCTTTGTATCATTTTGATACTATGTTCTGATGTATTTTTCTTTGTATCATTTTGATATTATGTATAAATCGTCTGTAATATCGATAAATACTACATTTTAGTATTTTTGAGTATATTAACGTAAAAAATTTCTATATAAGGATAGGGGTAAAATTCTAACGTTCTAACAAATTGCTGTGTTGTAGAGCTGGTGTGTGTTACAGACGTTAGAGCAACTCTAACGCTCTCTAACGCTTTTTTATGCAAAATTGCTGTGTTATAGAGCTGGTGTGTGTTACAGGCGTTAGAGTTTCTCTAACGCTTTCTCTAACGTTTTCTCTGTAAAATCGCAAAATTTTCTCCATTTTTTACGATGTCCAATTTATGCACCATATTTTGACCAATTTATGACCAAGATATGTGACATAAATTTCCCATGCTTATTTTCTATGATTTTTTGCCATTTTTCCTGTATTAAGCTCCGAAACGCTCTTGAATTTGTAATTATATAATGATATAATTATGTAAATAAATAATTATGTAATTACAAAATACAGTAAAGGAGAATGATTATGAAGACAATTTTAATTGCGAATCAAAAGGGCGGTTGCGGTAAGACATTAGTTGCAGACGAGCTTGCATTTAGTTTTGATAGAACAGGCGTAAAATACTCTTTGTATGATTTGGATGGTCAGGGCGGTATCATTCATGAGCCTAAAGTGATTGATGATGCTGATTTTGCCATTGTGGATACGCCGGGGTATATCTCTGATAATCTTGGTGAGCTGATTCAGGGTGCAGACCTGATTATCATTCCTACAAGAACGACATACAAAGATATTCCAACGTTGCAGACAATGCTAGAATTGATTGAACAGAATGGAAAATCAAGTGATACAATGTTCATTTTCAATGCTTGGAATAGATTCAATGCGGCAGCAGCATTTGAAGACTGGTTCAAGACTGTAAGGAACGGTCGTCATGTATCAATTATTCCGCAGTCTGAGGAATTTGCAAAGGCTGGGATGTATGGCAAGTCGGTTGTAGATTATGCACCACGCTCTAATGCAGCGTTGTTGACACGTAAGACAATGAATGAAATTCGCTTACAGATTGGATTGCCACAGGAATAGTTGTATGTTATAATTATATAAATACAAAAGTACATAATTATGAAAGGTGGAATGATTGTGGCAAAGAAAGATATGTCCGCATTATTAGGTGGACTTGCAAATAAAAGTGAAAAAGAACAGGCTGCAAAGAAGGCGGCTGCAAGCAGCGGTACAGCGTATGTTGCAAAAGCGGAAGATGATGAAAAGACATCACGTGTGGGCAGACCTGCGAAATATACAAAGAACAATCCACGAGCAACAATGACACTTGCAATCACATCAAATCATAGAGATAAGATTAAGCTGTATGCAATGCAGAATCATACGACTGTAAGTGAATTGTTCATGCAGTGGATTGATGAAAATTGCAAATAACATATTTATATAAATATGTAAATATATAATTACGGAATTAGTAGCCGTAGTAGCAGATTTTGTGGGTATGTGGGTAAATCTGAGAGTTATCCATATATCCACGAAATAAAGGAAAGGATGTATTTACGAATGGCAAAGAAAGAAGTAAAAACCGATTTATGGGTTGCTTCTCAGTTGGATAAATGCAAGATACAGTTTACAGCACAGGGGAGTGATGTAAAAGAGATAGATGAAGCTCTTTCCACTGCTTCTAAGCGTGGAACAGGAAATGCTGGCTATCCTGAGTATGTAGCTGTTGTAAATGACTTTGTAATTGTCATTGAAGATAAAGCAGATTTAGATAAGCATACAAAATTAACTGATACGGCACTCATTGAGACAACAACAAAAGCAATCACTGACTATGCAGTGAATGGAGCGTACTTCTATGCAAAGCATATAGCACAGAATAGCTCATTCAAAAAAGTATTTGCTATTGGTGTATCAGGGGATGCAAAGCATCACAAGATTACACCTCTGTATGTCGATGATAGAGAAGGATATATTGAACTGGAAGATGTTGAATCATTTACAATGTTCAATCGTCAGAATATTTATGAATATTATTTGAGGAACGTTCTGAAAGAAAAGACTGATGTTGAGAAGACAACAGAACAGATTTTAAAAGATGCAACTACACTTCATGAATATCTTCGTACATATGGTTCTTTGAAAGACCAAGACAAACCTTTGGTTGTATCAGGTATCTTGCTGGCATTGGATGAAATTGAAAGCGGAAGTTTTTCGATTAGTTCATTGACAGGAGATGACGTTGAGACAGACGGTGAGAAGATTTATAACGCAATCCAGAAGCGTTTGAAACGTTCTAATGTCGGACCGGATGCAAAACGTGATAAACTCATGAGTGAGTTTGCTATTATTAAAACCAGTGCAAGATTGAATGAAATTGATGATAAATTGAAAAAGACACCATTGAAATATTACGCTGAGTTCTTGAAGACCAATGTATTTGATAATATCAAATATAAATCATCGGCAGAGGATTTTATTGGTCGTTTCTATGGTGAATTTATGAGCTATTCAGGTGGTGACGGTCAGACCCTTGGTATTGTCCTTACACCTGCTCATATTTGTGAATTATTCTGTGATTTACTGAATGTACAGCCGGATGATATAATTCTTGACCCTACGTGCGGAACTGCTGGATTTCTTGTGGCAGCAATGCATCATATGATTTCAGCGACAGAGAATGAAACAAAGAGAAAGAGCATCAGAAAGAAACAACTGCATGGTTATGAATTGCAGAGTAATATGTTTGCGATTGCTTGTACAAATATGATTCTTCGTGATGATGGTAACAGCAATATTTGGTGTCAGGATTTCTTGAAACAGAATCCGGCACAGGTGCAGTTAAAAGGTGCAACTGTTGGTATGATGAATCCGCCATACAGTCAGGGAACGAAAGACGACCCTTCACAATATGAACTTTCATTTGTAGAACATCTTCTTGATTCTCTTGTAGTTGGTGCAAGAGCTGCTGTGATTGTTCCGCAGTCATCTATGACAGGAAAAACAAAAGCAGAACAGGCATTTAAAGCAAGTATCATGAAAAATCATACATTGGAAGGTGTAATTACTTGTAATACAGATACGTTTTATGGTGTGGGTACGAATCCGGTTATTGCTGTATTTACAGCACATGAACCGCATCCAGCCGATAAGGTATGTAAGTTCATTGATTTCAGAGAAGATGGATATGAGGTAAGAGCACATATTGGACTTGTTGAAGGTGACAGTGCGAAAGATAAGAAGCAGCATCTTCTTGATGTATGGAATGGTCGTGTTGAAGCACCGTCAAAATTCTGTGTAGAATCAACGGTGCAGCCTGATGATGAATGGTTACATAGTTTTTATTATTTCAATGATGAAATTCCAACGGAATCCGATTTTGAAAAAGCGATTGGTGATTATCTCAGCTTTGAATTTTCTATGGTAATGCAGAATCGTGAGTACCTGTTTACAGGGGGTGAATCGGATGAAACTGAGTGATAGAGAGTGGAAGGATTTTGCAGCACCGTATGTTTTCCAGAATATTCAAAGAGGAAAACGTTTGAAAAAAGCAGACCATATTTTAGGAATTGTTCCGTATGTTTCATCTACGGCAAATAACAATGGTGTTGATGCATATATTGAAGCAACAAAAGGAACAAGGGTGTTTGAAAATTGTATTAGTCTTGCAAATAGTGGAAGTGTTGGAACAGCATTTTATGAGCCATTTGCATTTGTTGCAAGCGACCATGTTACGAGCTTGAAACGTGAAAACACGAGCCAATATGTTTATCTGTTTCTTACGGCTGTATTAGAACAGCAAAAGTCAAATTTTGATTTCAATAGGGAAATTAATGACTTGCGAATTAAGAAAATGAGAATTATGTTACCAGTTGATGATAATGATGAACCAGATTATCAATTCATGGAAGACTACATGAAAGAGTTGATGGTGGCAAAGCGTAAACAGTATCAGGAATACGTTGAACAACGTCTTGCCGAACTTGGTATTGATGTTAAAAATACCAAAGTGGGGGTGTATAATGTAAGCTTTGGTAAACGAGAGTGGAAAGATATTTCTATTACATCTATATTTGATAATTTTGTTCCGGGTAAAGGAAAAGGTTTGAATCATCTAAATCAATCTCAAGACGACTTGTCATATATAGGTGCGACAAATAGAAATAATGGTGTTCTTTGTTTTGTGGAAAATGATGAAATTTCATGTAAGATGATACAGGAAGGGAATTGTATTGGATTTATAAAAAATGGTGATGGCTCTGCAGGATATGCAATCTATAAACGAGAAAATTTTGTGTCAACAAGTGATGTCATTTATGGGTATGCAGATTGGTTAAATGAATATACAGGATTATTTTTTGTATCAGCTCAGGATTTAATTAAGAGCAAATATAGTCATGGATATAAACGAAATCAACAACATTTACGAGGTGATAGGGTCATGCTTCCTGTCAATGATAATGATGAACCGGATTATGAGTTCATGGAAGAATGTGGACGTAAAATGATGGCAAAGAAGTATATTCAGTATTTGAAATATCTTGAATCCACATGTGAATCAAAAGATGTAGAATAAGAATTTATGAGAACAGATGGTGTATAGATGCTGTACATCACCTGTTCTTTTTTTGTCTTTTTCAAAAGGTGAACACGAAAAAAATAAAATCATCACTTGGGATAGGAAAAATGATTTTTATGTGTTATATTTCAAGTATAGAATAAATAAAATTAAAAATTTCAGATAGAAAGTTGAGGTAATTTTTTATGAGTAAACGTAGTAAAAAAGAAAATGAATTGTTAGAGTTTTTGAGTGAAGACGAAAGAAAAGTCTATGAAGAATTTGAAGCAAAGTTGAAAGCAAAACGTGATGTTGCTGTGAAACGTCAGAAAAAGGAAATCAATTTCTGGAAAGAAGTTGATGAACGTGAAGACGAAGTGTATCAGCATATTCTCGAAAAGAAAAAAGAGAGAAATGCACAGCAGACAGCACAGCCTGTACAGTCACAAAATGTAAATCATGAACAGCAGGTTCATGTTGAAAATGTGAATGTACAGGAAAGAGAAAATGGTGCGAATCCTTTCTTTAGACAGGAGCAGTAAAAACATTTTCGCAAGCCCCGCAGGGTCGGGGGAAAGTCCAGAATGGGGGCAGACAGCCCCCACTGGCGAAAGGAAGCCTTTGATGCGAAGCGTCAAAGGTTGTATTGAGCAATATTTGTACATGGTACAAATATTGGGAAGAATGTAGAAACAAATAAAATGGTAGAGAGGGGTGAGATATAATGGCAGAAGTAATGACAGTATCATCATCGCAAGGTAGACCAGCCGAGTGGCATGACCAGCGATTGACTACACCAACAAATGCAGATAAGGCTCTTGAAAATAGAAATGAACATTGGATTGGTGACAAGAATACAACAGATGCAGACAAGTTCAATGCAATTTTTCAGGAATCAGTTGATAAATTTAATGCGAAGCAGACAAGACCTTCTCGAAAAATGGGAATGGAATCTACAAAGCCCGAACGACAAAAAAGCTATTATGATGGAATTGTTGATGGAACATTTTGCTATGGCAAAGGAGATATGCAAGAAACAGCAATCCATGAAGCTGTATTACAGGTTGGAAACAAAGATGACAATGGTGTAACTGATACTGATTTCGATATGGAACAGTGGAAAGTGTTAAAGAAATCAGGTCACGAAAAAGAAGCAAGTGAATACGCACTTGCACACTTGAACAAAAGTGAAAATACAGAAAGAACTAAAAGAATTTTACATCGTGCCGTTGACAGAATTGCAAACTTAGACCCTGAACATCTTGTTGTCATTCGTGCTGACTATCATGGTGATGAACCATGCGGAACAGGTCATGGTCATATTGCATATGTTTTGAGAGCAACAGGCTATGAAAAAGGAATGGATGCGAGAGTTGGAAGTGTAACAGCATTGAAACAAATGGGGTTTGAAAAAACTCCTGACAAAGAATATGGAATCACGCAGTTACATGAAAGATTTAAAGAAATCATTGCAGAAGAAATGGTTGCGGATGCACTTGAATATGGTTACGAAGCAATTCAAAGAGCACCGGATTCAGGTGAGCATAGAAAACATTCTACTGTCGGAGAATTTAGATTGTTGGCTGCTGAAAGACAGGATGTTGAAGAAGTCAAGAATGCAAATGAAAAACAGAGACTTGCGAATGAAGAAGACGCTCAAAAAAATAGAGAAGATACAGATTCAATTATTGATTCTGTTATTGCACAGCAAATAGAATCTTTTGCATTAGAGCGAAAAGAAAAAAGTTTGGATGCACAGCAGAAAAATATTAAGCTTGTGCGAGAGGATACAGTGAAAGCATTGCAGACTTCATTAGATGCAGAAGATGAAAATGATTTATATGAATTGCAAACACTTTTCGATAAAAAAGTGAAATCCATTGAAGCAGATAAACAGAAAATCAAGACTGATAAAGAGAATCTTGCAACTGAAAAAGAGGAACTGAAAAAATCACAAGATGAAATGGATTTGCGATTAGAAAATATTTCATTGCGTGAAACTGCTCTTGACGATGTTAAGTTAGATTTGGATGAAAGGAAAAAGAAGCAGGAAGAGGATGAAGCTGCATTTCAGGTCAAGGAAGATGCTCTTGAGGCTCAGAAACTTGTAAATGAGACGAAAGAAACAAAACTCAATCAGAGAGATGCAGAGCTTGATAAAAAAGCAAATGCGATTGATACACTGATTGCAGATGCAGAATCTTATAAATCACCTGTTGATATTGCGAAACACGTTCTGAATATTTTGAAAGAATCCATGACCGCAGAAGGACAACGTTATGCGAATAAGTTTATTGGTATTATTGATAGAAATTCTGATTCTTTGAATCAAAAATATCAGATGCAAGTTGATGAAATTAGAACGAAGCGTGAACAGATTAAGCAAGGTGTGTATTTTGATACAGATGAGCAGCAGGATGAATTTGATAGAAGTAAGTGAAGGAATACACTCCCTTATATGGGAGTGTTTTTTCTTGCATTACGTGTAAAAATAGAGTTATAATCGAATTTATTTACAAATAGTAATATAAATACTCTCTATTTTTACACGAAAGGAGATTTTAAGATGAAAATTGCATATGTACGTGTCAGTTCGGCTGACCAGAACGAAGCCAGACAGGTCGAAGCATTGAAAAAATATGATATTGAGAAGTGGTTTGTTGAAAAAGTATCTGGAAAAGATATGAACAGACCAGAGCTGCAACGATTATTAGAGTTTGCTCGTGAAGGTGATACAGTGTATGTCAAAGATTTCAGCAGGCTTGCACGTAGTACAAAGGATTTGCTGGAACTGGTTGAGAGATTCAAAGAGAAGAATATACATCTTGTATCATTGAAAGAGAATCTTGATACATCGACTGCTACAGGAAAATTGATGCTCACAATGATTGCTGCAATCAATGAGTTTGAGCGTGAGAACATTCTGGAAAGACAGCGTGAGGGTATCGCTCTTGCAAAGCAGAGAGGAGCATACAAAGGTCGTAAGGCTGTACAGGTGAAAGACTTCGGCAAATATTATGATAGATATTTGCGTAGAGAATACACGAAAAAAGAGTTGGCTGAGGAATTAAATATTTCAAGACCAACTCTTGACAGGCTTATTAAAGAGTATCAGCAGTTGGAAAAGTAAAATATAGCGTTTTATGCACTGTATGACCTCATGAAGGGGTGTAAAATGTGTTTTCCGTAAGATTGTGCGTTTTTATATAAAACGTGCGTGGTGAGGTCATACGGTGTCAAATATGATGCATTATAAAAAGTGGGTGTTAAGCTCACTTTTTTAATATACTTGGCAATCATGTAGATAAATGTTGAAAGAAATATATCAATGATATATAATGGAAGCACGATGAAAATTGAAAATCAAGAAAGCGGGTAGGAACATGGCAAGGAAAAAGATGAATTGTTATATATATACACGTGTTTCCACAGAAGTTCAGGTCGATGGATACAGTCTGGAAGCTCAGAAAGAGCGATTGAGACGAGAAGCGGCTCACAGAGGTATGAAAGTAGTAGGTGAATACAGTGACGAGGGACGAAGCGGTAAGAATATTACAGGTCGTCCAGAGTTCAAAAAGATGTTACAAGACATCAAGAGTAGCAAGGATGATGTTGATTATGTGCTTGTATTCAAATTGTCGAGATTTGGACGTAATGCGGCTGATACGCTTAATTCATTGCAATACATGGAAGATTACGGAGTAAATCTTTTATGCGTAGAAGATGGCATTGATAGTGCAGGAGCATCAGGAAAACTGATAATCAGTGTACTGGCATCTGTTGCAGAGATAGAGCGTTCCAACATACAGGAGCAGACGATGGCAGGAAGGCAGCAGAAAGCACGTGACGGTTTATGGAACGGTGGTTTTGCACCATACGGCTATAAGTTGGTGCCTGTGGACGGTCAGAAGTCAAAGATGCTTGTTATCAATGACACAGAAGCAGAGCTGATAAAATTGATATACAAGAAGTATTTAGGCGGTATGGGTGTTGGAGCTGTGGCAAAATGGCTCAATGAGAACGGATATACAAAGACTGTACGTCAGAACGGTACAGTGCCACTGATAAGTGCTCATTTTGTAAAAGGCGTTCTGGATAATCCTGTGTATGCTGGAAAGATTGCGTATGGACGCAGGAAGACGGAGAAAATCGAAGGTACAAGGAATGAGTTCCATGTGGTGAAACAGGATAAAGATGATTACAAGCTGTATGATGGTCAGCACGAAGCTATCATTGACGAAGACACATGGTACAGGGTACAGGTGAAACGTGCAAAGAACGCTTTCAAGCGTGAGAAAACACATAGTCTGATGCACGAACATATATTATCTGGATTGCTGAGATGTCCTGTCTGTGGTGCACCGATGTACGGTGTAGTGAATCGCAAGAAAAAGAAGGGTTCTGATGAATTTTACACAGATATGTGGTATTACATCTGCAAGAACAGAAAAATGGTATCAGGGCACTTATGCGACTACAAGAAGCATATCAGACAGGATGAAGTGAATACAGAAATCATGCAGATATTGAAATTCACGATAGACAATTCAGAACTCAAAGATATGTTTGAAGAAAAGATGGGTTCTCGCAGCAATATGGATGATTTGCAGGCGGAAAAGGAGCGTATTGAGAAAGAGCGTGAGAAGCTGTTTGCAAAGAAGGAAAAGCAGTTACGCAGAATCAATGACCTTGATATTGATGATGATTTATATGATGACCTGATGAAGTCATACAGGGCACATTTATCAGAAATCAATGAGCAGATAGCAAATACAGATAATCTGCTGTATAATGTTGAGATGAAGATTGACAATGCACAAGGTGTAAATCTATCAGCAGAGGTATATAAACGTATTGCAGAAGAGTTTATACAGAATATTGACAGTCTGACGGATGAACAGAAAAAGATTCTTGCAAAGATGATGATTGAGAAAATCGAGATATTCACAGAGAAGCAGGAAGACGGCAGATGGGTCAAGTCTGTACAGTTCAAGATTCCTATGAAGATAGGTGATGAAATCGTTGATACGCTTGAAATAGAGCCATTAGAATCATATCAGCAGGGCGATGATGATTCCCTATCCAATGAAGAACACGTTGAGTGCGTAGTATTGATGTCAAGAAAAGATAAATAAGTGCCAGAAAGTGGCGTATTTCCGGGCTTTTTTCGAGGTTAGCATCATCAGAGAAGCCTTGCGGAAAGCTCGGTTTTCTTGCATGGAAACATATCTATTTTTTAGTCTGACTGGAGAAAAAGTGGATGGTCGAAAAAATGCGGTAGGGTTTAGGCTGTGGATTAGATGTCATAGGTTGTGGCACTGAAATTGTTATCAGAGCCGACCGCAGTTTAAGCCACTCGATACTAATAGGCAGATTTGGCAGTGGAATAGATGATATGGAAGGAGGCGTATTTATGTTTAATCCTGGACTAAAAATAGGACAAATTATAAAGAACGCAGATATTGTTGAAATATTCAAATGCGGAAATATGGGAGGTATGCGCCGGTCAAGAACAACGAATACACTTGTTATCGTATCGGATTATACAAAAGGTCTTTATCATGATAAGTGGATTGGAGGGGTTTTACATTATACGGGCATGGGCAAATCAGGCAACCAAGATATTCATTGGGCGCAGAATGCCACATTGGCTGAGTCTGATTATAATGGAGTTGATGTTCATCTGTTTGAAGTTATTGATGCTGGAGAATATATCTACTGCGGAAGAATAGAGCTTGTGAGCAAGCCATACACAGATGTGCAGCCCGGTGAAGATGGTAATGATCGAAAAGTATGGATGTTCCCAATAAGGCCTGTACCAGATAACGATGTAAAGAAGCCACAAATGTTTGTGTTTAAGGATATGGATGACTACGAAAATCGTGGTAAGAATGTTGATGTTGAGTATACAAAAATGATAGCTGCTGCCAAGAAAAAAGGAACAAAGAAGCCTGTATTTGTTGCGCCGATTGTTCTGAAACCAGAGCCAAAACCGCAGATAGAAATACCAGCCGATATTGTCGGAAGGCAGGTGAAACATAAAGCCTTTGGTCTTGGCAAGATTACAACGATTGAAGGCACTTCGATAGTTGTTCAGTTTGATAAAGTTGGATTAAAGAAGATGGGGTATGAATTCTGCATGGAAAAGAAGTTGCTGGAGTTTATATAAGGAAGATATGAAGACGATTAGAGTTGTTGCTGCAGTGATTCGTAGCGAAGATAAGATTTTTGCCACAGCGAGAGGATATGGTGAATTTAAGGGCCAATGGGAGTTTCCAGGAGGAAGCATCAAATGTTACATCATATTATTGTAAAATGGAATCCCACCGTTGATCGGCAGGATGCTGCCATAAAAGTTCGCGCAATGTATGCAAAGGCAACGGAACTGCCCGGCATTCATCATGTTGCAATCCGAGAAAATATCATACCCCGCGACAACCGCTACGATCTTATGATCGTTTTGGATATGGAACGCACTTCCCTTCCCATCTGGGACGAAAGTCCACTGCATCAGCAATGGAAGGCAGAATTTGGCACTTCCATTGAAAAAAAGTGTATTTTCGATTGTGAAACAGTTTAATGGACTTTTAAAAAGAAGAAGATCAATCCTTGCCAATCGCATCAGAAAAATCAGAACAAAAAAAGTAGAAAGGATCCTCAATATGTCAATGATAAAAAATCTTAAAACCGATGAAAATGGCTGGTTTGCCAATGGAACATTCGATTCTGATTCCTTGTTTCAAGGCGAATGTTCTGTTTCAATCTTTTTGGATGATGGTGCAACCGTTGAAGATGCTGAAAAATGCATTTCACATTATAACAACCTGAAAAACAACAACGCATTTTGCGAAAAGCTCCAGAAAAAGCTGGCAAGTTTCTTTTTGTACATGTATGACGAATGGAAATCCATGGGAACCTATGCGGAAATTGTGGATACCATTGAACCTGTTATGCAGGGCTACCAAGCAGGCAAAAGTCTCCTTGCATTTCTTTCCAATCCGACACTCTGTATTTATCCACAGCAAGGGCAAGATACCGGATATGGCATAGAATGTGACTGTCCATGGGAACCAGAACATGCATGTTTGATTCTCATTCGAAACAGCAAATTGCTGTATATTGGCCCATCGGAAGATCTGGATGCATGGGGAGATGAAGAAGACTATTTTTGCATTTGGGAAGATACGCAAAGTGGAGCGGAACAATGAAAATTGTAATGCTAAACGGACAAACCCATAAAGGAAGTACCTATCATATCGGGCATCAGATTATTGAAAAGATCAGCGGAAATAAGGAAATCGTCGAATTCTTTTTTCCAAAAGATTTTCCTCATTTTTGCCTGGGCTGCTATCAATGTATCGAAGATCAAACCGCCTGCCCTTATTATGCGGAAAAAAAAGAAATATTAAAGGCTATAAAAGATGCGGATCTATTGGTAATCACAACTCCTACTTATTGCATGCACGTCTCGGCACCGCTTAAATCCTTTATCGATATAACATTTGATTATTGGATGGTGCATCGACCACATAAAAGTATGTTTCGGAAAAAAGCAGTCATCGTATCAACCGCAGCCGGATCCGGAACCAGAACAGCAATCAAGGATGTCAATGATGCATTATTGTATCTGGGCGTACCCTCTGTGATAAAATATGGCATAGCTGTACAAGCAAGAAAATGGGAAAACATTGCAGATAAGAAAAAAGAAAAAATAGAGCGAGATACTGCTAGAATTGCAAAGAAACTTAGTTCTGCTAAACCACCTAAAGTAGGATTCAAAACAAGATTTTTGTTTTATATAATGGGAATGATGCAGAAAAAAGACTGGGGATCATCCCCTGTTGAAAAAGCATATTGGAAAAAGGAAGGTTGGCTAGACGGTCAAAAGCCGTGGAACACATAAGCTCTATTAGGTGCTGATTGGAAAATGCTCTGCCTCTCCCCTACGCTCACAACCAAAAGGGGGGGTACCTATATGCCCTCATTCAGCCCGTAAGAGACGGGCTGGATATTCATACGGGCGTATATGCTCCCGGAACAAAATCATAATGACAAAACACTGTTGCAAAACAGGTTTTAAAAAATAGGAAAGGAATTGATCCCTATGAATGAAGTATTGGAAAAAATAAAATCAAGAAGAAGCATCCGCTCCTACCAGCCGGATGCTGTTCCGCAGGAACTACTCGACCAGATCATTGAATCAGGTCTTTATGCTGCAAGCGGAAAGGGAACGCAGAATACCATCATTCTCCAAGTTACCAATCAGGAACTGCGGGATGAAATCGCAAAGAAAAACTGCGAAATCGGCGGCTGGCAGGAAGGATTTGACCCGTTCTATGGAGCACCGACAATCCTGATTGTGCTGGGAAAGAAGGACTGGCCGACACATGTCTACGACGGCAGCCTTGTTATGGGCAATTTGATGCTGGCTGCACACGAGCTGGGACTCGGCAGCTGCTGGATTCATCGTGCCAAAGAGGAATTTGAAACAGAATGGGGAAAAACGTTGCTTCACTCCCTTGGCATCGAAGAGGAATACGAAGGCATCGGTCATTGTGCACTCGGTTATGTAAAAGGAGATTACCCGCAGACACCTGCTCGGAAAGAAAACAGAGTGTTTGCCATCCGCTAACGCATCTCTTCAAAAAATAAATACACATTTTTTTGATTTCTGCTACCTTATTTTTAAAATTTCCATTTCCTGCACAAAATGACTTGACAGAATACTCAAATCGTTGTATAATAAGTTTATAAGTTATGCGATAGGAGCGATTGGAAATGGGCTTGATTAACAAAATCGCAGATGCCGGAAAAGGCGTAAGCAGAGGCGTCAGCGAAAAATCAAAAAATGCATCCGAATCTAGCAATCTGCGGAAGAAGATTCTGTACGAGGAAGAGCGGATCACAGAAATCATGCAGGAAATCGGAAAGCAGTTCTATCAGGATCCGAATGGTGATCACAGTGGACTCATGAAATACTGCGAAGATATCGATCAGCGGAAACGCCGTATCCAGAGCATGAAACATGATCTGACTTCTATGCGTGGTTATCGGACTTGTCCAAACTGCAATGCGATGTTTGATGATAAATATACCTTTGAATTTTGCGGCAAGTGTGGTGCTCCCCTTCCGAAATAACAAAAAAGTATGCCGTCTTTTGCAATCCAAGCAAAAGACGGCATTTTTTATTTCTCACCAAAATAGAAAAAGGCTGCTGCACCAGAACAAGCCGGTACAGCAGCCTTCTGCTTTATTCGATTGGAGACAGACACCCCTAAAAAATCGGTATCAGCAGCAATTAGAATGCCTTGCCAACAGAACCGAACAGGTTCATCTTTTCTTCTACCTTTGCCAGAATTGCTTCATAGCCCGGCAGCAGCAGCTTTCTAGGATCGAAGCCCTTGCCCTTCAGATCCTTGCCTTCTTCGATATACTTTCTGGTTGCTTCTGCGAATACCAGCTGGCATTCTGTATTTACATTGATCTTTGCAACACCCAGAGAAATTGCCTTTGTGATCTGATCGTCCGGGATACCAGTACCACCGTGCAGAACCAGCGGCATATCGCCAACAGCTTCCTTAACAGCAGCCAGTGTCTCAAAGCTCAGACCTTCCCAGTTTGCCGGATAAACACCGTGGATGTTACCAATACCAGCAGCCAGAATATCAACGCCCAAATCAGCGATGGTCTTGCATTCCTGCGGATCTGCACATTCACCCTTGCCGATTACGCCGTCTTCTTCGCCGCCGATTGCGCCAACTTCTGCTTCAATAGACAGACCCAGCTTATGTGCAATGGTAACCAGTTCCTTGGTCTTTGCCAAGTTTTCTTCGATCGGGAAATGAGAGCCGTCGAACATAATAGAAGTAAAGCCAGCCTTGATGCAGTCATAGCACTGGTCATAGTTACCGTGGTCCAGGTGCAGTGCAACCGGAACTGTGATACCAAGGGATTCGTCCATTGCCTTTACCATAGCTGCAACGGTCTTGAAACCGGTCATATACTTGCCGGCACCGCCAGATACACCCAAGATAACCGGAGATTCCAGTTTCTGTGCAGTGTTCAGAATTGCCTTTGTCCATTCCAGATTATTAATGTTGAACTGACCGACTGCATACTTGCCGTCTCTTGCCTTGTTCATCATATCCTTTGCTGATACTAACATGTCTTTTCCTCCTAAGAAAATTTGAGAACGTGTTCTCACAATATACAGCACAAGCTTTCTTCCAAGCTTGTTTGTTTTTATTATACCGCATTTGACAAAAAAAAGCAAGAGGTTCCGCATTTTTTTGCAAAATTATTCTGTGGCATTCATAACGAGCACATCGCCGGACTGAATTTTTAGATTCCCCTGTGGAATCAGAGACTGCGTGCCACGTCGAATCAGAATGATTAATTCTTCAGACGGCAGCGTCAATTCCCGGATTTCTCTGCCGCACCAGGCATGCGTCGGCTGAATTTCCAATTCACACAGATGAATGCGATGGTCATCCCGATAAGCACTGGCAGAAAGCACAGCAGTATCTCCCTCCTGCACCATGGTATCTCCCTTTGGAATCATGGTCTCTGTTCCTCGAATCAGCATCACCAGCAGCGTTTCCGGCGGCAAGATCAATTCCCGTACTGCCTTGCCTGCCCAAGCACTGCCGGATGCGATTGGGAACTGAATCAGCTGCAATTCCTGCTCCTCCGTATAGTCGGTAAAAGTCTTTAAAACATCTCCGTCCTCGTCAATCATATCCAGCTTCTTTGCACAAGCCGGCAGTAATGTCCCCTGAATGGCGATGGAGAGCAGCACCACGCAGAAAACCGTATGGAACAAATCTTGTTCCAATGCCACACCGCTGGCAAGCGCTGTAACAGCAAATACGGCAGAAGTAGCGCCACGCAGTCCAGACCATGAAACCAGCAGCTGCTGCCGCAGCCGTGCCCGGAACGGCGTCAACAGCACACCAACTACAATGGGTCTTGCCAGAATGGTTAGAAATCCTGCAATGACAAGCGCCGGAAGCAGAACGGAAGGCAATCTGGATGGCGTTGCAAACAATCCCAAAATAAAAAAGAGCAGCATCTGCATCAGCCCGGTTACACCATCAAAAAACGGAACCTGTTTTTTCTTGTTGGGAATCCGGGCATTTCCTAAGATAATCCCTGCAATGTAGGCACTGAGATATCCATTTCCACCGATTAAGACTGGAAGCGCATAGGATAAAACAGCAACTGCCAGCAAAAAGATCATATCAAATCCACTTGTTTCAAAATGGAACCGTTTGAGGAACTGCACCGTCAGCCATGCCAAACCAACGCCAATGAAAATACTGTAGGCAATCTGCGCAAAAATCAAATACAGTACCGTTCCAACAGACATGCCATCGGTCATCATCGTCAGAATCACGGTGGTCATCAAAAACGCAACCGGATCGTTGCTTCCACTTTCCACTTCCAGCAAGGAAGCCGTTCCATCCTTTAAGTTGAGGCGTTTGGAACGCAAAATGGAAAAGACAGAAGCTGCATCAGTAGAACTCAACACTGATCCGGTCAGCAAAGCTTCCAACCACTGCATATGCAAAACAAAATGGCAGAATCCGCCAACCAATCCTGCTGTCAGAAAGACTCCAACGGTAGACAGCAGCACCGAACGACCGGCAACCGGTTTTGCTTCACTCCATTTGGTGCCGAAGCCACCATAAAAAATGATAAAAATTAAGGCAACCGTACTAACCTGCTCACAAATAGCATCGTTTTCAAAAGAAATGCCAAGCAAGCCATCTGTTCCACAGAGCATTCCCACACCTAGAAATGCCAACAGCATGGGAATTCCCACCCGATTGGTGAGTTTGTTGCAGAGGACGCAGGCAATTGCGACGAATGAAGATAACAGTAAAATTTGAATCAACATCTGGTCTCCTTTCAAGGGGGGCCAATTCGAACAGCATCCGTTTTTACCGCACCACCGGCTGCGGAACGGATCATATCCCAAAGAATGCCTGCCACCAGTTCCGGCGGATCCTGACAGGCTGCCTGTAACCAATCCTGAATCACGCCAATGATTCCGGATCCAATCCATACATAGCGATAATTCAAAGCCCTTGGATCCTGAATGTTCCATTCTTCCCGCCAGATATCCAGAAAATAATTGCGCAGAAGCTGCATGAATGTCTGTACACTGGAACTGTTAAAATAGCGAAACAAAACCTGAAACAAATCCGCCTGTTCCTGGATGTACTGCATCAGCGTGGTAACGGTATTGCTGCTGTGCTGTTCCCGAAATGCCAGCCGCTGAATCTCATCAAAGGTATTCTGTTCTACCTGCTCTAACAAATCATAGACATCCTGATAATGCATATAAAAAGTAGAGCGGTGTACCTGTGCTGTTTCACACAATTCCCGTACAGTTACTCGCTTTACATCTTTATTTTGCAAAAGCTGAATCAATGCCTGCTGCAATCGATATTTGGTATGAATCACACGAGGATCCTGCTTTTTTTCTGTCGCTGCAAGTTCCAATCCATCCAACACCCCCTCTCATGAAATGGAAAAATCGCTTCCAATTTTTCTACAGCCAGTCTCCGTTTCATTCCAGTACTTTTCCGACATTTTGTCTGAAATTGACGGTTGCAGTTTTGGGATACTTCTATTATAATAAAAGTAGTAAAAAAATGCAAGCCTGGCTGTTTTTCCGGCTTGTTTCAGAAAAGAGGATGCCCTTTGGATATACATGAATTTTTTCTTGGAAATGCATTTGATGCCTATACCTATTTTGGTGCCCATCCTTTCGAGGATGGCGGCGTTCGGTTTTGTACCCTTGCTCCGAATGCAGTGTCTGTATCCCTGATCTGCTCCTGCAACGATTGGCAGGAAATTCCGATGCAGCGTATTCATGACGGCGGCGTTTATGCCTGCACCGTTCCGCAGGCAATGCCCGGCGATTTATACAAGTATCGCATTTACATTGAACACGGTGACGTGCCCTTTATCGACCATTGCGACCCCTATGGATTTGGAATGGAACTGCGCCCCAAAACAGCTTCTATTGTACGAGATTTGTCAGACTACCACTTCCACGATCATGCTTGGCAAAAGCGAACACACAATCACTTGGAAGAGCCGGTCAATATCTATGAAGTACACCTTGGTTCCTGGCGCACCAACCCGGATGATCCCAATGGATGGTATACATACGATGAACTCGCTTCCCAATTGATTCACTATGTAAAGGAAAACGGGTATAACTACATTGAATGCATGCCGCTGAGTGAACATCCGGCAGATTGCTCCTGGGGCTATCAGAATACCGGCTTTTTCAGTGCCACTTCCCGTTATGGAACGGCTGCACAGCTGATGAAGCTGGTGGACTTATGCCATCAAAATCAAATTGGCATTATCATCGACTTTGTACCGGTTCACTTTGCAGTGGATGGCTATGCACTGGCACATTATGATGGCACCACGCTCTATGAGTATCCGGAAAAAGAGGATACCTACAGCGAGTGGGGCAGCTGCAATTTTATCCATGCACGTGGAGAAGTTTGCAGTTTTCTGCAATCCTGTGCCAACTTCTGGCTGACCGAATTCCACTTTGACGGAATTCGAATGGATGCGGTCAGCCGCCTGCTGTACTGGGGCGGTGATCCCAACCGGGGAGAAAATCCGTCTAGTATTCGCTTCTTGAAAAATATGAATCGTGGCTTAAAGGAACGGCATCCCTCTTCCCTGCTGATTGCGGAAGATTCCACCTGCTATCCCAACGTCACCAAACCGGTTGCATACGGCGGACTGGGATTCGATTACAAGTGGGATATGGGCTGGATGAATGACACCCTCAATTACTTCCGCCAGTATCCTTGGTGCCGATCACAAGATTACCACAACATCACCTTCTCCATGATGTACTTCTACAATGAACGCTACCTGCTCCCATTCTCACACGATGAAACGGTACACGGAAAAGCAACCATTGTACAAAAAATGTTCGGAGAATACGATGGCAAATTTCCACAGGCACGTGCTATGTATCTCTATATGTATGTCCATCCAGGCAAAAAGCTGAACTTCATGGGTAACGAATTGGGACAGCTTCGGGAATGGACGGAAACGCAACAGCAGGATTGGGACATTGTCAAATTCCCCATTCATGATGCATTCCACCATTATATGATGGAACTGAATCGAATCTACTTACAGGAACCGGCTCTGTATGCCTGGGATTACCGCAGAGAAGGTTTCCGATGGATTGACTGCCAGCAGGAAGAAAAGGTGATTTATGTCATCGAACGACGCAGTGAGAACAGCCGGCTGATTGCACTGTTCCACTTCTCCGATGCAGCCAATGTTTCCTATCCGTTGACCTTGGAAGGCTGTGAAACGCTCACACCGCTGCTGCACAGCGACTGGCAGCGCTTCGGCGGATCCACACCGGAAGATCATACCCCACTGCAAGCCGACCATACTCGTTCTGGAGCGCAGTTTACCATTACACTGCCGCCTTATGGTGCCGTTCTGTTTCGTGCCAATGGCGCAAGGGAATCTGCTGCCACCAAACCAACCAGCAGTGCCCATCCGAAAAAAAGCACACCGAAAAAGAAGCGTACTGTTTCCAAATAAAACAACAAAGCCTGCCGATCCAATCGTTTTGGGTCGGCAGGCTTTTTCCTGCTCTGGAGATTTGCTCCTTCTTATTCGATACCGCCATCTTCCAGTGAAGTATCCGGCTGACTGCTGTCAGAACCGGAGCCACTGTCATCCGGCAAACTGCTGTCCGGTGTGGAGGGGGTATAGGAAGAATCCGGTTCACTGTAATCCGGTGTCGACTGACTCGGTTCTACATATGGATTGGTTGCCTGGTTGTTCTGCCAGTTATTATCCACCCATCCATCATTTCCGGAATCCACACTGCTTTCCTCTACATACCATTGTTCTTCTTCCGTTTGAATGGTAGTAGTGGTGGTACGGTTTTTAAACTTACGATTCCGATCGGTTGTTTTCCGAGTTCTGGAAGTAGTCTGTACCGCTTCTTCCCCGCCTGCTGTTGTGACAGACGGCTGTGTTTGAATGGTCGCAGTCATCAATGCATCATTGGCATGGTTGGCATTGCTTTCCTTTTTAACTGGACATAACATCAAAAAGGTCAGGATCACCATTGTCAATAAAACAAAACAACCACAGGAAATCAACGTAACCTTTGTCGCTTTTGAAAGCGAATCAAAAAAAGACTTCATGCAGAAAAAACTCCCTTACAATAGTTATTCTTATTCTATTACTTTTCCCATATAAAGTCAAGTATTTCGGACAAATTTCCCCGAAAAAGCCCATTTTTGCCGAATTCTTCCGCACTTTTTCGTGATTTTGTAAAAAAGCACTTGCATTTTTTCCAGAATTCTGATATAATAAAAGTTAATAAGTGAAAGATTTGCAGATGTATCGAAGTGGCCATAACGAGAACGACTCGAAATCGTTTGAGCAGTAACATGCTCCGTGGGTTCGAATCCCACCATCTGCGCCAATTGAGCAGGTGAATGCGCAAATGCGAAGGAACCTGCTCTTTTTTCTGAGCATTGCCTGATATTGGCACATTTCTGTGCAGCAATCAGACCATGCTGAGAACATGCCATTCTATGATCGGGAGGAGGGAAAAGAAATGAAAAAATATCTTGCAGAATTTATTGGTACACTGGCACTTGTTACGATGGGCTGCGGTACCGCGATGCTGGTTGGATGTGATGCAGCAAGCGGCTGTGGCTATCTGCTGACCGCTTTGGCATTTGGTCTTTCCATTGTCGCAATGGCTTACTGCATCGGAAATATTTCTGGATGCCATGTCAATCCAGCTGTTTCCCTAGGCGTTTTTCTGAGCGGCGGTATGTCGATCGTTGATTTTATCGGATACGTCATTGCACAATGTCTCGGTGCATTTGCCGGCGCAGGCATACTGGCTGCCATCTTCCACTTGGGAGATGTTACCGACAAGACAGGCGGATATGGCTCCAATGGTTTGGCTGGTGTCAATGACAGCATCTTTGCAGGTCTTCTGGTTGAAATCATTCTGACATTCCTGTTTGTTTTGACCATTCTAGGGGTTACTTCGAAGAAAGCCAATCATGGTTCCTTCGGCGGTTTGGTCATCGGTTTATCCCTGACTCTGGTACATATCCTGGGGATTGGATTAACTGGTACCTCCGTAAACCCTGCCAGAAGTCTCGGCCCTGCAATTGTTGCCGCAATTTCCGGCAATACAACACCAATTGGCTGTGTATGGGTATTTCTCGTCGCACCTTTGATCGGCGCCGCACTGGCAGCACTCATTTATCGGGGACTGGCAGGTCGTGAGGAGTAAAAACAGAATCATTCCCATCTGAAAAATCGTCAAATGCTTTACCTGCATTTGACGATTTTTTATTTTGTTTCACACATATTTTCTGCAATTTGCATACCATAAGAGAGAAGCCACTCTGGCAACAATCATTCAACCCAAAACATAGATGCAAATTGCATCAGAATGGAGGATTCCTATGTGTGGAATTGCAGGAATCATACAGAAAGAACGAAACATACGAGAACAGGAACAGCTGCTGCGCCGCATGCAATGTGCCTTGGAACGGCGTGGCCCGGATCAAGAAGGAATCTTTTGCCTAGACACATGCGGCTTGGTGCACCGCCGTTTGGCAGTCATTGATGTCGCACAAGGCAAACAGCCCATGCAGGCTGCCTGGAACGGCATCACTGCCACCATTGTTTACAATGGTGAGATTTATAACTGTCCGGAACTGCGCCATCAGCTGCAACAGGAAGGCGCTGTGTTCCAGACCACCTGTGACACGGAAGTCGTTTTGCAGGCCTATCTGCACTGGGGAAAAGCCTGCGTCCAGAAACTCAATGGTATTTTTGCATTTGCAATCTGGGAAGCAGAAACCAAACGACTTTTCCTGGCACGAGATCGCATTGGCGTGAAGCCGTTGTTTTATGCAGAGGTGCCAGATGGTTTGGTATTTGCTTCCGAGCTCAAGGCATTGCTGCTGCATCCACAAGTGCCCCACGAAATCGATGCCACCGGCATTGCAGAACTGTTATTGATGGGGCCCGGACGCACACCGGGATGCGGTGTTTTCCGCACCGTTCGAGAATTGAAACCGGCACAGTGCGGCTGGTATCAGGATGGTTCTCTTTCAATAGAATGCTATTGGAGCCTACAGGCAAAACCACACACGGAAACCTTTCCGCAAACAGCCGAACATGTCCGCTATTTGGTCAAAGATGCCATTACCCGGCAGCTTGTCTCTGACGTTCCAATCGGAACCTTCCTGTCCGGCGGTCTGGACTCCAGTATCATATCCTCTGTTGCGAGCCGTGTAATGCAGGAAAAAGGGCTGCCACTGCACACATTTTCCGTAGACTATAAAGACAATGCCCGTTACTTCCAAAAAAGTCACTTTCAGCCCACCAGTGACCCGGATTATATCCGCCGCATGGCAGAGTATCTGAATTGTGTGCACCACTGGACAGTACTAGATACCCCTGCCCTTGCAAAGGCGCTCTATGCCGCTGTAGACGCACGAGACTTGCCGGGTATGGTGGATGTGGACAGTTCCTTACTGCTGTTCTGTGGCGCTATCAAACAGCAAGTTACCGTGGCATTGTCCGGAGAATGCGCAGATGAATTGTTTGGCGGCTATCCTTGGTACCGGGATCCGGATATTCGCATGACAGACGGCTTCCCTTGGGCACAGAGCACGGCCTATCGAATGTCCTTCCTGCGGGAAGAATTTGCACAGCAAATAGACGGTGCCGCCTACGTTTACCAAGCCTATCGTACAACAGCCGACCATGCACCCAAACTGCCGGATGATTCGCCTCTGGAGGCACGCATGCGGGAAATGATGAAGCTCAATCTCGATTGGTTCATGCAGACGCTGCTTGATCGAAAAGACCGTATGAGCATGTACCAATCACTGGAAGTCCGGGTTCCCTTCTGCGACTATCGCATTGCAGAATACCTGTATAACGTTCCATGGGAATTCAAGGATTGGAATGGCTATGAAAAAGGCTTGCTTCGGGAAGCCATGCGAGACTACCTGCCGCCAGAAGTGCTGTGGCGCAAAAAAAGTCCCTATCCCAAAACACACAATCCCAACTATTTAGAAGCCGTCAGTCAGATGCTGGCAGATGTTCTTGCAGACCCCAAAGCTCCCATCCTACAATTGGTACAGCGAGAAAAACTGGAGCGGCTGCTCACAAATCCAGAATCCATTCAATGGTATGGGCAGCTTATGACACGACCGCAAATCATTGCCTACTTTGTGCAACTGAATTATTGGATGCAAAAGTATGCTGTCACCCTGCGCCTATAAAAGATAGGCTTCCAAATCCATATCTGGACGAAACATTCGAAACGCAGTCGGCAAAGACAGATTCCTGCGAATTTCTTCCGCTGTATACCATTCAAACGCAGGACTCTGTGTCCGACATTGCAAATAGAATCCTATCATATTCCATTCTATATGCGTAAAAATATGCTTTTTATGCACCATTTTGAGCAATTCAACCGGCTGACAGTCCCAAGCTGTAGCCTGGTGAATGGCTTGCTGTTCCGACATCCATCCAAGTACATTGGGATATTCCCACATTCCTGCCAATAAGCCAGTTTGTTCTCGCCGACGCAGTGCATATTTTTTCCCGCACTGCAAAATAAACACACTGCGGGATTCTACTTTTCGCTTCTGCTTCTTCTTTCGAGTCGGAAGCACATCCGGCGTTCCAAACAAATGACTGCGACAGATTTGCGCCAATGGACAACAATCACACTGCGGCACTCCATTGGGCAGGCAAACAGTGGCGCCAATTTCAATCAAGCTCTGTGTAAAGTCTCCGCATTGCGTAGTGGGATAGTCCTCTGCCAGAGCCGCTTGTATGGCACGTTTGACTGTTGGGCTGTCAATCTCATAATAACAGTCTGTCAGCCGCATAATCACACGCAAAACGTTCCCATCTACTGCCGGCGTAGGCTGCTGAAAACAAATGGAACAGATGGCTCCAGCTGTATAGTCCCCGATTCCGGGCAATTTGCGTATTGCCGCATATTGATCGGGAAACACACCGTCGTAGTCTGCCTGAATCATTTTTGCAGCCAAGCGCAAATTTTTTACACGTGTATAGTATCCAAGTCCCTCCCAGAGTTTCTGCACCTGATCGACGGAACTTTCCGCAAGTGCCTGAAGATTCGGCAGTTCTTTCAAAAATCGTAAATAGTAGGTCTTGACTGCCTCTACACGTGTTTGTTGCAGCATAATTTCCGAAACCCAGACATGGTAGGGATCCTGATCCTTTCGCCAGGGCAAATCCCGTGCATGTACTGCGTACCATGGCAGCAGCAACGAAGGAAGCTGTTTCAGGATTGCCTGCTGCTGCTTTTTTATCTGGCGCATTCTTGTAATCAACTTCTCATAGATCGGCAGCATATGCGCTTCCTTGCAAATTTGCGGCAAATCTGCCACTGGATACCAAGCAGCACCGTCATTTTCCGCTTCATTGCCGGTTGGCTTTCCACGCCGGCTTCCGATGAGTCCATAGGTAACATTGTTGTGCCGATGTGCTGCAACGGGCTTCCCATATTTTTCATGCGCCGGAACTGGAAGAATTTCGAGGGAAATCAACTGACTGCAAAGTGGAAAAATATCGGAAAGCCCCGTTTCCTCCTGGGCCTCCCGCACTGCAACTGCCAGTAAATCTTCACAGCCATCCGCATGACCGCCCGTCCAACAGACGGACTGGTAAATTTTATGCTGCACCATCAAAACCCATTCCATCGATGCATCCAAAACAAATCCGGAGCAAGTCATATGTACGGTTTCCAAATCTCGAAAGAGTATCCTGGAACCATACTGCTGCAAATCCTCCAACATCTGTTTTTGATCGGTCACTTCCTGCTGTATCAAGGGCTGGTAAGCTCGTATCTGCTCCATCCAATCCATCCGACTGCCTTCTTTCTTGCACAATTTCCTTCATTCTATCAAATTCATGCAGAAAAGTCAATAGAAAAATAATGCACACATTTCCCGGAAATAAAAAATGTGCCGCAGCCGAATGGGATTTCACGCTGTGACACATTTTTCTTTTTATAAAATCAATCGTACCATTACGAAATTAGCGCTTTTCCAAAGAAAATGAGGTAACCTGCCAATTCGATCAACAGCACACCGGAACCAACCCAAAACAAAACTTTATCTGGGAAACTATCGGCTGGACAAAGGCGCAAACTGCACTTTCCAAATTGGAATGGATAAAAGAGCTGTACTTTTCGCATATTCAACAAATCCAAAGCAACATGCGTCAGCATTGCAACCGCTGCATATGGAACCGCCTGTGGCAGGAAAATTGCAATTGCACCACAAATGCACGCAATTCCAAAAAAAGAATGCAGAAATGTCCGGTGTGGCTGCGTTTCGCCAAATAAACAAATTCCCATCAATAGGACGATTCCCAATAGCATGCGCAAAATTGAGCTGTTGTTCATCAGGTAATTGCGCAAGCCAATTTCACATCTCCAATCCAAGACACCAAGAATCAAGGCAACCAGACCAAATCCTATACAAAATTTTGTCATACCTTTGTGACTGCCGGAACTGCTCACATCCACGTCGCAAATACAAGAACAAATCGCAGCTGTTCCCGCACAAAGTAGGGTACTTTTTACCGTTTGCGGATGAAACAGCAGCAAAGTTGTTGCAGTTCCAACTGCAAAGTGTGTTTTTCCCATCATATCGCAGGATCTCTCCTTCTCTTTCTAAAATAAAAATGGCACAGTCAAACCTGACTGTGCCATTCATTATCGAATCATTCTAAAAAAACTTAGAATCAATTACTTCTTCGGCAGTGTGTTGATCTTACCGATCAAGAATTCCAACAGAGTTGTTACATCGCTCGGAGTAATGCCTTCGTCATCAGTCTGATCGCAGTCTGCATTGATAGTCTGCTGATCATTGAATTCGACTGCACCACGCTGCTGCTTCTGGAAGGTGATCAAGTCAGCCAGAGATACAGCACCATCCAAGTTGGTATCACCAATCAGAGCGTCGCCAACCTTACCGGTTGTTGTAGTACCGGAAGCAGTTGTTGTAGCAGCTGTTGTAGTTGTATCAGAAGTCTTCGGTGTAACTGTTACAGTAACAGTAGAAGTCTGACCGCCAGGAGTGGTAACAGTGATGGTAGTAGTACCTTCCTTCACACCTGTAACAGTACCATTCTTATCTACTGTTGCGATTGTGTCATCGTCAGACTTAAAGTCAGAGTTCGGAACATTGCTGGTAATGTCTGCTGTTTCGCCAACTTCAACAGTAATTTCAGTCGGTGTTACAACCAGATCATCTTCCTTTTCATCATTAGGCTCCGGTGTTACATCCGGGTAAACTTCAGACATAGTACCCAAAGCCATCAGGATGTCACCTGCGTGCCAGAATCTGTGGAGGTTGAATTCCCAGCCATCGGTATTGCCGTTTGCATCATAGTATGCCTTAGCATCCTGATACATAGAGCTCTTTTCGTACTGGGTACGAATATCAATGAACTTAACGCCATTCTTAATCTTATCGCCATTCGGCATGGTGCCTTCCCAGTTGCTCAGACCCAGAGAGCTCAAAGTAACGCCTTCACCATTTACAGAGTTTGCAGTCGGAACGTAAACTTCCTGCTCCCACAGTCTCTTCAAGCTGCCATTGGTTTCTGTTGCAGACAGACCGATGTCATCACGGTTTGCATCCCACTCACGATCCAACAGTTCCTTTGCCAGATACAGAGCCTGTGCACCCAGCTTGGAGCTATCGGTTTCACCAGCAGTTCTGCTCTGGTAACCAGCAGCATCTGTTGCAGCCTTAGAATCTACCTTGTTTGCAGCTGCATAGTAGATCAAGGAGTTTGCCAAAGAGGATACGCAACCCATATCAGAAGAACCATAACCGCAGATCTTTGCAGTCAGAGTTGCATTTTCCTGATAAGAACCGCTCCATGTGTTCGGTTTACCAGACCAGTTTACGGTAGACGGAATTGCATAGGACTTGCCATCATCGGTAACTGTGCTGATATCCGGAATGGTGCAATCCATCGGCTTACCATCATAATTCTGTTCCGTCCAAGTGATTTCCTTAGAAGCAGTACCCAGGATGGTGTTGTCAACAAACCAGCTTACCCACTTGTTCAGGATGGTTTCCAGAGCAGCTTCCAAAGTCATACCACCTGGCTTGCAGTTTGCAGCAACCTGCTTAACACCTGCATCGTCAGAAGTCTTAATGACATAGTACAGTTCAGCCAGACGCTGTACAGCCCATACCTGGTTACCAATCCAGTGGTTGGAACCTGGGTCAGCATATACAGGGTGTTCCTGATAGTACATACCATTGAAGGTCGGCAGATTGTTGGTATCTGCGCCGTAGTGACCAGACAGGGAGTTGGTGCATCCACCAGCGATCAGACCGTCAGAAGACAGCAGCCACAGATACAGTTCCATCTGTGTCTGGAGAGACTTCACATAGTCAGCCTCTGCGCCCTGAGACTTCATGCCGCTCTTGAGGTCAGAGTCAGCCAACAGTGCAAATGCTGCCAACGGGTTCTGATAGAATTCGTGAGAGTGGCTGCATCCGATCTGCCATGCCCAGCTACAATCCATAGCGCCGCCCCAAGAAGTATACCAAGACATCAGGTAATGCTTACCAGCGGTTTCATCTGCGTTGTTGGACCAGCTATTCAGAATATTGGAACCGCCGCCGATCTTCTGATAGTACTTATCATACATATCATTTCTCAGTTCGTCACCCATCTTACCAGCCAAAGCAGAGAGGCTTGTATTGCCGCCCCACTTGCTGTTAACGGTCTGGTTGCCAACGCCCCATCTATTTGCAGCATATACTGCCTGAATTGCACGGTCTTCTGCGTCAGGCGCATTGGTGTAGCACCACTGCTGAGCCGGACGTTCTTCGGTATTGAAGAAGCCCTTCATACCTCTTCCGCTGATACCATACTTCAGTGTTTCAACACTTGCGTGCGGCAGAGTTTCCCAACAAGATTCGGAAGCACCACGCTGGAATGTATTGATCATGGTGAAGGAGCCGCCAACATTCTTCTGCTTGTAAGAAGAATCATAGTAACCATACCAGTTATCTACGTCAGCCAGCCAGTGCAGCAAATACAGACCCTTATCGGTGCTGCCGTATGCACTGGTGAAGTACTTGTGAATCGGGTTGTAACCGTTCTTATCTCCATGCGTGCCAGTCGGATAGTCTTCGGTGTTGTCCCATTCAGCAGAATAGGTAGCCTTCGGAGCATCTGTATAGGCCATGTAGTTCTTGTAATCGCTGCCCTGTACGTCAGGAATCAATGCAGATTCCAAAGTTTTCCAAGCCTTTGCAGTGTCACCAACGGTTTCACCAGCAGCAGCAGATACAGTGCCCTTGTTTACAATGTTATCACGCATTGCAGCAACCCATACCAAGTAAGACAGGGCTTCAGATGTTGTTTCGTGACCATAGTCCGGAGCTTCGATACACAGCTCTTCTACAGAGTGGTAAGGAACGTTGAAGCCACCGTCAACGGTTGCGCTCTGGCTCATGTAGCCATTGGAAACACCATTTGTGATAACGTCATCATACAGAGACATGAAACGTTCTGCATAAGTGGAGTCACCATACTTTTCTGCCTTTGTTCTGGTGCCAGCAGCAGAAGCAGCAGTCGGCAGCAATGCACTGCATGTCATGGCAGCAGCTAGAATTGCAGCAAGGAAAGTTTTACTTTTCTTAAATTGCATTTTTTGAATTTCCCCTCTCATTAAAAATAAGAATGATTTAAAATGAATAAATGGTTGACTTTATTGATCCAATAAAGTCAAAAAGTAGATCGGTTACCGTGTGTTTTTCACAAATCCAACACACAATACCCCTACATTTATATCAAAAATTATATACCAGTTCCCTCTTTTTGTCAACCCTTTCCGGGAAATCCTGCCTTTGTTTTCATTTTTTTGTAACTTCTTCTATAAATGAAGCACTCATTTTGTGCACTATGACAAATTTATTGCACTATTTTCAAAAAGCTTCCCCCACAACCTATAGTTTCTTCCCTTTTCCATCTAATATTCACGTGGTATACACATTCCTTTGGGATACTAAATGCCGGTTCTTTACAAAATCATCCAGCTTTTCTAACCGCTTTCCAGGCGGAATTATGAAACTTCCCATATATTAATGGAACGATTACACAGAATTCATCTCGTATACATAATATTTTGCGATAATAACTATTAGCTGTTTCTTTATGCAGGATGAACAAAGAAACGGAAAGGAGATTTTTATGGTTGAAATCAAAAACTTAACCAAGTATTATGGACATAAAATTGCCGTCAATAACATTAGCTTCACCATAGAGGATCACGAAATCCTCGGATTTCTGGGTCCTAACGGTGCCGGAAAGTCTACCACGCTCAATATTATTTCCGGTGTCATTCCATCCTCTGCCGGAACGGTTACCATCAACGGCTTTGACATCGCCGAACAGCCGGTAAAGGCAAAAAAATGCATCGGTTTCTTACCGGAAATTCCACCGGTTTATCCGGATATGAAGGTGAAGGAGTACTTAAACTTCGCAGCCGGATTGAAAGGTGTGCCTGCCGCAGAGCGAAAGGTGCAGGTAGAAAATGCCATGAACCGCTTGAAGATCACGGATGTGCAAAAGCGACTGATCCGAAACCTTTCCAAAGGATACAAACAGCGTGTTGGATTTGCACAGGCACTTCTGGGAAATCCTCCAGTTCTGATCCTGGATGAACCAACCGTTGGTTTGGATCCTACACAATTAATCGAAGTTCGTAATTTGATCTTGGATTTGAAGCATGACCATACTATTATATTAAGCTCTCATATCTTATCCGAAATCAGCGCCATCTGTGATCGTGTTGTCATCATCAGCCGTGGAGAAATTCAGGCAATTGACACCATCGAAAATTTGGAGAAAAATGCAACAACCAGCACCATCCTCCAATTAAAGGTAAAGGGAAGCTCCCGTACGGTCAGCCGTATTGCCGGTCAGGTGGACGGCGTACTTTCTGTATCCAACATCAAATTTGTACAAACCGGTGTTTATTCCTATGACATTACCATTCGGGACAACAGCATCCGCAACAGCCTGCTGTCTGCTTTGCTGCAAAACGGCTTAGATGTTGTAGAGATCGGCGAAGAAAAGAAGAGCCTGGAACAGGTATTCGTCAACTTGGTCAACCAGCCAAACCGCAAAAAGAAATCCATCCAGGATTTGCTGGCAGAACTGGAAGAGGATGACGGCAAAATCGTAGCAGAAGACGAAACACCCGATACCGACTCGGATGATGCCGAAAATGAGGAGGAGTAATCGACATGTTTGCACTATATAAAAAGGAGCTGCACGGATTTTTTCTTTCTCCGGTAGCCTACATCGTCATCGCCTTTTTTATGATGACCTTTTCTTTGACATTTATCATGGATATCGCCAATGCAAGCAGCAGCTTGTATGAATTTTCATTCCCGACCATCTTTTATGTCAACCTGATGTATTTTGTTTTCACCATTCCGCTTCTGACCATGCGCAGTTTTGCAGAAGAACGGAAAAACGGAACAGAAATCCTACTGCTGTCCAGTCCGGTCAGTGTCACCAAGATTGTTCTGGCAAAATTCTTTGCCACTGCAACCGTTCTGCTGATTATGATCGGCTGCTCTCTGATGTACCCACTTTTAACTGCTATGATGGGAAAAGTTGTACTCTCTCATCTGCTTTGTACCTACATTGGATTTTTCCTGTTCGGCATGGTTTGTGCATCACTTGGCATTTTGATTTCCTCTTTTACGGAATCCCCGCTGCTGGCAATTATCATCAGTGAGGCTGCTATGCTCTTGCTGATTCTGATGGACTCTGTTTCACAAACTGCCCTGTTCTCCAGCATCCCGGTGGTTTCAGATATCCTGAGCTGGTTCTCCAATCTTGGAAAATTCAATGCATTTTCACAGGGTCTGATCCGACTTTCTGATCTGGTCGGATACCTGACGGAAATTCTTCTGTTCCTAATCTGGACTGTGATTTCCGTTGAAAAAAGACGCTGGAGCCGGAGGTAACAATCATGGGAAAACTGAAAAACACAAAAAATAAAAAATTTACCAGTCTTGCTTGGATCTTGGCAGCACTTGTTTTGGTGGTTGCAATTGTAATCAATATGATTGTAGCTCGGTTGAATCGCAGCTGGGACCTTTCCCCAAACAAGCAGTTTAGTCTGAGCAATACATCATCCCGCTATCTGGATGAATTGGATGCTGAAAATGTAACCGTAGACTTTTATTTCCTGCTGAAAATGGATCAGCTGGAAGCCGATGCAGAAACCGTAGAACTGTATCAGGTATTGAAGGAATATGCTTCCCACAGCTGCATCAACTTTGTCGATGTGGACCCGGATAAAGATCTGGATCAAGTGGAAACCATCAAAGGCGATAACAATTACAACCTGAGCACAGGTGACATTGTCATCCAGTGTGACGGATACTCCCGTTGGATTTCCGCTACTTCTATGTATAACACGGAATATGCATCCGACGGCACAACCGTCAGCGGAGAAACTTTTGTTGGTGAAAACCTCATCACCGGCACCATCAAAGCAGTGGTAGACAAGTTCAACCCTGTTATCTATTTCTTAACCGGACATGGGGAAAAGAGCATCAACGACTCCTATTCATCCTTTGCAGAAATTCTTCCTAACTATGAGTATCAGGCAAAGGAACTGGATTTGACACAGACAAAGGAAGTGCCGGATGACGCTGCTCTGGTATTGATTGCAGCACCTACTTCGGACTTAACCGATGCAGAAACAGACATTCTGAACAGCTATCTGGATGACGGCGGTAATTTGTCTTTGCTGATGTCGCCGAATGGAGAAAAGTTTGCCTATACCAATCTGGAAAAGATTATGGAATCCTACGCAATGTATATGGACTATGACCATGTTTACGAAACCAATGCGGCTGCTTGCCAGACGGATGACAAGTATACCATCGTCTGCAACCTGAACAAGGTGGACAGCAGTGACGAAAGCAGCACTTCCAGCAGCAGCGAATCCAAGGAACTGACTTCGATGCTGACCGATTCCCTGAGCGAACTCGGTGGTTCCTATACACTGATTCCGGAATCCAGAAGCTTTGTCTTTGAAAATGTTCCCAGCAACATTGACAACGATGCGCTGCTGCTCTCCAACAATACCGCAGTCGGTGAACCGTACGGCGGAACCGCAGAAGACCCGCTGGAATATACCAATGAGCAGCTGAACCTGGCTGGCTACGCAAAGGACATCAGCCGAAATGACAGCAAACTGGTATTCTTCGGAAGCGCAGATTTCCTGGATAACGATCACATTGAGAACAGTGACTTTGTTTCCACCCAGTTGCTCTATCTGACAACCATCACCTGGATGTACAGCACAGATATTGATATGGGCATCACAGACAAAGCAACCGAAACCGATTACATCGATCTGCAAAATGAGCACTTCTCCAATTCCCTGCTGGTTATCATCGGCATCATTCCGATTGCAGTTGCACTGGTCGGCGTTGGTGTATGGATCAAGAGAAGAAACGCTTAAGGAGTGAACGAAAAGTCCTATGAAACGACAAATCATTCTGATTCTCACACTGGTTTTGCTGATTGTCCTTACAGGCGGCACCTATTTTGCCGTGGATCATTACCAGAAACAAAAAAATGAAAAAGCAGCAGAGGAAGCAAAAGCGCTTAGCCTATTCCAGTATGATGCGGATTCTATCAATGCCATTACACTGGAAACACCAGACGGTACCTTCCATGCAGCTCGCAATGCAGACAACGAATGGGAATTGACCGATCAGGATGCTGATTTTGCCATCAATACTTACTATCTCAATTCCGTTGCCAATGCCTTTGCAAATCTCACCGCAACAAGAAATATGGGAGAAGCCACCGAAGAAAATAAGAGCAAGTACGGCTTGGATGATCCAACCATCATCACCTGTTCAGACGGCACTTCCGAGTATACGGTTTATGCCGGAAAACAAACTGCAACAGGGGAAGCCTACTATATTATGGTAGACGGCAAATCCGATATTTATCTGGCAGATGCAGATACCTATGGCTCCTATTTAACCATCAACAAAAATTCCCTGAAATACATCTACATTTATTATGATCAGAATTCCGATATCAATGCCGTTCGTCTGGAACGAGATCAGGAAGTAGTCTTTGACATTTCCTCCTCAGATGAAGGATTGTCCTGGCAGATGAATGCACCGGCAAAGGGCAATACCGTAAACGCTGCTGCCATGTCTTCTTTGCTGACCTCCATCAAGCAAACCATTGTAACCGGATTCGGAGATGAAAATGTGACACCGGATCAATATGCAAAATATGGATTCGATCAGCCCTACTACGTGTTGACCTTTACACAGCTCAACGGAAACACTTCCACTTATTATGCGCTGAAGTATGACAACCTGAAAGACAGTTATGTCACCTTCCTGGATGTCAACCATGGTCAAATTCTTTATATTGAACCAAGTTACGTTTCTTTCCTGGCATCGGAAACTGCTGATATGCTGGAACGTAACCTGTGCAATGTCACCATCGACCAAGTGGCAGCCGTTGACTTCACCATTGACGATGTGTCGGCACATATGGATATTGATTACGCCAACCAGCAATATACCGTCAATGACACCGTCATCGACAGCAACAATGTTCCTGCTTCCAATGCATTTATGACCTTCTACGATGCCCTGCGTGGCTTGAGTTACAACTCCATGGACTTAAATGCTACCATTCCAAGCGATGCAAAGCCAACAGTTTCCATCACGTATACTTTATTGGATGGAACCAAACAGCAGGTGGATTTGATTCCAATTGATGATACCACATATTGGGCAATTGTAAATGGAAAATATACCGGATATATTACCAGACGGTATCAGATCAGCGACCGAAATGGAATCTTACCGGCTTATCAAAGTCTCCTAGATATTCTATCAGAAGATGCTGCTTAACAGTATTTTCCTGATCTCCAGCAGCGGCTTCAAAAGAGCCGCTGCTATTTTTATCAGAAAAAACACGTATAAAAACGACCGAAACAGAATGCAACAAATCCTATTGACAAAGCATGGAAAACGTACTATAATGTAAGGTGATATTTTATTCTTTCCCGAAAAAGGAGCCGCTTATCATGCAGATAAAAAAAACGCATAAATTATCACCCGTATTCATTCAAGTTCTCATCATACTACTCGTTCTTGTGATTCTTCTTTCCTTTATTCTTGTTTTTGCATGGAACAACGGAAAAAGTGTCCACACAGCCAATCAAACAGTTGGTTCTGTTCCAGCCCGGCAATTCTCCGCTGCTGATTCAGAAGCAGTGACTGAACCGCCAACGGAACCGGAGCCGGAAGGGCTTTTGACTTACCCAGAACCTGCTCCCGATATGATGACACTAACTGCATCGAACATCACTGCAAAATATGCTGTTTTGCTGGATGTTGATCACAATACCATTCTGGCACAGCGGGACTATCAGGAAAAAATTTATCCAGCTTCCATGACAAAGGTAATGGCGCTTTTGGTGGCTGCGGAACAAGTGGACAATCTGGAGGATACAGTTACACTAACCAGTGACATCATCGATCCATTGGTGGAGGAAGATGCTTCCCGTGCCGGATTTGAAGCAGGAGAAACGGTCACCGTTCAGGATTTGCTGTATGGCATGGCACTTCCGTCCGGAGCAGATGCTACAGAAGCACTTGCCATTTATCTTGCGGGAGATGAATCCGCATTTGTGGAACTCATGAATGATAAAGTGGCCGAATTGGGATTGAAGCACACACATTTTACCAATGCCAGCGGTTTACATGATGAAGATCACTATTCCACACCGGAAGACATTGCGATGCTCATGGCGTACGCAATGGAGAATCCATTGTGCAGTGAAATTATGGGAACCTATCAATACACCACGTCCCAAACAGAACAGCATCCGGAAGGCATCCTGCTTGAAAGCACCATGTTCAATCGGATGTATGGAAGCGAAGTGACCGGCATGACCATTCTTGCCGGAAAGACCGGTTTTACCGATCAGGCGATGCATTGCCTGGTCAGCTATGCAGAATCCGAAGACGGCGGACATTACGTTGCAGTCACTGCCTATGCACCCAGCAGATGGCGTTCGGTCTTCGATTCCTTTGCAATTTATGGGATTGTAACCAACGGCTATGAAATGCCAACCGATCTGGATCTTCAAGAATTTACAGAAACAGACGAAAACGGTTCGGAGCTATCTGAGTGGACAGACAGTGTCACCGAATAACCGCCCAAACCTATGAGGGGAGGAATGGACTTGAAACAGCAACCCCGCAGACACCTGAACGTTCCAGGTGTGATTTTCCTATTATGTATCATTATCGCTGCCGTCTTAATCGGCGATTTTCTTGTAAAACTCGTGCGCAAACCGGTGACCAATTACGTCATTGTAAATGGAACCTTTGCAACCGACTCCCAAGCTGATACCGCTGCCGGAGGTGATTCTGCACAAAACCAGGCAAATCCTACTACCACGCAGCCTGCTACAGACGCATCGGATCCAAATTCCATTGTTGTAACACTTACAACTTCCGATATGGGAAATGGTTCTTTAATCCTGGTAAATGATGCGCATCCTTATACTGGAACTGCAACACTTTCTTCCTTGAGTGATCTGGCGAGCGATTCCTTTAAAATTGGAAGCACCGATCTCTCCATTCAGGAAGAAGCCAAAGCACCGCTACAGCAAATGATGAGCGCTTATACCGCATACAATGGCAGCTGCAATTTGCAAATCAGCGGCACAACCACCAATGGAAATTTCTATTCTACCGTGTTCCCGGATCGAAACAGCGGGTATGGATTTGATATTGGCCTTATTACTTCCACAGGCGAAGTGGTACAGTATCTCACCAAACGAAATGAATGGATGGTAAGCAATTGCTATCAATATGGCTTTATCCTACGCTATCCGGATGATAAAACCGAACAAACCGGTATCGCCTATATGCCACACCACTTCCGCTATGTAGGTGCTGTCCATGCGGCAATTATGAATGAAAATCAGTATTGCTTAGAAGAATACTTAACCGCATTAAAATCCTATTCCGAAAGCGCACCACTGACTTATACACTCAGCGGCACCGCCTACTCCATCTACTATGTGCCCATGGATGCATCCGGAACAACCACGCTTTCCATCTCAAAGGAAACACCGAATTATACCATTTCCGGCAATAATATGGATGGCTTTATCGTCACCATTGCCGCAACCGCGGCAGGAACCTCTGAACAAACGAATGCAACCGATTCTGCTGCACCATAAAATAAAAACCAAATGCTTTTCTCCACCTGCTGCATCATTTTACTGGCAGGTGGCTTTTTTGCACAAAAAGCAGCCAAATCTTGTGTATCTGCAACAGACGTTCCAGCATCCTTCATAAATTATTCCTTGACAATGTATAAAAAAACAGGTATAATGTAGATAGTTTTACATGCATTCCAAAAAGTTCAATATTTGATTCGTTGTTTTTATAAAAGAGGAGGATTTTTTTATGAATCGAAATTGGAGAAAAGCCATTGCGGGTCTTTCTGCACTGGTTTTGTTGTGCGGAGCAGTTCCTGCTGCTTCCTATTCCGCAACCGCTGAAGAAGCTGAAAGCCGTGTGGTAACCGTACAAAATGATGCTTCTGAAACCGCTATTTTGGATCAGGCACCACCGGTTCCGGAACAGTATCCAGAAGAAGCTGATCTGCCAGATGCTGCCGCCGCAGAAGCCGGACAAGCAGATACCGATTCCCTGCCGGATGCCGCAGAAGATGAAGACCTGCTGGTTGGTGCAAAAACGGTTGTAGAAGGAGATTTAACGTTCAAGATCATCGGCAGCGGTGCCTATGTAAATAAGTGCGACACCAGCGCAACCGTTGTAGAGATTCCTGCTACAGTCAATGAAAAGCCGGTTCTTGCCATTGATGCTTCTGCATTCCAGGGATGTTCGGAATTGACTTCTGTTACCATTCCGGAAAGCGTTACCATCATCAATTCCAACGCTTTCACCAGCTGCTCCAAGCTGGAAGAAATCGTCATTCCGGAAGGTGTTAACAAGATTGCAACAGAAGCATTCTGTCAGTGCACCAGCCTGAAAAAGGTTCAGCTGCCAAGCACCTTACAATTTTTAGGAACTGGTGTTTTCTCCTACTGTCCATCACTGGAAACTGTTACCATTCCTGGATCTGTACGGGAACTGTCCGGCTCCACCTTTAATTACTGCACAGGATTACGAGAAGTAACCTTTGAAGAGGGCGTTGTAGTCATCGGAGTAAGCGCCTTCAACAACTGCACCGCTTTGAAAACCATCAACTTTGCAAGCACCATCACACAAATTAATGCAAATGCATTTACCTATTCCGGTCTGGAAACCATGGTGATTCCGGATACCGTTCAGGAAATCTACACGGGTGCTTTTTCCCACTGTCTCTTCCTGAAATCCATTCAGCTTCCGTCTAATCTTACCACCATCCGGAAAGACTGCTTTGCTTATTCCGCACTGGAAAGCATCACACTTCCCAGCACTGTTACATCCATCAACTCTGGCGCATTTGCACGATGCACCAATTTGTCTTCTGTGGAATTGAACGAAGGCATCACCAAACTGAGTGATAACATTTTCTTTGGCTGCTACGCACTGAAAGAACTGACCATTCCGTCTACGGTAACGGAAATTCCGGGTTATCTGCTCTATAAGTGTACCGCCCTGGAAACCATCAACTTACCAGATGGCATCACCAAAATCGGGGACTATGCATTCTCTGGATGCAGTGAATTGACCGATGTTGCCGTTCCGGATCAGGTTACCTCTCTGGGAGAAAGTGCTTTCGCAGACTGTACCAAGCTGCAACATGTTGTCATTGGCGACAATGTAACCAAAATCGGAAAGTGGGCATTCTATAATTGCAGCAGTGCAACAGACATCACAATCGGAAAGGGACTAACTTCCATTCCAAACTATGCTTTCTTCCGCTGTGAATCTGTTACCGACCTCAACATTCCAGACAACATTACACAGCTCGGCAACTACGCCATCGGCGGATGCACCAATCTGGCGACAGTTACCATTCCAAGCTCTGTTACCAAAATTGGTGATTATGCTTTCGTAGACTGCCCGAGTCTGAAGGAAGTCACCATTCCGAAGGAAACTACCTCCATTGGTCTGAATGCATTTGGCTATGGAACGGTGGACGGTGCATACAGCAATGTTGGCTCTGTTTCCATCACTGGTTACTATGATTCCGCTGCACGGGATTATGCAAATGAACAGGGACTCCCCTTTACTTCTTTGGATACACCGCCGGCACCGGATGCTGTATATGGCGACATCAACTTAGACGGCTCCATTAACCTGGCAGACTTGGTTACATTTGGCAAGCAGCAGCGTGGCAGCATTGAATTCAATGAAGCACAGCTGAGAAATGCAAATGTATATACGGATGATGAGATTGATGCAACAGATATGAACTACCTGATGCAGTTCTTAATTGGTACCATCAATGGACTTCCGGTTCTTCCGACTGACGACACAACAGCCGAATAAAAAGGACTACTTGCAGCGGCTTCTGCTTGACGCATCGAACAGCGTTTTGCAGAAGCCGCTCCTTTTTTTGCATTGACTTTTCTGGCATTCGGTGTTATAATCTATAAAAAATACAGAATGGAGCCACCATGAAAATACAAGATTACTTACAGACCCATAATCTCCTGGTAGATGGTGCATTCGGCACCTATTACGCAGAAAAATACCGAACACAGAACATTCCAGAATTGGAAAATATAGGGCATCCAGAACAAATTCAAGCTGTTCATGCAGATTATCTGGCAGCTGGTGCAACCATGATCCGTACCAATACCTTTATCGCCAACACGGTTGCCCTGCAAAAAGATTGGGATACCGTTGCGGCACAAATTCAAGCTGCCATTCAGTGCGCCAAACTTGCAGTAGAATCGTATCAAAATTCAGAATCGCCCCGTTTTATTGCCGGAGATATTGGCCCGATTCCGACCGCTTCCTCCCTGAATCCAGAGGAAGCCGAAGCAGAATACCTCAAAATTGCAAAGCTGTTTTTGGAAAATGGAATTTCCATCCTGAATTTTGAAACATTTCCGGATATGGAACAGCTGGCATCGATTCTTCCCAAAATCAAAGCGGATTTTGACTGCTTTCTCATTGTATCCTTTACCGTCAACCAATTTGGCTACAGCGCCTCTGGATTGAGTGCCAAACGACTGCTCCAGGATGCCCAGCAGAACACCTGCATCGATGCAGTCGGACTGAACTGTGGTGTTGGCCCCCGGCATATGTACCAGATCCTGGAACGATTGGAGCTTCCACGCCACCTGCATTTCATGGCACTTCCCAATGCAGGTTATCCAACTGTCGCCCGCAATCGTCTGCAATTTAACCATACCGCATCCTATTTTGCAGAGCATACCAAAAAGATTTTGAGTCTTGGCGTCGACATGATCGGCGGATGCTGCGGAACCAATCCAACATGCATTCAGCGTGTGGCAGAAACCGGTATGCTTTCTCATAAAAAACCTCTGCCGTCTTCTGAACAGACAGCAGAGCAAGCTCCCAAACGTGTTCCGTGCGGATTTCTGTATGATGAAAACGGCATGCGAAAGAAGAAGAAAATCATTGCGGTCGAACTGGTTCCGCCGTTTAATGCCGATGATGAAAAGCTGCTGGAATCGGCACATTATCTCAAACTGCAAAATGTCGATGTCCTCACCTTCCCAGATTCTCCTTCTGGCAGAACCCGTGTTGATTCTGTCCTGATGGCAGAAAAGGTACGGCGTGCCACTGGATTGGAAGTCATGCCGCATATCTGCTGCCGGGATAAGAATGCACTTGCTATGCGCTCTATCTTAATGGGGGCACAGATCAATGACATCCAAAACATGCTGATTATAACAGGAGATCCCATCCCTTCTATGGCACGGCAAACCATCAAAGCCGTCTTTCATTTTGATTCCGTTGGACTGATGAACATCATCAAAGAAATGAATGAGGAAACATTTGCCCAGCGTCCCCTGCTGTACGGCGGTGCCATCAATCAAAGCCGTAAAAATTTGGATTCCATTCTGCGTCGTGTCAAAAAGAAACAGGAAGCCGGCGCCTCCTTCTTCCTGTCACAACCGGTCTTTACCAAAGAGGATGCTGACCGACTGCGCTTCATTCAATCCGAAACCGGCGCAACCATTCTTTGCGGCATTATGCCATTGGTCAGCCGAAAAAATGCACTGTTTATGAAAAATGAAATTGCAGGCGTTAACGTATCCGATGCCATTATCGAGCGTTATCCGGAACAGGCAACCAGAGAAGAAGGTGAAGCAGTCGGCATTGCGCTTGCAAAGGAAATCATTGCCATGGTGGATGATTTTGCAGACGGCTACTATTTCTCATTCCCGTTTAACCGTGTTTATCTGCTGCCGAAAATTCTCTCTAAAGATCCACAGACAGGAACGGAATGATTCGACAAAACCCGTTCTTTTTCCTCTTGCCGACCGCTTGAAAATTTGCTATCATAAAGATTCACAACGAAAGGAGCTATACTACTATGAATATTTTATTTCTACTAAAGCCAAAATGCAACGTTGCCTATTTGAACCAATCGGACACCATTCGGCAGGGACTGGAAAAAATGCGGCACCACGGATATACTGCGATTCCAGTCATTGATGACAACGGAATCTATGTGGGCACCATTACAGAGGGAGACTTTCTCTGGAATATTCTCTCCCTGCAAAAACCGCAAGTACAAACCGAAACTTCCACGTTACAGTATTTGGAACAATATGGCATTGCTAATCTGATCCGAACCGGATGGAACCCTGCCATCAACATCTACACCAACATGGAGCAGCTACTAGAACGGGTCATGGATCAAAACTTCGTTCCAGTCATTGATGATCGAAACGTATTTGTTGGCATCATCACCCGAAAAGATGTCATTCAGTATTTCGTCCAAAAGGAACAGCGCATTCCCGAACAGCTGACAGCTGTTTCTCACTAAACAGCCTGCTTGATTTTGGTCAAAGCACCTTTCTCCAGCCGAGAAACCTGTGCTTGTGAAATACCGATTTCCCCTGCTACTTCGATTTGCGTTTTTCCTTGGAAGAAACGCAGATAGAGAATGTTCTTCTCTCGTTCCCCTAAATTGCGAATGGCTTCCCGCAGCGAAAGCTCACTGAGCCAGCTTTCCATGTTATTATGATCGCTAATCTGATCCAGTACATAAAGTGCGTCTCCGGAATCGGAATAAATCGGTTCATACAAGGATACCGGATCGCTGATGCTTTCCAATGCAATCACGACATCTTCTCGCTTTGCCCCCAATTCCTGTGCAATTTGTTCCACCGTCGGTTCCTTTTGCAGCTGCATGGTCAGCCGTTCCTTTGCCTGCATGGCTTTATATGCCATGTCACGAAGCGAACGACTGACTTTTATTTGGTTAAAATCCCGCAAGTATCGCCGCAGTTCTCCACTGATCATCGGCACACAGTAGGTGGAAAACCGTACTTCCTTACTGAGATCAAAATGATCGATCGCTTTCATCAGTCCCACCACGCCAATCTGAAACAGGTCATCCATATCCTCGCCTCGGCTTGCGAACTTTTGAATGACACTCAGCACCAAACGCAGATTGCCATTGATCAGCTTGTCCCTCGCTGCCTTGCTGCCGGTTTCCCGTAATTCCCGCAGCAGTGCAATTTTTTCCTGCTCTTTCAGCACAATCAAATCTGCTGTATTGACACCGGAAATCATGACTTTCTGATACGCCATGGCACACCTCTTCTTTCTCTTTCCAGACAGGTTTCTGTTGGAACCTGGATTCTTTTCTTTCGTTCTATGCTCCAGTATTCCCAAAAGAAACGGACTTAAACATCCGATTTTCTGGAAGTTTTTGAGAATCTTTCCTGTAAGAGAGAACTTTTGCAATCTTTTCTTGCATTTTTCTGTCAATTATGTTACAATAAAACACAGACTTGTGTGAAAGGATGTTATGAAAACATGCAGGATAATTACATCATGATCGGCATGCCGGGTTCCGGGAAAAGCACCCTCGGAAAAATTCTGGCATCTCGCATTGGATATGACTTTTTAGATACAGATGACTTGCTGATTGCACATTACCAAAAACCATTGATGCATATCATAGAAGAACGTGGCGTAGAAGGCTTTATTCAAGCAGAAGGAGAGATTCTGCAAACGGTACAGGTTTCCCACACCGTTCTGGCAACTGGCGGAAGTGCTGTTTACAGCCATCAGGCAATGGAATATCTGCGCACCATCGGAACCGTGCTCTACCTCAAATATGATGTATCTGATATTGCAGCCCGTGTCGGCAACCTCCTGACACGAGGCGTTGTCTGCCGCAACTGCACCACGCTGCAAGAACTATATGATCAGCGCAAACCACTATACGAACAGTATGCAGACCGCACCATTGAACTGAGTGGATGCCCTTTAGAGGAAAGCATTCAGCGTGTATTGCAATGCGTACAAAACGAGACATAACGTTTCCATAAACTATAAAACGACAAAAAGCCCATGCACCGACAGAGAAACTTTCTGCCAGTACATGGGCTTTTTGGGGCTTGTTTTGATAGCAATTCAAAATACAAAAACATTTTAGTCTGTATACCAAAATGGATACTATGATGAAAATCACTGCACTTCCGAGATCAATCCTTCTAATGCTTCCATAGAAATGCCATGCTCAATTGTAATGGAATAGGAATAGTTTCCATCCGTCCATTCTGCAACATTGATCCATGCACCATTCCCTCTCATAGAAACCGTGTATCCATTCACAGATTCCATGCGCTCTACTTCGTATTGATTGTAGTCGCCACTAATTGGATCCGTTCCAACAGCTTTTCGAATACGCATTCCCTCTGTTTCCGCTGTATCCAGGTAGATGACCTCAATCATCTCATTTTGAACAGCTTGAATCATTGGATACGCATAGGTCTCATAAGCATCCGGTGCCTTCATGGAAAATCCGGCAATCTGCGCCGCCTCTTCCAGTGTTGCACAGGATACAAATGGATTCGCAATTTGTGTGCTGTCTTCATGATCTACAAGACTTCCGGTAGAAGAGGACGTCAAAAAATTCTGGTTTCTTTTCTGCCAATTGCTAAGCAACCCGGCGAACACCAATAATGCTACGCAAGCAGCCATCGCACCATATTTCATCCATCTGTGCCGCGCAGTGCTATCCTTTTTTGGGTGCATCGTATGATCTTCTGGTTCTTCTATGTAGGACGTTTGGATATCTCCGATACTTTTTAAGAGACGATATGCTTTTTTCTGTTTGCTCATAGTTCCACACCTTCCTTTTCCAGATAGACTTTTAGCTTTTTGCGTGTTCTGCTCAATACCATTTTCACTTTACTCTCACCAAATCCGTATTCCGCTGCAATTTCAGAAATGGTATAAAAATACCAATACCGTCTGACAAAAATCATCCGTGTTTCTTTCGGTAAATCTGCCAGGAAGCGGTTTAAATGCGTACGCAATTCAAAATTCTCTACAGCCTGCTCCACATCTTCCTCTGATGGTATACATTCCGAAAGTTCTTCCAGAACAAGCACCATTGTTGTTCCGCCCCGTTTTTCTGCGTGTTGATGTTCCCAAACATGCAAGGCGATATTTCGTGTGATCTTTCCCAAAAAGGATTTCAGCTGCCTAGGGCGAGTCGGCGGAATGGCATTCCACGCTTTCCAGTAGGTATCATTCTCACATTCCTCAGCATCTTCCGGATGAGACAGGATATGATACGCAATCGAATAGCAATAGGTGCCGTACTGCTGTTTGGTTTCTGCAATTGCTGTTTCAGAACGGGAAAAATATAATGCAATCAATTCATCATCTTGCATTCTGCTCACCACCTTTCACTAAAACAGACCGGAATTTCCTACTACGGGTCACATATTTTCAAATGATTTTTTCTGTTTTTCCAGCACTTCCTAAAAGACAATTTTTTCGCATGTTTTGCACATTGCCTGCATATAGATGTACCATCTTAACAAATTGGAGTGAAGTACATGAAGGGGCAACCAAGTGATCGTGCTGTTATGCTGGGGGAATACATACTGGAACAAAAGGCCACCGTACGGGCAACAGCAGCACAATTTGGCATCTCCAAGAGCACGGTGCACAAGGACGTCAGTGAACGGCTTCCATTGATCAATCCGGATCTTTATGCTGGTGTAAAAGCGATTTTGGAACAAAATAAACAGGAACGACACATTCGTGGCGGACTCGCTACAAAGCGGAAATATGCCATGCTGGCGCAGCAGCATCACCTACAGGAAGAAGCTGCATCCGCAAAGTATGAAAGCGTGTTTCCCTAAAAGAAAACCGGTGCCTGACACAATGCCGGCACCGGTTCTCCGCTGTCTCAATCCAGAGACATTCAGACAGCATCTATTTCAAGCAACATTTCCCATCACGGTAAAAAGCAACCTTATAGATGCCAAATGAATCCGGCATCACTCCCTGCCGCCCTCTGCGGTGCCTGCTGCTATACTGCTATTCTATGCAAAAATCAGCAAAATGGAACCAGGTAATTTATACTAATCCCTTTTGAGGCTGTTTCGTATGGGAGCAAATACCGATACGAAACAGCCTCTTATTTTTCATGGAAAATTGACCTGCATCAGCGTCATTCAAAATGCTGTGCGGTTCGGAAGTTAAACACCTGCGCAAACGGGTCATACTGAATGCTTTTGTTACAGCTACGATAAACCAAATATTGATTTTTATAAAAAATTGGAACAAAATATAGCTGAGACAGCAAAGACTGTTCCAATTCCGCACAAGCTGTGCAGTATGCTTCCTGTGAAGTGGTACGGGACAAGTCGTGTATTTGCTGCTCCAAAGAAGCAGACTCCTTCCAATTTAAAGACTCTGCTGCATATTGATACTGCCGGAAACAGCCCGCCGGATCATTCTCCGTGCTATGCAGCGCATACAGCGCCAGGTCATAGTTTCCATCTTGCAGCCGCTGCTCATATTGATCTTTTGTTACTTCCTCGATGCCAATATAAATGCCAAGCGTGTCTTGCCAGCATCGAGTTACTTCATGCAGATACGTACAATCCAAATCCTCGGTATTTACCAAAATCTGCATGGTATCCAGCGATTCCATTTTCAACTGCTGCAATCCCTTCTGGAACTGTGCCACCGCTTCTTCTGAATCAGATGCAAGCGGTTCTGCTACCTGTTCCCGAAAGGCTGTTCCGCCAACCGTAACAGCTGGTGGAATGAGTCCAGCTGCACCGGAAACGTCTCCGTTGGAATCCGCTCCAATGGTGCTTCGTGGAATGCAAAGGGACAAACCCGAACGAATGGAGGCATTCTGAAACACTTTGGATTCTGGATTAAAAATGAGTCCGAGTGTCACAACCGGTTTTGCAGATACCGTATAGGAACTGTTAGAGACATATGCGTCCGGATATTGCGCCGTCTCATAGAAATCAACATCTTCCTTCGCAAACAGATCTGCCGGATCTGCCTTCTTGGAAGGGAGCCGAAACGTTAAGTTACTGGGGGAAACCTTGCGCCCGGCAGAATTGGCTGCATTACATCGCATATAAATCAAATTATCCGGCCCATAGGGATCATAAAACCAAGTTCGCAGATAAAAGGCCCCATTGGAAATAACAGACTGCTCATCCAATCCATATCGTCCTTTGGTCTGTTCAAAGAACGATTCGCTGCATGGCATGGCTGCCGTAGAAGTCAGCGACGTTAAAAAGGTACCGGACGGATATGCCAGCTGAAAGGTCAGCTGCTTGTCACTGGAAGCAGTTACGCCAATGCTGGTATAGGACATGGAACCATTGATAATGGCATCCGCATTTTGCAGACAGGAAAACAGTTCCCGATACGGAGACTGCGTTTCCGGATTAAAAATACGCTGAAAAGCAAATACATAATCATATGCTGTAACCGGAAACGTTTCTCCGCTGTCAATGGCATCATTTTGATTTTCGTCATAATACCAATATGCCTGATCTCGCAAAATAAATGTATACGTGCACTGGTCTTCAGAAACGGTGTAGGAAGCAGCACCGGCGCATTGCAGCGTCCCGGAGGCATCCTGCTCCAAAAGACCTTCAAATAAGTTGGTAATGACTGTTTTGGAAGCAGCATCTGTAGCAGACTGCGGATCCAAATTTTTGGGATTTTCAGATAAATAAGCAGTAAATAAATAACCGGAACCATCCCCATCTCCATGCTGAAAGGGAGCGGAACAGCCCGTAAAAAAAAGCGAACAAGTCAGACAGCAAGTCAGTACTTGCAAAAAACGGTGCGACATAAAATAAGATCCTTTCTGCATAAAATCGCTTTTGTATCAATGTTTTTGGAAACAGATTCTCATAAAATAAAGGGTACATTTTTCAGTCGTTGCCAAGAAAATATACCAACAAAACATCCCATTTTTATGGGAACACATTTTTATTATAGCACGGCTTTTTTATTTGAGCAATCCTTTTTCCTCCCAGTTTGCAAACATTTTATGAATATCAAAAAGCTCGTAAACACTTGACAAAACTTTCCACTTTTTATATAATAAAAGTATCTATTTTGATTAGGAGGATCCACCATGAAATGGAAAAAATTTGGAGCCATTGCAGTTGCCGGTGTTTTAGCATGCAGTGCACTGTGCTTGTCTCCCTTCAAACCTTCTGCTGAAGCAGTGGACTTGATGCAGGATACATTTGAAACCGGATACGGCAGCTGGAAGGGCGTTGGTTCTACCATCACCATTACCAGTGATGAAGCACATGGCGGTACAAAATCGCTCTACGTGCATGACCGAACTGCCAGCTGGGGAGCCCCCCGCTGCTCCATGACCGGCATTCTTGCCGCTGGAAAAACGTATGAATTCCAGGCAAGTGCGATGTTTCCCGGCAGCGGTTCCCAACAATTCGCCTTGAAAATGATTTACACCGACAGCAGCGGAACCGATCACTACGACAACATCACCTATAAACAGGCAAATGCCGGAGAATGGGTTACTCTTTCCGGTTCCTACACCGTTCCAAACGGTGCAACCGGCATGATTCTCTATGTAGAATTGCCAGGTGCCAATACGGATCAGGGCTATTACATCGATGATGTGTTGGTACGGGGGGAAAAGACCACCATTCAGCTCAATGACAAATATGAATCCGACTTTGAAGACGGCACCACACAAAGCTGGAACGGCCGTGGCAGTGCAACGGTTGAGCGCTCTACCAAATATGCACACAGCGGAACCACCAGCTTATATGTTTCCGGCAGAACACAGCTTTGGAACGGTGCAACCCGCAGCGCTTCGGACATCATGGAAGCCGGCGGTTATTACAAAGTAGGCACTTATGTACTCTACGATGGGGCTTCCTATTCGGATACTCAAAAATTCTCCATCAACTTGCAGTATGACTTAAACGGCAAGGAAAATTATTACACCATCGCCACAGAAACTGCTGCAAAGGGAGAATGGCAGTATGTCGGCAGCGAATTCACGGTACCGGAAGGTGCTACCAACTTCTATATTTATGTACAGACCGGCTACACCAGTGCTCCCAAGGAACAGGATTTGATGGATTTCTATATGGATGATGCGAGCGGTGAACATCTGCCGGATCCGACCATTCAGGAGGACATCACCTCTCTCAAGGACGCATATGCGGATTACTTTAAGATTGGCTGCGCCTGCGCCGGTTCGGAATTTGCACAGGGGGCAACCAAAGCGCTCATCCAAAAGCATTATAATAGCCTGACACTGGGCAACGAACTGAAACCGGACAGCGTTTTGGATCAAGCCTTATCGCAGGCTTATGTCAAGGAAACGGGAGACGATACTGCACCGCAGATTTCTCTCAACGAAGCAGATGAAATGCTGAAATTTGCAGCTGCCAATCAAATTCCAGTTCGTGGTCACGTTCTGGTATGGCACAGTCAGACTCCGGACTGGTTCTTCAAGGAAAACTTTGACTCCGATGGTGCCTGGGTATCCAAGGAAAAGATGACCCAGCGTCTGGAAAATTATATCAAGATTGTCATGGAAACACTGGCAAAGGATTACCCGGATGTAACCTTCTATGCATGGGATGTTGTCAACGAAGCCGCTTCCGATGCCGGCACCATTCGTCTGGCTGGTTCCAACAACGAAGTAAACGGACAATCCGCCTGGGTAAAAGTTTACGGCGATCAGTCCTATATTCCACTGGCATTTGAATTTGCAAAGAAATATGCACCGGCAGGCTGCAAACTCTTCTACAACGACTATAACGAATACTCCCCCAACAAGCAAGCTTACATCATCAGCGATATTTTAAAACCGCTGATCGAAAAGAACCTCATTGACGGTGTCGGCATGCAGTCCCATATTTCTATGAGCTATCCGAGCATCGACCTGTACCGCTCTGCAATGCAGCAGTATGCAGATCTGGGCTTGGAAATTCAGGTCACTGAATTGGACATCTCCGAGAAATCCAACGCATACGCTGACCAGCTGGCACTGGCACAGCGGTATCAGGACGTGTTCAAGATGTACAAGGAAATGAAAGATTCCGGTGTAAATCTGTCTGCTGTCGTTATCTGGGGCATCACCGATTCCACCAGCTGGATTGGCGGCTATCCCCTGCTCTTTGACAAGGATTATCAGGCAAAGCCGTCCTATTATGCCGTAGTCGATACCGACTCCAAAGTAGAAACCATTCAAACTATGACAGCTTATCAATATGATGGAACCGATGCGGATCTGGAACGGGCATTGGAAATTGGTACCGCACAGTATCTCAGTTCCAAAACTGGCAGAATCAGCACTTACTTCAAAGCAGCTTGGTCTGATGAAAATATGGTCGTTCGTGTTTACAATCCGGCAGTTTCAGCAGATACCAAAGGCTCTTATGTTGCGATTTATGGAAACCAAGTGGATTCTATGGAAGGCTTCCCGATTGCCAGCCAAACCATTACTTCCGACACAGAATATATTGACCTGAAATGGGAATCCAGCAGTAATGCTGGTTGGGAGCCGAAAAACGGCAGTACCATTCACTTAGATGTATTCAACAATGATGCTGCATGGAATTGCCTTGATCTAGCAAAAAGCTTTTTTGACATGATGAATGAAAGTGGATCGATTGATGGCGGTGCATTGCCTACTTGCGGCATCGTCACACTGGCAAAACAGCCCAAGTATGCCGAGGCAACCAAGACCGATACACCGATCACCATTGACGGGGATATCGATGCCGCATGGGCAGATGCCAACACCATTGATGTCAACACCTACTCCATGGGCAACGGAGCAACCGCTGTTTCCAAGATGCTCTGGGATGAAAATTACCTCTATGTGCTGACCGAAGTCACCGACCCCGTACTGAGTGTGGCAAGTGCCAACGCCTATGAGCAGGATACCGTAGAAGTTTTCTTTGATGAAAACAACCACAAGAGCACTTCTTATGAGACTGACGACATTCAATGCCGTGTCAACTATGAAAACGAAAAAACCGTCACCGATGGCCGTTCTACAGATGCTTTCCTTTCCGGTGCCAAAAAGACTGCAACTGGTTATATCGTAGAAGTTGCCATTCCGCACACCATTGATGCATTCCACTCCAATCAAATTGTTGGCTTTGATGTACAGGTCAATGATGACGGAACCGGAGACGGCAAGCGCACCAGCATTGCCAACTGGAATGATCTGTCCGGTATGGGTTATACCGATCCGTCTGGATTCGGTGTACTGAAGCTGATTGGAACAGACACACCAGTGGTTACCACCACGACAACCGGCGCTACCGACACAACGACGACCACAACTACCACTCGTATTCTGCCGCCTGGCAGCGTCCTCTATGGCGATGTCAACCTGGATAACGGCGTGACACTGGCAGACCTGATTACCTATCAAAAGTATCGGCGTGGTGCCATTGAACTCAATCCGCAGCAGCAGCTGAATGCAAATGTTGATTTGCAAAATGCAGAACTGGACGATCAAGATACAGTCATGCTGCTGAAATTCCTGATTGGTTCGATCAATAGTCTCCCCATTGAATAAACCCTAAAAACCCAATTGAAACAGAAACGGGCTGCTGTACGAATGAAACTCGTACAGCAGCCCGTTCTAATTAACGCATATTTGCTGCTTACAACGGCGTCTTGCCATCCTGCAAAAATACACTTGCCAGATACAGCGAACCGCAAATGACAGCCATTCCATCCTGTTCCTTTGCCCATTGCAGTGCAGCCGGAAGTGCAGCTTCCAATTCCATGCCTTCTGCATGACAATGCTTGGGAAAACAGCCTGCTAGCTCCTCCCTCGGCACAGCATTCGGCATAAATCCATCTACGCAGAGTACCTTTTGAAAGACCTGTCCTAAAACTGCAGACGCACTCGTATAGTCTTTGCTGGTCAGCATACCGCAAATTCCAATCAATGGATGATTCTGTACGCTATTTTGCAGCAGCTCCACCAATGCCATAATGCCGGCACGATTGTGGCTGCCATCCAGAATCACCGGCGGGTTCAGTTGCAGCAGCTGCGTTCTGCCTGGTACTTGTACCGCAGCAAGTGCCTTAGAAACCGCACTTGCCGGAATCAAAAAGCCATGCATCCCCAAAATGCGAATTACTTCAATGGCAGTCAGTGCATTGTAAACCTGATGCCGTCCGGTCATCGAAAGGGTATAGGTCATGCAATGATACTGAAAGCAAGTCGATTGCAGTGTCTCCGAAAGGATGACACAATCCCGCATACTAGACTGAATCAGAGGAGCCTGCTTGGCTTCTGCTGCTTTCTGCACCACATAGGCAACCTCCGGCGGATTGTCCGCAGACAGCACAACCGGACAGCCCGGCTTGATAATTCCTGCCTTGTGTGCTGCAATTGCCGGCAGCGTCTTCCCCAATATTGCCGTATGATCATAAGAAATTGACGTAATGGCACATACCAGCGGTTTCTGAACGATGTTGGTGGCATCCAGTGTTCCGCCAATTCCCGTTTCCAAAAATACCAAATCACACTGCCGCCGTACAAAGTACAATAGAGCAATGGCAAACGTAATCTCGAACTGAGAACAGTCCGCAGATGCACCACTGTTTCGTACAATCTCACACAATTCGCATAAATCCTGCATGGGAATATCTTCCCCGTTTACCTGAATGCGATCTGCGTAGTGCCGCACAAATGGAGAGGTAAACTGTCCCACGCAAAAGCCAGCTTCTCTTGCTGCCGTGGCACAATATGCCAGCGTGGAACCCTTTCCATTGGTACCGGCAATGTGAATGACCTGCAAGGAATCTTGTGGATTGCCGATTGCCGCTAGGAGCGCTGTAATACGGGATAAATTGGTAACCGCTTTTCCGCTTTTGCTGAATCCTTGAATATAGGACATGGTTTCTGCTTCATTCATCCTGTTTTCCTCCGATCTGCACAATGTTATGGCAAACACCGCACAGCTGCTGTGCGGTGTTTTTCCTATCTCAACGCCTACTGTAATCCTTCCATGGATTGCAGAATCTTTGCCATTTTTTCTTCTGCCTTGGCAAGCTTTGCCTGCTCTGCTTCAATCAGCTGCTGTGGTGCTTTTGCCAGGAAGCCTTGATTGTTCAGCTTCTTTTGCAGGAAATCCAGGTCCTTCTGTACCTTTGCCTGTTCCTTCTTCAACCGTGCCAGTTCCTTTTCCTTATCCACCAATTCTTCCAATGGAATAAAGATTCGAACCCGGTCGGTCACCGCCATAACAGCATCCGGCATCTGGAAGGAGTCGCCAACGACTACTTCAGAAGCAGATGCCAGCTTTTCGAAAAACAGTGCACAGCTGGTAAACAGCTCCGGTTCGGTTGTCTCGATGCAGAGCTTTGCCTTCTTGGACGGCGGTACATTCATTTCTGTCCGACGATTCCGAACTGCACGGATGGCTGCAATGATGGTTTCAAACTGCGCAGCTTCTTCTGTAAATTGCAGCTTCTCCTGGTAAACCGGATAGTCCTCCAAAATAATCATCGAAGCACCGTCCGTCAGAACCTGCCAGATTTCTTCTGTAATGTATGGCATAAACGGATGCAGCAGTTTCAGCATGCCACGCATGAGATACAGCAGAACCGCCTGTGCCTGTTCCATAGACGTGCCGCCGGCTGCAATTCTTGGCTTTGTCAATTCGATGTACCAATCACAGTACACATCCCAGATAAAGTCATAGATCTTTGCACTGGCTACGCCGATTTCAAACTTGTCCAGATTTTCATTGACTTCTTTAGCCAGTGTATTGAACCGTGTCAACACCCACTTGTCTTCCAGTGCCAATGTTTCCGGCAAACCGGTATAAACATAATCTTCCGGCAAGTTCATCAAAATAAACCGAGAGGCATTCCAAAGCTTATTGGCAAAATTCCGGGCAGCCTTTACCTTATCGGTGCTGTACCGCATATCATTGCCAGGCGCATTTCCGGTTGCCAGCATAAACCGCAGTGCATCTGCACCATATTCATCAATGACTTCCAGCGGATCGATTCCGTTGCCAAGAGACTTGGACATCTTTCTGCCCTGCTCATCTCGTACCAGACCATGAATCAAAACCGTATCAAATGGTACCTGATCCATGCACTTCAGACCGGAGAACATCATACGGATAACCCAGAAGAAAATGATATCATAACCCGTTACCAAGGTATTGGTCGGATAGAAGTACTTGAGATCTTCGGTCTGATCCGGCCAGCCCAAAGTAGAAAACGGCCAGAGAGCAGAACTAAACCAAGTATCCAGGGTATCCGGATCCTGCCGCATGGGCTTGCCGCACTTCGGGCAAACAGCAGTTTCTTCCTTGGTCACAACCATTTCTCCGCAGGCATCACAGTAGAATGCCGGAATCCGGTGTCCCCACCAAAGCTGTCTGGAAATACACCAGTCCTTGATATTTTCCAGCCAGTGGAAATAAATCTTATCAAACCGTTCCGGTACAAACTTGGTTGCACCGTTGCGAACCGCATCAATTGCAGGCTGTGCCAACGGCTTCATCTTCACAAACCACTGCTTGGAAACCCGTGGTTCTACAGTGGTACCGCAACGGTAACAGGTTCCAACATTGTGCGCATGATCTTCTACCTCTACCAGGAAACCGCCTGCTTCCAGATCTGCCACAATCTTCTTTCTGGCTTCATAACGATCCATACCGGCATAAGCAGGATACTCTTCTGTGATTTTTGCATCTTCCGTGAGTACATTCAGCACCGGTAACTGATGCCGCAGACCAACCTCAAAGTCATTTGGGTCATGTGCCGGTGTAATCTTTACCACGCCGGTTCCGAATTCCATATCAACATAATCGTCTGCAACAACCGGAATCTCTCTGCCAACCAATGGCAGAATCAAGGTCTTGCCAACTGCATCCTGATACCGTGGATCATTCGGGTTAACTGCCACAGCCGTATCACCCAAAAGCGTTTCCGGACGAGTAGTTGCCAATTCCAAGAAGCCGCTTCCATCTTTGAAAGGATACCGCAAATGCCAGAAGTGTCCTGCCTGATCCTCATATTCTACTTCCGCATCGGAAATAGAAGTCAAACATTTCGGACACCAGTTGATAATCCGCTCGCCCCGGTAAATAAGACCTTCTTCATAATACCGGATGAATACTTCCTTAACAGCTTTGGAGCAGCCCTCATCCAATGTAAAGCGTTCTCTGGACCAGTCACAGGAAGCACCCAGCTTCTTTAGCTGCTCTACAATTCTGCCGCCATACTGCTTCTTCCAGTTCCAGGCACGTTCCAAAAACTTTTCTCGACCCAAGTCTTCCTTTTTGAGTCCTTCCTTGCGCATTGCTTCCACAATCTTGGCTTCTGTTGCAATGGAGGCATGGTCAGTTCCCGGCAGCCAGAGGGTGCTGTAACCCGACATCCGCTTCCAGCGAATCAAAATGTCCTGCAAGGTTTCATCAAGTGCATGTCCCATATGCAGCTGTCCGGTAATGTTCGGCGGCGGGATGACAATGGTGTACGGTTTTTTCTTTGGATCCGGATCTGCCCGAAAGCATCCGTTCTCATTCCACATGCTGTAAATACGATCTTCAAAATCATGCGGCTGGTAGGATTTTGCCAGTTCTTTTTTCATATGATAACTCCTTTTTGCATTGTTCTATGCGGCAGCACAAAAACAAAAACGCCCCGGCAGCGTCCAAAAACACTGCCCAGGGCGAACCATCTTTGTCCGTGTTACCACCTGGATTCGGACAGGATTCTACTGTCCGCACTCCTGCAACCGTACAGATTTCAAACGAACTGCCGATTGCTGTTCAATAACGGGAACACCCGCTTTTCAGTACCCACGCAGTGCACTGCGCTTCCCAAAAAGAGCTCCGAGACTACTTCTGCAACTGCCGGAAAAGATTTGCACCATCCATCTTCTCTCTGCACCCGGTTTTCGCCGCATACTCCTTCTCTTCCTCGCTTTTCTTATTTCTTATTATAAAAGGAAATCGAACAATTGTCAAGAGGAAGAAACAGAATTTTTCTATTTGCAAATATACAGATTTATGGTATAATAGAACACAACAAGAACCCACTGCCGCAAAATCCAAATGGATGATAAAAGGAGTACATGTTTATGACAGCCGTTTATGCAGAACCTGTTTCCAACTCTGCCTACCTCTGCTTGCAAAGCAATCAGGATATTGCATGGCGTCCGGTTTCGGCAGGCGTAACGCCAACGGTCGTTTCCGGAAACGGTACTTATCAGGTCACTTACCAGATGCAGCATGATGCAAACTTATTGGTTGCACTTGTTTTATCTACGGATATCAACGCCTATTCCTATGCACCATCTACAGCACAGGCAAGCACCATTTTACAGGACACCAGTGTGCGCATGACCGTGCAATCGATTACGGTAACGGAACCGGAAACAAAAGCCGTTTCTTCCTGGACGTACACTGGGCCAAGTCAAGCTGCTTTTGGACTGAACGATGACCAAACCACACTGCGCTTAAACATCTGGAATATCTGGCAAAAGCCTGCCGTTCAAGATCTGACCAATAAAAGTGGTTCCAGTGGACAAAGCTTTCGGCCAGACACTGCACTAAAAGCCGGCGATACCATAACCGTAACCTTTACCGTAACAGGTATGGACAACGATTCCATTTCAGAAGCGGAACGGGGCGACCTGGACAAAGACGGCGCTGTTACCCTCGCAGATGCTACATTGGCACTAACAGCCTATGCCGAGCAGTCCGTTTCCAATCCGCTTCCGCTGACACCGGAAGCGTTGAATCGTGCTGATGTGGATCGAGATGGAGTTTTGACCTTATCGGATGCAACTTATATTTTGACCTATTATGCAGAATGCGCCGTTCAAAATCATCCCAAATGGGAAACCATTATTGGAACATGACCCATCCAAATTGCAAATACAATCATCATTTAGAATCGTCTTCTGGTTCCTCAAAAGAAAGATAGCGTTTTTTTGCACAGCAGTCCGGTGCATATTGCCATCCGGAAAGATGCGATTGCTGCACAAAATAATGAAGCGGCGCAGGCGGCAAGTCATTTTCAAAAACATCCACCAGAACCAACTTTACTTTCATTTTCTCGGGAATCAGTGCTTTTATGTAGACACTGGCGCACTGTCCCGGCAGCACTTGCTCTTTCAATTCTGCCAACCCAGCTAAGTTGGGGGTAAGTTCTACAAAAATGCCGTAGGATTCCACCGATCGGACAATTCCCACAACAGTTTCCCCTGCTGAAAACTGTGCCGCATTCTCTTCCCAAGTTCCCAGCAATTCTTTATGGGACAGGCAAATTTGTGTTTCTCCCACACTGCGTACAATGGCACGAATGGACTGTCCTGCTACAAACCGATCTTTCGGATGCGCAATCCTGGAAACCGAAATGGTATCAATTGGAATCAGGGACGGAATTCCGCAGCCAATATCCACAAAGCAGCCAAATCGTTCCAAATGGGTCACCTTTGCCGGAATAATATCCCCGGGATGCAGCAAAGACAAATACGTCTTCCAGCACAATTCCTGTACCCGTCGGCGAGAAAGAAGGACAAGCGGACGCTGCTGCTCATCCAGTGTAAAATCCATCACCTGAAAACAAACCGGTTTCCCGGCACGAGAAATCAGCGCAATGTCTCGCGTGGTGCCCTCCGGAATGCCCATCGCACCTTCCTGGTGCGGAATAATGCCACGGATTCCCGGCAGGTCCACCAATAAGTTATAACTGCTGTCGCAGGCAATGGCACGTGCCTCTAAAATTTGACCGGTCTGCATCGCCTGCCGCAGACCTTCCATGGTCTGTATGGCAGTCTGATTTGCCGCAGTATGCAGCAGGCTGCCTTCTGGTAAAAATGATCGCATTTGAACCTCCATCGTTTTGCTTTTGCACACTGCTGCACCAAAAGCATAGTATTCAGAATTGCTTCTAAAAAATTTGCAAACCAGAAAAACTCTGGTTCGTCTGCCTTACAGCATATGCGGCACAAAGCCGTCTTATGACGGCCTTGTGCGACTTTTCCGATGCAGAGAATACACCTGCTGCTGTGAACCGCCCAGTGCAGTTAGAATCTGTTTGGCGTGCGAAATTTCCGTTTCCTCACAAACAGCATGCAGCAGTGCATCCTGCCGGCGAAGCGGTTCCAAAACAGCTTGCCGATCCAGTTCTGATTCCATGAGCAGCGTGATATAATTATATGCCGTCACTGCGGTCGGCAACAACGTGGTTTTCGTCAAATGCACCACATCTTCCTGCAAGCTTTCTGCGTGATAGGTGGTAACATTGGTTTTTTGCAGCGTTTGCAGAGACTCCCGCAGCCGAAGCGCCGCCAATTCTGCTGCATCGGTGGACTCAAACTGCGCATAAATACTATTCTTCATTTGCCTGTTTCCTCCAAAATTCTACTCGTTTCGTCTATATACTCAGCTTTTTATTAAAGTTGCCCTGTTTTTTTGTTTGGTTTTTATTATGTTTTTACAAATACTAAAAAATATCCTCTGAAAATATTGCCTTATGTCGAAAAATAGGGTATAATAAAAATTATATCGAATGTTGACGGAGAACTGCCCTTTTTCCGGCGTGCTCCTCGCAACAGGTTCCGCTCAGACCGTGAGCGTTCACAGAAAGGACTGAATTTCATGGATGTACGGCCAGCTGATCTTCTTGTGATGAAAAAACAACATCCCTGCGGCGGAAATACCATGTACGTCATTCGTTCCGGCATGGATTTTAAACTGCGCTGCACCAAGTGCGGCCGTGAATTTATGGTGCCTCGAAATAAAATTGAGCGCCGCATCAAGCAGGTCATCCGGGAAGAAACCCCAAACGTATAATTCACACGCAGTCTGCCATGCTAAGCCTTATGAAGCAGGCGCTGCCATCAGCTTGATGCACATTTTTTCAAACAGATCAGTCCGAATAGAATAAAGGGAGAACAACAAATATGATCGAAAAGCTGCGGGAAATGGAAGAAAAATATCATGCGCTGAGTGCGTCTCTTGCAGATCCGGACATTCTTGCGGATAATAAGCAGTATGCCCAGCTGATGCGGGAATATAAACACATGACGCCCATTATGGAAAAATTCCAAGAGTACAGTGCGGCTCAGCGAGATTTTGAAGAGGCAAAAGAACTGCTCGAAACCAGCGGCTCAGATGCAGAGTTAAAAGAAATGGCACAGGCAGAATGGGATGAGAGCAAAGAGAAAATGGCTGCCTGCACCGAGGAACTCAAGCGCATGCTGCTTCCCAAAGATCCGAATGATGATAAGAATGTTATCATTGAAATTCGAGGTGGTGCCGGCGGTGAGGAAGCTTCCCTGTTTGCCAATTCGCTGTATCGGATGTACACCATGTATGCCGAAGCAAGAGGCTGGAAACAGGAAGTACTCAATGCCAATCCAACAGAATTGGGCGGCTTTAAGGAAATCAGCTTCTCTATCATCGGAGAAGGTGCCTATTCCCGTCTGAAATATGAAAGCGGCGTACACAGGGTACAGCGTGTTCCGGAGACTGAATCACAGGGACGCATTCACACTTCAACCGTTACGGTTGCCGTCTTGGTAGAAGCCGATGAAGTGGAACTGGAAATCAATCCGACTGACCTGCGTATCGATGTCTTTCGTGCCAGCGGTGCCGGCGGACAGCATATCAACAAAACAGAGTCTGCCGTTCGAATCACACACCTGCCGACTGGTGTCGTAGTCGAATGTCAGGACGAACGCAGCCAGTATAAGAACAAAGAAAAAGCAATGAAAATTCTGCGTTCCAGACTCTATGAAGCAATGCTTCAGGAACAAAATGATAAAATCGCTTCTGAACGACGGATGCAGGTTGGCACCGGCGATCGTTCGGAGCGCATTCGTACGTATAACTTCCCACAGGGTCGTATGACCGATCACCGAATTGGCTTGACATTGTATCGCCTGGATGATATCATGAATGGCAATCTGGATGAGGTATTCGATGCCCTGGCAACAGCAGATGAACTGGCAAAACTTGCCAGCCAACAGAATGAGGCATGATGCATGAACACGCAGCACTTAACTTCTTCCCCAGACGACCTGCAATATGCAGCAAAACTGCTGCAAAGCGGTCAAATTGTGGGGATGCCAACAGAAACGGTATATGGTTTGGCCGCCGATGCCCTCAACCCGGATGCCGTAAAAAAGGTATTTGAAGCAAAGGGGCGTCCGGCAGACAATCCACTCATTGTGCATATTGCCGCTTTGGAACAGCTTTCACAGGCAGCAAAAGAAATTCCGCCCCTTGCCTATGCCCTTGCAGAGGCATTTTGGCCGGGACCGCTGACGATGATTTTTCCAAAGCAAGCGCAAATTCCTATGATTACATCCGGCGGCCTGGATACGGTTGGCGTCCGCATGCCGGCACACCCCATCGCACAGGAATTGATCCGATTGGCAGGCACTCCAATTGCTGCGCCATCCGGAAACCGTTCCGGCTACCCCAGCCCAACCACCGCAGAACATATGCTGCGGGATATGGATGGCCGCATTGCCGCTGTTGTAGACGGCGGAGCCTGTTCCGTCGGGGTAGAGTCCACTGTCATTGCATTTGAAGGCACAGACGGTGTTCGGATTCTGCGCCCTGGCTTCATTACCAAAGAAGACTTACAGCGTGTTGCTTCCGCTGTAACAATTGATCCTGCCATTTTGCATGATATTCAATCCGGTCAGCCGGTTCGTTCTCCCGGTATGAAATATCAGCATTATTCGCCAAAAGCAAATGTTACGCTGCTCGATGGATCTTACGCCGCTTTCTGCGCGTATGTACATGCACACCAGCAGGAACAAGTCTATGCATTGGTATTTGACGGAGAAGGACAGGCACTGGATGTTCCCTTTTTGACGTATGGCAGCAACAGCCAGGAACAGGCACAGCAATTATTTTCAAAATTACGAGAACTGGATGACGATCACGCCGTACAGGTCTATGTTCGTGTTCCCCGACAGGACGGAATCGGACTGGCGGTATACAATCGGCTCATCCGGGCAGCAGGATTTGAGGTGATACAATTATGAGCAGTCTAGGCGATGTCATGGTCGTTGGTCTAACCGGACAAACCGGAGCCGGTAAAAGTACCGTATCACGTGTTTTTGTAGAAGGCGGTTTTCAGCTGATTGATGCTGACCAGGTATGCCGGAAAGTACAGCAAAAAGGTTCCCGCTGTCTGGCTGATTTACTGGACTTTTTCCCAAAAGAAATTTTACAGGAAGACGGCGAACTGAATCGAAAAGTACTGGGCGAAATTGTATTCACAGACCGCAGCAAACTGGAAATGCTCAATACCATTTGCTATCCCTACATTATGGGAGAAATTCTGCGGCAAATCCGGATGTATACAGCACAGGGAAAAAAACTGATTCTATTGGATGCTCCTACGCTGTTTGAAAGCCGTGCCGATGACTTCTGTGATGTCATCATCTCTGTGGTTTCCGAAGAGTCTCTGCGTCAGCAGCGCATCATTGCACGGGATCACATTTCAAAGGATGCTGCACTGCACCGCATGCGCTCCCAGCTGCCGGAAAGCTTTTTTCGAAGCCATTCTGATTTTATCATTGACAATGACACAACACTGGAAGAGCTCCAAGCTGTTGCACAGGAAGTGGTAGAAAAAGTCGTTTTATATTATCAAAACCAGTACGGAAAATCAGGGGCTTCTCTTTCACGCCCCATTGTTTCAGGAGGTTCATCAACATGAAAGAAACAGATACCGAAAGCAAACAAAGAAAAGATGCCCTGTTTTTGAAGAAAGAACATGGCATCACCCGTATGACTGACGAACAATTGAAAACATGTGATGCATTCTGTGCAGACTATATGGCATTTTTACAGGCTTCTAAAACAGAACGGGAAGCCAATGCCAATGCAATTGCGCTACTGGAACAGCGTGGATTTGTACCATTTGTACCCGGCATGCCGTTGAAAGCTGGCGATAAAGTATATCGCAACAATCGTGGAAAAGCCATTCTGGCTGCTGTAATTGGAACAGCTCCCATTGCAGAAGGCGTTCGGCTTTGCGCCGCACACATCGACTCTCCTCGTCTGGATCTGAAACAGAATCCGCTGTATGAAGACGAAGAACTGGCACTGATGAAGACCCATTACTATGGCGGCATCAAAAAGTACCAGTGGCCAACCATTCCGCTTTCTCTGCATGGCGTTGTCGTCAAAGCAGATGGCAGCAAAGTCACTGTAAACATCGGTGAAGATCCGCAGGATCCTGTTTTTTGTGTCACCGATCTGCTTCCGCATCTGGCAGATGCCCAGATGAAGCGCACGGCGCCCCAGCTGATCCGTGGCGAAGAACTGAATCTGCTGGTTGGTTCCCGTCCGTTCCGAAAGGATACCGAAAGCGAAGCAGTAAAATTAAACATTCTGCATATCCTGAATGAAAAATACGGCATGGTAGAAGCAGATTTTCTGTCTGCTGAACTGGAAGCCGTTCCGGCATATCCAGTACGGGAAGTAGGCTTAGACCGCAGCATGATCGGTGGTTATGGTCATGATGACCGTGTTTGTGCGTATCCGACACTGCGTGCGCTCTTGGACTGCGAACATCCAACGCACACGGCCGTTGTTGTACTGACCGATAAGGAGGAAACGGGCAGTGAAGGCAATACCGGTCTGCAATCTGCTTATCTCCCCTACTTCTTGGAAGATCTGGCGGACTGCTTTGGGGTAAAGGGTCGTCATGTAATGCAGGCTTCTCAGTGCCTGTCCGCAGACGTCAACGCTGCATTCGATCCGACTTTCCCGGATGTGATGGAAAAGAAAAACTGCGCTTACCTGAACCATGGTGTTTGCGTGACCAAGTTCACCGGCGCAAGAGGAAAGTCCGGCACATCTGATGCTTCCGCAGAATTTGCCGGCACCATTCGGCGGCTGTTGGATCAGCATGATGTTGTATGGCAGACCGGAGAGCTCGGCAAAGTAGATGGCGGCGGCGGCGGTACTGTTGCAGCTTATCTTGCTAATTTGGACATTGACACCATTGATATTGGAGTTCCGGTTCTCTGCATGCATGCACCGTTTGAAGTGGTTGCAAAACTGGATGTCTATATGACATACCGTGCATGCGCTGCATTTTTTGAATAAATGAATGATTCTGCCGCAGGCAGGTAATTCGCTTTTGTATTTCAGAAAAGCGGGTTGTCTATCTGCGGCAGCTCTTCTATTCCAAAACGAAAACTTTTGCCCCATTTTACAAAAAATCATTGATTTTTTCGAGAAAATATGTTACAATGATAAGAAATATGATTCATTCAAAAGGGAGGCGTTTCAATGAAAATCCAAGAATCTGCTGAAAACTATCTGGAAACTATTTTAATTTTGAAAAAACGAATCGGAAATGTACGCTCCATTGACATTGTCAATGAACTAGAATTTTCCAAGCCTAGTGTGAGTGTTGCAATGAAAAATTTACGAACCAATGGCTATATCGAAATGGATCCATCCGGCTACATTACTCTAACAGAAAAAGGAAAAGTCATCGCGGATACCATGCTGGAGCGCCATAATCTGCTGTCCGATTGGCTCACCTATCTTGGTGTTGATCCGCAAGTGGCAGTAGAGGATGCCTGCCGAATGGAGCATGTCATCAGTGCCGAAAGTTTTCAGGCTATTAAAGCGCATGTACAAGCCAATCAGGAACAAACCAAACAAAAGGCATCCAGTGAAGCAGGTGAAACCGCATGAAACGAATTGTTACCATCCAAGATATCTCCTGTTTTGGAAAGTGCTCTCTGACTGAAGCACTGCCCATTCTTTCTGCCATGGGATTGGAAACAGCGGTGATTCCAACTGCTGTTCTATCGACACACACAGGCGGTTTTCAGAACTATACCTTTCGAGATTTAACCGATGATATTCCGGATATCTTGGCACATTGGCAGTCTTTGCAGCTGCAATTTGATGCCATTTATACGGGCTACCTGGGATCCGTCCGACAGATTCAGCTCATGCTCGACTGTATCGAAAAATTTCGTGGGCCGGAAACAAAAGTAATCATTGATCCCGTTATGGGTGACAATGGTGTAAAATATGCCGGATTTCCAAATGCGTTTGAAGATGAAATGGCAAAGCTTTGCAAGCAAGCAGATATCATTGTTCCCAACTTAACCGAAGCCTCCATGCTGCTGCACCGCCCCTATCCGAAGGATTACACGGAAACGCAAATTTGGGAAACGCTGAAACAGTTGACAGAAACATTAGGCTGTCCGATTGCCGTTTTGACAGGAGTTCAGTTTGACCCTGCCCACCACGGAGCCGTTGCCTATGACAGCCGAACTGGTTCCAAGTATTCTGCTTTCCGAGAGCATATTGACGACCCCTATGTCCACGGAACCGGTGACATCTTTGCCAGTGTTCTGGCAGGCGCTGTCACAAAAGGCGCCAGCTTACAGGAAGCATTAGAACTGGCTGTTAATTTCACCACAGACTGCATTGCTGCAACGCAGCCAGAACGAAAAAAATATTGGTATGGTGTACACTTTGAACAGTGTCTGGGCGAGCTGACCAGCTGGCATCCATCCGATCAAAAAGGAGGCGTTGTCTGATGCAAATTCCAAAGGATCCGCCGATGCTGATGAGTTATCTCAACACCAAACTGCGGGATGCATATTCCAGTTTTTCTGCACTTTGCGAAGATTTAGAATTGGATGAAGCAGCCCTTACAGAAACATTGCAACAGGCTGGTTATGCATACCAGCCGGAACGCAATCAGTTTCTTCCTGCTAAACGGTAAAAGAAATTGGAAAAGCCCCCGATCGTTTGATCGAGGGCTTTCTTTTATGCATTCTTACGAAGATCTAACAATTCCTGTGCAGAAAAAACGTATTGCTTCTTACAGAAATGACAGCAAACGGTAATTTCGGATTCTTCCTTTGCCAGTTTGGTCAGCTCTGCATCACCAATGCTTGCCAGAACGCCTTTTGTCCGCTCCCGGCTGCAATCACATCGATAAAAGACTTCCGCCTCATCCAGCAAATTTGGTTCCAGTCCATCCAATAATTTCAGAGCAATTTCTTCCGGTTTCATGCCACTCTGCATCATTTTGGTGACCGGCGGAAGTGCCTGAATATTTCGCTCCAGCGTATCAATACAAGCATCACTGGCAAACGGCAGCACTTGAATCAGATAGCCGCCAGCAACCTGCACCGTCAAATCCGGATTCACCAGCACACCCAATCCGCAAACGGTAGGCGTCTGCTCACTGGTTGCATAATAGCTGGCAATATCCTCTGCGATTTCTCCTGAAACCAATGGAATCATACCAACATACGGCTCTTTTAATCCCAAATCCTTTACCACAGATAACGTACCATCTTTTCCGACTGCTCCGCCAACATCCAATTTTCCCATTGCATTGAGCGGAAGCTCCACAACCGGATGCTCTACATCACACTTTACATTGCCATGGCTGTCTGCAACGGCAACCAAAGAGCCTGCCGGGCCGCCGCCATTGACCCGCAATGTGACGGTATCCTGCTGATTCTTCAAATCATATCCCATCATACTAGCTGCAATAGCAAGCCGTCCCAGTCCGGCTGTTACAACAGCAGAAGTCTGATGAATCTGCTCAATTTGCTCCACAAGATCGGTCGCATCTACTGCGCAGGACACAACAGAAGCATCCTTTGCAATAGCTCGTTTTAAGATTCCCATATTCTTGTTCTCTCCTTTTTCTTACTGTTGACTTTTGGGCACTCTGGCAACCACTACCATTCGTTCACTGTCCGGACGAAGCGGCTCTCTGGTATCCGCATGGTAGCAACCCAACACCTCAAAGCCAATTTGCCGCAGGGTCTCTTGAATTTGATCGGCTTCATATGCATGTTCTGTAATTTCTTCTCGATTGCGCAAATAAGAACCGTCTTCCTGCAAGGTGAAGAATTCCAGATTCATGGAAACCGTATGATCCTCCGGCGTATACTGGTTTTCCCAAACACAGTAAACTGCCTCTGTTTCATATACAAACACACGATCTCCCAGTACTTCCCGATGTTTATAGACTGTATTCATATCAAACAAAAACAGTCCACCCGGTTCTGTTGCATCATAAATTTCCTGAAAGACCAGTTGTACTTCCGAAAAGCAGTCCAAATGATTGAGGCTATCCAGCGTACAAATGGTGACATCTACCGTTCCATACAATTGCAGTTCCCGCATATCCTGGCAGACGTATTGAATGGGCAGTCCATGCTCCATTTTCTTTTCCATTGCCCGGGACAGCATTCCATAGGAATAATCAATTCCCAACACATCATATCCCAATCGTGCCAGTTCCTCGGACATTGATCCGGTTCCACAGGCAAGATCCAATAAAACAACACCATCTGATTGCAGATAGGACTGAATCAATCCATCAAAGTAGAGGGCACGCTGATGATAATTGACATTTTTGGTCAGACAATCATAATACACTGAAAACGTTTCATATCCGCTGTCCATATGCACGCTTCCTTTCTCTTTCCATTTCAGAATTGTTTCTGAACAAGAAAGGGGCTCTGATTGCAATCAGACCCCCTTCTGCTTTTACGATTTTTCAGCTCTTAGTCCTGAATCGGCTTAGAAACCTGTTCCCGCTGCGGCGCTTCGTTCTTTTGGAGGCGAACAGTCAGCAGCATCCGAATGGTATCTTCCTGAATAGAAGCGACCATCTCATCATACATCTGGAAGCCTTCATACCGATATTCTACAACCGGATTCTGCTGTCCATATGCACGCAAGCCAATTCCCTTCTTCAATTCGTTCATATCATCAATGTGTGCCATCCACTTGGTATCAACAACCTTCAGCAGAACAACACGTTCCAGCTCTCGCATCACTTCTGCGCCATACTCTTCTTCCTTGGCAGCATACAATGTCTTTACCTTTTCGGTCAGCTGTTCCACAATATCCTTTACCGTTAACCGCTCCAGTTCTTCCGGTTCATAATCCAGATCATTGTCATCGGTGATCCAGCCCAGGAAGTAATCCCGCAAGCCAACCAGATTCCACTGATCCCGTTCGGTTTCTTCATTGATATACTGGTTTACAGTATTGCTAATCAAACCATCCATCATGCCCAGGATATTTTCATGAATATCCTCACCATTGAGCACTTCATTTCGCTGCTTGTAGATGATTTCACGCTGTGTATTCATAACGTCATCATAATTGAGGACATTCTTACGAATATTGAAGTTTCTGCCTTCTACCTTCCGCTGAGAGGATTCAATAATTTTAGACAGGGTCTTGCTCTCGATCGGCACATTTTCATCGACGTTCAAAGTCCGCATCATGTTTTCCAGACGATCCCCTGCAAAAATTCGCATCAGATCATCTTCTACAGACAGGAAGAAACGGCTTTCGCCCTCGTCTCCCTGACGACCGGAACGACCACGCAGCTGATTGTCGATACGTCTGGATTCATGCCGTTCAGTACCCAGAATGTACAAACCGCCTGCTTCCTTTACCTTTACGGCACGTTCCTTGACCTCATCGCTGAACTTGCGATAAAGCTGCTGATAAACGGCTCTTGCTGCCAGAACATCTTCATCATCGGTATCTGCATAACCAATTGCTTCTGTGATGAGTTCTTCCGGATATTCCCGCTTCCGCATTTCTGCCTTTGCCAGGAATTCAGCATTACCACCCAGCATAATATCGGTACCACGTCCTGCCATATTGGTAGCAATGGTAACCGCACCCAACTTACCAGCCTGTGCAACAATTTCTGCTTCCTTTGCGTGATACTTCGCATTCAGCACTTCGTGCTTAACGCCTTTACGCTTCAACATCGCAGACAGCAACTCAGACTTTTCAATGGAAATGGTACCAACCAGAACCGGTTGTCCCTTTTCGTGACACGCAACAATCTGATCGATAATTGCGGCATATTTTCCCTTTTCAGTCCGATAAATCTGATCCGGATGGTCAATTCGAATCACCGGACGGTTTGTCGGAATGGCAATTACATCCAACTTATAGATTTCACGGAATTCGTCTTCTTCCGTCATAGCAGTACCGGTCATACCGGACAGCTTATTATACAAACGGAAGTAATTCTGGAATGTAATGGTTGCCAATGTCTTGGATTCCTGTGCAACCTTTACCCCTTCCTTGGCTTCAATTGCCTGGTGCAAGCCATCGTTAAACCGACGACCTAACATCTTACGGCCAGTAAATTCATCAATGATGATGACTTCGCCGTCTTCTACAATATAGTCAATGTCCCGTGTCATGACACCGTTTGCTTTCAACGCCTGGTTGATGTGATGCAGCAAGGTCATGTTTTCCGGATCCATCAAGTTTTCAATTGCAAAATAATCTTCTGCCTTCTTCACACCACGACGGGTAATGGTTGCGGTCTTTGCCTTTTCATCGATGATATAGTCCGCGTTTTCATTGGCAGCTTCCTGATCCTGCTTTTCGTCCAGTTCTACAACTGTGGTGGGGCTTAATGTCTTTGCAAACTTGTCCACAACGCCGTAAAGAGAAGTAGACTTATCGCCCTTACCGGAAATAATCAACGGGGTTCTGGCTTCATCAATCAAAATGGAGTCCACTTCGTCCACGATGGCGAAGTTATGTTCCCGCTGTACTTTATCCTTTTTATAAATAACCATGTTGTCACGCAGGTAGTCAAATCCGAATTCATTGTTGGTACCATATGTAACATCGCAGTTATAGGCTGCACGACGCTGTTCATTGGTTAGACCATGCAGAATACAGCCAACTGTCAAGCCCAGATACCGCAGTACCTTGCCCATTTCATCAGACTGTGTTTTTGCCAGGTAATCGTTTACTGTTACAACATGAACACCCTTACCCGGTAAGGCATTGACATAAGAAGCCACGCAGGCAACCAGTGTTTTACCTTCACCAGTTTTCATTTCTGCAATTCGACCTTGATGCAAAACGATGGCACCAATCAACTGAACCGGGAACGGTCGTTTTCCCAGTACACGGGCAGCAGCTTCCCGAACCGTTGCCAGTGCTTCCGGCATCAGTGTTTCCAGTGTCTCGCCGGTTTCCAGGCGATCCCGAAATTCAACTGTCTTTTCCTTCAGCTCTGCATCGGAAAGTGCTTTATATTCTTCTTCCAGATCCAATACTTTGTTTTTAATTGGTTCAATCCGTGCCAGTTCTCTGGTACTGTATGATCCAAATACCTTACTAAAAAATCCCATCGGTTTACCGCCTTTATAAAAAGTATACAATTATTAGTATACCCAAGTTTCTTTCATTTGTCAATACTCTTTTCCAATTCTGCACAATTTTCCCAAAAACAGCTGTTAGAATTTGTTCTTATTTTTCAGCGGACTTGCAAAAGTCTGCCATAGGACAATTGGAACAGAGTGGTTTTCTCGCACGGCAGACATCCCGCCCAAATTGCACCACCCGGTGACAGAAGTCCGAAGAGCGTTCCGGCGGAACCAATTTCCGTAAATCCCGCTCCACCTTTTCCGGTTCCTTGTGTTTGGTCAGACCAAGCCGTCCGGTAATGCGAATAAAGTGCGTATCTGCCACAATTGCCGGCTGTCCGAAAATATCGCCCAAAATCAAATTGGCAGATTTTCTGCCGACACCGGACAGCGTGAGCAGTTCCTCCATGGTATGCGGCAGCTCTCCCCCAAACTGTGTGAGCAGCTGGTTGGCCATTTCCTTGATGCTTTTCGCCTTCATATGATAAAAGCCGCATGGTTTGATCACCGCTTCCAATTCTGCAAGATCTGCCTCCGCAAAGGATTCCAGCGTTGGATATTTTGCAAATAGCTCCTTGGTGACAATGTTAACCCGTGCATCGGTACACTGTGCAGACAGCCGCACCGCAATAACCAGCTGGTAAGGGTGTGCATAGTGCAGCGCACAGACGGATTCCGGATAAACTTGCTCCAACACATCGCATGCCTTGATGCAGATTTCCTGTTTTGTCAATGTAATCACTTCCGTTTTTTGAACTTGTCCATTGCATAGTATTGTGCAGTACAGGTTCTCATAATTTGTATTATTATACCACATTCTTTTCTTCTACACAAGTGGCAAATCAAACCGTTTTTTGAAAACTGGAAGCACACACAAAAGCTTTCCGGCAACAGTAAAATTTACTGTCTACCGGAAAGCTGATGAATACCGATTGATTTTATCGTAATTTGGTATAGCCCATTAAATATTGATCCACTTCTTTTGCAGCTTCTCTGCCTTCCCGAATTGCCCATACAACCAGAGACTGCCCACGATGCATATCACCTGCGGTAAATACCTTTTCCACATTGGTCTTGTAATGATCTGTCTCTGTTGCAACATTGGTGCGCGGTGTACATGCAACGCCAAATGCATCTGTCACATACGCTTCAGACCCTAAGAATCCAGCTGCAATCAAAACCAAATCCGCATTTAAGGTTACTTCGCTGCCCGGAATTTCTACCATTTTGTTTCGTCCGGTTGCTTCATCCTTAATAAATTGCAGCTTGACCGTTTCCACTCCGCACAGCTGTCCTTTTTCATTTTTCAGGAACTGCTTGACTGTGGTTTGATACATTCTAGGATCTTTTCCAAAGATGGCAATGGCTTCTTCCTGACCGTAATCGGTCTTGCAGACCCGCGGCCACTCCGGCCATGGATTATTTGCAGCCCGTTCATCCGGCAGCTTTGGCATCATTTCCAACTGGGTAACAGATTTGCAACCATGCCGAATGGCAGTACCCACGCAGTCATTTCCTGTATCGCCGCCGCCGATGACAATGACATCCTTATATTTTGCACTAATATAATATCCATCTGACAGGTTGGAATTCAGCAGGCTCTTGGTGGTTGCTTTCAGGAAATCAACTGCAAAGTAAATACCCTCTGCATCCCGTCCCGGTACATTGATGTCTCTTGGATGAGAAGCACCGCATGCCAATACCACAGCGTCGTACTCCTCCAGCAGCTGCTTTGCCGCTACATCTACGCCAACATTGACACCCGTCCGGAAGGTAATGCCTTCCGCTTCCATCAGATTGATGCGGCGTTCTACGATGGTTTTTTCCAGCTTCATGTTTGGAATGCCGTACATCAGCAAACCACCGACCCGGTCTTCTCGTTCCAGAACGGTAACGGAATGTCCCCGTTTGTTCAGCTGCGCCGCAGCTGCCAGACCAGACGGCCCGGAGCCGACAACAGCAACTCGCTTTCCCGTCCGAACCTTTGGCGGATTCGGTTCAATCAAATGATGTTCCCATGCATATTCAATGACAGCATATTCATTTTCCTTAACAGTAACCGGTTGGTCATACAATCCGCAGGTACATGCTTTTTCACAAAGTGCTGGGCAGACACGGGAGGTAAATTCCGGAAAATTATTGGTCAGCAGCAGACGCTTTGCTGCCCGGTCAAACATGCCGTGATATACCAGGTCATTCCATTCCGGACACAAGTTGTTCAACGGACAGCCGGACACCATGCCACCCAACAGCGGTTTACCGGACTGACAGAACGGGACGCCACAGTCCATGCAGCGTGCGCCCTGCCGCTTCCGTTCCTCTAAATCCAAGGGCGTATGGAATTCCCGATAATTTTTAATGCGCTCCTCCGGCTCTAAGCCGGCATTTTCTACTCGTTCATACTCCAAAAAACCAGTGGCTTTTCCCATTTTGCCGCCCTCCTACTTGCTCATTGTGTTCACATGGAATGCTTCAAACTGTGCCTGTTCCAAGTCCATGCCTTCCTCTTGGAACTTCTTAATGCTGGCCAGCATTTTTGCGTAGTCATGCGGCACAATCTTCTTAAACTTCGGCAGATATTCGTCAAACTGTTCCAGAATTTTAGTTCCTCTTGCAGAACCAGTTGCTGCAACGTGTTCTTCAATCAATCCCTTGAGCTGTGCAACATCTTCCGGATGCGTTACACTGCTGAAGGAAACCAGTGATTTATTCAGCTTCGTGTACAAATCACATTCCTCATCCAATACATAGGCAATTCCGCCGCTCATACCGGCTGCAAAGTTCTTGCTGGTACCACCCAGGATAACGGCACAGCCGCCGGTCATATATTCGCAGCCATGGTCCCCAACACCTTCTACGACAACAGTAGCACCAGAGTTCCGAACGCAGAACCGTTCTCCGGCAATTCCGTTGATGAACGCCTTACCGCTTGTGGCACCAAACAGTGCAACGTTGCCAATGATAATGTTCTCATCAGCCTGGAACTTGGAATTCTTCGGCGGATATACGATCAGCTTTCCGCCGGACAAGCCCTTTCCGAAGTAGTCGTTGCTGTCCCCTTCCAGTTCCAATGTCAGTCCCTTTGGAATAAAGGCACCGAAGCTCTGTCCGCCGGAACCATTGCATTTTACAACATAAGTATCATCGTCCAGCGTATTGTAATACTTTCTGGTAATTTCAGAACCGAAAACGGTGCCCAATGACCGATTCAAATTGGAAACATTGATCTCAATGCGCTTTGGTTCTTTCTTTTCCAGTGCTTCCCGCATTTCAGCCAGAATTACCGTTTCATCAATGGTCTCATTCAGCTTGAAATCAAAGACGTCTTCCGGAACAAAATGCTTCTTTACATCGGTAGTTGCATACGGGCTGTTCAGAATCTGTGACATATCAATCTTTGCCTGACGGCTGCCTGCCGGATATTCCTTCTTATACAGCAGATCACTTCTGCCGACCAGTTCATTGACTGTATGAATTCCCAGCTTTGCCATATATTCCCGCATTTCCTGCGCCACAAACTTCATGAAGTTTACAACATATTCCGGCTTGCCTTTAAAGCGTTTCCGCAGTTCCGGATTCTGTGTTGCAACACCAACCGGACAAGTATCCAAGTTGCAGACACGCATCATTACACATCCCATGGTAACCAGCGGAGCCGTTGCAAAACCGAATTCTTCTGCACCCAGCATAGCTGCAATCACAACATCCCGCCCGGTCATCATCTTTCCGTCTGTTTCAATAGCAACTTTAGAACGCAGGTTATTCATGATCAAAGTGTTGTGGGTTTCAGAAAGTCCCAATTCCCACGGTAAACCAGCATTGTGAATGGAGCTTCCCGGTGCAGCACCCGTACCGCCGTCATAACCGGAAATCAGAATAACACCTGCACCTGCTTTTGCAACACCTGCTGCAATTGTTCCAACACCAGCTTCTGAAACCAGCTTAACCGAAATTCTTGCATTTTGGTTGGCATTTTTCAGATCGTAGATCAGCTGTGCCAAGTCCTCAATGGAATAAATATCATGGTGCGGAGGCGGAGAAATCAATGCAACACCCGGTGTAGAATGTCTGGTCTTTGCAATCCATGGATAAACCTTCTTTGCCGGCAGATGACCGCCTTCACCCGGTTTTGCACCCTGTGCCATTTTGATCTGAATTTCCTTTGCAGAAGTCAGATACTTGGAAGTAACGCCAAACCGTCCGGAAGCAACCTGCTTGATTGCGGAACATTTATCATCTGCACTGCCGGAGGTTTGAATCCGTTCCAGATCTTCACCGCCTTCGCCGCTGTTGGACTTGCCGCCGATTCGGTTCATGGCAATTGCCATACATTCATGTGCTTCTTTGGAAATAGAACCATAGGACATCGCACCGGTCTTGAAGCGACGCATGATGCTCTCTACGCTTTCTACTTCTTCAATCGGAATACCGCCGTTTTCATCATAATGGAAGTCCAATGTGCTTCTCAATGTAATATTGGTATCCTCGTTGTTGATGCAAGCAGAATACTGCTTAAACAACTGATAGTCATCCCGCCAAGTTGCCTGCTGCAACAGGTGAATGGTTGCTGGATTGTACAAATGCTCTTCTCTTCCGCTTCTTGCCTTATGGCCACCGACGACATCGACAACATCATCCACCTGCAAGCCGTTCGGATCAAAGGCAGATTCATGCATGGCCAGACTGCGCCGGCTGATGTCGTCCAAGTCAATGCCGCCAACCCGGCTAACCGTATCCGGGAAGTATGCATCGATGACATCCTTGCTGATTCCCAGTGCTTCAAAAATTTTAGAGCCCTGATAAGACTGGATGGTGGAAATTCCCATCTTAGAAGCAATCTTTACAATACCGGATACAACAGCATGAATGTAATCCTTACAAGCCTGTGAGTAATCCTTATCCAGTACACCCGTTCCGATCAGTTCATACAGCGTATCCAAAGCCAGATACGGATTGACTGCGCTGGCACCGAAGCCCAGCAGCGTTGCAAAATGATGTACTTCACATGGCTCAGCTGTTTCCACAATGATGGAAACCGCAGTGTTCTTTCTGGTCTTAACCAGATACTGCTGCAAAGCAGAAACTGCCAGCAGAGACGGAATTGCCATATGTTCCTGATCGACACCCCGGTCGGACAGAACCAAAATGGTGGCACCATCCTGGTGTGCCTGATCTGCCTGCACATACAGATGTTCAATGGCATCCTTCAGCGGTGTTTTCTTATCATACAGCATTGACAAAGTAGAAACCTTCATGCCCTTTACCTGCATGCCACGAATTTTAATCAAATCCAGGTTGGTCAGAATCGGATTCTTTACCTTTAAAACCCGACAATTCTTTTCCTGTTCCTTCAGAATATTACCGGAAATACCCAGATAAACAGTGGTATCTGTAATAACCGATTCCCGAATGGAGTCAATCGGCGGATTGGTAACCTGTGCAAACAGCTGCTTAAAGTAATCAAACAGCGGCGGATTCATCTTGGAAAATGCCGGAACCGGCTGATCAGTTCCCATTGCCATTGTCGGTTCCGTGCCATTCAGTGCCATCGGAACAATCACCTGATGAATGGACTCATAAGTATAACCAAATGCACGCTGCAACTGAACCAGATCTTCGCCGCCCAACCGGAACGGACGCTTATTCGGAGTTTTCAGTTCCTGCAGCTCATACAAATTATGATCCAGCCACTCACCGTAAGGCTGCCGCTTTGCATAATGTTCCTTCAAAGTTTCGTCATCAATCAGCTTGCCCTGTACCGTATCTACTAAGAGCATCTTTCCAGGGTGCAGCCGTTCCTTCTTGACCACATGTTCTGCCGGAATTTCCAATGCACCAACTTCAGAAGACAGAATCAGATAACCGTCATCGGTAATATAGTACCGGGAAGGACGCAGACCATTTCGATCCAAAACAGCGCCCATAATATCACCATCTGAGAAGATAATGGAAGCCGGACCGTCCCAAGGTTCCATCATGGTGGCATAGTACTGATAGAATGCACGCTTTTCCCGGCTCATGGTCGGAATATGAGACCATGGTTCCGGAATAGTTACCATTACAGCCAGCGGCAGATCCATACCAGACATCATCATAAATTCCAGGGTATTATCCAGCCGCGCGGAGTCGGATCCTCTGACATCCAGCATCGGCAGGATATCCTGCATCCGGTCATCCAATGCCGGACAGTGCAGAATGCATTCCCGGCTCAGCATTTTATCCACGTTTCCGGTAATGGTATTGATTTCGCCATTGTGTACCATCATTCGGTTTGGATGAGACCGCTGCCAGCTCGGATTGGTATTGGTGCTGAATCGAGAGTGTACAATACCGATTGCAGAATGGTAATCCGGACTATTCAGATCGGTGTAGAACAACCGCAGCTGTTTAACCAGGAACATGCCCTTATAGACGATGGTACGGCTGGAACAGGATACCACATAGGTATCCGGATTGCGCTTTTCAAATACCATTCTGGCAATGTAAAGCTTCCGGTCAAATGCCAGCCCCTTTTCACAGTCTGCCGGTTTTTTGATAAATGCCTGCATGATGTGCGGCATGCTGGCAAATGCTTTCTTTCCCAAAACGGACGGATCCACTGGCACTTCTCTCCAGCCCAACAGTTCCAGATTTTCTTCCTGCAAAACCGTTTCGAAGGTTTTCATAGCAGCTTCGTATTTTTCCTTGGTTTGCGGGAAGAAGAACATTCCGATTCCGTACTCCCGTTTTCCGCCAATCTTCATACCCATTTCTTTGGCAACCTTGGAAAAATAAGTGTGGGAGATTTGCAGCAGAATGCCGACGCCGTCACCAGTCTTTCCTTCTGCATCCTTTCCGGCACGATGTTCCAATGTTTCAACAATGCGCAGTGCACTGTCAACCACCTTCCGGTCTGTTTTGCCGCTCATATTTACCACGGCACCAATTCCGCAGTTTTCATGTTCAAACTGTGGATCATAGAGACCCTGCTTTGCATACGGCTCCTGCATTCTGTAATTATCCATCGCAATGACTCCTTACTGTATGATTCTGATAGAATGAAAAATAAAAAAGCGCTTACAGGACAGGGAATCCTTCTGTCCTGTAAGCGCCATTGCTTTCCAAATTCTTATTGCGTCATTTCTGACATCTGCTATTATTTTACACGATTTTTTTTTCCTTGTCAATAGCAAATTTTCTATTTTTTCTTGAAAAGCAAATTTTTTTCGAAAAAAAATTATTTTTAAAAAGTTGGATGAGAATTTGTTTGAAAAATGCATAGAAAACGGCATGTTTGCTTTTCTTTTCTTAAAAAAGAAAAGCATCACACTGTTTTTTCAGCAAATTCTTACCGATTATCCACTCGTTCCGGATACAGATCGTGCTGGCTGAGCCGCTGCCAGGCAACCTGTTCCCAAGGCGTTCCTTTTTTTCCATAATTGCAGTACGGATCAATAGAGATTCCGCCGCGAGGCGTAAACTTTCCCCATACTTCAATATACTTTGGATCCATCAGCCGAATCAAATCCTCCATGATGATATTTACACAATCCTCATGGAAATCGCCATGGTTCCGGAAACTAAACAAATACAGTTTCAGGGATTTGCTTTCCACCATACGAATTTCCGGCACGTAGGAAATATAGATGGTTGCAAAATCCGGCTGTCCGGTAATCGGACAAAGGCTGGTAAATTCTGGGCAATTGAACTTTACAAAATAATCATGATCCGGATGCTTGTTCACAAATGTTTCCAGCACTTCTGGTGCATAGTCATCCCGATATACAGTTTTCTGGTTGCCCAGCAGCGTTACGCCTGCGGTTTCCTCTTTGGTTCTTCCTGTCATGATTTAGTTTCCTTTCTTCTGCAATGCAGGGTCTGCGACACCATTTGCAGCAAATGCAGCTGCACGATCCCGGCAGGTTCCGCAAACGCCGCACGGCTCCTCGCCACCTTCATAGCAGCTCCAAGTCAACGCATACGGCACATGCAGCACCAACCCTTTTTTGACCACTTCCGCTTTGGTCCAATTGACAAATGGTGCTTTCAGCTCCAATTGCTGTCCGCTGCCCTCCCAAAGTGCATCGTGCATCGCCTGATGGAACGCACTGCTGCAATCCGGGTAAGCATTTCCGGCGGCATCGTCACTGTGCGCACCATAATAAATCACCTGACAGCCATTGGAAAGCGCAATGCTGGCAGCTGATGCCAGAAACAGTCCATTCCGGAACGGTACATAGGTAGAAACCGGTGTGCCATTTGTCTCAGAAAGCTGCTGTGCATAGCTTTCTTTCGGAATTTCCTGGCTGGATCCTGCAAGCAGCGAACAATTGGAATCGGCAAAAATCGGAGATAAATCCAGCTGCTTCCAAGCAACGCCATAATGTGCAACTATCTTTTCAGCAGCTTCCAATTCCTTTTTATGCTTCTGTCCATAATAAACGGATAAAGCGAGTACTTCTTCTGCGCCATATTCGGCAACTGCCATTCCCAGGCAAGTGGTACTGTCTACGCCGCCGCTAAATAAAACCAATGCTTTCATTTCTTACTCCTTTTCTAAAATCCGATTTTGCAATGCTGCTTCCGTCTGAAAACGCCCACAAAAAGTAGTGGTCGTGGTTCTTGCCGGAACATTCCGAATTCCTCGTGCTGTCATGCAGCTGTGTGTACCCGTAATGACAACGCCCACATCTGGGGAACCAGTGGCTTCCATGATGATTTCTGCAATATCCTGTCCCAGCCGTTCCTGAATTTGCAAGCGCTTGGCTGCCATGTCGCAAATCCGAGCAATCTTACTCAAACCAATGACACGATCTTTCGGGACATATGCCACATTCACATGCATATCATACATCAATGCCATGTGATGCTCACAAAAGCTGAATACACTGATATCTTTTACAGCTACAACACTTTCCACCCCTGACTTTGGCGGTGCTTCAAATGTTTTGCCAAACATCTGCGCCAACTCATGGTTGGAATATGCCATGCCGGCAAATACTTCTTCGTACATTTTTGCAACACGCTGTGGGGTTTCCAGCAGCCCTTCCCGCTGCGGATCCTCCCCCAGTGCTTCTAAAATTCCACGCACATGCTGTGCGATTGCTTCTGTATCGATCGCCATTTTTGTTAAACTCCTTTTTGATTGGGATCCCAGATAAACTTATGCATCTGCAATTGCAGTCGAACTGCATTCAGCCGATGCTGTTTCATAAATTCCACCATATCTGCCGGATCAATTTTCCCAAATACCGGACTCAGATACACGTGACAGCGCTGCGGCAATCGATAGCGCTGTATCAACTCCAACGCCCGCTCCAAATCCTCCTGACTGCCGGCAACAAATTTTACAGTATCCGTTTGCTGCAACAGGGCAAAATTGTCTAGGCACATTGCTGCTTCCATGCCGCTTCCGGGCAGCTTATAATCCATTGTAAAAGACGGACGGGGAACAAGATCTTGAAACGGTGTCAGATCAATGCTGCCGTTTGTTTCAATTTCAATCCGTATATCGGGCAGCTGTCCCAATGCCTGAAGCAGTTCCCGAACAGATGCATGCAGCAGCGGCTCTCCGCCGGTCAGGGTAACATTTCGAATGCCAGTCTTTCGAACCGTTTCGCAAATTGCAGCAGCTGTCATAGCAGTTGCTGCTCCATCCGGTTGATTCGCCCATCTCGTATCACAATAGCTGCACTGCAAATTGCAGCCACGCAGCCGAATAAAAACAGCCAGCTCACCGGCATGCGTTCCCTCTCCGTTGATGCTGGTAAACCATTCTGCAACTGGATAGGTTCTCATTGCTGCGCCTCCCGATAGGTTGCGCAATTGGTTGGTGTCTCATAAACTGTAATGCTAGAGATCGGAAGCTCCTGCGCTGTTAAGGTATCAAAAAAGTACTTTGCAAAACATTCTGCCGTTGGGCGAAACGGAACTGGAATCAGCCGAAATCCCTCCGCCATCAGTGCTTCAATGGTTGCCTTTTGCAGTGTGCCTTCTTCATAAATGAATGCATGATCCAAGGAATCTGCCAGTTCCCGCAAAGCCTGCTTCACAATGCCAAAATCCAAAATCATGCCCCGGCATTGTCCCTCCTGCTGGAGTGCCTGTGCCGAAACAGAAGCTTCAATGGTCCAGCGGTGGCCATGCAGATTGGAACATTTTCCCTGATATCCGCTTAAAAAATGTGCGCTGTCAAATGCAGCTGATGTTTTCAATTCATACATGTGTCATTCCTCCAAATGCAAATAAAAAAGCGACCCGTTCCAAAAACAGGCCGCATCTGCACAACATAGACCGAAAAGATGTCCATTTTTCTTGTGTATGATGACTGCCCTAGTTTTCTTTTTCGACAGGATGGTGCAAGCGAACTGTCGGTATTCTTTTCAATACATGTTTAGTATAACACACTTTTTCGTGTTTGTCAATTTTGTTTTTCAAATGGCTGCTCTATTTCCTGTTCCGCATGTTCCCAAAGCGGCAAAAACATTTCCCGAATGGCAAGACAAAGCTTGGGCTGTCGAATGATAAAATGAATGGCAGGCGCTGCATGCTTGGAAACCATTGCCCAATTGGTGCCAGTAAACTGAATTTGAATGTTTTGGAAAACAGGTTGATTCTGCATATGCACCTGAAAATTGGGATGGGCAGCTGCAAACTGCATCGTTTCCGCAAGATGCATCTGATACTCCTCTTCCGTATAGCAAACAGGGCGCTCATAAAACAGCTCGGACAAGGATAAAAGCATGCTTTTGGCAGAACCGCTTCCTGCTTCAAGTTGCGGCAATTGGATCGTTATAACGGCATGCTGCAACTTTTCCAAAAGCTGCTGCCGCTTTGCCGCAGCGTAGGCAAGAATTTGCTGCTGCTGCGCATCCGGCACCTGATTGCGTTGTAAAATTCGGTGCAGCAGTTCTTTGGAAATGGTAAACAGCGGCGGTGCAGAAAGCAAACCATACCAAGTTTGCGACTGCTGATATGCCTGCCCCAATGCCGCATGAAAATCCTGCATTGCGTCTTCTCGGTAAATCTGCATCAAGGGCGAAGCATGCTTTAAAATGGCTTCGGCCCGTCTTCGGTAATACCCCAGTTCCGAAGAACGCGTCTCTAAAAAATATCTTCCATTTGCATGATCCGATACCAAACACTCCCCCCAGAGTGCTGCACTGCCGGATACATTTAAAAAATGCCCGTAAAAGCTGTTCCCTGTATGCTTTAAGTAATAGGGGGCAATCTGCCCCGTCATGTACATCGGGATCCAATTTTCCAGCCCCAACAGCATTTCATGGAACGGTCGATTAATGGTATGCACCACGTTTAAATGCAGTCCCTTTTTCAGCAGCATTGCCAAACCAAAAACATACTTTTTGGCAAATGCAGCATCTTCCGCCATATCCTGCATAGGCATATCACTGCAAAAAAACACCGGTTCCATGGATTTGGACAGCACCGTCTGCTTGAGAAAATCCAGTTCCCCATTTTTCATTTCTTCCAGTCCATAGTATCCCTTTGCCTTCATGCGCATCCACACAACATGCGGCACCTTTAAATCCTCATAGTGCACAGCATGCAGATAATTTTGCAAATCAAATGCATCCACCTTTCGCAGAAAGCGATCCATTGGCTGCTGTCCAGTTTCTTTTTCCGTTAAAAAATGCCGAACTGCTGCAAAAAAAGAAGCCTCTTCCTGTATCTGCTCCGCTTCACAGCCAATTACCCGTGCAACCGCTGGAAGCTCCTGCCCAAATCGCCGCCAAAGATATCCGCTCAATTTCGTCAAAAAGGCTTCTGGATGCACAATCTTTCGCTGCTCAGAACGAATTCTGGAAAGAAAGGAAGCATCATAATTGAGATAATGCGCCATCTCGCTGACGTTGATATGCAAATCTGTAATGAGCTGATTCAAATGGCGAATGTGAATTTCCGGCTGATCGGAAGGAAGAGAGAGTGATTTTGTCAAGTCATTTAAAATTTCCAGTTCTTCTTTTTGCGGCATCAGCACAGCAAGGCCATGTGCCAGCTGCAAAAGCTGCGGCTGATCCTGCCGGGGAACCCGCTCTCCGTTTCGATAGCGGCTGATCAAAGAAGCGGACAGTCCGGAAGCATCTGCAAGTTCCTTGCCGGAGCATCCGCATGCCTGTATATATTGCTGGAGTTGTTCCTGAAATTTCATGGTATGGACTCCTTCTGTTATACTGTTATGCTATCAGTATACCATGTTCCCGTCTAAACTGCAAGTGGCCTTTTCCTGAAATTGACAGTTTTGTCATTGACAAAATTGGAAATCTTCTTGTAGGAATTGTAAAAATATAGTATAATATGAGTACGCATCATGATCAATTTTGTGTATTTTCACGATTTTTATGTGATAATTTCATTTTTATATTTTGAATATTTCAAAAGGAGGTTCTTTATGCATACCATTTCAAAAAAACACCTTGCAGCAATTACTGCTGCATGTACCCTATGTTGTACGGCTTATCTGCTCGGACAACTTTCCGTTTCTGCACTGGACACATCCAACCTCGTTCAAACTGGCACATACAATGGATTTACGTATTCCATTACCGGCAAAGGTGCAACGCTTACCGATTACACTGGAACCAGCAGCAGCATTACCATTCCTTTAACCATTATGACCACAACAAATGATACAGCCCAAACAAAAGTCTCCGTTCCTGTTGTTTCCATTGATGGAGTCTGCCAGGAAAATACCACCATTACTTCCGTCAAGTTCTCGGAAGGATTTACTCAAACCGGTGTATCCACTTTTCAAGGCTGCACCAATTTAAAAACCGTTCAGCTGCCCAGTACGCTGAAATCCATTGAAAGCGCTGCGTTTTATCATTGCAGCAGCCTGCAAACCATAACCATTCCCGACTCTGTCACCACGATTGCAGACAGCGCATTCAGCAGATGTGAAACATTGTCTGCCGTTCAATTGTCGGATTCCTTGCAAACCATAGCATCCTATGCTTTTTCAGATTGCTATGCCTTAAAATCTGTTACATTGCCCAATTCGCTTTCCAGCATGGGAGAAGCTGCCTTTTACCGCTCGGGGATTCAAACCCTTCAACTTGGAACTGGTTTGGAAACAATTCCCAAACAGGCATTCTCCAATTGCTCCGATTTGAAAAGCATTTCCTTTGCAGAAGGCCTGCGCACCATTGACGAACAGGCATTTTCCTACTGTACCGCTCTGCAAAAGCTGGTGTTCCCAAATTCCCTGCAAACCATCGGCGCAAATGCATTTGGCTCAACAGAGCCAAATTCCATTGATTATGCGCTTCGCAGCATTCAATTTGGCACCGGACTGGTCGAAATCGGACAGCGTGCATTCTATCAACAAAACAAACTCTCCGGAGCCATTCGCTTTCCAGAACACTTACAGCAAATTGGAGCCTCTGCTTTCTATGGCTGTTCCAATCTCACCAAGGTCACGTTTTCCAATCAGCTGCAAACTATTGGCAGAGAAGCATTTTTCGGATGCAGCAGCCTGCGAACTGTTTTTCTTCCCGATTCCATCACGGACTTGGGAGATGGTGCCTTTTCCAGTTGCAGTTCATTAAGCAGTGCTCGCCTGCCCTGCAGCCTGGAAAAAGTTCCGGATGCTCTATTTGACAGCTGCGGATTAAACCGCATTTTCCTACCCGACTCTATTACCACAATTGGTGCAAGTGCATTTTATGGGAATAAAAACTTGACAGAAGTCAGCCACTTCAGCAAAAATTTAAAAGTGATTGAAAACGATGCCTTTCGCTGCTGTGTTTCCCTAAAAGAAATCACACTTCCAGAAGGGCTCCAAGAAATTGGCGATTCTGCTTTTGCAGGAAGTGGAAATGGAATAGAAATGACCTTGCGCAAGGTACAGCTTCCCAGTACCCTCACGAAGTTGGGGCGTGTTGCCTTCGCTAGAAACAATTCTCTGACCAGCATTACCATTCCCGGCGGTATCAAAGAAATCGAATCGGCTGCCTTTTCCCAGTGTACGGCACTGCATACACTCACTTTGGAAAACGGCATTGAAACCATTGGAGATCATGCCTTTTCCTATACCCAACTGCAAACCATCTATTTGCCAGACAGCGTTCGCACCATTCAGGATTTTGCATTTTACATGACATCCAATACTCGTTCCATTCATCTCGGCAATCAGGTTGCTTCCATTGGAGAAAGCGCTTTTTTGCAAACCAACGGTCACTGCAATTCTATATATATTCCAAAGAGTGTTACAGAGATTGGCACATATGGCGTTGGCTATTGGACTTTTCTGGATTACATGGATCCTGTAACAAGCGGCTTTACAATTTATGGTACAGCTGGCTCTGCTGCTCAAACTTACGCTGACAGCAACACCATTTCCTTTGTTGCAGGCACAGAACCTGAACTCACCAAATATTATGATGCTGCAACTGGTGTCACCGCATATGTACCGCAAGCCGGACTCAGCTTCCAGGTTACAGTACAGCATACTGGCACACCATATACGAAAGGCTATACCTTTATGCAGTACTACCAGCTGGAATTTAAAAAGGACGGCGTCTATTATGAACCAGCTTATGAAAGAGTGCTTCTTCCTGTGGATGCGACAGTACGCCGATATGATGTGACACTCCGGAAAGGCAGTACGGTTACTTCTCGAATACAGGAACCGAAAGACGGCATATTGGAGCTTTACACAACTGCTTCCGACATTCAGCTAGACGGATGGTGTCCGGTTCTGGGGGATGTCAACGATGATGGCAGCGTAACCCTTGCCGATGCTGCCATGTTACAGCGGTATTTGCAATACGACGGTACCCTACTGGCACCGGAAAACGCAGATCTGAACCACGACCACACCTGCAATGGTTTTGATCTAGTCTTTTTAAAACGTACGCTCTTACAAAACGTCGAATAAATCCACTTCAGGAGGTATTTTTATGAACAGCAACATCAAAAAATGGGCAGTTTCTCTTTCTGCAATTGCGCTCTTATGTGGAATTTCCGTTCTTCCCATTGTCAATTTTGATTTGCAAGCATCTGCTTGGGAGGACTATGAACTAGTAACCAGCGGAACAGACGGCAACTTTTCCTTTTCCATTCAAGACGGCAAGGCGACTTTAACCGATTACACTGGCAGTGATGCCATTGTAACCATCCCAGAGGCAGTCGGCACGACCACCAAAACAACCCCTCCCCAAACAGTTTCTGTTCCGGTCACTGCTCTGGAACAAACCTTTTACAACAACAGCAACATTACATCCGTTACCATTCCGGATGGTGTTACAACAATTGGATACAACACGTTTACCTACTGTGACAATCTAAAAACAGTTTCCCATGGAAAACAATTACAATCCATTGGAGAAAGCGCCTTTTCCTCCTGCTCTGCTTTGGAGTCCTTTTCCTTTCAGGAAGGATTGCTCACCATTGCAAACGATGCATTTTCAAACTGTACATCCTTAAAATCCGTTACACTGCCAAACTCGCTCACAACGTTAGGCGAATCTGCTTTTCAAAATGATTCCGCACTAGAATCTGTGCAATTTGGCAATGGCATTGCAGAAGTTTCTGCCCATGCATTTGAATCCTGTAGCAGTTTAACTTCCATTACCTTTTCCGAAAGCATCCAACGCATCCGGGAAAATGCTTTTGCTGACTGCTCAGCACTCAAAAAACTAACCCTGCCGAATTCTCTCACACAAATTGACAGCAAAGCATTTTGTGCCATACATTCTGAAACTTCCCTGCGCAGCATCTCCTTCGGAAGCGGATTGCAGGAAATCGGTCCCTATGCATTTGCCTTCCATACCAAACTGGCTGGTATACTGACACTTCCGGAACAGCTGACAACCATTGGTGATTATGCGTTTAGCGGTTGTTCTTCCGTAACCCAACTGCAATTTCCCAATGGCTTGCAAAGCATTCAGAAAGGTGCCTTTCAAAGTTGTTCCGAACTGCGTGCCATTTCCCTGCCAAACACTGTCACAACCCTGGGGGAAAGTGCATTTGAAAACTGCAACAATGTAAAAAACCTCTCTCTTTCCGGCAGCCTAACGGAACTTCCAAACCTGGCATTTTACGGATGCGGCATATCTGATTTATGCATTCCGGATTCTGTCACACAAATCGGAGTAGAGACATTTTCCAACTGTTCCTCACTTTCTGCGGTACAGCTCAGCCGCAATCTAAAAACCATCTCTCACTCTGCATTCTACAATTGTGAGGAATTGAAATCCATTTCTTTTCCGACAGGCTTGGAAACCATCGGAGAAGCCGCTTTTGCTCAAACTGCACTGGGCAGCATCTCGCTGCCGGACACATTGACGGAATTAGGGCAAGCCGCATTTTACAATATCCCGCAATTGAAATTTGCCAAAATTCCAGGCAGTTTGAAGACCATTCCGCGATCTGCTTTCTATAATTGCTACGGATTAAATGCCGTTGAGCTACAGGAAGGCATTGAAATCATTGAAGAATCTGCCTTTGCCAATACCAGCCTGCGCAGTCTGATTTTACCGGACAGCATCATAGAAATTGGCGATGCAGCATTTCAAGGCGTAGATTATCTTTCCACCATCCAGCTTGGCAGCAACCTCCAATTAATTGGATCAAAAGCATTTTTATTGCAAAGTGATACGCTTTGCTCTCTCTATGTTCCGGAAAGCGTCATTTCCATTGGAGAAAAGGCAATCGGCTATTGGGCAGAATTTGAATGGAATACGCCAACGGTAGGCAGCCATTTTATTCTATACGGCGAATCCGGTTCTGAGGCGCAGGATTATGCCAAATCGAATTCCATTTCCTTCCTTACCAAATCAGAACCTGGTCTCACCAAATATTATGATGCTGCAACTGGCATTACTGTTTTTGCGCCGGATTCCGGTCTGCAAATGCAAATTTCAGTATCCGATTCTCAGAAATTGGAACCGGATCCGGGATATACGTTCCAAGGCTGGTACCAAATTCAATTCACCAAAAATGGAAACAATTACACACCCGCTTTTCTGCAGGTACAAATCCCGATGGAACAGAACGTTCGGCGTTGTACAGTCTTTATCAATCGGCTAAACGGTTTCTATACAGAGATCTACTATCCGCAAAATGGAAGCATTGATTTTACGACCACCAAAGATGCCTTCCAACTGGATGTCTGCAAGCAGCTCTTGGGAGATGTCAATGACGATGGCACGGTTACGCTGGCAGATTTGATCATGCTGCAAAAATATATGCTGTATAATGGCACACTGCTTGCACCAGAAAATGCAGACTTGAATCAAGATACAGCCTGCAACGGCTTTGACTTGCTATACCTGAAACGCACACTGTTCCCATCGATTGGATAAAGGAGGATTTCGCATGAAAAACCATTGGATTCGATACTGGGGTGCACTTACGGCTGCACTGCTCTTTTGCACCACCACTGTTTTTCCCATTGCCATGCATCCAAGCGCAGACTCGTCAGAAAACCTGGAAATCAGCGGTACTGATCAGAATTATACCTTTGAACGAACCGGAGACAGCGTGGTTCTCACAAGCTATACTGGAACAGAAACAAAAGTAAGTGTCCCTGCAACTGTAAAAGTATTCCAAACAGGAAGCACCAGTCAATTTCAAGAGCTGCCGGTTACAGCATTATCGTGCACATTTTATTATAATGAGAACATAACGACAGTTACAGTTCCTGCATCGATCACAATCATTGGAGACAGTACGTTTCGAGGCTGCACCAATTTGACAGAGGTACACCTTTCCGCTTCCACACAGGAAATCGGAGAAGCTGCATTCGCTCAGTGCACTGCTCTTTCCAATTTGGAATTGCCGGCTTCTCTAACCACTTTGGGAACAGCTGCATTCTCTCATTGCAGCAGTCTACAGAAAATTCAAATACCGGACTCTGTTACCGTACTGAACGATTCTACTTTTTGGAGTTGCTCTAGTTTAACCACTGTCCAATTTCCAAAAAATTTAAAAAGAATCGAAGCTTCCGCTTTCTCAGAGTGCACCTCCCTTTCTCATCTGGAACTGCCGGGTACGCTTACTTTTATTGGAGAAGGTGCATTTTCCAGATGCACCAGTTTACAGGAACTATCCATGCCGGACTCAATCACAACACTTGGAACCCATTCTTTTTCAAGCTGTTCTGCATTAAAATCGGTTCGCATTTCCTGCAGACTGTCTGAACTTCCAAACAGTACCTTTTCATCCTGTACAGAATTGACACGTGTAACCATTCCGGATTCCATCCAAAGCATTGGCGGAAGCGCCTTTGACGAATGTACCAGTCTCATGGATGTTCAATTCGGAAAGGGATTAACAACCATTGGAGATTCCGCATTTGCCTGGTGCACCGCACTGCGCTCCCTGCAATTCCCGGAAGGCCTCACTACCATTGGAGACGGTGCATTTGCAGGGAATGTGCTTTACAACAAAACCATGCATCTTACCAGCATCTCCTTCCCGGACACATTGGTCGAAATTGGTGAACGTGCATTTGCCGAAAATGAAGACTTAACAGACATTACCCTTCCTCCAAGTCTCAAAAAAATTGGACAGGATGCATTTACCTCCTGTAGCAATTTAACTACTGTTCACATGCAGGAAGGCCTGGAAAGCATTGGTGCAGGCGCTTTTTCCAATACGAACTTACATGCTATTCGCATTCCAGATAGTGTAGAAGAAATAGAAGAAAATGCATTTTTTAATACTACGAATACCTGCCTCATCGACCTGGGAAACGGTGTGCAATACATTGGGGATTATGCATTTGAAATTGCCGAAGGCAGCTCTATTTCCTCCATATTTGTCCCAGAAAGTGTGACGTTTTTGGGAAGTGCATCCCTTGGATACTTTGCAAAAAATACGGGTGGATTTTATGATTTAACACCACTCACACCATTCGTACTTTCCGGCAAAAAAGGATCCGAAGCGGAGGCATACGCCAAACAGCAAACACTTTCCTTTACAGCGGCAGATGCTGCTCCAACCATGACAGCCTATCGAGATGCTGCAACTGGTATCATTGTATCTGTTCCAGCTTCTGGATTGACTTTACAAGTAACCGTTCATACAACCGGAACGCCCAAACAAGCGACTGCTTCCTTCCTGGGAATCTACGACATTCAATTTACGGACGCACAACAACAGCCCTATACACCACCGTATATGCAAATACAATTCCCATCTGCTCCTCAAATACGCAGCTATCAGGTCTCCTACCCAAACGCCACTGCAAGTCCAGCTGTGGAATCCTATTGGCCACAAAACGGTGTGCTAACGCTTTATACTACACATCAACAAATCCAATTAGACAGCATTTCGCTGATGCCCGGCGATGTCAATGCAGACGGTTCTGTAACGCTGGCAGATCTGCTGATGCTGCAACGTTATCTGCTGCATGATGGTACCATATTCGCGCCAGATCAGGCAGACTGCAATACAGATGGCAGCTGCAATGGATTGGATTTAACTATCCTCAAGCGAACCTTAATTGGCAACTAATCTCAATCATCCCCTAATAAAAAAATCTCGTGCATTTCTCCAAGTGATTGGAGATGCACGAGATTTTTTATTGCTAGAACAAGTGTTTATGCTTTGCTTGCTTGTCGTTTGGTACGAGCTTTGCATACCGTTAAGGAGAGAATCCGCTCTACCAGAATGCTGACTACAACAAAGACCAAGAACATCAGCAAGGTCTTTGCAGTTGGTGTTGCAAGGTGCAGGATGTCCAGATGCAGAATGTGATTTTTGAGATAGAGACAAACTCCAATGGCCGCATAAAATCCAATGGCAGAGGTGGCAGCAAAAAATGCCTTAATCCGAGTCATCGGTACACACATTTTGAAAACACCCATCAAGCCAACCGTTCCGATCAGCAGGAAGAGCAGGGCATTTGCCTGTGTGTTTTCTCCTGATACCCCAAGGAATCCACACCAATTGCAAACCAAATAGATCAAGAAACATACCACAATTGCCATTGCATTGGGCACCGCTTTTCGAAGTGCTTCTGGTAGGAATCGAGAAGTAACCCGTTTGGAGTCCGGCAGGAACGACAGGAAGAAGGACGGATACCCTTCAATGACTAAGTCAATCACCGTAATCTGAATCGGTACGAATGGGAATGGTGTATTGGTCAGCAGACAAATGATACAAAGCAAAACAGAATATACCGTCTTAATGAAGAAAACACCGGCAGAACGTGTTACATTATGTACCACTCGACGGCCTTCCATCAGCACGTCTTTCAAGACGGAAAAATCAGATTCCAACAGCACCAGCTGTGCGGTCTGCCGAGCAGCATCACTACCCTGTCCCACTGCAATGCTGCAATCTGCCTCTTTCAATGCCAGCAAATCGTTTACACCGTCTCCCGTCATAGCAACGGTACGCTTTTGTCTATGAAACGCTTCCACAAGCTGTTTTTTCTGCACCGGTGTGACACGGCCGAACACAGTATACTGCTCTGCTGCGGCATCAATTTCATCGTCCTTGACTTGACTCATATCCACCCAGCGATCGGCATGCTCCACGCCTGCCTGACTGGCAGCAGCTGCTGCGGTCAGCGGATTATCACCGGAAATCAGCTTAACAGAAACACCCTCTTCCTGGAAATAGGAAATGGTGTCTGCTGCATGTTCCCGAATCGGATCAATGATGATAATCGCAGCAAGCAAATTCAATTCTGGCAGCGGTTGATCTTTGGAAACCGATTCCTTTGTCAAACCAACCAGCAGCACACGTTTGCCTTCCTGCAGCCCCTTCTGCACTTCCTCCGGCAGAGTACCTGTACAAAGCCGTTCCGGCGCACCCAAAAGGAAGGTTCCAACACCTTCAAATGTCATGGCGCTCCATTTTCGATCCGAAGAAAACGGAATCTGATGAGTCGGCGTAAAAGCATCTGAGCTTGCAAAATAGCTGCGAATGGCTTGGAATGTTGCATTGTTATCCTGTGTATGCGCAAGGAAGCTGCCCATTAATTTTTCAAAAGCATCCTTTGCTTCCGGCACCAATACAACAGCCTGTTCTACTTCCATTTTTCCCTGTGTCAAGGTACCAGTTTTATCCAGGCAAAGAACATCGACATGCGCCAGATTTTCCAAGGAATACAAATCCTGTACCAGTACATTCTTTTTGGAAAGGGAAATAATACCGGCAGCCAAGCTGATGCTAATCAACAAATACAGACCCTTCGGCAACATGCCCAGCAATCCGGCAGATGTTCCAACGACCGCACTGTAGAGTGTTCCGCCGTCCTGGAACAGCAGCGCCTGTAAAAAGAGCAAAATGCCAAGCGGTACGATAAAAATACTAGTCAACTTGGTAACAGTTCGCATGGAGCCGACCAATTCAGAATGCATACCCTTTAACTTCTTTGCTTCTTTTGTCAGCTTTGCAGCATAACTGTCGCTTCCCACGTGCAGAACCTTTGCTCTGCATTTTCCGCTGATGACAGAACTACCAGACAGTAAGGAATCTCCTGTCCGCTTTAAGATTGCATCCGATTCTCCTGTCAGCAGCGCTTCATTGACTTCCACTTCGCCACCTGCAACCACTGCATCTGCACAAATCTGATTGCCGCTTTCCAGAATCAGAATATCTGCTTCAGAGACCTCGGCAATCGGAATCGATACTTCTTTGCCGTCCCGTTCTACTTTTGCTTTGGGCTGAGACAAAAGCGTTAGCTTTTCTACCAGCTTTTTGGCTTTGATTTCCTGTGCAATTCCAATGGCAATGTTCAGCATAATAACTGGAACAAAGAACAAGTTGGACCAAGCATGCACCCAAATCAATGCAATGGCAATCAAAAGATTCAAGAGATTAAACAAGGTGCAAATATTCTCCCGAAAAATCTGTCCGGTACTTTTGGTTGCTGTTTCCTGTCGATTCATTTTTTCCATTCCCTCCATACATCATTCGAGCCGCAGCTGCAAACCGCTGTTCTGCTGCAACTGCATCAAATAAGTCCTTTCTTTTTTGTCTGTTTCAAACTGTCTGGTCTGGATTGGCAAATCCCCTTTGCCTGTTATTCATCATACTTGCTGATTCTTAACTGCACTTCAATCAAATTGAAACAAAAGTTAAACAACAACAAGTGGAATGACGCAAACCTCTAAAACAGGCCTTTATAAAAGCCCGGAGCGAATGGTCGTTCCGGGCTTTCAGAAACTGTTTATGCCTGCGGTGTATCTGCCGCACTGGTTGGATCAGCATCAATCGGCGGAACCGATTCTTCGGTCTGATCCGCTGCATTCGAAGAATCTGCCGGTGATTGTTCTTCAAATGCCTGCGGCTCCATTTGTCCGCACATGAGCTTTTCAAAGTCGTCCCGCTCAATCTTTTCATGCAGGATCAAGTACTTTGCAAGCAGATGCAACTGATCCATATGCGCAGACAGGATTTGTTCTGCCTGCTGATAAGCGGTTTCAATGATGGCACGTACTTCATCATCAATTTCAGCTGCAACCCGATCGGAGTAATCCCGTGAGGAACCAAGATCCCGTCCCAGGAAGACTTCATTCTGATCATTTCCGTAAACAACCGGTCCCAGCTTTTTGCTGAAGCCATACCGGGTCACCATGCTGCGTGCAGTAGAAGTGGCACGTTCCAGATCGTTGGAAGCACCAGTTGAAATATCATCCAAAATCAGCTGTTCTGCCACACGACCACCCAGCAGTGTAACGATATTTTCTTCCATTTCCTTCTTGCTGACAAACGATTTATCCTGCTCCGGCAAAGACATGGTATAACCGCCTGCCATGCCACGTGGGATAATGGAAACCTGATGCACTTTATCCTGATGATCGCAATAATAGGTGCAGACTGCATGCCCTGCTTCGTGATAAGCAGTCAGCCGCTTTTCTGCTGGAGATACCTTATGAGATTTCTTTTCCGGCCCTGCAATCACCTTGATGGTTGCCTCCTGAATTTCATCCATGGTAATGGCTTTCTTATTCTTTCTAGCAGCCAGCAACGATGCTTCGTTGACCAGGTTTTCCAGATCCGCACCGGTAAAGCCAACTGTGGACTTTGCAATCACGCCCAATTCTACATCCGGTGCAAGCGGCTTATTCTTGGTATGCACCTTCAAAATGGCTTCTCTGCCCTTTACATCTGGATAACCCACTACAATCTGACGGTCAAATCGACCTGGACGCAACAGCGCCGGATCCAGAATATCCCGACGGTTTGTCGCTGCAATGACAATGACATTATCCTTACCGGTAAAGCCATCCATTTCAACCAGTAACTGGTTCAGCGTTTGTTCCCGTTCATCGTGTCCGCCGCCGATTCCGGTGCCACGATGCCGTCCAACCGCATCAATTTCATCGATGAAGATAATAGACGGAGAATTTTTTTTTGCCTGTTCAAACAGGTCACGTACTCTGGAAGCACCAACGCCGACAAACATTTCTACGAAATCAGAACCAGAAATGGAGAAGAAGGGGCATCCGGCTTCTCCGGCAACGGCTCTTGCCAACAAAGTTTTACCGGTTCCGGGAGGACCCATCAACAGAACACCCTTTGGAATCCGTGCACCAATATCGGTATATTTTTTCGGGTCTTTTAAGAAGTCTACGATTTCTTCCAGTTCATGTTTTTCTTCGTCTGCACCAGCTACATCCGCAAATGTTGCCTTTCGGGTATTGGCTTGATTCTTGATATTGGCCTTTCCGAAAGAGGCATACTTTCCGCCGCCGCTTGCCTGCCGCATCATAAAGATGAACAGCAAAACGCCCATTACCAACAGCAGGAGCGTTGGAATCAGAGTCAAAATCCAGGAAGAATCTTTTGCTTCATAATAATCCTGCACCAGTGGTGCATCTGGATGCTTCTCGTTATAATCCTTTCGGTAGGTGGCTGTATCATCTAAGAAAATACGAACATTTGGAACATCATACGTCACCTTGGTATCATCCTGAAGCTTCAATTTCAGCTCACCGGATCCAAGATCCAATGTGTATTCCTTTACATCGTAGGAATCAAAATACTGAATAATCTCAGAGTATTCCGGGGTTTTATCGGATCCTCGCAGGTTGGGGACAATCAAGGCAACTGCCATGATCAGCAAAACCGCAACCAAAAGATATGCGCCAATTCCTCTGTTCTTTTTTGGTGTCAAATCCTTCACTCCATTCTTTCTGTTCCATTGGAATCATTTGTCGTACAGGCAGTCGATTGACATGCCTGCACCACCAAGAAAAGCAAGCGCTTTGTCGCAGCATCTGGTGCAACACGCTGTGCCATTCCAATTTGTTCTGCATAAAACAGTCCCTCTTCATCTTCCAGAAAATGCAGCGTTTTACGCCGATTCTGCGGGACTTTCTCTTGAATCCGTTTTTTGACGGAGGAGGTAAAGTTACAGCCGACAAGCTGGATGCGATCTCCATAAATCCGACCGCGTAAGATTACCGTTCCTTTTATTTTATCATAGTCTACACACAGATTTGCAAATTTTTTATGAACAATCAGGCATTTCACGTAATTTTCATCTTCAATCAGACGGGCTTCCAACCGCAAATTGGGATAGATTTGATTCCATCCCCATTGCAGCGGCACAGACCGAACGGAAGCATCCTGCAAATCCAGCTGCTCTATAGAAAGCGTGCCCTGTTTTGCCACACAATAAACAGTCCCGGATAAATTCTGTTTCCCTTCCCGGTGCAGCAATGCCTGCAATTGCTCCAGGCGTTTGCCGTCATAGGGAAGATCATGCTCCCGTAAGAACCGAGCCAGACAACGCATTTGCAAAGCCGGATGCAGATTGGACAGTCCAGTCAATACGTGCGGTGCCGAATGACAGGTCGTATACGCTTGTTCTGCCTGCATGGTTACAAACTCATTTTCCATCTGCAAAGCAGACAGAGTATGCACACTGGTGCGCTCCACCGATGGATTCAGCTGCCGCATTTGCGGAACAATTTGATGCCGAATGCGGTTACGGGTATAGTCATCTGTCAGGTTGGAACTATCCGTCACAAACGGCTGCTGCAATTCTTCCAGCATCGATTCTATATCCTGCCGGGTGAACCCAAGCAGCGGTCGAATGAAAAACGACCGCACCGGCGGAATGCCACTCATGCCCTGCAATCCACCGCCTCGAATCAAACGATGCACAGCAGTTTCAAGATTGTCAGAAGCCGTATGTGCCGTTGCCAGTTTTTCTCCATCAGAAAGGCAGGCGGCAAATGCTTCATACCGGCAAACTCTTGCTGCCGTTTCAATCGAGCAGTGCTGCGCTTCTGCATATGCCTGCACGTCCCGTTCCAACAAGGTAAACGGCACGTGCCACTGCGCACAAAGTGCCCGGCAAAATGCAGCATCCCGTTCACTTTCTGCTCCGCGCAGATGATGGTTAACGTGTACCGCTCGAATGGTCAGCTGCATGGCATCTGTCTGCTTCAGCAACAGACGCAGCAGACAGACACTGTCTGCTCCACCGGACAGGGCAACCCATACACAGTCCCCCGGCTGCACCATCTGGTGCCGATTCATCCAGTCCGCCATAAGGCGGACGCCTTCTTTAAGACGCATGGTCGTTTCGATCCGGATTGGAGAACCGCGTAAACTGTCCATCCCAAACCAATTGAATGGTACCGGTTTCTCCGTGTCGGTTCTTCGCAACAATGCACTCTGAAAGATTTGGCGTCTGACTTTCCTTATTATAGTACGCATCTCGGTACAGGAACAGAACAATGTCTGCATCCTGCTCGATGGAACCCGATTCACGCAAGTCAGACAGCATCGGACGCTTATCGTTACGGCTTTCCGGACCACGGGAGAGCTGAGACAGCAAAATAACTGGAATGTCCAGCTCCTTTGCCATAATTTTGAGTTGTCGAGTAATATCGGAAATGACCAGAACACGATTGTCCGTGCGCAATGTGGAACCCATCAGCTGCAAGTAATCAATGACCACCAAGCCCACATTTTTCATCCGGCGCAGCTTGGCTTTGATTTGCTGTGCCGTAATGCTCGCTGTATCATCAAAGTACATCGGCAAACCGCTAAGCACACCAGCGCTTCCTGCCAGCCGTACCCAATCCTCACTGGTCAGAAAACCGCTTCGCAGCTTATTGGAATCCACCAGTGCTTCCGTAGAAAGCATTCGAGTAGCAAGCTGCTCCCGTGACATTTCCAACGAAAAAACAGCAACCTGTTTGTCTCCACGCCGCGCTACATTGGTTGCAATATTTAAAGCAAACGAAGTTTTTCCCATACCCGGACGAGCTGCAATCAGAATCAAATCCGACTTGTTCAACCCGGATGTTACAGTGTCCAAATAGGTAAAGCCAGTTCGGGCACCCAGATATTTTTCCTTATCCGGACCGGAAATTTTTCCGATTCGGTCATACGCTTCACAGATGGCGTCGCCAATTTTGACCAAACCTTGTACGTCTTTTCCCTGCCGAATCTCAAAAATTTTCTGCTCAGCAGCATCCAACAGCAACTGCGCATTCTGTTCTCCGGTTTGAATGTCCTGTAAAATTCCACGGGCAGCAAATGCCAGACTGCGAATATAATACTTTTCCGATACAATATTACAATAACTTTCGATGTTGGAAATGGAAGGCACCATGCTGACCAAAGCGCCTAAATATGCATGTCCTTCCGCCGATGTATCGAAAATTTCTTCTTCCATTGCGGCGTTTAAAACCGTAATGATATCGGCCTGTTCCCCGGAAGTAAACATCCGGACAATAATTTGAAACAGATGCCGATGCTGTTCCATGAAGAAGCACTCCGGCTTAATGTGTTCCAATACCACAGGTAAAACGCTGCTTTCCTTTAAAACAGCGCCCAAAATGGTTTGTTCTGCCTCCAGACTGTACGGCAGCTCTGCATCCTGCCCCATGGCAGCATCTGATGACAGAGTCGATGTTTGCGGCATGATCCTGCTCCTTCCTGCGTTTATAATCTTCTAAGATAAAAGAACAGCGGCTGCTGACTCGCGCCGCCGTATTCTTTTATTCTGCTTCCTGTACCTGAACTGTTACCTTTGCGGAGATGCCCGCATACAGCTTTACATCTGCCTCATAGGTTCCAAAGTTTTTGATTTCTGATTTCAGGGAAATCTTCTTCTTTTCAATTTTGTATCCAAATGTCTTTTCAATGGCATCAGCAACTTGATTGGCAGTAACCGCACCGAACAGACGGCCGCCGCTTCCCGCTTTTGCAGTGCAAACGACTTCTTTGCCATTGATTGCAGCCGCAATATCAAAAGCAGCCTTCTTTTCTACATCTACTTTATGTGCTGCGGCAGACTGTCTGCCATTGAGCTCAGACAAGTTTTCTGCGGTTGCTTCAATGGCAAGACCTTTTTTCAACAGCATATTGCGGGCATACCCGTCTGCAACCTGCTTCACTTCTCCTTTTTTTCCGGATCCTTTGACATCCTGTAAAAAAATAACTTTCATGTGATGGAACCTCCTATACTTTTATGAATTCTGTTCTTCATCCCGAAGAATCTGCAACAATTTTTCTTTCGCTTCCTGTAGCGTGATGTGGTGCAGCTGCGCTGCTGCCATGGTTTGATGACCGCCGCCGCCCAACGCTTCCATAACCAGCTGGACATTGACACGTCCCATAGAACGGGCACAAATGCCAATCCCATCATTGGCGACGTACAGAACATACGATGCTTCTACGCCTTGAATGCTGAGCAGCTCATCCGCTGCCTGTGCCGACAACAGACGATTGTCCTCATTTTGAAACTTCACAGCAGAAATAGCATGGTGATGAAAGAGTTCTGCGTGTGCCACAATCTGCGAACGCATCTGATACATGGAAATGGTGCCGGAAAACAGCGTTTTCACCTGAACGGTATCGGCTCCGATTTTCCGCAGATAAGCAGCTGCTTCAAATGTTCGCACGCCTGTCCGCATAACAAAATTCTTGGTATCCAGCATAATGCCTGCCAGCAGGGCATCTGCATAGCCTGCCGGAATATCCCGATCCAATCGGAAATACTGAATGATTTCTGTTACCATTTCAGATGCAGAAGAAGCATACGGTTCATGATGAAAGATTACAGCATTTTCAATAAAGTTGACATTCTTTCGATGATGGTCAATCACCACCACATAACGAGCAGCGTGATACAGCGATTCGCTCTCCAAAAGCTCCTTGTTATGCGTATCAACCACAATCAGCAGGCTGTCCGCTGTAATTTGTGCCATGGCATCCAGTGGTTCTAAGAAATGCGGCGGTGTTTCTTCCTGTTCCATGCGGGCAATCAACTGTTCTGCCAGACAATTTTTCCGGTTGACCACTACATATGCCGGTTTGTGCATCATGTGAATGGCGCCTGCCAGACCGCAGGCAGAACCAATTGCATCCAAGTCTCCGAATCGATGCCCCATCAAAAAGACCTGATCGGAGTGTTCAATCAACTCTTGCAGCGCAATGGCAATGGAACGAATCTTTGTTTTGGATTTCTTTTCAATTCCCTTGGAAGCGCCGCCAAAGAAGCAAAAACCATTTTCTGTTTTAACCGCAGCCTGATCGCCGCCTCGTCCGAGTGCCATATCAAGCGACTGCCGGGCAAATTTTTCACTTTCTGCCAAGGAGGACGCTCCAAATCCCACACCAATGGAAAAGGTCACATGAATGCGGTCGTTGATACAGATGCTTCTTGCTTCATCCAAAATCTTGAACTTCTCGCTCATAATGGTATGCAAATGGCGGGACTCCATCACAGCATAAAACGAATCATTGTCTACCTTTCGAATGACGCCGTCTGTTCCGTTCATGAACTGCTCCAAAAGCTGTTCCACCTGAGCGGAAACCTGCGCCTTTTCGCTTTCTTTTGCATATTGCAGGACATCGTCATAGCTATCAATGACCAGCAACAGCACACACGGACGGGCATTCAAATGCTCATTCTGCAAATGCAGGTATTCTGTCACTTCTTCAAATTGCAGGACAATGGTGCTTTTATGATGCTGCTGACAAGACTTGCAGTGCACCTGATAGCTTCTGCCGTCCTGTTCCATCAGCATATCTCGTTCCTGCTTCAAAACATCCAGATTCAGACGAAGATGCTGCTGAATCGGACTGCCGAGTAACGTATTATCCGGATGCAGCTGTGCCTCAAATGCTGCATTATACCAAAAAACAACGCCGTTCTCTTCCAACAGGGCAATCGGGAACGAAACACTCTGCATCGCAGACAGTCCAATATTCTCCATACCATCCCAAATGGTTCGAATCCAATGGCGACTGGCATGGGAATATAATACAATCTGCACAAGCAGTGCAGCACTGAGTGCCAGTTCTCCGGCAAGTAAAAGCGGCTGCACCCATGCCGGCATGTTCGGCGGTGCCCATCCGCACAGTACCATTTGCCCCAACAAACCTACCAGCAGCAGGATTGCTGTTCCAATCCACAGGAAAAACCTTCCAGATTTCATGTTGACCACCCTCTTTGCATTCGATTCCGTTCCAACAGAACCAACTGCCGATTGCCAAAAACCGACTAAATTTCCATAATGATCGGCAGAATCATCGGACTCCGCTTGGTTTTCTCATAAATATAATCGGACAGCACATCCCGAAGTTTTGTTTTCAAGGTTCCCCATTCTTTCAGGTCATGACCGGAGCAGCGATCCAAGGTACGCAGCAGAACCTGCCGTGCCTCTTCCATCAAAGCTTCCGATTCCCGTACATAAACAAATCCACGAGAGATAATATCCGGTCCAGAAACCAAGGTATTGCTGGAGCGTTCAATTCCAATCACCACGATGATCAAGCCATCCTGTGCCAGATGCTTTCGATCCCGCAGAACGATGGAACCAACATCTCCAACGCCCAGACCATCTACCATTACCTTGCCTGCCGGTACCTGTGATACAATTTTCATGGAGTTGCCATCTGTTTCGATGACATTTCCATTTTCTGCAATGATCACATGATCTTCCGACATGCCCATAGAAATGGCAATGCTCTTGTGCTTCATCAAGTGTTTATATTCTCCATGCACTGGAATGAAGAATTTTGGCTTCGTCAAAGCATGAATCAGCTTCAATTCCTCCTGGCAGGCATGTCCGGAAACATGCACTTCATACATGGCCTCATAAACCACCTGTGCACCGGCACGCATCAGCTCATTTACAACTTTTGTGACATACTTTTCATTGCCCGGAATCGGCGTTGCAGAAATGATAATAAAGTCATTTGGTGTAATGGTAACCTTCTTGTGACTGTTCATTGCCATTCTGGTCAGGGCAGACATTGGTTCTCCCTGGCTGCCGGTTGTAATCAAAACAATTTTATCATCCGGAAAGCGATTCATCTCATCAATGTCAATTAAAACCTGCTTGGGAACATTCAAATACCCCAATTCCAGCGCCGTAGAAATGACATTGATCATGCTGCGGCCAAAGACCGCAACCTTTCTGCCGTATCGAACTGCATTGTCAATAATCTGCTGCACACGATGAATGTTGGAGGAAAACGTTGCAATGATAATCCGTCTGTTTTCCGCCTGCCGGAACAACTTGTCGAACGAATCACCGACCGTGCGCTCCGAACGGGTGAAGCCAACTCGCTCTGCATTGGTAGAATCTGCCATCAGCGCCAGAACGCCTCTGCTGCCCAGTTCTCCAAATCGAGCCAGATCAATGATATCACCGTCAATCGGCGAGAAATCGACCTTGAAGTCCCCGGTATGCACAATGATGCCGGCTGGTGTATGAATGGCCATGCCGACTGCTCCGGGAATGGAGTGATTTACTTTAATGAACTCCACTGCCATGCAGCCCATTTTTGCAGTTTTTCTCGGCTGTACTTCACAAAGCTTAACGGAATTGGCAAGTCCATGTTCCACCAGCTTTCCCTTTACCAAACCCAGCGTCATCTTGGTTCCGTAAACCGGCACATTCAGCTTCTTCAGCAGATAGGCCAAGCCGCCGATATGGTCTTCATGTCCATGCGTCAGCACAATACCACGAATTTTATCCCGGTTGGCCTCCACATATGTGAAGTCCGGAATGACAATGTCAACACCCGGCATGTCCATATCCGGGAATGCCAATCCGCAGTCCAGGATAAACATATCATTGCAACATTCGAAAACGGTCATATTCTTTCCGATTTCATTCAAACCGCCCAGCGGAATAATCCGAACCGGTGTCCGTTTGTTTTCCCGCTTATTAGAACTGCCGCGAGACGGATTGCGGTAAGCGGATTTTTGTTCTCCGCCATTTTTCTTAGCCGGTGCCTTTCCAGTTCCATTCTGCCGAACCGGCTTTCTGTAATTTCTCTTATGCGGTGCAGGATTCTGCCCTCTATTCAATTCTTTTCCTTCTTTTGCGTCCAATCAAATACCCTCTCTTTCTTTTTTGCAGCAACAGTCCAAATACAATTTTTCTTTTTTACCAAAGAAGCCTGCTATCCGTTTCGAGGCAATTTCTTTAGCGTTTCCGCGGCAAAATCATGCCGAATCCTGTTTCGTTCTTCTTGCTTTCATGTTGTAGATATGTCGTGCTGCATCGTTAAAAAATAATAAAAAATAAGAGACCGCTTTTCCATTCATTCTATGGAGTCGAGGTCTGAAACAAAGAACATATCGGTGCCAAAACGGTCGCAGCGATAGATTCTGTTTTTCCCAATCATTTATGTGCAGATTCTTCAGAAGCAGAATTACAAGCCAGCGGCGCTTTATAAAATCAACACACTGCCTGCAATCTGTCGAATTTCTGCAAAACCGTTCCATCAACAGTAGTTCTATTATACGCAATTTTCTGTACAATGTCAATAGCTGCCCTTGATAATAGATTCAATTTTCCATTTGCCAAAAAGAATCTGATTGCATCGTCTGATTTTTTCTTGCCCAATCCGGTAAACTTTTTGGAATTTGCCCGGACAATAGTAAAAGTCCAATTAAATTGGGAATTGCCATTAACCCATTGCAAAGATCCGAAAGCGCCCAGATGGTCGGCATTTGCATAACAGCGCCGAGCAATGCAGCTGCACAATAACCAGCCCGATACGGCATAATGCCTTTGGAACCTGCCAGATACCGCACTGCCTGCTCCCCACAGCAGCTCCATCCAATCAGCGTGCAAAATGCAAACAAGCCAATCATCCCTGTTAAAACAGGCAGCGAAGCAGTGCCGAAAATCTGCGAAAAAGCGGTGAGAATCCAATCCATACAGGTTCCGCCTTCCGAACCACCAGCTGTTAAAAGCGCCAATGCAGTCAGCGTGCAACAGACAATGGTATCGAATCCGACTTCTACCATGCTCCACATGCCCTGCGCTGCTGCATCCTTAGAATCCGCATGACTATGCACCAGCGCACTGCTCCCCAAGCCGGCTTCATTGGAAAAAACACCACGCTGCAACCCGATTATCATACAGCGGCGAATGGCTGCACCGCTAATGCCACCGCCAACCGCACGCATGCCAAATGCACCCAAAACAATTTCCCGGAGCGCACCCGGCAATGCTGCTCCATTTTTGCAGATTACCAACAGTGCTGCCAGCATATAGCCAAGGGAGAGCACCGGCATCAGCCACTGTGTCACATATCCAATGCGCTTTGCTCCGCCGAAAATGACAACCGTCAAAATACCGGCAACAGCCAAACCTGTCACCCAAACCGGAACACCTGCTGCCTGTAAGCAGGCGCCAGCAATGGCATTGCTCTGTGTCATGTTCCCCATTCCCAGGGAAGCAGCAATACAGAAAACAGCATATACCACTGCCAACGGCTTGGCACGCAGTCCATAGGCAAGATATGCCATGGGGCCACCAATTCGCTCCCCACGTGCATCCAACCTGCAATACTGCATCGCCAGCACATTTTCTCCGTACGTCAGCAGCATACCCAGTAAGGCAGATACCCACATCCAGAATACTGCACCTGCTCCGCCAATTTGCAAAGCAGCTGCAACCCCAATGATATTCCCCGTTCCCATTGCGGCGGCAAGTGCTGTAGAACACGTCTGAAACTGCGTCATGGTTCCAGCTGACCGCTGCGTTTGCTTCGGCTGCCGCAGCAAGCTCCCAACGGTACTGCGAAAAATACTCCGTACACACCGAATGGGAAAAAATCTGGTTCGAATGGTAAGATACCCGCCGGTTCCCAGCAGCAATACCAACAATCCATTCCCCCATACCCAATTGCTCCATTGTTCGATCATACCTGTACTCCTATTCGACAATCGTTTTGGAATTTTCACTTGACGAAACGCCTGTCAGTCGTTTATAATGAAAAAGCACAGGAAGTACGCTTCCTGCCCTCTGTCGCCTGTTCTACATCGTATGACCATTCGGCAGAGATTCAGAACGATTTTTTACAAGAGAGCGGTGATTTCTTTCATGCAAGACTATAGAGGCGATCGGCATGCCTTCTACACCATGGAACTGCTGCTTCCCATCGGATGCGCTTTGATCAGTCTGGTGCTGCTATTTGGCATTCCCATGCTGCTTCCGAGCTTTCCCCGGATTATCCTGCGGATTACAGTTGGTGTTTTGATTGCTGCAATTGGTGCTGTTATGCTGTTCTGGCTTCCGCTCTGGTTTCATAATTTATCCTATACCATCACGGAACAATGTATCGTCAAACAGAGCGGTGCGATCTTTCATCGGCAACAGGTCATTCTAACCGAAGCGCTGCAATTTAGCACCATCCTACAACTTCCCTTTGCACGCTATACCGGCATGACTTTCCTGCCGCTGCATGCTTACGGCGGAACTGTATTGCTGCTGTTTCTCAGCCCTTCTGATGCAGCTTCGGTCTGCAATTACCTATTCGATCACCTTTATCCAACCGACTCGCTTCCACCTGCTCCGGAGGATTCTCATGCGTCATGAACATCCCATTAAAATCCTGCGATACAGTGCAAAGAATCTCTGGCTGTTGATTTTTCCACTGCTGCGTGGATTACAGCTCTATCCGCTGCACTTGGTGAATCCGATGGAGTGGCTGCGGGGTGCCTGGTTCGATTTACTGGTAGCAGCAATGATCTTAGGATTTGGCGGTCTGCGCTGGTTTTTTTGCAGCTTTGCATTTCAGGAAAATTGCATCCGCTTCCAAAGCGGCATCCTGATGCGGCACGAGACAGAGATTCCCTGCGCCAACATCACCGTTGCAACAGAAGAACACGCTTTTTACCTGCGGCCGCTGCGGGCGGTACGGGTTCGCATTTACACAGCAGCCGGACAGTTTCCAGAAACCGACGTGCAGATTCTAATGCGAAAACACGATCTGCTGGAAATGAAACATCTTATTCCACTGATGCGTCCCATTTCTGCTCGCCCGCAGCAATATCGAACCAACTGGTTATTTCTATTTTTGTTTTCCGTGCTATTTTCCAGCAGCTTTTCCGGGGCTGCCTATGCAGCCGCCGTCATGATTCAAGGTGGACGCATTACCCGAGATTTGCTGACGGAATTGCAGCTGGAAGAACTATTCTGGGATGTCACCGATCAGGCAGCCTATTATTTAAACGGCATTCCGTTGGTGATTGTCGCACTGGGCGTCCTTATTTTTGCAAGCTGGTGCATTTCGTTTTTTGCCAATCTGCTCAATTACGGGAATTTTTCCCTACATCCAGGCAAGCAGCACGTCTCCATCCGAGCTGGTCTGCTGACCAAACGCCTGCATCATATCCGAAGCGGAACCGTAAACTATACCGACATCCGGCAAAATTTAATTATGAAGCTGTTTCATATGATGTCTGTGCATATCAACTGTCCCGGATACGGCAGCAACCGCACCGTTCTTCCTGTCCTGCTTCCGCTTTTATCCCGCAGTCAATTTCAAAATGTTCCAAAGGCCCTGATCCCCTATCAGATTCCGCAAAAGCAGGATCCCAAAACTGTCAGCTTTCGTGCACCACGCATCAAATCCCTGTGGCTTTATATTTGGCAGCCTACTTTGCTGCTGGCAGGAGTTTGCCTGCTGACACTGGGACTGCGGATTCTATTTCCGTTGTTTGACCGCATCATTGTTCCGATTGGGTTGATGCTGCTGATTCCATGCGCCTGGCTGCTGATTATCCGCTTGATTTCACTGTTTACCACCAAAATCCGCTGGGATGATACTGCAATCTACATGCAGTACAGCAATGGCATGACCTTTCACACCATCCTTGCCAAATGGGAACAGCTGGTACAAATAGAGCTTCGGCAAACACCTGGTCAGCGCCGCATGGGGGTCTGCCACATTACGGTTTTTTTCAACAGCCGAACTCCTACGCGTCATACCTTACGTGCGATGCCGCTTGCAGCTGCACAGGCACTTCTTACACAAGCACAACACCGAAAACATTAGAATATCCTGCAATTTACAAAGACATCCAAAGCCATTCTCTGGGTGTCTTTGTTTTTTTCCAAAAGAATTCTTCGGATTCGACGATGTCTCGTTCAAATTCCGCTTGACAAAGCAAGCAGAATCTGTTACACTGAACGTAGGAAAGAAGGTGACCGAATGCTGCATGCCATTGGTTCCAAAAAGGAATTGACGCAGTTGGCTTATTATCAGATCGTTTCGGACCTGTTGGAAAGCAATCCGGTTCAGGAACTGAAGCTTTATCGACACCATATCATGACAACACGATTTCAGCATTGTCTGAATGTTTCCTATTATAATTATACCATCTGCAAGTTTTTCCGGTTGGATGCTGTTTCTGCGGCTCGTGCCGGTTTGCTGCATGATTTGTATTTTTATGACACAAAAGCTTATCACCAAGATGCATCCTCCCATTCCCATAGCAAACACCATCCACTGGTTGCTCTGCAAAATGCACAAACGCTCATGCCGCTCAATGCAAGAGAAGCGGATATCATCGTCAAGCATATGTGGCCGCTGACCAAACGGATGCCGCTATACAAGGAAAGTTTTGTGATCGTTTTGGTTGACAAATACTGCGCAGTACTGGAATTTTGTATTCCAGGCGCAATCTGGCTGTTTCGAAAGCTGTTTCGCCGCAAAAAGGCGATCTCTTCCCTTTAAGAAATACTTCTCTGTTTCGGGAGCTTGCTGTTTGCAGGCTGAGAGGAATCGAACGAACGATTCGACCGTTTCACCTGATTTGGATAATGCCAACGCAGGGAATCCCAGGGCATCGCTTTACAAAATCGTAACGGGCATACTCGGATTTCGGGTATGCCCGTTTTTCACTAATCTTTTACCATCGAAAAGGAGCCGATCTTATGAAATTTTCTCCTGCCGCACTGCTGCTGTACGGCATTCCGTCTGCCACATACCAGACAGCAGACGCTTTGTTGCAGGATGTCCGTGCCGCTGTTGCCGGCGGTGTGACCTGCATACAAATTCGAATCAAACACGTCCCCACTCAAGAACTGGTTGCACTGGCAGCGCCGACCGTTCAATTCTGCAAGCAGCAGCACATTCCCTGCATCATCAATGACGACGCAGAAGCAGCAGCTCTGCTGCAAGCAGACGGTGTACACGTTGGGCAGTCAGACTGCTCCATTCAGCAAGCACGTGCCATCCTAGGCAAATCCGCCTGCATCGGCGTCAGTGCGCACAACTTGGAAGAAGCCCGGATGGCCCAGCAAGGCGGTGCCGATTACATCGGATGCGGCGCTGTATTTGGTTCTGCCACCAAACAGGATGCCACACCGCTTTCCAGAGAGACCCTGCGTACAATCTGCCAAGGTGTTTCCATTCCGGTGGTTGCCATCGGCGGCATCACAGCTCAGAACGTCCAGCAGCTCGCAGGGAGCGGCATCCAAGGCATTGCCGTTGTTTCTGCCATCTTTGGCCAGCCGGATAAAACAGAAGCCGCCCGGCAGATGCATCAGCTTGCAAATCAGGTCTGCGGAGGTGCGCAATGAACACCATACGAATTCCTGTTTTAACCATTGCTGGCAGCGACAGCAGCGGCGGCGCCGGCATTCAGGCAGACTTAAAAACCATGCTTGCCCGCACCGTCTATGGCATGAGCGCCATTACCGCTCTGACCGCACAAAACACAACCGGTGTACAGGGGATTCTCCCTGTACCAGCCGCTTTTCTCCAGCAGCAGCTGGAGGCAGTCTGCTCAGATCTTCCACCACAGGCTGTCAAAATTGGCATGCTTGCCAGCGCTGACCAAGTTCCGGTCATCTGCCAGGCAATCCGCACCTATGCACTGCGAAATATTGTAGTGGATCCGGTTATGGTTGCCACAACTGGTGCAACGCTCACCCAACAGGAAACCATCTGTGCCATGCAAGAACAGCTCTTTCCGCTTGCAACGCTGCTGACGCCCAATCTGGTGGAAGCAGAAGCCCTGCTGGGAACCACTATTACAACCTGCTCAGAAATGGAACAGGCTGCCAAACAGCTGGCAGCACGCTATCATACAGCTGTCCTGCTCAAGGGCGGACATCTCACAGAAGAAGCCACTGACATTTTATATGATCCGGAAACTGGACTGCATGCCTTTCCGGGCAAACGCATGCACACTGCCAATACCCACGGAACCGGCTGCACCCTTTCCTCTGCCCTTGCCGCAGAACTCGCAAAGGGACATTCCCTGCCGGAAAGTGTTCGTCTGGCAAAAGACTATGTTGCACAATGTATCGGGGCAGGTCTTGTACTGGGACACGGAAACGGCCCCATCTGCCACGATTGTATCATTTCACCACAGTAAAGGAGATTGAATCTATGAAAACTTACCACACCCAAATGGAAGCCGCCAAGCAAAACATTCTGACACCGCAGATGCAGACTGTTGCGGAACAGGAACACATGGACCCGGAACTGCTGCGGCAGCGTGTTGCAAAGGGCACCATTTGTATTCCTGCCAACATCCATCACACCGCCCTGCATCCGGAAGGCATCGGAAAAGGACTGCGCACCAAGATCAATGTTAATCTGGGCATTTCCGGAGACTGCGCCGACTATTCTGCGGAGATGGAAAAAGTCAAGCTGGCAATTGATTTTGGCTGTGAAGCCATCATGGATCTTTCCAACTACGGCAAAACCAGCACATTCCGCAAGGAACTGATTGCCATGTCTCCGGCAATGATCGGAACGGTTCCCATGTACGATGCAATTGGCTACTTAGAAAAAGACCTGATGGACATTCGGGCAGAAGATTTCTTAAAAGTATTAGAAGCACATGCCAAGGAAGGCGTGGACTTCCAGACCATTCATGCCGGCATCAATCGGCGTGCAGTAGAAGCTCTGAAGCGGGAATCCCGTACCACCAACATTGTTTCCCGCGGCGGTTCCCTGATCTTTGCCTGGATGGAAATGACTGGAAACGAAAATCCGTTCTATGAATATTATGATGATGTACTGGACATTCTGCGAAAGTATGATGTCACCATCAGCCTCGGCGATGCGCTGCGTCCCGGCTCCATTGCAGACAGCAGCGATGCCGCACAGATTTCCGAGTTGGTCGAACTGGGTGCACTCACCAAACGTGCCTGGGAACGGGACGTACAAGTTATGGTGGAGGGTCCCGGTCATATGGCAATGAATGAAATTGCTGCCAATATGGTGATGCAGAAGCGTTTGTGCCATGGTGCACCGTTCTATGTATTGGGCCCGTTGGTGACCGACATTGCACCGGGATACGATCACATCACCTCTGCCATCGGCGGTGCCATTGCAGCTGCCAATGGGGCAGACTTCCTCTGCTATGTCACACCAGCAGAACACCTGCGTCTGCCGGATGCACAGGATGTCAAGGACGGCATCGTTGCTTCCAAAATTGCAGCCCATGCAGCCGACCTGGCGAAGGGCATTCCCGGTGCCAGAGACATCGACAACCGCATGAGCGCTGCCCGGCAGCGGATTGACTGGGAAGGCATGTTTGCCTGCGCCATTGATCCGGGAAAGGCACGGGCTTATTTTGAAAGCCGCCCGCCGCAGGATCGCCATACCTGCTCCATGTGCGGAAAAATGTGTGCGATGCGTACCAGCAACAAGATTCTAAACGGAGAATCCATCACCTTCTGTGAACAGGAAAATCAGTAATCTGATTGCAATCAAAAACGATGCGGCTGGAAAAACAACCGCATCGTTTTTACATTCTGCTATTCAGAAGCAAGCAGAAGATGTTTTAAAAGCGCAAGATCAAAACCGTCAATGACACCGTCTTGGTTGAGATCAGCTTGCTGTTTCTGGTCATTGGTTAAGACGGAACGTCCTAGGAGGTAATCTTGCAAGAGGATGGTATCGGAAGAAGTGAGGGTTCCATCCGTATTGAGATCGCCTAATAGATTATTGTATTTTTCTATCGTAAATTCAACTGCATTACTCATTGATATGTCACTGCCAAATCTCGTATCCACATAAGCCTGATACGTTCCTTCTGGCAGATTTACAGAAAATGGATTAGATGCTCCCCATTCGATCAAATACGGATCTCCTTCCCATAAGGTTCCTTTCCATATCTTTACATCATATCCAGTTGCTCCATTTACAGCATTCCACGAAAATACTGTTTCCGTGGAAGAGTTTCCTACCTCTACATCAACTTTACAACCAGCTTTTATCGTAAATTCAACTGCATTACTCATTGATATGTCACTGCCAAATCTCGTATCCACATAAGCCTGATACGTTCCTTCTGGCAGATTTACAGAAAATGGATTAGATGCTCCCCATTCGATCAAATACGGATCTCCTTCCCATAAGGTTCCTTTCCATATCTTTACATCATATCCAGTTGCTCCATTTATAGCATTCCATGAAAACGTTGTTTCTGTTGAGGAATTTCCTGTTGTAACACTCAACACAGTTGATGGCAGCCCCTCATAATTCGGCACCCCATACCCAACAATAGAGGAGGCTCCCACTGAAACACTATGCCGTGCCACCTTATTGGAATAGTTTCCCTCAATGGTGTGAATGGTACTGCCCGAAACCGATTCTACAATTCCAACATGATAGCCGCTGTTGCTGCTGCTGGAACGAAAATAAATAATATCCCCACTTTGCGGCGTATAGCTGTTACCCTGCCAAACCTGCTGGCTTTTAAAGAAGTCCATGGCATCAATGGTTCCAGCCGTTCGCTTGATTACAGAAGAAGACACACCAGCCTGTTTGGCACACCATGCGATAAAGGACTGGCACCATGCATAACAATAAGACCCATCGATCTTGTATAAATCCACATTGTATTTCGTATAATTGTTACTGCCGGATATTGTTCCGTCCAAACTGCCTTCCCGATAACCAACTTGTGTCTGCGCAATGGCAACGATATCGGCTCGCTGATTACCGGTATTGGTATGCGTGTTTTCATATGCCGCCCCAACCGGAAACCCTGCGCACAGTCCCATTCCCATTACAACAGTAAGCACAACCGCCATCCATTTCACAAACCATTTTTTCCAAGAATCATACATAATACCACTCCTTTTTTTCATTTGAATCAATCATATATGATTGATTCTATCCTAATTATAATCTATTCAGATTATAATGTCAACCTTTTTCCGTCACATATGATACTATTTTCTAAAAAAAGGAGTCTCTTATATGTCATTCTACCAAAGGATCAGAGATTTGCGTGAAGATGCAGACAAAACACAGACGGATCTTGCTGCTTACCTCGGCACCACAGCACAGTACTACGGAAAATATGAAAAAGGAGAACGGGAAATTCCCTTTATGCGTGCCATTCAACTGGCTGAATTTTATGATGTGAGCCTGGACTATCTGGCAGGACGCACCAACTGCCGAACCGGGGGCACAGCCTCTGCACTTTCTCCAGAAGAAGCCACTATTCTAGAACAATATGCCGCCCTAACGGAACGCAACAAAGGAAAGCTGGAGCAATTCTTAGAGCAGCTCTATGAACGGCAAAAAAGCACTGCCTTTTATCCGGCGAACCCCTCCAACCATAATTTATAAGACCGATATCAACAAAACTGTTCGATGGATTTTGAAAGAAAATCCAGGAACCCTTTGCTTGATACCGGTTGTTTTTTTATTTGGCATCTTTTTTGAAAAAAGACTTGACAAACCCCAAAAAGCGTATTATAATTATTAGTAATGATTCCTAATAAAAGGAGCCTGTCATGAAAAACCGTAATACGATGCAAAGACGACTGGTCTTAGAAACCGTCCAGCAGCTGCAAACGCATCCCAATGCGGAATCCATTTATCAGGCTGTTGCTGCAAAACATCCGCAAATCAGCAAAGCAACAGTCTACCGGAATCTGAAACTACTGGCGCAGCAAGGTGCAATCCTGCATATTCCGCTGCCCAGTGATGCAGACTGCTACGACTTCAACATCAAACCGCACTACCACTTTCAATGCAGAATGTGTCACCGTGTGTTTGACGTTGCGCTTCCCTATCAGGAACAGCTTTGCAGTCTCGTGCAGACCAATCAAAGCGGGTTCCTGGTGGAACAGCATCAAATTGTTTTCAGCGGGATTTGTCCCGACTGCAACCAAAAAGCATCCGATTTGGACTGCGAACAATCAAAGGAATAGAACCCGTTTGCACGGCGTTCTGCCAACTACCCAAATTTATTATGGAGGTATTGTATCATGGAATTAAAAGGATCAAAAACAGAACAGAACTTAATGACCGCTTTCGCTGGTGAATCTCAGGCACGCAATAAGTACACCTACTTTGCTTCCAAGGCAAAAAAAGACGGCTATGTACAGATTGCCAAGATTTTTGAAGAAACTGCCAACAACGAAAAAGAACATGCAAAACTTTGGTTTAAGCTGCTCTGCGGCGGAGAAATCCCGGATACCGCTGAGAACCTGGCTGCTGCTGCGGAAGGTGAAAACTACGAATGGACTGACATGTACAAGGAATTCGCTGCCGTTGCCAAGGAAGAGGGCTTTGACCGCATTGCGTATCTGTTCTCTGCTGTCGGCGAAATTGAAAAGGCACATGAAGAACGTTATCGTAAACTGCTCGCCAATGTAAAAGACGGCTTGGTATTCTCCAAAGACGGCGACACTATCTGGGAATGTGCAAACTGCGGTCACATCTGTGTCGGCAAGAAGGCTCCGGAAGTCTGTCCGGTTTGTGCACATCCTAAGTCCTTCTTTGCAGTACGAGCAGAAAATTATTAATCCGGAAAGGAGTCTTCTCTTATGAAATTGAATTTTTATGTTTGTAAGCACTGCGGAAACATTATTACAACCGTAAAAGAATCCGGTGTTCCGGTTTCCTGCTGCGGAGAACCCATGCAGCCGCTGGTTGCCGGTTCTGTGGATGCTGCAAAAGAAAAACATGTACCGGTTGTAACGGTGAATGGTTCCGATGTTTCTGTTGCAGTTGGAAGCGTTACCCACCCTATGACACCAGAACATTTCATTGAATGGGTTGCCATCGAAACCAGCAACAGCACACAGATTCGCTACCTGTCAATTGATGAGCCGCCGATGGCTTCCTTCCATCTGACGGACGGCGAAACGTTGCAAACGGTTTATGCATACTGTAACCTACACGGACTTTGGAAATCTACCCTCTAAGAAGTTCGTATCCCTGACAGCAATCTCCTTGCTGTCAGGAAAAAGCTGTCAAAGAAGTTCGCTTCTGCGACAGCTTTTTCCTTGAATCAGAAAGGACACGCACTATTATGGAACATTTCCGTCGTATCTGCATCTTTCTCCGTGCCAAATGCATCCACAGCGGCATTCATATTCTTTCCCATTTGATTCTGCTGCTGCGATGGACGATTTACTCTATTTTGATTGGGCTGCTGGTTGGCGGCACTGGCATTCTCTTCGCCTTTTGCCTGAATCAGGTCACTGCATTCCGTACGCAGCATTCCTGGATGCTGTTCGGGCTGCCGCTCTGCGGTCTGCTGATCGTCTGGCTGTACCACATTTCCAAAAATGACAATGACAAGGGCACCAACCTGGTCATTGCAACCTTACAATCACAATCTGAAGTTCCCGGAAAAATGGCGCCGCTGATCTTTGTCTCCACCATTCTCACACATGCCTGCGGCGGATCTGCCGGACGGGAAGGCGCTGCCTTGCAGCTTGGCGGCAGCATGGGCAGCGTGCTGGGAAAATGGTTCCGCATTCCGGAACAGGATCGGCATATTGTCATCATGTGCAGCATGAGTGCTGCCTTTTCTGCTGTATTTGGAACACCATTGGCTGCCGCTATTTTTTCCATGGAAGTGGTCAGCGTCGGTGTTATGCAGTATTCTGCGCTGGTTCCCTGCACCCTGGCATCCCTTACTGCCTCTCATCTGGCTGCAACGGTACACTTGGAACAGGAAGCATTTCCGACACTGCAAATTCCATCCTTTCAAATTGGGACAGCACTCCTAGTCCTCTTGCTGGCTGTTTTATGTGCAGGCATCAGCATCCTCTTTTGCATGATCCTGCATCGAACCGGCGCATTGCTGCGCAGCAGGCTCCACAACGCCTATTTGCGCGTAGTGGCATCTGGTACTAGCATTGTCCTTTTGACGCTTCTGCTGGGTTCCAGAGACTATTTAGGAACGGGAATGTCGGTCATCAGTCGTGCGTTAACGGGAGAAGTTGTCTGGTACGCCTTTCTGATGAAGATGCTGTTCACCGCCGTTACATTAGGCGGCGGTTATAAGGGCGGAGAAATTGTCCCCTCTTTTTTTGTAGGCGCAACATTTGGCTGTCTGTTCGGTCAAGTCATCGGCTTCTCGCCTGCACTGTGCGCTGCACTCGGCATGGCAGCTGTTTTTTGCGGTGTTACAAACTGTCCGCTTACCTCCCTGCTCATCAGTTTTGAACTGTTTGGCATGGGCGGTGCCCCCTATTTCCTGCTGGTGATTGCAGTCAGCTACCTGCTTTCCGGATATTACGGACTGTATCAAACACAAAAATTTGCCTATTCCAAGTATAAGGATCGGTGGATCAACCGTTCTGCAAAAAAATAACCCATATCAGAAGCTTGTTCTACTTCCAATATGGGTGTTCTGCCTGACAGAATTGCTTCTGTCAGGTATTTTTATGGTTACTGGAACTGATAAACTGCAACATTCTCAAAACCATCCAGCAAATGATTCATCTTCCGGAATGCAATGGCCGTTCCCTTTGCCACACAATGCAGGGAATCTTTTGCAATGACACACTTGACCTGCAAAGTCCGTTCAATCAGCTTCCGCAGTCCGCTTAGCATAGCGCCACCGCCTGCCAGCAGGACTCCATTCTCATAAATATCACCAACCAGCTCGGGCGGTGTTTCCTCCAGAACCAGTTTAATGGCTTCCAGAATCTCTGCAATTTCATCCTCAACCGCTTCAAACAGCTCCACTTCGCTGATTTCCACCATTTCCGGCATACCGCTGACTAGATTTCGTCCCTTGACCCAGGCCGTAATATCCTCCCGTGGATCGTAGAGATTGGTCAATTCAATCTTAATGCGCTCTGCAGTACGTGCGCCAATCAGCAGCTTGTACTTGGTCTGCATATATCGAATGATGGCCTGATCCAGCGTGTTGCCTGCCACTTTAATGGAATGAGACGTAACCAATCCATTCATAGAAACAATGGCAACATCCGTTGTACCACCGCCGATGTCTACAATCATGTTGCCTCTTGCCTTGCCAATGTTGACACCAGCACCGATCAATGCTGCAATCGGCTCATCAATGAGATATGCCTTTCGGGAACCAGCACTCATAGCTGCTTCCACCACTGCACGCTTTTCTACATCCGTAATAAAGGACGGCACGCAGATGATAATCCGGGGCTTTACCAAATGATGCCCGGTTACCTTCAAGATGAATTCCTTAATCATGTAATGCGTCATCTGATCATCCGAAATAACACCATTGGCAAGCGGCTGAATCACCTCAATGAATTCCGGCGTTTTTCCAATCATGTCATAGGCACGTTTTCCGACTGCTAAAATAGACTTATTTCGTTTATGATAGGCAATGGCAGAAGGTTCGCTGAGCACAACACCCTTCTTGCCAATGGTGATGACGGTATTTGCCGTTCCCAAATCAATTCCAATATCCGTTGTTGCCATGAATCAATCGCTCCTTTTCTATGTTCCAAATGGCAAAAGACCATCCTATTTGCTTCTCTCTACCTCTATCCACCAAAATCCAGCAGTTCCTGCTGTGTAGCTGGCTGCGTCAGCATCTGTTTCAGACAAGTGTATCGATTGGTTCGCCGATTGTTATCCACCATCTGGTAAATAATCTTCTGCGACCCAATCAAAATCAATAGCTTTTTGGCACGTGTCACTGCTGTATACAACAGGTTCCGATAATATAGTTTTTGAAAGCCACCCAAAAGCGGAATAATAACGGCTTCGAACTCACTGCCTTGGCTTTTATGAACAGTAATGGCATATGCCAATTCCAGCTGTTCCAACTGATCGAACAGATACACCGTCCTTCTTCCGTCAAAGTCTGTTACCACTTCCCGTGTTTGTTGATTAATCATAAGAATCCGACCAATGTCTCCATTGAAAATGCCGGTTCCAGAATTACCGTCTTTGTGCCAAACAATGTCATAATTGTTCTTGGTCTGCATGATTTTGTCGCCTTCCCGGAATGTGTACAAAATCGACTTCACTTCCTGCCGTCCCTTCTGCGGCGGATTCAAGCGCTGCTGGAGCGCACGATTCAATTCAATCACACCCAACACACCTTTCCGGGAAGGGGAAATTACCTGAATATCCTCTGTTGGGGAATATTGGTACGCCTTTGGCAAACGAACTTGTACCAAATCCAGCAGCAGCTTGGTAACATCCTCCGGTTTTAACCGCTGAAAAAAGAAAAAGTCACTGTTTTTCTGTGTCAAATCCGGATAGGTTCCCTGAATGATCCGGTGTGCATTCGTTACAATACTGCTCTGCTGCGCCTGCCGAAAAATTTGCTTTAGTTCAATAGTTGGCACAGCACCGCTGTCAATCAGATCTTTTAGCAGATTTCCAGCACCGACAGAGGGCAGCTGATCGCTGTCCCCTACCATAATCAGCTTGCAGCCCAACCGCAACGCACGCAGCAAGCTTTCAAACAGCAGCACATCTACCATAGACATCTCGTCCACCACCATTACATCACATTGCAGCGGATTGGCAGCATTGTGCAGAAAACGTGTACCGCCGGTCATATCAAATTCCACTTCCAGTAAGCGATGAATGGTCTTGGCCTCATAGCCGGTTAAATCCGAAATACGCTGCGCTGCCCGTCCGGTTGGCGCTGCAAGCATTACACGATACCCTTGCTTTTCATTCAACGCAATCATAGCGTTAAGTGTCGTAGTCTTTCCGGTTCCGGGGCCTCCTGTTAAAATCAAAATACCACGGGAAAGTGCGGATACAATGGCCTGTCGCTGTAACGTTTCATAGTGAATTCCGGTTTCTACTTCCTGTTGATCGATCATTTTCTGAAAATTTTCGTTGTCTTCCGGCGAACTAAAATCCTGAATGACGGTGATCCGATCGGCAATGTACCGCTCTGCCCGGTAATAGTCTGCTAAGTAAACAAACTCCCGTTCCCGTTTGCAGTATTCCACAATGACCTGCTCATTTCTTGCTTCCTGATAGGCATCATAAAAGGCACTTTCAGATACGTTCAGGCACTCACATACCTTCGGCTGTAGCCGATCCAGCGGCAAGCAAGTAAACCCATTCTGGGTATTATGCTGCAAAATAAAAACAATTCCAGCAGCAATCCGCTGCGGAGAATCGGGATCCAAATGCATGTCCTTTGCCAGCGCCTCCACCTTATGAAAGTCCAGCTCCACACCGGAAGTACAAAGCAAATAGGGATTGGCAGAAACCATTTCAATGGTTCCGGCACCCCACTTTTTATACGCACGCATGGCATATTTCGAAGCAATTCCATAGGCAGATAAAAATGTCATAATAGAGCGCAATGCAAAAATCTGCTGCACTTCCTGTGCAATGGATTCGCATTTTTTCGGAGAAATTCCACGAATTTCCATCAGTCGAGTCGGTTCTTTTTCCATAATCTCCAAGGTACGGTCTCCGAATGCCTCTACAATTTTTCGTGCCAGAGAGGGGCCGATTCCTTTAATGGCACCAGAGGACAAATATCGCTGAATATTCAGTGCATCTGCCGGCAGTGTCCGTTCGCAGTAATACGCTCGAAATTGCTCTCCGAATTTCGGATGCGATGTAAATTCTCCATCCAGGGAAAGGCGTTCGCCTTCTTCTAGATCGCCCAATTCCCCCACCACAGTAATCATGGAATCATTGGCATTTAAGTCCAATACAATATAGCCATTCTCTGCATTGCGGAACAGAACTGTCTCCACAACACCCTCCAGATGAATGGAATGGTTCTCCACTGGCGCACGCCTCCCTTCTGCTGTAATTGCTTCGATCTCTATATTTTTCTATTATACAATCTTTTTTGACAAAATGCAATCACTTTTCTGCTTCTTCCAAAATTTTTGTAAATTCTTCTGCCGTACAATAGGTAAAATTGGGGTGATGCAAACAGAGCTGCCGACACTGCGCCGCAGGCTCCACATGCGCATTGACATTCACGACATAAACATGTGCGATCAGATCGTTGTCCATCCAGCAAATATCCCCCATCAGCCGCTTGAGCTGCTGCGGTGCTTCCTCATGATCCCGATACAGCGGATACACCGTAAACAATGCAGCTGGACGTTCTTCCTTTCGGGTGACTTCTGCAATGCGCAGCCCCAGAACAAGCACTGCCATTCCACCCAAAAGCACTGCCAGCGCAATCCATATGATCTGCATGGCGTTTCTCCTTTCTTTTTCTTCATTTTATGCAGAAATTGGAAGAAGCGTGCGATCCATTCCAAATCATATTTTGAAACGGCGCAATCATTGCACTATATTGCAATTTATTTTTACTTGCAATTTTAATTATATTTTTTCAATTTATTTTTCGCTACAATAAAAGAAGAATCCTTTGTACTGAATCCTTACAAGAAAGGAGGCACTTTATTCATGTTCGAAATCAAAAAGCCAACCTCTTCCAATAAAACAATCCGCATGCCGGATCTGTTAATCGACAAATTGGAACAACTTGCATTTGATCACGATATTTCTTTCAATCAACTGGTCATCCAGTGCTGTGAATATGCACTGGAAAACCTAGATCTTTCCAGTGAGGACGATACGTCCAATCAATAAATCAAAAAGGGAAGCGTACTCGACCGCTTCCCTTTTCTTTTTATAGAATGTTCCCATAAAATACTGGTGCGAATTTTATGGGAACACCCGCTCAATTATTCTTATAAATGCAACTGTTGCTTACGCTGTACCCGTTGCATCAATAAGCAGCCAATCCCCATGGAGACAAATTCTGCAATCGGAAATGTCCACCAAACCAACCAGGCACGTTCTGGATCGGAACGAGCAACCTGTGCAAACAGCCATGCAACCGGCAATACAAACAGCATCTGTCGGCAAATTGAAATCAACAGGGATTCCAAGCCACCGTCCAACGCCTGAAAAATGCCCTGAAACGTGATATTGGTTCCAGCGAACAAAAAGCTCAGAGAAATAATCCGCATTGCCTGTAGACAGAGTGTTTCTGTTTCACCGGACAATCCAAATAACCTTGCAAACGGAGCGGCAAGTCCCTCTACCAACAGCGTACCTGCCAGCATCAAAATCCATGTGTAAAGCAGCCCGTAACGAATTCCATAGCGAATCCGGGAACGGCTGTGCATACCATGGTAGAAGGAAAGCACTGGCGTAATCGCATCCCGCAGACCAAAAGCTGCAAACAAAATGAACTGCTGAATTTTATAATACAGCCCATATGCTGTTACCATTGCACTGCTGACACTTCCCAAAATCAGATTCATTCCATAGGTCATCACAGACATCAGTGCTTGTGCTAGAATAGCAGGCAAACCAATGGCATAGATTGCTTTGATCAAACTGCAGTTTGGTTTCCAGTTACGCAAATGATTGGAAATCTGCCGATTCACCTTGCAATGAAAGAGCACGGCTAAAACAAACGAAAGAATTTGTCCAATTACAGTTGCATAGGCAGCACCGGCGACGCCTAACTCCGGAAATCCACACCAGCCATAGATTAAAATGGGATCCATTACGATGTTACAGACTGCGCCTGCAATTTGTGCAATGGTGGAAAACAATGGATTGCCGCAGGCTTGCAGCAACTTTTCATAGATTGAGAAAAAGACAATGCCAATCGAACAAAGGCAGCAAATTCGCAAATAAGTGATTCCCATTTCTGCAATTTTTGCATCTCTAGTCTGCGAATGAATATACGGTGCTGTCCCCAATAAGCCAAACAGCACAAATACAACCACAATCACCGTTGCCAGAAACAGTCCATTTCCGGCAACCAGACTCGCCTTTTCCGAATTGCCTTGTCCCAAACTCTTGGAAACCAGGGCATTGACACCAACACCTGTTCCAATGCTAATGGCAATCATCAGCATCTGCATCGGAAAAGCAAGCGTCAGAGCATTCAAAGCGTCCTCCCCACCCTGCTTCATATTGGAAACAAATGCGCTGTCTACGATGTTATACAATGCCTGCAATACCATGGAACAAATCATGGGGATTCCCATTTTTAATAAAATTTGATGCGGTGGCGTGGTACGCATTTTGTTTTTCTTGTGTGTTTCTTTGGCAGAGTTTTGTGCCATTGTGCTTCATCATCCTTTCTAGAATCCACTTATGAGCAGATTCTGTACCAAAAAGTGCATAAAAAAAGATGTGCAGCAACCCACGATTGGACTTACGCAGGTTTGCTACACATCTTCTTCTATTCTATTTCATTTTTCAGATCTTGTCAAAGGGCATTTTGCACAAAATCGATTAGTCCTTGACAATCAGACTCTTACCAGTCATTTCTGCCGGCTGTTCCAGACCCATTACTTGCAGAATGGTCGGTGCAATGTCAGCCAGCACGCCGCCTTCCCGCAGCTTGCAGTCTTCTCCAACTACAATAAACGGAACCGGGTTGGTGGTGTGTGCGGTAAACGGAGAGCCATCTGCTTCCAGCATCTTATCGGCATTTCCATGGTCTGCTGTAATCAGTGCAACGCCGCCCTTTTCCTGGATTGCAGTTACCATTCTGCCAACGCAGGTATCCACTGCTTCTACTGCCTGAACAGCTGCCTGCATAATGCCGGTATGACCAACCATATCGCAGTTCGCATAGTTCAGAATGATAACATCATACTGATCGGATTCAATTGCCTTTACAACTGCATCTGTCACCTCATACGCACTCATTTCCGGCTTCAAATCAAAGGTCGGAACATCCGGAGACTGAATCAGAATACGATCTTCGCCTTCAAAGGTCTTTTCTTCTCCGCCATTGAAGAAGAAAGTAACGTGTGCATATTTCTGGGTTTCTGCAATACGCAGCTGTGTCTTGCCGCACTTGCTCAGGTATTCGCCAAGTGTCATTCTCAATTCTTCCGGCGGATAAGCAACGGATACATTCGGCATGGAAGCATCATACTGTGCCATACAAACGAAATGAACCGGGAAGTATCCCTTCTTCCGGGTAAAGCCGCTGAATGCCGGATCTACAAAGGTTCTGGTCAGCTGACGCGCACGGTCTGGACGGAAGTTAAAGAAGATCACGCTGTCACCTTCCTGAATGGTACCAGCCGGATCAATAACAGTCGGCAGCATAAATTCATCGGTGACTTCCTTGGCATAGGAATCCCGAATTGCCTGTACCGGATCGGTACCAGTTTCCCCTTCACCAGAAACCATGGCATCATATGCCTTTTCCACACGATCCCAGGCATTGTCACGATCCATTGCATAATACCGACCGGAAATGGTTGCGACTGTTCCGACACCAATTTCCTGCATTTTTGCAACGGCTTCTTCCATGAATCCAGCTGCGGAAGCCGGTGGTTCATCACGGCCGTCCAGGAATGCGTGCACATAAACCTTCTTCAAACCGTTTTTCTTTGCCATTTCCAGCAAACCATACAGATGTTCCATATGACTGTGGACACCGCCCGGAGAAAGCAGACCCATCAGATGCAGCGCACTGTCTTTCTTCTTGCAGTCTTCCATAGCAGCCAACAGCGCCGGATTGGAGAAGAATACGCCATCCTGAATGTCCTTTGAAATCTTTACCAGAAGCTGGTAAACAATTCGACCTGCGCCGATATTCGTATGACCAACCTCAGAGTTTCCCATCTGTCCATCCGGCAGACCAACATCCAGGCCGCTGGCACCGATCAAGGTATGCGGTCCCTGCAAATAGCGCTCCAGATTCGGCTTCTTTGCAGCACGAATGGCATTGCCATAGTCAGAAGGATTGTAGCCGAAGCCATCCATAATAATTAAAGCAACCGGTTTCTTGCTCATCTTTGTACAACTTCCTTTCATTTCCAGAAACGGGCGGTAAAATGCCGCCCGTTTTTCTAGTATCGTTCTTCTTAATGCAACTGCTTACTTAGAAGCTTCTGCCAACAGAACGCCAAACTTTTCTGCAACCAGAGAAGCGCCGCCGATCAAACCGCCGTCAATGTTTTCCTTTGCCAGCAGTTCTGCACAGTTCTTTTCATTCATGGAACCACCATACTGAATGGTCATACCATCCGCAGTTGCCTGATCGTACAGACCAGCAACTGTTGCACGAATGAATGCACAAACTTCTTCTGCCTGTTCTGCTGTTGCAGTCTTACCAGTACCGATTGCCCATACCGGCTCGTAAGCAATTACAATGCGCTTTACCTGTTCTGCGGACAGACCATTCAGCGCAACCTTTACCTGCTTTGCAACGACTTCTTCTGTGATGCCCAGTTCCCGTTCGGACAGCAGTTCGCCTACGCACAGGATAACCGTCATGCCAGCTTCAATTGCAGCAGTGGTACGCTTGTTTACAGTTTCATCGGTTTCGCCGAAGTACTGTCTCCGTTCAGAGTGACCAACGATAACATACTTAACGCCCATTTCAGTCAGCATATCAGCAGAAATTTCGCCAGTGAATGCACCGCTCTTTTCGAAGTGTACGTTTTCAGCGCCAACTTCGATGTTGGTACCTTCTGTCAAACGCAGTGCAGTTTCCAGATTGGTAAACGGTACACAGATGATTACACCACAAGTCTTATCTGCGGCAATCGGCTTCAGTGCTTCGATCAGCTCAGCAGCTTCCTTGCGGTTCTTATTCATTTTCCAGTTACCAGCAATAATTGCTTTTCTCAATGTCTTATTCATGACAATTTCCTCTTTTCTTTTTCTCCGATCTGTTTGTATCGGGGATGTAATCTCTCATTTCATGGGAAGCTTGATTCTTACTTCCGTTGTGACTGCCGATCACAATGCCTTTGGAGAACGGCATATAGAGCATACCAGCAACGAGTCCGCACAATGCACCCAGTACAAAGGCTGCAATTGGATTTTGGAACGCTTCTTTTCCTGCACGCTGTACCCTGCATTTTCTCATGACGTTCATCCTTTCTTCGAACAACACAAACGGAGGAGGTCCGCCCAAGCAGACTCCTCCCGTGTGTATGAAATCTTACTTCTTGTCAGCGATTGCTGCAACACCCGGCAGAACCTTACCTTCCAGGTATTCCAGGGATGCGCCGCCGCCAGTAGAAATGTGGCTCATCTGATCAGCAAAGCCCAGCTGCATAACAGCTGCTGCGGAATCACCGCCGCCAATGATGGTAGTCGCATCGGTATCAGCCAGTGCCTTTGCAACTGCAATGGTACCCTTGCTCAGAGTCGGGTTTTCAAATACACCCATCGGTCCGTTCCAAACAACTGTCTTTGCGGACTTTACAGCATCTGCAAACAGAGCCTGTGTCTTTTCGCCGATATCCAGACCCATACGATCTGCCGGGATTTCGTGAGAAGAATAAGTTGCTACTTCAATCGGCGCATCAATCGGATCCGGGAATTCCTTTGCTACAACGGTATCGATCGGCAGCAACAGTGTCTTGCCGTTTGCCTTTGCCTTATCCAGCATTTCCTTGCAGTAATCCAGCTTGGTATCATCTACCAGGGAGGTACCAACTTCATAGCCTTCTGCCTTCAGGAAGGTGTATGCCATACCGCCGCCAATAATCAGCGTATCGCACTTTTCCAGCAGGTTTGAAATAACATTCAGTTTATCTGCAACCTTTGCACCGCCCAGGATTGCAACGAACGGGCGAACCGGATCTTCTACCGCATTGCCCAGGAACTGAATTTCCTTCTGCATCAGGTAACCAACTGCTGTGGTATCTACGAACTTTGTAACACCAGCAGTAGAAGCATGTGCACGATGTGCGCTGCCGAATGCGTCCATTACGAATACATCTGCCAGAGAAGCCAGTTCCTGGCTGAATGCTTCGCCATTCTTAGTTTCTTCTGCGCCACGGAATCGTGTGTTTTCCAGAACGATAATTTCGCCATCCTGCATTGCATTGACTGCTTCCTTTACGGAATCATCAACAACTCGATCGGAAGGTACAAATGTTACCTTTGTATCAACCAGTTCAGCCAGTCTTGCAGCAGCCGGAGCCAGAGAGAACTTTGCTTCCGGGCCGTTCTTCGGCTTGCCCAAGTGTGAGCACAGAATTACCTTTCCGCCGTCTGCAACCAGCTTCTTGATGGTCGGCAGTGCAGCCTGAATTCTGTTGTCATTGGTAATTACGCCATCCTTCATCGGTACGTTAAAATCAACACGTACCAGGACACGCTTTCCCTTTACATTGATGTCATCTACTGTTACTTTACTTAATCCAGCCATTTCTTTAACATCCTTTCAGGTAGAAAAATTATCTCGGTGTGCAACACACCATACAAGAATTATTGTACACTATTTTTTGAAATTTTGCAAGCGCTTCCGCTAATTTTTGCAAAAAAAATTGGATTCTGTATTGCATTCACAAAAAACCAGCAGAAAAAGGTTCCGATTGCAGGAACTTTTTCGTGCTGGTCATGCTTTGTTTTTCTTTTATTCAAAAAGGTTGCCGGATTCTATTCTGCCGCACTGGTTTCCTCTGTGCTGGTGCTCTCATCAGCTGGCTGACTGGATGCAGCGGCCGTACTGCCAGAAAGCTGACAGGTTACAATAAAGCCATCCATATTATTTCCCGAAATGGTATAGGACTGACAAGACGGAATGGCAACATCTGTCGTTCCAGATTCATTTGCCTTGACGTAGAACACCGCATACTCTGCATCCCCAACGGTAATAGAAAGCGGTTGTGTATCGGGAGTATACGCTTTGACAGCTTCTGCATATTCTTCCAGGCAAAGGTTATTCTGCGTCATATAGACTGCATGCGGAATGCCAACATAACGGAAAATATGGGTTCGGCTGCTGCGGTTGGTGACGGATTCTTTTTCTTCCGGAAAGCGCAGGGCAAAGCCGTAATTCGGCGCATTTTCTGCAAACCAAGCATAATCACCAGTTGCGGAATAGTAGTTGGTACCGCCGTCTGTCGGCATCTGCAAGCTAAAGGAGCGACCGGTATTATAATCAGAGCAGCCACCCTTTGGAACATCCTTATCGTTGGAATCGCTTGCATATCGACTGTCCTGATCTTCCTTGGTTCGATAGCCGCCGATTACCCGCAGATCGGAATGTCCAGTTGCCTTGGAGAACGCTTCCATCAGGTCATTCAAGTGTCCGATTACAGTTGCATCCAAAGAGACAACCATATCACTGGTTTTGTAGTATTCATTTGCATTGTCATAAATAGGAACAATGGAAACATCATCAGACGGGAAGGTGTAAGCATACTGGTCGTTTACGACAACCAAATCCCCTGCATGTACCTGTGCAGCATCTACGGAAACGGTAGAAGCTGCTTCCATTGGAGCAGATTCTGACTCCTCCGATGTTTCTGCCGAATCGGAACCTTTCGAACTATCCGCTAATTTCTCGGAAGTTGCTGCCTTGGCACCAGTTGCCGACTGCTTAGAGGAAGCATTCTTTCCGCTGTTTCGAGTGGCACAGGACACAATCAAAACGATCAGCAGCACAAATAGCAGCACCACCAATAAAATACGGTCATACCGAATCTTTCTCTTTTTCGCATGGCTGTAAGGACGTGGAGCTGTTCCGGTTTGATTTTTAGAAGGTGCAGCTTGTGCAGACTTTTTTTTATTATTCTGAGAACGTTGCTTAAAATCTGGCAATTTGAAATTCAATGGTTTCATAAATGTAACGAGTCCTTTCCCAAAAATCGGAATATTCCTTATTTTATGGTAACACAAAAACGGGATTTTGTAAACTCTTTTCTAGGCAAAACAGCACATACACCAGATTTCCGCATCTTTTTTTGTACAAAAATGCCACATTTCGCAAAAGCAGCAGGATTTTCCGAAAACAATCGAAAAAACATCTTGACAAGTTTCCTTTCATATGGTATGATAAAAAAGCCGCTTGGATTCAGGAACCATTCAAAGAAACGAGTTTTCGTTCTCCTGAAACAGCGAGTTTTTAGAAAAAGGCAGGTGCTATGATAGCATGTATGCAGTTATTGAAACAGGTGGAAAGCAGTACCAGGTAAAGCCGGGTGATGTCATTTTCATCGAAAAGCTGAACGTAGAAGCTGACAGCGAAGTTGTATTTGATAAGGTAATCGCTGTAAATGCAGACAATGGTCTGACCGTAGGCGCTCCTTACGTAGACGGTGCTACCGTTCGTGCAACCGCACTGAAGAACGGCAAGGCAAAGAAGATTACCGTTATGACGTATAAGCCGAAGAAGGGCGAAAAGAAGAAGCAGGGTCACAGACAGCCGTATACACAGGTTAAGATCGAAGCAATTCAGGCATAATGATCCACGCTTGTTTTCAAGAACAACAACAATCCCTTGTCGGGGTTTCCATTTGCGGACATGCTGCTTATGCGGATGCAGGACAAGATATTGTCTGTGCCGGTGTTTCCAGTGCCGTTCGCTTGACTGCTAATTTGATGACGGAATGTTTCCAGATTCCTGCTGTGGTTACCGTGGCAGAGAATGAGATTCAAATTCAGCTGCCGAGCAGTGCCCGTACCCAAAATGCGGTACGAATTTTAAACGGTTTGTTGCTGGAATTGCAGCAAATTCAAGCAGAATTCCCTGACTATCTCGAAATTGAACACATGGAGGTGTCAACATCATGTTAACGATTAGCTTACAGTTTTTTGCACATAAGAAAGGTTCTGGTTCTACTAAGAACGGCCGTGATTCCGAGTCCAAGAGACTGGGTGTGAAGCGTGCAGACGGTCAGTTTGTAAAGGCTGGCAACATCCTGGTTCGCCAGAGAGGCACACACATTCATCCGGGCGAAGGCGTTGGAATCGGTTCTGACGATACCCTGTTCGCAACCGTAAATGGTACTGTAAAGTTTGAGCGGGTTGGTCGTGACCGGAAAAAGGTTAGCGTTTACGCTGCACAGTAAGAATCTGGTTCTTACAACTGGTTCTACCGATTGTCAAACGATTGGTAGCAGAAACCATCCATGCAATGGATAGCTTCTAAAAAGGAACGAAATCCCGAGCCTGTGCTTGGGATTTTCTTTATCATAGGAAACAGCTCCGGCTCGTTTCCGCCGATTCAATAAAGGATGAAATCATGTTTGTAGATCAAGCGAAAATCAAAATCAAAGCCGGAGACGGCGGAGACGGCGCAGTCTCCTTTCATCGAGAAAAATATGTGGCAGCCGGTGGACCGGACGGCGGAGACGGCGGAAAAGGCGGCGACATCATCTTTCAGGTAGACGATAACTTCTCCACGCTGATTGACTTCCGCTATCAAAGAAAATATGTGGCACAGCGAGGGGAAAATGGCGGTGCTCGGAATTGTACCGGAAGAAGCGCACCGGATCTGATCATTCGGGTTCCCCGTGGAACCGTGATCCGCAACGCTGCAACGGGCCGGATTATGGCAGACCTCTCTACCGATGAACCAAAGGTTCTGGCAAAAGGCGGTCGCGGCGGAAAGGGAAACATTCACTTTGCCACCTCTACCCGTCAAATTCCACGTTTTGCAAAGCCTGGCTTCCCGGGAGAAGAATTTGAAGTCACCTTGGAACTCAAGCTGCTGGCTGATGTCGGACTTGTAGGATATCCAAATGTTGGAAAATCCACGCTGATTTCTGTAGTCAGCGCTGCTAAACCGAAAATTGCCAATTACCATTTCACAACCATTACCCCTGTATTGGGCGTGGTACGTGTAGCGGAAGAACAGTCTTTCGTCATGGCAGACATTCCCGGTTTGATTGAAGGTGCCAGCGATGGCGTTGGATTGGGACATGAGTTCTTACGGCACGTGGAACGCTGCCGCTTAATCATCCATGTTGTGGATGCATCCGGCATGGAAGGACGAGATCCGATTGAAGATTACGAAACCATTCAAACAGAATTGGAACGCTTCAGCGAAGATCTGGCAAAACGTCCGCAGCTTCTTGCCGCCAACAAGTGTGATCTTGCCACACCAGAACAAATTGATCGCCTGAAAGCATATGCAGCGGAAAAAGGCATCCCCTTCTTCCCCATCTCTGCTGCTACCACCCAGGGAACCGCAGAATTGGTACAGGCAACTGCAAGTCGTCTTGCAGAACTTCCGCCGATTTTGGAATTCCAGCCGGATCCCATTACACCGGAAGAACTGGAACAGGAGGCTTCCCTGCACGAAAAATTCGATGTTGCAGTGGAAGATGGCATCTATTATGTGGATGCAAAGTGGCTGGAACCCATCCTCCGTACCGTCAATATGGAAGACTATTCTTCCCTGCAATACTTCCAGCGTGTTCTGCGCAACAGCGGAATTATTGCACGTTTGGAGGAAATGGGGATTCAGGAAGGTGATACTGTTGACATTCTGGGCTTTGAATTTGACTTTGTATCCTAAGAAAGGGGCGGCAAAATGAACACAATTTGCACCCCACAGGAAGCCAAACAGTATAGTCCGCTGGCATTGGCCTTTCTGGGCGATAGTGTATATGAAGTGATGATGCGGGAACACCTCTTGCTGCACGCAAACATGCCTGCTGGGCAGCTGCATGCGGCAAAGATTCAAAAAGTCTGCGCTGCTTATCAGGCTGCCGCCGCTGATCGCATCCAAACCATTCTTTCCGAAGAAGAAGCAGCCATCTACCGAAGAGGCCGCAATGCAACCGGGAATGCCATTCCCAAGCATGCTTCCTGTTCCGATTACCGAAAGGCAACCGGATTGGAATGTCTGTTTGGCTATCTGCATGTCCTGAAGCGGCAGGATCGGTTAACCGCTATTTTTCAATATATTTGCGAAACAGAACCACAGGAATAGGAGGGATACCCATGTCAGGGCATTCAAAATGGAATAATATCAAACGAAAAAAAGAAGCGACAGATGCCGCTAAGGGAAAAATCTTCACCAAAATCGGACGGGAAATCACCGTTTGCGTTAAGGAAGGCGGTGCAGACCCTGCCAGCAATGCCAAACTGCGTGATTTGATTGCAAAGGCAAAGTCCAATAACGTCCCCAACGACAACATCGAACGTGTCATCAAGAAAGCGGCTGGTGAAGGCGACAAAAACAATTATGAAACCATCATCTATGAAGGCTACGGCCCCAATGGTGTTGCTGTGATTGTCGATTGTCTGACCGATAATAAGAACCGGACTGCCGGTGATATCCGTCACTATTTTGATAAGTTTGGCGGCAACCTGGGCACATCTGGCTGTGTTTCCTTCCTGTTCTCTCAGAAGGGCATTGTTCTGATTGAAAATACCGGTCTGGATGAAGATACGGTCATGGAGGACTGCTTTGAATTCGATGCAGATGATCTGTCTGTGGAAGACGATTTCATCGAAGTTTCCTGCGAACCAGCTGCCCTGCGTGGACTGCGGGAAGGATTGACTGAAAAGGGTTACCATGTTGTTTCCGCAGAAGTGGAACAAATTCCGTCCACTTACACCACACTGACCGACCCGGATCAGATCAAGAAGATGAATCTGCTGCTGGAACATCTGGAAGAAAATGACGACGTACAAAATGTATATCATAACTGGAATATGCCAGAAGATGATGACGAATAACCCATCAATGATACCGCAGGCGTATCTGTTACAGGATGCGCCTGCTTCTTTTTCTCTAAGAACCTGTCTGCGTTCAGCAGAAAACAGGTTTGAATCTGGCGAAAGCACGGACTCCATCTTGTCCAACCATTTTCCACCTATTTAACACGATTCGATGAAATTCGTACTTTCATAGAAAGGAACGCAATATGCAATTTGAAGCACTCCCACTCTCCCCGGAAGTTTTACAAGCCGTGGAACAATGCAACTTTACAGAAATGACAGAAATTCAAGAAAAAGCCATCCCCCTTCTCCTCAGCGGAAAGGACGTCATCGGAAAATCCAATACCGGAACCGGAAAAACAGCTGCTTTCAGTATCCCGATTATTGAGCAAATTGATCGAGATGCCTGCGATTTTGTATGCGCACTCATCCTCTGCCCTACACGAGAACTTGCCATGCAGGCTTGTGAGGAAATTCAGAAGTTTTCTCGCTTTAAAAAGTGGGTAAAGCCCACAGCTGTCTATGGCGGCTCCAGCATGGAACGGCAGATTTCTGCTCTGAAGCGCGGTGCCAATATCGTAGTAGGTACTCCAGGACGAGTTCTGGATCACCTGCGTCGGCGCACTCTAAAATTACAAAACCTGCAAACCATCGTTCTGGACGAAGCAGACGAAATGCTGAACATGGGCTTTCGGGAGGATATTGAAGCCGTTTTGGAACAGACTCCGCCGCAGCGGCAGACCGTTCTCTTCTCCGCAACCATGCCGCCTGCAATTCTCGCCATTACCAAGCAGTACCAGACTGATCCGGAACTGGTGCAGATTGCAAGTGCACACCGAACCGTTGATACCATTGCGCAGTATCAAGTCAGCGTACCAATGGGACGGAAAACCGATGCGCTGCACCTGCTGCTGCTTGCCAAGCAGCCTGCCTCTTCCATGATCTTCTGCAACACCAAGAAAATGGTCGATGAGCTAACGGAAGCACTCTGCCTGCGTGGATTCTCTGCGGTTGGTCTGCATGGAGATATGAAGCAAATGCAGCGCACCCAGGTCATGAATGGTTTTAAAAGCGGTCGCCACACCATTCTGATTGCAACGGATGTTGCAGCGCGTGGCATTGATGTCAAGGGCGTAGACGCTGTTTTCAACTATGATCTACCGCAAGATCACGAATATTATATTCATCGAATCGGAAGAACCGGACGTGCCGGAAAAGAAGGCGCTGCATATAACATTCTCAGTGGTCGGAAACAAGAACTGGAGATGCAGGCCATTTCCCGATATACCAAAGCAACCATCACAGAAATAGAACTGCCAACCAGACAAGAAATTCGTGCAGAACGTCTTTCTGCCTTAAAAGAATCACTTCTGGCACGCTGCAATGCTGAACCAAGCGCAGATGCTGCCGCTCTGGCGCAAGCACTGCTGGCAGAACAGGAAACCAGTGCAGAAACCATTCTAGCTATGCTGCTGCAACAGCAGATCGATGCAGCAACCGCCAACATTCCACAGTTTGATGTGCCAAAGCCCATCCGAAAGGGCAAGCATCGTGGGGCACAAACCGTAAAGGTACACATCAACGCCGGCAGACGGGATCACATGGCGCCAAACTTTATTCTGGGTGCCTTGGTAGAAGCAACTGGGCTCTCCGGCAATGAGTTTGGAAAAATTGACATTTACGATCAATATACAACGGTAGAAGTACCGGCAGCAGAAAAAGACCTGGTACTTTCCTCCATGGAAAACGAAAAAATCAACGGCAAAAAAGTCCACGTAAAACTACATGAAACCACTGGAAACGGCTACAATGGTTATTCCAGAAGACAGGGACGCTTTTCAGACGGCAATCACAAACAGCGTGGCCATGCGGCCGGACGGCGGTCAGGTTCTTCTTATAACCACTCCCGTAACCACTCCCACAACTCTGGCAGCAAACAAAACTACAGCCGTAAAAACAGAAAAGGATAAACCAACAGCGGAATGGGAAGCTTATATTCCCCATTCCGCTGTTTTCCATTTCAATAAATGGTTCTATTGAAGTGTGGTAATTGCTAAAAAATAAAAAAGCCTTGCTTTTATCAGCAAGGCTTTCAAGCTGGTGAGATATGAGGGATTTGAACCCTCGACCCTACGCTTAAAAGGCGTATGCTCTGCCAACTGAGCTAATATCTCAACAACGTTATTTATTATACCACATCTTTTAGATGCTGTCAAGCTTTTTTCTTATTTTTTTTTAAATCTTCTATGTCCATGTTTGATCTTTTTCTATAAAAGAATGAATTTTGGAGCCTCAAAAATTTTTTTGGATTTTTCTCGATTTTTTTGAAAAAAGGCTTGACAAGTCATCAGTAATGTGCTATAATAGATACTGTTGTGAGAAACCATGTGCCTGTAGCTCAGCTGGATAGAGTGACTGGCTACGAACCAGTAGGTCGGGGGTTCGAATCCCTCCAGGCACGCCACAGCGCAAGTAGTCGCTTGAAGAAATTCAGGCGACTCTTTTTTATCTTATTTTGCAGATAGATATTGTAATAATTACTCCCTTTTCCAGTCGATCCGATTTCCACTGTAAAAGCAGGAATGGCATACCAGTAAATCGTCTAACCGATTTGCAATATGCAATCGAACCAAAGTCGATTGGAACAAGAATCCTTACACAATAGAGGGCATAAAAAAGACGCTGCATGGAAAACTCCACACAGCGTTCTGGTGCCGATGGTGGGACTTGAACCCACACGCCATTGCTGGCAACGGATTTTGAGTCCGTCTCGTCTGCCAATTCCGACACATCGGCGACAACATGATATATTATAGCACACTTTTTTCTGCTTGTCAAGTACTTTTTTTAGAAATGGAGAAAAAAATCATGAATTTTTCGGTCTCCCCTACCGCTTGGAGCCAAATGTTTGGCGTTCCCAATCTGGTTGTCGACCAATACATCAAATTGGCAACCCCTTCCCAACTAAAAGTGCTCCTCTTTGTTCTGCGGTATGCTGGTCAAGTCATCACGCCAAATGAACTCTCTCAAAGACTTGGTATCTCAGAAGAGTTGGCAGAAGAAGCACTCCTCTTTTGGCAGGAAACCGCTTTGTTCAAGCCGGATGTACAGACTGCACCGACAGAATCCCCTACCGTTCCGCCTGCCCAACCGGTACAGCCTGTATCAACTGCCGCAGTGCAAGCAGAACCCACACCTCTGCCAACATCCACTGCTCCTACTGCCAAACCCATTGGGAGTGTACAGCGCTCCAGCGCAGAATGCAAACTAACCCCCAAGGAAATTGCCCAATCCATTGCAGAATCCAAAGACCTGCACACGCTCTTCCGAATGGCAGAACAGCAAATTGGCCGTCCGCTCAATCATATGGAGCAGCGTTCTCTCGTATGGATGCATGACTATTTGGGCATTGGGAGCGACAGCATTCTAACGGTGATTGGATATTGCTATTCCATTCAAAAGACAAGCATTGCCTACGCAGAAAAACTGCTCACCGTCTGGTTCCTGGAAGAATCCGCTACCACACTGCCACAGGTACAGGAAGCCATTAAACGCATGGAGCAGCAGCGCACCTTCCAGAATGCCATTATGAAGGCCTTCCAAATGAACCGAAAGCCAACCCCCAAACAGCAGGAATTGCTCACACTTTGGCAAACCATGAAAATCCCCATGGATTTGATCTCCTACGCCTATGAAAAAACAATTGAATCCATCGACAAATTGTCTTTCCCCTATATCAACAAGATTCTGCAAAGCTGGAATGCTTTAGGATGCCGCACCAGAGAGGATGTAGATCGCCTAGACAACAAACCGTCCCCCAAATCCAAAGGCAATTCTGACACAACTTCCGGTGTAGAACACGCCGACCTGTATCAATCACTCGTTTTTAACATTGACGAATAGCATGGAGGTTTTTTATGAAATCGGAACACATTGAACAAGCACTCCGTATCCTCTCGGAGCGCCGCATTGCTGCACAAGCGGATTACCAGGCTCGTTTCCAAACCATTCAAACCGCCATTCCAGAAATCGGAGAGATCAATCAGCAGCTGTCACAAGCCAGTCTTTCCATTATGCAAATCATTCAGTCTGGTCAGCAGGTGCAGGAAAAAATTGCAAAACTGCAAGCGCAAAACCAAGCGGCACAGCAAATGGTACACCGCCTGCTCATTCAGTACGGTTACCCGGATGATTACCTGGAACCGCATTATACCTGCCCTAAATGCCAAGACACCGGCTACAGCAATGGAACCTATTGCAGCTGTTTGACGACGCTTGCTGCGCAGCTCGCCGCCAAAGAACTGAATCAAAATGCACGGTTGAACCTCTCTCAATTCGATACCTTTTCTCTGGAATATTATCGAGGCAGAAAAACAGAAAACGGAAACGACTGCTACCAAGCCATGGAAAAAGTCCTGCATTACTGCATGCATTATGCTGCCACCTTCTCTCCGCAGTCAAAAAGCATTCTCATGTACGGAAAAACCGGGCTGGGGAAAACACACCTCTCCCTTTCCATCGCCACAATGGCACTGCAAATGGGGTATCAGGTGCTGTATGACTCCACAATCAATTTCCTGCATCAAGTGGAACGGGAACACTTTGGAAAAAGTGATTCCGATGAGCAGGATACACTGGAACACCTGATGACCTGCGACCTGTTAATTTTAGATGACTTGGGGACGGAATTCAATTCTACGTTTTATCAAGCCACCATTTACAACATCATCAATACCCGCATGAATCGTGGATTGCCTGTCATCATCAATACCAATCTGGATTATAACGGCATTGCCAATCGCTACGAGGAACGGATTGCCTCTCGCATTTATTCCGCCTATACCTGCCTGCACTTTGTCGGAATAGATGTCCGGCTACTTCGGGCACAGGAAGAAAAACGAAAGAGTATCAATTCAAAAATTTAAAAAAACCAAAAGCTGTTTGCAGAAACCTGTAAGCAGCTTTTTTCTTTTGCCTGCATAGATCTGTATATGAATATTCTGTAAATATCCAAACAGATACTTGACAAGGCTGCATCTACTGTGTATACTGTAGATATACAGTATACAAGGAGGACGCTTCATGAATATTGTAATTCGAAACAGCGATCATACACCAATCTATCAGCAAATTTATCAGCAGCTGAAAGATCAAATCATTGACGGCAGCTTGCAGCCGGATGCACCGCTTCCATCGATTCGAAATCTTGCAAAGGAACTGCGTGTCAGCATTATTACCACCAAACGTGCCTATGAAGAACTGGAACGGGATGGATTTCTATATACCATCGTCGGGAAAGGCTGCTTTGTAGCGGCACAAAATGAACAACTGTTACAGGAATTGCATTTGCAGGAATTGGAACAAAGCTTGCAGCAAGCCGTTTTGCTTGCAAAGCGCTGCCATTTGACATGCTCAGATTTGATGAAATTGGTGCAGACCCTATATGAAGAGGAGAAGGAATAAGCATGGATGCCATACAAATACAAAACTTAACCAAAACCTATCCCAAATTTAAACTGCATGCTGCATCCATTACCCTGCCAATGGGCTACATCATGGGGCTAATCGGGGAAAATGGTGCAGGAAAAAGTACACTCATCAAAACAATGCTGGATTTCAGCTATCCGGATGCCGGCAGCATTACCCTGCTGGGAAAAGACAGCCATCAGGAAGCTGTCTGTCTGAAGGAAGACATTGGCATTGTACTGGATACTATCAGTCTGCCGCGACTTTGCACCGCGAAAGACTGCAACCGTATTTTCCGGAATCTATATGCCAACTGGGACGAAGCGCTGTATGCTTCCTATTTGGAAAGGTTTCAACTTCCTGACCATAAAATGTGGAAAACTTTTTCTCTGGGCATGCAGAAAAAGCTGGGGATTGCCATTGCACTTTCCCACCACCCCAAATTATTGATTCTGGACGAGGTAACAGCCGGCTTAGATCCCATTGTACGGGATGATTTCCTCAATTTGCTGCAAGAATTTGTGTCAGATGGTGCACATAGTGTTTTGATTTCTTCCCACATTCTCAGCGACTTGGAAAAGATTTGTGACTATATCACGTTTCTCCACAAAGGACAATTGCTGTTCAGCATGGAAAAGGAACAATTGATGGAAACCTACGGAATCATTCGATGCAGCTTAGACGATGCCGAGGCGCTGCCGGAAGCATGCGTCTGCGCCAAACGTACTTCTGCATATGGTGCAGAGGTACTGGTCAAGCGGCAGCATGCGCCAAACTGGGTACCGGTAGAAGAGGTCTCCATGGAAGACCTGATGGTGTTGCTGGTTAAATATGCAGAATGAAAGGGGATATCCTACAATGAAAGGATTACTAATCAAAGAGTACTTATTATCTTGGCGTTACTATCATAAAATCATTTTGCTCTTTCTGCTGCTGAGCGTTGTGAGCTGTGCCATAAAACCCTCGATCTTTCTATTTTTTGCTCTGTATTGGATGATCTTTCTCGGCGCCGTCAGCGGATTTGCGCTGAACATGCAGGAAGATACAGCAGGCGGTGACCTTTGGACACTATGCCTGCCACGTTCCAGGGCACTATCCATTGTGGAAAAGTATTTGTTTCTGCTTTGCAATGTCGGCGGTTGGTTTCTGATTTGCTGGCCGGTGAGTGTTCTCCTACAGCAGGCAGACACAAAAATATTGTTCACTGGATCTTTGTTCTGCATCCTCTCGCAATGCATTTCCATTCCACTGACTCTGGCACTTGGAACCTCCAAAACAAAACTATTTTATATTTTGTTATGTGGGATTCTGGGTGGACTAATCGGCAGCGGCATGCTGGACTCCATTTCTATGCCAGCAGTCTTATGGATATTGGTGGGAACCATTCTGCTTCTTGCAGCTTCTATCTACTGCTCCATTTTCATTTATCAAAAAAAACAATTTTAAAAGTCTATTTTCCAAAAAGCATCCAAGCCAAAACGCACCGGCACAAATTCCATTGTGTCGGTGCGTTTCAATTTTTCTTTACAACTGTGCTGCATATGTAATACGATGCTGCAATTGTGCAGCCAGTTCCCGTAACGCATGCAGCTGTTTCTGCTTTATCAAAAAGATCACATAGCTATCGCTGTCAATATCAATGCCTCCAATGCAGCTGTCTGCTTCTTCCCACGTCTGATCCAGCAGTTGACACCAATCCGGAAGTTCCCCCTCCGGTTCCTTATAGCGGAAGGGCAGTTCTAAATTGAAATCTCCCCAATTGCGGAGTTGTTCCAACGCACTGGTCAAATCGGAATACGTACACTTATAGTCCAATTCTTCTGCATAACCATGTACAATCAGACTGTCCACCATGCTAATCCAAATCCGCTCATCCGTAGAAAGTGCAACTGGATCCAGACAGCGCAGTGCAAAGCGCTGTGCATACTGCGTTACAAAGCTGGTCGGCTGCATCATGCAGCGTTCCAATTCTTGCAGCACTTCCGAATCCTGCCTGGATAGCAGCATTGCAATGGAACGATAACGCTGCATGGCATCTTCCTGTAAAAACTCACGCCCAAAATGCAGCGGCGTGGTTCGATTGGTTCCTGTTCCGGTATGCGGTTCTGTTCTCTTTCGAAAAAATCGCAGCCATTTCATAGTTCTACGTCCTTTCCCATTTCCCATCTTTTCATTATTCTATTGCATCAACAGGTTCATCGCCTGGCGCAGCTGTGCATCAGTAGCAGGATCCGGATGCTGCAAATCAATGGAATCCGATTCCGCAGGCTCCAGCACCACATCCGGCGTAATGCCAACACCATGATAGCACACACCTTTGGTGGTCTGATAAGTTGCCACCGTCAGCGTTAATGCCCCGCCGTCATCCAATTCTTTGGTCGTTTGCATAATGCCCTTTCCAAAGGTCTGCGTTCCCAGCAGCTTGGCTTTTCCGAAATCATGCAGCGAAGCCGCAAACAATTCTGCCGCACTGGCTGTGTTCCCGTTGACCAAAACAACCATTGGCAAATCCAACTCCCCCTCTGTGGATGTTACCAATGTTTCTGTTTTGCCATTTCCATAGGTGGCAGTGGCAATTTCCCCTGCCGGCAGCAGCGGATCCAAAATCTTTTCCAAAACGGAAACCAGTCCACCGCCATCCTCTCGTACATCAAATACAATTCCTTTTGCATTTTGCTGCAAAACAGACTGCAATGCCTGCGAGAATTGCTCTGCTGTATTTTCCTTAAAAGAAGAAATCCGAATATAGCCAATCTGGTCATTCAGCATCACACCATAGGAAGTGGTGACATCCATTTCCTTTCGAATCAGCTTCTTTTCAAGCGTTTGCTCCCCTCGCCGAACGGTCAGGTTCACGGTAGTGCCTTCTTCTCCCTTGATGTGTGCCACTGCATCCTGATAGTCTTCAAACTCCGTCAGATCCGTTCCATCTACCGCAAGCAGCACATCATCTACCCGCAGATCTGCTGCCTGTGCAGGAGAATCCTCCGTCACCTCCATGATCTGCAAATAGCCTTCCTCCGTCTGGGTCACTGTCACGCCAATTCCAACTGTTTTACCGGATTCTGTTTCCTGTAGGGAGGCATACTCCTCCGCCGTCATGTATCGGGAATACGGATCGTTTAATCCACTGATATAGCCTTTCAGAACGCCGTCCATCAAGTCCTCTTGGGACACCTCATCCGTATAGTAATTCTTCTCGACAATTTTTTCCAAATTTCGCAGCCGCTGATATTTTTGACTCCATTGCAGTGCAAAACCCGCACGATACAGCACAAATCCAATTCCTCCAACAAAAAGCACAACTGCTGCAACCACAATCAGAATGAACCGCCGCAGAGAAATGGTAATTGTTTTCTTCTCCATGAGAAGTCCGCCTTTCTTTTTTGTTTGATGAAACACCTCTGCGCCACACCGGGAATAGCAAACGGGCAGGAAGAACCCTTTTTGTGTTCCCCCTGCCCGAATCCATTCCAGGGCGCTTCGACACCCTAGTTTATGCAAATTTGCATACAATTATAAGTAATTCATAGGATCGACTCTGCTTCCGTTGACCCGAATTTCAAAATGCAGGTGGTATCCTGTTGAAAATCCGGTGGTGCCAACATAGCCGATGGTTTGTCCTGCACTGACATAGTCTCCCTCAGAAACTGCCAGGGACTGCATATGTCCATATACAGTGGAATAGGTACCGTCATGCTGAATGATGACATAGTTTCCATATCCGCCGCCGCAGCCACAGCTGCTGCTCTTCGGATAGTTATGGGTACAGCCAGATACCGCACGAATGACCGTACCGCTCTTTGCTGCAACAACAGCTGCACCTGCATTGCCGCCGGCAATGTCAATCCCGCCATGCACGGTTCCCCAACGAGTACCATAACCGCTGGACAGTGCATAGAATCCCGGACACGGCCATACAAATCCGCCTCCGCTTGGAGTCACTGTGCTGCCACCGTTATCGCCGCCTCCAGTATTGCTGTTGTCATTGCTTCCACCATTATTGGTGTTACTACTATTGCTGTTATTGTCGCTGCTGCTGTTGTTGGAATTGTTATTAGAAGCATTGTTTGCAGCTTCCTGCTGTCTTCTTGCTTCCTCCGCAGCAGCTGCGGCAGCTTCCTGTTCCTTCCGCTGCTGTTCTTCCTTTGCCTTTCGTTCTGCCTCTTCCTGTGCCTTCCGAATGGCTTCCTGAATCTGTTTTTCTTCTGCATCCAGCTGCTCATTGCGCTCATTCAAAGCAGCAATGTCGTGGTTGACCAATTCCTGTTCTCTGGCAATTCGATCCAGCTCTTCTTCGGACTGTGAATAGTCTGTCTGAAGGGTTTCCATCTCCTGGGTGAACTCGTCCTTTTTCTCTGTTTCCGCTTGCTGCTGTTCACTCAGCTCAGCCTTTTCTGTTTCCAGCTCTGCCTTCTTTTCATTGCAAGCATCCAGCTTATCCTTCAAATCATTGACCAGATCGTTGTCATGATTGGCAACACGAGAAATCAATTCATATTTGGACAGCAGATCATAGAAGTCCGTCGCACCGACCAGAGCAGAAGCCAAACTACCGTTTCCGGTGACATACATTGCCCGCAAACGCAGTTTAAACTCTTCCAAGCCGACTGCAATATCCTGTTCCATGACAACAATGTCATCTTCCGTCTGCGAAATTTCCGCTTCCTTATCGGAAATGGACGTTTGAATCCGGGTCAGTTCCTCGTCAATAATTTGAATATTGGTCTGTTGCAGCGTAATTTTTTCAGACAATGTTTTCTGGTATTCTTCCTTTTGAGTCTGATCGGATCCCAAAGACTCCAGTTCCTTTTGCTTTTCTGCAATTTTCGCTGCATTTTGTTCTTTTTCAGTGCGAAGTTCTTCGACTGACTTGGCGGAAACCGGAATGGAAACCGGCGCATCCGATTTTTCCACCTGAAAGGTTGTCGCAAGCAGGGCGCAGCAAAGCAGCACACCAACTGTACGCAACGTTCGATTTTTATTGATCATACGCATAAGTATGCATAACCTCCTTTATACATTCAAGTGCTTCCGCATTGAGAAGATGGCACCCAGTGCCCCAAACAATCCGCCGGCACCCAAATATGTCAACGTAACACGTCCCACAACATTCTTAAATGGAATGATGCTGCCCATTCCAATGACAGAGAGGAAGTCTGCTTGTCCGGTCAGCAATTCAACCAGCGAATCATAAGCAAACCAAGTAATCACCAGAGCAACTGCACCGGCAAGCAATCCGGTCAGCAAGCCTTCTACAAAGAATGGAACACGGATGAACGTGTTTGTCGCTCCAACGTATTTCATAATTTGAATTTCTTCTCGTCGTGCAAATACGCTGGCCTTTGTTGTATTGGAAATGATGACAATACAAATAATCAGCAGTGCAATGATCAGGACACTGCAAATAAGCGTTACAATTTTTCGAATTTCGGTCAAAAGGTTGACAAAATCCATGGGCGCCCGAATGGAATACACATGATCCAATTGCTCAATCTGTGTGATGGTATCGGAAATATAATCAATATTCTGAATTTTAATCCGGAATCCATCGATCAGCGGGTTATCATCTCCCAAAGAATCAAACAGCACCTCATAATCGGACATGCTTTTCTTCAAATCTTCGAATGCCTGTTCTCTGGAATAAAATGTAATCGACTGAATATTCCCCAGCTTTTGCAGCTCGCCTTGGAATTCAGAAATTTCACTGTCTGTTGTATCTTCATCCAAATAGACAATGACTTCATTCTTATCTTCTACGCCGCCGATCATGGAAGTAATGTTCATATAGAACAAAACTGAAATTCCAACCAGCAGCAAAGAAGCCAACAGCACACAGAAAGATGCAAATGCCATCATACGGTTTTTCCAAATGTTCTCGATGCCCTGGTTCACCAGATAACGAACACCACTAGCTTTCATTGATCAAATTGCCCCCAATCACTTCATCAAAGACGATATCGCCCTGATTGATATTGATAATTCGGCCGCCAAAATGGCGCACCAAATTATGCTCATGCGTAACCATCAAAATCGTGGTTCCGCAGGCATTGATGCTTTGCAGCAATTCTACAATTTCATAGGAAAGTTCCGGGTCGATGTTTCCGGTCGGCTCATCGGCAATGATGAGCTGCGGGTCATTGACCAGCGCACGGGCAATTGCGACACGCTGTTTTTCACCGCCGGACAGCTGATCCGGATATGCCTTTGCTTTTCCTTCCAGTCCAACCAGACTGATTACATAGGGCACACGCTTTCGAATAAACTTTCTCGGCGCATCAATTACACGCAGTACAAACGCAATGTTGTCATATACGGTCATAGATGGAATCAACCGAAAGTCCTGAAAAACAAATCCAATGGTACGGCGCAGTGCTGGAATTTTCCGGCGGCGCAGCCGATTGAGGTGATAGCCATTGACATAAACAGAACCGCTCGTGGGATCAATTTCCTTCAAAATAAGCTTAATCAACGTACTTTTTCCTGCGCCGGATGGCCCTACTACGAATGCAAAGTCGCCGTCATTGATTTTCAGATTCACATTATGCAGTGCGTCTACGCCCGTTGCATACGTCACGCAAACGTCCTTCATTTCAACCATAATTCACACAATCCTTTCGCATTCCTGCACAAATACGTGCGATGGTTTGGAAACCGATTTCTCATACGTCATGCAGCACACGTACTGCAAATTCCCCCGCATTGGAAGCCGGTTTCATGGCTCTGCCAACAGATACGGGATCTTCCTTTCGAATACAGTACCCCAGCCAAAAGGAATCCGAACGAGAAGCTCATTAGAATTTTGCCGGATTTGCCGACAAATACTTCTTTACCATGAGTGCAATTTTAAAGATAATGGCATGATCAAATTCACGCAAGTCCAAACCAGTTAACTTCTTAATTTTTTCCAGTCGATAAACCAGTGTATTTCGGTGTACAAACAGCTTTCTGGAAGTTTCCGAAACATTCAGGTTGTTTTCGAAAAACTTCTGGATGGTAAACAGCGTTTCATGATCCAAAGATTCAATGCTACCCCGTTTGAATACTTCGTGCAAAAATGTCTCGCACAAAGTGGTTGGCAGATGATAAATCAGACGTGCAATTCCCAAATTATCATAGCTTACAATTGCCTTATCGGTGTCGAATACCTTTCCAACTTCCAGGGCCATCTGCGCTTCCTTAAAGGAGCGGGACAGTTCTTTTACACTGCCAACAATGGTACCGATTCCAACATTGACACGGGTATAGAACTCACTGCTCAGCGTATCGGCAATGGAGCGTGCCAATTTTTCCAGGTCGGTTGTTTCCACAGAACCCTTTACTTCCTTGACCAGAACAATATCAGATTCGGAAATGGTGAAAACAAAATCCTTGTTTTTATCCGGGAACAAATTCTGAATGACATCATAAGCGGAAACATCATTGGCGGAAATAATCCGGATCAGCAAAACAACACGGCTTACTTCTGCGCTGAAATGCAGTTCTCTTGCTTTGATGACAATATCACCCGGCAAAACATTATCTAGTACAACATTCTTAATGAAGTTGTTGCGGTCATATTTTTCATCATAATACTGCTTAATATTAAATAGGGAAATGGCAAGAATGCTGGCATACTTGGCAGCAGCATCATCCACGCCCTCTACAAATACGGCATATTCCGGCTTGGTACGGGAGCCAAACGGCTTATAGGTATAGCCATCACGGATAAAAATGTCATGCACATCGCTCAGATCCAAGGAAACAAATTCGTTGCTGGTTCCAATCTTTGTGAGATCGCTGCACGCAATAATTGTGGCGGTTTCATCAACAACGCCCACTGTTGCATGAATGGTTTCCCGCATCTGGTGCACAAGACCTTGGAATAATCGATTCGACATAATAACATCCTTTCATTCGTTGAAATCCGTTTTACACAACGTCTGAATGTATTCAAATTGTAACACATTGCATCCGCTTATTTGCAAACGTTTTGTTAATTTTTTGATTGATCTGCAATTTACCGCAAAAATGCGTGCTTTTTTCTTGTGATGATTTCCATGCTTTTTGAAAAAGTTTGTAACTATTTTGTTTCTTTTTACATTTTTTCCGGACAGGTAATCTTTAAAATCTGCAAGGTATTGGCAAGGGTTTGCCGAACCGCATTGCACAGCAGCAGCCGTGCACGCTGCAGCTCCTCCGTTTCTGCATGCTTGACGCTGCAAGCATCGTAGAACTTATGGAAGAGCGTTGCCAGTTCAATTGCATACTTTGTAATCTTAGAAGGATCAAAAGAAGCAGCAGCATGATCCAGTTCTACCGGAAGAGAGGCAATGTGCCGAATCAGCTCAATTTCCTGCGGCTGTTCCAACAGATCCAGATACTGCTCATCAGAATCCTGAAGCGTTACGCCGGCTTCCTCCATGGTGCGAATCAAACTGCAAATCCGGGCATGTGCATACTGTACATAATAAACCGGATTCTGAGAAGACTGCTCCACTGCCAAGTCCAGGTCAAATTCAAAATGCGAATTGGATTCCCGCATATTGAAGAAAAATCTTGCTGCATCGACCGGAATATCTTCCAATAATGTAACCAGTGTGATTGCCTTTCCGCTCCGCTTGGAAAGCTTTGCCACTTCTCCGTTGCGCAGCAGCAGAACCATCTGCATCAATACCACATCCAAACGGCTGGCATCTACACCCAATGCAGTCAAAGCAGCTTTTAAACGTGGCACATAACCATGGTGATCGGCACCCAGCACATCAATTGCCTGGTCAAACTTTCGTGTCACCAATTTATCATAATGATAAGCAATGTCCGGTACAATATAAGTCGGAATGCCATTGGCACGTACCAAAACGAAATCCTTGTCCGCGCCGAATTCCGTTGCCTTGAACCAAACGGCTCCATCCTGTTCATAGGTATAGCCACGTGCAGTCAATTCCTCTACAACACGCTTTACACTACCGTTCTGATGCAGACTGCTTTCCCGGAACCAGTTGTCATAGACAATGCGGTACTGCTTCAAATCTCGTTCCAGACCGGCAATGTTCTTCGGCAGCGCAAATGCAACCAGCGCATCCCGACGCTCTTTGGCATCGCAATGCACATAACGATCGCCATTTTCTGCTGCAAATGCCTGTGCATGTGCAACAATATCTGCCCCCTGATAGGCATCTTCCGGCATCTCAATGCCTTCCTGGAACTGCTGTAAGTACCGCACTTCCAAAGAAGTTGCAAACTTTTCAATCTGATTGCCGGCATCATTGACATAAAACTCCCGCTGTACGTCACAGCCTGTCCATGCCAGAATCTCAGCCAGGCTATCTCCCAGTGCGCCGCCTCTTGCATTGCCGACATGCATCGGACCAGTCGGATTGGCAGAAACGAATTCCACTAGGACACGCTTTCCAGCGCCCATGTTGGTCTTGCCATATGCGCCCTGTTCCTTCCGGACACAGCGCAGAACATCGGAAAACCAGCTTCTGCGCAGAAAGAAATTCAAAAAGCCAGGGCCAGCAATTTCAACCCGATCAAACAAGCTGCCTTCCAGGTGCAGTTCCTCCGCCAGCAGCTGCGCAATCTGACGTGGTGCCTTTCGGAACACTTTTGCGCTGACCATAGCAACATTCGCAGCAAAATCCCCATGGCTTTTATCCGCCGGAATTTCAATTTTAAAAGCAGGAATTGGCTCTGCCGGGAGCTTCTGATCTGCTACCAGGCGACCCAATCCTTCCAAAATCAAGGTATACAGTGCATCGGATGCAAGTTTGATACAATTTGCCATATTCTTCTTCCTTTTCTTTCTGGTAATCTTTCAGCCTGTTTCCCTATCATCACTCAAATGGACAAAACGGAAAGCAAACGCTGGCTGCCGATCTTTTAAAGATCCTGCACATCCAAATAGATTTCATTATCGGACATAAACGCAGAATTGATGTCCACAGTATATTTAAAGTGCAGCGTACCGCCTACGTCATTTAAGTGATTCTGAATCTGATGGGTAAAGATTCCAACCGTCATATCACCATATGGCGTATCATATAGGCAGTAGTGCTTTTTTCCTTTTTCAATCATCAGATTGGAAGCGGAGGTGCCAGTTCGCTCAATGGATACCATCTTGCTGCCGTCCACTTCAATCGTTGTAACAGAGCCTTCAAATCCGGTTGCACTGGAATCTTCATAGGAAATCTTCCAAGTGTTGCCCAGGCGCTCAAAAGAACCCTCTGTTGTCAGCTCAGTTTCATTTTTGTCGTCTTCTGCGACTTGAATGCTGGTCATTTTGATCAGTACCTGTTTCATGTACGGCCTCCTCAAAAACTGCTGCGGAACACATCTCCCACAACGTCTTCCCCCAGAAAATGACGGGCATTTTCTTCAAACATCGTGACACTATCACTCACATAATAGGTATTGTGACCTTTTTCCGTACAATCTGTCAGTAAGTCCTGCTCTTCCAAGCAGCGTTTTGCATAGTTAGCCGCTTCCGCACCGGAGGAAATCAAGGTAACATCCGGCCCCAGCTCATCCTGAATAATCTCCCGGATCACAGGATAATGGGTACAGCCCATAATTAAGGTATCGACACCAGCTTTTCGAATCGGCTCCAAGTACTCCTGCGCCACAAGCTTGGTAACTGGATTTTCCCGATCGGTATAACCGTTTTCCACCAAGTGTACAAACAGCGGACAGGCCTGCGCAATTACAAACCAATCCGGATTGCGTTCTAAAATGGCATTCTGATAGCTGCTGCTGCGTACTGTGGCCGGCGTTCCAATTACGCCAATGCGTCCGGTTTTGGTGGCTGCACAAGCTGCATCTACGGTTGGATAAATAACACCGGTAAACGGCATATCCTGCACCAGCGGACGATTGCCTACAATCGAACTAACTGTTCCGCAAGCTGCAATAATCATCTTAACGGAATACTTTCGCAGGAAAGCAACGTCTTCCTGTGCGTATTTCCAAACGGTTTCCGGGCTTCTGCTGCCGTACGGCACTCTTGCCGTATCGCCGAAATAGATAATATTTTCATGAGGCAAAATTCGATTCAGTTCCTTGACCGCTGTCAGACCGCCCATTCCAGAATCAAATACGCCAATGGCATCTCGTTTCATGGTTTTGTTGCTACAGCAATTGTTTGCTGTAGTGCTCCTTTCGTCATGGTTCTATTCAGAGCCTGATTCTCTATTAATAGGTACGCTCTGCGTTTTCTATTGCCTGTTCAATCAGCTTATCGATTAAGTACTCCGGCTGCATGCCCAAATGCTCCATAAGCTTCGGATACATGCTGATGTTGGTAAAGCCCGGAAGCGTATTGATTTCATTGACCAGAACTTCTCCTTCTTTCGTCAGGAAGAAGTCGACTCTTGACAGTCCCTTGCAGCAAAGTGCTTTATAAGCAGCAACTGCTGTTTCCCGAATGGTATCCGAAGCTTTTTCCGGAATTTCTGCCGGGATCAACAACTGAGAGGTTCCGGTTACATACTTTGCATCATAATCATAGAAATCAGCAGATGGGCGAATTTCTCCTACGTAGGAAGCAAATGGATTGTCATAGCCAAATACAGCAACTTCCAATTCCTGTCCTTCGATAAATTCTTCAATGACTACCTTAGAATCGTGAGAAAAGGCAATCTTCACAGCTTCCTTTAAGGATTCCTCATCCACTGCCTTGTTGATGCCAATGGAAGATCCTGCATTAGCAGGTTTTACAAACAATGGGAATCCCAATGTTTCTGCAATTGCAGTACACTTTTCATCCAAACGGCTAAGATCCCGCTGATTGATCATTGCCCAGCGAGCCGTACGGATTCCGTTATAGTCCAGAACCGTATGCGTCATGCTCTTATCCATGCAAATGGCAGAACCAAGCGTTCCGCAGCCAACATAAGGCAGCTTTGCCAGTTCCAGAAGCCCCTGCAATCTGCCGTCCTCTCCATTTCTGCCGTGCAGAACCGGGAATACAACATCTACTTTTTTTACAGATGCTTCCCCATTTTCAATGGTAATAATACCCTTATGAATCGGATCCGGCGACAAAATAGCTGCGGTACAATCTGGATTATATTCCCATGCACCGGTGGCAATTTCGGAAACATCGCCCGGAAAATACAGCCATCTGCCCTTCTTGGTAATACCAATGCAGATTACTTCATACTTTTGCTTCGGGATATTCTGAATGACATTGGTTGCAGACAGCAGGGAAACCCCATGTTCACTGGACGCACCGCCAAAAATCACTGCTACTCTTGTTTTTGCCATATGAAAAAACTTCCTTTCCAACTGCAAGCATATCCACCGTGGGCCAAAAGCCACCTACACTATTTATATTATATTATGCAGCACTTATGTATCGTACCTTACATTTTATCATACTTCACAAAAAACTGCAAGCATTTTTTGCAAAAAAGCTAATTTTTTTCATTTTATCCCGGACGAAATCGTCTTTTTTGCAGGAGATGCAGAAAATTCAAAAAAGAGCTTGACTTTTTTGCGCAGATATGCTATACTTGTATCACCTCTTTACGGGGTTTATTTTTTTGCAATTTTGCAGAAAAAGCAATCCGTACGCTGAGGGAGGCAAACAACCTAGGCTTTCGTTTTGATACGAAAGAAGTAAATGAGCAGGAGGTGCCGATTATGAGAGTGAAGGTTACACTGGCTTGTACAGAATGCAAGCGTCGCAACTATGTTACCAAGAAGAACAAGCGGAACAATCCGGAGCGGATTGAAATGAACAAACACTGCAAGTTCTGCCGGAAGCATACTTTGCACAAAGAAACCAAGTAAGATTGGAGGTCTGAAGAACATGTCCGAAAAGGAAAAAACGGAAAAAAAGGCTGCGTCCAAATCCAAAGAAACAGACTCCAAAAAATCAAAAAAGTCCGATAGCAAAAAGAAAAGTCTCTTTGCAAGAATCGCTCAGTGGTTCAAGGACTTGAAAAAAGAATTTAAAAAAGTCGTTTGGCCGACAAAGGAAGCCGTATTTAAAAACTCCCTGGTTGTTCTGAGCGTTGTCATTTTGGGCTCCGCTGTAGTTGGCCTGCTGGACACGGGATTCCTCAAGTTGATGAAATTCCTGATGGAACTTTCCAAGTAACGGCTCAATCCAAGGAGGACGCATTATGACAGAAGCAGCAAAATGGTATGTCATCCACACCTACTCCGGTTACGAAAATAAAGTGGCACAGGATATTGAAAAAGTTGTGGAAAACCGCAAGCTTCATGATCTCATCCTGGAAGTAAAAGTTCCGACGGAAAAGGTAACGGAAATTACCGACGGCAAAACAAAAGAAGTGGAACGGAAAACATTCCCCGGCTATGTTTTGCTGAAAATGATCTATACAGACGACTCCTGGCACATCGTGAAAAACATTCGTGGTGTGACGGGCTTTGTAGGACCTGCGTCTGAGCCTACCCCGCTTTCCGAAGAAGAAGTGGCTGCACTCGGCGTGGATCTGGGTACAACCGTGGAAGTAAACTATGCACCTGGAGACAGCGTTGTGATCTCCGGAACTGCAATGGATGGCTTTGTCGGCGTTGTACAAAACATTAATGTCGAAGACGGAACAGTAGATGTTATGATCTCCATGTTCGGCCGTGAGACACCAGCTACCTTAACCTTGAATCAGGTTATCAAGCTGGACGATTAATTGAACAAACACGGAAGCCTACGCTTCCGGTGGGAGAGACAGCAACTGTGTCTGTCTCGCCATTTACCACATAATGGAGGTGTGCATTATGGCACAAAAAGTTACTGGTTATATTAAACTTCAGATTCCGGCAGGAAAAGCAACTCCTGCACCGCCGGTTGGTCCTGCACTGGGTCAGCACGGTGTCAATATTATGGCATTTACAAAGGAATTCAACGAAAGAACAAAGAATGAAATCGGCATGATCATTCCGGTTGTTATCACGGTTTATGCAGACCGTTCTTTCTCCTTTATCACAAAAACACCGCCGGCAGCTGTCCTGATTAAAAAGGCATGCGGTCTGGAAACTGCATCCGGCGAACCGAATAAGAAAAAGGTTGCAAACATCACCAAGGAACAGATTCAGAAGATTGCAGAAACCAAGATGCCTGACCTGAATGCTAGTTCCATCGAATCTGCTATGAGCATGATCGCCGGTACCGCACGTTCCATGGGAATTGTTGTCGTTGACTAATTGAATTCAGAGCTGCACAGTAAATTTGCCTGTGCCCTGATTTCTCATATGGTGGGAGGAACATTCCGCTAACCGGTTCTGCGAGGCAGCAAGCCGGTATTACCACTGATTTAGGAGGAAAATTTATAATGAAACACGGAAAGAAATATGTTGACAGCTTAAAGGCTGTAGATACCAGCAAGCAGTATGCTTCTGAAGAAGCTCTGGCTTTGGTTTGCGGCAATGCCAAGGCAAAGTTTGACGAAACAGTAGAAGCGCACATCCGTCTGGGTGTTGACTCCAGACACGCTGACCAGCAGGTTCGTGGCGCTGTTGTTCTGCCGAACGGAACTGGTAAAACAGTTCGTACCTGCGTATTCTGCAAGGAAGATAAGTATGAGGCTGCAAAGGCTGCCGGCGCTGATTATGTAGGCGGTCAGGATCTGGTTGACAAGATCACAAAGGAAAACTGGATGGACTTCGATGTTGTTATCGCTTCTCCGGACATGATGGGCCTGGTTGGCCGTTTGGGTAAAATCCTCGGTCCTCGTGGCTTGATGCCGAACCCGAAGGCTGGAACCGTTACACCGGACGTTGCAAAGGCAATCAACGATGCAAAGGCTGGTAAAATCGAATACCGTCTGGATAAAACCAACATCATCCACTGCCCGATCGGTAAGGCTTCCTTCGGCGCAGAAAAGCTGACACAGAACTTCGAAACCCTGATGGAAGCAATTGTAAAGGCAAAGCCGGCTTCTGCAAAGGGTACTTACCTGAAGTCCTGCACCGTTACTTCTACAATGGGTGTTGGCGTAAAGGTTTCTACCAACAAGTATGGTGTCTGATTGATCGCTGAATCAACTGGAAGCATTCAAAAAGATTATCAACTGAAATCAGCTGCTGTATGATTTTCATACAGCAGCTTTTTTGATTTTTCTCACTTTTTTGCAAAAAAGGCTTGACAGATGCTTCGGAATGTGCTATACTGTAGAAGTTGTGAATAACAATATCGTATTCTAAAGACAGCTGGTGGAGCAATCCGTAAATCCAGCCGAGGAATGTGCAATGTGAAAACAGACGCTCTTTTCTCTTTGTCGAAAAGGCGTTTTTTTATTGCGATTTCTTTGATGCGATGAATATTGTATCGGAGGTGAACTCACATGGCAAGTGAAAAGGTTTTAGAAAGCAAAAAGGCAAAAGTTGCTGCATTGACAGAAATGCTGCAAAACAGCGTTTCTTTCGTTTTGGTAGACTACAAGGGAATCTCTGTAGAAGATGATACCAAGCTGAGAAAGGAACTGCGGGAAGCTGACGTAAAGTATGTAGTAGAAAAGAACTCTATGCTGCGTTTTGCTTTTAAGAACATGGGCATCGATGCGTTTGATGACGTTCTGCATGGCACAACTGCTGTTGCACTTTCAAACGGTGACCAGACTGCCCCGGCTAGAATCCTGGGCAAGTTTGCAGAAGATAAGGAAGATTACTTCAATCTGAAGGCTGGTTACGTAGAAGGCACTGCTTATGATACCGCAGGCGTAATGGCTCTGTCCAAAATCCCGTCCAAGGAAGTCCTGCTGGCACAGTTGGTTGGCTCTTTACAGGGTCCGATCCAGAAGTTGGCTGCTACTTTGCAGGCAGTTGTGGACAGCAAGTCCGACGAAACTGCTGCTTAATTGGATATTTGCAAACTATACTTGTATAAATGAATCGTAAAGGAGATTATTACCATGGCATCTGAAAAGATTTTGAAATTTGTGGAAGATATCAAGGAACTGTCCGTTCTGGAACTGGCAGAACTCGTTGAAGCAATTCAGGAAGAATTTGGCGTAACAGCAGCTGTAGCTGCTGCTCCGGCTGCTGGCGGCGCTGCTGCTGCTGAAGAAAAGACCGAATTTGACGTTGTACTGGCTTCCTTTGGTGACGCTAAGATGGCTGTTATCAAGGCTGCTAAGGACGTTCTGGGTCTGGGCCTGAAGGAAGCTAAGACTGTTGTTGAAGGCGCACCGACTACCATTAAGGAAGGCGTTTCCAAGGCAGAAGCTGAAGAACTGAAGGCTAAGCTGGAAGAAGCTGGCGCTACCATCGAAATCAAGTAATTTGGTTTTTGAGACAAGTTTTTTTGAAAAAGCGATGCAGAAGTTCTGCATCGCTTTTTTTGCGTCTTTCCGAAACATTTACAGCACAAAATGCAGCACCGTCATCATGATCACACCTGGCACGCCCAGTATGGCTGCCTGCAAAAAGTTAAAGAGATTCAGCTCCGGGCAAAACGCAATCACACCCCCAAAATAATGCAGCAAAACAAGCGCCGTCCACCCACTCAATCCCCCAATCAGTATGGAGCGTACGGTATGAAACCGCCGCATATAGTAGAAAAACATTGCAACGCCAAGCAGTCCCCAAATGCTCCAAAATACCAAATCCATCATCTTTTTGCTCCTGTTCTTTTGCTTATCAAAAGCAAATCTCAGCGTAGTTTCCATCCCATTACGTTAATAAGTATGCCAGCGCCATCAGTAGTTTCTGATCGGCACCATCCTTGTACAGCACCACCAACAGCGCCAGGATCATCATTTTATCGCTGTCCAAATGATCCAGCCACTCTTTTGGATGCAGTCCATTCCTTGGAAAAACCGGGAAACCCATTCCCTGCTGCCGGGATTGATTTTGTGTCATACGATTGCCCGGCTGGCTCTGCAGCGGCGGCGGAGAAGGCGGCACATGCTTTGCATGCGCTTGTGCAGAAACAGGAGTGGGTTCTTCCCGAAGCGGCAAAAAACTATAATCCCTGGTGCTGCGGCGCATTTGCTGGGCACGACGCATGGCATTGCTGCGCATTTGATGCAGTTCCGCTTGCGAATATTGTGCCATCCGTCTCGCCTCCTCCGTTTACAAAAAGTCTTTCAGCATGCCGCTGTCCCGCAGAACTGACCAAATGGACAGCAATTTCAAAATTTTTACTGCTTTATCCACCTTTTTCTGCCGTTCTTCTTTCAGGTGCGGCTTCAAAGCAAGCAGCAATTCCGCATCCTTATCTTCTCCAGCAGTCGCTTGCATCAACTGCTGCAACTTGAAAAGCATGCCAAAATCAAATCCTGCGCTGCCTCCCTCCCCTTCCGCCTGTTCGCCCTGTGTTTCTGCCTGAGCGGATTGCGCCGAATCTTCAGAACCTCCGGATTCCGACTGAAGCATTTGCGTCAGTTCCTGAATCTGTTTCATACTTTCCGGATCCGACAGCAGCTCCTGCATCATTCCCATGAGATCATCCATTCGTGCATCGCCTCAATTCTGCTACTTTTTTTCTCCGGTCAATTTTTCATATAGGGCTTTTGCCTGTGGAGCATTCATCAGCTTTTCCACAACCTTTGGATTATTGACCACCTGCTGGAATTTTGCAGCATCCTTCTGGCTCATGTTTTTCATAGCGTTGTCAAACTTTCCGGCCTCCAGATCCTGCCGCAGCTGGGAAGCAGGAATCCCCAGCTTTTTGCTTACCGCTTGCAGCAAGCCTTCCATATGATTTGGATTCACTTTTGGATTGGATCCCATAAAACCAAACTCCTTTCCCCTCATACAGCATCTCGCAGCAGAACCGCCATGCAAATATTTCACTTAAAATATATTGTATTCCCTGCCAATTTATGCTATAATAAAATCGATTACAAATAGAATTTTTTGTTTACCGAACACAAAAAACAAACGGTACAGCATGGCACTGCTGCCGAAAACGAAAGGAAGAAACAGATTGCGGATTATTGTTTTGTCGGATACGCATACCGATTACTGGCGTCTCAGCCAAATTGTACACAAGCATGCAGATGCAGACCTCTTCATTCATCTCGGAGACGGCGAGGAAGAATACCACCTGCTTTGCCAAAACTTTCCGGATTATGCCCCACGGTTCCGCTACGTAAAGGGAAACTGCGATTACGGCAGTCCAGAACCGCTGGAACGTACCATTCCGCTTCCATATGGCCATTGCATCTTTGCCTGTCATGGGCATAAGCTCGGTGTCAAAATGGGCATCGACGGTCTGTTGCAGCGTGCCGCAGAACAGAACTGCGACATTGCCTTGTATGGGCACACCCACATTCAGCATTGCACCTATCAGGATGGCATCTATATCATGAATCCGGGCAGTGCTTCCTGTCCAAGAGATTGCCGTGCTCCCTCTTATGGCATTCTGGATGTGACACCGCAGGGAATCATGACCAACATCGTCTCCCTAACCTAAAAACGTGTTTCCATTCCTTCGTTCTTCTATCAGTATATGCACGGGCTTCTATTTGTTGCCGAAACGACTATATAATGAGGTTTAATTGACATGCAGACACATACACTTCGTAAGCCTTCCAGCGGAAAAGAACCTTATGGAAAAGTTTTTTGCATTGCTTTTTTCTCGCTGCTGTTGGTTCTACTCCCCATTCTCATTGCGGATAAGGGGTATTTTATCTACTATGGAGATTATAATTCCCAGCAAATTCCATTTTATTCTCTTGCAAATGATGCTGTTCGAAGCGGCAGCTTTGGATGGAACTGGTTTACCGATTTAGGATCCAATTTCATTGGTTCCTATTCCTTCTACCTGCTGGGCAGTCCATTCTTTTGGATTACAACACTGCTGCCACGAGGCGCCGTTACCTTCTCCATGCCCATTTTGCTGGCAGCCAAGCACGGCATTGCCGCAGTAACTGCATACGCCTATATCCGCCGTTTTGTACACAGCCAAACAGCAGCATGTGTCGGCGGTCTGCTGTATGCATTCTCCGGATTTCAAATTTACAATCTGTTCTTTAACCACTTCCAAGATGTCACTGCATTTTTCCCGCTTCTGCTCATTGCCATGGAAGAACTGGTCAACAACAACCGAAAGGGGGTCTTTGCCCTCACGGTTGCGCTCATGGGAATTCTGAACTACTTTTTCTTCACCGGTCAGGTTGTCTTTTTGATTCTATATTTCATTGTTCGCTGCTTCTCAAAAGATTTTCTAGCAACCCCGAAAAAGTTTTTGTATCTGGCAATCGAATCGGTTCTGGGCGTGCTGCTGGCATGCTTTATTCTGCTGCCCTCTGCATTGGCGATCCTTGCAAACTCCCGGGTATCGGAACATCTATATGGAAACAGCTTGATTGCATACAATGATTCTGTTCGCATCTGGCGTATCATCCAGAGCTTCTTCATGATTCCAGATGCACCGGCACGTCCCAATCTGTTTTCCTCCAATACAGCAAAATGGTCTTCCATCGGCGGATACCTGCCGCTGTTTGGCATGGCTGGAGCGCTCTCCTTTATGAAGGCAAAGAAACGGCACTGGGCAACGATTTTGACTGTGATCTGTGCCATTTGCGCCTGCATCCCCATTTTAAACAGCGCATTTTATACCTTCAATGGCGCCTACTACGCAAGATGGTTCTACATGCCCATTCTGCTGTTGGCATTGATGACTGCTTATGCACTGGATCATACCAATATCTCGCTGCGATTTGGCATCACTGTCTCTCTGGCATTTCTCAGTGCATGCTTCCTCATCTCTTTCCTGCCGAAAAAGGAAAACGATACCGTTACCTGGTTCTCATTTGCAAACTTCCCGGAACATTTCTACCTGGTACTGATTCTCTGTGCACTCTCCCTGGTATTTGTAATTCTGCTGCACCGTGCACGGAAAAAGCAAAAAAATGTCTGCAAGCCGGCACTGGCAGGCACCATATGCGCCTGCATCCTCTGTACGGCTTCGATTGTTTACTTTGGGGCACAGACACCAGCAGGTGCCAAGCGCTACATTGACCAGGCAATTGATCCGGAACAGGAAGTTTCGCTATCTGTTGATTCCAACCACTTCTTCCGAATCGATATTTCAGAAAACTGTGACAACTATCCGATGCTCTGGAAGCTGCCATGCATGCGAACCTTCCACAGTATTGTCCCGGCTTCCATCATGGAATTTTACCATGCAATTGGTGTCACACGAGATGTTGCTTCCCGAGCAGATCTATCCTATTATACATTGCGTGGATTATTTTCCGTACAGTATTACTACGACCAAATTGCAGAAATCGATCTCTCCACGGAATCGGATCCCCAATCCATCGCACTGCCCGGATTTTCCTATCGCAATACGGAAAATGGATTCCGTGTATATGAAAATACCGCTTATGTTCCAATGGGCTTTACATTCGATCAGTATATCACAGAATCAGACTGGGAAGCCTGTGCAGACAACAAACGTGCCAGTCTGCTGATGCACGCCATCGTACTCAACGACCGGCAAGTGGAACAGTATGGCAGCAATATGCAGCGTATGGACAGCGACCATACCACCTGCACCAAGGAACATTACCTGGAAGATTGTGCTGCCCGTGCTGCTTCCAGCTGTGACTCTTTTACCTATGATTCCAATGGTTTCACTGCCACCATTTCTGCAAAATCCGACAACCTGGTATTTTTCAGTGTACCCTATGAAGCAGGATGGTCGGCTACCGTCGATGGAAAGCCAGTCTCCATTGAACAAGTGGACGTTGGCTTTATGGCGGTTCCGGTAGAGGCAGGCGATCATACCATTGTATGCACTTATGAAACACCAGGACTGCATGCAGGACTTCTGCTTTCAGCCGGCGGACTGGTTCTGCTGCTTGCCTACCTGCTGCTTTGCAAAAAATTCTGTAGAAAAGATCTGGATGCACCGCATGTGCATTACTATGAGGACTTCGATCCGGATGCCGTTTCGGCACATACCGCTTATCTGGAACAACTGATACAGTCCCCATCATCCAAAGATCCGTCTTAAAGGAGGCATTCCTATGCATTTAAAAGAAGAAACCTTAGACAGCCAGAAAACCTATCAGGGAAAAATTTTCTATGTCACGCAAGACACTGCCCGTCTGGAAGATGGCTGCACTGCCATTCGAGATGTGGTGCACCACTCCGGAGGAGTCTGTGTGGTGCCACTGACAAAACAAAATACGGTACTGATGGTTCGGCAGTTTCGTTACCCCATGCAGGAAGTCACATTAGAGATTCCGGCTGGAAAAATCGAGCCAGGGGAAGATCCGGCTGCCTGCGGGCGGCGGGAACTGCTGGAAGAAGTCGGCAGAACCTGCGAAACATACACCTATCTAGGCGCTGTTTACCCCACTCCGGCATATGATACAGAAGTGATCCATATGTACCTGGCGCAGGGCCTCTCGGCTCCGCAGAGCCAACAATTAGATGCAGAAGAGTTTTTGGATATCACCGAGCTTCCTCTGGAAGAAGCAGTGGAACAAATCCTGCAAAACAAAATCCCGGATGCCAAAACACAGATTGCACTTTTAAAGACTTACGTGATGCTGCATAAAAAAAGGGGACTGTAATCCATACAGTCCCTTCCCCGCCAAAGGCGCAGGTTTCCTATTCTATTCAGCAAGTAACGCCATATGCTTTACGAAATGGGTTGCGGTTCCGGCTGAGAAGCCTGTTTTTCCGCTTCCATTAAAGCAAGGTGCTTCTGGTATTCTTCCAAAATCTGCTCTTCCATCATGGTTCTTGCACTGGCAGAAATGGGATGCACAATATCCCGGAAGATTCCGTTTTCATCTTTTCTGCTGGGCATTGCGACAAACAGACGTGCGTCTCCCTGTACAACTTTAATATCATGTACGGCAAGCATGTCGTCAATTGTTACAGAAACAACTGCCCGAAGCCGTCCTTCTGTAAGAATTCTTCTGATTTTGATATCTGTGATTTCCATAAGATGCCCTCCTCTTTCCGCAGCCGAATAAACAGTCTGTTCATTCTGATTGTTGCTTTTGTATCCGGCTTTCGGGAATAGTATGCAAGGAAGCCGGATAAAATATACACAGTGAAACAGGTCAAAACTTTCTATTTTTCGTTTTTTCTCCCCTGTTTTCTGCATAGTCACCAGTATACACGAAAAAAATTAATGATATGAGAAAGAAAAAGGTGGTTTTTTTGAACATTAATATCTTAAATGGTAAAAAGCATATCCATTTTATCGGAATTGGCGGATCCGGTATGTATCCACTCGCACAAATCCTGCACGCCAAGGGATATTTTCTGACTGGCTCCGACAACAACGAAACCGAAACCCTCCAGGCTGTCCGGGACATGGGCATTCCAGTCACACTGGGACAGAAGGCCGAAAACATCGCCGGTGCAGATTTAATTGTACACACTGCCGCCATTATGGCAGATAATCCAGAACTGATTGCCGCAAAAGAAAGCGGTGTCCCGGTTCTGGAACGCAGTGAACTGCTGGGCATTGTAACCAGCTGGTACGACCGCGCCATCTGCGTTTCCGGTACACACGGAAAGACGACCACCACTTCAATGCTGACACAGATTCTGTACACCGCTGGTGTCGATCTCTCTGCTTTCATCGGTGGAAAACTCCCCTGCATCCATGGCAGCGGCCGCTGCGGTTCCAGCGATATTATGACTTGCGAAGCCTGTGAATTTGTAGATACTTTCTTGAAGCTTTACCCCAATCTGTCCATCATTCTGAATATTGACAATGACCATATGGACTACTTTGGCACCATTGACCGCGCCATCGAATCCTTCCATCGATTTGCAGAAAAAACAACCACTGCGGTCTTTTACAATGGAGACGATGCCAATACCTGTCGTGCCATGGAAGGCATTACTGGAAAAGAACGGATTACATTCGGCAAAACCGATCAAAACGACTACTATCCGACCGACATTCGGCGGGTTAATGGATTGGAAACCTGCTTTACAGTCATGTATCAGGGCAAACCGCTGGGTGATGTAACCCTGCACGTTGCCGGACTGCACAACATCACCAATGCACTGGCTGCGCTGGCAGCTGCAAGATACGTTGGCGTCTCCTTTGCAGATGCCGCAAAGGGACTGGCAGCTTTCCGTGGCGCAGGCAGACGGTTCGAAAAGAAAGGCGTTGTAAACGACATCACTTTAGTAGACGACTATGCGCATCACCCGACAGAACTGACTGCAACACTAACTGCTGCTATGGAAATGGGCTTCCATGCCGTATGGGCCGTTTTCCAGCCGTTCACCTTCTCTCGCACTGCAACGCTGCTGGACGACTTTGCAAAAGCACTGTCCATTCCGGATCATGCTGTTTTAACCGATATTATGGGATCCCGGGAAAAGAACACCTATGGCATCTTTACCCGCAATCTGGGCGAAAAGATTCCGGGCGCTGTCTGGTTCCCGCAGGATGAATCCGACCCCAACTCCAACGATACCCGTAAATATGAAAACTTCGAGCAGGTCTGCAACTACATTTGCGATCATGCACAGCCGGGTGATCTGGTGATTACACTGGGATGCGGCGATGTCAACAAGGTCAACCATCAGATTCTGGACACCCTGAAGCAGCGTGCTGCACAGCAAAAATAACGGAGGAGCAGTATGTTAAGCGAACGGGAACAAAAAATTCTGGAGTACATCGAAACCAAGATGGAACTCGATGGCATTCCGCCCACCATTCGGGAAATTTGCAGCGATCTGCAAATCAAATCCACCTCCACCGCCCATAAAGAAGTCAACCGATTGATTGAAGAAGGCTATCTGGTCAAACGGCGCAACAAAAACCGCTCTCTGCGTTCTCCACGCAGAGAGGAACGGAGCCGGGAACCGGGAAAAGAAATTCCGATTCTTGGAACGGTTGCAGCCGGCACGCCAATCACTGCTGTGGAAAACATCATTGGATATATTCACTATGAACCGGAAAAGCAGCATGACAATCCCCTCTTTGCGTTAAAAGTACGGGGAGAAAGCATGATCAATGCCGGCATCTGTGACGGCGATCTAATCATTGTGGAACAGACCGCATATGCAGAAAATGGTGATATCGTAGTAGCTCTGCTCGATCAGGAGGAAGCCACTGTAAAACGTTTCTATAAAGAAAACGGACACTTCCGGCTCCAGCCGGAAAATGACGCCATGGATCCCATCTATACAGAGGACTTGGATTTGATGGGTGTTGTTGTGGCACTGCTTCGGATTTATTCATAAAAAAGTATTTGCATTTTTCGGGAAATGTATTATAATAAAAAGAACAGATCACCTATGGGAAAGGAACTTCATTATGACCAATAAAATCAAAGTCGTTATCTGCGGCAAGGAATTCACGCTGCAAACGGCAGAATCTTCCAATTACATATTTAGTCTGGCACGGACATTAGAAGGCAGAATCAATGAGCTGCTGTCTGCCAACAGCAGTGCTTCCCCGTTCACAGCTTCTATCATGGTAGGCTTGGCTGCACTGGATGACCTGAACAAGGCCAACCAGCGCCTGGATACTCTGCGGGAACAGTCCAAGGAATATGTAGACGAAGCTGGAAAAGCACGTCTGGAGCGGGATGCTGCCTTGCAGCAAGTCGCAGCACTCCAGGCAAAACTGGAACAACTGGAAAATCATGCAAAATCAAACGACTAAATGTTGCCCGGAATTACTGGCGCCTGCCGGCAGTATGGAAGCGCTGCAAGCTGCCCTTCGATGCGGCGCAGATGCAGTCTATGTTGGTGGCACGCAGTATTCCGCACGGCAAAATGCCGGAAATTTTGATTTGCCTGCTCTGGAAGAAGCGGCACGTCTCTGCCATCTGTACGGCGCAAAATTGCATTTAGCCGTCAACACGCTGCTGCTTCCGCAGGAACTGGAAGCCTTTTCTCGTTATATGCAAGCCATCGCCTCCATCGGCGTGGATGCTTGTATTGTACAGGATCTTGGTGCTGCTGCCATCATTCGGCAAGCCATACCAGAAATGCCGCTGCATGCCTCAACTCAACTGACCATTCATTCCCCGGAAGGCGCACGCTTTGCAAAAGAGCAAGGCTTTTGCCGTGTGGTTGCAGCACGGGAACTTTCCCGATCAGAAGTACAGGCGCTTTGTGCCTGTGACATCGAAATCGAACAGTTTGTCCATGGTGCACTTTGCATGAGCGTCTCCGGACAATGTTACTTGTCTGCTATGATCGGCGGACGCAGTGCCAACCGTGGACGCTGCGCACAAGCCTGCCGTCTCCCCTTTTCTGCATCTGGTCATCCCGAACAAGCAGCACTTTCCCTGAAAGATCTTTGCTTAATTCCGTATGCCCAGCAGCTGATTGCAGACGGCATCACCTCTTTGAAAATTGAAGGCCGAATGAAACGACCGGAATATGTTGCTGCTGCCGTTTTGGCTCTGCGTGCCGCATTAAATGGAGAACAGCCGGATTTATCGGATCTGCGTGCAGTCTTCTCCAGAAGCGGTTTTACAGACGGCTATTATACCGGTACCCGCAGCCAGATGTTCGGCAAACGAGAAAAAGAAGATGTGACAGCCGCAAAAGCCGTGCTGCCCCGTCTGGCACAAACCTATCAAAAACTGCCGGATCGCATTCCCTTAGAGATTACTGTTACCGCAATTTCGGGACAGCCTGTTACAGCTACCTTTTCCGATCCAGAAGGACAGACTGTCACAGTAACCGGCGCCGTTCCGCAGCCGGCACAAAACCGTCCTACCGATTCGGCGACGCTACAGCGACAGTTCAGCAAACTGGGCGATACCATTTATATGCTCCAAAGGCTGACCGCTGTTTGTGACGGCACTTCCATGCTGCCAGCTTCTGCCTGGAATGCCCTGCGGCGTGCCGGAACAGCTGCAATGGATGCTGCACGAATCCAAGCGCATACCCCATTCTATTCGGTTGTGCCGCAGTCGTTCCACCCCCTGCCGCATGAAACACCGACTCCGCAAAAGGCACCTGCTTTTTGGGTGCAGCTGCGCACAGTACCAGAAGATTGTTCCTTCTGGCTTCAGCAAGAACGAGTCGCTTTTCTGATGCTGCCCTTGGAACAACTGCTAACAGCAGAACTGCCGCAGGCAGATCGGGCGCGCATCCTGCTGATTCCGCCTCGCTTTACACCCAATCACGCAGAACAAACGCTGCGTCAGCAATTACAGATACTGGCACAAGCTGGCTATCAACATTTATATTGTCAGAATGTGGCACATCTGCGCCTTGGCAAACAGTTACAATTCCACTGTCATGGTGGAACCGGACTGAATTTGACCAATCTCCTGGCACTGTCTGCCTATCCCATGACAGATGCCACCCTTTCTCCGGAGCTGACACTTTCACAGACACGTGCCTGTGCCGGTTCGCTTCCAATTGGAATCTATGGATACGGATATTTCCCGGTTATGTTGATGCGCAATTGTCCCGTTCGGGAAGAAGTGGGCTGCAAATCCTGTACCGGTTCTCTGATTGACCGAACCAATCGAACGTTTGCAGTGCAATGCCAAGCCGGATATACGGAACTATACAATGCCGTTCCCATCTGGCTGGCAGACAAGCAAAAGCAGCTGACCCATCTGCACCACTTGATCTTAGATGTTTCGCAGCTTCCTGCGCAAGCACAGCAGCAAGCTGTTCTGCATGCCTACCAAACAGGCGATCCCAATTTGCCGCAAGCCATTACCCGCGGCCTTTATTTCCGTGGCATTCAATAAACAAAGGAGCTCCTTATGAAATTAAAAATCAAACGTGTTCGTCCCTATGCACAGGTTCCCAAACAAGCAACCACAGGCAGTGCCGGCAGTGATTTATACGCCGCTTTGGAAGAGCCCCTCTCCATTCCAGCCGGAGCAATCCGCAGCATTCCAACTGGTATTGCCGCAGAACCGGACACCGATTCTGTTGCCCTGCTTATCTTTCCCCGTTCTGGACTGGCAAGCAAGCACGGCATCACCCTCGCCAATGCAATCGGACTGGTAGACAGCGACTATCGGGGCGAAATTTGCGTTCCGCTCATCAATTTGGGAAAGGAAGCATTCACCATTGAACCAGGCATGCGCATTGCACAATTGGTGGTCTCTCCCATTCTTCTGCCAGAAATTGAGGTAACGGATACCTTAACAGAGACACAGCGTGGAGCAGGCGGATTTGGATCCACCGGATTAACCTAAGAGAAAGGAGCGGCGGATTTTCTGCTGCGCAGGAAATCCAAAAATCATATGAAAAAGTTTTTTATTTACTTTCTGACCATTGTAGCAGCATTGATGCTGGGAACCGCTTTGGCAGCTGTTTTAAAGCCAATTGATTCCCTCAACTGGCTAATCGCCACGCATTCCATCGGCTTCAATGCCTTCTCCTGCGACCTATACGTGCTGGACTTGACACTGGGATTCCATGTGCGCGTCAGCGTCATCCAGATTATTATGCTCATTCTTTCGATTTTTATTGCACCGAAAATGGAATCTGTCTTCGCAAAATCCAAAAAATAACGGTACCGACAGCATGCTTCGTATCCCAGCACATACAGATCTGTGGCATGCTCCTGCAACTGGCTGGCAGCTGTAAAACCAACCAAAAAAGCAGGGGGAAAACAGACCTGTTTTTTATAAAATTACGGAATTTCAGTTTTGCAAAAAATTCCCCAAAAAAAGATTGTACCACATTGCGTTTCGTGGTATAATGGAATCAAAGGCTTTCAAATAAAACCGTCTTCTGCTTCTCATCCTGAAGATTCCGCTAGCAGGCATTCTGCCTGTTTCTTTTTTTCATGAATTGGCATGATGGATGCGGCAGCAGCATATGAATCAAACAATGAACGGTAACTCTGTACCATCTCGTTTCACAATCGTTGTTTGCGCAAAAGAAAGAAAAGACGCAAACCGCTTTTATCATAGAAGGAGTGCACAAAATGTTTACAAAAGATATCGGAATTGACCTTGGAACAGCAAATACTTTGGTTTATCTGCGAGGACGAGGCATTATTATCCGAGAGCCGTCTGTTGTAGCGGTCAACACCCATACAGACAGCGCAAAATATGTCGGAAAAGAAGCAAAAGATGTCATTGGTCGTACTCCTGGTTCCATCGTAGCCGTTCGTCCGCTGAAAGACGGTGTCATTGCAGATTTTGAGACCACCATTGTCATGCTGCAAGAATTCATCCGCAAAGCGCTGCGTGGAAAAATGTTTACCAAAGCTAGAGTCATTATCTGCATTCCTTCCGGCGTAACAGCCGTAGAACGCCGTGCCGTAAAGGATGCCGCTGATCAAGCCGGTGCCAAAAAGGTCTACATCATCGAAGAACCCATGGCAGCGGCAATTGGTGCTGGCCTGCCGACTTTGGAACCATGCGGCAGCATGATTGTCGATATTGGCGGCGGAACCAGTGAAGTGGCAGTAATCTCTCTGGGCGGCATTGTGGTTTCCCGTTCCGTGCGCTGTGCCGGAGATGAATTGGATGCTTCCATTGTCAACCACATCAAAAAACGTTATAATCTTCTGATCGGTGAACGTACAGCAGAAGATATTAAAGTACAAATTGGTTCCGCCTATCCGGTAGAAGCAGAACAAGTGATGCAGATTAAGGGCAGAAATCTTCTCAATGGTCTGCCGGAAAATGTCAATATTACTTCTTCTGAAGTACGGGAAGTCCTGCTGGAACCGCTGGCTCGCATCATTGATGCCATCAAATATACCCTGGAGCAAACACCTCCGGAATTGGCAGCGGATATCATCGATCACGGTATTACATTGGCAGGCGGCGGCGCTCTGCTGCGGGGCTTGGACGTTCTGGTTCATAAGGAAACCGGCATTCCTGTGTATGTCGCAGAATATCCACTGGACTGCGTTGCAGAAGGAACCGGAAAAATTCTGGAGCATATGGATCTTTACCAAGATACCCTGACTGAAGAAGTCAAATACTACTAAGCGCCTCTTCTGCCTGTGCAGCTTTGCGCAGACTTCGATGTAAAATAGACGTAAGAAGCAAGGACGTGTGAACAAAGAGGATCCATACACGTCCTTTCCGTTTTTCCCGCCGTACCACAAAAGGAGGTCCCTACATGGGAAAATTTTTTAAAAGTGCAAAATTTCGAATCATTCTCTGTATTGTCGCACTTTTGATTGGAATTATGCTGTTTGCTGTGACGCAAAAAGGCTACACCCTGCCGGAAACCGGCGTTGTCGGCACCATTTTGAATCCGGTGCGTAAAGTTTCCAACTCTATTTCCTATCAGGTTGAACGAGGACTGCGTGCCTTTACCGATAAAAAAGCATACCAAGAGGAAAATGAGTCCCTGAAAAAGCAAGTAGCTGCTCTGCAAAATCAGCTGGTGGATTACGACAAGACCAAACAGGAATTGGAAGACCTGCAAGGTTTTCTGGAAATCAAGCAGCAACACACCGAAGATCAGTATTCAGAACCCTGCGATATCATCGGCTATGTAACCAATGACCCATTTGGTTCCTTTTACATCGATCAGGGCAGCAAGGACGGCATCTCCCTCTATGATCCAGTTATCACAGCAGAAGGCGTTGTTGGAATTATTTCCGAAATTTCAGACACCTATGCCACTGTAGAAACCCTGCTCTCCCCAGACTTGTCTATGGGTGCCATTTCCTCCGACGGCAAAAACACCGGCATTGTAGAAGGACAAGTTGACCTTTCTGCCAATCAGCAGTGCCGTATGATCTACCTGGATCAGGATCATACATTAAAAGCGGATGATTTAATCGTCACCTCCAATAGCAGCGGTCTATTTCCAAAAGGATACCTCATCGGTTCGGTTCTGTCCATTGCACCTATGGAAAGTGGTTTGAGCGACTATGCTGTTTTGCAGCCTGCTGTTGATTTTTCAACGCTGACCACAGTTGTGGTTGTTACAGACTTTGAGGGAAAGGAACAGCTGAACCCATGAGAACGTTAAAATCCGCTCGCACTTCCAGCCGGCAAAAACGCTGCACCGTTCTTCGCTGGATTCTATACAGTCTGCTCGTCCTATTCGCCTTTGTCATTGCCGCAGCCGGCAATCATATCAAACCGCTCCTGCTGATCCCCATTGCGTTGTGCATCTCTTCTACTTGTAAGGATGTTCCAGCAGTTGGTGTAGGCATTGTCTGCGGATTCTTATTGGACATCAGCTGCGGGAAACTTTTGGGGTACAACGCCATCATTTTGCTGGCGCTTTGTTTATGCGTGTCTCTGCTCTATACCAATCTGCTCCAGCAGCGTCTGCTCAATATGCTGGTTTTGACTGCTGTTGGCAGCTTTTTGCAGGCAGGACTCGATTTCTTCTTCTCTTATGTAATTTGGGGATATGATCATGTGAATCAAATTTTTCTGACGGTTACCATTCCAAGCTGGCTGGCAACTGTCATCGCAACCATTCCGATTTACTATCTGTTTCGGTTGATTGCCCACTGCTTGTCTCCCAAGCAAAATCGTATCATCCGAGAATCCACCCATTCCTAAGGAAGAAAGGAAGTTTGCCGATCTTATGAAACGAACCGTTGCCACTTACTTAAAAATCATTCTTTCCGTCCTGTTGGTGCTGACCTCCACCTCACTTTGCGGATATCGCCTTTTAAAAATCCAAGTGGTAGACAGTGCAAGCTATGCAACCCGTGCCGCTTCCACCTATACCTATACCCAATCCATTTCTGCCACACGTGGAGAAATTGTGGATGCACAGGGCAACCCCATTATTGAAAATAAAGTGGGATACAATGTAATCATCGAACCGGATAAATTCCCGGATGATTTGGAAAAAGCCAATGCCATTCTGCTTTCCATTGCTGATCTGCTGGAACAGCACAACATCGACATCCAGACCTCTCTTCCCATCACAGAGACTGCTCCGTATGCCTTTACGGATACAGAAGCAGACACCATCTCCAAGCTGAAAGAGCTGCTGAATCTGAATGTCTATGCAACAGCAGACAACTGCATCGATAAGCTGCTGGACGACTACAAAATTGCAGATACCTATACCCAGAAACAGCAGCGCACCATTGCAGGACTTCGCTATGAAATGCTGCTGCGTGGCTTTTCCCTGAGCAACCGTTTTATCATTGCAGAGGATGTCCCCATTGAAGTGGTTACAGAAATTAAGGAAAACAGCATCCGTCTGCCTGGCATCAACATTGTGGAAGAGGCAACCCGAAGCATTGCGCAAGCAGATATCATCCCACACGAAATTGGTACCGTTGGCCCAATTTATGCAGAAGAATACGCAGAACTGGCACAAAAGGGCTATGACCTGGATGACACCGTTGGAAAGAACGGCATTGAACAGGCAATGGAATCTGAACTGCGTGGAACCGACGGCGAAAAAACCATCACTGTGCAAAACGGAAGTGTGCTATCTTCCGAAGTTTCCAAACCTGCACAGTCCGGGCACACCGTGCAGCTGACTGTCAACAGCGATTTTCAGCGGGATTTGCAAAACATTCTGACTGGATTCATTCAAAACTTTGATTCCATTCGGGATGCCAAAACCGAAGAGGAAGGACTCGGAAAAGTTACAAGTGGCTCTATTGTCGTATTGGATGCCAAAACCGGTGCCGTTCTGGGCATGGCAACGGCGCCAACTTATGACTTATTGACCTATAAGGACAATTACGAGTCCCTGACCAAGGATGAAAACAGTCCGCTGCTGAACCGTGCTACTTCCGGTTTATACCGACCCGGTTCTACATTCAAGACCATTACGGCAACAGCTGGTCTCTGCGAAGGAATCGTCGATGCCAACAGCACCTATTTCTGCGGACAGACTTACCTTTTCCATGACCACACATATAGCTGTACCGGCTCACATGGCAACATCGGCATTGTCCGTGCACTGGAAGTATCCTGTAACATCTACTTCTATCACCTTTCCGAAGCGCTGACCATTGACCGCATTACCGATTATGCAACCCAATACGGATTGGGACAGCATACCGGACTGGAAACCGGAGACGCTGCCGGACACCTTTCCGATCAGGAAATTTTCGCAGAGCTCGGACAGGAATGGACTGTTGGTCAGGTTTTACAGACTGCCATCGGACAAGGCGAATGGGCTGTCACACCGCTGCAAATGGCAGTGGTTGCCAACACACTTGCCAATGACGGCGTACGGTATCAGCCGTACTTGGTGGACAGCATCTGGGACTACAACCAGGAAACTATGATTCGGAAAACCGAACCAACCGTTGCTGCAACCATTAAAAATAACAACAGCAGCTACTTTGACACCATTCAACAAGGTATGATTGCCGCTTCTACCAATATGCCGGGACAGTATTCCCTTTCTGACCTGGGCTATTCGGTTGCCATTAAAACCGGTACCCCACAGGCTGGCGGTGGACGGGTACAGGATTCCTTCTTCATTGGATATGCACCGGCAGACGATCCGCAGATTGCATTTGCCGGAGTGGTAGAAGGTGCAGAATACTCCAAGTACATGATCCGCTCTATCTTAAAAGCATATGAAGACCGTTTCGTTCACCCAGCTGATCCGGCGACTACCACAACAGCTGCTGCTTCCGCAGCCGGTACAACGACTGCAACAACCGTTTCTCCAAATGAATAACAGCTTTTTTTCGGTGCTCTTTCCTGCAAACATGTCAAAATGCACAAAACCAAAATTATGAAAAAAGATAGATTGCACAATTTTATTATTTTTCGCTGTAAAATCTTTGACAAAATCCAAATTTACGAGTATAATAAAAGATGAAACGGTGAATCAAAAAACGGACTACCAGCAATAAACGAAGTAACACCAGACGAACTTTATTTAGAAATTGCATCACAATTTCTAGAACAACCACTACAATGATAAACTGTTATTTGCATTTGAAAGGACTGATTCTGGCATATGACAATTGCACTGATTGCACATGATGCAAAAAAAGAATTGATGGTTCAATTTTGCATCGCTTACTGCGGAATTCTGGCTCGGCATACTCTTTGCGCAACCGGAACCACCGGCAAACAGGTCAGCGAAGCAACAGGACTGAAAATTCAACGGTATTTAAGCGGCTCCCAGGGCGGAGATCAGCAGATCGGCGCACGCATTTCCTGCGATGAAATCGATGTTTTGCTCTTCTTCCGTGACCCGATCAACCGCAAGGCTTCTGAACCAAATGAAATGAACTTGTTGCGTCTTTGCGATGTGCATAACGTCCCCGTGGCCACTAATATTGCAACAGCAGAAGCACTCATTATGGCATTGGAACGCGGTGATCTGGATTGGAGAAAAATTGGACATCCAACGGTTTAAACAATTGATCAGCTGACAACACAACACCTGATATTCGGATCCGCTTTGCTGCACAACGGTGCGCTCCATGCGGAATCCATACCATGTCCCTTGCTATAAGGGACAATTTTTTGCAAGAACGTGTATCCGTTTCGCACACTTTGTGCCTTTTTGTACATGAAGTTGCGGACAAGCACTTGCATGCGAATTGTAGGAGGTTATGATGGCAAATAAATTTACACGCCCGCAGGGAACAGAAGATGTTACCCCAAAGCAAATCTATAAATGGCATACCGTGGAAAAAATTGCAAGGGAAACGGCTGAAGCTTTCGGCTATCAGGAAATCCGTGTCCCGACCTTTGAACAAACCGCTCTGTTCCAGCGTTCTGTTGGAGAAACAACCGACGTGGTACAAAAAGAAATGTACACCGTTGTCGCAAGAGAAACAGAATTTACCCTGCGACCAGAGGGAACTGCCGGCACCATTCGTGCCATGCTGCAAAACGGTATGCTCAATGACGCTCTGCCGCAAAAGGCATTCTATATTCTGTCCTTTTTCCGCCACGAGCGTCCGCAGGCAGGCCGCTTACGGGAATTCCATCAGTTTGGTCTGGAAATGGCAGGAAGCGCCAGCCCGGCAGCAGATGCGGAAATCATTTCCCTTGCCAAGCAAGTGATGGATCGTGTTGGTTTAAAAGGCATTGCACTGAACATCAACTCCATTGGATGCCCAACTTGCCGTGCTGGATACCACCAGGCACTGCGTGCGTATTTTGCCGACCGGGAAGCAGAACTGTGTGACACTTGCCGTACCCGTCTGGAAAAAAATCCCATGCGTATTCTGGACTGCAAAAGTCCGATTTGTTCGGAAATCGCAAAGGGTGCGCCGGTTATTCTGGATTATTTGTGTCAGGAATGCAGCGATCACTTTACCCTGCTGCAAAGCTATCTGAAAAATTTAAACATTGATTTTACCATCAACCCCAAAATTGTCCGGGGACTGGACTACTACACCAAAACTGTATTTGAATTCGTTACAACGGAGATTGGTGCACAGGGTACTGTCTGCGGCGGCGGTCGTTATGACGGTTTAATTGAGCAGCTCGGCGGCGCACCAACACCGGCAATGGGCTTTGGCATGGGTTTGGAACGTCTGATTCTGACCATGGAAAAGCAGGGCTGCGCATTCCAGGAGCCAACCCCTTGCGACCTGTATCTGGCGCCTATGGATCCGGAATCGGTTGCCCCTGCTATGCAGCTGGCACAGTCGCTTCGGGAAATGGGCTATCGGGCAGAATATGACCTGATGAACCGTGGCTTGAAAGCACAAATGAAATTTGCCAATAAAATTGGCGCAAAATTTGTTATCGTCCTGGGCGAAAATGAGCGCACCACGAAAGAAGCCAAGATCAAATGGATGGAAACCGGTGAACAATTCTCAATTCATCTGGATGATCGTTTCCCACAGGAATTTGAAAATCTTGCAATCCAGTTCCTGTATCAGGATGTATTAGCAGAATTTGAGGAGGAACAAGCATAATGGATACCATGAAAGGATTAAAGCGTACCTGCTATTGCGGCGAGGTGTCTGATGTCGGAACCACTGTCGTAGTAGGCGGATTTGTTCAGAAAGTCCGGAATCTCGGCAACTTAATTTTTATTGACCTGCGGGATAAGACCGGTATTGTACAGCTGGCATTCAACGATGAAACAGATCGTTCCATCTTCGAGAAAGCTGCAACTTGCCATAGCGAATATGTGTTACTGGTCAAAGGAACTGTTATGCAGCGTTCCAATGTGAATCCGGATATGAAAACCGGACAGGTAGAAATTTTGGTGGATGACCTGCGGATTCTGGCAAAAGCACAGACCCCGCCGTTCGCCATCACCGATGAAACCAAGGTCAACGAAGAACTGCGCTTAAAGTATCGTTATCTGGATCTGCGCCGTGCGCCGCTTCAGAGAAATTTAATTATGCGTCATGAGATTGCCCTGGCTGCAAGAGAATACTATTATGCCAACGGCTTTACTGAAATCGAGACACCGATGATGATGAAATCCACCCCGGAAGGTGCAAGAGATTATCTCATTCCGTCTCGCATTCACAATGGAAAGTTCTATGCTCTGCCGCAGTCTCCTCAGATTTACAAGCAGCTTTTGATGGTTGCCGGAATGGATCGGTACATTCAGATTGCACGATGCTTCCGGGATGAGGATTTGCGTGCAGATCGTCAGCCGGAATTTACACAGATCGACTTGGAAATGTCCTTTGTAGATGTAGACGATATTCTGGAAATGACAGAAGGATTTGTACAGTACCTGTTCAAGAAGGTATTGAACTTAGATGTGACACTGCCGCTGCCTCGTCTGACCTATGCAGAAGCCATGAACCGCTATGGATCTGATAAGCCGGATACACGTTTCGGCATGGAATTGCAGGATATTTCTTCCCTGGTACAGGACGTAGACTTTGCAGTCTTCCGCAATGCATTGGAAGCCGGCGGAAGCGTGCGCGCTATCGTCGCCAAGCAGGCAGTGAAAACACTGACCAGAAAAGAAATCGACAAGCTGACAGAAAAAGCAAAGGGAATCGGTGCGAAGGGACTTGCCTTCATCCGCTGGAATGATGCTGTTCCAACCTGCCCATTTGCAAAGTTCCTGCCGGAAGGAAAACTGAACGAAATCATTTCCTTCCTGGGCTGTGAACAAGGTGACGTGGTATTGATCGTTGCCGATAAGAACAAGGTAACGCTGCCGGTACTGGGCGCTCTGCGTCTGCAAGTTGCCAAGCAGCTGGATTTGATTCCAAAGAATCAATTCAACTTCCTGTGGATTACACAGTTCCCGTTCTTCGAATGGGACGAAGAATCACAGACCTGGATGGCAATGCATCATCCTTTCACCATGCCAATGGATGAATGTCTGGATGATCTGGACACCCATCCGGAAAAAGTAGTGGCAAAGGCATTCGATCTGGTACTGAACGGAACCGAGCTGTCCTCTGGATCCATTCGTATTACCGATTATGAATTGCAGCAGAAAATGTTCGAAGCACTGGGCATGGATGATGCGGAAATCGAAGCAAAGTTCGGCTTCCTGGTAGATGCCTATAAGTACGGTGCACCACCGCACGGCGGCTTGGGCATTGGTCTGGATCGTCTGGCAATGGTAATGTTACAGGCTGAGAGCCTGCGGGATGTCGTTGCCTTCCCGAAGGTACAGAACGCAAGCGAACTGATGAGCGAATGCCCGTCTCCGGTTGACCCGGAAAGCTTAGAGGTTCTGGGCATTCAAATCAAACCACAAAAAGCAGAATAAATAGAAGCTCTAAAAAACGCCTTCCCAACATGCCGGGAAGGCGCTTTTTGTCTGTTAAATACTTGAATGGGCTGGAATCCGAATCCGCCTGTTCCTGTTTCATCCTCTTTTTTGCAAAATCTGTTCCAATGCTGCAAACGCCTGTGCATCCGGCTGCTGCAAGCCGTAACGTACCTGATTATATCCATCGGTCAGCTGTTTCCAAGCAGCAGCCTGTTCCGGCCGAATCTGCTGTACCTGCTCCAAAATCTGCTCGGCGCTTTCCCATGGATACACCGCAACACCTGCTGTGGAGAGTTGCTCCACTGCCAGTGCGTATCCCAATCGATAGCGCTGTGCATTCTGCGGAAGACTTCGATAGCGGCGATACTGTCGGTTCCAATTCTTTCTGGTTTGATTGGGTTTCTTTTTGGCAGATGACTGTTTCTTTCCGGGTAAACTGCGCACTTCATCCAGATAAGCACCTGAGCGTGCAGACTGCGTCTCCCAGTCGCCCGGATGAAACCACTGCCGCAGCTGATACACCAAAGCCTGCCAGGCATACTGCAACCTTTCCAGAATCCATGTTCGGTTCCAAATGAAAACCACCGCCAACAGCAAGACTGCACTGGAAAGAATCAAAATCGCCCAAAAAGAAGTATGCTGTGCAGCTGCCTCCTGCATGCCATCGGATGCCGGAATGGCACCTGTCTCATTGGTTCCGGTGTCTGGAAACAATCCCAACAACCAGGAAAGCACTCGTTCTATTCCAATTAGCAACCAGTGAATTCCGAAGCGCAGACCGGCTGCAATCCATCGATTCAGCCATGCAACAATTGCTACCACACCAAATGCAATCCCAATCAGACGAATATTATAGCGAAACGCAGGCATTGCATCCTGTTCAACCCCATCCCTGGCTCGACTGAGAGACCGTTCCATGCCAGCCGCATGATAGGCAACGGCAAATACCAGTGAAACCAACAGGAACACAACAATGGCAATCCAACCAAACGGCGCTCCCCCACGCAGCCCAATCAAAAGCCCCGGCACCACGGTCCAAGTACAGATTGCGGCATAGAAATACGGATTGACCAGCTCCATCCAGCTGCGCTGCTGAATCCGAATGGCTGCCTGATACAGCAAAACAGTCCATCCTACTGCAACATAGCGAAAAAAAGGTTCACTCCAAGAAGCAGTCAACTCAAAACAAACGGCACCCAATCCGATTCCAACCAGCCAACAGAACAGCCAAAACCAGATTTTTGCATGCCGACGGCGAAACCGACGCATCAAACATTCCTGCAAACGAGCCAGCTCCGAAAGAAGCGGCAACCCAATCAAAGCAAAAATGACTTGCCAAGAGGCAGCCCCACCATAAACCATTAAAAAGGATACAACCGGATAAAGAGAAAGCAGCAGGGCGCTGCTGCAAATATGATGCAATCTTTTCGTCATCTGTCTGCCTCCTTCCTTTCTGCCGGTGGAAGAACCGCATCTGCAAGTCCAAGTGGATCCATTCCTCTTGCGGTGACCAAAATCCTGGACATCCGCTGCCGACGACGCCATGCCTGCAATTCTTTAGTCGTATAGGGTGTGATGCAAATCTGTGCCTCATGCATGCCGCACGGTGGGACTTCCTGCAAAAACTGCGAAAGGGATTGGGTTGGGGGATCTTCCAAACGAGCCAAAAAGCGGCGCAGCTCCGGTTCCTGTGCCATTCGTGTCAACATGATAACAGAATAGGGGGACTCCGCTCCACTGATGCACCCATTCACCCAAAGCTGCACTGAGATGCCCTGCAACAGCGCCTCCTGTACACAGCGCAGTGCAACCCGAATGCTATGTTCCAATCGATCCGCATACCAAACGTTTCTGCTGGCAGAATCTGGGTCAGTCTGCAAATTGAGTAGAATTCGAATGGATGGAACTGCTGTGTACAGTTCCTGCCGAACCATCAGCCGCTGTGCTTTGGCGGTTGCGTTCCAATGTATGCGATTCCAGGCATCTCCTGCCTGATAGGGTCGTACACCGGCGCTGTAAAACGGATCCGGCAGTCCTCGCCGCTGCAAGGTCTGTGCATCCCCAAATGCCAAAAGCTGCTGCCAAACAGGTGCTGCCTGCTCATAGGGAATTGGCAGCACCAAAATCGGATTTCCACGATCTTCCACACGCATCGACTGCCTGGTATTGCCCAAAAGATTGGCAGTCATCAAGAGGGCATGTTCGATCGAATACGTCCCACGTTTATTGGCCCGCACCTGCCAGGTTCGGCGCACTTGACTATAACTTTTCACAGCAAAAATACTCGTTAAAACCTGCACTTCTCCGGTCTGTACCGTATGGGCACCAGAAACCTCCAACCATTTTGGAAGCGTCAGCTCTGCCTTGAGCCAGGGCAGCGGCAGAAATTTCTGGTTTTCCAGTTCCTCGACCAGTTCCAAGACAGAACCCTCCGGCACTTCCTTCTGCTGAAAATAACAGCGATACTGAAGATGCCGCAATCCATAACGACTATACAACCAGCCTTCCAGCAGCATTGCTGCCACCAGAAGCAATACAACGCCTAACAGTTCCATAGGGATTCTCGTGGAACCGGAACTGTTTCCAAAATGGCTCTCACCATTGCCCGTCGCTGCCCCAGATCATCCGTCCAATCCGGTGTTTGTGCGATCAAGCGGTGTGCCACAACTGGCACCGCCATCTGCTGTACATCATATGGCGTCACAAAATCCCGTCCCTGCATGGCTGCTGCACTTTTGGCAGCATGTGCCAGTCCGAGCATTCCACGTGGACTCAGTCCCAACTTAACTTCCGGTGCAGTACGAGTGGTATGCGTAAACGCCAGGATATAATCCTGCACAGCATCTGTCAGCCGTACTTGTGTTACAAGCTGCTGGGCATGCTGCAATTCTGCTGCGGATGCGACACACGGCAGCTGCTCCGGAACCACTTGCCTGCCCTGCAATAGCTGTTTTTCTGCTGCCGGCTCTGGATATCCCATCTCTAAGCAAAACAAAAAGCGATCCAACTGTGCCTCTGGAAGCGGAAAAGTCCCCTGCAATTCAATGGGATTTTGAGTAGCAAGCACCAAAAATGGTGCTTCCAGTGGATAGGTGATTCCATCCACTGTCACTTGTCGTTCTGCCATACACTCCAATAAGCTGGACTGCGTACGCGGTGCAGCACGGTTGATTTCATCTGCCAGCACCACATTGGCAAATATAGCACCCTTCCGAAAACAAAAGGTCTGCTGTTTCTGATCGAAATAATGGATGCCAGTCAGATCGGAGGGCAACAGATCTGGTGTAAATTGAATGCGGCGGCAGGTTCCCTCTATGGAAGCTGCCAGTGCACGGGCAAGTGTTGTTTTTCCGGTACCGGGAAGATCACTCAGCAGTACATGACCACCGCAGAGCAGCGCTGCCACGATCTGCTCAACTGTTTCTTGCTTTCCTAAAATCGCACGGGAGAGATTTTCCCGCAATGCCGATACCATCGGCTGAATGGTATATTCCATGCAAAGTTCCTCTCTACTGTGCAAACTGACTCTGGTACAAGTTGGCATAGAAGCCACCCTTCCGCATCAAGGTTTCATGTGTGCCCTGCTCCAGCACATTGCCGTTGTTCATCACCAAAATCCAATCGGCATTCCGAATGGTGGAAAGACGATGCGCAATGATAAAGCTGGTTTTACCCGCCATCAATTTTTCAAATGCCTTCTGAATCCGCTGTTCTGTTCGCAGGTCAATGCTGCTGGTGGCTTCATCCAGAATCAGGAATGGCGGATTGGTCAGCATAATACGGGCAATACAAAGCAGCTGCTTCTGTCCCTGAGACAATCCGCCGCCGTCTCCATTCAAAACGGTATCATAGCCATTAGACAGCCGACGAATGAATCCATCTGCATAGGCTGCCTTGGCTGCGGCAATGATTTCTTCCCGGGAAGCATCCGGTCGGCTGTAGGCAATGTTCTCTGCTACTGTTCCGGTAAACAACCAGGTATCCTGCAATACCATCCCGAAACAATCACGCAGACTATCTCGTTTCACTTCATTGACCGCTTGTCCAGAAACTGTAATCCGTCCACTGTTGACATCATAGAACCGCAGCAACAGGTTGATCATTGTCGTTTTGCCGCATCCGGTCGGGCCAACAATGGCGATCCGCTGCCCCTGCCGAACCGATAAATTAAAATCTGTAATCAACGGACGATCCGGCACATAGGAAAAGTGCACATGTTCCAGCTGCATGGTACCATCGCAGTGCTGTAAATCCGGCAGCTTGCTGTCATCAGATTCCATCGGAGCATCCAATACGGCAAATACCCGGCGTGCAGAAGCCAATGCATTTTGCAGCTCTGCCACAACGCCGCTGATTTCATTAAACGGCTTGGTATACTGATTGGCATAGGTCAGGAAACTGGTCAGCTGTCCGACAGTAATAACGCCCAGCAGTGCAACATTTCCGGTTGCCGCCAATGCACCGCATACACCGACTGCCGCATAAATTAGGTTGTTCACAAACCGCGTGCTCGGATTGGCAGCCGAAGAGAAGAAAGTTGCCTTCAAACCGGCTGTCTGCAATTCGCTATTGATGGATTGAAAGCGGTCTTCTGCCCGCTTCTCATAGGCAAACGCCTTGACCACTTTTTGCGAGCTGATCATCTCCTCTGCCAGTGCACTGAGTTCGCCTCGAACCTGTGACTGTTTCAAAAACGAATTTCTGGAAAGCGTAGTGATCTTTGCAGCCACAAACAGCGAAAGCGGCGTCAAAACTACAACAATGACTGTAATTTTCACATTGATGGTCAGCATGAAAATCAATGTTCCAAGGATGGTAAAGATTCCCGTGATAAACTGTGTGAATCCTTGCAAGAGCCCTTCTGAAATGATTTCCATATCGGTAACGGCACGGCCGATCAGGTCACCCTTTGCCTGTCCATCAATATAAGAAATCGGAACATGCTGCAAGTGATCAAATACCTGACAGCGCAAATCCCGAATGGTATATGCTGCCAAACGATTGGTACAAAGGGTCATTGCCCATTGGAATGCACCGCTGACCAGGATGGAGAGCATCAGCAGCAATGCCAGATGCTGTAACCGCTGAAAATCAACATCCCCCGGTCCAATCATACAGTCCACAGAATAGCCAATTAGAATGGGAATCACCAAAGACAACCCAGTTCCAATCAATGCAAATAACATGGTCCAAGCAAAATATCCCCGATAGGGTTTTAAATACGATAAAATTCGTTTAACGACTGACATGGTGCACACCCTCCTTAATTTGCCATTTGTGAAGCGTAAATTTCTGCATAAACGGAACAGCTTTCCAAAAGCTGCGCATGGGTTCCTGCCCCCACACATACACCATCTTCCATGACGAGAATGTGATCGGCATGCTGTAAGGAGGTCGCACGCTGCGAAATGATAATCTTTGTTGTATGCGGCAATTCCCGTTCCAATGCCTGCCGCAAAGCAAGGTCAGTTGCATAGTCCAGCGCACTCATACTGTCATCCAGAATCAGCAAATCCGGACTGCCAACTAACGCGCGGGCAATGGTCAAACGCTGCCGCTGACCGCCGGAAAAGTTCTTTCCGCCCTGTGCAACCGTTGTTTCCAGCTGATCTGGCAGCTGCTGCACAAACTCCCATGCCTGTGCAATTTTCAAGGCAGTAATGAGCTCCTCTTCGGTTGCATCCTGCTTGGCCCAGCGCAGGTTGTCCGCAATGGTGCCGGAAACCAAAGTGGCACGCTGCGGAACAATTCCAACCGCCTGGCGCAGCGCTTGCAGATCATAGCAATCGACCTGCTTTCCATATAGGGAAACCGTTCCCTCCTGCGGATCGTAGAAGCGGGGAATCAAAGCTGCAACCGTACTCTTTCCGCTTCCGGTTCCGCCGATAATGCCCAGCGTTTGACCAGGCTGCAAATCAAAGGAAATCTGGCTGACTGCCGGTGCACCAGCATTCGGATAGGAAAAAGTCACGTTGTCAAATACCACCGCAGCCGTACTGTGATCCTGCTGCAAGGTATCTGTTCCGCCAACCAAATCCGGCTGAATCTCCAACACTTTGGAAATACGCTTGGCAGAAGCCTCCGCCTTGGTTAAACTTACCATCAATTCTGCTGCCCGCACCAGTGCCAATGCAATCTGCGTCATATAGTTGACGAATGCGGTCACTTCGCCCTGTGTCAGAGAGCCTGTGTGAACTTGAAAGCCGCCAAACCAGAGCACTGCGACAATTCCAAGGTTCATAATCAAAAATGAAATCGGGTTGAGCAAAGCAGAAACCCGACCAACTGCAATGACCTGCTCCGACAGTTCTCCGCACGCCTGCGCATAGGCCTGGCTCTCCTGCTTCTGTCTGGAAAAGGCACGAATGACACGCACACCGTCTAAGTTTTCTCTGGTACGCCGTGCAACTACATCCAACTGCCCCTGGTTGGATTCATAATGCGGAATGGTGTAATGCATGACACGATACAGAATGTAGCTAATCAACGGCACCACAATGAAAAAGATCAGGGACAGCTTTAAGTCAATGCGTATGGACATCACAGCTGCACCAATAATCAGAAATGGCGCACGGGTTCCAAGCCGAATGAACATGTTGACACCGCTTTGCAGGGTGTTGCTATCCGTATTCAGCCGAGTAATCAGGGAAGCTGTTCCCAAATGATCCAATTCCCGATGGGAAAGGGTGTTGATATGATGGTACAGCGCATTTCGCAGCTGCGTTCCGAATCCATAAGCGCACTTCGCAGCAAAATACTGACAAATCAGTGCAAAGATCAGTCCACAGACTGCCAGCAGCACCAAAACACCACCCATTTTCAAAATATAATGGGTGTCCCGATTGGTAATGCCCACATCAATCATTTTTGCCATTACCAGCGGAACAATTAGTTCAAAAATTGCCTCCAACAACTTAAAAACCGGCCCGAGGCAAAATTCCTTCCAGTATCCCCGAAAATAGGGAATCAAACGCTTCATACTTCCATCTCTCCTTTTATGATTCTTACTTTTTATTATAGCCTGTTTTCCTTGTTTTGGCAAGAAAAACTTTCTTTTTAGAAAAGCCATTTGCGCTTGCAGGAAAAGAAAATTTCCATGCATTCGCTCCTGCCTCATCATTGTATCGGATGCTTTATAAAAAGAATATGATTCATCAAAATTCCTTTTTTATTATTTTTCTTTTTTAATATTGACGCCATTCCATTTTTGTAGTATCCTATATATGGAAGGATATCATTTTAGATTAATTTTGATATTTTATTTTGGGAAAGGATGCGTGTTTGTTATGAAAAAATTATTTGCTTGTACCGCTGCGCTTGCTTTGCTGACAGGTGCCTGCTTTGCCCTGCCGGCTTCCGCAGAAGAAACCACTTATCGTCCTGGTGACGTTGACATGGACGGAAAGCTTACCGCCATGGATGCAAGTCTCATTCTGGACTGCTATGCTGCATTATCCGTAGACGAACCATCTCCGCTTACAGAAGCGCAAACTGCTCTGGCAGACTATGATGGCGATGGAAAAATCACGCTACAGGATTCTATCCAAGTGTTAGTACATGGAGACTATCTTGCATATGATGTCAACTTAGATGGTGTGGTGGATGCAAAGGATGCCGAATTGGCTGCGGAAGCTTACACCACATTTCAAAAGGAACATCCCGGCGAAGCACTAACTTGGAAAAATGTAGATGCCGATTTTATGCTGTCTCCCTTACAGGTTGCCAATTTTGCAATCACCAATGTTTGGGAAAGCTCCAATGATTTTGTTATTTCCCCACAGTCTATCCGCTGGTTCTGCAATTCGAAACTGAATGTTCCATCTGGTGACGTGGATTTGGACGGAACCGTTTCCCTGGATGATGTGACTGCTATCCTGACGGAATACACACAATTGTGTGTGGAAAAAGATCCAATATTCAATTCTCTGCAAACCATTCTGGCAGACACCAATGAGGATGGTGTCGTTTCCGCAGGAGACGTGACAGCTGCCCTCTGCACGTATATGGATGGCTCTGTGAAAACAGCTCAATAAGCCTTTTACAATTCTCCTTTTTTTGCAGCCGCTTCCTTTAACCGGAAGCGGCTGCTTCTTTTTCAGAAAATGACAATACTCCATGTATAATTCTTCCGATTTGCGTTCAAACTAGAATCGGAGGTGTTATCCATGAATCCTATTGGACATTCTGAAAAATCAAAGTCCCATCGTTCCCGATACCGTGGATTTTATACGGCTCTGGCAGTGAGTTTGGCAATGATCGGTGCCGCCTGCTGGTTCGCCTACAAAACCACATCGGATTCCCTGGAGGAAAATCTTTCTTCCGTAACCGAGTTTGCACAGCTTCCAAGCGGCAGCACCACGACTCCCAATTCCTATGCAGCAGCTGGTGTCCCGGCAACCGTAACGGCTCTCTTCACCGCTCCTGTGGAAACCGTGCCGACTACTGTGCCCATTCAAGAAGAAGCATCCCCTGTTCCGGAGTCAACAGAAGCAGAAACAGAATCCGCAACAGAAGCCGCAGAAGAAACCATTGCACATGTTTTGGTTCGTCCGCTGGAAGGCGATATTCTGGCTCCCTTTAGCGACGGAGAACTGGTCAAATCAGAAACCACCGGTACATGGCAGACCCACAACGGCGTGGATCTTCTCTGTGAAACCGGCACACCGGTCAACGCAATGGACAACGGTACCGTTACCCAAGTGGTACAGGATCCCATCTGGGGCTACTGCGTGACCATCGACCACGGCAACAACGTAGAAAGCCGATCCTGCGGTTTGGATGCAAATGTTCTGGTCAAAGAAGGCGATGCCGTGGAAAGTGGGCAGCAGATCGGCACCACTGGCAACACTGCTGACATTGAAAGCAAATTGGAACCCCATCTGCATTTTGAAGTTCGGCAAAATGGACAGTATGTGGATCCCATTGCCTACCTGGAATCCTGATAAAAAAGCAGACAGTCCCACATGAAAAATGGGTACTGTCTGCTTTTTGCATTGATTATGATTCCTGTAAATAAGCCTGAATGGCTTGTTCCACCCGTTTGTATTCTTCCTGAAACTCCAGCGCAGAAATCCGAAGCGCACCATTTCCCAAAATGATGATCTGCTCCTGATAATCTGATGTCACCACACGAACCCGATGCCTTTTTCCAAGGTCATGCGTTGCCTTTTCAATGTAGGAATCCGCTGTCTCTGCTTCCTTGGTATAGACCACATGAATATTGTGCACCTGCTCCACAGAGCCGGGATTGCCTTTCACTTTATACGCATCAAACACCAAAATAACAGCACATTGCCGAAAGCCTTGATAATTGCAAAGCAAGTGAATCAATTGACTGCGTGCCAAATCCAGGCTTTCCTGTGCCAGGGCTTTTAAATTCTCCCAGGCAAAGATGACATTATAGCCATCGACCAGCAAATACTCCGGCCCCTCTGGGACAGCCGGAACGGCAAGCTGCTTGGTAGTGGCAGTCTGTGCTTCCGGTGGTTTTTCCATTGCATACCGCAAATCCCGCCGAATGGGGCCATAGGTTCGTTCAAAGATCTTCAATAGTTCCTGATCCTCTGCCAACCGGCTGCAATAGCGGCGTACCTGCTGCTGGGAAACAGCTGGCAATTCCGGTTCTGCCTGCGGAGCAGGCGGCTCATAGGAAACATGTGCATGCTGTGGCACTTGATCCCATTTTACAGCAAATCCGGCACCATGTGCACAGAAAATGGAATCGGCTGGATGCTCCAAATCCCGTACACAGTCATATCCAATGGCAGCAATGACAGCCTCTGCATTGTGACAAGGCGCATAACCGCTCAGCATACAGCTCAGTCGTCCCATTCCATGCGTATAGTTGTTGACCTGACTCTGGTACCCCTGCATTTCTGAAACGGGTGCTTTTCCAGTCAGAACAGCCAGTTCGCCCATGGTTTCCGGCCCGGAAAAGGTTCCGTCCATGCGCTGAATGTCCGCAATGGCACGCCCGACACAATCAGATGGAAGCTCCAACCGAAACTGATACCATGGCTCCAGCAAAACCGATTTGGCCTGCATCAGTCCCTGGCGAACCGCCCGATACGTTGCTTGCCGGAAATCTCCACCTTCTGTATGCTTTTGATGCGCACGACCTGCCACCAGTGTGAGTTTGACATCCGTCAGCGGTGATCCAGTTAGTACACCAACATGTGTTTTTTCCTTGAGGTGCGTCAAGATCAACCGCTGCCAATTTCGATCCAATTCCGATTCTGAACAATTCGATGCGACCACCAGACCGCTTCCTGGCTTTCCCGGTTCCATCCAAATATGTACCTCCGCATAATGGCGCAGCGGCTCATAGTGTCCGATGCCCTCTACCGGCTCTGCAATGGTTTCCTTGTAGGCAATGCTGCCCTGTGCAAATTCTATAGCTGTCTGATACCGTTCCTGCATCAGACTTTTCAAAATTTCCAGCTGCACATCTCCCATCAGCTGAATATGAATTTCCTGCAACTGTGCATTCCACATCACATGCAGCTGCGGATCTTCCTGCTCCAACTCCCGAAACTGCCGCAAAACAATGGTAGCATCCTGCTCCGGTTCCAGTATGACCCGATAGGTCAGCACTGGTTCCAGAACCGGCGTTTCCGAATCCGGCTCTTCGCCCAATCCCTGTCCCGGATACGTCTGCGTCAATCCAGTCATCGCACAGACCATTCCCTGCTGTGCCGCTTCTAATGCCTGAAATTTTTCGCCGGAATATCGGCGAATCTGACTGACTTTCTCCTGCCAGATCTCCTGCTCTGGAGTAAAACCGGACAGCATGGTTCGCACATGCAGGGAGCCGGACGTAATTTTGCAGTAAGTCAGCCGATTGCCCTGCGGATCGGCTGCAATTTTAAATACCTTTGCACCGAATGCAGCATCCTTTTTCGGCGAAACGGTCAGCTTCTGTAAGCCGGACAGCAGCGCATCCACGCCCTTTAAGCGCAGTGCCGCACCAAAATAACAGGGAAACAAGGCTCGTTTTGCAATTGCACGACGCAGCGCATCGGTTGAAATCTGATCGGTTTCCAGGTACTCCTGCATCAGAGATTCTTCACAAAGTGCTGCCTGTTCGTAAAATTCCGGTGTTTCAGTCGGCCCACTAAAAGAGAGACAACGAGCATCCAGCCGATCCTGTAGAGCATGCAGCACCGCATCTGCATCTGCTCCGGCAAGATCCATTTTATTGATAAACAAAAATGTGGGAATTTGATACCGCTGCAACAGCCGCCAAAGCGTTTCTGTGTGGCTCTGTACCCCATCTGTTCCACTGATGACCAGAATGGCATAATCCAGCACTTGCAGCGTGCGTTCCATTTCTGCGGAAAAGTCTACATGTCCCGGCGTGTCCAACAGCGTCAGTTCCAAGTCCTCCATAGTGAGAACAGCTTGCTTGGAAAAAATTGTAATGCCACGGTTGCGCTCCAAGGTGTGAGAATCCAAAAAAGAATCTCCATGATCCACACGTCCCAAACTGCGAATGGTTCCCGTCCGATACAGCATCGCCTCGGAAAGCGTGGTCTTCCCGGAGTCTACATGTGCCAAAATCCCTACAACGAATCGTTTCAACTGCCGCACATCCCTTCTTTTTTCACGTACTTGATGTGCTTTATTATAGCATAATTTTCAAAAAAATGCAATTGGCATGTGCTGTCAAATTGAAAGAAAGTAGGCGCTAACTGCGAATGGAAATCTGACAGGAAAAGGTCGCTGTTTCACAAATGGTTGCCCAGTCCGTTTGCACAGCGTAAGAATGACATTGACTGTTCAGCAGTGCTCCAAGAGAAAACACATCCGCATGCAGCTGAAAAACCGTTTCTTCCCAGGCAGACTGACATTGCCGCTGAATCTGCTTCTGGAGCTGTGCTTCTGTTTCTTCCGACACCGCATCTTCTGCCGTCAGCTGAATTTGCAGCGTGACCGCTGCCGTTCCGTCTTTTGCGACAACAGCCGTGAACTTTGCTGCACTGCTGGAAAGCACACAGTCCACAGTTCCCTGTTCCGTCGCAACAGAAAGACGCTTTGGCAAATTTTTGCCACGCATCCAGCAAAGTCCCGCCACTGAATCAGCGGAAAGCAACGAGGGATCTTCTGCTGGACGGCAGACTGCCAGACCAAATCCCTGCGCAGTAAGCGTGGGCAGCAGGGCAGTTTTCGGTTCCTCTGCAAGCTCCATTAAGATGGCAAGCAAATCTGTTTCCGGCAGACTGCCGGCAGCTTCTTCTTGCTGTAGCATCTGCAAAAGCAATTCCGTATCGGCATCTGCAAGCCCGTCTTCTTCGTCCAGATGCAGCAACACCTTGCAGGAAGGAGAAAGCTGATGCGTTTCCCGCAGTGCTGACAACTTTTCCAAAAAGGAAGTGTTTTCCAAAGCGAGCAGTTCCAAATGCCCCATGAACAAGGATTTTCCAAGCTGTACCTGTGCCTGCTCCAGCGCAGCAGAAATGGTGTCGCCATATGCTTGTGCCGATGCTTCCGGTTCTGTAAAAAGATGAAGCGCCACTTCCGATGCAGATTCTTTGGCAGACAATGTAATGCTTTGTACATAGGCACGATCCCGCACCTGTACGGCACCGCACCCCGTTAAAGAACCCACCAACAGCAAGGAAACCAAACCCATAACACAGTGTTTCATCTTACGCCTCCTTTTACCGGTTTTGCCGGATGCAGCAAAAACCAAATCGGAACCGCCAGCACCAGCGCCAACGGAAGCAGCAGATACCAAACGCTGTTCCAAGGATGCAGCCATGCCGCCAGTGCTGCCAGCAGCAACATCGCACCCAGACAAATGGTGCTGCGCCCTTGCAGCTTCTGAAACGAAAAGCCCAGCAAATGCGCCGACATTGCAGCAAACAATGTAATGCGAATGACGCAAAGCATGACAAATACCAAAATATACAGCGCATCCGAACGCTGCGTGCGCAGCGGCTGTGAAACTGTCGTCATCATGAAGAACGGAAACTCTGCCTGCTGCATCAAAGGCCCCAGCACGCCCATTCCAAGGAACATCAGCAGAGCCGTCAGAAGAAAGCTTCCAGTTAAATAACCGACTGTTCCTGCGATTCGGCGTTTTCCGGCAACATCCAGCAGCAAAAACAACATCGGCAGCAAGTCCATGTTGGCGGCTGCATGCAGCGTACTTTTCAAAAGCGTATGTTCTTCTGAGCGTGTCACAAATTGCAGCTGAAAATTGGAATAGGCACCCACCAATAAAACGACCAATGTCACCAGCAAAATGCCAAATACCACAGCACTGCTGCGTGCCAGTGCCTTGATGCCAAGAGAAGACGTATACAGGCAAACTGCTGCGATGAGTGCAGCACTTAACATCGGCGTGGAAACCGGCAAATGCAGGCTGCCTGCCGCATCCCAAAGCTGTACCAATGCACTGCTTCCCATCAGTACCCCATACAGGGCAAACAGCAGCGGCACCGCCTTCCTGCTGGCAGCATACTGCGAAAAGGAAAACGCATGCTTTTCATAGAGCAGCAGCATGGGAATAACCAGCAAGAGCTGTATGCACGTTCCAATTGCCGTTCCCAAAATGGCATCGAGAGAATAGCTCCCCCTGCCGCACATAAACGAAAAGGCACTGGATACCAATAACAGTGTAAACAATTGTCCGCTGCTGATTTTACTCATGATACTCCTCCACTGTAAACTGACCAGACTGCATCTTTCGGAAGCTTACTCGTGTGATGATATCCCGCATGGCTTTCTTTCGAAACGGCGAAATCGGCGCTGTGATGGGGAATCCAAAGGTTTCGGTTGCACATAAATTGAAAAGGACGACAGCGCCTAATAAACTAATGCCAAATAAGCCAAATAAGCCGGCTGCCAGCAAAAAGGCAAGCCGCAGAATGGTAATGGCCTGGTTCAGATCTGGAACCACAAAGCCGCTGATCACTGCCAGCGCTGTTACAGTCAGCAGCGGCGTACTAATCAAGCCAGAAGCTACTGCTGCATCTCCAATAATCAGTCCTGCTACAATGCTGACGGCACCGCCTACGGCTTTGGGCAGCCGCAGCCCGGCTTCCCGAACAATTTCATACGCCAGAGTAATGCCGATTGCCTCTGCGGTTAAAGAAAACGGCGCTTGCTCCTCTGCCTCCGCCAAAATCAGCAAAAGCGTTCGGTTCAGCAATTCCGGATGATGCAGCGCAATGGCAAGATACAATGCCGGCAAAAGTACCGCCATCAAAAAAGCAATAAACTTCAGCCATCGAATAAATGTTGCATAATATGGCTTCAAACAGTAGTCATCCATTGTCTGAAAATTTTCATTGAACAACTTGGGAATGACCAATGCAAAGGGAGAACCATCAATCAGCAGCGCCACACGCCCCTCCAGCAGCTTGGCACACAGAACATCTGGGCGCTGCGTGGTTCCGACTGCATCAAAAATACCGCCCCGCCGATTCTCCAAAAATGGCTGCACATATCCAATCGATAGAATTGTTTCCAGTTCCATCTCATCCAGCTGCGCCTGAATCTGTTTCAGCAGCTTCTTTGGCACACGATCATACATATAGCAAAGACAAAGATCAGTCTGACTTTTTTCTCCTTTTACGAATAGCTTCATCTTTAAATAAGGAGACTTCATCCGGCGACGCAGCAGCGACATATTGACACGCACTACTTCAATAAAGGCGTCCTGTGCACCCATCAGGTTGCCTTCTCCAAACGGCTCACTGACACCTCGCTTGTCATATCCCTGCACGCCAAAGGTCAGTGCTTTGGCTGCACCGTCAATCAGCAGCACAGCAAATCCAGAATTTAAAAAGCGAAACAGCTCCCCATAGGTTTCTGCCTGTGCCCGATCGGTGGAGTACAGCTGCCGCATTTCAATATACTGCAACAGATTCTGTGCAGTGGGATGCTCCAGCTGCACCTGCGTAATCGGACGCAAAATCAATTCGGTAATGGTTGCTGTAGAATGCATGCCTTCACAGCAAAGCAGCGCTGCCGGAATACCACTGAGCAGGAAGCGATTCACCAGCAAATCAGAGGTAGACTGTGCCACTTCCTGAATGTATTGAATACTCTGATCCAACTGTGCAAAAAGCGGTTGATTTTGATAAGATTCCATGGAAGAACACTCCTTTCAGATGGATCGTATCGATTACCCTTCTAGTATTGCGATCTGAAAAAAAGTTATACAGAAAGAATTGCAATTTTGTCAAAATTATGGTATACTGATTGTATGTAATTTCCCGATTAAACGAGCACAATTCGGATGAAATACAAAAATACGGCAAAAGAATACTTTTTCTTTCTGCCTGCCAGTCAGAGAGGATGTTGGATGTTTTATGAAATGGATCTCCCCCAAACAGTTGATACTGGTTCCGCTGCTGCTGGGACTGCTTGCCGGATGCGGCACCAAGTCCATCGAAGAAAGTAGTGCGGCAGTCCCTGCCAATGCAGACCTTTCTGCCAGCACAGACGGTTCCGGAGAATCGGTTCCTGCATCAGACGATTCCAATGCGGATGCCGGTTCCTCCGGCGACACAACCATTCGAGTCGTTGCAGTCGGAGACGACCTGGTACAGCGCTGCGTCTATGAAACTGCACAAGCACACGCACAAAACGGCGAAAATTATAATTTTGCCTACTGCTATGAAAATGTCAAGGATATGGTCAGCGCAGGCGACCTGAATATCATCAATCAGGAAACATTGATCTGCAATGGAGACTACGAAATTTCCGGTTCCAATTTTAACTTTAACTCCCCGGTAGAATTGGGAGATGCCGTTTTGGACTTGGGCTTCAATGTCATTACGCTCTCCAATAATCATCTGCTGGACAAGGGTGAAGGCGGACTTGCCTCCTGCCTGAACTATTGGGATCAAAAGAAGAAGGAACATGACGACATTGTCGTATATGGTACCTACCGGGATTATATGGATATGCAGCAAATCCGCACCAAGGAAGTCAACGGAAAAACCGTTGCATTCCTGGGCTACGTGGAAAACTTAAACGGTTACTCCCTGCCGGAAAATTCCGATATTGAAATTCCGAGAACCGAACAGGAAGACCTGATTCAGCAGCAAATTCAACAGGCAAAAGAAATTGCAGATGTTGTAGTCGTCAGCTGTCATTGGGGCAACGAAGATACCTACATTGTACGGGATGACGTCAAGGAACGGGCACAGAAGATCATCAACTGGGGCGCAGATGTCATCATCGGCACCCATACCCACGTTGCACAAACCATGGAATATGTCACACGGGATGACGGCACACAGGGATTCGTCTTCTACTCGCTCGGAAATTTCATCTCTGCTCAGACGGACAACTTCAATCTGATCGGCGAAGTCGTTGACTTCAATTTGGTGGTTGACGGTACCGGCGGCGTTACTGTTCAGGATGTCAAGGCCATGCCGGTGATTACCCACTATGAAGACGCCAATCTTTCCAACCTGCGGCTGTATGCCTACAAGGATTACACCGATGAACTCATTGCCCAGCATGGTATCCCCTATACAACATCCGGCACCTACCGCACCTGGACCCGGGAAGAAATTCTGAATATGATTCATGAATCCATTCCGGATGAATACTTAAAATTAGATTAAATGCTTTCAAGAGCCTGTCCTGCAATGCAGACAGGCTCTTATACATTTTTCATAAAAATCATGAAAATAGGTGTTGCATTTTATGATAAAATCCTGTATAATAAAGAAAGTGTTTGAAAAAGAGTCGAACCATTTTTTATATCTATTCAAATTTCTAGCATGAAAAAGAAAGGAATCATCCGCTATGAACATTCAAGAATTGTTGGCTGAAATTCGCCAGGGATTAACCGGAGAATACAGCGTAGATATTGTTTACCTGGAAGGACAGGCTGCAAAATACCGCAATACACCAAATGGAAGAGAAATCGAAGGCGCCATTGCAGACATTGCCTATGAAATTCTGCCGGAAGATAAAAAGCAGGAAATCGGCAAACTGATGTACTTAGACGGCAAGCGTCTGGATGCCGTTCTGGCAGAAGCCATTCAGCTGGTAACAGACAAGAAAATCGAAGAGGCATTTCGTCTGACAGAAGCTTTGTATACCAAAATTCGAATCAATTACCGCGAAACCGAGGATGAAATTTACCTGAGCCTGCGCAATCCGCTGGAACACCAGTTATACTTACACTTATATCATCCTTCTAAGACTTTACAGCGACCGCCGTTTGATCTGTCCCGTATGATTATGCTGCACGGCTATGTACTGTTGGAAATGAATCGTCCGGAAGAAGCCATCCGGGTACTGGGAGATTCCATCCGCTACAATCCGATGAATACCGATCCGTTCTTTGAAATGGCAGAATGCTATAAGGTATTGGGACAGCCGGAAGACCTGCTCTCTGTGACAAAGGAAACACTGGAAATTGCCACAACTCCCAAGGAACTGTCTCGCTGCTACTGCAATTTGGGCTACTACTGCGTAGAAGTCAAGGATTATGACAGCGCTGTTTGCTTCTATTATGAAAGCCTGATCTATGACAACAATCCGGTGGTACAGGGCGAGCTGCATCACATTCGTTCCATCACCCAAAAGAAACTGGTTCCGCCGTCCCGTAAGGAAGTGGAAGCTGCCTTTGAAAAGTACGGCATGCACCCGGGCGCAGATGATGAGGTCGTTAGCGTGGTTGCTTCTCTGTCCAAGCACGCTATGGAAACAAAAAAGAACGATGAGGCATTGTTCTACCTAACCGTTCTCTATGGACTGACCCGTGATCCGGATGTCAAGGAAATGCTGGATCAGTATACTCCGAAAAAGGACAAGAAGCCGGTAAACCGTGCAGAAAAAATTCAACAGACCAAGTAAACACCCTTTGCTTTTTAACTCCAGAAACCATTTGAAATGCTGACAAGCTGTGATTTGTCAGCATTTTTCTTTTGTAAGTGTGTGGCAAAAAGGAGCTGTCCCGGTAGTTCCTTATGAAGAAAGGGGGAATTCACATGACGCCAATCGCATTTGCTGCAACAGAATCACTTGAGCGAACGTTTGAAGAGAATGTACAGGCAGCCGATGACTGTTCCATAGAAGTGCTCATTGAACGGTACCGGCAGCTGATCTATGGCATTGCACTGTCGGGAACGGGAAATGCCCATGATGCAGAGGATGTCTTTCAGGAAACATTTCTTGCCTATTACCGAGCGAAAAAATCATTTCGCAGCGAAGAACATCGCCGTGCCTGGCTAATCCGCACCGCATGCAATCACTGCAAGAAAATTACCGGCAGCACCTGGAGAAAACGAACGGTTTCCCTGGAGGAAGTCCCGGAGCAATCGTTCACCTTTTCCCTGCCGGAAGAAAACGAACTGTTTGCAGCATTTCACACCCTCTCCCTGCAATACCGAACGGTCTTGTATCTGCATGATTTTGCCGGATATACTTCTGAAGAAATCGGAAAAATGCTCAAGATGCGACCCGGAACCATCCGCATGCAGCTGACGAGAGGACGTGCCATCTTACGGAAACAACTGAAAGGAGACGAACCGGATGCATTTGGATGAAAAAATGCGGCATATGTATGCACAAATGGATGCACCGGAAGAAACCGTCCAGCGCCTGTATCAACAGCTTGCGCAGGAAGGCAAACCCGGAACCATACGAACCAATCCCACACACACCAAAAAATCCAAGAAACCCATCCTATTTCGCACAGTAGGCGTCGTCTGCGCCTGTGCTTGTCTGGCGATGGGACTGTTCTACCTCTTCCCATTTTACACCCGTGATCTTTCGGCAAACAACGTATCTTCCGGTTCCATGCAAGAGGTGAAATTGGAACCCTCCGCTGTAGAAGACCATCTCTCTATGCCGTCTGCCATGACGCTGAGCGGTATTTCCTGGCACTGCACCAAAAGGTGGGCGGCAGCCGAACTGCCGGAATTGGGTGATTATCTGGATACCGGCATCATAGAGCCTTACAACGGCGCATCCAGCGCAGTCTCTGCGGAAGTTTATCAAATTGCACAGAGTACCGATTCTTTACAGGCTTTGGAAAGCAATTCCCTGCCCTATGCAGTTGCTGCACATCCGCAGGGAGAGGACACCTGGTATTGCTTTGTACAGGATTCCGCACGCTTTCGTACCCTGGACGCTTCTCCGCTGGCACAGGAATCCGATCAATTGGAAGTCGGCACCGTTTTTCTGGCAGACGGCGATACCATACAGACATACTCCATGGATCTTTCCGCTTGTTTGGAGATCCTGCTGCACACAGATTCCAACCGCAGAAATCTCTATCATGCACTCGATCCAAACGGAGAGGAAAATGCATTTCAGCCAAGCGTTCTATCGGTCGGCTGGGAATTTGCAGCAGAATTACAACTTTCTGCCTTTGGCATCAGCGGCAACATCTGGCTGGATGTCGATACTGGACTGCTGCTGGAAACACTCAGTTCTCCGGAGGGGAACCTCTACCAGCTGAGTCTTTCCACCGCACAAATTTTTTTGGAACAGCTTACTCAGCAGGCTGCCGACCTGAAGGCACAACCAGCAGAGGCTATGCCAAGTATTTCTGCTGCCTCCATGCAGCTGCAAGTGGAACCCATTTATCAGCAAATACAGCAGGCACCGGATGCCGTTGGGCAGCTTTCCGGTTATCTGACCTTCCACTTTCTCCAATGCAACGAGGAAAACAGTGGCGTAACCTTAACTGCATCTGCCGATGGGCCTTTCCAATATGACGCAAACAATCAAACAGCATACATGCACTATGATTCTGAATCTTCTCAGCAAATTCAATTTGGAAACAACGTAGACATCAAGCTTGCAGACGGCACAAGTACCACTGTACGAGATGCTGATTTGCAAACAGAATCCTATTCCGATTTTCAAACAGCCGCCAGCAATGCCCTGCTGGGTGCGTCTGGAACCTACTTGAATGCATTCGATTATGACGACGCACTTTATACATTACTGCCCATCGGAACCGCTTCTTTTTCCACACGTCCCTGCTATATTTTAATACTTGTATCGCATACAGAAACGGAAACAAGCACCGCAATTCGTCTGTTGGTGGAACAGGACACCGGAACCATCTTGAAATATGAATTTTGTGACAGCATTTCTTCTGATGATCCCACCCAATACATTGAGTCCATTTTCCTGACCGACCTCAAACGGGATGCGCAGGCGGATCCGGTCGAAGACATTCCGGAATCCACCCTGGCAGGCGCTTCCGGCGCTATTGTAGATGACCGGGAGATGCAAGAAGAAACAAAATAAAAATAAGCCGCTTTCTTTATAGAGCGTGCTAAATTTCCACTTAGGAGGACGTTTTATCATGAAAAAACAAATTTATGCAATCTTATTAGCTGCTGCATTTTGCACCATGCTGCCGGCATGTGATGCCGTAGACTCCAGCAGTCAGGCTCCATCCAGCAGCGCCGATGCTTCCCAAACGCAGCCGCAGACCGACTCAGAACAAGCAACAACCACGCCACCGCAGGCAACCGGCAGCCGTACAACAGAATCGGAAGCAGCGCTTACTTCCACCTCCGCAGTACAGACAACACTTGAAACCGAACCCTCTACCACAGAAGCAGCCAGTCAGATCGACTACAAGGACATCACCAACCAGCTGATGCAGGGACTGAACGAAATTGACCGACTCGGCGGCGGCGCTTTCACCTATGACCCGGAACAAATCATCAGCGGCGGCGGCACTACACAATATGCAAAAGTTTCTGATACACGATTTTCCAATACCGATGATATCCGCGCCTTTATGAGCGGTTATCTCACAGAAAATATGATTGCAAGCCGCTACTCCAATCTGGTGGACGGATCCCTGCCGCAGTTCAAAGACATTGACGGGGCACTTTACGGCAACATCAACCACGTAACCGGATGCGGCTTTGCATGGAACGGAACCATCAACATTGTCGATTCCAGCGCCACCACCTGCACGGCACAAGCGGAATATGATGATTATGGTGCTGTTTCTCAAATGACGCTGCACCTTGTCCAAACAGCAGATGGCTGGAGAATCGACTCCATTGATCTTCCTTAAAATAGAATCATTACCGATCCAGCAAAAGGCTCCGTATGGGAAATCCCATACGGAGCCTTTTTGGATCTATGCACACTTAAGCAATTATTTTCCATAAATGGTTTCTTTCAGCCGCTGCTGATTGGCTGCAAAATCAGTAATTTCCAGAACATCCTGCCCATCGATATTGCTGCCCTGGAAAGTCGATTGTGTTTCATCCTGATAAGGAATCTGCTGCTGCGTTTTGTCGTAGGTCAGCAGCATGAAAGGCGCCTTCAAAGAAAGCCAATACAGCCCGCCTGTATGCATATTGGTGCAAACATTGGGCAGTGCACTGGTTAAAACAGCACCCAGCCGTGTTGGATTTTTCAGCACATTCTGCATGACTTGTGTCATTACAACCCGCTGCCGCTGTGCACGTCCAAAATCATCGGCATATGGAATTCCATCTACCACAGTTGGTACTTTTCGAATTCGGCTATAGGCAAGCGCCTGCTTGCCGTCCAAATGATAGGAACCTTTTCCGAATTCCAGCAGGTCATCGTTGGCATCATCGCCCAACAATTCGTTCAGTTCAACGGAAAGAATTCCGTTGACCCATTCCACTTCCTCATCGGAAAGATCTAGGTCTACCCCACCAGCTGCCTGAATCAAATCGGAACAAGCTGCAAATGTAAAGAGAACATAATCATCGACAGAAACCTGAAAATTGGATTCAATGGTATCCATCAGCAGTTCTGCGCCGCCGTAGGAATAAGCCGCATTCAAACGATCCCAGCCATTTCCGGGAATTTCTACATAAGCATCCCGCAAAAAGGAAGTGATGGTAAAGGTATTGCTCTTGGAGTTCATGGAAAGCAGAATCATGGAATCCGACCGTCCACATTCTTCGGAAAGATCTCTGGAATCGGTTCCAATCACCAAAATATTCCGCACATAGGATTCATCCATTGCAGTAGCAGACGGTGCACGATCTTTGGTGTCCACTTTATCCATACGGGAAATACCCAGCAGCGCCAAAGCCGAATACAGCACAAATATAATCAGAACGATGGTAAATAGAACCGTCAACAGCCGTCCCAGCAAAGATCGTCTGCGTCTGCGTGGCCGTCTGGCACGAGGAGCCGATGCACGGTGCTGTGTATTTCTGGAAGCAGGTGGCGGCGGTGTTGCGCCATTCTGATAGGAACGTTGCCCATTGCGTGGCGCAGATGCATTTCTAGGTGCCTGTGCAGGCCGAGCGTTTCGCTGCGGCTGTGGATTGCCGGCACGATGATACCCATTGGAGGGGGTATGATGCGATGCCGGACGAGCAGAACCATTGTTGCGCACTGCTGGACGAGAGGCTGCCTGGCGATTGCCGGCATAGCCGGTTCTTTGCGGATAGGGCTGCCCATTTCCGGCGTAGCCATTCTGCTGCGGATAGGGTTGTCCGTTTCCAGCGTAACCATTCTGCTGCGGATAGGGCTGTCCGTTTCCAGCGTAACCGTTCTGCTGCGGATACGGCTGCCCATTTCCAGCATAACCATTTTGCTGCGGATAGGGCTGCCCATTTCCAGCATAACCATTCTGCTGCGGATAGGGTTGTCCGTTTCCAGCATAACCGTTCTGCTGCGCATATGGATCATTTCCAGCATACCCATTTTGCTGTTGATATTGTCTACGAATCACATCTGCTTGGAGTTGTTGGGTGTCATATTGATCGGTTCGTTTTTTGTTGGAAGGGGTCTGGAAAAAGATGGTTTCTTCTCCGTCTGTGTTGCGATTTTGACTCATAAGGAACTCCTTTCGTAAAACTGCCTGCGAAACTTAAAAATAAATGCAAAACTTGCCCAGAATATGGCTTACTTGAGCCGGCGCACGGCAAGTACTGTTACCGCTGTACAAATCAGCTGATAGAGAATATAGAGCTGTGCGGTTAGGGTTGCATAAGCGCCAACTGCCAAATGCGCCATCCCTAAGCTGATTCCAAGAATGGCCGTTACGGCTTGCAGCACCAAACCAATGGTAGAAGCACGTCGTACCTTTTTGGCACTTGTCAAAAGCTCTGCAATTCCGGCAAAGCTTCCGTCACAAATCATGGTAGCGCTTTCGCAGTCTTTCTCTGCGGTTTCCGCTTCGGCAATGTCATGCATGGAAGCTGGCAGAATTTTCAGCAAATATTCCGGGAACTGGAACAGCGCTGACAGTTTTTGCAGGGAAAGGCAGCTGTCCACACTCTTCAGAACCAGCGCAACCCGCTCCCGCTTCAACTCCTGCATCCACTTTTTCACAATGGAATCTGCCTGCAAATTCAGCTGAAACATCGCAGCCAGGTTGCCGCTGACAGATAAATACAAAATATCTCGGCTGCCCTCTGCCAGTTCTGCTTCCCGGGTACGGGTTGGCAAACCTTCTACATTGTGGCTTGCCATCATTTCTCGATTTCCAAATAAAATCCGGCGATTCTGTACCCAACCGCAAATGCCGAAGGAATCCTCATATTGAAAATCCTCTACCGGGTATAATGTCTTTTTGTTGGGCACCACATCTTCCAATGCATCCTGTAAAAAACTGCCTGCATGATGCACCAGACTCACGGCATATAGAAGCGCCTCATCAATTTTAAACGTTGAAAACAGCTTAATGCCGCTGACTTGTACACTGCCCTTGGGGAATAATGTTGCTGCATCCAGCAGCAGCGCATTGGTATCATAATAATCATCTACACTCTGATCGCTCAGCAAGACACGATTGCGCACCACTGCACGCTTGGTGACAACATCCAGCGGCAAATTTACCACCAATGCTGCACCCATGCAGCAACTAATGGTAATCAGAGCAGCCAGCAGAGAAAGGCAAATGCAAACTGTTTGCAGCTGCCAATGCACACCATAGCGAATCAAGGATAAGCCCACCGCAGTCAACAGAGAAACAATGGCAAGAATCGGCGTTGCAAGCTTGCAAAAATGATCCGCCAAATCGCTGGAATACGTGTAGCGTAGGAAATCCGAAAGCTGGTTGGCTTTTCGAACAGCTGCCAAAATCGGCAGGTCATTGACCACACCACGGGTCAGCTGCTCGGCATTGCCTTCTGTATGAACATAGGTCAGCACATATTTTTCAAACGATTTGGAAAGGATGCCATAGTTTCGGGAAGCCCGCCGAATAATCAACAGTTTTCCAACCGAATTAAACAGCAGCGCCAGAATTGCCGCCGGAATATAGAGATGCACCGCATATGTAGTCAGCACCTCCGGCGAAAAGCAGGTTACAATGGTGGCTGCCAAACCGGCAATCATCGGCAGAACTGCCATGCTGTCGCAATCGGCACGCCATCGGACGAGGTTGCGCAAACCGTTTCGAATGGTAGGAAATGCAATGACAATGGCAATCGCTGCCATCGCCAATTCCAGCAGACAATACCCTCGTGCAGAAAGCCGTTCAATCAGGAAATGATACAGCCGATTGCCAGGTGTTTCACAAAATGCCAAAATACAGCCGAGAATGCTCAGCAGCAACAGCAACGCAGTACGCACAAACACAACATTGCGCAGTGCGTGGATGTTTTCCAAAATTTCTGCATCCTGATTGGGGATATGTACATTTTTGTCTTCTTTTGGCTTCGAATTCGATTCCCGATCTTCGGACAAATGAAAAAAGAAATCCTTGTCCTTCTTTTTCCGGAAGCGAGAGGGGCGTTCTGTTTGAACAGTTGGACGCTTGGCAGGCTGTCGTTCTTCCTGCTCGGAATCCTCTGCTGTGTCATACAGAAAATCCACATCTGCTTTCTGTTCGGTCTTGCGCCGCTTGGCACGCTTTTTCCGCTTCTTGGCAGAGTCTGCCGACTCCATTTGCCGAATATTGGGACGATGCACAGATTCCGGTTCCCGCTCTTTCTGCGGAAGAATAACAGCTTCATCATAGGATTCTTCCTCAGATTCTGCCGGGCCACGAGCCTGCATAGCCGGAGACTGTACAAAGGAAACCGCCTTGCGCGGCGCTTCCTGCTGATACATTTTTGCAATTGCAGAATCTTCCGGAATTTTAGGGCGGCGCTCTTTCTTTTGTTTAATCGTTAAAATAGCAGACTGCATCTCTGCCCAATCGTCCGGTTCTTTTGCAGCCGGACGGCGCTGCGGTTCTGGCTGTACAGGCGGCTCTGCCGTTCGGCGCCGAGGTGCAGCCGGTGCGGCAGCACGCTGTCTGCCAATGGGAGTCGGTGCAGCAGCCGACAGCATTTTTTCTGTCTCGAGTTTTCCGGACGGAAGCGGCTGATGTTCCACTTGTTTGGAACTGCTGTCTTTTCCGTCTGGTCCATATTCTTGTAAAATTTCTTCCAGGGTAAAGGTTGTTTTTGCCATAATCTTTGCAATACTCCTTGCGAATCGGGGTGAATGGACTGCCGTCCCGAAAGGGAGGGGATGGGGAAGCCAAGCAGTTTCTTACAACTGTCGCTGCCGAACCGCCTCATACAAAAAGATTCCGGCTGCTACGGATGCATTCAAAGAATTTACCTGACCAAACATCGGCAGCCGCAGCATGCCGTCGCAGTGTTCTCCGACCAGACGGCCAATTCCAAAACCTTCCGAACCAATCACAAATGCCGTTCCGCCTGTAAAATCTACGTCTGTGTAAGGCGAACCGGAAGCATCCGTTCCATAAATCCAAACGCCATTTTCCTTCAGCGTTTCCATGGCCTGCACCAAATTGGAAACCCGTGCCACTGGCAGCCAACTTGCTGCTCCGGCAGAGGTCTTTCCAACCGTCACTGTTAAAGAAGCGCTGCGTCGCTTGGGGATGATGATGCCGTGTGCGCCGGCAGCTTCTGCGGTTCGAATGATCGCACCTAAATTGTGCGGATCTTGAATCTCATCACAAATAACAAGTAAGGGTGCTTCCTGCTTCTCCCGTGCAGCCTGTAAAATGGCTTCTACGGAGACATATTGCCCGCAGGCACCAGATGCTGCAACGCCTTGATGCACTGCCTGATGCGTCATTTTGGAAAGCGCCGCATCAGAGACCATCTTCACTAAAATATTTTTTTCTTTGGCAAGCACTGCGATTTGATGCAGTGTCCCATTGGTGCCGCTCAGATAAATGGTATCCAGCGGCTGATCACTTTTCAGGGCTTCCAGAACCGGATTCCGACCGGCAATCAACTGCTCTTCCTCTGCCGGTTCCGACCGGAACGGCTGGCGTTTGGATGCAGCAGAAGCGTCTTTTTTGGGGCGCATAAAAATACCTCCAACATCCTATGCATGTTTGGTTCCACATCCGGAACAATCCCCACATTTCGTGGCTGTCATGCACATCATTCTTGTTTTATCAAAAAAAGATAGGAAGCACGGAAAGAATCCGTGCTTCCTAAAATTATACCATGATGCTTGAAAAATTACAAGGGCTTTTCCGAGAAATGCAAAAGTTTTTGCAAAGCCAAACGCATTTTGACGAATCGGCAAGAACTGTGTCATCGAATCAGCACATAGCACAAAATCATCGTCAGACAGCTGGAAACCAAACCAACGGTTGCCAGGGTGCCAATTTTCCGCCACCGACCGGCAGCAGAACATTCCGGCTGCCCCGTACGCAGCAGGAAGCGCTTGGCTTCCGATTCTGCCATCTGTGCCGGAAAATGGGTAATCCCTGGCTTGAGATAAAAAACAGCCTTTTCAAAATACACACTGTCCGGATGATTGAGCTCAATAATTTTTTTATGCACACCTTTTACCATCCTATTTCTGCCTCCCAATACAACTTGTTTTCAAAAAGCAGTATGCCCGGCTTTTTCCGGCTTAATCCGGCTTTCCCCATTTTTTCCACATTCTGCTTGTAAACCGCAGTGTTTTTTGTGGAAAATCCTGTTGAAATGGTGGAAAGTCGGCTATTTTTCGGGAATTATTCGCTTGTGGAATATTTCCCATTTGAAGCAACTCCAAAATTTGCAAAAAACAAAAAAATACGGTATAATAAACCTGTTGAATCAAAATTTAGGAGAATGCTATGAAAACAATTACTTTTGGAACCGTCACACTGCCGCAAACTGCCATGCTCGCACCAATGGCAGGTGTAGCAGACCGTGCTTACCGCATCCTTTGCAAGCAGTATGGTGCAGCTGGACTCGTCAGCGAAATGATCTCTGCCAAAGGCCTTTGTTACGGAGATAAAAAAACAGCGCAATTGTGCACCATTCTGCCGGAAGAGCGTCCCATGAGCCTGCAATTATTTGGTTGTGAACCGGACTTTATCGCAGCCGCAGTGAAAAAAGTGCTGCCGTTTGAACCGGATTGGATTGATTTAAACATGGGCTGCCCGGTTCCAAAGGTTGCCGGAAACGGCTCGGGCGCCGCACTTATGAAGCAGCTGGATCTGGCAAAAGCAGTCACTGCTGCTGCGGTGGAAGCCTCCCCTGTTCCGGTCACTGTCAAGTTCCGCATGGGGTGGGATGCAGCACACATCAACGCAGTTCCATTTGCACAGGCAATGGAAGAAGCCGGTGCAGCTGCCCTGACCATTCACGGCAGGACAAGAGAACAATTCTATACCGGCTCTGCGGACTGGACAATTATTCGACAGGTAAAGGAAGCCGTTTCCATTCCAGTAATCGGCAATGGAGATGTGGCTTCTCTGGCGGACTGCCAGCGCATGTATGCAGAAACAGGTTGTGATTTGGTAATGATCGGAAGAGGCAGCTATGGCAATCCCTTTCTATTTCAGGAGATTCAAGCTGCTTTCTCTGGACAGCCCTACACACCGCCAACCCTGGAACAGCGCATGGAAACCATGCTGGCACACATCCGGCTGATTCTTGCACACAATCCGGAAAAACCGCCAGAAATTGCCATCCGAGATGCACGCAAACATGCTGCCTGGTATTTGACCGGACTCTATGGTGCTGCTGCATTCCGAGCTCGCTGCTACCACCTTTCTTCCTACGAAGAAGCACAGCAGCTTGCCGCCGATTTTATTCGCTTACAGGAACAAAATGGAGGGGTACAATGATACGAGGTGGACTACTGTTTTTAGAAGCTGGACTGTTTGCCGTTTTTCTGGCACCGGTATTTGTACATGTCTGCAATGCCGGAAACATTGCCGGCATGCTGGTCAGCGGAGGGCTCTTTCTGCTTACGGCATGCTGGCATACCGTTTCCCACTGGATTCGGCAGATCTGGCAGCATCTTGCCGGAAGAATCGGATGCAGCATCGTAGCGGTTCTGCTGCTGTTTGGCATTGCATTCGTTACGATTTGTTCGATTCAGATGCTGCGCTATCAAAACCGTCCGCCCAAGCAGCCAAACACCGTCATTGTACTGGGCTGCAAAGTAAAGGGCACTACTCCCAGCTTAATGTTGCGCCGACGTTTAGAAGCTGCGGCAACTTACCTATCGGAACACGAAACCGCTTTCTGTATCGTTTCTGGTGGACAAGGTCCCGGTGAATCCATCTCGGAAGCACAGGCCATGCAAACGTACCTGACGGCGCATGGAATTGCAGCAGATCGGATTTTGCTGGAAGATCAATCCACTGATACAGCAGAAAACATCGCCAACTCCAAAGCCATTCTGGAACAGCAAGGACTCCCGCTTCAAGTGACACTGATTACCGATGGATTTCATCAATATCGTGCACACCTTCTGGCAGAACAAAATGGCTTGGAAGCATGGTCGGTCAGCGGTGCAACACGTCCCATTCTGGTTCCGACCTACTGGGTACGGGAGTGGATGGCTTTGGCAGAATATGAACTGCATACTATTTTTCGATAAAAAGAAATGATAGCGTCTGAATCAAAGTATATTTCGATTCAGACGCTATTTTTATATGATATCGTAATATTCGACACAATCTGCTTTTAATGCGTTTTCTCTTTTTCTTTATTTTATAAAGTCTCAATCGAAAAACAAATCCAAACAAATATGCAAAACGAATTAGACTTAAAAAATAAAGAACTTATAGAATTATTCTTGACAGGTAGAACAGTATTGGTTATACTATAAATAGAAATTATTTCCATTGGTCAAATTACTATGGATGTTGGTTTTTTAAAGAAAGGATGATTCTTATGAAGAAAACATGGAAAAAGCACGGATTGGCACTTGCCTGCGCAGCATCTTTATGCAGTGCAATGGCATTACCAGCATTTGCAGAAACTGTACCGTCACCAGAAGATCCGGTAGATGAACTGGTTACGTACTTGCAGGAAAATGGTGTCAGCGAAGAAGACATTGCAGACATTGTAGATCTGTACATTGCCGGATCTGCTCAAGCATCTGCAACAAAATTAGATGTTCCATACTATAATGCAAACAGTCTTGCCAGCACACAGCACTACGTGATTGCAATTACACCAGATACAGCTTCTTTCCCAACTGGTGCCACCATTGACGTTTATGCAAAATTGCAAACGGAACTGGTTCCAACCCAAGCAAAAGTAATAACAGATTATGATTACTTTGCATACACCAATACAGTTCTTGCTCATATTGGTTCCGATCCAGGTGCTGAACCATATAATAAATCTTCTTTTATGTTAGTTACACAGAATAAAAAGCTTTCTTCTAATGGACTTTTTACAGTACCAATTAACATTACATCCAGTGCCAATATCAAATCAGAAGCTGCGTTAAATAAGCAGGTAGAAATCTTTTCTAACAGCGAAAAACGTGATGTTGTTTTTGAAACCTATGCACTCGGTGACGTAAACCATGATGGCTTGGTAGATGCGGCTGATGTGACATATTTGTCAAATTTCCTTCTCGGGAAAGAAAACAACTTTGAATTTACATATTCCGACTACAGCACACATTATGCTGGATTGACAAACATCTATGCATCAGATGTCAACACCGATGATCAAATCAGCTTAGCAGATCTAATTGTTTTAAAAAGCATCGTAAAAGGACAGTAATTTATACTATTTGTGACAAATGTGGAGGTGCATTTTTATGAAAAAACAACTCATTTCCATTTTGACTGTTACTGCATTACTTGCTGGCAGCTGTTTTGGCGGTGCCGCTGCTGTTTGGGCAGAAGAAGTTAATTTGCCGCAGGAAGCTGTTTCAGATACCTTAGAATTGACAGAACCGGATCCCTCTACCCTGCCGGAAATGAACGATACCCTAACTGCTTTGCAGCAGGCAGCTGCAAGCCGGACAGACTGCGGAACTTATAAGAGTTTTGCTGTAGTGGGAGACAGCGCTATTGCTGCACTTTATCGAAAAACAGATGGGTATTATCATTTGGTTGTCACTGGAACTGGTTCTATTTCTGGAAAAGGCTTTATGAAACAGTTCTATAACCGGGATGGTATTGATATTTCAAATAAATACATTGACCAGCTTACCATTGAGGAAGGCATTACTGAGATTAAAGAACAAACATTTTATGCACTGAATCAATATTATGTAATCTTTCCCTATGATACAAATCTTATGCCGAAGAAACTGGTAACATTATCTCTGCCAAACTCATTGCTTAGCATTGGAAAACTTGCATTTTGTGATTCGAAAATTGCAGATATTACCATTCCAGATTCTGTCACCACAATTGGTATGGGTGCATTTTTACAAATGGAAGATGATGATATGTATCATGTAATGGTAGAACATGCTACCGTACAATTGGGAAAAGGATTGGAAACCATTGGAGATGTCGCATTTAATGGGTATTCCATTGATTCTGACCTGGTTCTCCCCGCTTCCCTTCAATCCGTTGGTGCATCTGCTTTTGAAGGAGCAACCAAATCCATTACCGTAATGAATGCATCCTGTCAGCTGAATACGGACGCACTAGGCACCCCTTCTCAGATTTATGGTTACAACAATTCTACCGCGCAAACCTATGCAACAGAAAAAAATATACCATTTACCGCATTGGAAACCGGCGATGCTCTGCCGGGCGATGTTACATTGGATGGCAGCGTAACCTTGTCGGATGCAGTCTTCCTTCAGAAGTACCTTGGAAAGCGTATGGAATTTAACGATATCCAGCTTACCAACGGTGACTGCAACAACGATGGTATTGTGGATGATTCCGATTGCCAGGTTTTGATCAACTTCCTGCTCGGGAAAATTGACAGCATGAACTAAATTTTTATCAATTAAGGTCTATTGATTTATAAAATGACGGAGGTGCATTTTTATGAAAAAACAACTCATTTCCATTTTGACCGTTACTGCATTACTTGCTGGCAGCTGCTTCGGCGGTGCCGCTGCTGTTTGGGCAGAAGAAGTTAATTTGCCGCAGGAAGCTGTTTCAGATACCTTAGAATTGACAGAACCGGATCCCTCTACCCTGCCGGAAATGAACGATACCCTAACTGCTTTGCAGCAGGCAGCTGCAAGCCGGACAGACTGCGGAACTTATAAGAGTTTTGCTGTAGTGGGAGACAGCGCCATTGCTGCGCTTTACCAAAAGGAAGATGGATACTATCATTTAATTGTAACCGGAACGGGTTCTATCTCCAATCAGGATTTTATGAAACAATTCTATAACCGGGATAGCATCAATATTTCAAATGCATACATTGATCAGCTTACCATTGAAGAGGGAATTACAGATATCTCAGCGGATACATTCTCAAATTTCAATGAGTACTACATCAAGAAGCCATATGATGATGCAGCACTGCCAAGAAAAATTGTGACACTATCTCTGCCAAACACATTGCTTACCATTGGTAAGACTGCATTCTATAATGCAGTGATCGCAGATATTGACATTCCAGACTCTGTTACAACAATTGGGGAAGGTGCTTTTTCAAAAAGCTTTAGTGAAAGCGCATTCCAGGTGGAATCTGCTACTGTAAAACTTGGAAAGGGACTGGAAACCATTGGGAATATTGCATTCTACGGAATGCCAATTGATTCTGATTTGACACTGTCTGCTTCGGTTCAATCGGTCGGAATCTGTGCATTTCAAAATGCACACAAATCCATTACGGTGATGAATGCATCCTGCCAGTTGAATACCGGCGCACTGGGCACGCCATCCCAAATTTATGGTTACAACAATTCTACCGCACAAACTTATGCAACGGAAGGAAATATCCCATTTACTGCTCTGGATACCAGAGATGCTTTGCCGGGTGATGTTACACTGGATGGCAATGTAACCTTGTCGGATGCAGTCTTCCTTCAGAAGTACCTTGGAAAGCGTATGGAATTTAACGATGTCCAGCTCGCCAATGGTGACTGCAACAACGACGGTGTTGTGGATGATTCCGATTGCCGGGTTTTGATCAACTTCCTGCTCGGAAAAATTGACAGCATGAACTAAAACAAATTCATTCGTTCTTTCCTGATTTCATAAAAAAGAGCCGCTTGTCCTATAACAAGCGGCTCTTTTTGTATGGATAAGTTATAGCAATGCGGCAAGCACTGCATTTGAAACCAGAAATCCTTCCGGTGTAAAGGAAACACGCTGTGCCTGCAAGCGAAGCAGTCCCATAGCAGCAAACCGATGCAATTGTACACGTTGTGCATCCGAAAAAACAGACAGCGGCATTCCGTCACGCAGCCGCATACCCAACATAATTTGCTCCGACAACGTACAGGGCGCCGCATCTTCCAGCTGCTCTGTCTGTACCGCATCCTGCAAGAACGCTGCCAGATCCCGCTGTACAAAAAAACGTTTTCCGTTCCAGCAGGAATGCGCCGATGGCCCAATTCCCAGATAAGGCACACAGCGCCAGTACTTACAGTTGTGCCGGCTTTCAAAACCAGGCTTTGCAAAATTAGAAACCTCATATTGCAGGAAACCGTTTTGCTCCAAAAAGTTTACAGTCTGCAAATACAAATCCGCAGCCATATCTTCATCAGCAGCCTGCTGCTCCATGTGCTGCGCGGCATAAGGCGTACCCGGCTCAACTTTCAATAAATAAGCAGAAAGGTGCACAATGGGCAGTTCCAGCAGCTGATTTAGCGTCCGTTCCAAAGAATCTGCCGTCTGTCCTGGTGTTCCAAGCATCAGATCGCAGGATAGATTGGAAAAACCTGCCTGCGCTGCTGCCCAAACGGTCTGTTTGGCAGCTTCCGCCGTGTGGAGCCGCCCCAACAGCACCAGCTCCTCTGGAATTAAGGACTGTACGCCAATCGAAAGCCGGTTGACGCCTGCTTCCCGGTAGGCTCTTATCTGCTGTGCAGTGACGGTTGCAGGGTTTACCTCCAGTGTAACTTCCGGCTCCTGAACGGAAAAGCAGGCAGCTGCTTCCGTTAAAATGGCTCGAATGACATCCGGCGGCAGCAAGGAAGGTGTTCCTCCTCCAAAGTAAATGGAGTCCACTGCCGCACTGTTCCCATACCAACGCAGGTTGCGGCAAACTGCTTGCTGGTACGCCTCCATACAGGCGGCATCTGCACCGGAAACCGAATAGAAATCACAATAAGGACATTTTCGGCGGCAAAACGGCACATGCAGATACAACCCGGCTGGTTCCGATTTACACATCGTTGCGCATGCTCCGCTCCATCGGCAGGAAGAAAGCATCAAACAAACTGCTTAGCAGAAACGCTGCTACAACACATCCAATCATGCAAAAATAACTGACTTTATCATCATCAATAAACAGATAAGACAGCACCATGCCCACTAAAGCAGCAATGTATAAAGCAGCCCGTACAATAGCAGAAACCTTTCCATTGGTGCAGTGGGCACCACAGGAATGGCAGACTTTTCCTTTAGAATTCAATCCGCCAGCCAATGCCTTCGTCAATGGATTAAATGCCTTCTTGGCACCACAAACCGGACAGTCATAAATGGATTTTTTCTCCTGCATGGCTTATTCCTCCTCCAATTTCAGAACACTCATAAAGGCTTCCTGCGGAACTTCTACAGAGCCAAGCTGACGCATCCGCTTCTTGCCCTCTTTCTGTTTCTCCAGCAGCTTCTTCTTTCGGGTAATATCGCCGCCGTAACATTTTGCCAGAACGTCCTTCCGCATAGCTTTAATGGTTTCCCGTGCAATGATTTTTCCACCAATTGCAGCCTGTACGGGTACTTCAAACAGCTGCCGTGGAATGTTCTGCTTCAGTTTTTCAACCATCTTTCTGGCACGCTCATAGGCCTTGTCCGCATGAATGATAAAGGACAGCGCATCCACCATATCGCCATTGAGCAGAATATCCAGCTTCACCAGCTTAGACGGTGCATAACCAGTCAGCTCATAGTCAAAGGAAGCATAACCTCTTGTGCGAGACTTCAAGACATCAAAGAAATCATAAACAATTTCATTCAGCGGCAAATCATATTTCAAGGAAACACGGGTATCATCCAGATACTGCATATCCTGAAAGACACCACGCCGATTCTGGCACAATTCCATGACATTGCCGACAAAATCAGAAGGCGTTAAAATTTCCGCCTTGACCATCGGTTCCTCTGCCAGCCGAATGACAGCCGGATCCGGATAATTGGTTGGATTGTCAATGTACTGAACTTCCCCGCTGGTCAGCGTGACACGATAGATAACAGACGGAGCGGTCGTAATCAAATCCAGGTTGTATTCTCGCTCCAAGCGTTCCTGAATGATTTCCATATGCAGCAGACCCAAAAATCCACACCGAAATCCAAATCCCAACGCAATGGAGGTTTCCGGTTCAAAAGAAAGCGATGCATCATTCAGCTGCAACTTTTCCAATGCTTCCCGCAAGTCGCCATACTTGGCGCCATCTGCCGGATAGATGCCAGAGAATACCATCGGGTTGACCTTCCGATATCCTGGCAGCGGCTCTGCACATGGACGATCTGCAAGCGTTACGGTATCACCAACCTGTGTATCGCCGATACTCTTGATAGAAGCGGACAGATAACCAACTTCTCCAGCTTTCAATTCGCCGACATTCACCAAAGTATTGGTATCCATATAGCCAGCTTCCACCACTGTAAATTCCGATCCAGCTGCCATCAGGCGAATGGTATCGCCGACTCTTACCGTACCTTCCTTTACCCGAATGTAGATGACAACACCTTTATAGGCATCATAATAGCTATCAAAAATCAATGCCTGCAAGGGGGCATCGGAATCTCCTTTTGGACATGGAATATCCGTTACAATCTTTTCCAAAACCGCTTCAATGTTGATGCCGGCTTTGGCGGAAATACGGGGCGCATCCATGGCAGGAATTCCAATCACACTTTCAATCTCACTGCACACCCGTTCCGGATCCGCTGCTGGCAGGTCAATCTTATTGATGACCGGAACTACTTCCAAATCGTGTTCAATGGCAAGATAGGTATTGGCAAGCGTCTGCGCTTCGATTCCCTGTGAAGCGTCCACCACCAAAATGGCACCTTCACAAGCTGCCAGACTCCGGGAAACTTCATAGTTAAAGTCTACATGTCCGGGCGTATCAATCAAGTTGAAAATGTAGGTTTCCCCATCTTTTGCCTTATAATTCAGCCGAACCGCACGTGCTTTAATGGTAATGCCCCGTTCCCGTTCGATGTCCATATTATCCAGAATCTGTTCTTCCATATCCCGCTTGGCAACTGTAAACGTCTGCTCCAAGATGCGGTCTGCAAGCGTTGATTTTCCGTGGTCAATGTGCGCAATGATGCAAAAATTTCGAATATTCTTCATAGATAAAAACGTTCCTTCCCTCGGATTCTTTCACGTTTGATTGGTCAATCTTATTTTTTATTATACCATAGTTCTGCATCTATTGTAAAGCGATTTTCCGGAAAATTCATGTCTTTTCCATTTGCATGCAGGAACGCAGCATGCAAAGGCTATTCAGACATCTTTTCTGCATTTCAGCAGCGTATGCCGAAACAGAAATCTTGCAAGCGGGCCTACTAAAATCAGTTGTAACGGCAATGCTATGATAAAATTCTTACAGTAGGTTACAATATAATTGGGAATCACATTTGCAGAAAATCCATGGGCATGAAACAAGCCAATCACACTTGCAAATGCCACCATTAAAATCACGGTAAACGTCTGAATTGCAAAAACGATGCAAATCGGACGATCGCCGGGCTGTACTACCCAAAAAGCAAGCTTTGGCGCAATGGCGCCTGCCACGAAGAACGCCAGCAAAAAGATGATACCGTATTCTACCCACATATGGGTCAACGCATCCAGAAAGGTACGATTGGTAAACGTGCCATTTGCAAGCACGGTGTTGTAAATGGTCATGCCATATACCATAAAGAAGGCAGTGCCAGCAGTGAAAAAGATGCGTTCGAGTTTTGTTTTTGGCATAGAAAAAACCTCCAAATTTGATTTTGAACACAAAAAACGACACGAAACAGCCAATCCCATCAGACAGAAGGATCGGCGATATTTCGTGTCGTTTTTTTCGATTCAATTTTTCTTTATGATAGCACAAATCTCTCAATTTGTCAAGCCGCACGCAAACTTTTTGCGGCATCAAAAGAAAAAGATAGCTTTTTCAGCAGAAATGTGCTATACTAAATACAGAATCATTTCTGTTGTAAAGAAGGAGGCATTCATGAAATTACTTGCAATTGACGGAAACAGCATTTTAAACCGTGCCTACTATGGAATTCGTCCGCTTTCCAATCAAAAAGGAGTCTACACCCATGCAATCTATGGGTTTATGAATATTTATCTCAAGCATGTGCAAGCCATTCAACCGGACTGCATTGCCGTTGCCTTTGACCGTCGGGAACCGACCTTCCGGCACAAAGCCGTGGAAACATACAAAGCCAATCGAAAAGGCATGCCGGAAGAGCTTGCTATGCAGCTGCCCTACGTCAAGGAATTGCTGACCGATCTTGGCGTCCATGTAGTGGAACAGTCCGGCTATGAAGCCGATGATATTCTAGGCACACTGGCAAAAGCCTGCTGCAAGACCGGACAAGACACCTGTCACATTCTAACCGGAGACCGGGACAGCTTGCAGCTGGTTACGCCCTGCGTTACCGTTTGGCTGGTTACCAACAAGGAAACCATTCCCTACACGCCGCAGGTCTTTGAGGAAGAATACGGTTTTCCGCCCATTTCCCTCATCGACTTAAAAGCACTCATGGGCGACAGTTCCGACAACATTTCCGGCGTTGCCGGAATCGGAAAAAAAACAGCTACCACACTCATTCAAAAATGGGGCACAGTAGAAGCACTGTATGAAAACTTAGACCAGGCCGGCTTAACCAAAGGCGTCTATCAGAAATTAACTGCCGGTGCGGAAGCTGCCAAGCAGAGCAAGTGGCTGGCTACCATTGTTACGGATGTGCCCATTGCAACCAACCCTGCTGACTACCAAATTGGAGCAGTGCAAGTACAAAAAGCGCAGGCACTCTTATTGGAACTGGAACTGGTCAAGCTGATGGACAAATTGCATCTCCGAGATGCCATCGACCCAGCAGCAGATCCCGAAATGGAACAGGCATCACCAGAAGCACCTGCCCTTACAACAGAACCAGCAACCGATACTTTGCTGGAACAGCTTCGCCAAGAGACGGTAGTCTCCTATTTATTTGATGGAGAAACCCTGGAGCTGCTTTTGGAACAAACCATTTATCACACACAAGATCCTGCATGGATTTTTGCATTTCTACAGGATGCCGCTATTGCCAAACAAACCTTTTCTGCCAAGCCGCATTACCGCTGGTTCTTTGCCCATCGGGATTCCCTGCAACAGCGCATGCAGCTTGCCGGAGACGGCGAAATCAGCGCCTATCTGCTCAATCCAACCACCACCGCTTATACCATTGAGCGGCTTTGTGTCACCTATCACGTCCCGTACTTTGAAGCACTGGGCGAGCATGCAAATCTGGCAGCACTTCCGGCTTTGATGCAGGAAATGAACCGCTTGGTACAGGAGCAGGGCATGGAGCAGCTCTGTCAAGTCGAATTGCAGCTGACAGAAGTCCTGGCTTCCATGGAACATGACGGCATTCTGGTCGATCAAAAAGGTGTTCGGGAATTCGGTCACTATCTTTCCGAGCAAATCGAAGAGGTACAGCAAATTGTCTATGACGAAGCAGGACATGCGTTCAACATTGGTTCTCCCAAGCAGCTGGGACTGGTACTGTTCGAGGAGTTGCAGCTGCCGCACGGCAAAAAAACCAAAACGGGTTACTCCACGAATGCGGAACTGCTGGAATCCCTGCGGGAACAGCACCCAATCGTAGATGCCGTTTTGAAATGGCGGCAATACTCTAAGCTCAAGTCCACTTATGTAGAAGGTCTTTTGAAGCAGGTTGGTTCAGACGGACGAATTCATTCCCTCTTCAAACAAACAGAAACTCGAACCGGACGCATTTCCTCCACAGAACCCAATCTGCAAAACATTCCCGTCCGCACCGAATTGGGGCGCAACATGCGGAAATTCTTCATTGCAAAGGAAGGCTGCGTACTGCTGGATGCCGACTACAGCCAGATTGAACTGCGGATTCTTGCCAGTCTCTGCGAGGATACTAATATGCAGGAAGCCTTTCGCAGCGGTGCAGACATCCATGCAGCAACCGCAGCACAGGTGTTTAACATGCCGCCGGAACTGGTAACCAGTGAAATGCGAAGCGCTGCAAAAGCAGTCAATTTCGGTATTATTTACGGAATCGGCGCTTTTTCTCTGTCCAAAGACATTGGCGTCACCGTATACCAAGCCAATCAATATATCAAAAACTATCTGGCACGCTATCCGCATGTAGAACGTTTTATGGAGGATGTGGTAGCAGGCGGAAAAGAAAACGGCTACGTAACCACGCTGTTTGGCCGACGCAGACCGGTTCCGGAACTGCTGGCTTCCAACAAAGTCATGCAGGCTGCCGGAAAGCGCATTGCCATGAATACACCCATCCAGGGTACCGCAGCAGACATCATCAAAATGGCAATGGTAAACGTTTACAAGCGACTGGAACGAGAAGTACCGCAGGCACGTCTTATTTTACAAGTACACGATGAGCTGATTGTAGAAGTTCCCACTGCACAGGCGATGGCGGCTGCTAAAATCCTGGGAGAAGAAATGCAGCAAGTCGTACATCTTGCCGTACCGCTGACCGCAGATGTCAGCATGGGAGAAAGCTGGTATGATGCGAAAGGTTAAAATTCAGCCGGCACAGCCGGAACAAATCCCCCTGCTTGCAGCGCTTGCCCGACAATCCTTCCCGGATCCATGGTCGGAGCAATTGTTTGCCGAAGCGCTTGCTTCTCCCTATACCAAAATCTGGACAGCGATGGACGGCACACAATTGACTGGCTATCTGGTTTTACAGCAGCTTGGAGCAGAACAGAGTGTGGATGATCTGGCCGTTTCGCCCACATGGCGTGGGCAGCAAATTGCAACCCAGCTGCTGGAAGCTGCCCATCAAACTTTCCAGAACTGTGATTTCATCTTAGAAGTGCGGGAATCCAATCAAGCAGCACGCAACCTATACCAAAAGCTTGGCTATCTACAAGACGGTTACCGCAAACGTTACTATCAGAATCCACCGGAAGCGGCAGTTTTAATGCGGAAAGCCGCCCAATCCCAATCGAACTAGTTATGATACAGATTTTAAAACCTGTTTCCTTTATACACGCAGAAAGGAGATTCATTTAAATATGTTAATTTTAGGAATTGAAAGCTCCTGTGACGAAACCGCAGCCAGTGTAATCGAAGATCACACCACGGTGCGTTCGAACATCGTAGCTTCTCAAATTGCAGAACATCGCCTATATGGCGGAGTCGTTCCGGAAATTGCTTCCCGACGGCATTGTGAAAATGTATTATGGGTGGTGCAGCAAGCCCTAGAGGAAGCCAACGTCACCTTAAAAGACCTGGATGCTGTTGCAGTAACATATGCACCCGGACTGATCGGTGCCTTGCTGGTCGGCGTAAACTTTGCAAAAGGACTGGCGCTGGCAGCGGAAAAGCCGCTGGTTCCCGTTCATCATATCGCTGGGCATATCGCCGCCAATTACATTGCCCATCCGGACCTGAAGCCACCTTATCTCTGCTTGGTTGCAAGCGGCGGACACAGCCATATTGTAGAAGTTCTGTCGCATACCTCCTATCGGGTGATCGGCAGAACACGAGATGATGCCGCTGGAGAATGCTTCGATAAATGTGCCCGTGCCATGGGATTTCCTTATCCAGGCGGCGTGCAGATTGACCGGGCAGCTCAAATCGGAAACGCAGATGCCTTCTCTCTGCCAAAGCCAAAAGTAGCAGGAAATGCATATGATTTCAGCTTTTCCGGCTTAAAAACTTCGGTGGTTAATCTGCTGCACAATGCCCAGCAAAAAGGAACTACACTCAATGTGCAGGATCTTTCCGCAGCCGTTCAGCAGACCATCTCCACCGTTTTGACAGAACATACCATTCAAGCTGCCTTGGATTTGGGCTATGATACCATTGCAGTCGCTGGCGGTGTTTCTGCCAACAGCGGCGTGCGCAGCCGCATGCAGGAGGCCTGCTCCAAACGGGGGTTGCGCTGTTTTCTGCCGCCCAAGGAACTCTGCGGCGATAATGGCGCCATGATTGCCTGTGCCGGATCTTATTTGTTTGATGCCGGTGTTCGGGCAGATTGGAACCTGAATGCCTATGCAACCATGCCGCTGGAAGTCATCGACCCGGCGAAGTTGTCCTAAATACTCGAACAGTTGTTTTTCACAGACAAATTAACTCAAAATGAAAAAAGTTGTTTTTCCACGGCGCACGCAAGTGGAAATAACGTGAATTTTAAATGAATATTAATTTTGATTTTGCACAAACTACTTGACAATATCGCCTTTTGCATTTATAATATTGATTGATGGAAAGATTATGTTTCATAATTTCCAGATAATGCAGCATGCTGCAAAATGATTTTTATGGAGGTAATACCAATGGCATTGACAAAAAATAAAAATGTGCTGGCATGGGTAGATGAAATGGTAGCACTGACAAAGCCGGACAAGGTTGTATGGATTGACGGCTCGAAGGAACAGCTGGATGCGCTGACGGATGAAGTCACTTCTCTTCCGGAAGGCAACCGTGATAAGATGTATAGATTGAACGAAGAAAAACTGCCGGGCTGTCTGTACCACAGAACGCTGCCGAATGACGTAGCACGTGTAGAAGACAGAACCTTTATCTGCACCAAGAAGAAGGAAGATGCAGGCCCGACCAACAACTGGATGGATCCGGCTGAAATGAAGGCAAAGCTGATTCCGCTGTATGATGGTGTCATGAAGGGCAGAACCATGTATGTAATCCCATATTCTATGGGTCCGATTGGTTCTCCTCTGGCAAAGGTTGGCGTTGAGCTGACTGACTCCATTTATGTTGTTCTGAACATGAACATCATGACTCGTATGGGCACACAGGCTTTTGAAAACCTGGGCGATACTTCTGATGATTTCGTTCGCGGCCTGCACTCCAAGGCAGATGTAGATCCGGAAAACCGTTATATTGTACAGTTCCCGGAAGAAAACACCATTTGGTCCATCAACTCTGCTTACGGCGGCAACGTTCTGCTGGGTAAGAAGTGCTTCGCTCTGCGTATCGCTTCCTTCCAGGGTAAGAACGAAGGCTGGATGGCAGAACACATGCTGATCCTGGGCGTTCAGAAGCCGAACGGTGAAACCACTTATATCACCGCTGCTTTCCCGTCTGCATGCGGAAAGACCAACCTGGCTATGCTGATTCCGCCGGAAGGCTATCTGAAGGATGGCTACAAGGTATTCACCGTTGGTGATGACATCGCTTGGATGAAGCCTGGCAAGGATGGCAGACTGTACGCAATCAATCCGGAAAACGGCTTCTTTGGCGTTGCACCGGGTACCAATGCAAACTCCAACTACAATGCTCTGGCTTGCACCAGATCTGATACAATCTTCACCAACGTTGCACTGAACAATGCAGACAACACCGTTTGGTGGGAAAAACTGGATAAGAATCCGCCGGTTGATGCAACTGAGTGGAAGGGCGAAAAGGTAAATGGTCCGGAATATATCGCTGCTGGCAACAAGCTGGCTCATCCGAACTCCAGATTTACTGCTCCGGCAAAGAACTGCCCGTGCCTGTCTCCAGAATTCAACAATCCGGAAGGTGTTCCGATTTCCGCAATCATCTTTGGCGGTCGTCGTGCATCCACCACTCCGCTGGTATATCAGTCCTTTGACTGGACCCACGGCACTTATATGGGCTCTGCTGTTTCTTCCGAAACAACAGCTGCTGCAACTGGTGCAACTGGCGTTCTGCGTCATGACCCGATGGCTATGAAGCCGTTCATTGGCTACAATGTAGGCGACTACTGGGCACACTGGCTCGAAATGGGCGAAAAGCTGGGCGACAAGGCTCCAAAGATCTTCAACGTTAACTGGTTCAAGACCGACGAAGAAGGCAACTTCCTGTGGCCAGGCTTTGGTGACAATATGCGTGTTCTGGACTGGATCATCAAGAGATGTGAAGGCGAAGTAGACGCTGTTGAAACACCGATCGGTTATGAGCCGAAGCCGGAAGACATCAATGTAGACGGCCTGGTTTACGAGGGCAAGCAGTTCACAACAGAAGATATTGCAAACCTGCTGAAGCTGGATACCAAGCTGTGGAAGAACGAAATCGCTGAAATGCGGAGATATTATAAGGAAGATATCGAAGCAAAGGGCGGCAAGGTTCCTGCTGCATTGTATGCACAGCTGGATGCTCTGGAAGCAAGACTGAACGAAGCAAAGTAAGCTTCTGCACTTGTGCATCAAATCGAGTAACAATTTCAATAGACTGCTGCATCAAATGGTGCAGCAGTCTATTTTTGTGTACGGCACGATTTGACAGAACTTTTATTTCATGCTACAATGAATTGGAAAAATTGATTCGCAAAGGAGGCGCACACCCAATGGCAAAACAGCATTGGAAAGGCAGTGTCTTGCTTGCACCCGTCCCCCCTGCTCTGGTTACCTGCGGCACATTGGAACACCCCAACGTGCTGACCGTTGCATGGACTGGTGTCGTCAGCACCCATCCCCCTATGACTTATGTTTCCATTCGTCCTTCCCGGTATTCCTACTCCATCATTGAGCAGCAAAAGGAATTTGTCATCAATCTGACGACTTCCGCTATGTGTCGGGAAACGGATTTTTGCGGGGTAAAAAGCGGCCGTGATGTGGATAAAATTGCTGCCTGCAACTTCACACTGGAACCCGGACAAACCGTTTCCACCCCTTCCATTGAACAGTGCCCGGTCAATCTGGAGTGCAAAGTAACCGAAGCAAAAGCATTCGGCAGCCACACAATGTTCCTGGCAGAAATCACTGGTGTCAACGTCTCGGAGCAATATCTGGACAGCAAGGGAAAGCTCAACTTACAGCAATGCGGTCTTATGGCATATGCCCATGGAGAGTATTTTGCGCTGGGCAGAAAGCTGGGCGACTTCGGATGGTCTGTTCGCAAAAAGAAAAAGCGGAAGGCGACTTCGTAAGCCTTTTGTTCTCGTTTAAAATCGGTTGACATTTTTTCATTTTATGTTATAATAAACTTGTATATCTGTGCGTAGTGCGGCAACCTGTTTGCCGCATTGCCCATCCTTTCTTGCCGCTTGGCATAGATCGGATGTATGGTTCTTTCCTTTTTCGGGCATACTGCAAGAGAAAGGAGCGATGCATTTGACCATTTACACAGATCCCAAAGAACCGGAGTCCTCGGAACCGGCTGAAAAATCCAAAACCGAAGAGCAATTGGATCAAGCGGAGCTGATCGAGGAAACTGGCAGCATCCGCACGCAAAATGCAAAGCATTTGATCCACTGTCTGACCATTATCGGACAGGTTGAGGGGCACTATGTGCTATCCTCTCAAAACAAAACGACAAAATATGAGCACATCATTCCGGCATTGGTTGCCATTGAACAAGATCGCAGCATCGAAGGCCTGATTATCATTCTTAATACGGTGGGCGGCGATGTGGAAGCAGGGCTTGCCATTGCGGAGTTGATTGCCAGCATGCAGACACCAACCGTTTCCCTTGTGGTTGGGGGCGGTCATTCCATCGGTGTTCCCCTGGCAGTCAGTGCAAAAGAATCTTTCATTGTACCGTCTGCCTCCATGACCATTCATCCGGTTCGCATGAATGGACTGGTATTGGGAGTTCCGCAAACCCTCTCTTATTTTGATAAGATTCAGGATCGCATCACAGGCTTTATTACACGATGCAGTCAGATTGAACCGGAAACCCTGGAGCGGCTGATGATGAATACCGGAGAACTGACGACCGATGTCGGTTCGGTTGTATCCGGAGAAAAAGCAGTGGAACTGGGGCTGATTGACCACCTTGGCGGTTTGACCGATGCCATTGCCTGCCTCTATCAGCAAATTGAAACCGGAACGCCACGCTATCCGGACACCAAAGCCGCATCTTAGTACCCGTAGCAGCTGCTGTCCTGCAATGTCTGCCTGCACGCTGGATGCAGCATCAACGCAAACTCGCACAGGAGAACCAAGCATGGAGTTGGTTCTCCTTATACATACTTGCAAAAAGGCTGTGCCTGATTTGCAAAACAGAAAGGAGCGCCGCTTGGCACAAAAGAAAAAAAGTGCACCCAAGAAACCAGCTGCAAAGCCTAGGAAAAAGAAGTCTACGACCAAAAAAGCAGCTCGTTCTACAACAGAAGCGTCCTTTTCTCCACTGGCACTCGCAAGAAAGAAGATGGCAGATCGACAAGAAATGAGCCGCAGTTTTCAATCCGTTTTATTCTTTACCCTGGGAATTCTATTTATCCTGATTGCATTCATTCATGGCGGTGCCGGCTGGTTTGCCCTGCACCAATTTGTCCGTGGGATATTCGGATGTTCCATTCTGACCGTTCCACTAGTCTTTTTCTACATGGCATATCAAATTGAAAAAAGCGAAGAAAGCCGTTCTTTTTCCTCCTGTTTTCTCTGGAGTGCATGCATCAATCTGCTGATCAGCAGCACCGTACAGATTCTGTTCGTCGGAGAGGTTGGAAAAGGTTCCTTTTTCCGCTCCATTTCTTACTTATATCGGCAAGGCATTCGAGATACCTTCCGGAGCGGCGGCGTCAGCAGTGTCCTGCTCAGCTATCCGTTCATTCGAATCTTTGAAAAGACAGGCGCACGTATTCTCATCCTGCTGCTGCTCTTTGTTGTCATCATGGGTACGCTGCATTGGAGTTTACGGGAACTGATTGCCTATCTCAAACTTCCCTTCCAAAAGGTACGGGACTGGCTGCAAGAAGAACGGGACGCTCGACAGGATTTAGAGGAAGAAGAACAGGATGATTTTCAAATTGACATTCCGCTTCCCGGAGAAGAGGCACCGCCTCGCAAAGCATCTGCTTCCGAATCCAAACGAAAAGCCACTGCGACAAACAGCTTCTTCGATGATGCAACTGCTCCACTGGAACCCGTTTCTGCACCGGAACCGCATCTGGATGAATTGATTCAAAATGCAACGGCACACCCGGCACCAGAACCAATCCCGCAACACCCACAAGCAACAGAAAAGGTCGAACCTATTCCGCCGGTCACACCGCAAAAAGAACCGACTGCACCGGAACCTGCTGCGCCGGCACGGCAGGTCGTTCCCTATGTCATTCCTTCAATTGAATTTTTAAAAGCTGGCGTCAGCAAAGCTGCTACACCAGAAACAAAGAAGGAACTACGTGAAAATTCCGATACACTGCTTGCAACGCTGGAAAGCTTTGGAGTAAAGGTGCGTATTGTCGGTATTCACCGGGGCCCTGCTGTTACACAATATGAGGTACAACCTGCCGCTGGCGTAAAGGTCTCCAAAATTACAGGGCTTGCCGACGACATTGCACTGGCACTTGCTGCCGAAGGCGTGCGAATTGAAGCGCCAATTCCCGGACGGGCAGCTGTCGGCATTGAAGTTCCGAACAGCAACCGGGATACGGTTTCCCTGCGAGAAATCCTGGAAAGTGATTTGTTTCGAAATTCCAAGAGCAAGCTGGCATTTGCCGTTGGAAAGGACATCGCCGGAAATGCCATTGTCGGCGATGTGGCAAAAATGCCCCATATGATCATTGCAGGGGCAACCGGTTCCGGTAAATCTGTCTGCACCAACTCCATCATTTTGAGCATTCTCTTTCATGCTACACCAGATGAAGTCAAACTCATCCTCATTGACCCTAAAATCGTAGAATTCCGCATTTATGAAGGCATTCCGCACCTGCTGATTCCTGTGGTGACCGATCCGAAAAAGGCTGCCGGTGCACTGAATTGGGCCGTACAGGAAATGCTGCGCCGCTATCAGCAATTTGCAGCGCAAAATGTGCGAGATATTTACGATTATAACAGCAAAGCGGCACAGCCGGACAGCGAATTGGAAAAAATGCCGCAGATTGTCATTGCCATCGATGAGTTGGCAGACTTGATGATGGCTGCCTCCAAAGAAGTCGAAGACGCCATTTGCCGCTTGGCACAGATGGCACGTGCTGCCGGCATGCATCTGATTATCGCAACGCAACGGCCAACAACTGATATCATCACCGGTTTGATCAAAGCCAATATTCCAAGCCGAATCGCACTTTCTGTCATGTCACAGATTGACTCCCGTACCATTTTGGATATGGGCGGAGCAGAAAAACTGCTGGGACACGGCGATATGCTATACTTCCCGAACGGCATGCCAAAGCCGATTCGTGTACAGGGCTGTTTCACTTCTACAAAGGAAATTGAAGCCGTTGTAGAATTCGTCAAGAGTCAGGCGCAGACGGAATACAGCCATGAAATCATGGAGGAAGTTGAACAGAACATTCCTGTTACCAAGGGCGAAAAAAGCGGCAGCGATGCGGCACCAGAACCTGGCAGCGATGCAGACTTGATTGAGCAAGCCATTGAAGTTGTGGTGCTGGCTGGGCAGGCTTCCACCTCTTCCCTGCAACGACGGCTAAAACTGGGCTATGCCAGAGCCGCTCGTATTATGGATGAGCTGGAACAAATGGGCGTCATTGGCCCCTCGGAAGGTGCAAAACCACGACAGGTTTTAATGAGCCGTGCACAGTTAGAAGAACGAAAGGTACGCAATTTATCCTAAACCAGATTCCATTGCAAACGGGATGGAACAAAGGAGGTACAATCCATGGCTGCTGCAAAGCGCAACCAAAAAAAGCAATCTGCTAAAAATGGAAAACGACTGCCCATTTTGCTCGTATTGGTGCTAATCATCGGCATCGTTACATATTTTCGGGACGACATTCCATTCATCAAGTCTGTCCCGACAGACGGTTCCGTATCAGTTTACTTCCTGGATGTCGGACAGGGGGACAGTGAACTCATTGTTACCGATACGGCTGCTGTTCTCATTGACGGCGGAGAACGTACCGAAGGCGACACCTTACTTGCGGATTTTCAGCAGTACGGCATTTCCAAGCTGGATTATGTCATTGCTTCGCATCCGCATACCGACCACATCGGCGGATTAACAGTCTTTCTGGGCATGGATCCAGCAGACAGCGGCGTAACCGTTGGAACGGTTATCACAGCAGATGTACCGGATGCCGACATTCCAACCACCAAAACCTATGAACAATTTCTGGACAATGCGGAAGCACATGCAGAGGATGTTTGCTTCCTGTCAGAATCCATGGAATTGGATCTCGGCAGCGCAACGCTGCAACTGATCCCCTCTCCGATCAAAAGCGATGCAGAAACCCTAAATGAATATTCCATCTGCGGCCTTTTGACCAGCGGAGCCAACACCTTCTTCTTTACCGGCGATGCCGGAAAGCAGGAAGAACAAGCGCTTCTGGCAGAAAATCTGCTTCCCAGTCAGCCAGTTGATGTACTGAAAGTGGGACACCACGGCAGCAAAGGATCTTCCAGTACCGAATTTTTACAGGCACTGCATCCGACTGATGCAGTAATTTCCTGTGGAACCGGGAACTCCTACGGACACCCACATCAAGGCGCTTTGGAGCGCTTGCAGGAAGTCGGCTGCACCATCTACCGCACCGATTTAGATGGAACCATCTGCATCCGATCGGACGGAAAGGCGCTGACCATTCAAACAGAAGCGGAGGCGTCCTGATATGTGGGTGCTTGACCGATTGGAGGAACAGCTTGCCGTACTGGAGGACGATACTTGCACACTGCAAACAGTCGCACGCAGCCTGCTTCCGCCGGATGCACGGGAAGGGGATGTGCTGGAACAAACAGCAGATGGATGGCAAATCAACGCCGCAGAGACGGCACAGCGTCGGGCACGCATCCTCGCCCGACAAACAAAATTACGAAAAAAGTGAGGCTATATGGAAACAGATCACGTGATCATCGGCGGCGGTCCAGCCGGTATTTTTGCAGCTTTGACTGCCGCCGATCTTGGAAAACGATGTGTTATTTTAGAACAAAACGGACAGATTGGAAAAAAACTCCGCATTACCGGGAAAGGGCGCTGTAATGTAACCAATAACTGCTCGCAGCAGGATTTTCTGCTGCATATTCCCACCAATCGCTCCTTTCTGTACAGTGCATTATCCCGCTGTTCTCCGCAGGATGTCATGGACTTCTTTGAACAGCAGGGCGTTGCCTTAAAAACAGAACGGGGAAATCGGGTCTTTCCGGTCAGCGACCGGGCAGAAGATATTGTCACTGCGCTACAACGCGCACTGCGTGCACGAAACATTCCGGTGATTCGTGCCAAGGCAAAGCACCTGATCCTGAAAGATGGGATCTGCACCGGTGTACAGACAACAGACGGCACCATTTATTCTGCACAAAGCGTTCTGCTGGCAACCGGAGGGGCTTCCTACCCTGCCACCGGTTCCACCGGAGACGGATACCGTCTGGCAAAAGAAGTGGGACACACCATTGTTCCACCAACACCGTCTTTGGTGCCGTTTGTCACCAAGGAAACCTGGTGCCGAGATGCAATGGGACTTTCCCTGCGTAATATCACCCTGCGGCTATATGACGGAACAGACTGTATTTTCTCCGACCTCGGAGAACTGCTGTTCACCCACTTCGGTGTCTCTGGTCCGCTGGTATTGCGTGCAAGTGCGCACATTCCGCAGATGGAACCGAACCGGTACCGCCTGGAACTGGATGTCAAACCAGCCCTCTCCCAGCAGCAGCTGGATTTGCGGATTCAACGGGATTTACAAACCTATGCCAACCAGGACTTCGGCAATCTCATGCGCAAGCTGCTGCCTGCCAAACTGATTCCGGTTGCCGCCGGACTGGCTGAAATTCCGCTGAGTGAAAAGGGGAACAGTGTCACACGCATGCAGCGCAGAAAATTGGTGCAGGTACTCAAAGCCATTCCGCTGGAAATTCAAGGATTCCGACCGCTTGCAGAAGCCATTGTAACAAGAGGCGGCATTTCCGTCAAAGAAATTTCCGCAAAAACGATGGCATCCAAGCTGGTACCCGGTTTGTATTTTGCCGGAGAACTAATCGATGTAGACGGCTATACAGGCGGCTTTAACCTGCAAATTGCCTTTGCAACCGGTCACAGCGCCGGACTTGCAATGGGAAATGCGTGAACCAACAGATTCGTTTGATCCACATACGATATCTTTTTAATTGAAAAAGGAGTTTGTTATGAAAACCATCAACATTGCAATTGACGGCCCTGCGGGCGCCGGAAAAAGCAGTATTGCACGTGAAGTTTCTTCTGAATTAGGGTTTATTTATGTCGATACCGGTGCACTGTATCGGGCAATTGCGTATTATGCATTGGAACATCAGCTCACATCGGAAACCGCATTGGTTCGGCAGCTGAAAAAAATTGACCTGGATCTCAAATACATCTGCGGCAATCAGTGTGTCTCCCTCAACGGAGAGGACATCACCGATGAAATCCGTACGCCGGAAGTCACAAAAATGGCATCCACGGTCTCTGCTTATCCAGCTGTTCGGGAATTTTTGTTTGACTTGCAGCAAAAACTTGCCAAGGAACACAATGTCATCATGGACGGCAGAGACATCGGTACTGTTGTACTGCCGGATGCAGACCTGAAAATCTTTCTAACTGCTTCCCCGGAAGAACGTGCCAGCCGCCGTTACCTGGAATGGAAGGACAAACCAGATTGCCCGACTTATGAAAAAATTCTGGCAGATATCATTGAACGGGATTATCAGGATACCCACCGCAGCATTGCACCGCTGAAGAAGGCAGATGATGCCATTGTCGTGGATACGACCAGCATTGGCTTCCATGAAGTTTGTGAAGAAATCACAGATTTGATTGAAAGCCGCCTGGAAGACGAATAAAAACTTTCAAAAAGAGGAGAAGGGATTATTTTGCCATATTGTATTGTTGCGTTTTTCTACCGGCTTGCCTACTGGCTGGTACGAGGCGTTTTGTGGTTCTATTATGACATTCGGGTAGAGGGAAAAGAAAACCGCCCAAAGGGAACGGCTGCAATTTTTGCATCCAATCACCGCAGCTATCTGGACCCTGTTCTGGTGGTATTCGGCTGTCCGCATCCGTTCAATTATATTGCAAAGGAAGAACTGTTTCAGATTCCGCTGCTTCGCCCGCTGATTCGGATGATGGGTGCTTTTCCGGCAACAGATTCCAACGATCCCAATTACAATATGCTGGACGAGGCAGCCAAGCGGCTGCACAAACGCCGCCATATGGTGATCTTCCCGGAGGGCACCCGTCATACCAATGGAAAAGTCGGCCGTGGAAAAATCGGTGTTTGCCTGCTTTCCGCCAAAAGCGGAAAGCCTGTCATTCCGGTGGGATTGATTTTCAATTCCAACAATCTGCACTTCCGCAGTAAAATCTGCATTCGGTTGGGCAAACCGATTTATCCTTCTGAGTACGGAATCACCGCAGACTCCAACCCACATGAAATGCATGCCATGCGAAACGCCATTATGACGCAAATCAAAGCGCTGGTGGAGGAAAATCCGCCCTTTCCGATTGTACACGACCAGCCCAAAAAGCTGACTGCAATTGAACAGCAGCACGAACAGCGCAAAAAGGAACTGGAAGAGCGGCGGCATACGGAGGATTAATTCATGCAGCATACCATCACAGTTGCAAAGTCAGCTGGATTTTGCTTCGGCGTAGACCGTGCCGTCAAACTGGCATATGAAGCCTTACAGCAGCATCAGACGGTTGCAACACTTGGCCCCATCATCCATAACCAAAATGTTGTGGATGATCTGCTGAAACAAGGTGCCCGCATCGTAGACGATGTTTCTCAGCTGCAACCGGGAGAATGCGTGGTCATTCGCTCCCACGGTGTCAGCGCAGACGTCTATGCACAGCTGGAACGGCAGGGCAACCCCTATATTGATGCAACTTGCCCGTTTGTTGCAAAAATTCATAAAATTGTCGCAGAACATACTGCACAAGGACATTTCATCTTAATCGCTGGTGATCAGAATCATCCAGAAGTTGCCGCAATTGTTGGGCATTGTAAAGGAAATTGCTTTGTTTTCGAAAATGAAACAGCCTTAAAGTATTTTTTTCAAAAAAATTATGAAAAGTTGGAAAAAAAGCTTGCAATTGTTGCGCAAACAACGTATAATATATTAGTATGGAAGAAGTGTATTGCATCTCTTCCCAAGAACGACCCGAACATAATGGTTTATGATACAATCTGCCATGCCACACAAGTAAGACAGTCAGACGCGGATGAACTATCTCGCAAATCAGATTTAATGATAATTGTGGGCGGCAGACACAGCTCCAACACTGTGAAGCTGTTTGATGTCTGCAACAGGAATTGTAGGTCTTATCATATCGAAAATTCGGACGAGCTTTACACTTTAGACCTGCGTAATGCTGCCAGGATCGGCATTACGGCCGGAGCGTCCACACCGGCACATATCATTAAGGAGGTACAATTAACTATGGCTGAAATTATGGATAATTTCGAAGAGGACATTAATTTTGAAGAGGCTTTGGATCAGTCCTTCAAAAAAATACATACAGGAGAGAAAGTAAAGGGTACCGTTGCTGCACTGAACAATACCGAAATCATTGTAGATGTCGGCACCAAGCACACCGGTTATGTACCGCTGAGCGAACTGACTGATGATCCGTCTAAAAAGCCGGCTGATCTGGTAAAGGTTGGCGATGAACTCGATCTGATCGTAACCAAGATCAACGATCAGGAAGGAATCGTAACCCTGTCCAAGAAGAAAGTGGACGAACAGAAGGGCTTTGAAGAAATCATCAAGGCAAAGGAAGAGGGCACAGTTCTGGAAAGCGTTGTACAGCACGTTGTAAAGGGCGGCGTCATCGTTTCCTATGCTGGCGTTCGTGTATTCATTCCGGCTTCTCAGAGCGGTCTGCCGCGCGGCACCGAAATGGATGTTCTGCTCAAGACTCCTGTAAAGTTCATCATTCTGGAAGTAAACGAAGGCAGAAGAAGAGCAGTTGGCTCCATCAAGGCTGTTCAGAAGGCTGAAAAGGAAGCTGCAAAGGAAAAATTCTGGGAAACTGCTGAAATCGGCAAGGTTTATAAGGGCGAAGTAAAGTCCCTGACCAGCTACGGCGCATTCGTTGACCTGGGCGGCATCGATGGTATGGTTCACATTTCTGAACTGTCCTGGAAGCGCATCAAGCACCCGAGCGAAGTTGTAAACGTTGGCGATTACATCGAAGTTTACATCAAGGATCTGGACAAGGAAGCAAATCGTATTTCTTTGGGCTACAAGAAGACCGAAGACAATCCTTGGGAAAAGTTCAAGGCAAATTACAAGGTTGGCGATGTTATTCCGGTTACCATCGTATCCATCACACCATTTGGTGCATTTGCACAGATTATTGAAGGTGTTGACGGCTTGATCCACATTTCTCAGCTGGCTGATAAGCGTGTGGAAAATGTAAAGGATATCGTTTCTGTTGGCGATCAGGTAAATGTAAAGATCATCGACATCGACATCGAAAACAAGCGCATCAGCATTTCTATGCGTGCTCTGCTGGAAGATTCTGATGAAAATGCAGAAGAAGATGCTCCGGCTGAAGATGCAGAATAATCAATTCTGAAGAGAATTTAAAATCGGTAGTGTGACTCAGTCACACTACCGATTTTTTGTATCTATTCAGTTCCAATCCAGCGCCAAGGCCGATTTTTCCAATACGCCCCTGCGTAGTCAATGCCTACCCGGACATCCGTTCGAATGCTTCCATTCCAGCCATCGTCTTCTACCCAAACAGCTGGATGCGCAACCAAACTTTCCCCGTTCAGCGCCTTGTCTATTTGCAGGTATTTGGTCAGCTTCGCCGGCCCATTATGCTGGAATCCAGCCCGGAACAGCACACCCTGCGGCTGCTCCGGCTCCCCGGTAATTACATTCATCAACCAATGCATGCCATAACAAAGGTACACATAAATCAAACCGCTTTCCCGATACAGCAATTCTGTCCGGGACGTTCTCCCCTTTGCAGCATGACAGGCAAGATCTTCTGTCCCTCGGTAGGCTTCTGTCTCTGCAATTCGTTCCCGCAGCTCCGTCCCATCCGGCAGACGATGCACCAAAATCTTTCCAACCAGATCCGGTGCAACCTCCAGACAGTCCCGATGAAAAAACGCTGCTTCTAATCGCATCCCATTCGCTCCTTCCCAGCTTGTGGTGTGACATAAACAGTTTTATAGTTGCTGAAAATCACCTTGCCCGGCTTTGCACCGACTGGTTTCTTCACAAACTTCACCAGACAGTAATCCACCGGAACCTGTGCCGATTCTTTTGCCTTACTGTGATAAGCTGCCAACTGTGCCGCTTCCAAAATGGTTTGTTCTGATGGCTCCTTCCCTGCCGTTTCCAAAATGACATGGGACCCCGGAATCTCGTGCGTATGCAGCCACAAATCCAATTTTGCCGCTTCCTTTAACGTGAGCTTATCGTTTTGCTTATTGTTGCGTCCCACCAAAATTCGAGTTCCATCCGAGGTCCTATACACATGCGGCGGCAGTGCCTTCGGCGGCTTTCCTTTTCGATGCATTGTTCGAATATAGCCCTGCTCTGCCAATTCCAGCCGCAGCTGTTCCATTTCATTTTCAGTTTCTGCACGGGACAGCGCATCTAGCACGCTTTCCAGATAGGCAAGTTCTTCCTTTCCCTTTGCAATCTGCTCCGCCAATATTTTTTCCGCCGTGCATGCCTTTTTATACTTCTGATAATATGCCTGGGCATTTTGCGGTGGTGTCAGACGGACATCCAATGCAATTTCCACCTGCGGGCAATCCGGCTGATAGAAATCCTCTACCACGGCCACCGCATCCCCCTTATGCAGGCGGTATAAATTGGCAGAAATCAAGTCAGCATTGCGCCGCAGCTGTTCTTTTTCGCCGCACTGCTCCAGTTCCTCTGTCTGTGAAGCAATTCGCCGTGTAATCCGTTCTGAGGTGTGCAGCAGCAGATGAAACAGGTCACTGGCACGCTGTTTCAAGCGTGCAGCACGATCTCGCTGCGCATAGAACTGATCCAGCAGTTCACAGGCAGACGGCTTCTCTGTCGTAACCATCAGCGTGCCGTACTGGTGCAGCGGAAGGAAGGAAAAATCCTTGGGCTGCCCTTCCCGTGTGCTGACAACCGTAAATACAGTGCTGCCCGTCAGTAAACGTTCCTTCGCAGCATGAATGGCATACAGCAAGCGATCCCACTCATCGCCCGTTAAATCCTCTGTACGGCATTCTCTGCCCCGTCCGGCAAAGTATACCCACTCTCTTGCAAGAATCGGAGAAACGCCTTCCAGCGCCTGTAAAATGGCTTTTGGAAGCGATCCGGTCTTTTTTCGGATGGCAGCAGCCAACTGCTCCGGTTCTGCCTTCAAAAAATTCAGCCGCTCATCCCGTGGCGGCGTTTCATATGGCATACCAGGCAGCACCAGCCGCTTGCTGGAGGTCTGTGCATCCACACGCTTCATGCTGTCTATAATCTTCCCGTCCTGATCTATCAGAATCAGGTTGGAATACCGCCCCATGATTTCGCTGGCAAGCGTCAGCTGCACCACATCCCCTAGTTCATTGACACAGGAGAAGTCCAGATACAGCACACGTTCCAATCCATCCTGCCGGATGGCAAGCAATTTTCCGCTGCCCAGCCGTTTCCGCAGCAGCATGCAGAACATCGGCGGTGCCTTTGGATTCTCCACAGAAACGGCGGTCTTGTGGATTCTGGCACGGTCCGCAGAAGCAGAAATCAGTAACTTCTCACTGCCTTCCCGGCTGCGCAATGCCAAAATCAATTCTTCTTTGGCAGGCTGATGGATTTTTTCCACCCGATATCCGATTAACGGTTGCAGTTCCTGCTGCACTGCATATAAAAAAGCACCGTCCAATGCCATAAAGCTGCTCCTTTCCCAGAGCATTCCGGAGAATCTGCTCTAGTGTTTCCGATATTGTATGAGTTCAAACGAAATTTCTGTTTCCAATTCCTGTAATGCCTGTAATTTCTCATGTTCCTGCACGCCAGTTTTATAATAATACGGTGTCATGGTAAACAAGTTCTGAATGTCCTGCGGATTGGAAAGCAGAATCCGCTTTGTAATCCGATCCACTTGCAGCAGGGAGAAACCTTCCAGTGCATAGTCCTTTACCGTATTGCGGTACGGTGTGTCATAAATGGCTTGTTTCAATTCCCAAAGATGCTGAGCACCAGGGATCACCTGAATCAGCGTACCGCCCGATGCCAGCACCCGTTCAATCTCCGAGCCGCAGTACGGTGCAAACATGGACAGCACCATGGTGCAGCAGTGATCCTGCACCGGCAAATGAAATACGCTTGCCACTGCAAAAGAAGCCTCCTTACACCGCTTAGCAGCAGCATCTACGGCACATTTTGCAATATCAATGCCATAAGCCGGCAGGCGCTTACCGGCTTGCTGTAAGGCTTCGGTCACACCTTGCAGGTAATACCCTTCTCCACAGCCGACATCCAGCAGTACACCATGATCGGCTGCATGCGCTGTGACACATTGTGCAACCGCTTCCCGTAAAACGGAATAGTATCCGGCATCCAAAAATTGTGTGCGTGCATGAACCATTTGTTTGTTGTCGCCAGGCTGCTTGGTGCGCTTCTGATTCACCGGAAGCAGATTCACATATCCACTGCGTGCCTGATCGAAACTATGCCGATTGCTGCAAATCCAAGTATGTTCCTCCCGATGCAGGGGTTCCTGACAAATCGGACATCTCCAAATACTCATAGCTGCCCTCCCATTGCATAACATGCTGGATCCGTAAACGGATCACAAAAAACAGTCGCTTCCGGAAAAGCAGTCTGAATGCACTGCGACAAAATTTCTGCTGCGATTTTTTCCGTATGATAATGCCCGCAGTCAAACAGAGCAATGCCAAGATTGCGTGCTGCATACCAGCGGTCGTGCTTCACATCTCCTGTAATCAAGGCATCGCAGCCCTTCTCTGCTGTCAGTTCCAATTCACTTGCCGCAGAACCGCTGCAAAAGGCAATTTTCTGAATGGGACGATTTGCCGGACTATACCGCACAACGGTACAGCCCAAAACCTGCCGCAGAACTGCTGCCAGTTCCGGTGCCTGCCAGGTACGTTTGCTAACATCCATCCAGCCAAATCCAAGACCTGGTCTGCTTTCTGCCAAAATCTCCGAGTGCTGTTCCAGTTCCAAAACCGGTGCCAGAACGGCATGCTGCCGCCCATTGATGCCAGCCGGTGCCTGATCCAGAGGGGTATGGCTGCAAATTGCTGCTATCCCATTGGAAGCCAGCTGCCAAACCGAATCCGCAGGCGTTAAACGGGAAAACGGCTGAAAAATCACAGGATGATGCGCCACCATCAACTGCGCCTGCTGTGCCCTTGCGGCTGCAATGGTTTCGGCGGAAAGATCCAGCGTCACATAAATCCGCTCTGCCGGCATCTGTGCGCTGCCCACCAGCAGTCCAGAGTTGTCCCACTTTTCTTGTGTGGAAAACGGTGCAAACGCATCCAATGCCTGATAAACGTCTCCTACTGTAATCATCGTGTCTCTGCTCCTTTTTGCTGTTCTGCTGCAAGCTTTTCTGCCAGGCAGTCTGCCAATGCCTGATACGCCTGCGCCTCTTCCTTACCAGCTTCTTGCAGCTGCTGCGCAACTGCTGCAAATCGGCGCTGTTTTTCTTTTGCATCTTCCCAGACAACCGGACTGCTCCAGTCCACCGCACCAAACTGCTCTTCCAAAAAAGAAAGCGGCTGCACCGTTCCACTCCAGCGTACCTGCATGACGCGGTACCGATGCTTGCTCTCTGCCAGGACTTGTTCCTGTAAAATGGAAAACCCTTGCTGCGCCAGCCAGCTCCGCAACATCGGAATCTTCGTCATCGGCTGTAAAATCAAAGTGCGCGTAGATTTCCGAATCCACGGACAATCCGACAAAATATGAATCATGGTTTCTCCGCCCATGCCTGCTAAAATCACATCGGTAACGCCTTCTGACGGAACCTGCTGCAAACCGTCGGACAGCACCAGCTGCACACGCTGCTGCAAGCCATGCTGCTGCACGGTGCGTCTGGCAGCTTGTAACGGTCCCTCTCCAATATCCGAGGCAATCACACGCTGACAGCGTCCGGTTTCCAGCAAGGCAACTGCCAGATAGGCATGATCGGTTCCCACATCACAAGCTACGCCGCCCGGTGTTACCAGCTCCAGGCATGCCTGCAATCGCTTGGTTAACATGTTTGATCGATTCCTCCTTTGCACCTGCATCAGACAAAAGAAAAGTGGTTGTCTGGATGACAACCACTTGAAATCTGCCGGAACAGTGTTTGTTACTGCGCCTTTTCTGCAATCTTCTTGTTCAATTCAGCCAGCAGTTCATCCGGATCTACGCCATGCACCATGCAAGCTTCTTCCACGGTTTCTCCTCTGGAAGCCGGGCAGCCCAGACAGTGCATACCGATTGCCATAAAAATCGGCGCCGTTTCCGGTGCGATGTCCAGAATATCTCCGATAATGGTATCCTTTTGAATTTCAACAGCCATGATTGGCAACCTCCTTTTGATTCATCCGTTTTCTGATCTTTGGACGTGCTGAGACAGCCTGCTCAAAGATCAGAAAGACAAGGCACAGCCAATGCCGTGCCTTTTTTGCTTTTTTATTCTGCTTCCTTCATCTTTGCAAAGCATTCGCTGCAATAAACAGCACGATCTTCTCTCGGCTGGAACGGTACTCTTGCTTCACCGCCGCAGGATGCGCATACAGCTGTATACATTTCCCGACCTGCACGACCGGATTCACCCTTCTTTGCGTCACGGCAAGCCTTGCAGCGCTTCGGCTCATTTACAAATCCTTTTTCTGCGTAAAATTCCTGTTCACCAGCTGTGAATACAAATTCATTCCCGCAATCCTTGCATACTAAAGTCTTATCTTCGTACATATTGACCTTTCCTTTCTGAACTTCGAATCCTCGAAGCCCCGCTGAATGGCTTCAGCGAAATTAAGCAGTATTTGGACCGAGAACGGATTTACACCGACATCTTTGTACTCACTCTTGCGAAACAATGCTTTGGAATTAAGCTACCGGACCATCTATCCATGGCAATCAGCTTCCCTGCGGATGCAGCATCCGCAATTTTCTCCTTGCACGCTGCAAGGCGTTGTCCACCGCCTTCACAGGTACCTGAAGCTGCTGCGCCGCCTGTTGATAGGTTGCGCCTGCATAGACCATCATGCAAACTTGATATTCTCGTTTGGAGAGCTGCTTCAGCATGGCATTGCAAAACTGCGCCGTCCACTCTTTCTGAACCACCAGCGAATCCGGCTGATCCGTTTGATCCGGAACTCCTTCAAACAAGGCGTCATTTGCTGCCCCAACAGGATACGGAAGATTCTGACAGCGCCGCATTGCCGACAACATGCTGTTGACAATACAACTTTGCGCATAAGAGAAAAACGAATCTCCTCGTTCGTTGCGATATCCCAATACCGCACCGCAAAGCCCTAAAAAACCTTCCTGTGCCAAATCCTCTGCATCCAACACACCGCACAGCCGCCGTGCATGGAACCAGATGCGATTGGAGTACCGATTTAACAGAACCGCCATTGCTGCCTGTTGATTTTTTGCAGCCAGAGCAAGCCTTTCATCCGTCTGCTGTTCCCAATCTGCCTGACACAATGCGCATTCTCCTATCAGTTGCAATCTGAGCCAATTTTTTCGTTTGCTAACTTCTATTATACCGAAAAGCACAGACCTTGTCAATATCATTCCACAAAAATCATCGGTTTATTCTGGATTTCCGGCAATTATTCCAGTTTTTTTCCATAAAAATTGAGCATTCTGCCGATGGTGCATGGCGTGGATTTTTTACAACTTTTTGCTTCCTATAAAAAACACCCTTTGCAATCCAATTGATTACAAAGGGCATTCCATTCGATCTTATTTCCGGTTCAAAATCTGGAAAATTGCGTCCATATCGTCATCCTGCACCGGCTGCGGATTCCGTCTGGTCTGCTGCGGTGCGCTCTGATTCTGCTGCATCCGAGGTGCATCCTGCTGTACAGCTGGCTGATCTGCTGTAGCATCTGCTGCCTGTGCATTGTCATCATCGCCAAATCCGGCTGCAATTACCGTAATGGTCATTTCATCCTGCATATTTTCCTTAAAGGCAGTACCGAAGATAAACTCTACATTTTCTGCTGCCTGATCGGTGATCATCTTGGTTGCAGTATCTACATCGGAGGACAGAATGTCTTCGCTCATTGCAATGTTAATGAGCAAACGCTTTGCGCCAGCAATAGAAGTTTCCAGCAGTGGGCTGGCAATAACAGCAGCTGCGGCTTCCTTTGCCTTATCCTTACCAGAACCATGACCAATTGCCATGTGTGCATAACCGGCACCCTTCATAATAGTAGAAACATCGGCGAAGTCCAGATTGATGTAACCTTCCTCAACAATCAAGTCGGAAATACTCTTTACACCGGTCTTCAGAATATCATCTGCCAGTGCGAAAGATTCCTTCATGGTCAGCGGCTTATCGAGACCTTCCAACAGCTTTTCATTCGGAATAACAATCAAAGAATCCACATATTTTTTCAGCTCATTGATGCCATCTTCTGCCTGCTTCATTTTCTGTTCCCGTTCAAATGCAAACGGCTTGGTAACAACTGCAACAGTCAGCAGACCAGCTTCCTGTGCAATCTTTGCAACAACCGGAGCCGCACCCGTACCGGTACCACCGCCCATTCCGGCTGTAATGAAGACCATGTCAGCACCTTTCAGAGCAGCTTCGATCTCGTCTTTATTTTCTTCTGCGCTGCGCTTGCCAATCTCTGGCTTGTTGCCGGCACCTCTTCCACGTGTCAGCTTTGCGCCAATCTGAATACGGGTAGTTGCCTTGGAATTATTCAATGCCTTTGCATCCGTATTAATTGCAATATATTCAATATCCTGTACGCCGGATTCAACCATGCAGTTCAAAGCGTTTCCGCCGCCGCCGCCAACGCCAATCACTTTAATATTTACATCTGGATCCAATGCTTCTTCATAAATGAAATCAGCCATTTTTCTTGTTCCTCCTAATTCAACTTCTATTCCTCACGACGCAGACCGCCGCATTGTCTTCAACATATAGAAATACACTTATTATACTACCATACTTTTGGTCTTTTTTCAAGTCATTTTCAAAACTTTTTTTGGATTTTCATAAATTTACAAGAATCCATGGCGCAAAGTTTTTGAAATTCATGAATTTGTACAGAATCCACACTCAGTCTGCTGATTCGGTTCCGGAAAGATCTTCTGTTTGGTCTTCTGTCGTTGCATCGCCTTCAGAATCCGTGCGATTTTCCTGTTGTGCCTGCTGCTTTTGTTCCCGCAGTTTTTCCTGCGATGCCTGAATGCTTTCCTGCGTGCGGAAAGAGCACTGATTGTTGCCAACCATGGAAAGTACGCCATTTTTCCCGGCGCCAATCTGTTCCATTGCCGTTTCTGCAAGATGCACTTTGTATGCCATGTCGCTCCAGTTGCCCAGTTCAAATTCAATGCGGTTATCGAACCAAACAACAATATTGTATTTGTCGGTCAGATCCACGGATGTAATGGGAACAGCAAGCTCCTCTGTTTGCAGCTGCGACAAAATCTGAAAGATTTTTTCCTTGTGGGCATCCTTTGAGGTAAGCTGCTTGCCTGGTGTTTGTTCAACGGCTTCGAATCCTTTGACCACTGGCAGCTGATCCATTGGCTGATTGGAAGCTGCCAGAATCTTTCCGCTCACACTGGTCAGCAATACCCCGTCCTTGGTTTCAATATTAAAAGTTTCCTGACAGCGCTTGACCTGTATGACCAATTCATTGGGATAGTGTTTTTGGATACTGACTTCTTCAATGTAAATCAATTGATCCAGCACTTTTTTCTCTGCGGATGCAGTGTTCAGCCGCACCATATTGTCTCCGCACTGAATCCCAGTTACATCAATAATCTGCTGCGGCGTATACTGCTCCGCATCCCCTTCGACCCGAAAGGTTTTCACATTAAAAAATACAGTAACAGACAGCGCAATCCCCACGCCAACAACCAAAAGCAGCACCAGCAGCATATAAAGCGGCATCATTCGTTTTCTGCGGCGCATTCGTTTGACGCTGTTTCGCCGTTTGATATTGGTTTTTTGCACATCCTGCATTGCCATGCTTGACTCCTCCTGGTTGTTTGCACGTTTTGCCTGCTGTCCAGAAACAGCCGCACTTGCTGTTTCCGGAATACATGGGTTCTTTTATTCCTCTTCTATCCGTTCGATTCTCGCTCCGGCAGCAGAAAGTGCCTGTTCAATGGCTTCATAGCCACGGTCAATGTGGGAAATGCAGCGCACCTGTGTTTCCCCTTGCGCTGCCAACCCAGCCAGCACCATTGCGGCGCCGCCCCGTAAATCGGTAGCAGCGACATTAGCTCCCGTTAAATGGGAGACGCCTTCCACCACTGCTGTACGACCGGATACGTAAATCTTTGCGCCCATTTTGACCAGCGCATCCACATGCCGATAGCGATTTTCAAATATGTTCTCTTCAAAAACGCAGACCCCGTCTGCAAGTGTCATCATTGCCATAAAAATTGCCTGTACATCCGTCGGAAATCCCGGATGCGGCAGCGTGACAATCTGCGGCAGTGCACGCAGCCGTTTGGGCGCACGCAGATAAATACCGCTTGGTTCCGGATACAATCTGCATCCCATCTGCTCCAGACAGGGCAAGATGTTCTCCATCTGCTGCGGAACTGCTCCTTTTAGATGCAGTGTTCCACCAGTCATAGCGGCAGCTGCCAAATACGTTGTCCCGGCAATCCGATCCGGCATAATGGCATAGGTACCGCCATGCAGCTCCGAAACGCCATCCACAACAATGGTGCTCTCTCCATCTCCGGAAATATGGGCACCGCAACAGCGCAAAAAGGATGCAAGATCGCAGATTTCCGGCTCTCTCGCTGCATTATGAATGACCGTTCTGCCGTTTGCCCGTACCGCTGCCAACAGAATATTTTCCGTAGCGCCAACGGACGGGAATTTCAAATACAGAACGGCACCATGCAGTCCGTCCGGCGCTGTACATGCCAGCTTTCCGCCTGTGTGGGCAATCACTGCTCCCATACGAGTCAGTGCATCCAGATGCATGTCAATGGGCCTTGGCCCCAATTCACAGCCGCCCGGATAGGAAACCTGACAGCTGCCGCTTCTTCCCAGCAGCGCACCGAGAAAAATAATCGATGACCGCATCTCTTGCATCAGCGCTTCCGGAATGGTCTGCTTTTGCAGCACACTAGGCTGCAATACAATTGTATGATCCTCGAAAGAACAGGGACAGCCCAAGTGGGTCAGAATCCGGCACGCTGCAAAGACATCCGTCAGCTGCGGACAATTTTGCAGCGTAACGGTATCCTGACAAAGCAGCGCAGCTGCCAAAATGGGCAGTGCGCTGTTTTTGGCACCATGCAGCGTAATGGTTCCTTCCAATGGAACTCCACCCTGTATGCGTAATCGTTGCATTCGCATCACCTCGTTTTTCTTCTATGGTATGCGAATTGCAGCAATTTGGTTCTATTTTTTGGCAGAATTCGACCGTGATGCATAGAGCTGCTCGACAACATTCCAGATTCGGTCTGCTGTATCCGGAACTGCCAGTTCTGCCGCATGCTGCGACATCTCCGCCAATTGTTCCGGATGCTCATAAAGCCGCTTTACCTGCTCAATAAGAATTTGCGGTGTTACATCTTTTTGTTCCATCACAATGGCAGCGCCGGCTTTTCCCAGCACCATGGCATTGTAATACTGATGGTTTCCCGCTACAATCGGAGACGGAATCAAAATAGATGCTTTTCCGACCGCCTCTAACTCTGCCAGTGTGGATGCACCTGCACGACAAATCACCAGATCAGCTGCTGCCAAACAAGTATCCATATCATTGATGTACTCTGTAATCCGCAGGCGATCACTCTTCATCGGGATGCCTGCTGCCTGCATCGCTGCCGGAAATGTTTCCTTTCCCATGCCGCCGTACCCGTGAATGTGATTGATGCGCAATCCTTCCTTGACATGCCAGGGAATCATCTGTTCCATCGCAGAATTGATACATCCTGCCCCCAGACTGCCGCCAAAGGACAAAATGCAAAGACTGTCATCAAAGCCAAGTGCACGACGTGCTTCTTCCTTGGTCTGCTTCAAAATATCGCTGCGCACCGGAAGTCCTGTTACCGTATACGGGCAGGACGGCGACATATACTGCAAGGCTTCCTCCACGGTCAACATCACATGGGAAACTTCCTTTGCCAGCATTTTATTGGTAATGCCCGGATAGGCATTCTGCTCATGAATGGCACAGGGAATCCCCATTTTGGCTGCCATTCGAATGACAGGGCCAGCAACATAGCCGCCGGTTCCAATGGCAATATCCGGCTGAAAGCCCCGAATGATTTCCTTCGCACGCTTTCCAGAGCGCATGAGATACGCCAATGCCTTGGCATTGCGCTTGACATTTTTCAAAGTCAGCTTGCGCTGAAACCCTGCCACCTGAATCGTCTCCAAGCGGTATCCGGCCTGCGGCACCAATCTTGCCTCCATACCGTTCGGGGTTCCTGCAAATAAAAATTCCGCATCGGGATCATGCTCCCGAATAATGGATGCAATTGCCAGCGCAGGGTTGATGTGCCCGCCGGTTCCGCCTCCTGCAAATAATACTTTCACGTAAGTTGCCTCCTGTCCTGTTCGGTTGTCTGAATGGAAGTTTCATAAAGCGCATGCTAAATTGCCTGCGGCTGCTCTTCATCTGATTCTGCTTCGGTTTCAATGGCTTCCGATTCCGGCGGAGCATTGTCCTCCACACGGTATCGGACACGAGAGACATTGAGCACAATGCCCATTTCCGCCAACTGCAACATCAAAGCAGTACCGCCATAACTGAAGAACGGCAAACTGATTCCGGTATTCGGAACCAAATTGCTGACAACGGCAATGTTGATAAACGCCTGCAAACCGATGTGCATGACAAATCCAACGGTCAACAGCATACCAAACTTATCCTGCGCATGGGTAGCAATGTGAAAACCACGAATAATCAGAAATGCAAACAGCAGTACAACGGTCAAAGCTCCGACAAAGCCCAGCTCTTCGCAAACAATGGAAAATACAAAGTCGTTTTTGGTCTCCGGCAGATACAAATACTTCTGACGGGATTCGCCCAATCCCAATCCAAAGAAACCGCCGGAACCAATTGCAATCAAGGACTGACAAGTCTGCCAGGTACCGCCCAGACTATCTGCAAACGGATCCAGCCAAGACTGAATACGAGTCTGGAAGTAGCCATATCCATTGACAATGGATAGGTACAAAACGACGCTAATGATGCCCACTGCACCGACAATTCCCATGATGGCAAAATGCATCAGCCGTGCGCCGCCGACAAAAATCAACGTGATACTAATCAAGCTAATCAGCAACGTACCGGACAAGTGCGGCTGCATCATCATCAAACCAGCCACCAGTGCCAGCGCAATCATATATGGCATAATTCCATACCGGAACTGCTGCATCCGATCATAGTTTTTTTCAATCAAAAAGGAAAAGAAGATAACAATTCCAATTTTCATCAACTCAGAAGGCTGAAAGTTAATCGGACCGATTTGCAGCCATCGGGTTGCACCGCCTGCTGAACTTCCGACCAGCAAAACCATTACAAGAAGAATCAAAGGAATCAAATAACTCAGTGTCGCAACCAGTGCCGATTTTAACACATGATAATCCACAACAGACAGAACATACATGATGACCAATCCGATTGCAGCTGTTTTCATCTGCTGTACCGCATAATAGGAACCATCCATTCCCTCTGCAATCGCCCAGGCATAGCTGGCGGAAAACATCATGATAATTCCAATGACCAGCAGTGCGATGACAATCAGCAAGAATGCCAAATCCACTTCGCCGTACCGTACCCCCTTCTGCCAAAGGGGAAACCGGAATTTACTTTTTTTCTTCTTTACCGCAGCCGACTCTGCCATAGGCAACCTCCTTCATTTTTACGTACGCAGCACGTTACCGTGCCAGTACCAGTCCCAGCAGACCAACTGCCAGACTGAACAGGGAAAATGTAATTACAATTTTATATTCACTGAATCCGCTCATCTCAAAATGATGGTGGATAGGTGTCATTTTAAAAATACGGCGGCCTTCCCCATATTTTTTCTTGGTGTACTTGAACCAGCTGACCTGAATCACAACAGACAGTGCCTCTATGATATAAACCAGTGCCAGCAGAATAAAGGTCAAATGCTGGTGGGTTGCCAGGCCGACGGAAACAACGACTGCACCCAAGTACATGGAACCGGTATCTCCCATAAAGCACTTTGCCGGATGCAGATTCCAGACCAAAAAGCCCAGGCATCCGCCGGCAACTGCCATCGTAAACAACGAATACGGATACATCTGCAACATGTTGCAGATCAGTGTCATCAACAGCATGACCACCAGCGTAACCGTTCCACACAGTCCATCTACACCGTCTGTCAGGTTAACAGCATTGGTCATATACAGAATCACCAGCACCATCAGCGGATAATATACAAAGTGTGCATCAAACTGAACGAACGCCAAATCAATTACCGTACTCTTATCACCCAGTGCATACATCACGGCCAGCCATGCAATCGCAATCACAATTTGTAGCGCAAGCTTCTGCTTCGGTGTCAGTCCCTCATTATGCTTTTTGGCAACTTTAATAAAGTCATCCACAAAACCGATTACGCCAAACAGCAGGGAAAAGACCATACAGGCTGCTACTTGCAGCGCCATTTTATCGGAACCATTCAATACAGTGGCTGCATCTTCTGCGCCGGTTACCCGATACAGAACATAGCCTACAGCAGCCGCCAGGATACTGGAAACAATAAACAGGATGCCGCCCATTGTTGGCGTGCCCTGCTTCTTTGCATGCCATTTCGGGCCGAAATCCATTTTAATCGGCTGTCCGAATTTCAATTGATGCAGATAGGGGATCAGCGCCTTTCCTCCAATGGCTGCCACTGCAAAAGACAGCAAAGCGACAATAATATTAATCCAAAACGGCATGGCGGGATTCCTCCTGTCTGAAAATTTCTGCGATGCAATCCTCTAACCGCATTCCACGGCTTGCTTTGAACAAAATGACATCTCCGGGACGCAAATAGGCACGAACCGCGCAGCAAAGTTCAACACGGTCATCTGTATGAAAAGCAGACGCACCCAGATTCGAAGCTGCCCGTGCAATATGCAGCGCCTGATCGCCGTAGCAGAATAACTGCTGCACTTTGCTAGCTGCTGCCATAGTACCCACCAGTTCGTGCAGCTGCTGAGACATTTCTCCCAGTTCCAGCATATCGCCCAAAACGGCAACCCGACGCCCTTCACAAGGCAGCTGATCCAATACAGACAGCGCCGCCTTCATAGAGTCCGGGCTGGCATTGTAACAGTCTGCCAGAACGGTATAGGCGCCACGCTTGGTAATATTCTGCCGGAATCCAACCGTATGATACTGTGCCAGCGCTTCGCAGATCTGCTGCGGCGAAAGGTCTGCACAACAGCCTACACAAAAGGCAGCCATAGCATTCATCACATTGTGTACCCCGATACAGGGCAGTGTCACAGCAAAGGTTCCCAGCTGCTTGCTGTGCAGCGAGAAGGTGGTCGTACCATCCTGCTCTTCGATATCCGTTGCCCAGGCATCCGCATCCTGATTCTGAATACCATATGTATAAACAGGCCGGGTCAATCCCTGCTTCAATGGACGGAGCAATGGGTCATCCCCGTTGACAATCAGCGGTGCATCCTCTGCCATTCCGTCCAGAATTTCCATCTTTGCCTTTAAGATGCCTTCCTGCGTCTTTAAATTTTCAATATGAGAATACCCAATATTGGTAATCACACCAATGGTTGGCTGTGCAGTCTGAGACAACCGGCTGATTTCGCCAAAGTGAGACATTCCCATCTCAATAACCGCTGCCGTATGATCTGCGGTCAATTGCAGCAGCGTTTTCGGCAGTCCGATTTCGTTATTCAAATTGCCTGCTGTTTTCAGTGTATGATACTTGGCAGCCAATACCAGCGCAATCATTTCCTTGGTTGTAGTCTTTCCAACACTTCCCGTAACACCAACCAAAATAGGATGAAACTGACTGCGATACCAAGCGGCAATTTGCAGCAGCGCACGCCCTGTATCTGCAACCACCAAACAGGGGCAGTCTGCAATCTGCCGCTCTGTTACAGCCGCCACTGCGCCGGCTGCAATGGCACGTTCTACGAAATCATGTCCGTCAAACGAAGCCCCCTTTAATGCCAAAAACAAACAGCCCGGCTGTAACGTCCGTGTGTCGGTACAGATTTCTGTAATGGATGCCTCCACCGGTGCTGTACTTCCCAATACATTTGCCAAAACGGAAAGTTGAACTTGTTCCATTTCCAATCCCCCAATTGCTTATAATAACGGCAGACAATCCCGCACAATTTCACGCTCATCCATGTGAATATGCACACCGCCTGCTAAGACCTGATAATCCTCATGTCCCTTTCCTGCCAATACAATGACATCGCCTTTTTTGGCAAGACGCATGCTCTCTAAAATGGCTTCCTTCCGATCCAGTACAACTTGATACGGAACATCTGTCCCCTGCAAGCCGGTCAGAATGTCATCCACAATGGCCTGCGGTTCCTCATCCCGTGGATTATCGGAAGTAATCATCAGAAAATCAGCATACTTTGCAGCAGCCTGTGCCATTTTTGGCCGTTTGGTCTTATCGCGATTTCCGCCGCAGCCAAACAAACAGATCAGACGACCTTCTGTATATTCCTTGACGCTGCTCAAAATATTTTCAATGGCATCCGGTGTATGGGCATAGTCACAAATCACAGAAAAATCTTTTCCGGTCGGAATCAACTCACATCTGCCGCGTACACCTGTGCAGGCTTCCATCACCGGCTGAATCCGACTGATGGAGAAGCCCAGTTCCAGACAAACAGCCATGGCTGCCACTGCATTTGCCACATTGAACATGCCCGCCATCCGCATGGTGATGGGATACGATTTTTCGCCATAGCAGAACCAAAAGCTGGTTCCGCTTGCCTTTAACTTAATGGCATCGGCATAATAATCTGCCGTATGTTTGCTGCCGTAAGCATATCGATCACAGGTTGCTTCCTGCATCAGGCGCTCTCCATAAGCATCATCTGTATTGATGATGGCAAAATCACAGCGCTCAAACAGCATTTTTTTCGCCTGGTAATAGTTCTCCATGGTTTTGTGGTAATCCAGGTGATCCTGCGTCAAATTGGTGAAAACCGCAGCATGGAAGTGAATCGGGCCAATACGATGCTGTACCAGACCAAAGGAGGAAACTTCCATCACCACATAGTCACAGCCTGCCTGTGCCATCTGGCTGAGCAGCTGCATCAAATCATAAACAAATGGAGTGGTATTATCAGTATGCAGCACCTGATCGCCAATTTCATTCTGAATGGTGCCAACCAGTCCGACCAGATACCCGTTTGCTGTTAAAATCTGCTTGATCAGATTGGTGATGGTCGTCTTGCCATTGGTACCGGTTACGCCGATAAACTGCATTTTCCGTTCCGGATGTCCGAACCATGCTGCACATAAATTTCCATAGCAAATCCGGGTATCCTCTACCAAAATTTGCCGTTCTCCAAGTCCCAAATCTCGCTGTACGACAACAGCCACTGCACCCTGTTCCAGCATTTTTGCTGCAACCGTATGCCCATCAAAATGATCCCCCTGAATGCAAACAAACAAACTGCCCGGCTGCACCTTTCTGGAATCATCGGTAATTCCCGTGATTTCCACATTCTCCAATGTTGTTTTTGCATTTCGTTCCAATACATCATATAAGCGCATATCTTATGATACCACCCTTCCTAACAACACAATGCTTCTACTTATTGTGATGCATCCAGCCGCTATTTATGCGCCGCCAGATGCAGAAGCCACCATAGGGCGGCTCCCCCTTTTCTTACTCACTTGGTGTAACCGACAGTGTCAGCACAATAGAAGTGCCTCGATCTACGGTTGTGTCGGCTGCAATGGATTGGCTTTGTACCGTTGCGCCTTCGCTGTCTGCGGAAGCACCGATTGCAGCATAATTCAAGCCCAAATTGGTCAGTGCCGCATTGGCATCTGCCGGTGACAGTCCAATCAAATTGGGAACGGTTACTGTCTCTGCGGTATAGCCGGCTTCTGTGTAAAGAATCACCTTTCCGCCCGGTGCTACAGTAGAACCGGTGGTCGGGCATTGTGCCAGAACAGTATCTCCGCTTCCAACGACTTCACAAGTCAAGCCCAGTGCCTGCATGGTTGCTTGTGCACTGGAAACATCTGCCGCCTGTACCAATGGAATTGTCACATTGCGGCTGCTGCCTTCCTCTTCAGAATAAGACGGATAGTAGCCAAGCTCCGGCAGGATTTCTTGCATGACGGTTCTTGCATAATCTACCGTAACCGCACTACCATAGTAACCGATTTCCTTATTTGGCTCATCTGCCATAATCAGCATAATGATATCCGGATCATCTGCCGGTGCAAAGCAACAATAAGAAGCAACATACTGCATATGATCCTCATCATACTCATCCAATTTTTCAGAAGTACCGGATTTACCGCCGATTCGATAGCCTTCGATATAGGCATTATGATCCTTGTTGTTGTTGACAACAGCTTCCAACTGTTCCCGCATGGTCTGAGAGGTTTCCTCCGAAACGACCTGCCGTCTTACTGTGGTTTCATGTTCCTTTACCACATTTCCATCGCTGCTGACAATTTTCTCTACCATGTAAGGCTGCACCAGATTACCGCCGTTAATGGCTGCTGCATAAGCAGTAATCATCTGAAGCGGTGTAATCTTATTGGCATATCCAAAAGAGGAGGTTGCCAAGTCTACATCAGACATATTTTCTTCGTGAACATATAAGCTGTTGGATTCGCCCGGCAAGTCAATTCCCGTCCGTTCTGTCAAGCCGAATCCTGCAAAATAGTAGCAGAATTTCGGAATGCCAAGCCGTGCGCCAATTTCCATAAACGCCGGGTTACAAGAATTGGTCAGCGCCTGTGTGAAGGTCTGGGCACCGTGTCCACTTCGGTTGGAACAGCCGATTTCACGGTCTGCAACCTTTGTATATCCCTGACAATAAAAAGAATCCGTATCCAGATGAATCAGCTTTTCTTCAAAAGCAGCTGCACTGGTAATTACCTTAAAAACAGAACCCGGATAATACAGCTCCGTAACAGCCTTGTTCTTCCACTGCTGTTCTCTGGCAGCTGTGTAAGCTTCTGTATACGCACTACCGGAAAGCGTCTTCAAAGAAGCCGCTGTCTTTTCATCAAAAATTTCAGACGGATTGTTCAAATCAAAAGAAGGTGCCGTTGCCATTGCATAAATGGCGCCCGTCTTTGCATTCATAATGATGCCGCAGGCACGATTGGCCACTTCGAATTTGCTCACCATCTCAGCCATACTTTTTTCCAAGTAATATTGCAGCGTAATGTTCAGCGTCAAATACAGCGAATCGCCATCTTCGGCATCGTAGGTTGTGGAATACCGATAGGGCATTTCTTCTCCGTTGGCAGCCTGCGCGGAAATAACACGGCCGTCTACCCCTGCCAAATTTTCTTGATACTGATATTCCAGACCATACTGACCATCGCCATCTCCGTTGGTAAAGCCAATGACGGAGGCAGCCAATTCATTTTGTGGGTAATACCGTTTTGTAGTGGACTCTGTAGAAATACAGGTCAGATTCAAATCATCAAAGTATTCCAGAATGGCATCTGCTGTATCCTTTTCCACCTGCTTTTTCAGGACGTAATACCGTCCCTCTGCCTCAAAGCCCTTTGTCACATCTTCTGCCGGAATGTCCAGCTCACTTGCTAAGTATTGCGAAATGGTCTTTTTCAGCGCCTCTACATCCACCAGATCCGCAGCCTGTTCCCCGGATTCTTCCGCCGTGCTTTTTTTCTTTTCATTGGATGTTTCAATGCTGTCCATATCCGAACGGAACTGCGTGGGGTCAATGTAAACATTATATACAGTTGCACTCCATGCAAGCGGCGTGCCATTGGTATCATAAATGGCGCCACGTTTTGCCTCTATCTTCATCGTTCCGAAATGGTAATTGTTTGCCAGCGTCTCATATTTCTTGTTATCCAATACAGAAATTTTAAAGATTCCGCAAATAACAGCCAATGCTACAATCATTAAAATAATCAGGATAACAGAGTTCAAGCGCCGTTTCATTTTCGCCGTTGGCATCACTGAAACAGCAGATTCTTTTGGTGGCATTTGTTCCATATGGGTGCAGCGCCTCCTTTTGCAGCTTGCATTCGTGTTGGTTCTCCAGGATTCGATTTTGGTGCTAAAAATAGAAAAGGGCAGGGAATTTGACTGAATACCCCGCCTGTATAAAACTGTCCGACATGAGACAGGAATCAACGCAGCAACAAGCAGGATTCTGCCCGTTGCACACATCACATATGCGGAATTGCAGCGGTCTGCACATTCCGTCCATCCAATCTGTCCGATTGTAATTTCTGGAGGGCAAAACCGCTCCCAATCCCTTTTCCGACACCCGATTATTATCTCTTTCTTGGTTCTTTCTCTATACTAACGGCCTTTCTCTTTTTCACTTACCGGTAGTAACAACACAACTATAGCGGATTCTTTTTCCGCTCCGCACTTTGCTTCTATGATATGCGGCTTATCCACGCAAATATTCTATGATGTCGTGGAATTTATGTTTGATCCGAACAAAAATATTTTGTTCCTGTTCGGCAAGAATGACTTCATCTTCTGTTTGAATCTGCAAATACTGAATCTGCGATTCATTCAGCTGCTGCATGCCTAGCTCTTCTTCTGCATATTCCTTAATGTTTCGAATGGAAGCTTGTCCTTCCAGCAGCGTCTGCATGCGGACATTTTCACTTCTCACCAAATCCAGTTGAGAATCTGCCTCCGAAATCTGGGTATACACTTCGTTGAGCTGCACGTAGCTATTGATTACAACACCAAATAGGGCAACCGCTAACAGACCCACTACAAGAATCTTGGCAACAGCTGCTCGCCGTCCCGGTTCAATTCGAAAAATCGAACTGGAACTGGTGCGATTTTTCTGCGTTTTTTTCTCTTCCGTTTGCTGGGTGGTTTTCTGCTCTTGAGCCACGAAAGATTATCTCCTTTCAATGACACGCAACTTTGCGCTTCGGCTTCGATGATTTTCTTCCAATTCCTGTGCATCTGCTACAATTGGCTTCCGGGTCACCAGCGTGCCCTGCGGCTTTTTCCCGCAAACACACTGCGGAAAATCCGGCGGGCAGGTACAACCCTGACACCATGCAGCAAACTGCCGTTTTACCATGCGGTCTTCCAAGGAATGGAAGGTAATAACCGCCAAACGACCCCCAGGCTTTAAGCGAAAAAATGCAGCAGAAAGCCCATTTTCCAAATGTTCAAATTCCCCGTTTACGGCAATACGGAGCGCTTGAAATGTTTTTTTACAAGGATTTTTTTCTCGGCGCACACGCTGTGGAACACCCGATTTAATCAGTTCTGCCAATTGCAGCGTTGTCGTAATCGGTGCTTCCTCTCGTGCCTGCACAATCTTACGGGCAATGCTTCTGGCATACCGTTCTTCCCCATATGTAACAATCAGATTTGCCAAAGCTTCCTCGGAAAGCGTGTTGACAAGATCTGCTGCCGTCTGTCCGGATTGACTCATCCGCATATCCAGCGGTGCATCTGCATGATAGGAAAAACCGCGTGACTGCGTATCCAACTGGTGGGAAGAAACCCCCAAATCCATTAAAATACCGTCTACACAATCGATTCCCATGCGATCCAATACCGCTGCCATTTCATCATAATTTGCCTGCACAACAACAGCCGGATAAGGTGCAAGCCGCTGTGTAGCAACCGAAACAGCATCCGGATCCCGATCCAATCCAATCAGTTTTCCAGAACTGGACAGCCTTTTTGCAATCTCGCTGGCATGCCCGGCACCGCCGACTGTGCCATCCACATAAATCCCATCCGGTTTAATATCCAATGACTCCAGCACCGCATCCAGCAGAACTGGAACATGATGAAATTCCATAAATTCACTCCGTCTTTAAAACCCTAATTCTTCCATGACAGACAGCAATTCCTCTCGATTCATGGCATCGTTCAGGGCTTCCCATCTGGACTTTTCCCAGATTTCTGCTTTGTTATTGGCGCCGATTACGACTACATCCTTTTCCAGTCCTGCAAATTGCCGCAGATTTTGTGGAATCAGAATGCGTCCTTGTTTGTCAGGCGTTACCTCTGCCGCACCGGAAAAAATCCAGCGCTTGATGATTCCGCCTTTTGACTCCGGCATGGCGGCAACTTTCGCTGCCAAGCGATCCCATTCTTCCTGCGCATACACCGTTAAGCACACTTGATCAATCCCTTTTGTGATAAAAAAAGGAGTGCCCAGGCATTCCCGCAGCTTAGTTGGAAAGTTCATACGACCTTTGACATCAATATTGTGGTAATAAGTACCGATCATAGATGCCATGGTACGCTGCCATCCTTTCCAAGCATTGACAGAACGTGGAAACCGAGCTCCACGGGCAGGGAATGTTCCCCACTTTTCACCGTCTTGTTATTATTATACCGTATTCATACAAAAAAAGCAAGAACGGAACGAAGGGATTCCAATAAAAATAAGAATCAAAAATGTTCTGTTTTTTATGCAACCTGCACAAGAAGCTGTCTCTTTCTCTTCGAAAATTCCCTCGGATTGGCACAAAAAACCGCAAAATTTCGTGAAAAAAGACGTTTGACAACCTGTCAAACGTCTTTTCTTTTGAAATGGTTTTTAAACTTGCAGCAACCAACGATATAGAATGCTCAAATCGAATCCGTTTTTCACATGGTCATTCTGAAAATCAGCCTGCCGGCATTGCACCGCATCCAAAGTCTGATCGCCCAACAAATAACGCTGGAGCCAAATCAAATCTGCCACTGTTACCTGATCATCCTGATTCAAATCTCCCATTTGATAATAGGTTCGGACTTGCGTGCCTGCATAGGTCTGCAAGGTCGAATCCGGATACCCATACAACGCAGCTTCCTCCGGAAAGGTTGCAGCATCCCCCTCAATCTGACAGGATGGATTGGAAACAACAACCGTTTCCAGATTCTGACATCCCTCAAAAGCATTGGATCTAATTCGAACCACCGCATACGGAAGAAATACTTCCTGTAAGGCATTACACTTTGAAAATGCTTCCGCATCAATTCTTTTCACTGTTTTGGGAATGGTGATTGTTTGCAGGGAATTGCAATAATAAAATGCCTTTGCACCAATTGCCGTCAATCCAGCAGGCAGCGTCAAATCTTCCAACCAATAGCAATAGAAGAAGGCGGTAGCTGCAATTTCTGTTACAGGAACACCGTCTATTTCATCCGGAATTACAACAGATTCGGCATTTTGGTCACACCCCGTAATCACAGCATGCACATCATCCCGCACATAGGTCAAATCTCCGTAAGTTCCGCTAATCAAAGGCGCATCCTGTACCCCATCATACTGCGATAAATTCTGCACTTCCATATGATAGAATGTGATATCGTTTCCATTGCATACTTCCCAAACCATTTCTCCATTTACCAGAATCGGATCACATCGAGAAACTACTGCACCGACTGTAATATCCTCTAAAATGGTTCCGTCATCCGTAAATTTCACCGCATGCATCATCGTATCCGCAGCCGTTTCTTCGCACTCATTCCACATACCAATAAACGTATGATCGTCTATTTGCAAAAGTTTCGGCTGCGAAACACAATTGGCAGTATCATAATCAGTCAGCCAATGCAGCGTAGCATCAGATAAATCCGGATTGACAAAGCCCACAAAAATATTGCGCACATTCGAATTGCTCTCCGAACCATCCTGCTGCATGGAATTGCCAATGAGCACACCCTGATCGGAAGAAAGCGCAAAACCGCCCAATGTAACACCTGTTGTATTGTTCCCAATGGTACCTGCAATGGGCAGCACATCCAGGCAACTTACCATGCTGCCGTCTGTCGTTTTTTTGCAAACCACAACACTTCGTGGGTAGGCATCCCCTAAATCCGCTGTATAGACATACTCCCCATCCGATTGAATATATTGATCGAAACTATGGCTGACATAACCATGCTGCCCTACATTGGAAACATTGTATAAACTGTAAATCTCCGTCATGGAATCAATGTCCAAGTGCAATTGTAGATTCGCCTGATGATTCAAGCCATCGCTGGAGCGAAACATCTGATGAGACATATGCAAATACAGTACGCCATTTTTTTCGCACATGCGAGGGGTACCGGAAGCAAATGGAATACGCGTGTTCATGCCGTAAAAGGAGGCTGCATCCAGGCGCTTCCAATCTTTCGAGTATTTTACAACCCGCAAAACTTCTGCATCTTCGGATTCTGCGATATTAGATTCCCCATATAAGCAGAAATTGTAATCCTTTCCACAGTAATAACCACCCCAAAGGGAACATTCCGGATCCAATGTAATGCAATTCAAATATTCATAGGAAGAAGAATAGGTATCAATTGTAACCGCTCCATCGCTATTTTGCGTAATATGACTTATGGTCCCATCCTCATTTTCCTGCAAATAGCTTTTCAGGATACCTCCAAATCGGGCGGGCGTTTGAGACAAAACGTCCTCTTGCAGGTTTCCCGCTTCCACCGAAACACGAATATCACGCATAGTAGGCGTAGATTCTGCCGCAAAAGCAGTGGATTTCTGTCCCATCCAGCCCATTCCACCAAACAGCAAAGCAGCAGCAACCATGCATGCAGTCATTCGATTCCATTTCATTCTATATCATGCCCCTTTCTATCAACAGTCATCTTCATTCGACTTCCCATTTCGTCATGAAAACAAAAAAGGACGAGCTGAGCTCGTCCTTTTTGATCCAATCATTCTTATTCGTTGATTGCAGTTACAACGCCAGAACCAACGGTTCTTCCGCCTTCACGGATAGCGAAACGCAGACCTTCTTCGATTGCGATCGGGGAGATCAGCTCAACGTTCATTTCAACGTTGTCGCCCGGTGTGCACATTTCAACGTCAGCCGGCAGAGTGATGATGCCAGTTACGTCAGTTGTTCTGAAATAGAACTGCGGTCTGTAGTTGTTGAAGAACGGAGTATGACGACCGCCTTCTTCCTTCTTCAAAACGTAAACCTGACCCTTGAACTTGGTGTGCGGGTGAATAGAACCCGGCTTGCAGAGAACCTGTCCTCTTTCAACGTCCTGTCTGGTGATACCACGCAGCAGAGCGCCGATGTTGTCGCCAGCTTCAGCGAAGTCCAGAGTCTTTCTGAACATTTCGATACCAGTTACAACGGTGGACTTCTTTTCATCAGACAGACCAACGATTTCAACGGTTTCGTTAACGTTCAGCTTTCCACGTTCTACACGGCCTGTAACAACAGTACCACGGCCAGAGATGGTCATTGTATCTTCGATCGGCATCAGGAACGGCTTTGCATCGTCACGTTCCGGAGTCGGAATATACTCATCAACAGCATCCATCAGATCCAGGATCGGCTTGTAAGCCGGATCGCTCAGATCATCCGGAGCTTCCAGAGCAGCCAGAGCAGAACCAACGATAATCGGAGTGTCATCGCCCGGGAATTCATATTCGTTCAGTGTTTCACGAATATCCATTTCAACCAGTTCGAGCAGTTCCGGATCGTCTACCTGGTCAGCCTTGTTCATGAATACAACGATTGCCGGTACGCCTACCTGACGAGCCAGCAGGATGTGCTCCTTAGTCTGAGCCATCGGGCCGTCGGAAGCAGCAACTACCAGGATAGCGCCGTCCATCTGTGCTGCACCAGTGATCATGTTCTTTACATAGTCAGCGTGTCCAGGACAGTCAACGTGTGCATAGTGACGCTTTTCAGTTTCATACTCAACGTGAGCAGTGTTGATTGTGATACCACGTTCTCTTTCTTCCGGAGCCTTATCGATCATATCGTAAGCTTCGTACTGAGCCTGACCCTTCAGAGCCAGTGTCTTGGTGATAGCAGCAGTCAATGTGGTCTTACCATGGTCAACGTGACCGATGGTACCAATGTTTACATGGGGTTTAGTTCTTTCAAATTTAGCCTTTGCCATTGGAATGAATCCTCCTCAAAATATATTTCACGCTTATCGCATCGGAATGTGATAAACATATTGTACCAGATATGAAGATAAATTTCAAGTGTTTTTTCAAAAAAACGCATATTTTTTCAAAAACGTTTTCCTAGGAAACACAATTACTTCTTTCTGGAAGACATAATCTTTTCTGCGATGTTCTTCGGTACTTCCATGTAGCTATGCGGCTCCATAGAATACTGACCACGACCCTGTGTATTAGAACGCAGATCGCTGGTGTAGCCAAACATTTCAGACAACGGAACCAGAGCATCTACCTGAACAGTACCTGTTCTTGCTTCCTGACCCTGAATCTGGCCACGACGAGAACTCAAATCGCCGATTACAGTACCAGTATACTCATCCGGAACAATAACGGAAACCTTCATAATCGGTTCCATCAGAATCGGCTGTGCCTGACGCATTGCTTCCTTGAATGCCATAGAACCGGCAATCTTAAATGCCATTTCAGAGGAGTCTACTTCATGGTAAGATCCATCATACAGTTCTACCTTGACATCAACAACCTGATAGCCAGCCAGAATACCAGCCTGCATTGCGCCCTGAATACCGCTGTCAACTGCCGGAATGTATTCCTTCGGAATTGCACCGCCGACAACCTTGTTCACGAATTCATAGCCCTTACCAGATTCGTTCGGGCAAACACGGATCTTAACGTGACCGTACTGACCAGAACCACCGGACTGCTTCTTATACTTGTAATCCACGTCAGCATTGCCCTTAATGGTTTCCTTATAAGATACCTGCGGAGCACCAACGTTTGCTTCCACCTTAAATTCACGCAGCAGACGGTCTACAATGATATCCAAGTGCAGCTCGCCCATACCTGCGATAATGGTTTGACCAGTTTCCTCATCCGTATAAGTCCGGAAGGTCGGGTCTTCTTCAGCCAGCTTTGCCAATGCAATACCCATCTTTTCCTGACCAGCCTTGGTCTTCGGTTCGATGGCCAGCTGAATAACTGGTTCTGGGAATTCCATGGATTCCAGGATAACTGGGTGCTTTTCATCACACAGTGTATCACCGGTTGTAGTATTCTTCAGACCAACAGCAGCAGCAATATCGCCTGCATAAACAGTTTCGATATCCTTTCTGTGGTTGGAGTGCATCTGCAGAATACGACCCATTCTTTCCTTATTATCCTTTGTTGCATTCAGAACGGTAGAACCAGCATTTACTGTACCGGAATAAACACGGAAGAAGCAAAGCTTTCCTACAAACGGGTCTGTTGCAATCTTAAATGCCAGTGCGGAGAACGGCTCATCATCAGAAGAATGACGAACGGTCTCTTCTCCGGTATCCGGATCTACACCCTTGATCGACGGTACATCCAACGGAGACGGCATATAATCTACAACGGCATCCAGCAACTTCTGTACGCCCTTGTTCTTATAAGAAGTTCCGCATACAACCGGAACCATGGTGTTGGCAATGGTAGACTTTCTGATGCAAGCCTTGATTTCGTCGATGGTGATTTCTTCGCCTGCGAAATACTTTTCCATCAGTGCATCATCCTGCTCAGCAACGTGTTCCATCAAGGATTCCCGATACTCAGCAGCCTTTTCCTTCATATCCTCCGGAATTTCTTCTACACGGATATCTTTTCCAAGGTCATCGTAGTATACATAAGCCTTCATTTCAACCAGGTCGATTACGCCCTTGAACTCATCTTCAGCACCGATCGGCAGCTGAATCGGAACAGCATTACACTTCAGTCTGTCGTGCATCATTTCCAGAACACGATAGAAGTTTGCGCCCATGATGTCCATCTTGTTGACATAAGCCATTCTCGGAACCTGGTACTTATCAGCTTGTCTCCAAACTGTTTCGGACTGTGGCTCTACGCCGCCCTTTGCACAGAATACTGTAACAGAACCATCCAATACACGCAGGGAACGTTCTACTTCTACAGTGAAGTCTACGTGTCCAGGGGTATCGATAATGTTGATTCTGTGACCTGCCCAATAAGCAGTGGTTGCAGCAGAGGTAATGGTAATACCTCTTTCCTGTTCCTGCTCCATCCAGTCCATGGTAGCAGCACCCTCGTGGGTTTCACCGATCTTATGATTGATACCGGTATAGAACAGGATACGTTCTGTGGTTGTGGTTTTACCAGCGTCGATGTGAGCCATAATGCCGATGTTTCTTGTTTTCTCTAAGGAACAATCTCTTGGCATAATTACCCTCCTTAACCTTCAAGCGGCAGATCGATTACCAACGGTAATGTGCAAATGCCTTATTTGCTTCTGCCATTTTGTGTGTATCGTCACGCTTCTTGCAAGCACCGCCTGTGTTATTCAGGGCATCCAGAATTTCACCGGCCAGTCTTTCCTTCATGGTCTTTTCGTTACGCAGTCTCGCATACTTGGTGATCCAACGCAGGCCCAGTGTCTGACGGCGTTCCGGACGAACTTCCATCGGGACCTGGTAAGTTGCACCGCCCATTCTGCGTGCCTTAACTTCCAGTACAGGCATTACATTTTCCATAGCCTGTTCGAACATTTCCAGTGCTTCCTTGCCGGTCTTTTCAGCGACAATATCAAATGCACCGTAAACAATTTTCTGTGCGACACCCTTCTTACCGTCCAACATTACATTGTTGATCAGACGGGTTACGAGCTTAGAACCGTAAATAGGATCTTCCAGCACATCTCGTTTTGCGATTTTACCTCTTCTTGGCATTTTCGCTTCCCTCCTTCACATCATTCATGAATTCATAGGTACTCAATCTGGCAAGCTGTTTCCAGTGCCGACCGTCAGGGGCCAATGCAGAGGATCATTCGCTGCCGCCTGAGAACAGCGGCAATCTATATCATCTCCACATTTATCCTGTGGTAGCCTAATCTTCTAAAAAGTTTGTCAATTGCCGATGGGCTTACTTCTTACCAGCCTTCGGTCTCTTTGCGCCGTACTTAGAACGAGCCTGCATTCTGTTTGCAACGCCCTGTGCATCCAAAGTACCTCTGATAATGTGATAACGTACACCAGGCAGATCCTTTACACGTCCGCCACGGATCAGTACCACGCTGTGTTCCTGCAGGTTATGACCGATACCCGGAATATAAGAAGTTACTTCATATCCGTTTGTCAGCTTTACTCTGGCAATCTTTCTCATTGCGGAGTTCGGCTTCTTCGGAGTAGCCGTTCTAACAGCTGTGCAAACGCCTCTCTTCTGCGGAGAGCTCTGATCGGTTGTTACCTTCTTCTTGGCATTATAGCCTTTCTGCAGTGCGGGAGCGGTAGACTTATACTGCTGTACCTTTCTTCCCTTTCGAACCAACTGATTAAACGTAGGCATTAATCTTCCTCCTTTTTCAAAAAATAATGCGATACAAAATTGTGCCGCATACTTATTTATTATACGCACCTTTTATTTGTTTGTCAAGTGATTTTTTGAAAATTTCTCAAAAAAAGCATTTTTTTGAAAAAGAAGCCGCTGATGTGGAGAAGAATTCTCCGCCAGCGGCTTCTTTGCAACGTCGAATTAAAGCGCTTTTAACCAAAGATCCAAGGAGACATTGGTGTTCCCGACTGCCGTTTCGGACAGATAAGTCAGCAGCAGCGTGCTGTCCTGAATGGTCAGGACACCATCTCCATCAATATCGGCTGCCTGCACCTGCCAGGCTGGGAATTGTTCCAGCGCACTGACACAGGATTCTGCATAAATGGTCAGGGCAATCGTCACATCTGCCAGCGTTACTTGCCGATCCTGATTCAAGTCTCCGGGAATTCGTTCCGTATGGGCTCCCGTTTGCGTGGTGTGCACGGCTGTCGTTGTCGTTTCTGGTACAGTGGTCATTTTCCTTGTCGTTTCTGTAGTATGTTTGGACGTTGTAAGTGTCGTTGTCTGCGTCGTGATGCTTGCATCCTGCGTTGTTGTAACGGCCATAACGGTTGTGGTATCCAGTGTCGTTGCAGTTGTTGCCTGCATCGTAGTGGTGGCATCCTGTGTCGTTGTAATAGCTGCAACGGTTGTGGTCGTTGTTTCCGATGGGATGGATCCCGCAGCTGTCGTAGTCGTTTCAACTGGCTGCAACTGGAAGAATTGCCGCTGATACGTTTTGGCATACTGCTCTGCGGTGGATCCGGCAACGCCAAAAATTCGAATGGTATCCGAAATGGTTGCGGCACTGTCTGCAATTGCACAAGACGCATTCCAAATCTCCAGATTCTGCATACCGGTGCAGCGTGCAAATGCATTCAAGCCCAAACTGGAAACCAGCTGCGGTAAGCGCAGACTATTCAAAGCATAGCATTCCGAAAAAGCATATGCCCCGATGCATTCCAAGGTTTCCGGGAATGATAAGCTGACCAATGCCGTACAATTTTGAAAGGCGCCCATTCCAATCTGCACCAGCTGATCCGGAAGTGCCAGAGACTGCAAGGCATAACAGTTGGAAAAAACTTGTTCCTCGATGGTTGTCAAACCAGAAGGCAGCGTCACACTTCGCAGGCTGCTGCATCCGGAAAATGCCCCTTGTCCCAGCTGTGTCACAGAATCCGGCAACTCAATATGCTGCAAGGCAATGCAATCGGAAAACGCATATGCTCCAATAGAGCCAACGCTTTCCGGAATCGTCAATTCATACAAATTGCAGTTGTCCGAAAAGGCATGGTCACTAATCGCCAAAAGCGTACTCGGCAGCTCTAACAGCTGAATGCTTTCATTCTGAGAAAATGCACCACCGGCAATGACCTTGACGCCATCCGGCACCGATACATTGTTATCCTTTCCCAGATAGGATAATAGAATGCCGTCTCCGCAGATCACCCATTCGGATGCATTGCCTTGCTGCTGCGATTCCCAATCTGTATCCAGAAAGGCATCTGCGCCCAGAGATGTCAAGCTATCCGGCAAGGCAATTTGCTGCAATCCTACACACTGTGCAAATGCATAGTCCCCAATCTCTGCCAGTCCCTCCGGCAGATCCGCTTGGGTCAGGTTGGTGCAACGGTAAAACGCATAGCTGCCAATCCGCAGCAGCCGTGCAGAAAATACAATCTCCTCCAAAGAATCACACTGATAAAAAGCAGAGTCCCCAATCTCCGTTACCGAATCCGGCAACTGGATTTCCAACAAACTGGAACAATAGGCAAATGCACAAACACCGATCTGTTCCAGCGTATCCGGCAGCGTTACCTGCGTTAAATTTTCATATCCCTCAAACGCATGCTCTGCCAGCGCCGTAACCGGCATGCCCTCAATCTGCGCCGGAATCGTCAGCTCTGCTGCGGAAGAATCTGCATACCCAGTGATCTGTACTTCCTGCTGGTCATTGATTGTATATAGCCAGTCGGTTTCTTCTGCGGCATATACATGTTCTCCCAATGACAATGTGCCAAGCATGCCCACACAAAGCACTGCAAGAACTACCGGCAAAATACGATGCTGGATCCACTGCCTGATCATTCTCATTCCTTCCTTTCTTTTTTCCTGCAAACCTTTCATTTTTCATACACCCTTACTGAAAACATTCCCTTCATTTTTTCTGCAACATCTCAAACGTCACATCATTTCCAACTGCATGCTCTGCATAATACGTTAAAATCAAAGTTGCATCTGCTAAATCAATCCTTTCGTTTTGATTCACATCTGCACGCAGCATCTGATCCGTTGTTAAAATAGAATCTGCCAGCACGGCTTGCTGGGCATATTCTGTGAGCGCCAACGTCGCATCGGTCAATTCAATGGAACCATTTCCATCCACATCACCTAATTGTGCCGCATCCAACGGAATAAACAGCCGATCATAACGCTGTGCATAACTTTTGGCATAGGAATCCAATCTTCCATAAATTACTGCTTCTTGGAAAATGGTCAAATCCTCATCAAAAATCTGACAATCTGGATTTTCAATCACAATTTTTTGAAGTGCTGTGCAATTGCAAAATGCACTTTTCCCTACATAGGAAACGGTTTTCGGCAGCTGAATTTCCTGCAATGCCGCACATTCATAGAATGCCTGGTTGCCGATTCGTTCCAAGCTGTTGGGCAGCTGAATGGCAGACAGCACCTGACAACCGGCAAATACTGCATTTTCCAGCCGTGTCAATCCTTCCGGCAATTGCACCTGCTGCAACTTGCCGCATTTAAAAAATGCATGATGCCCCACTGCCGTCACCTGATCTGGAATGGTAATCTGCTCCAGATTGCTGCACCAGTGGAATGCGTACTCTCCGATTTTTTCGAGTTGCGCCGGCAGCGTCACATGGCGCAGTGCCGTGCAGTGGTCAAAGGCAAATGCCGGAATTTCTTTCAAATGATCCGGCAGCACCACATCTGTTACAGTCGCACAGTCTGCAAATGCATACCCTGCCAATGCCGTTACCGTATCCGGAACAACAACTGCACCGCCTGTGCCATGGTAGCCAATCAAAATATGGTTGCCGACTGTCACAAATTCCTGCTCATTTTGTTCCAGCCACGGCGTTTCTTTTAAAATTCCCCATCCGACTTGCTCCACACTGTCCGGAACTTCTACGTCTGTCAGCTTTGCACACTGATAAAAGGCATAGTCTCCGATTTCCCGCACCGTATTGGGCAGCACCACTCGTTTCAGCTGCGTGCGGTTTCGAAAGGCGTAACTTTGAATGGCAGTGACCGGATATCCGCCCAATTCTTCCGGTATCACGGCTTCCTTCACAGAAGCACGGGAACGGGTAATGGTCACTTCCTTTTGCGCTGTGATTTTATAATAAATGGCATCTTGATACAGATATTCCTGCTCGGATTCTGCTGATACGGAGCAAAATCCCATTGCAGTCTGTATCCACGCTGGATACACCATAAACGCTGCACAGAGCGTGCACAGCAAAAAGAATACCGCCGTCCGGCAATGATTGCGTCGATCCAATGAGATCCCTCCCTTCTGTCTAAAACTCTACTGCGGTCAATTGACATATTTTCTTTTTGTACATCAGTATACCATATTTTCTCAAAAATGGCAAGTTTTTACCGCTTCATCCAAAAATGCGCTTGAAGGCGATTGGCTGCTTCAAGCGCATTTTGATTTCTTCCTATGTGGTTATAAACGAGCGCCGTCATACTGTGCTTCTGATTCTGCTACCCGCTCCAAGGAAAACATCCCCGTTCCATTTTGTTCCTGGTACCGGAACTGCCCACAGGGTTCTTGTAAGATCGGCAATAGTTTGGGTTCCAGTTCTACTGCACGGCGCAGAGAAATCAGCAAACCATTTCCGGGATCTGCTAAATAGAGTTCACTCTCCGTTCCCTCTAAAAACTGCCAGCCGCTGTCAGTGGCATCGTACACCACACCCGTTCGAATGGCGCATCGAATTTTTCCGGATTCCTTTGCCAACTTGGATAAAAACGCTTTCTGTTCCAAAAAAATTTCTTCTGACATTGCAAGTCATGCTCCTTTTCTATTTATGGAGATACTGGCGCCTGCACACGCTTACAGCGAACGGTTACACGACTTCTTCCGCTATACGTACAAGTAAATAACGTCAAGTCCCAGTCGCCTTCCTCCATTTTTGCTGCATCGTCTCCATTGACTTCTTCGATCTGGGACACCTGATACTGATACTGTGTTCCGGCGCAATCCGTAAAGAGCACCGTATCGCCTTCTTCCAGCGAACCAATGTTGCCAAAATGGGAGTGATAATTGTGCGCCGCTAAAATCAAATTGTCATCAGCCGGATCTCCTTCATAGCGGCAAGGAGACTTTCGCAGATTTGCGTAACTCCAGGCTTCCAGAACGGGAAGCTCCACGCCAAGTGCCGGAATGGTAAGAATCCCAATGTACCAATCTTCCTCAATTTGAATCATCGGTGTTTCTGCTGTTTCCGTTTCCTGCTGCGCTGCTGTGGTGGTATAGGCAGCAAACAAATCCTGCTCCTCCAAAGAAGACGTGGTTCCTTCCTGCATCTCAGAGACAGACGGCTCTGTTTGCTCCAGCGTTGCTGTCTGCTGCTGCGGAATCTGTCCTTGCAGCTGCTCCAGCACACGCTGAGAAACCTGCTTGCCCCTATAATCTGCATAATAATTCCACAAAGCAAGAGACAATGCTGCAAGCATCAGCATTGCCCCTAGAAACATACAAACTTTTTCTGCCCGTTTATTCATCCTGTACCTCTTCCCGACTCCGTTTTACATGCAAACGGCATCCAAATGCAAACAATAGCAAGCCCGTTGTACCCAAAACCGGTACCGGCCACCAAAGCTGCCCGGTCTGCGGAAGTTTTCCTGTATTGCCGCCGCCTGCTGTCGATACGGAACTGGTTCCGGCAGCTGTTGTCATGGATGTGCTTCCTGTTAATAATGTGGTTGTGGTTTCTTCGGAACTGGTTTCCGAACGAGTATTTGCAATTAAAAATTGTGTTTCATTCTTCTTATAAACAACGGTGTACGGTGTTGGCACTTCCTGTTCCCGTACCCGAAATGTTTCGCTGCTATTGCCTGTCCAAGTATACGTCCAAGCATTGGATTCATCCAAGGTCACATTCTCCTGCAATGTACCGTCCTTGTAAATGCCAACTGTAATTGCAGTCGGACGCTGCTCCAATGCATGTTCATCCTGCTGCCACACCTTCTTCAGGGTATACACCTCTTCGGAATCGGCACGTACCGGACGAACGGTAAACTTTGGATACGTTGCCAAATCAATGGTTCCATCTGTCTGCTGCCGCATTTCCACCAAGGTAGCGGATGGAATATAGCACTCGGAACCAATTACAATCGGACTGCCGGAAATCAAATACAGGCCAATTTCCAAGCCAGATGCCGTCAGCACACCATTTGCATCCGTGATACCGGAAGCCACCGCCGGAATCTGATCAAGAACCGCATAGTTTTCCAATGTATCGGCTGCATCCTGATACCCGGAAGCCGTCTGATCTTCCAAAGAAACCGGATACTGATCAAAGGGAGCCGTCAGACTACATGCAGCCTTTGCATCCCGCTGCGCAACCCGGTAAATGTTCCACTTCATGTTGGAGAGCGTGACCTGCTCACTGCGGCAGATTAAGGAGAGCTGCCCGGTTTGCGGAGCAGCCGCCGGAACAAGCATGCCATATGCGCCGATCAGCAGACAGGCAATCAGCATCCAGCAAATGAGACAAATCCGTTTGTGTCCGGTTTTATTTGGTTGGTTCATCATGATCGCCCTCCTTTTCGGCAAGATTGAGAACAGAAAGTGGATCATCATGCGGAAAAGCCTGCTTCCGCTTTCGTCCACTCATCGCCCAGTAAAACAATAATAAAATGACCAACGGCGCTGCAATTGCTGGAACCACCAGCATGGTATCCAACCGAATAGCATCTGCTGTTACATTCACAGACTCTGCCTCTTCTGTTGAAATCCGCTTGGCGTGCAGCAGCAGCCGATGGGTATTGACACCATACGGCGTACAGGTCATCAGCGTAACCCGATCCTCTCCCGGCTGAATGGCGAGTTTGTCCATCTCCTCCGGCTTGACAATTTCAATTTCATCCACCTGATAGGTATGCACCTCATCCAGAATGGTGATGGTAAAAAGATCTCCCACGCAAACCCGATCCAGGTCACTGAACAACTTGGCAGACGGCAGTCCGCGGTGGGCAGAAATGACAGCATGACAGTTGGCTCCACCGATCGGAATTGAGGAGCCCTGCAAGTGTCCAGCTGCAACATTCAGCACTTCCTCGCTGGTGCCATGATAAATCGGCAGGTTCACTTGAATGGAGGGAATGGTGACATATCCCATAATTCCCGTTCCGGACACATCCAGCATCTCCGCATAGCCTTCTATTTGATCATATTGTTCAAATGGGAACGGAAGCTTTGCCAGCTGATAATTATAATTCCATGCATCGGAAACCATTTTCATTTTTTCCGAATCATCCAAATTGGACACTGCTTTGTCATAAGTTGCAATGGCACGTGTCTGCACCTTGATATTCCACCAATTGCTGACGGTTGGATAGAGCATTACGGAGAGTCCCACCAGTAAAATAAAAACCAATAGTATGGTGGTCAAAAGACTTTTTTTCTTTTTTCTCATGGAACCCTCCCTAATGCCTGCCGACAGGATGCTTTCCCATCGGCAGACAACCTTTAGGTTTTACAAATCAAATCGTATTTCTTGCAGTTTCTGCAATTATGCTTCTTCCTTCTTGCTCATGCGCTTCTTGGCAATCAAGGTTACGCCAGCGCCTGCAACCAGGATACCACCTGCTACATAGAAGATGGTGGTGCCGATGCCGCCGGTGCTCGGTAAGGTAGAACCAGAGCTGTTTCCTACGGTAACCGTACCAGTACCCTTATCCAGATCGGTAGTACCTGCTGCGGAATCCAATTTTACATCCAAAGCGGTCAGTGCAACATTTGCTTCAAATGTATCCCAATCCTGATCGTTTTTCGTAGTGGCTGTCAGCTCTACTTTGAAAGCCTTATCCGGTGTCTTATATCCAGACGGAGCAGCAGTTTCCTTCAGGTTGTAGGTACCGCTGTCCAGACCAACAATTGCAAAGGTATTGCCCGATGGATTTTCAAATTCCGTTGCATCTGCTTCTGTATCAACCCAACTGTCAATGGTGTAATTTCCATCTGAATTCTTGCTCAGCTTTGCCCACTTATCGGCATGATCCCCGTCAGCAGCTTGCAGCTTAAACTTTGCACCGATCAGCGTTGCATTGGTATTGGCATCAATTTTGTTGATATCCAGCTCATAGGTAAATGCGATAACCTTATCAACTGGTGTATTGCCGGTTTCGCCTTCGCCGCCTGCATTCGGGTTGTTGGAATAGGACAGGTACACTTCATTCTGCTGACCAGGGAGACCAATTTCTGCGCCCTTGCTCAGAACTGCACTGTATTCTACGGTGATGATGCTGTCCTTGGTTACCGTTACACCGGTCAGTTTCTTTACATCAGCAAAGGAAACCAAAACGGTAGAAGCAGCAGTTCCACTTCCGTCTGTTACGGTAATGGTAGCTTGCGCAGTTACATCTACCCCATCACAAGTTACCTTGATATCTTCTTTTGCCGGTGCTGTAAATTCTTTGCCCAATGTATCGTGGAATGCATATTTATATGTTTTGTAATCATCCAGTGTGGACGGCATAGTACCAATCAGCTTAAACGGTACTGCATCGCCAATGTTGTAGTCTGCAACGTCGTTGTAATTTGTACCAACATAATCCTGTGTTTCGGTAGGATCTGTGCCGTAGCCGACTGCCTTGGTATTTTCCTTGATCTTCTTTTCTACACTTGGCAGAGAACTCTTTACGGTAATATCCAAACCAGCGGAAGCATCTACCTGTGCAACCAGATATCTGGTCTTTGCACCAGTTGCATCTGTTAAATCAGTCACATCTTCAAACAGGTAGTAACCGTCCTCTGTCACTGCAATGCTTTCTGCTGCATCTGCGCTAACAAGTGTCAAATTATCCTTCTGAGAAGCTGCAAATGTTGCAAAGTTTTGCAGCAAGGTACTGTCTGCTTCTTGTGCACCCAGAATAGCAGCTACAGCGGCAGCTGTATCACAGTCTTTAAACGAATCACCAATGGTTCCGTCTGCCTTCAAAGCTGTTAGGAAATCGGCACCCTTTGCAGTATTTGCCCACTGAATGTTGTTCAGGGTTCCAGTTTCGTCTACTGTACCGCTGAAGATCTTATAGGCTTTGTAAGTGTGCGTTGCTGCATCCTTGGTATCTGCTTTTGTAAAAGTGACAGTACCTGCTGTCGCTGCACTTGCGGAGAATGCGGAAGTCATGGGAACTGCCACACAGGCTGCCAGTAAGGCTGCGGTTGCGACGCTTGCAAATCTTCTTGTGTTTTTCATAATAAACGCTCCTTTTTCCATAAAAATATGATTTTTATGATTTTTACTTTTTCATTTTTTTATTTCATACGTGCTCCTTGGAACGACGTTTGATTAGGAAGGAAACGGCGGATCCGATCAGCAGAATTGCCAATCCGGTTATGGTATATCCTCGTGTGCCTTTTCCGCCGGTGGAAGGCATCACAACAGAAGCTTCTTTTTTCGTATTTTGAATCTCCGCAGTCGGATCTGCTCCGGCATTTGCGGCATCGATGCAATACGTGGTTGAATCTTCTGCATCTGTAAATCGATAAGCTGGTGTGTAGCTGCTGTTTGCAACTTCCACATCATCTACCTCCACTTCTTCTACCCAGTAATAGTAGGGATGACCAGATGCATCGTAAGCAGGCAGATTGCTTGCCAGGAAGCACCAGTCTCCCAGCTCCGGTGCAGAGGTGCGGTGGATGGTTACTTCTGCAACACCCGCTTCGTTGAAGAGCAGCGCATCGGATTCCGAACCGGAAGCCTGCATCAATTGGATGCCCTGCATCGGTGCAACAAAAAGCGGTGTCTGCATTTGCGCAGCTGATTGCGTGCTGGTTGCGGTGGTGTAGGTGATGGTGTAATCAATATTTACAGACATATCACCTGATGGAATTAACATACGATTGATCGATTCCGTAAAATCAGTAAGAATAATCTTGTTACCATCTATTGTAGCTTTGCAGTTGCTTTGACCAGCAATTGAAATAGAACCATAATTTGAAATGGTAATGCCAGCTGCACGTTGACTCCATTCAACATGCGTACCGGTATTTGCAAAAGTGAGCCATACGCCACCCCAGCCAAATTCTTTAATATCCAAAACGACCTGTTCAACGGTTACATCGCTCTGATCATTCAATAAATAAACAACTTGTTCATCTAACGCTGTAATAGATCCGGTTATGGTATTGCCAGATGATGAACCAGAATCTGTAGTCGAAGTGGTTACACTTGTTGAGGTGCTGACTGTGGTACTCGTTGTCGTTGTTGTGGTAGTAGTTGTTGTGGTGGTTGTTGTACTAGTAATGGTAGTAGTCGCAGCAGTTGTTTGAGTGGTTGTTGCTGCCGTAGCAGCTGTCGTTGTCGTTGTCGTAGTGGTGGTAGCGGGTTTCGATGCTGTCGTTGCAGTTCCTGCCGTAGAGATGAGCGGAACAGCCGGTACCTCTTCCGATGTAGTGGAACGATGAATCTTCACTCGAATGGAACCGTTAGTCGGTTCGCCGCCTACCCACGTCTTTTGAATCTTAAGATCCAGCTTCTTGGTATTGGTAACCAGAATGGGATCTGCTTCTGTATTTCCATTGATTCCGTCATTATTGGTATACGATACTGCATAGCCATCCGGCGGATTTTCTTCCTTGACGCAATATTGATACAGCGTTCCTGCTATATTCGTCTTCGGCAAATCACTCCAGGTATATTTCCACTCGTTTTCATTGGAAAGTACATGCGTATCGACTGGCGTTGTCTCCCATGCAGAAGCGGTTTCCAGCTTTCGGTACAGTGCAATCGTAACACCAATGTGTGTTGCATTTGCAGCATCTACCCATTCCTTTTTGACGGAAATAGAGGTTTTTTCAATGGTTTTGGTATTGGTGATGGTCATTGCAGTTGTACTGTCTGCCGTCTGTCCGTTTCCAGTATACGATGCGATCCATCCATCCAATGCACATTCTCGCATGTAGTACACATAGGCATTGCCGTTGCTGTCCGTCTTTGGAAGATCTGTCAAACGCAGGTTCCAGTTTGGTGCTGTGAGAACTGCTGTTTTCACAAGCGTATACTTACTGGTATCGACCGTGCCGTCTTCCAGATAGAAGTCAGACGGCAAACCTGCCAAATTCTGCGGCAAATCCGGTATTGTGGCAGAACCGCCACCCGAAGAGCCAGAAGAACCGGTGTAGTACTGGTGAATTGCACCATAAAATGTCTTTGCAATGTTTGCATATCCATCCGCATTGGGATGAATGCCGTCTGCCGACATGGTATCTTTCTCAAAAGCGCCATAAACATCCACATATTGAATCTTGAGCGTAGCGTCTGCTGCTGCCATATCGGATACAACGCGGGCAATCATTTCATTGAAGCCTTCTACATGCGTTCCATCCTCTGCATCATAACCCTTGATGATATTGTTGACTGCATCTTCCCAGCTCTGCGTATCGGAAAAGCTAGATTCATTAAAGCCGCCGGAATTGTCCCAAAGCCATCCAGCAACATCTCGCCGATTTCCATTACTATCTACAAAATCAACAGGTGGAATGCTGCCAACCAGCAAAACTGTATTGGGATTTGCAGTATGCAGATTGCTGATCAATGCGCGTAGATCGCTTTCAGACTGCCCAGCCGATACCAACTTCCGTAGGTTATAAGCATGCAATACGTCGTTGGTGCCGCCCATGATACACATTACATTGGTCTGATCATTGATGCTTTGTGCATAGCGCTTATTCAAATCAGAAATGGTATTACCATCTGTTCCGCTGTTGGTTACCTCTGCACTTGCAAAGCCGCCGCTTCTCAGCTGACTTTGAAGTTGCTGCGGATACCGATAGCCATTTTCTACATAACCACCGAAAGTACCTTGTGTAATAGAGTCACCCAAAGCAACAACTTTCAAATTTGCTGGCGTTGTGTGATCACCAGAACCGCTCGTGGTTGTTGTCGTTGTAACAGCCGCTCTCTGGTAAATCTCTACAGAGACTTCCTCCGGCAGACCGGATGTAATGGCTTCTCCATCGTCTGTTTTCCACTCTTTCTTGAGCTGAAGGGAAGTTGGCAGACTATTCGTAATGGTATACTTAGGTCGAATGGCACTGCCATTGGTTTGGTAGCTTACTTCGTATCCGTCCGGAACAGATTGTTCCACAACGTAGTAATACTGTACCACATCATTGACTTTTCGTGGCAAATCCGTCCAGGAATACGTCCAGTTGTTGTCTTCCTGTAGCGTAACTTCCGCATCCGAAACGGTAGCCTTTGTGATGCCATTCGGTAAAGCAGAAAGATCCAGTGCCTTTACTTCTTCCATGGTAAGCGACTGGTTCGATGCCAGCAGCACCATTGTAACCGGAACCTTTTCGGCACCTTCTCCCCACACTTTTTCCGCCGTAACATTGACTTCCGTCGGGGTGGAGTCCTTATTGGTCAGCTGAATTTCGCCGGATGTTCCCACAACGTTATACGTGTCACTGACGATATAACCGTACAGTAAAACATTTTGTTCTGCTGTTCGAACCTCCTCAATCCGGAAGGAATCATATCCGGTCAGATCGATGGACTTCGGCACGGTATACTGCCAATTTTTCGATGCTTCCAATTTTCCGTCTAAAATCAGTGCGGTTTCTGTTCCGTCCTTGATGCCATACAATTTAAAGCCAATCTCAGTCAGCGGCGGATTGGTCATCTCCGTACCATCGGATTTTTTCCAGATCTTCTGCAAAACAAGCCCTTGTGTATTGGTAACGGTTACAATGCCATCTTGATTCAGTCCGTTTCCGGCATAAATCGGTGCATAGGAACCGGTGGAACTACCGTCTTCCTGAATCATATAAGTGGTGCCATCCAGGGTATAGGAAACTTCCTTTACAAAATAATAAATCGGTTTTCCATCTTTTCCGTTTGGAAGGTTGGTCCAGATATTCGCATTCTTCCAAACCGCATTGCCGTCTGCATCTGTGCTGCGCTCCAAGGTGTAATTGGGATTCAGCGCATCCACGCCAAGATCTTCTGCGGTTGCCTTTTTGGCATTTTCCAGCGATTTGGAGGTTGACCACCACAGTTCCAGATCGACACTTGCTGCCGCATCCGTTGGAACCGGCGACCAGATCTTTTCCGCACCAATATCAATCAGTCTGCTATTGGGGATTTGCAGCGTACCGTTGACAGCAAGCATCTTTACCGTCTGATCGCTCAATTCTGCATCCAATGCAGCATTGCCCTGCGGAACCGTTCCGTTGTAAACGAAATAATAGGTATATCCCTTCATTTCATCCAGAGCAGTTTCCGTCGCAGATTTCCATCCTGTGGACTGATACCCCTCCGGCGCTGTTGTCTCAACGAGTTTATATAGAGTGCCCTCTTCCAGATTCTTGATGTTGAACTTTCCGTCTACAACAAGATCAGCAGCCGATTCCGGAATATATTTCTTGTTGTCCCGTTCTACTTCGCTGTCACTGCCATAAGTTACCAGGTGCAAAGCGGAATTTGTGCCATCAGTTTCCAATTTTGTTGCATAAATCCACGTTCCAGAAGTGGTGTCAAATTTTGCAAGCTTAAAGACTGCGTGCAGACCAGAGAGCGAGTAATCTCCGACGTCTACCTTTTGAATGGTAGGATATTTTGCAGTTTGAGACGTTGCACCTGTCTGCTCAACCGTTAAACCGGTTTCGCCGACCTTATCCGTCACATCACCGGAGCTGGTGGTCAGCTTTGCCGTATTTTTCAAATAAATCGTGGAGCCAGCCGGCAGCCGCTCACCGATCATGGGAGCGTGCCCTGGAACATTTGCCTTGCTTGCATCGTAATCTACAATTGAAGCATCCACTGCCTTGGTGTTTTGATTGGAAGTCAATTCATAGTTGTAGGTGATGCGAAGCGGTGTTTCATCCGGAACGCTCAAGCGCAAAATGGTTTGTGTTGTTGTAACAACATTGGTAACCGTTGCGCTTACAATGGAAATAGCCTGATATACGCCATGATCTGTTTGAATACTAAAGTCAGCTGAAACATCCTTTAAGAATTCCACTGTAATGGTTGCTTTTCCATCTGCATCATAAACAGCATCCTTGGAAGTAACCAAAACCGAATCACTTTTAATTGCTGTTTCCCATTCCGAAATCCGAGCATTTACGGGCTGCCCCGGTGTACCAGATACTTCTGCAACAATTTTTAATCCCTTTTGGAATGTTTTCCATTGTCCATAGAAGATATAAAAGTTGGTATTGTTCAGTCGAACCTGCCCATCATTCAGTGTAAATTCTGTTTCTGTTTGTTCCGAATTTTCTTCTGTATTCAGCAAATAGGAATATTCATTTTCGGAAAGTGTACGTATGATATTACCATTTGCATCAATTTCCTGTATGGTCAAGTCCGCCAAATTCACATCCGCCAGATTGGAGCCGTCTACTCTTGTTCCGCCCTTTGGCTGATAGCCCAGAATTTGGAACACATCTGAAAGATCCAGCGTGGATTCATTGGATAGATTCTTTCCATCCGGGTTGACAATCAGGCTGTATTTCGCCTGTGCCAGCTGCCGATCCGAATATCCACTGACATAACCCTTTGAAAGCAGTCCTTTTTCCGGATCTTTTCCCTTTTCAATGGTCAAGGTACTCTTTTGATAATCCGATTCTGTCGGCGTTTTGATTTGGTTGGTAACTTGATAGGTACCTGTTTTTTCAATTGCTTCATCCACAATATGCTTTGGAATTGCGGTATAGTAGCTGAGGCGATCGATGTTTGTGAGACTGCTTCCCTGATCGTAATGGATCTTATTGGTTGCAGTATCATAGGTATAATACTGATTGTTATTGATGTACCATGCCTGATTGAATGTATAATGCGCCCAAATCTTTCCACCACTGAAATCCATACTGATCAAAACGGAATGTTCCGGAAGAATGTCATCAAACTGATAGGATTTTCCAGCTTCCAGTTCCAGCCACCACTGGAACACGTAACATTCTGTCTCTGTTCCATCAATGGATACCGTTGTCGTTTTCCAATCTGCCAAATCTTCTGTCGAAATAGAAGTTACTTTTTTAACATTTGGAATCGCTTGACCGCCTGTGCCCAGCTCCATCCATTGAATCGGACTTTTGCTAAGAGCAGGCTTCAACGTATTGGTAATGGTAAACGTTTTGGATGCATTGGAACCCGTTTCATCCCATTCGGAAGCAGTATAGCCATCCGGAACAGGCGATTCTGTCACACGATAGTAATATAGATTGCCGTCTGCATCCCGCCGAGGAAGATCTGCCCACGAGACATCCGCAAAGCCGCCGTTCTTGGTGGTTGCCTTTGCAGAATCGGCAACATCTTCCCACGTTCCATCGGTTCCTGTTTTTCGCTGCAATTGGAAGGTAATGGAATCCGGACGCTTGCTTTTCTTTCCGCTGTCTCCGCTCCACTCCTTATGTGCAGAAATGGTAATGAACTGATAGAGGTTGGTAATGGTATAGATTCCAGAGCTTTGCAAGCCATGCTCAGAATTGGTCACTTCGTAGTTTTCAGGAACAGTTACCTCCACTGCCCGATAGGAAAGTGCATTTCCGTTTGCATCCTTCTTTGGCAGCTTTGCCCAAGTAGCTGTGGAAAACGTTCCGCTTCCATCGTTGGTCAAAGTCTGATGCGGATACTTGGCAGTATCGGCATCCGTCCAAGTGCCATCCGCTGTTTTCTGCTGAAGCTTTACTGCAACAGAAGCAGGACGGTTGGCAGGTTCATCTCCTACCCAATCTTTTTGAACGGTCAGGTTGATACATTCCCAAGTATTGGTAATGGTAGAAGCACCCGTTTCCTGGATTCCGTTCTCATCATAAGTCGGCGTGTAATCCTGTAAGCCTTCCTGACCTTCCGGCTCTACTGCACGGTAATAAATCTTTTTTCCGTCGCTGGTTGTCTGCGGCAAATTGGTCCAGGAAGCAGCTGTAAAAGTACCGTCCTCATTCTTTTGCATGGTTTGGGTTTCCTGATCGGCAACGTCCGTCCACTCTGTGCTGCCTTCCAGCCGCTGCTGAAGTTTCACTTGAATGGAACTCGGACGATCTTTCTTGGAATCGCCAACCCACTTCTTATTAACGGATACTTTGATCATTTTCCAGGTATTGGAAATGGTCAGTGTTCCGCTGTCATGCAAACCATTCTCATAATTGCTGTCATAGGATACGGTATAGTTTTCATCTGGATTGATTTCCACCGCTCTGTAATAATAGGGCGTCTCGGAACTGTCCTCTGTTCGCTGCGGCAAATCCGACCAAGTCTTTGCATAGCCGTCCTCTTTCCGCAGTGTTTCCGGCAGTCCATACAATTCCCATTCTCCATCCGCACCAGTTTTGCGGTATAGTTGTATGGTTACATAATCCGGTCTGGCATCTGCATCATCATGCACCCAGTTCTTCTTCACCGAAATGGTTGCCTTTGGCGTTTCTCGTTCAAAGGTAAAGCTGTTTCCACCGCTTGTGGTTCCATTAAAGGAAGCCTCGTTGGAAAAGATAGAAGAAGTATCTGCATTTACACCCGTCACATCTGCGGTTGTATCATAGGCAACCTTTACATGCGTATATGGTGCCTGGTCTACCACATTCTGGAAGGTAATTACATAACTTCTTGCTCGATCGGTATCCGAGCTGACCGGTGTGGTATGATTCTGATCGGTATAGAAGGTAATGGTATAATCCGTGCCAGCAACCAGTGTCTTGTTGTACTGTCCATCTACACCGGCAGCTGTTACAACAATGTTGGCATCCTTTGGAATGATATAATGGTCGCCGCCATTTGTCGCCGACATCACATCGACATATGCCTTGCTGCCATCGCTGAAACCAGCATACTGATCCATGGTAACTTCCCAGGAAAGGGTTTTGGTTTCTTCCTTGGTCGGGTCATGGTATCCGGTATCTGTTTCATGGGAGTTGGACTTCAGAACCTTGGTGACGCCATTCGTCAAGCCAGGTACGCCCTGCTTTCCCTCACTCTTTTTCTGATCGTCGGTTCCGCCGCCCGGTGGGGTAACGGTTACTTCATTTTTAACCTCTGTCCAATTATATTGTAAGCGATTTTGACTTTCCTGCTCCGACAGTTTTGCCCGATAGGTAAATTCCAAATAATTGGCATCTCCATGAATCGTATACGTTCCATCTGCATTCTTGGTAAAGGTAACAGAAGCAGTATTGGATCCATACTGTCCATCTGTCTTTGCAGTCTGAATGTTGAAATCACCGATCATTCTCTGAAACGCTTCATCGGAGAGGACATAGCCGTCCAACGTGCCCTTGTTGCCGTTCTGTGCAGCATTCAATGTGACTTTCCAGGTAGCAGAAATATCATCATAGCCTGCACTGCTCTTTTTTACATCAAACAAGCTTGAGGTATCATAGGTGACGTTAGTTGTTTCCTCATCATCCGGAGTCTGACCGCCCGGCGGGGTAACGGTTGCTTCATTGGAAACAGTTCCATTCGCCGTCTGCGGTGTTTTGTAGGTAATGGTAACCGAATCGGTCTCTCCATTAACGGTTGCCATTCCGGTTGTCTTGTCAATTGTAAGCGCAACAGTCTGCCCATTTCGATCAACTGCGGTCAGGTCAGAGTACTCTCCCTTCCAAGCATCATCGGCAAGGACATAGTCCTTTAAAGACATGCCATATCCACGATCCACCTGAATGGTCCAGAGAATGAATCCCTTACTGCCATCCACTGCATAGGACGGTGTACCACTCTTCGAAAGAATGGATTTGGAAGTTGCAAATTTTGCATTTTCAGTGTCCTGACTGATCGTCTGCTGATTTTCGTCTTTCAGCGTTGCAGTATTGGTAACGCTTCCGCTGCTCAGTTCAGCCTCTGTCAGCGCCCGTTCGTAGGTAAAGGTAATCGTCTCCTGATGGTTTGCAGCCTCCGAAAAGGTAAATTGATGATTGCTGACGCTTCCCATTCCGTCAGGATTGGTTTGCACGTTATCCGGAAGTTCCAGGTCTTCCAAGGTGCACTTGGTCAAATCCGTATAACCAGTAAACTGCCCATCCTTGGTAGAACCAGGGTTTTTCAGGACAACTGTCCAGCGAATGACCTTTGCACCGGTATCGATGCTGCAACTTTTGTCAATTGTTGCTGGTGCATCGTCAAATGCAACATGAATCTCATGCCCGTTCGCAATAATGGTTTGATCGCCGTCAATGGTATCGGCACGCTTTACCTGTCCTTCAAAGTTCAAAGTACCTTCGAAGATTCCGTTTTTCTCTCGAATGTACGTACAGTAATCTTCTGTAAATTGAATCACAACCAAATGCGATTCTGGATCAATCGAATAATATCCGGACGTCACGCTGACATCCTTGTTGTTCCGTTTTTGCCATTCTCTCCAGCCGTCTGTCGCATCCAATACGGTACAGGTTTCTCCTGCATAAGTGGTCGGAACGTTTACATTATCCGGCAGGATATAATAAATGTATGGCTGAGAGGGAGAAACATGACTATCCGTCGTAAAATTATAAGTTACGTTAAAATTTCCTTTTTTTGTGCTTCCATCCACTGTTTCCAAATTTTCGGGTGTTACTGTAAATTTTGTAATAACCGATTCAAAATTTGTTGCATTTTCAGGTGGCTCCTGAAATGCAGTAGGGATTCCAGCACCCATCAAGGCAATGTGATCTTCTGCCAAATTTAATTCCGAAACCGCTTGTTCTTCCGATTTCGTCATACTAATCGCCGGCATAATCAAGCTTCCGCAAACGGAAAAAGCAACAACCAAGGACAGCAGACCGGCTATGGCGGCCTGTATGCGCTGTTTGTGATGTTTCTTTAAAAAATTCTGTATGCTTTGATTGATTGTCAGCACGCTGCGTCCCCCCTTCCGTCAAACTTTAGAACCAAACTTCTAAAATTTCGCATTGTGCGTCAAATATCGTTGTCTATCGTGATGGTGCGTGTTTGGAAAAATAAAACACACGCTTATTTTTTAGGAAGCAACCGCTAATGCAGCGTTCCGATTCGCTCCCACGGCCAGATCCGAAAGATCACACGGCCGATAATGTACTCGTCTGCAATACAGCCTACTGTAGAAGATCGGCTGTCCACAGAAGTGGAACGATGATCTCCCATTACAAAAATACGGCTTTCCGGCACCTGATAGGGCAGTTCCACATCACACTCACCCTTTGCCTGGTCAGACAAATACGGTTCATCCAAGGCTGTTCCATTGACGTATACCGTACCGTCCTCTTTGATATCAATGACATCTCCTGCTACGCCAATGACACGTTTCAACAAAATTTTATTGTTGTAATAAAACGCCACCACATCGCCGCTCTGAAAGTTGCTGCGCTTGCTGCAAATCACCAATTCATCGTTCTGCATCGTCGGCATCATACTGGTTCCTGTTACACGCAAAACCGGCAAGAACAACATTGAGATTAAAACTGCAATGGCAGCCACTACAATTAAGGAGGCAACCGTACTGCGCAGCATTTTTCCAAATTCCCTTTTATGCCGAATTCGTTTTAGTTCCTGATCCAGCTGCTGTGCCGTTGGGAACATGGAGGTATTTGGTTGTTCCATCCTTATGCCTGCTCCCCTTCTTTTATCGGCTCTGCTGCATCGGATGGCTGTGCCAGCTGTTGCAGATAAGCATCTGCTGCCTGTTCCAGCTTCTTCCACACGGCCTTGTCAATGGACTGCTGCCGAGCCTCCTCCAGCTGCTTTTGCAAGGCTTCCTTTTCCGCCCGTTCAGCTTCCAATTCCTTTTGCAATTGCAGCATCATTTCCAATAATTCTGTACGTTTTAGCTTTCGTAATTCTTTGTTTGTCATTGCCAACTCCTTGGAATTACTATCGAACCCAAGTCGATTCGAAATCTTTCTTTAAATTAGGATAATGTAATTATATTACCTTTCCTATGAAAAGTCAATGCTATCCTATCATTTTTGTACGTTTATCCAAATATTGCCACTTTATATGTTAAAAATGCATAAAATTATCTGTCGAATCATAAAAATAAGAAGCACAATTCATAAATAAAATGAACATTTGTCCAGCTGTACCTTATCATTCTTTTTATTTTACGGCATTTTATTCCATTTCATTTTAGGAAACATTCTTTTTGCTCACGCAGCAAAACTGCCAAATTTACCGTAAGATTCATCCAACTCATTTCCAATTTGTGATTATTATGAATGATTTTCCATGTTTACATTTGGTAATCTTGCACAATGATTTAATTGAATCATTGTACAAAATGCCATTCTGCCCATTGAAAACACATTCTTCCATATAATCTGCACGGTTTTGCATGCATTCCGTCATATTTTGACAAAAAGGGCGATTGCTTTGCATTTTTCCACCAAACAATCGCCCTAAATTTTCATCAATACTACAATGATGCACGTGTATGCAGCAGCACCACGCAATGTGCTGCAATGCCCTGCCCAGCACCTGTAAATCCAAGTTTTTCTTCCGTTGTTGCCTTCACATTCACGTCATCCAATGAGACTTTACAAATAGCCGCAAGATTCTGCCGCATTTCCGGCAGATAAGCCGCCAGCTTCGGACGCTGACACAGAATGGTACAATCCAAGTTTTCCACGCCATAGCCTTTCGCCTGCACCAATTCCACGACATGTGCCAGCAGCTTTTTGCTGTCTGCACCGGCATAAGCCGGATCCGTATCCGGGAAATGCTGTCCGATGTCTCCCAAAGCAGCTGCACCCAGCAAGGCATCTGCAACCGCATGCAGCAAAACATCGGCGTCCGAATGCCCCAAAAGTCCCTTTTCATATGGAATTTTTACACCGCCCAGAATCAAATCCCGATCTTCTACCAAACGATGCACATCATACCCATGTCCAATTCGCATTACGTCGTCTCCTTTCGACTGCGCCGTTCCAGCAGCAGCTGTGCCAGATCAATGTCCTCCGGCGTCGTGATTTTCAAATTGGTATAGTCTCCCTTCGTCAGAAAGACCTTACAACCCATCGCTTCTACCAACTGGCAGTCATCTGTAAAATCCAGTTGATGCTCCAGCGCAAAATCCACTGCTTCAAAGTAAATCGATCGCCGGAACACTTGTGGTGTTTGAATTTGATACAGCTTGGAGCGATCCGGCGTGTCCACAATCAGCTCATCTTCCACCACTTTAATGGTGTCCTTCACCGGAACACCCAGCACAGCGCCTCCAAAAACAGAGGCATCCCGAATGGTGCGGCTGATTTGTTCTGGTGTAACCAGTGGCCGTGCACCATCGTGCACCGCAATGTAAGCCGTTTCTCTTGCAATTGCACGAAGCCCTTGAATCACGCTCTCCTGACGGGTTGCGCCGCCGGAAACGACTTGCCGCAGCTTGGTGATGCCACCCTGCTTGGCAAGCTCTGCAATGGTTTCTTGATCACAGGGACGTGCTACCACTACGATTTCAGCAATCCGCTCACACTGCTGAAAAGCAGCCATTGTAGTGCCAACCACTGTTTGGGTTCCGAGTGGCAGTAAAATTTTATTTTTCCCCTGCATTCTGGATGCACTCCCGGCACATACCAGAATCGCAGAAGTATCCGGTGATGCTGTCATATTGATTCTGCTCCTTTCCAAAGCAATCCAAAAAGCTGCTCCTGTCAGCATCTGGCAGAAGCAGCTTTCTAAGCATCATGCATGCGAGCATCATGCTTGTGTATGAGGATCATGATGCAGCCGATACGACAACGTCATCAAGCTATCCCCCAAGTGCACATTTTCTACTTGTATCATGGTTCGATCCACTGCCAAATCACAATGGCTGTAATTCCAAAAGCCACGGATTCCCAACGAAACCAGCTGTTCTGCCACTTCCTGTGCTGCTTCCTGCGGAATACAAAGCACCGCAGCACCCGGATGTAACTCCTTGCAAAACATCTCCACGGATTCCATTGGTTGTACCGGGAAGCCTGCAATTGTGGTTCCGCATACAGCAGGATCATTATCAAAAATACCAATCAAGCAAAAACCGTTATCGGCAAATGAAATGTTATTAGCAACGACACGTCCCAGATTGCCTGCGCCAACCAGAATGGCTGGTATATGCAGATCCAACCCCAGGATGTGTTCCAGCTGCTGCCGCAGCATGCTCACATGGTAGCCATAACCCTGTTGTCCAAATCCGCCGAAACAGTTCAGATCCTGCCGGATCTGGGATGCAGTGAGTCCCATTCTCTGAGCCAGTTCCCGGGAAGAAATCCGCTCAATGCCGCTATGCTCCAATGCCGATAAAAATCGGTAATACCGGGGCAGCCGGCGAATGACAGAATCAGAAACCAGTTGTTCTCTCTGCATAAGTTCCGCACTCCTGTCTCAATCCATTTAAGCCTGCATCAATTTTGCCAAGCGCTCATTGATGGCTTCCAGGAATTCCTTGGAGTTGACTTTCTTCTTGTTTTCCAGTTTGGAAATCAAATACAGGTCACCGGTCATGACACCTTCTTCAATGGTCTGAATGGTAGCCTGTTCCAGCTTATCGGCAAATGCACACAGCTCTGGTGTACCATCCAGTTCGCCTCTCTTCCGCATTGCGCCGCTCCATGCAAAGATGGTGGCAACGGAGTTGGTGGAGGTTTCTTCGCCCTTCAAATACTTATAATAGTGACGCTGTACCGTACCATGTGCAGCTTCGTATTCATAAATGCCTTCCGGAGAAACCAGGACAGAAGTCATCATTGCAAGAGAACCATATGCAGTAGAAACCATATCGGACATAACATCTCCGTCATAGTTCTTGCAAGCCCAGATATAACCACCGTTGGAACGAATCACACGTGCAACCGCATCGTCAATCAGGGTATAGAAATACTCAATGCCGGCAGCTTCAAACTTTTCCTTGTATTCTGCATCGTAGATTTCCTGGAAAATATCCTTGAATGTATGATCGTACTTCTTAGAAATGGTATCCTTGGTTGCAAACCAAACATCCTGCTTCAGATCCAGTCCGTAATTGAAGCAAGCACGGGCAAATCCTGCAATGGAATTGTTCTTATTGTGCAGACCTTGGATAATACCATCGGTATCCTTGAAATCAAAGATCAGTTCCCGGGTTTCGTTGCCGTTTGCATCGGTTACAACCAGTTCTGCCTTAGAGCCCTGCTGCACCTTCATTTCGGTGTTTTTGTACACATCGCCATATGCATGACGGGCAATGGTAATCGGCTTGGTCCAAGTCGGAATGTATGGTTCTACCCCTTTGACCAGAATCGGGGTACGGAATACGGTACCATCTAAAATAGCACGAATGGTGCCGTTCGGGGACTTCCACATCTGAGACAGATTGTATTCCGGCATTCTTGCAGCGTTCGGGGTAATGGTTGCACACTTTACTGCAACGCCATATTTCTTAGTGGCATTGGCACTGTCAATGGTAACCTGATCCTTTGTCTTTTCCCGATACTCCAGACCCAGGTCATAGTATTCGGTGTTCAAGTCCACATAAGGGGTCAGCAAGATATCCTTGATCCACTGCCACAGAACTCTTGTCATTTCGTCGCCGTCCATTTCGACCAGCGGCGTTTTCATCTGAATTTTTGCCATGATGAAATCCTCCAAATTTTATTTTTTCAGCCAAATCCAATAGCTGTTCCGTCACAAAACCTGCTTGCAAATACCCAGCAGCAACAAATGCGCCGGATAAAAGAAATAGAAAAACCATTTATGAAACGGCTTTTTGCTGCCGCTTTCTCCGTTATAGCCAAACTGAATGAGGAGCGGAACCAGAAAGATTCCAAATTGGAACAATCCGCTCCACCAAGGAGATGCCCAAAATACACCCAAACAGCAGCATCCCGTGATCCAGCAAAATGCTGTCCACTTTTTCTTGGGATTGTCCCGGTAACGAAACAGAACCAGTGCATAGAGCACATCAAAAATCGCCCAGTCTCCAAACAGGGAGAGCAGACAAAGCCCGATCGTTCCCAAGTACTTCATGCTGCTGGAACAGGTTCCCCGATCCCAGAGCCAAATCGCCAGCAAACTCAGCAGCAGCGTATACAGCACGCCAAACTGCGGATAAAATCCAACAATCGAACCATCTTGTATCACGAGTGGCAGCGTGCCGTACTCAAAATACACAAAGGGAACCCAGGAAAACAGTGCAAATACACCCAGCCGCACCGCATACTTTCGCACATTCCGGGTATAGTGATACCCTTCTGCTACGAAATATGCCATAGTCGGCCCGGTCAATCTGCCAATGCCATGCATAACTTGCCCCAACAGCGTATCCAGCGGCACAAATGCCCACGCAATATGGTCAATCAGCATGGCAACAATCACGAGGTATTTCAGCTGATTGCGGTTCAGTCCGTTCGACTGCGCCATGCCTTGGTGTTACGCTTCCTGCAATGCATTCCGGGTATAATCCAGCAAACCGCCAGCCAGGATAATATCCTTGGTACGTCCAGTCAGTTCACACAGAACCGGAATTTCTGCGCCAGTTGTCTTGTTCACCAGGGTCAGAGTCGTTTCGCCAGCTTCTACATGCTTGCGTACATCTGCCAGTTCCAGCTCATCGCCCTGTGCAATCTTGTCATAATCTGCTTCATGCACAAAGGTCAGCGGCAGAATGCCTGCATTGATCAGGTTCGCACGGTGAATTCTGGCAAAGCTCTTCACCAGAACCGCCTTTACGCCCAGGTACAGCGGAGCCAGTGCAGCATGTTCTCTGGAGGAACCCTGTCCATAGTTGGAACCGCCCACAATGATGCTCTTGCCCATTTCCTTGGCACGTGCCGGGAATGCTTCGTCGCATACTGTGAAGCAGTGCTGCGAAATTGCAGGAATATTAGACCGCAGCGGCAGAATCTTTGCGCCAGCCGGCATAATGTGGTCGGTGGTAATGTTGTCGCCAACCTTCAAAGAGCAGCCTGCGGTAATGGTTGCATCCAGCGGTGCAGTTTCCGGGAACGGTTTGATGTTCGGCCCACGCAGAATTTCTACGCTGTCCATTTCCTCTTCCGGTACCGGCAGAACGATCATATTGTCGTGTACCGTAAATTTCTCCGGCAGCACAAATTCCGGCATTTCACCCAGTTCCCGTGGGTCGGTCAGGTAACCGGTAATGGCAGAAGCCGCAGCCAGTTCCGGAGATACCAGATAAATCTGCCCATCCTTGGTTCCGGAACGTCCCAGGAAGTTCCGGTTAAAGGTACGCAGAGAGATACCGCCGGAATTCGGTGCCTGTCCCATACCGATACACGGACCGCATGCACTTTCCAGAATTCTGGCACCTGCATCGATCATGATGCTCAGCAAGCCCATGTCTGCCATCATATTCAAAACCTGCTTGGAGCCCGGTGCAATTGCAAGAGAAACATCCGGATGAACCGTTTTTCCCTTCAAAATGTGTGCCACTTTCATCATATCCAGCAAGGAAGAGTTGGTGCAGGAACCAATACAAACCTGGTCAATTTTCAGCTTGCCGATTTCTGCCACGCTCTTAACGTTGTCCGGAGAATGCGGACAGGCGGCCAACGGAACCAATTCACTCAGATTGATTTCCACCAATTCATCATAAACAGCGTCTGGATCTGCCTTCTGTTCCGTCCAGACCTCGCCTCTGCCCTGTGCTTCCAGGAATGCCTTTGTCACTTCATCAGACGGGAAAATAGAAGTGGTTGCGCCCAGTTCTGCACCCATGTTGGTGATGGTTGCACGTTCCGGAACAGACAGTGTCTTTACGCCTTCGCCGCAGTATTCAATAACCTTGCCAACACCGCCCTTTACAGACAGCCGCTTCAAAACTTCCAGAATTACATCCTTTGCAGCAACCCATGGAGACAACTTGCCGGTCAGTTCTACCTTTACCACCTTCGGACAGGTAATATAATACGTACCGCCGCCCATGGCAACAGCAACGTCCAAACCGCCTGCTCCCATAGCGATCATACCGATTCCGCCGCCGGTCGGTGTATGGCTGTCGGAACCAATCAAAGTCTTACCCGGTACGCCAAACCGTTCCAGATGAACCTGATGACAAATTCCGTTGCCCGGACGGGAGAAATAAATGCCGTGCTTCTTGGCAACACTGCCAATAAAACGGTGGTCGTCTGCATTTTCAAAACCGCTTTGCAGCGTATTATGATCGATATATGCAACACTGCGTTCGGTGCGAACTCTCGGAACGCCCATTGCTTCAAATTCCAGGTAAGCCATGGTACCCGTTGCATCCTGCGTCAGGGTCTGGTCAATCCGGATTCCAATTTCCTGGCCTTTTACCAGTTCACCTTCCACCAGATGTGCTTTCAGAATTTTTTCTGTAAGGGTCAAGCCCATGTTCATCAATCCTTTCTGTGCGTCGTATTCCCGGAACAAGTCCCAAAAGACCTATTCTTTCACATATTCTATTGTAACAAATCCGGCGCAGTCTTGTCAAGATTTTCACAAGGTTTTTTTCATTTCAAACGCAATCTTTCCTCCTGCCCGTTTTTTTTAAGGTTTTGGAAAAGCAAAAATGGGATGCGGCTAGAAGCTGCATCCCATTCATTTGAATTCTAATTTGCTGCCATACAGCTCCTGGCTGCACAGCGGCAAGTGGATTGGCAATCCCGTTCTTATTTGGTTCGAAGTGCCCGGCAGGCATTCAAAATCGCCAATACGGAAACGCCAACATCAGCAAACACTGCCATTCCAATTCCAGTCAAGCCCAATGCACCCAACAGCAAAACAACTGCTTTTACAGCCAGTGCAAACACAATGTTTTCCTTTGCAATCCGCATGGTTTTCTTGGCGATTCGCATGGCCAGAACGAGCTTAGACGGCTGATCGTCCAGAATGACGATGTCCGCCGCTTCAATTGCAGCGTCGGAACCAAGACCACCCATGGCAACGCCAACATCAGACTGAGCCAATACCGGCGCATCATTCATACCGTCCCCAACAAATACCAAAGTGCCCTTGCTGTCTGCCAATTCCGCCTTCAGTGTCTGCATATGTGCAACCTTATCCGTCGGCATCAACTGTGCATAATAAGCATCCAATCCCAGCTGCCCGGCAACATAAGCACCCGTTTTTGCATTGTCCCCGGTTAGCATAACTGTTTTCTGCACACCGGCTTCCTTCATGCCGGTAATTGCCTGCTTTGCATCCGGCTTCAACGTATCTGCAATCAAAATATAACCGGCATACGTACCATCAATGGCAACCTGTACAGCGGTACCCGGCTGTTTGGGCGATTCACAGGAGAATCCCTCTTCTTCTAAGAACACGGCATTCCCAGCCAGAACCTGCTTGCCGTCTACCAGAGCACGAATACCTTTTCCGGCAATTTCTTGCACTTGATCCACCCGTTCCGCACGCAGCTGTCCCGGATCAACTGCCTGCCGCAAAGAAATGGCAATGGGGTGATTGGAGTAAAATTCTGCAAGTGCCGCAGTGGTCAGAAGCGTCTGCGGATCTTCATTCACGCTGTACTGCTCTGCAACCGTAAACTTTCCCTGTGTGAGTGTTCCGGTTTTATCCATAACAACGGTTTTGGCTTTTGCCAGCACTTCCAGGTAGTTACTTCCTTTTATCAGCACGCCATTTTTAGATGCACAGCCGATTCCGCCAAAGAAACTCAGCGGTACAGAAATAACCAGTGCGCAAGGACAGGATACAATCAGGAACGTCAAAGCACGATAAATCCAATCCGACCAGTTTCCACCAGTCAGCAGCGGCGGCAAAACTGCCAGCAATACGGCACCAATTACCACGCAAGGGGTATAATACCGTGCAAACCGTGTAATGAAGTTTTCGGTCTTGGCTTTGCTGGAGGAGGAAGTCTCCACCAATTCCATGATTTTTGCTGCTGTTGATTCTCCGGCAGGTTTGGTTACTTCAATTTCCATGGTGCCGGTTAAATTGATACAGCCGCTCTTGACTTCGCTGTCCTTGGTTACATGCGCTGGAATAGATTCTCCCGTCAGCGCAGAAGTATCTACGGTAGAGTCGCCTTTTCGTACCACACCATCCAGCGGAATTTTCTCGCCCGGTGCCACAAAGATCGTCTCTCCAACTGCAACCGCTTCCGGGGAAACCGTCTGCTGTACGCCATCCCGAATGACAACTGCTTCGTCCGGACAGATATCCATTAAATCGGAAACTGCCTTTCTGGAACGGCCAACAGCAACGCTTTCAAACAAAGAGCCAATTAAATAAAACAAAATAACTTCAACGGCTTCAGGATATTGCTGAATGCCAAAAGCGCCAATGGTCGCCAGACACATCAAAAAGTTTTCATCAAAAATTTGTCCGTGCAGGATATTCCGTCCTGCCTTCAGCAGGGTACTGCCTCCCACAATGAGATAAACTGCACCAAATACAATCAGCTCGCCCCATCCGGGAAGATCGATCAGGTGGGTAACCACCTCTGCTGCAAGGAATAGTCCGATTCCAATTAAAATTCGATACAACATCTTTTTTTGTTTTCGGCTCATACCATCTGCCTCCTTCTCTCAGCGGTCTGCTAATCGACTACGACACAGTCCGGTTCTACGCGCTTGATGCACTTCTTTACTTGCTTCAGAACTTTGTCAAAGTTTGCGTCCTCTGCTTCCAGCGTCATCTTCTGTGCCATGAAGCTGATAGTAACGCTCTGCACGCCGTCCAGCTTGCGAATCGCATCTTCCATTTTTGCAGCGCAGTTTGCGCAATCCAGATCTTCCAGTTCAAATACCTTTTTCATGTTGATACAACCTCCATTTATATGAATATGTGTTCATATGTTTATGTATTCATTATATCGATTTTTCCTGCATTTGTCAATGCTTTTGAAAAGAAAAAATCCGCTCTTCCTATTTTCTTCTTTTTGAAAGCAAACATTCCTTTTTGATTCGTTTTTGCACTTCTTTTTTCGACAAACTTTTCTATTTTAAGTCAGTTGCTCCCGTTTTCCTGTTTCCAACGGGAAACACGGTTTTATTACAAAAAAACGGGACAGCGCTGCCTCACGCTTTCCCGTTCTGATAAAATCTTATGGTTTTGGTTCCCGTGCATACACACGCATGGAAACGCCGCTGTCCTGTACCAGAATTTCTTCCGGCATCTTTTGCATGTTCCAAGCAACATAAAAATCGCCTGCTGCACCGGATAGATTCCCAATCTGAATCAAATACACCACCCAAAACCAGGTCGCCGGTACCGCCAGCATGCATGCCAACAGCACCACACCCCAGATCACAACCGGCGCCATCGCAATGATGATATACTGTTTCCGGTTAAAGTATGCGCCAGAACCTGCATAAGCATACAGCCCTGTAAATCCATACTGCGCTTTCACCCCGCTGAAATGCTTCATGAAAATACCATGCACCCATTCGTGCAGAAACAGATAGCCAATCATGCCAACAATCAGCACGATGCTTCGCAAAAAGAAATGATCCGTATTCATCCATTCCCGCCAAGAATGCCAAAGCAACCCCAGCACCAGCAGCACAGCTGCCAGAAGCAGCGCCAAGCCATTGACCCGCAAGGCAAGCTTCCGATCTTTTTGCAAATCCATTTCAAAATAAAGCTGATAGCCATCCGGCAAGGTCGTTGTTGTCTGTGCCATTTGTTTTCCTTCCCTGTTCAAACGCCTGTCCGATTCTACTCGTCTGAAGAAGTCGTTTCCTCTGTTTGCGCCTCCGATTCTGATGCAGCAGGCGCCGTTTCTTGTCCTGCTTCCGCATTCTCCAGCGGATGAGCTTCACAATAGAGCTGATAATCTTCCCGTGTCAAAACACCCTCTGAGTTGTAGGTTTCAATCAATTGCTGCGCTGTGGTATATGGCTCTGTAGGATTCAGCAGATATTTTCCATACCAAAGCCCAAAATACGACCATACGGCATGATCCCGAAACAGCAGGTTGACATCCGGAATGGTACTGCATTCACTCAGCCCCATTATTTTATTGCCAACCATATTGCGCAGAGCAACAAACTGCTCATACCGGCTGCCATAAGTGGCATCTGCCTCCAAATAAGCATCAACCGAAGCGATGTCATACCGTTTTTCAGATACCAGATACTCACTGCTCTGTCCATTCCAAACCCAAATCAAATTGTTGAGGTGGTGATATTCTGTCATACGACTGTACATCAGATTCCAAAGCCATTTGTAGCTGTCTGCACCGGATGCGCCCCACCAATACCAGGCACCGCCTGCCTCGTGCAAAGGCCGCCAAAGCACTGGAATATCCGCATCCCGCAGCGGCATCAAAGCTTCTGCAATCAAATCAATGTCCCGAATAATGGCATAGCACTCATCCGAAATGGTACCGTCCGTTGCCATCTGCCGCAGCTGTTCCTCGGAACAAGTCGCTACCAATTCATCGGTTACCGCACGCTTCAAAGAGAACGTTGCATCCTTGGCATACACCGTTGCCGGACCAATCGGCGCATTCCAGTACCACATCAGCCCAACAATGCCGCCCTCCTGTCCCCAGGCAAGACTGTCTGCAATCTCCGTTGCCGTATCCGGTGTGCCGCCGTTTCCGGAATACTCCTGTAAATCGGCAAACCGAATCGCAGGATATTTTCCGGTGGTATGATAAATCTGTTCGATTTCCTGATTGGCCTGAGAAACATGCTGTCCGGAAATAACAGACTCCCCGTAATGTTCCGCCAGAAATGCCATCAGCCGTTTGGCACCGGGAGAAGCATCCGGATTGGAAAGCGCATCATCCGCCTTCTGTTCCGTTTCATACAGCGTGTCATTGTTCACAATTTCCAGGCAGTCCAGATCGATGCTGCCATATTGCGGCGTAAGTGTAATCTGATTCTCTCCCTTTTCGAGGAAAATGCCCTGCACCGTTGCCCGAATAAACTTACCGGAACCCGATGTATTGAGCACATAGACTTCTACATCGTTAACCTGCAAGGTACTGGATGCATTTTCATCCGCAGCAGAAACAATGGTCAGATCGTAATGCTGTGCTGTCGGAACTTCTACCGTCAGGGTGATAGAAGCCTTTTCTTCTGCACTTAGTCCGGTGACATATCCAACTCCGCTGAACCCTGTTCTCGTATTATCTACTTCCAGCGGCTCCGGCAGTGTTGTTTCCTCCTCTGCTTCGACGACTTCCTGCACCGCTTCTCGTTCCACTTCCGGTACATTCAGCGGAATTGGATCATAGGAAGGCACTTCCTGCTCCCATTCCGCTTGCTTTTCTTCGGTTGCCGTAGCATATGGCACTGCCGGCACCTGCACAATTTTTTCACATCCTACTGTGCTAAACAACATCCCCGCAGCCAACAATAAGAAGCCAATTTTTTTCATAGACAGAAACTCCTGTTATGCATTTAAATAGTAAACGGTTCCAGCCGTTGCCTGGAAGGTTAAAACGCCATCTTCCAGCTGTGCAGCAACAGAACCTGTTCCGCTGGTCACGCTAAGCAAAACATTACTGCGAATCCGGCAAGTACCGTCCAGCGTTGCCAAAACCGTTGCCTGTACCAGCTTGTGTGCCTTCCAGGTCATGCTGACGGTATAGCCGCCACGTGCCCGTAACCCGGTTACGGTTCCTTCTTCCCAGACATCTGGCAAAGCCGGCAGCAAATGCACTGCATCATCATGACTTTGCAGCAGGCATTCTGCAATTGCAGCCAATCCACCGGAATTTCCATCAATCTGGAACGGCGGATGCGAATCCAGCAGATTGGGATTGGTGAACCAGGCCAACAGCTTGTGTAAGTTGTCATATGCCATTCCGCCATCCAGCAATCTTGCCCACATGCTGATGACCCAGGCACAACTCCAACCTGTAAAGTTGCCACCATGAATCAGCCGCCGAATGAGCGTAACCCGTGCCGCATTGGCAAGTTCCGGAGTACGGTTCGGTGTAATCAGGCTGGCTGGGTGCAGGGCAAACAAATGGGAAATATGGCGGTGTCCCACTTCTACCTCATCGTAATCCTTTGCCCATTCCTGAATCTGCCCGTATTTTCCAATCTTCAATTTGGGCAGCTTGGCAAGCAGACCTTGCAGCTGCTCAGAAAAAGCAGCATCCTTTTCCAACAGAGCCGCACTCTTGATAACAGTCTGGAACAGCACAGTTACAATCTCCATATCCATGGTCGGCCCCATGCAAAGACTGCCTTTTCCGCCCTGCTCGGTTCGATAGGTATTTTCCGGAGAAACAGACGGCCCGGTTACCAAGGCACCTGTTTCATCCTCTGTCAGGTAATCCACAAAGAAAAGCGCCGCTTCCCGCATAGCAGCATAGTGCTGTTCCAGGAAGTCCAAGTCCTGCGTAAAAGCATAATGCTCAAAAATATGCAGGCAGAGCCAGGCAGCACCCATCGGCCAAATTGTAGCAGTTTTGCAAAGATCCTGCGGCGCTGCATCCCCCCAGATATCCGTACTGTGATGACAGACAAAGCCACGGCAATGATACATTTCCTGCGCCATTTTCCGTCCCGGTTCCCGCATCCGTTCAATGAAATCAAAGAGCGGCAAATGACATTCGGACAAATTGCAAACCTCTGCCGGCCAGTAATTCATCTCCAAATTCACATTCAGTGTATACCGACTGCCCCATTCCGGACGCATCTCCTGATTCCAGATGCCTTGCATATTCATGGGCTGTGAATCCGGACGGCTGGAGCTAATCATCAGGTACCGTCCATAGTTGAAGTACAGTACCACCAGCTGATTGTCCTGAATCGCCAGCTTGTTTTCCTTGTGGTCCCCTTCATCGCCACGCAGACGCAGCAGCCGTTCATCAGTCGGAAGCTGACTGCATCCTTCGCTGTTATCCGGCAAGGAGAAACGTACCCGCTGATACAGCGCATGATAATCTTCAAAATGCCGATACATCAGCTCTTCGTAACTGCACTGTGCCGCATAATCCACATCCATTATGGCAGCCTGTACATAATGCTCCTGTTCATAGAAACTAGTTCCCACTGCCAACAGCAAGGTCACTTCGTCACAAGCTTCTGCAACCAACTTACCGCCTCGTGCAAAAAAGCGTCCACCCTGTGCAAAGCCGGTCAAAGCCGCTGCAAAAAAGATACCATCCTGACTGCCGGTTCCGCCGGTATATAAAATCGTATTGGGTCGCTCCGCATAGGGACGGTTATTGTCATAGTAATCCTCACGCCCATCTAAATAGCTGGTCAAGGAAATTTTTCCTGGTTCTGTTGCGGTCAGATGTACCACCATGACCCGATCCGGATAGGATACGAATACTTCCCGCAAATAGGAAACATCGTTGGCTGTAAACTGTACCGCTGCCAAGGCATGTTCCAAGTCTAAGCTGCGCCGATACTGCTTGGCTTTTCCCGGGAAATCCATCTCAATGTTCCAGTCTGCCAAAGGCATATAGTGCCGGGAATTGGGCGTAACACCCTGCATCTTTTCAAAAGCAACCTGCTCTGCTGCTGCAACATTTCCTTCCAAAAGAAGCTTTCGCACCTCTTGGAAGCCTTCCCAAGCATCCGGGTTGTTGCGCTCTCGTCTTCCACCGGACCAAATAGAGTCCTCATTTAATTTGATCACTTCTTTTTTTGCATTGCCGAAAATCATACCCCCGATTCGGCCGTTTCCAACTGGCAAAGCGTGGTCAAAATCTGTAGCTGGCTGTTGATACCATAACAGTGATTCTGCGTCCATAATACCCTCCTATCATCCTATTTGATACGATCTATTATAACATATCATCGCATAAAAATCAATGGAATTCTTTGTTTCTGCTGCACTTCGCAGCATGCGGCTCCGTTTGCTGCTTCTGTTCGGCAGCCATCCTTTGCAAAAGTTCCTCTAAAACAGCAAACTGCCGCCGGTTCAATTCCTGCCGGGCGGCAGCATGCATTCGCTTTTGATAGCACTGCACGCAGACAGCGTCCACCTGCTCCTGTGCCAAAAGTGTATATCCATATTCCAAGGGGTTCTGCTCCATCAAACGCCTCCATCCTGCTGCATCGAATTCCTGGATGCGGCACATACTTTCAGTATAGTCGTTTGTGGGAGAAAATATGTCTTTAGCAGCCTACTGCTGCTTCACAGGGATGATACTGCCGCCGGATGGTGCGGTAAATCAGCTTATGTCCCTCCAAATTCGGGTGAATGCCATCTGCGCACAGCAAGTTGCCATAGTGATGCCGTTCCAGAAATGCACTTCGAAAATCAATAAACGGCACAGAAAGTTTGGATGCCAGCAGCGCAACCTTCATGCTGTACATCTCCTGCCAACGGTAAATGGTATCCACACCGCCCAGCCAGTGCAAAATGTTGGCAGCATTCAGGTTCCGGCTGATCCAATTGAAATAGCGCTGCGGATCCAGCGGCGGCAGGGACAGCAGAATGGGGCTTCCACCCTGCTTCCGAATCTCTCCGATCATCTCCGTATAAAGGGCTTCAAATTCTTCCGGCGGTGTATTGGGCTGATGGCTGACGTTGGGGTGCTCTGAGACGTCTTTCCAGTCAAAGTCGCAGTCATTGCCGCCAAATTCCAACAGAACATTCTGATATTTTTTAATTTTTGGCAGGTGCCGCTGCAAAACAGACAGCCCCTTCCGAATGGTGCATCCCATAATGGAAAAATTATCTACCTGTAAATCATCTGTCCACTGATGCAGTTCTGCCTGCAATTCTTTTTTCACCGTTCCATACCGATTGGCTTCTTCCTGAAAGACAACGCCTTTACTGATAGAATCCCCGAACACACCGATCTGGACTTGTTCGGTTTCTTTCGATTGCTGTACCTGTTCCATGCTACGATAACCTCCCTGCCGTTTCCCGGCACTCCTTTTTCCTGCATCCCTGCACGTTGGCCATACGCATGACAGCGCTCCGCACAGATACTGTCGATATCCTTAGTGTACCACGTTTTTCCAAAATATGCAAGGGTGTAAAAAAGAAAAAACAGTGTCCAAAGGAACACTGTTTTTATGACCAGACCTATAAGCCGAGTTCTGTCGTGTGCGATAATTTATCTAGCCTGTAGGTCGCCCTACAGTTCAAGCCGCCATTACGCTTTATCCATCGGGCAAATGTTATGATAAAACGTACCAATAGACGTTGCATCGGATAGGGTTTACATAGCAGTACAGTCTCCTGCACTCTGGTGCGCTCTTACCGCACCTTTCCACCTTGACCGGAATCCAAGGAAACCGGCAGTATCTTTCTGTTGCACTAGCCCTAAGGTCGCCCTCGGCTGCCGTTAGCAGTTATCCTGCCCTGTGATGCTCGGACTTTCCTCATGAAGCACGCTTCACGCTACCGCACAGTCTGCTCACATTGTTATTGTACTTGATTTTGCAGAATTTGTCAAGTAGGAGAAAATAGAAACCCATACCGCTCCATCATGGATTTATTGGAAAAGGTTGATAACCGGTATTCCCTTTTCTTTTGCCATTCGAACGGTTTGTCCTGTTCCACTATGCAGTCTGTTCGTTGAAAAATAGCAGACACAACAGTCTGCATATGCAATTAAACGAGCATTTCTCTTCTTCATACATCCTTTCCAATAGGATGCTGATGTATATTCCACACTATCTGCGGCAATCATGATCTCATGATAAACCATAATGTCATCTGCACGCCATCCCTGTGTTTGATCGCTGACAGAACACGGCAAAACAAGATGCAGCCGAATTTGTGGGTAAACTTTTCGAAGCGATATTACAGAACAGGCACAAAGTGTGTCCCATCCCAAAGCTCCTCCAGCATAAAAATTGATAACACCTTGCTGAATCAGCTGCTCCAATGTAATCTGAAGCTGCTGTTTCAGCTGTGATGTCTGATAAAGCATTCTGTGTCCCGTAAAGCAACAATTCACAATATCGGCACTCCTTCTAGTAAATTTATATTCCATATTATAGCATGATACCATTTTGGTGTTAATAAGACACTATATAAAATTACACAAGAGTGATACCATAATGGTATATTTTAGGCAGATAAAAAGGAGGTGCTTTATGCAATCATTAAAAGCACAATTTACATTTCGACTCGATGTAGTTGACCATGCGAAAATCAAAAAAATTGCAGCGCAGGAAAACCGCTCCATGACCAACATGATTGAAACACTTGTCAAAAAAGAAATCGCTCGATATGAAAGTCAAAATGGTACAATTACACTTACCGACGAAGATCTTTCTATTCGATAATAAGAAAGGGACATTTCCACAAAAGGGAAATGTCCCATTTTTTATTCCAATCCAGGCAGCGATTCCACAAGCGGAAGTGTATACTGCTCTGCCAGCTGCCGGCAAGTCTCTCTTGCATCCAACCGTGTCAAACGCTCCGGCTGATGCGCATCATAGCCAATGATTGCCGTATTGCCCACCTGCTGTGCAATGCGCAGGAAGGGGGCACATGGATAATGCCGCTTTTCCAAAAGCCCCAGCATATTGATTTCAACAGGAATTTCCTTCTGTTTCAAATACTGGCAGAGCCGTGTCATATGCCGCTTATAAGTTTCCTCCGAGCCGACATAATGCAGCAAATCCGGGTGTGCAACATAGCGATAGCGACCGCTTTCCATCCCAGCAATCACAAGATCTACATATTGCCGAAGTTGTGCTTCCTCTGTCGTCTCATGGCTGCTGTAAATCCCCTCTTCTTCCAGCCCTAAAAAGTGCTGGCCTAAGATCATGTAGTCAATGGGATATTGCCGCAGCAGCGCATCCTGTGCCTCCATCCGCTCTGGAATGTATTCAGCTTCCAAGCCAATATAAATCTGGATGTCATCCGCATATTCCCGCTTCAAGTCGGTCAGCGAAGTGACATAACCATCCAGCTGTTCCGGTGTCATGCGAATCCCGGAAACATATCCATTCGGATTTACCCACGGACAATGGTCGGAAAATCCCAGTACCTGTATGCCACCTGCAATGGCACATTCCACATATTCTCGATCTTCTCCCACAGCATGCTGACAGCGTGCTGTATGGGTATGATAATTTGCAAGCATTTCTATACACGTTCCTTTTCCTGTGTTTCTGCATGTTCTTCCAACCGCACCACTGCCTTTTCAATGCGGTGCTGCTTCACTTCCAAAATCTGCACGGTATAGGGGCCGAGCTGCATCTTTTGCTGTGTACCGTCCTTTGGAATTTCTCCCAAGGTACCAATCAACAAACCGCTGAACGTCTCATATTGATCGCTATCAAACTGGAACCCCAGTGCGCGTTCTACCTCATGCAGCGGACAGATCCCCGGAATTTTCCACGTTCTGGAATCCAGTCGTTCCAATTTGGGCGGATCTGGAGCCGCTTCGTCCACATCGAAGTCCCCCACCAGCTGCTCCACCAAATCCGTAATGGTAATCACACCGCACATTCCACCGTATTCATCCAGTACCACGGCAAAGTGATTCTTCTGATTGCGCATTTTAGCGAACAATGCATCTGCTTTCATATTTTCATGGACAAAATAAGCATTGTGCACTGCCTGCTGCAAAATGTCTTTCTTTCGTTTTTCCTGCAAGCGGAAAAAGTCCTTTGTATTCAGCACACCGATTACATGGTCGATGCTGTCCGCACAAACCGGATAGAGTGAGTGCCGTGACTCGTGAATGGTATTCTCCCATTCCGCACTGGTTTCCTCCATCCAAAGAACGGCTACTTCCTTCCGATGCACGCAAATTTCCCCGACTGTCAAATCATCAAATGCAAAAATGTTTTTAATAATCGCACTTTCCGTAGCATCTAAGATGCCTTTTCGATGGCCGGCCTCTGCCAAATACAGCAGATCTTCTTCGGTCACTTCTTCCTCCTGCGCATTGGGATCGATTCCCAAAATGCGCAGTGTTACATTCGTTGACTTGGTCAGCAACCAAACCAACGGTGCAAACAGTTTGGCAATCACTTGCACAGAACCTGCCATCCGCAGCGAGAACTGTTCTGCATTCCGCATTGCAATTCGCTTTGGAACCATTTCTCCAAATACAATCGAAAAATAAGAAATGATTAAAGTAACCAGAATAACGGAAATCGTATCCAACACAGCAGCCGGAATGGGAATGCCAATCCGCAGCAAAACCTGTGTCAGTTTATCTGCAAAGCTATCAGAAGCAAATGCTGCCCCTAAAAAACCCGATAATGTAATGGCAACTTGAATGGTCGCCAAGAAGCCGGATGGATTCTGCATCAGCCGCTTTAGTTTCTTTGCACGCTTGTTTCCTTCTTCTTCCAATTGTCCCAATCGTGCCTCGTTGACGGAAACAAATGCAATCTCCGTTCCGGCAAAAATCGCATTCAAAGCAATCAAGGCAACCTGTAAAATGACCAATCCGATCATAAAAAATAAATTCCTCCTAATGGTTGTTTCAATATCGTATTTTTACTGCAAGTATGCACAAACAGGCATAGCCATACGCCCAATTGACGCAGACTATGCCTGTTCTTTATCTTAGTATATGGAAACGCTTTCGTTTTCGCACGCTGTCATCGGCAGCTGTCATGTTTTCTTCTCTCCCTTATGGATTCATGCATTCATTATACAATATTTTGCATCGTCTGTCAAGCAGGATGCTGCTGTATTTTGTCAGTTCCTGCTGCCAGTTTATGATGCATCTTTTTTCACACAAGTAGCAGATGCATGCTTGTTTCCGGTTTTTTTCTGATAAATGGTATAGCATACCGTGGAAATAATGGCAACTCCCAAAGATGCACCAATTGACCATGCCAGCATTTCCCAGTTTTGTTCCTGCACGCTTGTCCCAATCCAAGTTTCCGCAATAACAGCAGGCGCTGCACCGAGCAGGCTGCCCAATAAGAACTTTCCATACGGCGTTTTAATTGCTCCTAAGTACATGCTGACAAGATCCCCCGGCAGACAGTGAATCACTCGTAAAAAGAAGGAGACAAATCCATGGTGATTGCGCTGTCGTTCCAGCAAAGATGCTGCTTTGGGATATTTCTCCATGATATGTTCTACACTTTTTCCGCCCGAAAAGCGACCCATTCCATACGGAACAGAAAAGCATACTGCCGTTCCCAAAAAGCTAACGCCAATCGCCAGAAACGGAGAAAACAAACAGCCGTTTAAAATATACAACACCGTAATGGGAAAGAAAATGGTCAGACTTTTCACAGCAAATAGAGCACAGCAAAGCAGCATGGTCAAAAAGAGATGATCGGTTTGAATCATTTCCCGCAGCGTTGCAACGTCTAAAGTTTGTCCCGAAAGGAAATACCACCCAATCAATACAACGCATAGTAACAATGGCAATCCACGCAAAATATGCAGCCATTTTTCCCGTTTCATAAAGTCCCTCCATTCAAAATTTGCAAGCAACGATCCACTTTTATCCGCACGCTCCTCAAACAGATTCCACTGCTTTAGAAGAATGAAGTGGATACTAATACTATTATACCACGATTTTTTGCTTTTTCAAGCATGAAAAAGCAGATAAGCCAACAAAAAAACGAACGATGTCTCCATCGTTCGTTTTAACTTTTTTTCGGATCAGGCTGTTTCTAACAGATGCTCTACAAGGATTTTGATACCGATGGCAACCAAAATAATACCGCCCAGCAATTCTGCTTTTTTCTCAAATCGATTGCCGAACTGATGACCAATCCAAACACCAATTATGGAAATTAAAAAAGTTACACTTCCGATAACGGCAATGGCAAGCCAAATGTTCACTTCCAAGAATGCAAATGTTACACCAACTGCTAGGGCATCAATGGAAGTGGCAATTGCCAGCAGAAACAACTCCTGCAACCGAAACGGTTCCTGCGCAAGCTGCTGTTCCTTTTCTTCTTCCGCTTTTCCCTTTTTACAGGCTTCTACAACCATTTTTCCGCCGATGAATGCCAATAAAACAAATGCAATCCAGTGATCAAACTCCCGGATATAGTCCGCAAACTGCGTACCTAGGAAGTAGCCCAGCATTGGCATCAATGCCTGAAAACCTCCAAAAAACAATCCGATCACCAATGCTTGGACATACTGCATTTTTCGCATGCCCAAGCCCTTACAGACAGAAACGGCAAAAGCATCCATTGAAAGGCCGATTCCTGTTAATAACATCGTCCAGATTCCCATTGTGCTGTACTCCTTTTCTAGCCTGATTCCATCATTTGGGTCGAAAAATCAGTTCAGGCAATTGTTTTTTAGTATACCATACACCATATGCCCTGTCAAGCTATTTTAGAAATTGTTCTACAAGCAAAACAAAAACCGGCACGGTTTTCCCGTGCCGGTTCCTGTAAGTTCCTTTTCTATGAAAGAATCGGAATTATAGTGCCTTACTTATTGATCTCTGCACCCCAAACTGGATGATTTGCGAGTTCATCACAAATTACAGCCCACTTCGGATTGTTCAATACAGCATCTTCTGCATAGAAGGTCAGAATGTTTGTTGCATCTGCTAATTCAATTACTGCATCATCTGTATCTTCACCGGCCTTAGACTCAGTGTTGATATCAGACAAGAAGTATGCCAACTTCTCTAACATCTCATCAGACGGCTTATCTGCACTAGATGTTGTGAAGTAGTACGGATTCTTAACAGCATGCTCAGAGTAGTAAGTCAATGCCAATGTTGCATCTGCCAGTTCAACCTTACCATTCAGATCAGCGTCACCCTTTACACCAATGTAAACAGTCGGTGTTGCAACAACTGTATCACCGTAGTAAGCATCTACAGTACCTACAAAGTACTTTTCAGTCTCTGCATACGTGCTCTTCGGAGTTGCACCCTTGAATGTGATCTTAGATACATCGATGTTTGTTGTCTTACCTTCTGCATCGATGGAAACTACAGATTCAATCAGATCTGCCGGATCAAATTCACGATTATCTTCGGAGAAGTAGAAACCAGCATCCTTCAGTACAACAGAAATCTTAGTTACACCGGTTACACCAGTTGTGGTTGCGCCAGTTGTTGTAGTTGCTGCTGTTGTTGTGGTTGCGCCAGTTGTTGTAGTTGCTGCTGTTGTTGTGGTTGCTTCCGTTGTTGTGGTTGCTTCCGTTGTTGTGGTTACGTCGGTTGTTGTGGTTACGTCAGTTGTTGTGGTTACGTCAGTTGTTGTGGTTACGTCGGTTGTTGTGGTTGCGTCAGTTGTTGTGGTTGCTTCTGTTGTTGTGGTTGCTTCTGTTGTTGTGGTTGCGTCAGTTGTTGTAGTTGCTGCTGTTGTTGTGGTTGCGCCAGTTGTTGTAGTTGCTGCAGTTGTTGTAGTTGCTGCAGTTGTTGTAGTTGCTGCAGTTGTTGTGGTTGCTTCAGTTGTTGTAGTTGCTGCAGTTGTTGTGGTTGCTGCAGTTGTTGTGGTTGCTTCAGTTGTTGTAGTTGTAGTAGCTTCCGTTGTTGTTGTGGTTGCTTCTGTTGTTGTGGTGGTAGCTTCCGTTGTTGTGGTGGTTTCCTCCGGATCAATGATAACACGGATAGAACCATCTACATAAGTGGTCGGCAACTGCTGTTCATCTGCACCCAGATTTTCTTCCAGGATTTCATCATCTGTTGCCCAAACTACCGGGAATTCATAGTAAGATACAGTCTTACCATTGTAAGTGCCAGTCTTCAGTTCCAAGCCAGCTGCTGTTGCAGCATCGATTACAGTCTGACGATCTGCAATGTCAAAGCTGTAAGAACCAATTGCGCTGTTTGCTTCAGCTGTGAATACAGTACCAGCGGAGTAACCTACGAAGCCAAGGTAAGCATCGTTCGGTGTGATGTTCATGCCATCGTATGCAGTGCCACGTGCCCAAGAACCTGCAACAGTAGATGCAATCTTCTTTGTCACATCAGCCAGTGCCATGCTGCCGCTTACTGCAACAGTTGCACCGCCATCCTGCTGAACCAGGAATGCCAGCGGAGCGCCAGTCTGACCAGGTTCTACATAAATGTCATCAATCTTCAAAATGGTTTCATCTGCATCGCTTACGATGATGTTTACGAAACCGCCAATGTAATCGGTATCAATCTGATTCAGGTTCAGATCCAGGTTTTCCATACCCTTACGCA